>Ga0255345_1000003_pt1 | contig 609811 bp, 447 predicted proteins | sample wastewater_treat_6_FD_192415 | JGI IMG/M metagenome (GOLD analysis project Ga0255345, IMG submission 192415) | Wastewater microbial communities from Lulu Island WWTP, Vancouver, Canada - plant20 | ecosystem: Engineered > WWTP > Wastewater > Unclassified | place: Canada: Vancouver, British...
TCTTCTCATCCGCGGGGCCCTCGGGCGCTACGGCCCTTCAAAGTAACCGATTGATTTTCCAGGAAAATCTGGGAATCTCGGGGACACAATGCTGAAATCTCCCATCGTGGAGAGCGGGCCGCAGACCGCTTCGCAGAACGCTGGAGCGGCGCTTCCTATCGAAATAACCCATCCTGTCAATCTTGGCAAAACAACGGCCAATTCAAGTTCTAAGTGCACGCAAGGCGATTTTCCGTTTCTGAAGGAAGATTTCATTGCGTGTTCGGTATCCGAGGCGTTTTTGGGGCCGGTTGTTTAATTTAACGACTATCTCCGGGAATTTTTCTAATGTATGGGCAGGTCTCTGTGCCTGCCCATCCGGATAGCGCCTGCATTGCGACGGGACGCTGTGAGCTGCAAGCTACAGCCAAAATCCAACCTGCAAAACTCCACCCCCAAATCGGCTACCGCCGATTCACCCCCGCCCGCGGGGGACAGGTACCCTGGGTGCGCCGGCGGCCTCGTCGGCACACGGCTCGCCCTCGCCCGCGGGGGACAGGTACCCTGGGTGCGCCGACGGCTTCGTCGGCACACGGCTCAGCGTCGCCCGCGGAAACCAGTGCCCGCGCAGGCGCAATATGGGTCCCGATGTCTTTTTCTTCTCCATCTCCTCGCTCAAAACTCACCCACAGGAAAAGGGCCAAAGCCAAAAACCGTGACTTAGCATTAGAATGCGCGTCCGTTCCCGCAGCCATCGGCTCGCCCTCCCCGCGAATCTTGTGAATTCAGGGGACGCCATACTAAATTATCTCCATCGCAAAGAATCGTCGCCGGCCAGTCAAGAAAATATTTCAGTAGAGAGTCCTCGAAATAAGGAGGTCCCATGCGCAAGGCAATGGTTGCGTTGAGTATTCTGATGGCTGCGGGCGGCGCCTGGGCCTCGGGCGGCGTGCGTCCTGCGCTCGATCTCGATGGAGCGTGGGAGTTCCGGCTCGATCCGGCCAGCGTGGGTGAGGCGGAAGGCTGGAATTCCGGCTCCGCCTCGTTCCCGGATGCGATCCAGGTGCCCGGCGCGTGGGATGCTCAGGGGTTTGGCGGGGAAACGCCCAAAATGCACCACAGCCACGTGGGAAAGGGCTGGTACCGCCGCACGGTCGATATTCCCGCGGATTGGCAGGGCCGGCGCCTCTTTTTGTGTTTTGGAGGCGTGTACCGATCCGCAAAAGTCTGGGTCAACGGGGAGTTTGCGGGCGCCCATCTCGGGTATGTGTCCGATTTCGAGTTTGAAATCACCCCGCATGCGGTCGCGGGCCAGCCCTGTCGCATCGTGGTCCTGGTGGACTCGGAACAGCGATGGACTGAGGATGCGCTTCAGGGGTGCATGGACATCATCGACCATCTTTTCACGTACTGGGGCGGGATCTGGAGCCATGTGACGCTCGAATCCCGGTCCACGGCCTGGTTGTGCGATGTCTTTGTCGAGCCGCGAACGGATCCGGCCGGCTGTGTGGTCCAGGCTGTGGTGGCGGGTGATTCCAGCCTTCCGCGCCGGGCCGAAGTCGCTATCTTTGAGTCCGACGGCGCCCCAATTGCATCCAGGCGGCAGGATATCGGCCCGGACGGCACAATCCGGGTGGATTTGGAATTGCCTGGGGCGCGGCTATGGACTCCCGAAGAACCTCATCTGTGCACCGCGCAGATCGTGCTGAGCGACGAGGCCTGCTCGCCGATTGATGAGACCCGGACCCGGTTTGGGCTCCGCACCATTGAGATCCGTGATTCAGATTTCTACGTCAACGGCGTGAAGTACTATCTGAACGGCTATGGCGACGATTGCGTATACCCCGACACGATCGCGCCGCCCGCCGACAAGCAGCTCTACCTCGACCGGCTCCGGGTGGCGAAATCGTACGGATTCAACTTTGTCAGGCATCACAGCCATTTTGTCGCGCCGGAGTACTATGAGGCCTGTGATGAAGTGGGGATGTTTGTATCGCCGGAGCTTCCGATCGCCTATCCCCGGTTTTATAACCGTGCTCACGGCGCGGCCCTGGAACTCTACGCATCGGAATGGAGCGCGGTCATCAAACGCTACCGCAACCACCCCTCCATCTTCGACTGGTGCATGGCCAATGAGTTGTGGGAAGGCATGCCTCGGATTGGCCCGGAACTCTACCGCATCGCAAAAGAACTGGACCCGACGCGCCCGGTGATCGATTCAGACGGCATCTTCGCCGGAGGCTTCGCCGACGGCACGAAAGACCGCCCCACACTCGATTTTTACGCCATCATGTTCGACATCCTGACCACGCCGCTCGACAACCCCGACAAATTCACAACCGGCACGCCCCGCAAGCCCATCATCACCCACGAAGAAGGAAACTTCGTTCATTTCCCCCTTTTTGACGAGATCGAGCTTTTCGGGGACACGATCAAACCGTTGTGGATCACCGATTGCCGGGATCGCGTCGCGCGCGCCGGCCTGCTCGATGAAGCGCCGGCCTGGTCGAAATCGTCGCAGCAGCTCTATCTCCTCTGCCACAAGGCCAATATCGAGGCCCTGCGCAAGAATCCCTGCATTTCCGGCTACACCTGGTGGCTCCTGCAACCCTGGTACTGCGGTTCAAACGGCCTGCTGGACGTTCATCGCCGGCCCATCTCGGTCACCCCCGGGCAGGTGCGGCGCTTCAATGCGCCCGCGGTGTTGCTCCAGGACGGCCTCCGGCAGACCTATGCCGGCGGCGACGTGATCACGGTGGAGATCACACTGTCCAATTATTCGGGAAAGGCAGTCGAGCCGGGCCGTCTCACCTGCACGCTCATGCACGATGACCAGATCCTGGACTCGCGCGTGATCCAAAGCGGCGCGGTGCCAAACGGCAGCGTGGAAGCACTGGGTGAGGCGGAGTTCACTCTGCCCGATGCCGCTGAACCACAACGCCTGAGCCTCCAGGCCGCCCTGGAAGACGAGGAAGAGCCTTTATGTAATGACTGGACGCTGTGGGTATACCCTGATCCGCCGCCTGCAGCGCCGCCGCGGACTCCGGTGTATGCAAGCCCGGACACCATGGCCCTCCTCGCTGCGTTTCAACCGCAGGCGCTGCCCGATGGTGCTCGGCTCCCGTCGCGGGCTGTCTATGTCGCCCGCCAGCCGAGCGAAGCCCTGGTGGCTGCCGCTGAAAGAGGAAGCTGCGTGGTGCTATTGTCTCCGGCCGGCGTTTTCCCGACGGATTGCACCACGTTCAAATCCGCGTGGTGGCTGGGCGTATTTGATGGCGACAGCAACGCGGGCACCTACGTCTACGACAATCCTGTCACCCGTGGCCTGACACCGGACCACTGGTGCGACGCCTCCTGGTTTCATTTGCTGCAGGGCGCCCAGACCTTGCTGCTTGACGATCTTCCCGCCCAGCCGGAGGTCCTGATCCGGGCGTTAAACACCCACGGCGCCCCTCATCCGTTCTCCCAATACCTCGATTTCGAATACGTCTGGCGCAACAAAGCCGTGCTCGCCCAGGCGCGGGTGGGCAAAGGTTCGATCATCATCAGCGGACTCAATTTTGATGTGGCGGCCCGCAACGGCGGTCCCGAGGCCGCCTATGTGCTCTCGCGGCTGATCGAGCACGCCTGCGAGCTTCCGCGGCCGGATGCGAAATGGTCGGGCCGGTTCCTGAAGAGCGCCATCCAGTCGTCCGCCTTCGCGAACGCCCCGCTGGTGTCGGGATTCACCCGCCTGCGTTATCACAAAGGAGTCGAAACGCAGGCGCAAAGCTATCGGGAACGGAGCGCCACCGCGCTGCAGATTCGTCAGGAAGAGCCGCTCCACCGCCTGGAATGGGAATCAGCGCCGATGCCTGGAGCCCCAAAAGTGACGTTCGTGTTTGCGGGGGGCTTCCCGTTCATGGAACCTCCGCTTACCAACCCCGGCTTCACGCTGGCCGTCAATGGGCAGCCCCTGGTCGATTTCGACACCTCAAAGACGCAGACCCAGTGGCCGGGCCGAGATGGCCGCTCCGCGCTCCTGTATGTGCCCGGGCATGTCCAGCCTTCGTGGAGCTACACGGCGGGACTGTTTTACCTCACAGTTCCCCGCGACGTGCTCGTGCCCGGCCAGCCGTGCCGGTTGGAAGTTCGCTCGCGCGGCAGCGATAACCGGCGCTACTTCAATCTGAACCCGTATACCGATATTTTCTTTGAACCGCAGTCCCAGCCCTGGCGGTCTGAATAGAGTGCAAGGGTATTTTAAGAGAGACTGGCGAGATTTCATCCGGTTGTGCCAGGTTCAGGACAATTTGCAATTGCGGCGGCAGCGTCTATTTCCCGATCTGGAGGATGCCCCAGGCCAGGGCGAGTAAGAACCCGACCGTGAACCAGGCGAGCACAAACCCGACGAGGTCCTCGCGGTAGCGTTTGAAGAAGCCCTGCCAGCGTTCGGCAGTAAACCATCCGGGGAGATCCAGCAGGACCAGCTCTTCGCCTCGAGCTGCGGCCAGCGGGCGAAGGCCGGTTTCGGCGTCGGGCTCTTCGTCGGTTGTTCGGCGCTGCTTATCGAAAAACTGTTCAATCAGCTCGCCGTCTTCGGGACGCGTCAGGAGGCTGCCGATTATCAGCGCGGTAAATCCCACCACCATCGCCCAGCCAAAGGGTCCCGGCTTCCAGGGGTAGACCAGCTTGTAGACTCCGGTGTTCAAAAATGCGGCCATCTCTCCGGCCCGGGTGCGCTCAACCAGCTCGGCAAATGCATCTGACAGCGTCGAAAATGCCGCGGAATCCGCTCCGGCCCGGCAGGACATCAAATAATTCAGCGCGTAATAGCTCAAAAATGCGCCGAGCGTGGCCGCCCACGCGCCACAGCGGTTGGCGCGTTTCCATAACATGCCCCCAAGAAACATCACGCCCATCAGGGCGGCGATCGTCTCGGTGAATAAAAACGCGTCCAGGACCCGCTCAACGGCCACGGCAAAGAGGATTCCCAGCAACGTCAGCGCCAGACCGGAAAAACGGCCCATCATCAGCAATTGCCTGTCACTCGCGCCCGGATTGATGTATTCGCGGTAGAAATTCCGCGTGAACAGCGCGCCGGTGTTGACCATGAAGTTCGAGCACGTCGACATGTTCGCCGCGAGGATGCACGCGATCATCAGCCCGGTCAGCCCCGGCGCCAGAAACTCGCGGCAGGCAAACCCGAATGCCGCTTCGCCTTCCGGAAGCTCCATGCCCTGCTGGACGACCAGCGCCGCCACGATCAATCCAGTCAACGCCCACCCAATCGTGCAGATCCGTTTAACAAAGGTGCCGTAGGTCTGGCCAATGCGCCCCGCTCGCTCGGTATTGCCGGTCGCCGACAAGGACAGCATGTGCGGCTGGGCCACAATTCCCACAATGCCGTTGACCGTGAGCATGGCAATGGTGAATGCCGTCAGCCCGCTGACTTCGCTGTACAACGTGAAAAAATCGGGCGGAAGGCTGTCGTGCAGACCCGCAAACCCGCCTACCCGCGACAAACCGGCCGGGATCAGCATCACCGAGAGGAGGATGATAAGAAAGGACTGCACAAAATCGGTGTAGGCCGAGGCCACCAGGCCTCCAAAGAAACTGTACACAATGAAGGCCGCCGTCATGGCGAACACCACCTCGTTCGGTGAGACGGCCTGGCCGCCCGTTGCCACCGAGATGGCTTTGCCCGCGCCTTTCAGCATGGCCCCCTGGTTAAACACGAAATAGGCGATGGCAAAGAGCGTATACACCATGGCGAGCCGCCGGCCGTATCGATCTTCGACCATCTCGCCGATCGTCGTCCGTTCACTGCGCCGGTACCAGGGCGCCAGCAGCCAGTAAAACGGCGTGATCAGCATGTTCTTCCACTGATACCAGATCGTGGCGAAGCCGAACTCGGCCACGGCCCCCGCCTGGGCCACCGGGTGTTCCGCGTGCGTGCCGGTGCCAAACGCCTGGCCCACCATGATCCACCAGCGGAGTTTCCGATCACCCAGAAAGTAGCGGTTGCTGCTCCGGACCCGCCGCGCCACCCATAGCCCGAACACCATGACCACAACGAAGTAGCCGATCAGGACCGCGCCGTCGAGATGGGTAAAGCGAGCTGTCTGCTCCATTGTGTGAATTCCCCGAGATGTCGTAAGCCCGTGCGACTGCGCCCTCTGGACAACTGAATGCATCCCCCGGCAGCGGACGCTCCCCTGGGCTGCGATTTGACCACAATACCTGTCTGAGATTCAACGAGTCGCCACGGTTTACGCCATGATTTGCGGCGCTCCGAGCGCGCAGCCCGAACAAAAACAGCATGCGCGCGGCACCGCCACAAAGACAAAGGAGCTGGTTGTTTCCGTTCTTCCATCTGGTTTAGACTTCTGCCGGCTTCTTCGCACATTCGTGTCGCCTGGGGATCGGGGAATTGCGAGGTTGAAGGGGGTATCATGACAGAGACGGCAGATTTAACAGAGCGGCGCCCATGGTACGAGGGCCTGCAACGCTACCACTATCTCGTGTTGATCGTAGCCTGCCTGGGCTGGTCTTTTGACACCATGGACCAGTGGCTCTACGTCTTTGTAAAACAACACGCCCTGCGCGAACTCCTTCACGGGACCGTGCCCGACTCGGGGTTGAATACCTACATCGGCTACGCCCAGACCTTTATGATCCTGGGATGGGCAACCGGCGGTCTGCTCTTTGGCATGATCGGCGATCGGCTGGGCCGAACTCGAACGATGGCCGTCACTATTCTGGTCTACGCCCTGTTTACAGGCCTCAGCGGCTTGTCCCAGAACTGGTGGCAGTTTGCGCTGCTGCGTTTTCTGACGGGGCTGGGCGTGGGCGGAGAGTTCGCCGCCGGCGCCGCGCTCGTCGCTGAATCCTTCCCCGCACATTCCCGCAGCACGGCCTTGAGCCTGGTCCAGGCCTCCTCCACTCTGGGTAACGTGGCCGCGGGCCTTATCAACCTGATCATCTCCACGTACATGCCCGTAGAACAGGCTTGGCGCTGGGTATTCGCCATCGGCATCATCCCCGCCTTGCTGGTAGTGGTCATTTTTGCCTTCATCCGGGAACCGGAAGCCTGGCAGGTGGCGCGCGACCGCGCCCGCGAAGCCAAAGCCCGGGGCGAACGCCGCCAGGTTGGCTCGATCCTGGCCCTGTTCACCGAGCGGACGACCCGCCGCAACACCCTTGTGGGGGTTGCGCTTGCCGCCATTGGCGTCATCGGATTCTGGGGTATCAGCACCTGGACCCCAGAGCTGCTCCGCGCCACCCTCAGCGTGCAGAACCTGGATCCTTCAGCCATTGAACGCCGTGTCAGCTACGCGGGCATGCTGCAGAATTTTGGCGGTATGTTCGGCGCATTAACCTTCGGCTGGCTGGCGCGGCGCATCGGCCGGCGTCCGTCTTTCCTCATCGCCCTGCTGGGGTGTGCGATCGAAATCCCCCTGGCGTTCCGGTTCGCGACGACGTACCATATGGCCCTCCTCTTCTTCTTTGGCATGGGCTTCGTCCTGATGCTGTTGCTGGGCGGCTTGACGGTCTATTTCCCCGAGCTGTTCCCCACACGCCTGCGGGCCACCGGCACGGGCTTCTGCTACAACGTTGCGCGCTACCTGTCTGCGCCATCGCCCACCTTCTTCGGGCAACTCAGCGCGGCGATTGGCATCCAGAAAGCGGCACTGACCGTTTCGTCAGCCTTTGTTCTGGGGATTTTCGTCTTACCCTTCGCACCGGAGACCAAAGGCAAACCTTTGCCCGAATAGCCGGGGATGCGCGATCCTGGATCACGTCCAAAGGCGCAGGGTCTTTCAGATGTGCCGGAGTTGACGTATGCCAGCCCGGCTCTCCACTCATGGATCGTGATCCGGCACTCCAGGGGGCGGCTTTGACGAGAAAGGGCAAAGGGCAATGGCCGTGCGCTCAGTATTCGCATGTGCGGGTCCGCTTGCAGCAGGTTTGCGGGGTGATTTATGATGCAGTGTCGGCAAAATCACCAGGAGAGAGAATCCAAGCGTGAAGGTTTCGTCCGCCTATGACAACGCCCACGCATGACACGGCACCCTGGCTTACCGAAGCCGCTCCGGAAGAGCTTCGACGGATTGTGGTTGCTCTGTACCGTGCGCATCGTCTGATCTCAGCGATCACGGACCTGGACGTGCTTCTGGAGCGCATTCTGGACGAAAGCATGCAGGTCGCCCAGGCGGAAGCCTGCTCGCTGCTGCTGTACGACCGGGCGTCAGAAGAGCTCTATTTCCGGGTTGCGCTGGGCGACAGCGGGGATTTGCAAACGTTGAAACGGGAGATCCGGTTGAAGCTGGGCCAGGGCATCGCCGGCGCCGCCGCGGCCATGCGGGAATGCATCAACGTGACGGATGTCAGCCAGGACAGCCGGTTTTACGAAGTGGCCGACCAGCGTTCGAATTTTCGCACCCGCAACCTTCTAGCCGTTCCATTGATCGACCGGGATGAGCTGGTGGGCGTGATTGAAGTGCTCAACAAGGTGGGTGGGACCCATTTCACTACGGTCGATTTACACGTCATGGAGATCTTTTCCGCGCTTACGGCCTCCGCCCTGGCCAACGCACAGCTCATCGAGGACAATCTGCGCGCCGAACGGCTGGCTGCCCTGGGCCAGGCCGTCGCGGGGATGTCGCACCATACCAAGAACATTCTTGCGGGCATGACGAGCAGCGTCGATCTGATCGATCAGGGTCTGAGCCAGGGCAGCCACGAATTCCTTCATCAGAGCTGGCCGGTGTTTAAGCGATGCACCGAGCGTATTGCGAACTTTGTGGAAGACATGCTGGCCTATTCAAAGCCGCGCGTGCCCATGCGGCGTCCCTGCGATTTGAACGGGATCATCCTGGACGCCTGCGAGACATTCCGGGGCCTGCTGGTTGTCAAGGAAGTAACCCTGGACATCGACACATCCCGCCTGAAACGGCAACCCTGCCTCGACGAACGCGCCATATACCGGTGTCTGCTGAATCTGCTGACAAACGCAGCCGATGCCGTTCCGCGAGCAGGCGGCACGATTCACGTAGCGGCCTATCCGGGAACGGATGGCCAGGTCTGCCTGGAAGTGATAGACAACGGGACCGGGATTCCCGAAGCCATCCGGGAAAGCGTCTTTGATCCGTTCTTTTCGACAAAAGGCTCGGATGGCACGGGCCTGGGTCTGGCCGTCACGAAAAAAATCGTGGAGGAACACGGGGGCAGCATCGAGCTTGACACCGCGCCCGGAGGGGGCGCACTGTTCCGAATTCGTCTCCCCTGGGAACACACAACCAAATGAGGCTGAATGGTGGCGAAGAATAAATCAGCAGGGCTTGAGTACGTCGGATGGCGCTTCTGGTTCGTAGTTTTTGCCGTGGTGGCGGCCCCGGCGACCTACCTGAGCTTTCAACTCGTGACAGAACGGACGACGCCGCTGGTGCCCGTCGCCATGGGCGCGATTGGCGCAGCCGTCGGAGCCGGCGTGGTTTCATGGGCCGTCAATTCCGTGCTGCAATACCAGACCCGAAAACGCCACTTGGCGGCGCGCAAAAAGGCGAAGAAACGTTGAACAGGCCACAGAGGCGGACAGCGTCACAGGCATGGCAAATCTGCAAGATATCGAAACGTATCTGATTGAGCATCCAGACGACCATGCGCAACGGTGGCGGCTGGCAAAGAAGCTGTATACGGCCTGCGAATACCGGGACGCCCTGTCGCACCTGCTCATTCTCAAACGCGACGCAGACTGGAAACTGAACTATAGCCGTTATCTGGCCGCAACCTACTACCGGTTGGGCCGGTACGAAGAGTGCATTCACGAACTGCACGGGGCCCTCGAATCCTGGCCCGCCGAGATCCCCATCCGCGAACAACTGGCCCGGGCATACGAAGTGGCGTCGAATACGGGCGAGGCGGTGCGCGTATGGCAGGATATCCTCAAAATGGACCCGCAGCATCCCATCGCAACGCAGTCCATCCACCGGTTGACGACGACGATCGAGAAATTCTCGTCGGAGAATGAGCTTCGCCTGAACGAAAGTGACAGTGGGATCAACCTTTCTCTCGGCGTAACCTGCCCGAAATGCGGCGCGCGCAACGACTTTGAATTCGACCGCTGCTGGCAGTGCCACGCCTTGCTTGCGGGTTCCAGCACTCCGGCTCCAGAGACGCGAAAATCGTCTGCATCGGCATCCAGGCAGTTCTGGACCGTGCTGATCGGCCTGGCCACGGTAGCGCTGCTCGCGAGAGGGGTCTACCTCACGCTCTCCTATGCGGCAAACCGCCCCGTCGCGACAGATGGTTTCATTGTGGCAACCAGTGTGGACAGCCTGCTTGACCATGAATGGTTTGCCGGGCGCATCGCGGTGGGATGTACGCTGCTGCTGGCCTGGCCCGCGATTTTATGGCTGGCGGCGATTACCTGCTGCAACCAGCCGGTACCGCTTCGAAAGGTTTTGGGGATCGGCCTGCTGGCGGCTTCGCTGACCGCCGTGTTGCTTTGGCTGCCGTTCCGGATGCTGCCGCTCGCCATAGCCGCCCCGGCGGTGCTTACACTGGTGATGATTCCGCTGCAGCTGCGGACCACACGGTCCCGGGCGCTGATCGTCTGGGCCGTGCAGCTTGTGTTCGCATTGCTGTGTGGCTTTGGCGTGTTTGCGGCGGTCACCAACGTCGCAACGCTGAACCAGTTGGATACGTTTGCCGCCCTGGAGGCAGCACGTGCAGTAAAGATGCCGGGCGGCGCCTTACGCTTCTCCGCGGAAGCGTATCCGGCGGAGTACATGGTTTCCTGGGAAGAGACGCGCTCGGCCTGGGTGAACAGTGCCGGCCGCATGGCCGAATTTACCTTCATACGGCAGACCTCAGACTCGCCTCTATCCATTGAATTTTCGGAAGCCGGGCATACGCTGGCTCATTATCAGGATCAGGTGCCGCCATTTTCGTTCTGCCACGCCATTGCGCCGGGCCGCCTGTACGTACTTCGCGTGGACAGCCGCCGCCCGGATCCCACAGACGTGAGCATTACCGGCCTGTTGGTACCCGAGGTGAAACGCCGGTAGACTGCACGGGTAACGCCATCGAAGGAGCGCCCATGCTGCATCCGCACCGCTATACCGATGCCGGATTGCTGGCCGCGGCTGAATACGCACAGGCCCACGACGAGGATCCGGGTCATAGCGCCCAGGTTGCCCGGCTGGCGCTCCTGCTCTTTAACGCGACAAGCGGAATGCACGGTTTGGGGCCGGGCGAACAGCGGCTGCTTGTTGCGGCGGCGCTGCTGCATGACGTGGGCTGGCCCGTGCGCCCCGAGGCACATCATAAAGGCTCGCGCGACCTTATCCTGAAAGCACCGCTGGCGGGATTCAGTGAAGAGGAGCGCCGCATGATTGCCTGCCTGGCCCGCTATCACCGCAAAGCGCACCCCAGCGCCCGGCACAAGGTGTACCGGGATCTGAACCAGTCGGCCCGGGAAAAAGTCCGCATGCTTGCGGCCATACTGCGGATTGCGGACGGTTTGGACCGGGCCCACGCGGCAACGGTCAAGGCGCTTGAAGTGTGCCGCGACGGCCAGACGTTGACAATCGCAGTGCAACAGACGCCAGGCTGCGGCATCGATCTCATGGGTGCAGAACGTAAGAAAGGGCTGTTCGAGGCGGTTTTCGGCGTGGATGTCGTCATTCGCGGTTGAACGAGCCGGACAAATCCGCTTTACTGAAGCTGTCCAATGAAATCAGAACAACGTGGAAAGGAGAACGCACGTGTTCATCCGAGTAAGCATGACCTTGATGATGCTGGCCTCCGCCGGCTTTGCCCATTCGGAACCCTTCAGCCTGGACGTCATGTCCTTTAATATCCGTTTTGGAACCGCAAATGACGGCGAGAACTCGTGGGAGCACCGCCGTGATCTGGTCGTCACGATGTTGCGGGAACGTGCCCCCGACCTGGTCGGAATGCAGGAATGCCTGGATTTTCAGGCAGACTACATCGTCGAAAAGCTGCCCGAATACCGCTGGTTCGGCATGGGGCGCGAAGCCGACGCCACCGGTGAGCGTATGGCAGTATTTTATAAATGGCAGCAGTTCAGCCCCATCGAGGTCAAAAATTTCTGGCTCTCGGAAACGCCAGACGTTCCGGGCAGCCGCTCCTGGGATGCCGCGTGCTCGCGCATGGTGACGGCCGCCCGCTTCTATCATCACCAGACGCGCCAATATCTCACGTTCTGCAACACCCATTTAGACCACGTGAGCGAAGCTGCCCGCCAAAAGGGAGCCGAGGTGCTCCTGAAATACATCGCGTCAATTGACCCGGCCCTGCCTGTCGTCGTGACGGGCGATTTCAACTCAGACGCGGTCCGCTCCGCTGCCTGGACCACGCTGGTGCAGGGCGACATTCGGGATGCCTGGCTGGTTGCAGGCGCGACCGCCGGGCCGACAGTCACGTTCAACGCGTTCAAGCCGCTGCAACCCGGCGACGACAGCCGCATCGACTGGATACTCGTTCGCGGACCCATCGCAGTCGAGCGTTGCGAGACCGTGGTCTACGGGGAAGATGGCCATTACGCGTCCGACCATTTCGCCGTCACCGCGCACCTGAACGTCACGCCTTAGGCCCGCAGCAAAGCGCCCGCGCGCATAAGTCAGTCCTTGAGCGTGGGGTCGTGAAGGGTTCTGCGCCAGTGGTTGAGCCGTGCCCGGAGATCGGCAAGGACGGGCGCGTAGCGCGCGGATTCAACGAGGTTGTGCTGTTCATACGGGTCGATCTCGATGTGGAACAGCTCTTCCCGCCCGGTCTTGAGGTGGCGGACCAGCTTGTGCCGGGGCGTGCGCACCATACGGAAAAAATCGTCGTAATGGCAGAAAATGCTGTCGCGAAGCCGCGTGCGGCGCCCGCTTAACAAGGGCGTGAGCGTGCGCCCCTGCACCGCAGCGGGGATTGGCGCGCCGGCAATGTCCAACAAAGTGGGCATCACGTCCATGAGATCAACCAGTGCATCGCACTGGACGCCGCTCTGAAAACCCGGGCCCTGGATGAGCAAGGGCACACGGACCCCTTCCTCGTACATGTTTTGTTTGCCCAGGAGCCCGTGGGCGCCCAGGCTCAGTCCGTTGTCGCTGGCCAGGATAACCACGGTATTGCCGAGGATCCCCTTCTCCTGCAAACGGTGAAGAATGCGCCCGATCTGGTTGTCCAAATGGGTCAGCATGGCATAGTAGCGCGCAATTTCCCCTTGGACCGCTTGAGGATTGAGCGGACGCGGCAGGAGTTTCTCATCGCGGATATCGAGCGTGCCCGGGTCGAACGGCGGCGCCGGCATGAAATTCGGCGGCAGAGAGATGGCTTCGGGCGGATACAAGGCCTCACATCTTTCAGGAGGAGTACGCGGATCGTGCGGCGCGGTGTACCAGACGAATAAAGCGAATGGTTCCACGCATCCCCTCTCCAGGAGTTCCAGCGCGCCGTCTGTAAACACTTCTGACGGGTGGCGCCTGATCTCGACGGGCGGATCACCGGCTTCCTGCACCACAGGGATGCGGTCGTAGTCGTGCATCCCCCCGAGAAAGACGTTGCGCATCAGGTAAAAACCATGGTGGCAGGGCCGCCCGTCGTTATGCCACTTCCCCGTAAAGGCCGTTTGATAACCGCGTTGGGACAGTTCGCGGGCCACCTGGGGCACGCCAGGGCGCATCGGCTGCCTGGAAACCGTTACGCCATTGCGAAATCCATACTGGCCGGTGAGGAAAGAGGCCCGGCTGGGTGTCGAGACCGGGTTGGACACGTGACAATGAGTACAGTGGACGCCCCCACGGGCGATCCAGTCCATGTGGGGTGTGCGGATCGCCGGATTGCCCGCGGCGCCGATCGCGCGGAACTGATGGTCACTGGTCAAGATAACGAGGATATTTGGACGTTGATTCGGGTACACCGCTGCCATAGACCTCCCCCTGCGGGCGCCGTGCTCAGGCCGCCCTCACGCCTCAGGACAGGCACAGGGTAGGCCATTTCAGCTCGGGCGCGCAAGCCGGCAGTCAATGAGAAGTGTAATCCCGCTGCCGGCGCATGGTAAACTTGCACGCTGCGCTCAGTATGCATAAGGAGGAACGCGCTCATGCCCGAAGGACGAAAGACCATCCACGTCATTTGCAACACCCACTGGGACCGCGAATGGGCCTACCCCTTCGAAGAGACACGGCTGTTGCTGCTCGATTTTATGGACAGTCTGCTGGATTTGCTGGATCGCGACAGCGACTTTCATTCATTTCTGTTCGATTCGCAGACCATCGCGCTGGATGACTACCTCGAGCTCCGGCCGGAGCGCCGCGAGGATATGGAACGGCACGTTACCGCGGGGCGGCTGGTGGTCGGCCCCTGGTATTCGCTGCCGGAAGAGTACATCGTGAACGGGGAATCCCTCGTGCGCAACCTGGTGATCGGCCATCGCAAGGCGCGCGCTCTGGGGAAGGTATCGAAGATCGGATACACGCCGTTCAGCTACGGTCAGACGTCCCAAATGCCTCAGATCTACCGGGGTTTCGGCATTGACACGATCGTCTTTTACCGCGGAATCAACACACCCAAAAGCGAGTTCGTCATGGTCGGGCCCGACGGGTCGGAGGTGTTCGGAACCCGGTTCGGCTGTCTGAGCCGCTTCAGTTACTATTTTTACGTCTACCGCATGCTCGTGCATGGGATGAGCCGCGACGAATGGTGGTACGACTGGGATCGGGGCGCGTGCCCGTTCCGTCTGGCCTCAACACGGCACCCGCGCGCGCATTACTACATCCTGGACCCCGAAAAGAAGCAATGGAACCCGGATCTGCTCCCGGACCAGCTCCAGAAGCTGGTGCGCGACGAATCCGAGCATTTCACCACGGATCACATCGCGTGCATGCAGGGTTTTGATTCAAGTGCTCCGGATCCGCGCGAATCCGAGATCATCGAGCTGTGCCGCTCGCTGTTGCCCAACCACGACATCAAGGCGTCGAGTCTGGCCAATTTCCTGGACATCGTGAAAAAGGAAGTCGCCAAACCGTTCCGGATCGAAGGCGAAAGCCGCGACCCTGGCGCAACGGGCAAATGGACTCACCTGTTCGGCGACGTTATCAGCGCGCGGACGCGTATCAAGCGGGCGAATGCGCGAAACGAGACCAATCTCCAGCGCTGGGCGGAACCGTGGAGCGCCATTGGCGCCATGGCCGGCGAACCCTACATGAAAGCCCCGCTGGCGCATGCCTGGAAACTGCTGCTGCAGAACCATCCCCACGACACCATCTGCGGAGCTGGCGTGGATCAAATGGAGAAGGATTTTCTTCACCGGGCGGACCAGATTGACCTCATCAGCGAGGGCGTGGCCCGAAGGGGCATGGGGGCCGTGCAGGCGCGCATCAACAACTCCGACCTCTCGGAAAAGGACGTGGTGCTGACCGTGTTCAATCCATCGCCCTTTCCGCGCAAAGGCGTGGTTTCGTGCCTGGTGGATCTCCCCGACAAGACCGGCTACGAGAACTTCGGCGTCCAGACACCGGAAGGCGAGCGTGTGCGGATGCAGAGCGCCGAACGTTTCCCGTTCGGCACGCTCGTGCGCAACCTCCAGGACATTTCGCTGGAGCTGCGCTCGGAACGGGTCCGCTGCCATATCGAGACCGGCGACGTGCCCGCACTGGGATACCGCACCTATCATGTGCTGCGCGAAGATCAGCAGCCCTGGGAGCCGGGCTCGCTGGCGCCGGAGCGCAATGTGCTTGAGAACGAGCATCTTCGCGTGATGTTCAACGCGGACGGCACCCTCGATCTCCTGCACAAAGCCACAAAACAGACGTATACCGGCCTCCATTACCTCGAAGATACCGGCGAGACCGGCCACTCCTGGGTACACATGGAGCCGGACGAGAATCAGACGATCACTTCCCACGGATTCCCCGTGTCGATCGCGCTTGAGGAATCGGGCCCGCTGTACGCGCGGATGCGCCTCGATTACCACCTGCGGATCCCGGTGGGGCTGCGAGACATGATGGATACCTCGTTCCGCGAACCCATCGACAACCACACGGGACGAAGCGAAGAATGCGCGGACCTGGTCGTCACGTCACGCTTCACACTCCGCGCGGGGTCGCCCATGCTCGAAGTGACCACCAGCCTGGACAATACATGCCGGAACCACCGGTTGCGCGTCGTGTTCCCGACCCGGCTGCAAACCGACGCGACGCATTCCGAAGCGGGGTTCGACGTGATCGCGCGCGATATCCGCGTTAAGGAAGGATCGCCGTATTTTGGCAAACCCAACCCGCAATATCCGATGCACCGTTTTGTGGACATGACGGATGGCAGCGCGGGGTTCGCGGTGTTGAACACGGGGATTCGCGAATACGAGGCGATGGACACGGCAGAACGCCCGCTGGCCATCACGTTGCTTCGGGCGTTCACGTTCCGGCAGTCGCCGGTTATCGACCGCTGGGAAGCGTATCCCGAAATGGAGCTGAGCCAGTGCCTCGGTGCGCACGAATGGACCTATGCCCTGTTCCCGCATGCCGGGGACTGGTCGAATGGCGTGTTCGAGGCCGCGGAAGCCCTCACCCTGCCTCTCGAGGTGGCGCAGGCCGGCGCCCACGAAGGCACGCTTCCCAAACAGCAGAGCTTTCTTGAGATCAAGGGCGGCACGGTCCAGATGACCGCCTTCAAACGAGCCGAAGACCGCGACGACAGCTACATCATCCGGCTGTTCAACCCGAGCGACCGGAACGCCTCGGCCACCGTCTCATGTTTCAAGGACATCCGCCGGGCGTGGCTGACCAATCTCGACGAAGAGCGCCAGGAAGCCCTCTCTCCAGCGGGCAACAGCCTGAAACTCAAGATCGCAAAAAAGAAAATCGTCACCATCGAATTTCAACTTTAACTCGTGGAGTCTCAACATGCCTTTCACGGAATTCGATCGGCACCGCGTGAAGTTCTATCCGCTGCGCGAGCGGGAAAACCGGGTGTTCATCGAGCAGGACCACATCCGGCCTGAAGATTCGCCCCATCCACTCACCGAACAACAGTTGCAACTGATCGACGAGGTCACGGAGCGGATTGTCGCGGCTCGAAAATGCGGCGCGGCGAGGATGTTGACGTTCGGCGCGCACGCCATCAAAAACGGCCTCGCGCCCGTAATGGCACGACTGGCCGAGACCCACTGGATCACCCATCTGGCCACCAACGGCGCGGGGATCATCCACGACTGGGAATTCGCGTTCATCGGCGAAAGCAGCGAGCATGTCGCGGCCAATGTGGCCGAGGGCAAGTTCGGTATGTGGGAGGAGACCGGGTTTTATTTGAACCTGGCCCTCGCGATCGGAGCCTGGGAAGGCCTGGGGTACGGCGAATCGGTGGGCTCACTGGTGGAGAACGAAGGCCTGACCATCCCCAGTGAAGACACCCTGGTGGCAGCCATCACGGACGGCGTGGCCGGCGATTCGCGGCAGGCCGCGGCCGCGGCAGATCTTCTCTACCTTGTGCGGCGGTTCGAGCTGAAGGCGGGCTGGATGGCCGTGCCGCATCCGTACAAACGCTTTGGCCTCCAGGCAGCGACATACCGGCTCGGCGTGCCGCTGACCGGCCACCCCATGATCGGGCACGACATCATCTACCTGCACCCGATGAACCATTGCGCGGCCCTGGGCCGTGTGGCACAACGGGACTTCCTCACTTTTGCGCAAAGCGTGAGCAACCTCACCAACGGGGTCTATCTCACCATTGGCTCGGCGGTGATGTCGCCCATGGTGTTTGAAAAATCCATGTCCCTGTCGCAAAACGTGGCCCAGCAGGCCGGCAAACAGATTGAAAATCATTTCATTATGGTGGTGGATCTGGCGGAATCGCACTGGAACTGGCAGCAGGGCGAACCGCCCGAAGACAATCCGGACTACTACCTCCGCTACAACAAATCCTTCTCACGAATGGGCGGAACAATGCGGTATCTGTCCGCGGATAACCGCGACTTTCTGCTGGCCCTTCTGCACAACCTCGAACAACGGAGCATCGACTGATGATGACGCTGTCGACTGTCGAACAGGAGATTCTGGACCAGATGCTGGCGCGGCGGCCGGATCTCGAGCCGTGTGTGGACGCTCTTCTCCAGCTGCACAGCGCGTTGGTCATGTGCTATGACGGCGGCGGCAAGCTGATGCTCTGCGGCAACGGCGGCAGCTGCGCCGATGCCATGCACATTGCCGGCGAACTGTGCAAAAGTTTCGAACGCAAACGGCCCCTTTCCGCCCAGTTGACGGCGGCCCTTCAGCAGCTGCCTCACGGCGAAGCGCTCGCGGAACACCTGGAAGCGGGGCTGCCGGCCATTTCACTGGGCTTCAATGGCTCGTTGAAAACAGCCATGGAAAACGACTCCGCACTGCGCGACATCGCCTTCGCCCAGGAGGCGTTGGCCCTCGGAAAACCTGGTGATGTGCTTGTAGGCATTTCTACCTCGGGCAACGCCGCCAATTGCCTGATGGCCATGTCGGCCGCAAAGGCCCTGGGCGCGGTGACGGTTTCACTCACGGGCCCGCGCGGCGGAAAGATGGCGGAAGCCGCCGACATCGCGATCAAAGCGCCGGGCGATTCCACCAAAGTGGTCCAGGAGGCGCACCTTGTGCTCTACCACACGTTCTGCGCGCTCATCGAGGCCCACTATTTTCCCGAACTGCGCTGAAGCATGGGAGCTCTCAGTCACCGAGATAGCCTTGTCCCCGGAAAGCTTCCACCAGTTCCGGGTCGAGCTCCTGGCGACGGGCACGTGGCGCACCAGCCTCGTACCAGACATAGATCCCGAATGACTGCTGACTCTCCGCGGATTGCATGCCAGCCCACGTGGACTCGATAGCCCCGGGATTCAGAAGTGTGCCATCGAGGGTCATCTGGACCAGGGCGTTGCCAACACGGACCGACTCCGGCTCGACTGTGGCCCCATCCCGGGTAATACTCACAGCGACCGGCGCGTCACCAGGCACTTCAACAAACAGGTGGGCGCTGTCGTTGCCCAGGCGGGGCGGCCAGGCTCCGGTTGGGCCTCGATCCTCCCGGTCTTTCAAATCAACTTCAAAGGTTACCCCAGTATCCGAACGGCAGGCTCTGCCGCGCCCGCCTGGGAAGAAGACGCTGTACGCTCCCAGCTGGCCCGCGTCAATTTGGCATCGGACATGAGAGGACGTTCCCGATTCCCGCGTCACGAGGATGTGCAAACCGCTCCGTCCGCGCAGGTCCAGGTGATCCATCTGGCAGATCAACGCCTCGCCCCAAGGCGGGACATCTGATAGAGAATGCTGCTCGCCGGGATCCGCAGCAAGATCGTACCAAAAAGTGTCGCTGGCGGCGCGATCACGGATACACTTTTCTCGGATGGTCTTTGTGGCCAGCAGGTCGGCGTTGTGCAGCTTCAGCGAAGCGAAGCCAATGGCGGGCGCGATTTCACCGCCCTGCATGTACCGCCAGAGCGACCTCCCCTGAAACCGGGGTTCAGGCGGAGCCTGCACCATATCGAGTATCGTCGGAGCAATGTCCACCATCTCGACCAGAGCGTCGCGGGATTCGCCTCCGAAGCGTCCTCCGGCCAGTTTCCATATCAGAGGCACACGGAGTTGCTCTTCGTACAGGGTCTTTCCGTGATCCGTTCCGCCATGCTCCCAGAATTCTTCACCATGATCAGACAGCACGATAATTGCCGTGTCATCGTACATCCCCTCGCGCTTCAGCGCCTCAATCACCCGGCCGAACTGGACATCGGTATAGGCAATTTCCGCATCATACAAATCAATGGCCTTCTGTCTCGCGATTTCTGCCGCGGAACCGGAATAGGCCCGGGGCTGGAAGTGAGAGGCAAATCCGCCAGGAGGGTCGTACGGGGCGTGAGGTCCCATGGCATGGATATAGACGAACCAGGGCCGCCCGGCCAGCGATGGAAGTATTTCGAGGAAGCGCTCAACAAGCCGGGCATCGTCCGCCTGGCGCCAGTTATCGGAGTCCACATCGGTATAGACATCAAACTCCGAACCGATGTTCCAGATCGGCAGGCAATGTGCATTCGCGACATAACCGTGCGTTTCGTAGCCGAAACCGTGCAGAGCCGTCTCCAGGCGAGGCAGGTTTTCACGCACCTGATCAAGCCAGCCGTTTGCACCGTGGGTGGAAGGATAGGTTCCTGTTAAAAGAGAGGCAACAGACGGGCGCGTCCACGAAGATTGCGGCATCAGTCGCGCAAACAAAACCCCATCGGATCGAAGTTGATCGATATGGGGCGTAGTCTCGCGTTCGTAACCGTAGCAGCTAACATGATCCTGCCGCAGTGTATCGATCAGAAAAACGAGGATGTTCGGCTTTTCCGGCATGCCCTGTACGAACTCGCACGCACCCAGGACAAACGGGCGGGCGCATTCCAGCCAGAGTTCGCAAGGCGCGCCAGCATGGCCCGACAGATCAGCGAAAGCGAAAGCCCATTGCCTTCTGCCTGCACTCGCGAACGTGCGGAGCACGGTCTCGCCGGCCCGAAGCTGTGCGCGAACCGGCTCCGGCTCTTCCCAATCCTCAAGCAGAGACACTCGAAAGGCGCCTCTTTCCGGCGCCACGCCCAATGGAAGCCTGTGTTCCCCGGCCGGGAAATTCCGCCCCTTCCCCCACGCGGTTCTGCGTTCAATCCGGGTTGAGCCTGTCTCATCACGCTGGCGGGCAGACTGTGATGGTATGGGAGGTGCTTTCGAATCGCATCCGGACACCAGGAGCACCGCGAAAACCAGTATGCACGACAGGATCGGCTTCATGACCACAGCTTAGCATCGCAAAGTTCACGAGGCCAAACTGTAGGCAGAGACTCCCCCGCCCGGCAGTTCGTGTTCGCACCAAACACCGGTGTCTAAGGCTCGGGCACGTAGTCGTTCGGGACTTTCAACACGGCTACCGTGGGAATCTCTTCACCTCGAAACAGCCGGATAAGGACTGACCCGCCAGGCTGGGCCTGTTCTTTCATGAGCCGCTTGAAGTCGTCCATATTTCGGACAGCATACTTTCCGATGCGCACAACAATGTCGCCAACACGAATGCCGGCCTTATCCGCGGGGCTGCTCGCCTTAACCTCCGATACCACCACGCCGGCGAGATCGCCATCCAGACCGAGGCGTTCGCGCATCTGATCCGTCAGGGGCTGGGTACGAAGGCCCAGGATGTCTTCCGCGGGTGGTTGCGTAACCAGTTGGCTGCTCTCAGGAAATTCCTCAAGTTTAACGTCGAGCTCGATCGGGGCGCCGTCGCGCCAGATCTCGAGCTTCGCGATCTCACCCGGTACGATATCCGAGATTCTCACTTTGAGATCCTGGTCGTTTTCGACCACCTGTCCATTGACCTTGCGCACCACGTCGTCGGGCTTGATGCCGGCGCGTGCGGCAGGGGTGTCTTCAGAGACGTCGATCACAAACGCGCCCTTGGAATCGGGAAGTCCAAGCGCCGCGGCATAGTCTGTCGCAGCGTCGATAAACACGCCGAGATAGCCGCGCGTAACTCGCCCGTCGGAAATGAGGATCGGGATGATCTTCTTGGCTGCATTGACAGGGATGGCGAAGCCCAGTGACTCGGCTCCATAGACGATGGCCACGTTAATCCCGATCACCTCGCCATCGATGTTGCACAAAGGGCCTCCGCTGTTGCCCAGGTTGATGGCGGCATCGGTCTGGATCAGATTCTGGAAGCGCAGGCCGAGGTTGAGGCCTTCACGGCCCAGGGCGGTGATGTGTCCGAAAGACAGCGAGCCTTCCAGGCCGCGAGGGCTGCCCGCCGCGACACTGAACTGCCCGACCTTCAACACATCAGAATCGCCGAGCACGGCTGTGGGCAGGTCGAAATCGGCTTCAACCTTGATCACCGCGAGGTCGGTCTGCGGGTCGCGACCGACGATCGTGGCATCGAGCACACGGTTGTTCCAGAAGCGCACTTCGATGGAAGCCGCTTCCTCGACGACGTGATTGTTGGTAACGATGCAGCCGTCCTTGCTGAAGATGAATCCCGAACCGGACGCCTCCCGGCGCGGCATGGGCCGCGGCATCCTCTCACGCGGCGACGGGATATTGAAGAAACGGAAGATGTCTTCAGGAATCTGGCCGTCTTCGGAAAAGCCTTCGGGCACCGCGCTTTTCACGTCAATGTTGACCACACACGGACGAATCTTCTCACCCACCTCGATGAACGCGTTTTCAAGCTGCTGAAGCAGTTCCATCGCGGCATGGCTTTGCAGAGGGACGGTCACGGCGACCCCCAGAACAATAACGGCCGCGAACCAGTGCTTTTTCATGCTGTCTCTCCTTTGGCGTCCATCGAAGCTCATGGATGGATGGCTGTATGGATTTCCTTGCGGATTTCCGCTTGCGGTGCCGGTTTCAGGGTTTTGCCGTTGTTTTGCGCCACATGACGCGAGCCGCACGTCCACGGGGCACTCGTTGCGAGCCGCGCAATCGAACTGGTCAAATTCAGCTGGGCCATGGCACACATGATGCCATAGAGTAACCCACTTCGGCCCTCGGTTTCGACAGTGATCACATTGCTGGCGCGGGAAGAGCAAATATTGGCGCTCATCCGAGACGTCGCGAGAACCGGCCGCGGAGCGATCTCTCGCGTCAGCCAAGGTGCCCGTACTCTGGCCACGGGGGGGCAGGTCACCCGGCACCGCCCGTCTTCGGCGCGCCGGGCATGACGGGAACCACGGGGTCATACGGAGGACCCACCAGGGCCAGGGCAGCAGCGTCGACCCATCCGCGCCGCCCGTCCCCCGTGGATACCAGCAACCATCCGCTCTGGCGTTCCTCCACCTGGACGCGGTCACCGGCGGACAATTCAAAGTGCACCGTGTCAAGATCGCCGCGGGCATAATGCACGGGAACGCTTTCCTGGCAGGCCACGGCAATTGCAGCGGGATGAGCTTTGGCCCAGGCGGAGATCCCGAAGGCGAGCGTCACGAAAGCCACAAGGGCAAGCAGCCGTCGGGCATAGGCAAACCGCCGGTATTTCCGGAGAGCCAGCAAGATCCAGAAGGCGCACCAGCTCAGGGCCGCGGCCATCGTCACCCATTGGGGAGAGAGCCGGCCGTGCCAGAAAAAGAAGGTCTGCTCCCACCAGGGGGGCAACGGAGGGGCGACTCGGCGCTGAGCGGACGCCAGCACGTGGTCGAGATTCACACGCGCGCGTTCGAAACCGGGCTCCAGGCGCAGGGCTCGTTCGTAGCTGACTACGGCCGGGCCCAGCCTCCCGGCGGAAAAACAGGCATTTCCCAGATTAAAAAACACCACAGCGTCATGGATGCCATCCGCGATCACTTGCTCATACAACACAGCAGCCTCGTCAAACCGGCCCGCGCCGTACGCCGCATTCGCCTCTTCAAACCGGGCTTCCGGAGAAGAGGCTGCCGACAGAACGCAGAGTATAACGGTCAACGGCCACATCAGCGGGATCCCTTTCTCAACCACAGGTCCAGCTGCTCCATGCTTTCCTGGGCGGACTGGAGCAGCGGTTCGACCGCGCCGCGGGAAAGCGTTTCCCCGGCGTACCGGGCGCGTTCACTGGTTCGCAGGATGTCGAGGAGATGGGCAGAGGCTGCCTGCGTGATGGCGCGGCCTTCAAAGAGGTCACGCACGTCCGAAGAGGTCATTCCGGCCTCAGGGAGATCAAACTTGTCGGCGATATATCCAATGATGGCGCGATAGAGCGCATCCGCGGGGTCTCCTGCATCGAGAACCCGCCGCAGGCGTTTCTGCACGCGCGCTTTGGCGCGATACGAGCGTGCGAACGTATGATCCCGCGCAAACCGGCGCTGGCGGGCAGTCCAGAACGCAAATAGGCCATAGGCCAGGGGCGGAAACAGCACAACAGCCGCCTCGCCTGTCCGCGAGGCCGGGCCGCGCCGCAAATGGTTTACCGCTGTCACAATCGGCAAAAGGCCAGCCTGTGACAAATCGGGGCGCTCGGGCTCCGGGGCAATCGTGGCGCCGGCCACATGGCGCCGCGCAACCTCGCCGCTGGCCTCAACATTGACAATGAACGCGGATGATTTCTCAGTGACATATTGCCCTTTATCCGGATCGAAATAGCAGAATTCGACGGGGGGAATCGCCAGAGGGCCCGCATTGAACGGGGTAATCTGATACGAAAAGGTGGTTTCCGCCGTGACGCCGTCCGGGTCCATGATTGGCTGGATGGCGCGTTCGGGTTCGGACACGTGTGCGCCCTCCAGGGCGGGCAATTGCAGCTCGGCAATGGCGGCCGGGTTGCCGGTGCCGTTCACCCGGATAATCAGCGTGACCGGCATATTCTGCGTTGTGTCGCGTGGTGTTACCTGCGCCTGGAAGCGGAATTGCCCCACCGCGCCGTTGAAGTTCCGCGGCCGCTTGGGCAGCGGCTTCACTTTGATGGGGATCGGGTCCGTATGGAGATCCAGACGCACAGATACCGGCCCCCGGATGGTATGGGCATAGACCCCGGCACTCCATTCCCAGGGGGGAATGACCAAGTCGCCGGAATTCGTGGCAAAAAGGGTCTGACGCCACCGCGCTCCGCGATAACGCCTCCCCCCACGCTCGACATAGGCGCCGTCAACCTCTTCCGGGCGCTCGGGGATACTGTAAAACCCCGCGGTCTCCGGAAATGTGAGTTCGATTCCTCCCTCCGGCGCACTCACGCGGATGGCGTTGTCGTCCAGGCGGTAAAACGCCATCGTAAGCGAAACGGGCTCTCCCACATACACCTCAGTCTTGTCGGCCGTGGTATTCAAAAACGCGACATCTTCAAGGGTCAAAGGTGTGGCTTTATCCTCATCTGGCCCGGTTGCGGCAGGCGGAGGCGAAGGCCGTTCGCTACCTGCACGTACTACCCGGATCACGAATGGCTTGCTGGTGACAGGCGCCCCGTCGATTTCAACCGTGAGAGACGGGAAAGTCACGTCGCCTTCCTGCAGTGCGCTGGCATTGAAGCCCAGCTTCTGAGTGAGCTTCACCTCCTGTCCCAAAACTGCGGCATATTCCGAGCGCTGGAAGGAGGCGCGCTTTTCGATATGCAATTGGCGAATCTGCGGCATGCGCACGTCACCGATTCTGTTTCCCGACACTTCGACCAGGATGGTGAACACCTGGCCCACTTCCACGACCTCGCCACTGGCATACACCTTGAGAGAGCCTTCTCCGGCAAACGCCGGGACGAAAGCGAATGCGCCCATGACCAGTGCTGCCATCCACCGCGCGGCCATCACCACCATTCCTTGCGGACGTGCGAATCAGGCTGGCTGGTTCGCAAATCCTGTTGCTCGCGTTTGTCCTGCGATTCAAGCGACTGCAGGATCGCTTCGATGGTCTGCCGATCCTGCCTTTCCTCTCGATCCCCTTCGCCAGGCTCTTCTTCGAGCGTCGCCGAGGCTCCAGTCTGTTGCTTTGATTCCTGTTGTGGCGCCCCTTCCTCCTGCTCCGGCTGCTGCGAGCCCTGCTGATCAGAATCCTCCTGCCCGTCCTTCTCGCCCTGATCATCCTGCTGCTCTTGCTGATCTTGCTGCTGGTCTCCGTTTTGTTGTTCCTGCGAGCCCTGCTGCTGTTCCTGTTGTCCGCCTTGCTCTCCCTCCTGCTGCTCCTCGTCCGGCGGAGGGACCTGCAACATCCGTTTCAGCAGATAACGCACATGATCCAGGTTGTGGCGTGCCTGTTTATGGTCGGGGTAGCGTTCAAGCACCCCTTCGTATGCCGCGACCGTCTCTTCGAATGCGGTAATGGTGGCCTTGTTATCGCCCAGAGATGCCGTCTGCTTGGCGATTTGCGCCATCGCATTGGCGTGATTGTACGAGGCGTCGATACGCAGTGATTTGTCGCGGCTCGTCTTGGCTCGCTGAAACGCATCGCGGGCGGAAGAAAAGAACTCGATAGCGCCTTCCGGATCCTGCAACGCCACCGCGCCGGCGCCTTCTTCGTAATCCGCACATCCCAGGCTGTAGTAGACGATCTCGCTCTCCGGATGTTCGAGCTGCAGACCCCGGTAGACTTCCCGGGCCCCTTCGAAATCTCCGCTGTTCAGCAGCGCATTGCCGTATTTGAGCTGTTCGCGGAACGAATCCGCCGGCGCCGCAACAGCAGACAGCACGCCGCACAGACATACGACCGCGGCCGCCAGGCCATGAATCTCGTTTCTGTATTCTTTTCGCCTATCCATGCTGTGTCTCGCGCCGCGGCTGCGAAACGCGCCACGTCCTCCAGGAGCGCAGCCACGGCATCGCAGCCAGCCAGAATCCTTCTGCGGCAAACAACAGCACCGCAACGGTCAGGGGCCACTGGTAGCGGTTTACGAGTTGGAGCCGCACATCACTCTCGACGAGCCGGCTTTCGAGGCGCGCCATCGCCCCGCGTATCTGCTCGATATCCCAATCATCCGGCGTAGCCGCAACATACGGGCCGTTTCCGGCATCCGCAACCCGGATCAAGGTCTCTTCGTCCAGTTTGGAAAGATGACTCAGCTCACGAGCAGCCGCCCCACGGACCCCTTCTCGCGCCATCCATCCCGGGATCTCGATCTCCGCGCCCTCGGGATCTCCCACACCAATCACGTAGATGCGGCAATATGCTGACGCTTCTTTGGCCATTTCGATGGCGTTCCCGGACACTTCTTCGCCGTCGGTGATGAGCAGGATCGCACGGGTATCCCGCGCGAACTCGTCGCGTTTGGTGTCCTCATCTTTGAAGACTTCCACGGCGCTGGCCAGCGCGGCCGCGATATCCGTGCCTTCCCGGCTGATCGAGTCCGTATCGACGGCGCTGAGCACCGCCTTGAAATACCCGTGGTCGAGCGTCATCGGGCACATGAGCCCTGCCGCGCCGGTGAACGCAACCAGGCCGAACCGGTCGCCAGGTGAATGATCGACCAGCGAGACGATCTTCTGCTTCGCGCGTTCCAGCCGGTTTGGCGGCAAATCCGTGGCGCGCATACTCTCCGAGATGTCGAGGCAGATCATGACATCGCGGCTGTGTTTGCGGACCTCCTTCCAGGCCCGGCCCCAGTGAGGTTGTGCAAGCGCCAGCAGAAAAAACGCGAACCCCAGCACCGTAAACCAATACAGCGGCCGCCGCACGCGTTCGTCGTAGTTGCCCACGAGCCGCGGAAGCAATGCATGTTGCACGAAGCGGGCGATCCGGCGTTTACGGCGGATTTCGAGCCAGTACAGTCCTGCGGCCGACAGCAGCAGCGCGAGAAACGCCACCGTCAGCCACAAGGGCAACTGAGCCAATGGAAATCCAAACCCGAACTTCACGAAAACCTCCTAGGGGATGGGCTCGAACCACAGGCGGCGCGAAATGACTGCCGCACACATCAGCGCGCCGCCGAAGAGAGCCCACGGGAAAAACCCTTCTTCATACTCGTAGTAGTCTCCAATTTCGATCTCGGTGGCCTCCAGTTCATTAATTTCCTCATACGCCCCGATCAGCGATTTCGTATCGGTAGCGCGGTAGAAACGCCCGCCGGTGATCTCGGCGATTTTCTGGAGGGATTCCTCATCGATGGGCATTTGCGCGGGCATCATCACATTGCCCCACAGGCTGCGGCGGGGCACGAGCACTTCACCTTGCGAACCTGCGCCAATGGTATAGATCCGGATCCCGTACTCCTGTGCCAGCCGCGCGGCCGTGATGGGATCGAGTTCGCCCGAATTGTTCAGCCCGTCCGTCAACAGAATAATGACCTTGGTCCTGGCCTCCGATTTTCGCAAACGGCTGGCCGCCAGCCCGATGGCTGAGCCGATGGCGGTGCCCTGTTTCCGGGGATCACGTTCATTGATGCTGGCGAGCTCCAATTCGCGATCAAGCACGCCATAATCGAGCGTCAGAGGGCACTGGGTCCAGGCATACCCTGCGTAGAGGATCAATCCGAGCCGATCAAGGCCGTAGCGGTCCCCGGGCTTCTGTTTCCGGCTTTCGATGAAATCGCGCACGGCGTCCTTGGTCACTTCGAGGCGGTTTTTCCGTGCCCCGCGCGACTCGAAATCCTGGGCCGCCATGCTTCCGGATACGTCGACACACAGCATAATATCAACCACGTCGGCCCGATCGAGCCGGGGCTGGAGCCCTTTCAGAGGCCGGGCCAGCGCAACCAGCAGCAACAGCAGCGCCAGAGCGCGCAGAAAGGCCGGCAACCGCCTCAGAACCGCACGTTTGGCGCTTCCTACTCTCCGGAGGGTCTCACCGGTAGAAATGCTGATCGTGCCCGGCGCCCGTGCGAAACTCTCGAGCGCAAGCAAGAGGATAACCAGAGGCGCCAGCAGCAGGAGCCGGGGATGCATGAAGGTATTGATTTGAAGCCAGTTCATGCCGCCTCTTCCTTTGGCGCGGGACCCGGCTCTTCAACCGGGATGGTTTCGTCGATAAATTTCAGCACCAGGGCAAAGCTGCGCTCCATTTCCTCGATGGTGGGCTCGTATTGCGCAAACTTCACTCGGTCGCAGTGCTTGAGGAAACGCCCGAGGCGCCGCTGGTGGGCCTCGGAAAGCGCCCCACTGCGCGCGGCCTCCGACAGGAATTCGGGCGTGGTCTGTTCGGGCGCATGAATGCGGAACCGGCCCTCGATGTACACACGCAGCGTGTCCGACAACTCCACATAAAACTCCTGATATGCTCCCGTTTCGGGAAGTTTGCGGGCGTCGAGCGCATGCAGCCGCTCGAACGCGGCCTCCCACGGCGGGCGCGGAATTTCAACACGCGCGCGCTTCAAGCGTTTCAACACGAAAAGAAGGAGCGCCGAAAGCAGCGCGATGCCTGTTGCGGCGCCAGCCAGCCGCCCGAGCCATGGCTTCAGCCAGGGGCTGGGAAGAGCCGCCGGCCCGGCATTTGCCTCAAAGCGTTCCGCCTCCATTCGCTCTTCGGGGGTTAAATCGCGCACACGAATGGCCGGCGACGGAACACTGAGCTCCTGCGCTTCATCCACTTTGACCACAGCGGGCGCTATCGGATAATACCCCATAAAAATGGGGTCCAGAACGTAAATCTCGCGGATTTTTACCCGTCCGCCCCGTATCTCCTCACGTTCGCGCACGGGCGGCCCGTACACGGCCAGTCCTCCAAACTTGCCGGCCATCTCCGGAATTGACACGTTTGCATCGGCCGGCGCTTCAACTTCGATCCGGTATTCCGCCTGGCGATGGAACGGGATCACGGGCGGCTCGACCACCACGCGCACATTGACCTCCGGCGCAGACGCTGCCGCGACCAGCCACGCTATGGAGGCAATCAGGCTCATTCCTCTGAGGGCTCCTTCTTCAGGCGCTCGGGATAGAGCTGCACATTGCGCGCCTTGAGCGTATCCGCCACCAGCGCCCGGAACTGCTCCCGCTGCTTTTCCGCCCGCAACTGGCGTTCGGCTTGCGCTTTCACCTCTTCGAAGGGGTGGACTCTGGCCGGGGTTTCGCTGACGGCAAACACATACCATACGCCGTCCAGCTCGACAGGTGCAGACACTGATCCCGGCGCAGTCTTCTGAATGACGTCGAGCACGGCCTCATCGAGTTCGCTCTTGCCAAGTCCCTGCAAAATCCGCCCACCGCTCACACGCACCTTTGTCGCGCCATCCGGATTTTTCTGTGCCTCTTCCAGGTTCAGGCGGGCGGCATCGGCGCTTTCTCCCGAGCCCTCCAGACCTGTGCGCACGGCGGGTTCGGTAAAACGCTCAAGCCCGGCATCGTAAAACCGTTTGATGTCCTCGGGACTGATGGAGATTTTTGAATCGATCTCTTGATCGATTAAGGTCTGGACAACCAGACTGTCGCGCAGGCGGGCCAGTTCGTCTTGAACTTCGGGCGTCTGGTCCAGTTCGAGCCGCAGCGCCTTGTCAAGCAGCAATCGTTCGGCGACCATATTCCGGAGCAGCTCGATTCGTTTATCCGGAGCAGCAAAGGAATCACGCGCCGCGGGCGGCAGTTTTTCGATCTCGCGGTCCAGATCGCGGTCCGTGATAATCTGGCCCGCGAACTCCGCCAGCACCACTTCCCCCTCCTCGAGATCGTCAGCTGTCCGCTGAAGCGCGGTGCGTTTGCGCAGTTCCCGGCGCAGGTCGTTGGAGCGGCCAAGTCGTTCGAGGCACAAGGTGATCTTGCTGCTGATCTCGTCGCTCACGGGGTTTTCCGGATTGAGCATTTCAGCCTGGTACAGGTATTCGAGGGCTTTTTCGTAACGTTCCATGCTGATCGCCAGCTTGCCGATGCTGTAGCACACGTTTGCCCGGGCGCCGGGCTCAAGGAAAGCACGTTCGAGATACGATTCATAGGCGTGGAGGGCGGCGTCTTTAAGCCCTTTGTGCTCCAGCAGGGTCGCATAGTCCCGGAGAGCCGCATCCGACAGCCCTCCTCTCTCGCCGGTCTGCCGCGCTGCACCGCCATGAGCAGGCAGCCAGACGACAGCGGCAAGCACACCGGCAAAGCCGAGAACGAGCACGATGAGGTTGATCAACGGCCACAGGCGGCCCTGCCGCGAACGTTCCCGGGCTTCTTCTCGAAACGCCTTCAATCTCTCCGGTGTGTTCTCACCCACGTCCGTTATCCTCATCTTGCTTCATCAGGCGTAGCGCCGCTCGCGCATGCGGAAAAACCGGTAGAGCTCGTTTACATACGACTGATCGGTGCGCACGTTGATGACATCGACGCCTGTCCGGCGGAAGATATCATCCCGTGTTTTCGTTCGCTCCCGCGCCGCGCGGGCATACCCTTCGCGCACGCTGCGGACGCTGGTGTCGACGAGGGACTCCTGCCCGGTCTCCGCGTCTTTCACGGCAACCAGCCCGACATCGGGCAAAACTTCCTCGCGCGGATCGCTCACGTGGACCGCGATCACGTCATGCCGCCGGTTCGCCACACGCAACGGCACCTCATAGCCCTCGGCCATGAAATCGGAGACGAGGAAGGTCACCGCCCGGCGCCGGGTCACGCCGTTGAGAAAATGGAGCGCCCCGGGGATGTTGGTTCGCCGGCCCCGCGGCTGAAAATGCAACACTTCGCGAATCACACGCAGTACGTGCCTTCTGCCTTTGCTGGGCGGCACATAGAGCTCCACGTCGTTTGTGAATACGATGAGCCCGACCTTGTCGTTGTTCTGAATGGCCGAAAACGCCAGCACCGCGCACAATTCGGCCGCCAGCTCGATCTTGAGGCGTCCCACACCGCCGAAACGTTCTGAACCGCTCGCATCGACCATCAGCATGACTGTCAATTCACGCTCTTCGGCAAGCAGCTTCACATGGGGCACGCCCGTGCGCGCGGTCACGTTCCAGTCGATCATGCGGATGTCGTCGCCCGGCACATATTCGCGCACTTCGCGAAACTCCATCCCCTGGCCCTTGAATACGCTTTCGTACTGGCCCGCGAGGATGTCATTCACCATGTGGCTCGTCCGGATCTGGATCCGGCGAATCTGCTGCATTACCTCTTGCGGAATCATATCGGTTTTACTTCCCGGCTTACGGCACCGGCACGGTATCGAGGATCTGCCGGATGATGTCTTCGCTGGTCATGTTTTCGGCCTCGGCTTCGTAGGTCACGATGATGCGGTGGCGCAGGATGTCCATCGCCACCTGTTTGACATCGTTGGGAAAGACGTTGCCTTCGCCCTGCAGAAACGCCAGCGCCCGGGCGGCCTGCTGAAGATATATCGTCGCGCGGGGCGATGCGCCGTATTCGATGAGATGGTTGATGTTCAGCTCAAACGCCTCGGGATACCGCGTAGCCTGCACGATATTGACGATATAATCCTTGGCTTTCTCATCAACATAGATCCGGTTCACGAGCGCCTGGGCCCGCAGGATCTCCTCGCGCGTCACGGCGGGGCGCACTTCGGGCGCGTGAAGCAAATCCACGCGATCCATGATCTCGCGCTCCTCAACCCGGCTGGGATAATTCACGCGCAGTTTCAGCATGAACCGGTCAACCTGAGCCTCCGGCAACGGGTAGGTGCCCTCCTGTTCGATGGGGTTCTGCGTAGCCATCACCATAAACGGCTCTTCGAGGGGATAGGTCGTGTCACCGATGGTCACCTGCCGTTCCTGCATCGCCTCCAGGAGCGCACTCTGCACCTTGGCCGGCGCCCGGTTAATTTCGTCGGCAAGGATGATATTCGCGAAGATCGGCCCCTTTTTCGTGGTGAAATTCCCGTCTTTCGGGCTATAGACCAGCGTGCCGATGAGATCAGCAGGGAGCAGATCAGGCGTGAATTGAATCCGGCTGAAAGAACAATTCATGGCCTGCGCCAGCGTTTTCACGGCGGTGGTCTTGGCGAGTCCGGGCACACCTTCGATCAACACGTGCCCGTTGGCCAGCAGGCCGACCAGCAACCGGTCCACCATGTACTGCTGGCCCACGATCACGCGGGCCATCTGATCGCGCAACCGCGACACGAACCGGGATTGCGCCTCCACCTCTTTTCGAATTGCTTCGACAGACAGTGCCATGTATTGGATACCTCCCACCTCTTAGGAAACCGGTATTTCGTCTTCGTGAACCGACAGTTTCAACGCGCGCGCCACCGCGCGGTAGTCCGTCTCCATCTCGTCATTCGTCGGCGCATATCCTTGAAAGCCGACCTTCTGTGCGCGGGCCTGGAGCACGCCCGCAAGCTCTCCCTCTTCACTTCCGAGCAGCTCGGCAGCCTGTGCCAGGCGAAGATAGAAGGTGTAAATATCTCCATCGACGCGGCAGCGCTTTGCCTCATGCAACGCGACGCCCGCGGCGCGCGGATCCGCCAATTGTCCAGGGTGGTCCGCTGCTGTCACGGCCTCCGAACGGGCAGTTCGGCGCCGTTGAACCACGAGCAGGCCCATGCCGCCCAGATACAGCAGCGCGCCAGCCCCGCTGATGGCCAGAGCCGCCCACAGTACCGTGAGGTCTCTGCGGACTTCAACCGTGAACCCGGCCAGGCGCAAGCTCGGAATTTGCGCCTCGGGCTCCTGAGTTCCGGTAACCTCTTCGGGCTGCTTCGCCGGAGTGAGCTCGCCCGGGGTCAGATAGCCCACCCGGATTTCGGGAACTTCAAACGACCCGAGTTGATTGGGCGTGATCCGCAGGGATTGCACGACCACATTGACGCCATCGCGAACAAATGCCTCGGCCGGGCCGGGCGCAACCGCCGCCCAATCCACATCCTCTATCTCCGGCGGAAGCACGGTATACGCATCGGACGCTCCGTGCCAGCGGACCTCCCAGCGGACCTCAAACGGTTTCTTGACATAGGCCACGGGAGTCTCAGAGACGCGTTCGACCGTTGGCTGCGCGATGGCCGAGACCGAAAGGCCCAGCATCACCAACAACCCGATCAACAGGCTATGGACGCATTTCTTCCCCATAATGTTTCTTAGGAGAACAATTATCATGCCGCAGATTCCTTCCGGCGTAAACTATTTGTTGACTATGAGTTAATCCTTCCATTCCCGGGCCTGCCTTCCCTCATTTGAGGCAATAGAGCGGGGCGTGACTCATCTGGGGCATATCAATCGAGCTGCGGAGCATAGGTCTCCGGCTGCTTCCGCCTGCTCAAACTGCTAAAGAGACGGAATCGCAGGCGATGGAAACAGCGCGTCGAGTGTCGCCAGCATATCCGGCGGCAAGGTCAGCGACGCGGCTTTGAGGTCGAGCAGCAGTTCCTCAGGCCGCCACGCGCCCACGATGCAACTCGTGACATCGGGCTGGTGCAATACCCAGGCAATGGCGAGTTCCGCGGCGGAAACCCCGAATTCGTCGGCGATTCGGGTGAATTCCTGCGCTTTTGCGATGCGGTCCTCACGAAAATAGAGTCCGCGTGTGACCGGGTTTTGCCCGTCCACCGCGGCCCGCGAACCGGCGGGTGGCGCTTCACCCGGCTTGTATATGCCCGCAAGCAGGCCGTGGCCCAGAGGCGAAAACGTAAAATTGCCCATGCCTTCAGCGCGCGCCGCTGGAAATATCTGGGATTCGGGGTAGCGGTACACGAGGTTGTAGCGTGGTTCGTTGGCGGCCGCTTCCCGCGCACCCAGACCACGCGCAATGGCATTGGTTTTTGCGATCAGGCCGCCGGGCCAGTTGCTCACGCCCCAGTACAAAATCTTGCCCGCGTGAATCAGATCGTCCATGGCCCGGACCGTTTCTTCGAGTGGCGTGCCGGGGTCGGGGCGGTGGCACATCAGCACATCGACGTAGTCCATCCGGAGTTTGCGCAGACTCTCGTCGCAGCTTTCACGGATATGCTTGGCCGACAGGCCGCCGCTGTTCGGGCCTTCCGTCCAATTCGCGCCCACTTTGGTGAGCACGAACAATTCGTGGCGCGGGTAATCGGCCAAACACGCGCCGAGCACGGTTTCCGCGCGGCCCTGACCGTATCCATCGGCCGTGTCGAAGTAATTGACCCCCGCATCAAAGGCGAGCCGCACCATCTCGCGCGACATGGCCTCGTCGCAGCGGTCGCCGAGATTCATGTCGGTACCCATGCCCAGGGCACTTATGCGCACCCCCCATTTGCCCAGTTGTCTATACTTCATGAGCGGTTTCCATTGCGCACGGGCGCGGTACGGCCTCCGTCTTCCGGCGGGCGGCTTGCCAGGGTAGCCCAGGTGAGGCCGGTGATGTCTTTTGGAGAAGCGGGCAATACCAGGCTGACGGCATACCCGATGCCGAAGCTCGCGAGGATCCCCGTGGTCGAATACAACAGAAAACTCACGCTGGTATACCGCTGAACGCAATACAGGACACAGGCGCCGGCCACTGCGCCCGCGAGCGCGCCTGCTCCGTGGGCCCGGCGCGTGAAGATGCCCAGCGCGAATACGCCCGCCAGGCTTCCGCCGAACAACCCGATGATGCTCATGTATTTTTCCCAGAGCCCCGTGATCCCGCTCACAGCCATATAAAGCGCGACGACGGTGGCAAACGCACCCAGCGCCAGCGTCAATGTCCGGGCGAGAAGCATGGCCGTCTTTTGATTGCCTCCGCGACTCAAGCGCTGGTAAAAGTCCGTCACCAGTACGGCGGTTACGCTGTTCATGCTGCTGTCCAGCGACGACATGGCCGCCGCGAACACGGCCGCGACGACGAGGCCGCCAACCCCCGCCGGCATCTGCTGCACAATGAAAAGCGGGAAAATCTGGTCTGTGGTCAGGTTGGGATCCAGCTGGCCGGGATGCTCCTTATAAAACACATAGAGCGCGGTACCAATGCCGAAAAAGATAACGAAGCTCGGCAGACTGAACAGGGCCCCGGTCCAGATGGAGCGGGCCGCCTGTTTCTCCGACGACGTGGTCAGGTAGCGCTGAATCACGGTCTGGTCGGTGGTGTACGGGATCAAGGCCTCGAGAAAGCGTCCAATAACCACCACGATGAACACCTTCTGCGTGATATCCCAGCCCCAGTCCACCATATGGAACTTCCCGTCGGCATAGGCGGTCTCGAGCATGCCTACGAATCCGCCGTCCACCGCGGCGCTGACCAGCACAAAAGACAGGCAGGCTCCCCCGAGCAGGATCACCACCTGCACGACATCGGTCCAGATAACCGCTTCGATACCGCCCATCACGGTATAAAACGTACACAGCACGCCCATGGCCAGAATGGACAGCCGGAGATCGATCCCCGTCACGGCCGACAGGGCCAGTGCGGGCAGCAGCAGCACGATCCCCATCCGGCCGAGCTGAAAGATGGTGAAGGCCGTGCTGCCGAACATTCGCACCCCCAGATTGAACCGTTTCTCGAGATATTCGTAGGCCGACATCACATCGAGGCGCCGGAAAAACGGAAGATAGAAGTAAATCACGATCGGAGCGACCGCCACCATCAGCACATTGCCGACCGAATACGCCCAATCGCCTTTAAATGACGTGGCTGGCGTCGCCAGGAACGTAATGGCGCTCAACAGCGTGCCATAGATGCTGATCCCCGCCGCCCACCAGGGCACCCGGCGGCCGCCAAGAAAGTAGTCTTCCGTGCTGTTCTCGCGGCCTGAAAAATACAGGCCCATGGCCGCGAGAATCACGAAATAGACTCCAACGACAGCGTAGTCAAGCCACCCGAACGCCCGCTGCGTGCGCTCGGGAATGCCCCACAGGACGCGCGACACACGCTGCCCCGGCCTGGGTTCGCCGCCGGCGACCACGATTCCACCCTGAAACGGCACCGCGGGAGACGTGAGCGGGGCATCGGGGATCGCGCCGAGATACGCCCAGGTACCGGTCACCGTGTGGTAGCCGAGCACATCCAGCGGATACCCCGGATGCGCGTCGCCCAGCTCAGCGATCTGGTCGACCAGCAGCCCGTCATCACCGCTGAACACCAGGATATGCGTGTCGCCCCAGGCCAGCGCGGGCGCCGCTGCAATCGGGCGCGGGGACGGGGCCAGGGAACTCCATCCCTGCCTCGGTGTATAGCGGTAAGCATCTGTAAGGTAGCTGCGGCCGGAGCCGTCATCGCGCAGTGCCGCTCCTGAAAACACGAATAAGGACCCATCCTGTGCTGCGGCCACGGGCAGAATGCGCGCCGGCCCGGGAAACGGCTCCAGCGCTTCCCATCCGGCATGCGCCCGGTCCAGGTCGAGCCGCCAGAATGATTTCGAATCGTGTCCCGGTCCAGTCTGCCCCGCTCCGGCGTAGATCACCGTGCCGAGTGACGCGGCACATCCCAGCGCCATAGGTTCAGGCAGCGGCGGCAATTCCGATTGGATGATCTCGCGGCCGTTCCACTGCAACAAGAGGACGTTCCGGGAATAGTCTGTGCCGTGCAGGCCGCCGATGCAGACGACTCCCTTGGGGGTGGAGACCGAACCGCCATAGGAGAGCGCTTCGGGGAGCCGCCCGGCCTCGCGCCAGGCGCCTGCCGATACAAGTTCGCCAACTGGCTGAGCCGCCTTGAACCGGAACAACTCGTGCAGAGCGCCTCTAACACCTCCCGGTTTGGCGGTTCCCGCGGGCAGTGTGTATACGTAGATGCGGTCGAGCCAGTGTTTCGTGCCCCCGTCGAGAAACGAGCCTTCCCAGCGGGTGCCGCCGGCCACAAGCAATGCCGATTCGCCTGAGCCGGAGCAATGCATCCCCGCGAACTGGCCTCCCATGGGCTCGGGGAGATCAGGAAGCTCTTCCCAGCGCATGTAGACAGCGCGCCCTGCCCCTTCTTCGGAAAAAACCGGGGAAGCGGAGAGAATCAGGACCAGCAATGCCGCAAATAGCCGAGCACACACGAACAAAACATCCCCCAACAGATCCGCACGTGAATGAAGACGCAGCCTAACAGACACGCAGAAACCAGATCAAACACTGGATGCAATTTAGACTGCGCTGAAGCCCGGACAGTGATCTTGCGTTTTATAGGCGGCTCTACTAAGGGTTCAGGCGCGGAAGTTTGTGAATATCCCCGGCTATTGGTATCATCTGTAGCTTGAAAGCGGGGGTAAAACGCCCACGCGGCGCAGAACATCCAACGTGACGGATGCGGCAGTTTTTTGAGCCCGTGGAACCAGAGAACCGTCGCTGTTGACGCACAGGAAGCCGTGGCCCGAAGTCATAACTCACCAGAGCGATTCAGCCCGTTTCAGAAAATCGTGGCCATTTGGATTGCCGTCGCGGCGGCAATTATCGCCGCCTATTTTCTGACCTCGCGTAAAGAGCCGCCGCCGAAACCGTCGACCATTTCCTACAGCGAACGGCCCAGCGATCGCCTCAATCAGTCCCGTCTGGAGAACCGATCCCGCTACGGATCGCCACGAACCATTGACCCGCCCCGGCGCAGCGGCGAGAACTCCGAACCGGAAGATCCGCTGGCTCTTATCGGCGTTATCAGCGAAGCAAGTACGAACCAGCCTCTCGAAGGCGCATTTGTGCGCTCGATGATGCTGCCCCCGCAGGACGAAAGCTCGTTATCCGAAACGGATGGACAACACGAAGCAGAGACGGCCCGGATGACGCCGGCCTTTCTCGACAAAGCCCAGGGAGCCCGCCGAAGCACAAAAACGAACGACAAGGGCCAATATGCACTCCCCATCCCAATGCCCGGCCGTTACCTCATTCAAGTGGCTCGGGCCGGTTTTGTCAGCCGGCGGGAAGTCGTGGAGTTCGTGGAGGGCGGCGAGAAACAGGTCCGGCTCGATCTCGCGCTTTCGAAAGGCGCGTCGATCGCTGGCCGGGTGCTCGAAGCCGGAACCAACGCGGGCATCCCCTTGATCCTGATCACCGCCCACAATGAGGAAGGCACGTCCAGCGCGGAGACGGAGACAGCGCCAGATGGCACCTACGAGCTCACGGGACTGGTGCCGGGGACCTACCAGGTGGCGCTGGATCTGACGCGCCAGCCGTACAAAGCCTCCGGGCGGATCCCCGTACAAAATGTGGTGATCCAGCATCCGGATGAAAAACGGACCGACATCAATTTCACCCTTTCTCCCGCGGGTACCGTCTGGGGATACATCACGGACCACGAAAAACAGCCCGTGAAGGGCACCCAGGTGTATTTGTGCACCTCCGAAAGCCTCATCTCCCAGGTTCTCAACGCCGCCGTACACCAGATGCCGCCTCTGAACAGCCGTTCCGAAAAAGATGGGTACTATGAGCTGGTCGGCGTGCCGCTCAATCAAGAGTGGCGTGTCTATGCCACAACCGACGAGTACGCGCCGCAACTCACGGACCCGTTCATCGTGACAGAATCGGCACGAAATGTCCGGGTCGACATTCATGTCCTGCGCGGCTCATCCGTATACGGGCGCGTGCTCGACCAGGTCGGCACGCCCATCCCCAATGCCGACACCGTCTGCGCTCCATCGTATTCAAAATTGTTCCAGCGGCTGGACGAGGCGCGCGCGCTCCGGCACACCGAAACAGAAGCCGATGGCAGCTATGTAATTGCGAACCTTCCTCCGGGAGACTACCAGATCCTGGCGCAAAAGGAGGGCTATAAGATCGCGCTCATGGGCGACCCGCTGTACGCGGACGGCTTCAACGACATCCGAGGCTTTGACCTGGTGCTGATGGCCGTGGACAGCGGCCGCTACGTCATATATGGGAAGGTCGTGGATGCCGGAGGACGCCCCATCCCGGGCGTCAATCTGACCTTGTCCGGATTGGGAACCGAATCCATGAGCGCCACCGAGATGGAAACCCGATCCGATGAGCGCGGAGAGTTCGGATTCTATGGCATCGAATCGGGGTTCCTGGTCATTCTTGCCGAAAAGGAAGGCTACACCTCGCAGCAAGTCAGCGAGGTACGCCTCGACGAACCGACGACGATCGTGATGCAGGCCGCGGGATTGGTGCGCGGCAGGGTGCTGGTGCGGGAGACCGGGCAGCCCCCCGACCGGTACCAGGTGCGGGCGGTTCCATCGGATTCGCTGCAAAGCGGCATCGGGCTGGCGCTGATGTCCAGCGGCGATCCACGCGATTTGCGCAGCTTCAATAATGCCGACGGCAGTTTCGAGCTGGCCCTGGCACCGGGGGATTACACCATTGAAGCCACCGCACACGGATTGACACCCGGGCGCGAGGCCGTCTCGGTCCTGGAAGGACAGAGCATCGACGGCGTGACCGTGTATGTCAGCCAATCCGGCGGCGCCATTCAGGGACAGGTGCAGACCATGGAAGGCAGGGTCCCGGCTGGCGCCACCGTATGGCTCGGAGGCGCGGCGGAGGCCCAGTTCGGGCGGCTCGTCGACATGGTCGCCCAGACGCAACGCCACGGCGTGCAGGTCGGCGCCGACGGACGTTTCGAGTTCCGCAATCTCGCCGATGGGACCTATACGGTACTCGCCCAGGCGGAAGGCTACGCACAGGGCAGCAGCGGCCCCGTGAATGTTGCACAGAGCCGGACCGTTACGGGAGTCGTGGTCATGTTGGGCGGCGGCGGACGCTTGCAGGGCTATGTCGCCCGGAATGGCGTCTCCCTGCCCGGAGCCATGGTCACGGTGATCGGCAACGGCATCAGCGAGATGACATCCGCGGACCAGAACGGCCAATATGCTATCGACGGCCTGGCGGCCGGCACGTATCTCGCGACGGCGGTCTCTTTCGAAGGGCGCGGCACGGATCTGTTCGCGCCCATGCACGCCCAGGTGGAGATCCGGGAAGGCGAGGTCACCGTACACAACTTCGGGGAGGAAGGCGGCGCCTCGGTGCAGGGATTGTGCACACCGCCGCCCGCCAGCGGAGTCTTCGGGTTTGCGCTCTTGCGCGCACCCGGCAGCGCGGCCGCGTTGACCGGCCTGAACCTCACAAATCCGGCCGACTGGTACAGCGGGATGGGTGCGGGCGGCGCGCCCGGAATTCTCGGCATGTCGCCCATACGCAACGACGGCTACTTTAAAATTGACAACTGTCCCGAGGGGGACTATCAGCTCGACATCCTGTACGTGAACCTCGGAGAGGCGATGTCGGGCACGGGGAGGCCCCGCACCAGCCACGCGGTGTCGATACGCGGCGATGAGGTCATCGAATTAGACATCCACGTCCCGGGATCGTAAGGAAATCATGAGCGTTGTTGAACTTAATAACGTCGAAGTCTCGTACGGCGCGACCAAAGCGCTCCGCGGCGTGACCTGCACCGTGCAGGGCGGCGCGGTCGGCCTCCTCGGCCCGAACGGCGCCGGCAAGAGCACCTTGTTGAAGACCCTGCTCGGCTTCGTTCGCGCCGATGCGGGCGAGGTGTCGCTGTTCGGGTTCCGTCTCCCGGGGCAGGCGCTCGAAGCCCGGCAACGGCTGGGCTACATGCCGGAACGGGATGTGGTGGGCCGAAAAGTGAGCGCCGTGTCGTTCCTGACCTACTGCGGATGCCTTTTCGGCATGAAACGTACCGACGCCATGGAGCGCGCCCATGAGGTGCTCAACTACGTCGGCATAGGCGACAGCCGGTACCGAAAGATGCAGACCTACTCGACGGGGATGTCCCAGCGGATCAAATTCGCCCAGGCCCTCGTCCACGATCCGAAACTCCTGCTCCTCGATGAGCCCACCAACGGCCTCGATCCCGAGGGCCGCATCGAAATGCTCGAGCTGATCAAAGAACTGGTGACGAAACGCGGTGTGACGGTGCTGCTCTCCTCGCACCTTCTACCGGACGTCGAGCATGTATGCGACCACGTGCTGATCATTCACGAGGGGCGGATCGTGCGGGAAGGCTCCATCGGCGACCTGACCTCCGCGCGCGAAAATCTGTTTGAGATTCGGGTGCGCGAACCGCAGGATCCCTACCGGATTGCCCTGGAAGCTGCCGGTTGCGCGCCTAAAATCTTGCCCAATGGCAATCTCCTGGTCGAGAAACCGGCACAGATGGACCTCCGGGCCTTTTTTGAGCTGGCCGAGGTCCAGAACACACACGTGCGCCATTTTACTCCGGTCCGGCATCGTCTGGACGAGGTCTTCATGCAGGCGATAGGGAGGCATTGAGTGCCAGTCTATACACAGACATACCGGGCGTACGACGGCAAACCGCTGCAGGGGTTCCGGTGGTGGGTCATGGTAAAACAGGAACTGCGCGTCCTGTTCGGGTCGCGTGCGTTCGTCTATCTGCTCGTCATGGCAGTCATCCACACGAGTCTCCGCGTTCTTCAGATAACCGTGTATGACATGATGAGCACATCCAGCCAGACTCCGGCCCTGATGGCCCTGCGAAACATCGCCATGATGCAGGTTGATGAGCGGACGTTCTTTGACTACCTGCGGATTCAAAGCCCGCTCGTGTTCATCATCATGCTTTTCGCGGGCTCGGGCATGATCTGCAACGATTTCCGCGACAACCTCATCGAGATCTACTTTTCCAAACCGCTCACCCGCCTGGACTACATCGCGGGCAAAGTCATCACGCTGGTCTTAGTGGGCGCCCTGCTGACCGCGATACCGGACACGCTGCTCGTGCTGCTTCACAACCTCCTGAGCCCCGGCTGGGAGACTCTGCGCGAAACGTATTGGATTCCGTTTTCGATCGCCGGATTCAGCGCGTGCATTGTGCTGCCGTGCGCGCTGGGCGTGCTCGCCAGCTCCGCTCTCTTCTCCAGCGAACGCTACGCGGGCATCGCGGTGTTCATGATCCTGTTCGCCAACTCCGCCCTGGGCACCGTGCTGCCGGCACTCGTGCGCAACCCCAACTTTTCCATCGTCTCGCTTCCCATGGCGGTCAACCGCGTGGGAGAAACGCTTTTTGCGCAGCCCCGAAAGAGTTTCTCGCTGCACTGGGGATGGCCGGCACTGGTTATCGTGTTGCTCTGCGCCTTCTGCAGCTGGGCGATTGCATCGCGCATCCGTCGCGCGGAGCGTGCGACATGAGCGCGATCATCGAAGCCCAGGGCCTGTCCAAATGGTTCGGCGAGGTGGTGGCCGTCAACAACCTCAATGTGTCCATCGCGCCGGGAGTCACCGGCCTGCTTGGACCCAATGGCGCGGGAAAAAGCACCTTCATCAAACTGGCGCTGGGCCTCTACAGTCCCAGCCGGGGCTCAATAACGATCTTCGGCGAGCCGCCGCGCAACAACCTCGAGGTGCTGCGGCGCATCGCCTATTGCCCCGAATTTGACCGCTTCCCGGAGAATACAACCGGCTTCGAGTTTGTCTACTGGCTGAACCGCTTCTACGGCATGACCGACCCGCAGGCCACCAAACGGGCCGAGGAAGCCTGTGAACGCGTCAAGATGACCGATCGCATGGACGACCTGATCGAGACCTACAGCCGCGGCATGCGTCAGCGCATCAAGATCGCCCAGGCCCTGGCGCCATCCCCCGACCTCTTGTTTCTGGATGAGCCGATGGCGGGTCTGGATCCCGAAGGCCGCGAGGAAATGTTCTCATTAATCCGGGAACTCGGAGAAGACGGGCGGACCGTGCTGGTATCCAGCCACATTCTCTACGAGATCGAACGGGTCACCAGTCACGTGGTTCTCCTGCACAACGGATGCATTCTCGCGCGCGGGAAGGTGAACGACGTGCGGGAGCTGCTTGATGAGCACCCCCTGGCCGTCACGGTGGAATGTGCTGCGCCACGGGATCTGGCACGCCATTTCGCGGAAGACAGCGCGACGTTGAGCATCGAATTCGCAGACGGGCGCATGACCGTGCGAACCCGAAATGCCAACGGCTTTTTCGAGAAACTGAACCGGCTGGTGATCGACAAGACCGTGGAAGTCACCAGTTTTTCGTGCGCGGACGCCGATTTGCAGTCGGTGTTTCGCTATCTCGTGCGATAGGGGTCTCATGAGCACAACAACGACCAGAATTGAAGAGACTTCGGCGGCAAAAGCGCCGTATCTGCGGTTCCTGACGATGTCGGCCCGCCACGCGGTAGAAACCACGCTGCGGCGGAAACGGACCATCCTGGCCGGCGTGGCGGCCCTGCTGCCGGTTGTGATTCCGCTGGTGCTCACCGTATTCATGGAAGGCGCGTTCGGGCGCGAGGGAAACAAGATCTTCGTGATGTTGATGGAAGACATCTACGTCAAAGCCCTCCTGCCCCTGCTGGCCATGTTCTTCGGGATCATGCTTATCGGGGAAGATGTGGAATCACAGACCATCCCCTACCTCCTCACACGGCCCGTGCCCCGCTCTGCGCTGATTTTGGGCCGCTTCGTGGCGCTGCTGGCGATCGCGGCGGGGTTGATCGTGCCGGGGGTCTTTCTGACATTTGCGGCATCTACCGCGCTGGGGAATTTCGGATTCTCCGCCGCCAACCTGCGGCTCATGCTGCATTACGACGGCGCATTGCTGATGGGTCTGCTGGGCTACGGGGCGTTCTGCATGTGGCTGGGCGCCTTCTTCAAGCGGCCGATCATCATCGGCGTCATGGCGCTGTTCTTCTGGCAGCGCCTGGCCCTCTACGTGCCGGGCCTCGTCGACTTTTTCACCATTGAAAAATACGTGGTTGCGCTGTTGCCGCCGCTCGCGGAAGCCCGGGAGGCTCCGGTGCTCCGCACCGCGCTCGCGGAATATCAGAAGAAAATGTTCCTGGTCAGCGCCACAAAATCCGCCATTGCCCTGCTTTGCATCACAATCGCGCTGATTTTCCTGACCGTGCTGGTCGTCCGCTGGCGCGAGTATTCGCAGGCCAGAGCGATGGAGAGTTGATGTGCACGGCGCACGTGGGCACAAGCGCAGGAACCGTCGTGAAATACGCACGGTCCTGGTCCTGGCTGCGCTGGTCTGTGTGCTCGGCGCAGCCATACTGCTGGTGCACAGCGGCAAATCCCGCGGACTGCGGCCGCCCCCTCTTGCGCCCGAGCTTCAGGCCCGCATCGAGTCGCCGCAAAACGCGGCGTCCATCCTGGCCCAGGCCATAGCGCTGCAACCCTCCAATTTGCCACCTGCACGAGAATATCCCGTTCCAGGCAAGCCCGATGAAATGCGGCTGTTTGAAACCTCAAAAGACTCCATCGCACACGCACTCTCAATATGGGCGCCGGATGACGCCCCCGAGGTGGCCGAATACATCGAACAATGCCAGCCCGCGATCGACAAAGGCCTCGAAGCCTTGAACGCGCCTTTTTTCCTGCTTCCCAGCGGCCAGCTCAGGGACCTGTATCCGGCGCGGAGGATCCTCGAACTCATTCGAATTGCCTGCCGCCACGCGTGGGAGGTCCGTGAAGACTACGATCGCGCGCTTGATCTGCTGTTCGATGGAGTCCGCATGTGCCGTCTGCTGCACCCGGGTGGAAATGCCTCCCTGGCCGTGCAGACCAGCCGGGAAAAGATCAAGTTGTGGACCATGCTCAGCGCCTACCTTCAGCAGGGCAGCAATGCAGCCCTCCTGAACCGGGCTTTTGACGAGATGAGGCAGCTGGAAGAGATACCCCTGCAGGATTATGCGCACATCATTGACGCCGAGTGGCGAACCCAGTACGACTATATGATGGAGGGCAGCCGGTTCCATGAGCGGGGCAAATTGCCGATCCTGCCCGGATTTCTATTTTTCCGCTGGAGAAGCAGGGAGCTCAGGACTTTCATCAGCTACATGAAAGCCTGGCAGACCTGCCTGGCGCTTCCCTATCTTTCTTTTGAAGACGCGTTGGACGCTGCACCCGAAGAAATGAGGGAAGGGATCACGCGCGGTGGCTACAGCCCTGGGGGCTGGCTGTATGAAGCCAAGTTTACTGAGACAATCGGGCTGGCATCATACCGCCAGGTGCTGCTGCTCATTCTGCTGGAATTGCATCGCCTGGATACCGGACACTATCCGGACACATTTGCCGAAGTGGCTGCTGGCAGATCGGAAATCTGCTTAGAAGACCCGTTTACCGGAACTGCGTTCCAGTACCATCCAGCAACCCCCGAGCGCCTGGTGGTCAGCCCCGGGACGGGAAAACCGCCGCGGGCGTTTACCCATCTTGGTCCGCAGGCGCGGTATGTCGAAGTAGTGAACGGCAAAATGATGGTCGTGACAGAGGAATGACCGTGCGCAGCAAAACGCGACGAACCGGCGCCCGGCGCGCAATTCTGCTGCTCACCTGCGCCGTGGGCATCCTGCTCGCATTAATTGTCGCCGTGCGCCACCATCGCACGGAACCGCTGATCAGGGCGGAATCGCCGGAAATGCTTGCCAAACGGACTTCACCGGATAATGCCTGGTATGCGCTCCGGGATCTGGCGCGAAGTCTTCCTCAACCGCCGCCCCCCGCAAGCCCCGGCATCCTGACGACCATGCGCGGCGGACTGGGTCCAGCGTTTATTGCGACACGCCTCGCCATCCGCCTTCCGGACGACGATCCCAAGCTGCTCGACTACCTTGAAGCCACACGCCAGACTGCGGAAACCATGCCGCAAATACTGGAAACACAGCCGTTCTATTGGCCCCCCCTCGAATCGCTGCAAGCCAACCGGGAGAATCTCGCCGCGTTCGAGGCGCTGTCCCGGATTCTCTGCGGCCACGCATTGCACAGGGCCAGAGAAAACAGGCCGGAAGACGCCGTCCGGTTCGTGCTCACTGCACTGCAACTCGCCAAATCCATAGCAAGTGACGGCCCTTTCGAAAACGTACTAACGGGGTGCAGCCTGATTTCCGAAGCCGCCGTTTCTGCCATGAGCCTTCCGTGGAGCACCTATCCGCCGGAGCTGGGAAAGGACTTTCTCGCCCGGGTGAGCGCCTTATCTGCGGGCAACATCAGCCTGTCGAGCGCGCTGGACTGGGAACTGCGCCTGGCCGAGGCGGGCCTCTACACGATTGACAGCCCCAGCGAGCCGGACGGACTTACCGGCAACCTGCTGGATGCCGCATTGCGGCGTTTTCTGCGCAAATACTCGAAAGCGCTTCGCGAATCGGATACCACCCGATTTGCTGACCTGCCCTCATGGTCAAGCCGCCTCGAGCGCGCCCGCCTCCTTGAGCAGAAGGCGCTGCCGACACGGTTCACGAGCCTCGCCGCCGAGGCGGTTGAAAGGCGAACGCACGCAAGGACACAGGTCGAGGGCATGACCGCCGTGGTGGCGCTCGAGCTGTATCGTCAAAATCATGGCAGATACCCCGAAGCGCTGGCCGATCTCACGCCGGACATCCTGGAAGCCGTCCCCATAGATGACTATGCCGGGGAGCCTCTTCGTTATGCCATACAAGACCATTCATATCTGATGTACAGCACCGGGCACGTGGCCGGAGATGACGGCGGCGATCCCAAGCGGGACCTGCTGCTGCCTCCCGCCATCGCGTCTGCATTTGCATCCTCGCTCACCAATCCCGGAGAATAGGCCTGTCGGCGCGCGCCGATTTTTCCCCGCGCCCAGACAACGAAGCTTGCCGGCCGCCAAAGAGAAGCGCCAGGGCCGGACAGCCAAGGGTGTGATAGATTTGGCGTAAACAGCCCGGCTCATCCCGAACCGCTCCGGAGGAATGTCCAATGGAACGCACGACCGCCCACAGCACGAGGCAATCCTGGTCCACCTTCAAACGCTACCGGAACCTCCTGGCATCAGGCACCGGCACTCTGTCGAAGCGGCCGCGCTTTGAACCCGAAGAGCCCTGCTACATGGACCACGGCCGCGGCTGCCGGCTCTGGGATATCGATGGCAACGAATACATTGATTTCCGCAACGGGCTGGGGCCAATCTCGCTCGGATACTGCTACCCGGCCGTAAATGAAGCCGTTGCCGCGCAATTGGAGAAGGGCACCGTATTCTCGCACCCGTGTGTGCTGGAAGGGGAAGTGGCGGAACGCGTTTGCGACATGGTTCCCTGCGCGGAAAAAGTGCGCTACCTGAAAACAGGAGGCGAGGCCTGCGCAGCGGCGTTCAAGATCGCGCGCGCCGCTACCGGCCGCGACATCATCGCCCAGTGCGGCTACAACGGTTGGGTCAACAGCCTGGCGTCCGGGGCGAACGTCCTCCCCCGGGTCCGGGAAGACGCGCCCGTGGGCGTGCCCGTGGAAATCTCCAGACTGCACCGCGCCCTCCCCTGGAACGATCTCGCCCCCTACGAAAAGCTCTTTGCAGAAGAGGGCGGCAAGGTAGCGGCGGTCGCGGTGTCCATGGATTACGCCACCGCAGATCAGGGCCCAGAGTTCCTGCGCGCGCTGCGGGATCTCACGCGAAAGAACGGGGCCCTGCTCTTTCTCGACGAGATTGTGTCCGGATTCCGTGTCGCCCTGGGAGGATACCAGGAGTATTGCGACGTCGATTGCGATCTGGCCGTCTTTGCCAAAGGCATATCAAACGGCCTGCCGCTTTCGGTCATTGCGGGGAAAGCCAGTGTCATGGACGCGCTCGATCGGGCGGTGGTCAGCTCGACCTATTCGGGTGAGGCCCTCTCCCTGGCCGCAGCCCGGGCCACGCTGGACGTCTACCGCAAACACGATGTCATCGGCCATCTGTACGCGATGGGCCAACGGTTCCAGGAGGGCGTCAACGAGTTGTTCGCACGGTACGAATACCCCCTGGAAGCGCGCGGCCTGGCTCCGTGCATCGCCCTGACCGAGTGCGACCGGGGAAGGACCGTGGACAATCCGGTCGATACGCTGTTTCGCGAGGCCTACACGCACGGGCTCTCGCTGTATCTGGTGTGCTACATCAACTTTTCTCACCAGCCGGAAGACATCGACGAAGCGCTTGCCCGTCTGGAAGATACGCTCAAGGCGCTGGCGTAGAGATACACAGATTCACGTATCACGCAGGCAGGCCAGGCACAGGCGAATCTCCGTTTCGCTCAGGTCATCGCCCGCAAATTGCCGGATCGACTTGATCCGCGTGCCAATGACCTGCCCGGCGGCTTCCTGCACGCGTGCAAACGTCTCGTCATCGACCCAGGGATAGGGCGTCGAACGGCCGGTATCGCGTAAAAAGGCTTCAAGTTTTGCAACAACCCACCGTTCGCTGCGCCCGAGTTGACGGCAGGCGTCTTCGAGAGAGGTCTCTTGCTCAAACAATTCGTGTGCGGTGACGCCCGCCGGCTGGAAATCCGAAGGCGGCCGCTTGCCTGCCGAAACGGAAGCTACCGGGCGGCTACCGGTGTTCGCTGAGTCCGTATCGCCGAGATGTTCGCGAATCGCCGTGCAGAAAACCCGCCAGTAGTCGCGGCATTTCTGCCTCCCCACGCCTTCAACCCGCGCAAATGCGGCCTTGTCGACCGGTTTTTTGCGGACCATGTCATGGAGCGTCGCATCACCAAAGATACGGTAGGCCGGCAGCTTGCGGTCCCGGGCTTCATCCCGCCGAACGCGCCGAAGTTTCTCGAACAGGACTTCGTCCCAATCGGCCTCCTCGCTTGCCGGCGGCGGAGCAAGCGGCTCAATCTCATGCAGCAGCGTCAGGATGGCGCCGGAGCTTGATTCCAGCGCGCTGTCCCTGGCGCGGCTCAGACAGACATCGCAGGCACCGCAGCGCTTGGCGGGATACTGTTCCCCGAAATAAGCGAGGATGGCCCGCCTCCGGCAGGTGCTGCCGGCACACACAGCGTCCATTTCAGCGAGTTTCGCGTCGCTTATCTCCTGGAGCGCTGGCTCTTGACTGCCCTGGATGCCGCGCCACAGCTCGCGATCGGCTTCGCTGAACAGCAGGTAGCAGTCGGCGGGAAACCCATCGCGCCCGGCGCGCCCGCTTTCCTGTTGGTAGTGCTCCAGCGACTGCGGCATGGCGGCGTGCACCACAAAACGCACATCGGGCTTGTCAATGCCCATCCCGAAGGCAACCGTGGCGGCCACGATCGCGTCGTCCTCGCGTAGAAACCGCTCCTGGCTGCGTTTACGCTGCTCGGCGCCCAGCCCTGCGTGATAGGGCATGCTGCGGTATCCCGCACGCTTCAAAAATGCGGACAACTGCTCGACATCCGCCCGCCGGGCGCAATACACGATCCCGGCCTGGCCACGGTGCCTCGCTGCAATGGCCTGAAGCTGCGCATAAAGGTTGGTGCGCGGCACAAACCAGTAGGTCAGGTTGGGCCGATCAAACGAGCCGATGAGCACCGACGGCGCTTCAAGACGAAGTGAACGGATGATATCGTCTCGCACGCGCTGGGTGGCGGTAGCGGTGTAGGCGTGGATGCGGGCCTGGGGAAATTGTTCCCGCAGGCAGCTCAGGGCGCGGTAGCTGGGCCGGAAATCGTGGCCCCACATGCTGATGCAGTGGGCTTCGTCCACAACGAAATAGGCGACCCGCTGCGTACGCAGAAATTCGAGGAAGTACGTTTGCGTGAGGCGTTCCGGCGCGGCATAGAGCAGGCGCGTCCGGCCGGAGCGCAGGTCTGCGAACACGTTTCGCTGTTCTTCGGGGGATTGAGCGCTGTTCAGGCAATGCGCAGGGACTCCTCGTTGCCGGAGGGCGTCAACCTGGTCCTTCATCAAAGAGATCAACGGGGACACAACGACCGCCAGCCCCTCCAGGGCCAGCGCCGGCGCCTGGTAACACAGCGACTTGCCCCCACCCGTCGGCAATACCACCAGCGAATCCCGGCCTTCCAGAATGGCCTCGACGGCTTCGTGCTGAAATGGGCGAAAACTCTCGAATCCCCAGTATTCCTGGAGTATGGGATGTATGCGCTTCATAGGGGGTTGCAGGGTACCAGATTAGCTGCCCGCATCCCAAATTCCCCGTGCTTCCCGCGATGAGGAAGGCAATTCAGTACCTGCCGCATTCTGCAAGCGCTTCGTACATGGCGACGATGTTTTCGGGCGGTACGTCGCTCTGGATATTGTGGATGCTGCTGAATACGTAGCCTCCGCCCGGCGCCAGGGCATCCACGTTGCGTTTGACGTCGTCCTTCACCTCCTGCGGCGTGCCGTGGGGCAAAATATGCTGAGTATCGACACCCCCGCCCCAAAACGTGATCGCATCCCCGAAATCGCGCTTGAGGGCGCGCGGTTCCATGCCCGCCGCGGTCACATGCACCGGATTGATGATGTCGACGCCCGCTTCGATGAATCCCGGCAGGTAGGGCCGCACATTGCCGCAGGAATGAAGAAACAGCCGGACATGCGGCGCACACCGCTTGATCGACCGCAGCACCCGCTCCAGGTGAGGCCGGATCGTCGACGTATACTGCTCAAATGAAATGAGCTGGGACTGCTGCGTGCCGTAGTCGTCGTTTTCGACCACGATATCCACTTCCGGCCCCAAAGCACGCAGCGCCATCTCCCAGAACGCGATCTTGAGGTCTGCAAGCCTGCCGTACAGGCAATCTGCAAACGCGGGATAGACCAGGGGATCCATCAGAGCCAACTCCATGCCGCGCAGCCGCTGGGCCATCTCAAAGATGCCCGCGCACAGGCCTTTGAGCATGACCGCCCTCCCCTGCCCACGAAAACGGGCCGCATGGTCGCGCAAACCGTGTATTCTCTGCGGATCCGCGGCGCTCGGCCACGGATACGCCGCGATCGTTGAAGGTTCAGGCGGCAGTTCCGCCAGCGGATGCTTCACTATACTGAACCACAAACCGTTTTCCTTCGGAAAATGCTGTACCATCCCCCACTCGTCGCGATAGACCCAGACCGCCCCGCCGTCCTCCAGCTGGCCGAAAACGTCCCAATTGTGGCTCGTCAACGGAAACAGCCCCCGCGTATCCACGCCAAAACGGTCCAGAAAAGCGTCCGAGGGGATCACTGTCTGCTGCACCACATCTTGCCACTCGGGCGTTTCGTCAGACAGCCCGAGATACGCGCACACGGCCTCGTACGCCTTTCGGGAAATGCCCGTGACATGGGTGCCGGCAAGGTCCAGAGGCACCCGATCGGGTTCGCGGTGGGCAATCGCCGCCAGGATCCGGTCGCGCGAGGTCATATTGAGCACACTCCCTCCCTCAATCCTTCAGAAAAACCCGGCACACGGCGGTTTCCGCCAGACGGAACGTCCCGGAACGCATCAATCACGTGAACCGGACCGCCTTTCCCGCCCTTCACGCGCCGGCCAGCCCTATCTCCGTGGCCGGGCGATCGTACGGGCTTTTTCAGGATACGCGCAAGTTGAAAATCCCTCCAGCAATTTCCGGCCTGAGCCGGGAACCAAACCCGCGCTCCGGAGATAGACATAGGCGTGTGGTTGTGCTTGTTGGGGGTCAACACGTACCATAGAGTGGCACACTGGGCCAGCAAACAGCCGCGATGGGGTTGACCGGAGAGAATAGACAGGCGATACGAAAGAAGGGGCTATTCCATGAAAACATCTGCATGCCTTTTGGTTTTGGCCTCCATTATCATTCTGGTCATCCCCGCGTGGGCGAAACCCAATGAAGTCCCCTTGCCCCTGGGAAAGCGGCTGATCGAATACGGCTGGGACGTGCCTACCACGGAACAGGTGCGCAAAAACATCAACAAAATGGAGCGCCGGCCCTTTGACGGGCTCGTGTTCCGCCTCAAAGGCGGCGGCAACGTCTTCGTGCCCGAGCCTTGGGGCGAGTCGCGCTTCAAAGAAGACTACGATAACGCCGAACGCATCAAATGGGAACGCTTTACAGACAACTTCGTGATCATGTGGGCGGCCTCGGATCAGGACTGGTTCAATGATTCACAATGGGAGCAGATCATCATCAATACCCGCCTGGTCGCGCATGCCGCCCGGCTGGCCAGATGCGTGGGGATCTGCTTTGACGCCGAGCCTTACGGGGAAAATCCCTGGGAATACGCAAAGACGGCGCACCACGACACCTATTCGTTTGCGGAGTACCAGGCCAAAGTGCGCCAGCGGGGCGCTCAGTTCATTCAAGCGATCGAGGCGGAGCTGCCGGACCCGCAGATCCTGACCTTTTTCCAGTTGAGCTATTTTGCCAACCTCTGCGTGCCCATGGACCCCGGATTCCGGCAGGAGAAGCTGTCAAAAGAGTACTATGCGCTGCTGCCCGCCTTTCTCGAAGGCATGCTTGAAGGTTCGCAGCCGGGCACGCGCGTCATTGACGGCAACGAGGGGGCCTATTACTACAAAGACCGGCAGCAATATTTCGAGAAGTACCAGCAGATCACCCAGCGCGGCCTGTACCTCATCCCCGACGAATTCCGCGACCTGTATCGCCACAAGGTCCGCGTCGGCCAGGCCTTGTACGTCGACCAGTATTTCGGGCTGCGTGAACAAAAAGTGCTGGGCCATTTTATGACGCCGGAGCAGCAGGCGCAGTGGTTCGAACACAACGTGTACTGGGCCCTGTACACCACCGACAAATACGTCTGGTGTTACAGCGAACGCATGGACTGGTGGGAGAACCAGAATGTGCCGGAGGGCTGTGAGGCGGCCATTCTGTCCGCGCGGCGCAAGCTCGCCAACGCGCAAAACCTCGACATTGACCTGGTCCCCATCATCGAAACAGCCCAGAAACGCGAGCAGGACGCCATCACGGGCGATCTGGTCATCCAGACCGCGGAGATCAAGCGTCTCGGGCGCGGAATATCCCGCCCGAAAATCGATGGCGAACTCAATGACGAACTCTGGCGCAAGACCGAAGCACTCGCCCCCTTCGTACCGATGAAAGCCGCCCAGGAGACCGTGTCCGCGCAGACAGAGGCCCGGGCCGCCTACGACGACGAATACCTCTACATCGCATTCCGGTGCGAAGAACCTAAAATGGCCGAGCTGCAGGTGGTGGGCGAGACCCGCGACGATTATCTATTCACCGGCGATGTGGTCGAGCTATTTATCAAACCCAGCGAGGAATCGGCCACGTTTTACCACTTCGCCATCAACCCGGCAAACGCGGTTTGGGACGGACTGCACGTCGACGTGCTGCAGACCGAATACAGCCCGGAATGGCAACACGCCACGCAGCAGGGTCCCGATTTCTGGACCGTAGAGATCGCCATCCCCTGGAGGGCCCTCAACATGGCGCCTCCCGAATCCGGCAGCGCGATACGCATCAACCTCTGCCGGGAACGCTACACAGAGCGCGAATGGACCTTATGGTCGCAAACCGTCTATCATTTCCTCGAACCCGAGCATTTCGGGACGTTTATTTTCAAGTGATGGCGTGACAAAGCAGTACCCCGGGAAGCCTGTATTCTCTTCAACGCAGGATGTCCCGCGGAGCAATCGTTGTTCAAGGTGGGCTGGCTGCTCATGGGCGAAGCCGTATTCGCCGCCCCGGCGCCAGCTCTCTGCCGGCCCCAGGTTCGGATTGGAAAATGCCAGCGTGGCGCCTGCACCACACACGAACGGAGGAACCATGAGCCAAAGTCTGTCAATGCACCGCATGATCTGGCGCGAGATCCAGCGGTCCAAGTGGAGCACCCTGCTCTGTTTCTGCATAGTCGTGCTGGCCACAAGCCTGCTGGCCATCATAATTGCCGTGGGACGAAGCTCTGTCGACGCCACCCGCGTCCAGATGAAAGACATGGGCTTCAATCTTTTGATCACACCACCGGGCGCAGATCTCGCCCAGTACCAGGCGCTCAACTTCGACGGCCCCGATATGCCGGAGGAGTACGTCGATAAGCTGGCCGCCAGCACCGTGCTGGCCCAGCATTTCGTCGGGAAATATCAAAAAACGCTTCAAGTCGATGGCAAAACCGTCGTTCTGACCGGGCTCCGCCGTGAAGAATCCCAAGTGAACGCCTATCGCAAACCCATGCCGACCGCATACGACGTCCCGCCAGGGAAAGTGTTCGCGGGGGCGGCTGCCGCCAAAGCCCTGGAACTGACGCCCGGCAGCACCGTGACCATCCTCGGCCGGCCGTTCGAGGTCGCCGGCGTCCTCGAACCCAAAGGCGCCATCCCCGAAGACATCCGCTTGTTTCTGCATCTGAGCGATGTCCAGGCCCTTCTCGGGGTAGACGGCCGCATCAACGCCATTGACGCCCTCGCCTGCATGTGCCCCGTCGACACCAAAGATATCTTGAACGCGCTCGAAAACAGCATTCGCTCCGTGCTCCCCGATGTCGGCGTGGAGCCGTACCGCGACATCCTCCTGGCTCGTCACGAGCAGCGCGGGATGGTCTACCGGCTGCAACTGGCGACCGTGGCGATCGTGGTCGCGGGCGCAGCGACGGCCATCTGGGGATTGACCTATCTAAACGTACGCAACCGCCGTTCGGAAATCGGCGTGTTCCGCGCCCTGGGCATCCGCGGAGGCCGGATTGCCACGCTTTTCATCGCCAAGATCGCCTTCTACAGCCTGGCGGGCGGGATCGTGGGATGCGCACTGGGCTACATCCTGGCGCCCGCTGTGGTCGTGACCAGCCGCGTGCTGCTGCCAGACATCAGCTCGCTTGTCCTGATTGCTGGCATGACGCCGCTGGTGGCAATCTTATTTGGCCTGCCGTCTATCGTGGCGGGCCTGCTTCACGATCCGGTCGATGTATTGCGGGAGGCTGCAGCATGATTCAGTTTGACGGCGTATCAAAACAATTTCGTAAAGACGGGGCCCTGGTGCATGCCCTCGACAGCGTTTCATTTCAGACAGAGCCGGGGCAGCTGGCACTGGTCCGCGGACCCTCCGGAAGCGGAAAGACCACCTTGATAAATCTCGCAGCAGGACTCACCCGCGCCTCACAGGGCAGCATTCGCGTAGCCGGGACCTGCCTCGACACGATGTCGCCTCGTGAGCGTGACGCATTGCGTGCGCGCGACGTCGCAGTCGTGTTCCAGCTCTTTCACCTCGTACCCTACCTGACCGCGTTCGAAAACGTGCTCCTGCCAACCCTTGCGCCGACACAGCCTGGCAACGCGGCCGAGCATGCCCGGGAGCTGCTGGCCGAGCTGGGCCTGGAGTCCCGGGCAAACCACTACCCCGACGAGATGTCGGCGGGCGAGCGCCAGCGCTGTGCCCTGGCCCGGGCTCTGCTCAAACAGCCCTCAGTCATCCTGGCGGACGAGCCTACCGGCAACCTGGATCCGGCAAGCGCGGACACCGTGCTGGAACATTTGGATCGCGCACGAAAGCGCGGGGCCACGGTATTGCTCGTGAGCCATCAACCCATGGACAGCATCCAGCCGGACGTCACCTTCGAGCTGCGCGAGGGCCGCCTCGTTTAGCATGGCAGGTTGCCTCCAGCGTGCTGGCTCAGGGTGGCGCCAGGCTGTCACAGAGCCGCAGCGAAAGCCGAACTCAGCTCCATGCAGTCGGGCGAATAAGCTCTCCATGCGGGAGCACGCGGCCCAAGAGCCTCGCGAAACTGCTCGACGGGCTCACGAATTCGGGATTTTCCACTCTTTATCTCCTGTTTTACCCGTTATTTGCGTCTTAATGAGACCTGTAAAGCGAGAAAGGCCCGGATACCAAAACCGGCTACAAGATTAACACTTGACTTCCTACAATTCTATACGATACCCTAAGTCTTATAACGGGTGCGGAACAACCTGCATATCCGGGTAGATAAACGCCCGTAAAACAGGTTCATGTATCTGCCCTGTATCGGCACAGCCGCTGGGAAGCCGTCGCGGAGACGGAGTGGGGGGCGGCTGAAGAGACTGAAACCTTTTAGTCTCTAAAGGGATAGTACTTGAGGGCTTGAATGCATGAAGAGTATCCGCACGGTGCAGTAGTGAGGATAACCTGGCTGCAAGACTTTCTGTGAGAAGTGGTGGCAACAGGCGGTACAAGAAACCGCGGGCGAAAGGTTCACACGGCGCTCGTCCCGCACTGTATGAACCCGAGGCCTTAAACGCAGAGGTGGAAAATGACTAACAGTAGCAATGTGACCTACTCCGTCAACATAGACAGTCCGATTGCCGTCTATGTCCAGATCGAAAACCAGATTCAATTTGCGATCGCATCCGGCCGCATCAAGCCAGGATTCACCCTGCCTTCCGTCCGAGAGATGTCGGAGGTGCTCGAAGTCAATCCGAACACGGTCACGAAAGCTTACCGCGACCTGGAACTGCTCGAGCTGGTTCACACGCGCCGCGGCGTCGGCGTCACCATTGCCGAAAAAGCCCCGAAGATCTGCCGGGAACGGGTGCGCCCCATGGTGAAAAGCCACCTGGTGGACGCAGTGGCGGAATGCCTCGCCTGCGGGCTGACCGAAAGCGACGTCCGCAGCATCGTTGAGAGCACAATCAGCGCGGGCACCTGTCCGTACGAAGCGCCCAAAAAAAAGAAGTAATACCGGACTGCCCGGTGCAGAGTCAGCCGCGCGAGGCGGGCACAATGTGTAACGTGTACGCCTCGCGCGTTTTTTCTACGCGGCAGGGTAGCCCAAACGCCTGGGATAGCACGGACGCGCACAGGATCTCTTCCCGGGACCCTTGCGCGAGTACTGCACCGTCCTTTAGAACCAGCACGTTATCGATCCAGTCCCCGATCTCTTCGATATGGTGCGTGACATAGATAACGGTGGGCGCATCGGGTGATCCGGCCAGAGCCGCAAGATCTTCGAGCAACCGCCAGCGCGCGGCGGGATCCAGACCCACGCAGGGTTCGTCCAGCACCAGCAGCCGTGGATTGGCGATAAGCGCCCGGGCGATGAGCACCCGCTGGCATTCCCCCTGCGACAGCGTCGCATAGGTCTGGCCGGCCAGTATTGACCCGTTCACGCGCTCGAGCGCGCCATGCGCGCGCGCGCGTTCCAAATCCGAGAAGGCGCGGTACACACCGAGGGACGCGTCCAAACCCGAGCTGACGACATCCAGGGCCGTGTCGTCTTCGGGGAGGCGGGATTCAATGGCGCTGCTGACCCAGCCGACCATTTTGCGCAGCTCGGGGATATTGCATTCGCCAAAGCGCTGGCCCAGCACATGCACACTCCCCCGGCTCGGCCATTCGTAGCCCGTAATAATTTTCAAAAGCGTGGTCTTGCCCGCGCCATTGGCTCCGAGCAGAGCCCAGTGGCTGCCGTGCCCGATACGCCACGAGACGCCGCGCAAAATGGCGACCCCTTTGCGGTCAAATCCAATACCGTCGACATGTACAATGCTCATGGCATCACCTGCTCTTCTGACGTTTCCAAGGTTTCGTCGCGGGGGTCAGACAGACCAGCCTTCCCGGCCCACCAGCGGGACAAACATACAGCGGATGCTCTCGAACTCACTAAACCGGTCTTCAGGCCCGCGCACGAGCACTTTGAGTTGCTGAAGTTCCCGGCTTCCCACGGGGCACACGAGACGCCCCCCGGGCGCCAGCTGCGATTGCAATGACGGCGGCACCGCGGGTGCGGCAGCCGTCACGATGATGCCATCGTACGGAGCACGCTCCGGCCACCCGAGCGTTCCGTCGCCGATGACAACAGACACGTTGCTGTATTCGAGCGATTCGAGCGCTTTCCGCGCATCTTCGGCAAGATGGCGGAAGCGTTCGACCGAAATGACCTCCGCGGCCAGCTCGGCCAGAACCGCGGCCTGGTAGCCCGAACCGGTCCCAATTTCAAGCACCCGGCTGTGCGGCGTCAATTCCAGCAACTCAGTCATCTTCGCGACGATATAGGGCTGCGAAATGGTCTGGCCGGAACCAATTTCAAGGGGACGATCCTCGTACGCGCAGCTCGCTTTGCCCACCGGCACAAATTCGTGCCGGGGCACCGTGCGCATCGCCGCGAGCACACGCGGATCCGTGACGCCGCGTCCGGCAATGTGATGCCGCACCATCGCGTCGCGTTCTTCGGCATAGGCGTCGGAGGGTAGCATGCCTGGGTTGCCCTACAGGGTCCGCGTAGCGCCGCGTTCCATGGCGAACAGCAGCATCGCGATGCTGCGCGCCAGCCATACCATAAAAAGGGCGGCCAGTGGGCCAAAGTCAACGGGACCCATAGGAGGCAGGATCCGCCGGACGCGCTGAATCAGGGGCTCCGTCGCGCGGCCTATCCAGGCCAGCCGCCCGGCATCCGTATCTACCTCAAGCCACGGACCAAACCACCGGAGAAGTATCATCATCATATACAGCGTCAACACGCTGAAAACGACATGCGCTGCCATCAGAACACACACTCCCGAATCCGTTTGTACACCGCCCCTTTGGGGGTCAGGGTACTGGAAAACAGCGTAACGCCGCTTACCGCGAACGCTTCGCCGCGAAAATTTGCCAGGATCGCCAGCGCGTGCCCCACATCCCCCGCTTCCTCGGGCCGGCGGACCCGTGCCAGTGTCAAATGCGGCCGAAACGGCCGTTTTTCCGGTTTGAGGCCAATCCCGGTCGCCACCTGCTCCGTAACCGCCTGAAGCTCCGACAAGCCGCCGTCAAGCGGGCCGACTCCTGCCCAGATGACGGACGGACGGCGCGGATTGGGAAAAGCGCCCGCACTTTCGACCACCAGCGAGAACGGAGATATGCCCCGGCAATCGCGGTCGAGCCTCTCCCCTGCCATTTGAACCTGATCCTCGTCGATATCGCCCAGAAAGCGCAAGGTCAGGTGCATGTTCTCGGGCCGGACCCACGAGGCCCGAATACCCGCCCGGCGCAACTGCCCCGCCATCTCCTGCAGCTCCGCCCGGGTTTCGCCGGGCAATTCGACGGCGATGAAGCAACGCATGAGGCCGATCATCCACCCTGCCGGGCGCGTTCAAACTCGAACCAGGCCTCGTCGTCGGCACACATCGTTGGAATGCCGATGTCGGCCACGACCAGCCGGCCGATATACCGTTTTGCCTCAGGCATGACCAGCCCCAGCTTAGGATATTGAAACGTCACGGTAATGTCGGCGCGAACGCAATTGCCCAGGACTTCCCCCGTGTCGGCATCGAGGCCGGAGGGCAAATCCACCGCAATGGTATAGACCTCAGGCCAGGTATCAATTGCCGCACGCACCGGGCCGCGTACCTCGCCTGTAATGCCCGTGCCCAGGAGGGCGTCCACGAGCACGGCGCAATCGCGCAAAGCGCCCACCTCCCGCAGGGCGTCGGTTTCACTACGCGCCACAACAGCACGGCCGCCCAGATTGCGGTATGCCTTGAAGAAAAGGGCCGGATCGCCTTTCAGAGAATCCAGTTCGCCGATCACCACAACGCGCGGCTCGAACCCAGCCAGCAGTGCGAGGCGCGCGACCACAAAGCCGTCGCCTCCGTTGTTACCCCTTCCGCACACGATGCCCACGGGGCCCCGGTTCACATGCTCGAACACGCGCGTGCCGGCCGTATTCATCAGCACCACGCTGGGAATGCCCACGTCTTCAATACAGCGGCGATCGGCTTCGCGCATCTGATTCGCTGTCAAAGCCTTCATCGGCGCAACTCCTTTTTTGGCCTGATACGATGCTGTACCGCGCCCCGCGGGTGCGAAAAAAAGAACCATCCGCCGGCTTGAATGCACAACCCTGCCGAAGTCAAAATTCCTGCGCGGCATCTTACTCTAGACCATTTGCCCGGGCCGGGCCAAATCGACTGCTTCACTGGAGCTGCGCGCAACCGTGCCCGCGCTCGAGCGGCACGCCCTGGAAGATGAAGTTGCTCGTTCCTTTCCTGACGCATGCGATATACTGAGCGTCGGCGCCGGAAGCCGGTGTCCAAGGGAGAATCGCCATGACAGCGGAGCGTTTCATTCTCTTCATTGTGGCGCCGGTGCTGCTCTGCGCCGGAACCGCCCCTGCCGGGGACGGCACGGCCGCAACCGGGGCAGACTCGCCACGAACCCTGAGTATTGGCGGCAAAGTCCTCGCAGAATACCGGTATACCGGTGTTCCGTATAAACCGTACATCTCCGTGTTCCGCACACCCGCCGGCATCAACGTCCTCCGCGACGCCCCAGCGGATCACCTGCACCACCACGCCCTGATGTTCGCGATTGCCGTGGATGGCATCGACTTCTGGCAGGAGGGAAATGCGCCCGGGCGCCAGGTACACCGTGAATTTTTGAAGTCCGGCGATGCGAGCAGCCGCCAGGAAACGGCACAATTCGTCGAGCGGCTCGATTGGCTCGCGCCCGAAACTGAAACGCCGCTCCTCCATGAAAAACGCAGCGTGCGGATCTTCGATCCGCTTCACTTCGGCGCTTCCCTGATGACGTGGGAAACCGAGTTGTCCGTGCCGGAAGGCAGAGAATCCGCCGCCTTGACCGGCTCGCACTATTTCGGTTTGGGAATGCGCTTTCTGGAGTCCATGGACAACGACGGCATCTTCTTCAACGCCGACAATGCCACAGGAGACTGGGTGCGCGGCGATGAACACGTAACCCGCTCGCGGTGGTGCGCGTATACGTCGCTGGCCGATGGAAAACCGGTCACGGTCGCCATGTTCGATTCTCCAGACAATCCGCGCCATCCCGCCTGGTGGTTTACCATGAGCACCCCCTTCGACTACATTTCCGCTACTCTGAACCTGTATCGTGAACCCATGGAACTGAAGGCAGGCGCACCGCTCCGGCTGCGATACGGCGTGGCTCTCTGGGATGGCCATGTCGGCGCGGCGGAAGTCGAAGCAATGTATCAGAAATGGCGAACAGCCCACGTATCGGCAGAAAATCAGTAAGTTTGTGAAGCGCAGAGAGCACGGGCCCGCTTCGAGCACAGGAGGAACACAACGTGGACAGCAGCATGCACATGGAGAGAGGATCTTCGTTGAGCCGGCGGAAATTTATCGGGCGGAGCGCCTCGCTTGCCGCCGGTATGGCAGTCCTGAATGCGGCGCCCGCCATCGCTCAGACAACCGCAAGTGCCAACGAAAAGCTGGGCGTGGGCATCATCGGGTGCGGCGGCCGTGGCACGGGCCATCTGGGCACGTGGCAATGGCTCAACGGCGACGGCGGCAACGTTGAGATTGTGGCCTTGTGTGACGTGTACCGGCCGCGCCTCAACAAGGCCGCCGCGGCAGCCGCCAATGCAAAGACCTATATGGATTACCGGGAATTGCTCGCTGATCCGAATGTGGACATCGTCAGCATCGCAACCCCCGATCACCACCATGGCCAGCAGGCCATCGACGCCATGCGCGCGGGGAAGGATGTCTATTGCGAAAAACCCCTGACCCACTGGAACCAGTTCGAGGTCGCCCGGGACATCGCGCGCACCGCACGCGAAACCGGCCGCGTGTTTCAGCTCGGCACCCAGGGCATGTCTGACCCGGCCTGGTGGCAGATGAAGGCCCTGGTTCAGGAAGGGCTGATCGGTCAACCGCTCCATGCCGAATGCGGCATCTTTCGCGTGGGCGACTATGGCGAGCGCGGCATGCCCATCGACGATCCCGAGGCCCGGCCTGGCCCGGACCTGAACTGGGACGCCTTCCTCGGAGATCGCCCAAAGCGCGACTTTGATGCCAGCCGTTTTTTCCGCTGGCGCATGTACGAGGACTATGCCGGCGGGCCGAGCACCGACCTCTTCCCCCATTCGTTTACGCCGGTGACCACGATGCTGGACCTCAAAGCGCCCGCGTATGCCGTAGGAACGGGAGGCATCTACCGGTATTCTTTGAGCGAAACACAAAAAATTGACCCCGGCGAAACGGTTGAGCGCGAGATTCCCGACACATTCAACATGCTGGTCGACTATCCCGGCGGCATCACCTGTGCGCTCCTGGGATCGCAAGGCAACGGCTACCAGGGTACGGGCGAGCGGGGTTCAGGAACCAAGGTGCCGGTATTGCGCGGATGGGAAGGCACGCTGACCATTCAGGGCACCGACATCGTGTTCGAACCAACGGATTTCAAGGTTAAAGAGGCGCAGCGGTACCCCATCGAGGGCTATGAGAACATGGGCGAGTACTTCCGCAACTTCGTCGAATGCGTGCGCGCCGGCAACCCCGAAACGCAGAGTCCGGCCGAGCGCGCCTACCACACCCAGGCCGCGTTGATTATGGGTTATCTCGCGCTGCGCGAAGGAAAAACCATCCGCTTCGATCCCGACAAGGAAACGCTGATTATTTAGGACCGGAGAAACGGGTTCCAGCTACCGTACGCAGGCTGCGCTGCGCCAGTCCGGGTGAATGTGTGCGTCGCCACGTGCTGCCTGTGGACAACAGAAATTTGACTCCGCACCTTGGGATTTTGCATAATTCGGCCCGTGCGCGAAGGAAGATGTTTCGCTATTCCGCGCATAATTGAAACGGACACAACGCAGCCACTGCGTAGAGCGTACGAACGGAGGAATCGACCGTGGCGAAGAAAGAAAACCGCATGCAGGTTATCCTGGAGTGCACGGAAGCACCGGGCACTTCGCGGTATCACACATTCAAGAACGTGCGTAACACCACAGGACGGCTGGAACTGAAAAAATACAACCCGCGCCTGCGTAAGCACACGGTCCACCGCGAAAAGAAATAGCGCCGGCCAGTCTGACACACGAGTCGCCGCTGCGAGGTCTTGCACGAGCCTCCAGCGGCGCTTTTTATGTGTTCCGCCCGCGGGTGCGCACCCAGGCGCGCGCGAGGCGTTCGCCCGCTAAAGCCAGCAGTTCAGGCGCACGCGCCATCGCCTCCTCGATCGACACCGTGCCCGCCACGAGCGGGATCACCTCGCCTATCCCACAACCGTGCACGGCTTCATGGCCAGGTCCCAGGCTTCCCGCTATCGCGACGACCGGAACGCCCAGTTGACGCGCCACTCTGGCAACTCCCGCCGGCGTCTTGCCGTGCGGCGTCTGTCCATCGATACGGCCCTCACCGGTAATGACCAGATCTGCCCCGGCAAGCCTCGACTTCAAACGGCAGGCTCCCGCCACAAGATTCACCCCGGGCTGCAAGACTCCCCCCGCAAAGGCTATCAGGCCGGCGCCTAATCCTCCCGCCGCCCCCGCACCGGGCACATCGAGCACGGGCACGCCCAATTGTGCCTCAATCAACTCTCCGAAGTGCAGAAGCGCGGCATCCAGCTCGTCAACCATTGCGGGCGTGGCGCCTTTTTGCGGACCGTACACCCGGCTCGCGCCCCTCGGGCCGCAGAGGGGGTTGTCAACGTCGCACGCCACATCGAGCACACACTCCTGAAGGCGAGAATGCCGCCGCGACAGATCGATGGCTGCCAAATGTGCCAGCGCTGCCCCGCCCAGGGGCAATTCCTGGCCAGAGCCATCCCGCAACGAGACGCCGAGCGCCTGGGCTGCGCCCGCGCCGCCATCGTTGGTCGCACTGCCCCCGATCCCGATGATGATCCGGGAGACTCCGCGCTCCAGCGCGTCGCGAATCAATTCACCCGTCCCATACGTCGTGGCAATGCGTGGGTCACGCGCTTCGGGACGTACGAGTGAAAGACCAGACGCAGCCGCCATCTCGATTACGGCGCCTCCCGCGTTGCCGAGCAGCCCGTACCGGGCAAGCACCGGCGCGCCCATCGGCCCGGTCACAGTCACTTCAACGATGTGGCCGCCGGTCGCTGCAACCAGGGCATCGACCGTGCCCTCCCCCCCATCCGCCATGGGAACACAGACCGTCTCGCAATCTGGAAGGGCGCGCCGCACGCCTTCGGCGATTGCTTCGGCCACATCGGCGGCGGAAAGGCATTCCTTAAACGAATCCGGTGCAATGGCGATCTTCATCAGACTTCCCCGGGGACATATAAGCCATTCGGTGCGGGCCCCTTAAAGCGCGATTGTGCCACCGGCATGAAGATTCCACAAACCGCCGTGCTATGATGCTCCGTGCAGCAGAATGGTATCTGTAATCCCTGGAAGGGCTGATATACCTGACTATTTCAAGCCAGCACGCGAGCAAAACCCATGTGCGATGACAAATCGGGAGCTTGGGCGCAAAACGGCGCGAAAGCGGGCCGTTTGAAGGCATTTTACCAGACGAACCGGCGGTTCTGCATGCCTTTCGCCATACTGCTTGCGGCCCTGTGCGCCACCGTGTTTCTCGGCCACGGGATGCTCGGGGTCACGCTGTTGAGTGACGACGTTGCCCTGATCACCTGGGGCCGGGAAGCGGTCGGCTCCGCTTTCTGGAAGCCGTGGCTGGGCAACCGGCTTACAGGCGACGCCGACTCTCCCCCCTACTACCGCCCGTTAACGCTGCTTTCACACGGTTGTGACGCCCTCGTGTGGGGCTGGGCGCCCTGGGGCCACCGGTTAAGCAACTTGATTCTGCATTTTTGCAACATCCTGCTGGTGGCGGCGCTGGTACGCGCCGTCTGGCCAGGCCGATCAGGCGCCCTGGCTTTCTGGACCGCCCTGTTGTTCGCGCTGCATCCCGTGCACGAATCCGCGGTATGGTGGATAGCCTGCCGCATGGAGCTCCTGTGCGCCTTCCTCTACCTGGCGTCTGCCGCGCTTTTAGCCCAATACCTCAATAAACCCAACAAATGGCTGCTGTCGCTGAGCCTCCTGGCCGGAATACTGGCGTTCACAGCTAAAGAAATGGCTTACACACTGCCAGGCATCTGGTTCGCCCTGGCGCTGCTCAAGACACGCGCGCCATCTCTGCGCATCCGCTTGCGAATGGCAGCCCTCTACGCATTGCCGATGGCGTTCGTCGCAGCCGGCTTCATGGCGCTGCGCTTGATGCGCATGTCCGCGGAGAGCACGCTGTTCGCCCTCGATGTCACGCCCGGGCACGCCCTGACAGTCATTCGCCTCGCCACGCGCTACCTCCTGTTTCCATTCCATCTGTCACTGCGGGAACTGGTCCGGGAGCATCCGTGGGGCGCACTGGCAGCCTTTGCCGTGGCAGCCGGCGCGTGCTGGTCGCTGAGACGCCGCGCATACGCAATGCCTGTGGCCGCAGGTGCAGCGTGGACCGTTGTCACCGCGGCGCTCCTGCTCCGGACTATGAGCCCATGGACCCTGTATCTGCCCTCTGCAGGATTTTGCCTGGCCCTGGCAGGATTCGCTCCGGCCGGGTGTTCCCGCCGGGAATGTGTCCCGGCGGCCGTGATGATAACACTGCTGTTTGCCTATACGCTCCAGCTCGAAGCACGCAAGGAAGCCTGGTGGGAGGCCGATCGCGTAACCCGCACGTGCATTGATGATTTCAGGCATGCCGTCCTCGACGAGGAACGAGGCGATCCCATCCTGGTTTGCGCTCCGGGCGCGGTTGCGGATATCCCCACGCTGCTGCACTATTTTGACATGCGGATGCGCCTGGAAACCGGGCGACAGGATCTTGACCCCCTGGTTCTGGCCTTCGTGATGCTCCCGGCTGAACCTCAAAACACGGAAATCCTCGTCAAAAAAGAGGACGCCGGAATGTGGCGCGTGCAACCCGCCGATCCCGGCACGACGTTTCTCTTTCCGCAGAAGGGCTACGAATTCCAGCAGTATCCAGCCAATACCGCCATCAAAATGCCGTGGGGCAAAGCGACCCTGCGCGGGGCCAATATCGCCGGAGAACCTACCGGACTGGATATTCAGGTAGCTCCAGAGGCGTACGTCGCCTGGCAGGGGCGAAAATGGTATACGTTTGACGGCAAACATCTCGTGGCGCTGCCCGCCCAAATTGCCCCCTGACTGCCAGGGCCACAGGCGCGTACCAGGCAGAGCCAGGGCTCGCCTGCTATAATCGACTGTGACGCACCCACGTAAACCGGAGAGGTGAAAATGCAGCATTTTATATGCGATGGATGCAGCAAAGAGATGAAACCGGACGACACGCGCTACCGGGTCAAAATAGACGTCCGCGTCGCAAAAGGAAGCCTGGAGTTCTCCCTGCTGGATTTGTTCCGGGACCATCGGAAAGAACTCGAAAACCTGGTGAAATCATTCGAAGGAAAAGACCCCCGAGAACTCGAAGAGACTATTTATAAGGGGTTCGAGCTCGATTTGTGCCCGCGCTGTCAGCGCGCCTACATCCGTGACCCCTTGCGATTCCATCCAGAACAGGGCCTGCCCGACGTAGACATCGATATCGACGCCTTCCTGCGTTCACTGCGCCAGCACTCGGACAACGCGGACGAAACGGAGGAATAACCTTTACGGCAAGGCCGGTATTTGGCTCTCATTCCATGACGTGAGCGCGCCAGGCAGCACACGGGATCCGGCCATCTCGATCCAGGGCGAACGCCGTCTCGCGCCCTTCAGTCTTGCTCTTCATCGTGCCGGATGGGTGCTCCGTCATCTTCCGCCGCCGAGTCGCTGGTGCCGGCCTCGTCCGCGGCCCGTCCCTCCGGGCTTTCGTTGCTCTTGCCGTTGACGCCGGAGTGGCCGTCGCGCAGGGCCACAATGGCCCACAACGCCAGCGTTGAGCAGAGAAGTCCCATAAAAAGCAGATAGCCGAAGTTCATGACCTGTCCTCACCCGAACCATTCTCGATCCCGCGCGGATCACTGTCAGCAGGCTTGAAAAAAGGATACCATCCGCTCCGGGCATGCGCAATCCAGGCAATCCGCGCAGCTTTCTCCGCGCCGCCTGTTCGTGCTAGACTTCCGCAATGCTAAAGGAGGCTTTCATGAGGCGTTTATCCCTATTTGCACCGCTGGGCAATGCATTACTGGCCATTCTGCTCACCTGTTTGTTCGCAGCATGCGGCAACATCGTGGATAAGGACCGCATTCGCATCGCCAAAGTGGGTACAACGTACATCACCCGCGGCGATCTGTACCGATACCTGCGGCAGATGGCGCCGGAAGAACGTCCCCACATTAACAACCGGGGCGATTTGCTCAAGGTGCTCGAAAAATACATAGATAACGAGCTGCAGAAGCTGGTCCTCGCTTCATCACTGGCCGAGAATAAAATCCAGCCGCTGTCCGAAGAGAGACTCGCCCAGTTCTACGACGCCCAGCACCCGGAAATGAGCATCTCCATCGAACAACTCGAAGAATTCGGAATGAACCAGGCCGATTATGAGGCCCTGCAACTGAGACGGCAGAAAGGCATCGATGAGCTTCGGGAAAATGTTATGCGCCGTGAAGCCATCATCCTGGCAATCCAGGAAGCCGTTGAAAAAGGCGAAATTACCATCACCAACGAGGAGTACGCGGCAGAATACGAAATGCGCAAAGGCGGGCTGTTCAATCCCGAGCGCGCGACTTTCCGCGGCCTGGTCTTTCCGGTGCAGACGCCTGATGCCGGCCCCAATTCCGCGGAAGCCCGAAAACGTCTCGTTAAAGGAGACCCCTGGGCCGACGTGGCCGCATCGTTCGTCGATGCGCATAAAGCCATTCCCCTGCAGACGACGTTCGTCAATATGGGACAACCCAAGTTTCAATCCTTCTGGGAGCAGGCTTCGGGAACGCAAAAAGGGCGTATTCTGGGCCCGATGATTATCGAAGACTGGGAGATGGTGCTCCAGGGCAGCGGCAATGACGCTCAGAGCGCCAATCTCACCGGATATCTGGTGGCCGAAATTCTCGAAGTTAATCCGGCAACCCAGATGACCCTCGAGGAAGCCGAAGAAGAGCTGGCTCCGGCAATCTATTTCGTCAAATACATGAAGGCACTGCGTGAAAAATCCGGGGTCGAAATTTACGAAGACCACCTTCCGGAACCCGGCATGTTTCGCGAAAAAACAAGCGACCCGCTCATCGAATCCCTTTAATTGCCGGCCTTAATACCCTTCTTCCGCTACGCGGGCCACGGCCGGAAACCAGGGCGGCGGCGCTGTCATTCAGGCAGGCATCCTGATCTCGCCGCGCTTCAAAATCCGGCGGGATCGCGTTCGTCGAGCGGCGGCACATAGCGCCCCCGGGCAATAATATCGCCCGGGTCAAGTACCTGCTTAATCTCGCGCGCCACCTGCCAGAAGACATCATCCTCATCCCGAATCTTGTCCATACCGCGCAGCCCTGTCCGGTACGGCACATAGCCGTCGTCGATCAGGACCCGCATGGCATCGTCGTAGCAGGCCATGGCGCGTTCGACTTCGTCCGGGACGGCTTTATCGAAGGCCACGTTGAGAATCCCGATCATCGCGCGTTCATTTAGAAGGGTGAACGTGGCCAGCAGATCGAAATCGTGTTCCGCCAGGACCGGTTTGACGAGCGTCAGCACGCGCCGCGCATCGCGCCCGGTCATCGGGACAACGGGCGAGAACCACATCAGCCCGCATCCGCTTTCCAGGGGGTCTCTGGGGTCGCTGTCGTGGTCGGGAGGCTGCCGCAAGCGCCATTGCGTGCCGTGGACCGACTCGTCCGTCGGCGCGCCTTTCATCTGGGCGTAGACCGGCCGCAGCGAAGCCAGTTGCTCGGACAGCGTGGTCATACCGAACCGTTCCGCGAGCCGCGCGACACGCCAGCCGAGGGCGAGTTTCGCGTCATCCACGAAGATGAGCTTGCCCAGAGGGCCCAGTGCGCGGCGCAGCAGGCGGCGCATGTCGCGCACATGCCCGCGCGTCCCCGTCAACGCGCCGCCGACGCTCCATTCACCGATGCCATGCGTCTTGCGTAATTGCTGCCGGAAACGCTCGGAAAGAGCTCCTGCCTGGCCTGCCGATTCCCAGGGATAATGAATCCGGCTGCTTAATACACGCAAATCGTTTCCGATATGAATGGCCGAGTCGAGCATACGCCGCAACCGGAACGGGCGCAGTGCTTCGATCAGCCGCTCCAGACCGTCATCATTCTTCACGGTGCAAAAGAAAAAGCAGAAATCTTCGGGCTCCGGCATGAGCCAGAGGCCAATCTTCGTGATGATGCCATAATTGGATTGACAGAAAAGCCCATCAAGAAACGGACCTACGCCGTAGCGGTATACGCGTCCGGCTTTGGCATTCGCAAAATGGCCGAAGCCCGTCTCGAGCACACGGCCATCGGCCAGAACGACCTCCATCCCACAACAGGTCTCAAAATGATCGCCGTAGCGCGTATGCCCGAAACCCCGGTCGAGAGTATTGCCCACCAGGCTGGAATCGGGGCCGGCCCCGGTGCTGTCCATCCACAATCCGGTCTGGTGCTCCGCCAGATACGCGTACAATTGCCCTTGCGATACCCCGGGCTGAATCACCGCATACGCCAGCTCGGTATTCACCTCGAGAATCTGGTCCATACGCGACAGATCGACGATCACCGCCTCCGGCGTCGGCGCACAGGCGTCACCGTAGCCCCAGTTCCGCCCCCGCGAAATGGGATACAGTACCACCCCGTAGCGGGTGGCGAGCCGCACAAGCTCCTGCACCTGTTCCGTGGATTTGGGATAAACGACGCAACTGGGGCGGGGCGCAGTGTCCTGCGTGGTGCGAGAATACCACGCGAGGGTTTCCTCATCCGTCCGGACATTTTCTTCACCCAGCAGCCGCGTCCAGTCTCTCACCGCGTCGCGAAACGAATTTTCAGAAGACATGATCTCCCCCATTCCACCCCTGCTTCAGAGATACTATATCGTTGCGGAACGAAAGAAGAAAGGGCAGAGGCTCAATCCTGCGCGACTGCGAACCCGCCGCGCCACAAAAAACGCCCGGAGAAGAGTCCTCCGGGCGTTGCTGGGGCCGGTGTCTCGGCATGTCGCAGGGTCAGGCCATCGCCGCAAGTTCCCGCTCCGCCAGCACGACGGATTCGAGAGCATCCTCAGGCGTCACGATGGACGGCTTGACGCCCTTGTCGATGCATTCGAGAAAGTACTTCTCCTCGAGCAGGTAGCCATCCGCGGGATCGAGTTCGGGAACCAGCTCGCCGCCGTCCTTGGGGTAAACGCGCAGGTTCATATCCACCATCGAGTTAAACTCGAACGATGCTTTTTCGAGCGACATTGTAAACGCCATCCGGAAGGGGAATTTCGGCATGTAGTTCCAGGCGCCGTGCAGGGTTACCACCGGGCCGCCCTGGTAGGTGTAGAGCGCCATGATATCGCCCACGCCCTCGCCAGGAACGTTGACGCCGGCGGCCTGGATCGAGTCCGGTTTCCCGAAGCAGTAATTGACGAAATCCACGTCGTGAATGTGCAGATCCACGAGAGCGCCGCCGCCGCGGGGGTTGTCCATCAGCCAGTTGTCCCAGCTCCAGGTGGGTTTGGGGCTTTGGCGAACGAAATGGGCCGACAGCACTTTGCCGTACTCGCCCGATTTCACGTAATCGTAGGCCTTCGCGTAGGCAGGCCAGAACCGGATGCACTGCAGCACCATCAGGTTCTTGTCGTACCCCTCCAGCGCCGCAAGGATTTCCCTGCCCTCGTCCGAAGAACGGACAAACGGCTTTTCACACATGACGTGCTTGCCGGCCTTTATGGCCTTCAGCACATATTCCTTGTGGAGGTAGGTTGGCAGCGTGACCAGCGCGATCTCGACATCCGGGTCGGCCAGCAGCTCATCCCCATCGCTGTACGTTTTGACACCGTCCAGGCTGAGGTCGCCTTCCAGGGCGATATTGCCTCCCTGGACGGCCCCTTTACCCAGGTTTGCCGGATTCTTGTCGGCGACGGCCACGATTTCGGCCATCCCCGTGCGCCGCAGGGAGCCGAGGTGCATCTTGCCGATGAACCCGAGTCCGATAATTCCCACCTTGTGCATGATCCTCTCCTTCATTGCTTCATCTTGTGACGAAGTGTTACGTGTTCACCCATATTTTTCGAGCAGTCTGCGCATGTCTTTCGCAACCTGGCGCGCCAGCTCTTCATCGGGCAGGCCCTTCTCGCTGACGAGCATCTCCGGAGTGATGTAGCCGTCGTATCCCACATTCTTGAGCGCGCCGAACACGGCCTCCCAGTTCAGCGTGCCCTTCATCAGGCTGTCCGTGAAATCCGCCAGCGTGCCGCCGCCGTCATGGGCAGTAAAATTCTTGACATGCACCCGGCCGATGCGTTTCCCGCCCAAAACTTCGATCCAGTGCTCCGGATATCCCGTCAGCAGCACGTTGCCTGCATCAAAATAGGATTTCACAAACGGCGACTGGAAGGAATCGATGTACTGAGCCAGCTCAAACGGGCCGGTCAGAAACTTGTTCCAGACGTTCTCGACGCAAATGGCCACACCCGCCTTTTCTGCAAACGGCAGCAGCTCCTTGATCGACCGCTGCGAGATATCCCACACCGTCTTCGAAGGCACCACCGGGCGCGATGGATCAAACGGCACGTTGACGGCGCCCGGCACCACCAGGATCGCGTCGACCCCAAGCACGCTGGCGGCGTTGATGTACGCTTTGGTGAATTCGACGGCCTCCTTCCGTTCGGGCTCGTCCGGGCTCGACAGCGATTTCGCCCAGTAAACCCCCGTGGCCAGCGAAGAAATGGCGAATCCCATCCCTTCAATGCCCTCTCTCATGGCGGTCAGAGCCGCGTCGGAGGTTTCCGGACTCAACTCACCCGCGCCAAAACATAGTTCGATGGCGTCAAAGCCCGCGTCTTGTGCCAGCTTCGCTGCTTCGAGAACAGGCGTCTCGTTGTTGAACCCACCGACGGTCCATCCGCTTACGCTGATTTTCATGGCAAGACTCCCCTGTAGATGGTTCCAGCCTTCCGGCTGCGTGTCTGCATTGCTGTGCCCCCGGCGCGCCTGTCCGCAGGCAGTCTGCCTCTCGATCTGGCGCCGGGGCGGCTTGCACCGCCTCTAAAGTACCGTAATCGAGCGAGGGGATCAATGCGGGAGCGCGCGAAAACCGCGGCCGCCCATCTAAAATCCGAACAAAAACCCTCAAACGGCCGTATGGCGGAGCGGGCGGGCGCCCGTTTCGAATCCGTTCTCTCCCCCGCCGTATTTCCGCGCAACAAGCCGAACCAACCCAAGATACCGCCCTTCATCGGAACGGAGGGCGCCGGAAAGTGAAAAAAACGTTCAGTTGGTGGCCATTTGTGCGGAAATAACAAATGTGATCGCCCGTCAGACCGGCCGGCACACCACGATCTGGCGGCCCAGACCCGCCTCAAACGGTTCTCCGGAAAATTTCCCGAGTTTCTCCAGGATTTCAAACCGGTTGTAGCGGAGTATCATGTCCAGTTCCTGCGGGTAGAAACACCGGAGGTGGATCGTCTCCTCGCGAATCTCGTCGGTCCCCCCTCCCGTGCTGTACCAGGTGATGTGCAAGACCTGCGCCGCATCATCATAGTCAGTCGTTTCTTCGACGAAGACGTCGGCGCCGGATTCCTTGTCCGTGTAAGTAAATATACGGGCTCGCGCGCCTGCGCCGCTCGAAAGCACTTCCACGTTCGGGTTGAACACATCAAATATGAAGAGCCCATCAGCCTTCAGATGCGTTTGGACACGTTCCAGAAAGGATTCGAGCGAGGGAAGGTCATGCAGATGCTGCATGGCGCTGAAAGGGCAGATTATCAGCGTGAATTGGCGCCCGAGCGCGAAATCCCGGCAGTCGGCCTCCACGAGCGAGATCGGAAGATCCTCGTGCGCCGCCTTGTCGCGAAGCCGCGCCAGCATGGCCGGGGCGACATCGAGCCCGACGACTTCGATGCCTTCGCGCGCGATGGGCAGCGTCACGCGGCCGGTTCCGCACGCGATCTCCAGCACGGGGCCGCCCGCCCGCTTCGCGCGCTCAACGTAGAACGGGATGTCCAGCACATAATCGTCGTTTTCGGCGTCGTATTGCCGGGCGTCCAGGTAATATTCTTCGATGCGCCCCAAGTCCATTACGGTTTTCTCTGTCCCTGCCAGACCGCGCCCGCCGCCGGCCAGAAATCACATCGGCCATGCACGACGCCGGGCCTCCCGCAACACATGAACGGCTGGCAGTCGTTCTCTCCGCTTATTGTCTGTGTGCTCAGCCCCGGGTCAGGTTCTGCTCAACAAAATCCCAGTTGATGAGGTTGTCGAGTACGGCCTCAATATATTTGGGCCGGGCGTTGCGGTAGTCGATGTAATACGCATGTTCCCACACATCGATGGTCAGCAGCGCGGTCTGGCCATGTTTCATGGGCAGATCGGCATTCGAGGTCTGCGCAATTTTGAGTTTGCCGTCGTCGAGAACCAGCCACGCCCAACCGGAGCCAAACAATTTCGCCGCAGCCCCGCTGAATTCTTCCTTGAACGCGTCGAAAGACCCGAAATCGCGGTCGATGGCCTCCGCCAGGGCGCCGGAAGGTTCTCCACCTCCGCCGGGTTTCAGGCAGTTCCAGTAAAAGGTGTGGTTCCATACCTGGGCCGCATTGTTGAATACGCCACCCTCGGCTTTCATGATGAGCTCGTCGAGCGGCATCTTTGCTTCGGGCTTGCCTTCGACAAGCGCATTGAGGTTATTGACATACGCCTGGTGGTGCTTACCGTAATGAAATTCGAGGGTCTCCGCACTGATGATCGGTTCCAGCGCGCTCCTGCTGAACGGAAGCGAAGGTAGTGTAAACGCCATGGCTGCCTCCTTGTACGTCGGGCTCCGCCCGAAAGCCTCTGCATGCGTCCGGTTTTCACAAACTGCACCGCAACCCATCGATACGGTAGACTGCGGACGCCCCAGCCCAGACTTGTGCCGCCCGTCCACAGTAGTCCACTTTGCTGAATGAGGTCAAGTGGCGTGCACGTGAGTGCGCCGCTGGCCCTGCGCTTCAGAGCGTCCCGGTTGACGCCACCAGGGCAAAGATGCCGAATTGCGGCGCTTAATTCCGTTCGGGCACCACCGTGTCAAGCGTTTTGCGGATGAGGCCGCCCAGCTCCCGGGACGAGAAGGGTTTCATGAGAAACTCGCAAATACCCAATTCCCGGGCCTGCTCCGGCGTGATGCCTTCGCTGTAACCCGTCAGCAAAAACACCGGAAACCCCGGCCGGGTCTCCAGTATGCGCTTTGCCAATTCCACGCCCATCAGATGCGGCATAATCTGGTCGATAATCGCGAGATCATAGCTGTCCGGCCGTGCCCGAAATGCCTCGAACGCCGCCAGACTGTTGGTGAACGTCTCGACGCGGTAGCCGAGCTGCTGCAGCATCATCCCCGCCATCTGAGACAGGTCCGGATCGTCATCCACAAACAGGATGCGCTCGGTTCCCGCCCCAGGATACTCCTCACTCACGCGTTCCACCGGGGCTTCTGCGTCCATTTGAGGCAGGTACACCTCGAATACTGTACCTTCGCCAACCACGCTGCGAACCGTCACCGCGCCTCCATATCCGGTCACAATACCATGCACGGTAGACAACCCGAGTCCGGTTCCCTGGCTGGGTTTTTTGGTGGAGAAAAATGGCTCGAATATACGCCCAATATCGCCCGGCTCAATCCCTGTACCCGTATCGGACACGGTCAGCCGCACATATTTGCCCGGTTCGGGCGAGCCGGCATCGGCGTGAAACGACGCATCGATTTTCACTTCGTCAAGCGTCAGTTCGAGCACGCCGCCTCCGTTGCCCATCGCCTGATACGCGTTGGTGCAGAGATTCATTATCGTCTGATAAATCTGTATCGGGTCGGCCATGACCGAGCCGGTTTCCTCCCCGATACGCTGCTGAATCTCCACAGCGGCCGGCAGGGACGCCGCCAGAAAGCGGAGCGATTCCTTCAGGATCGGACCGAGCCTGCAGGGCTCGCAACGCCGCTCCGCCTGCCGGCTGAATGTAAGGATCTGCCGCACCAGCTCAGCGCCGCGGTTGCCGGCTTTGGCGATTTGCCGCACGTTCAGCAGCGCCGGCTCGTTGTCTGCCAGGAGATCAAGCAGCAACTCACTGTACCCGAGGATCAGCGAGAGAATGTTGTTGAAATCGTGCGCGATGCCCCCCGCCAATGTGCCCACCGCCTCCATCTTCTGCGCCTGGCGCAACTGGCGTTCGAGGCTTACCTCGGTCGACACGTCATGCATCAGCCAGATGTAATTACTGATCACGCCTGCGGCGTTCTGCACGGGCGAGACAGTCGCGTCTGATTCGAACAGGCTCTCGTCTTTCCGGCGGCACACCATCCTTCCCGACCACGTCACTCCCCGGGAAATCGTTCCCTGGATCGCCTCATAAAATGCATCGTCGTGTTCGCTCGAACGGAGAAACCGCGTGGTCTTCCCGGCAACGTCCTCGCGCGCATACCCCGTGTTGCGCTCGAAACCGGGGTTCACGTACTGCACAAAGCCATCGGCATCCGTGATGATGACCAGGTCCGGCGCCTGTTCAATGGCCGCGGCCAGCCGGATGCGTTCCTCTTCCTTGCGAAGGAAGGTCGTCACGTCGCGCGAGTAGAAGGCAAGCCGTGTACACTTGCCTTGTTCATCCCTCACGGGGTAGAAGCAGTGCTCGAAATGCCGGCCGTTATAATCGTCGCTGAATAAGATCTGCCGGCCGGTTCGCATCACGGCCACGGCATTTTCCCATCGCTTACGGCCGGTATCGCCCTGAACCAGTTCGCGGTAATTGGCGCCCACCAGCTCCGATGCCGGTATACCCACACTGGCCGCAAAATGTTCATTGCAGGCGAGCAGCCGGCCGTCCTCATCAAGAAGCCCGACGAGGTCGCTGGTCGCGTTCAGGAGCGCCCGGGCCGTTTCTTCACTCTGCCGGAGCGCTTCCTGATCCCGCTTCTGCTCAGTCACATCGCGCGCCGACGCCTCGATCCCCCCCAGCTGGCCGTTCGGCTCATACCACGGATAGACGAGATGGGCGAACCAGCGCCACTGGCCTGACGGATCGCGAAACCGGACCTCGGTCGCACGGCGTTCTTCGGTAGCGAGCACTTCATGACAATGGGTGACAATCAAGGCATGGTCATCGGGGTGCATGACATCTTGAATGGCTTCCTGGCCTTTTCCGAGCACTTCATCACGCGTCAGCCCGGCGATGTCAAGTGAGGCCCGGTTGGCAAAAATGCACTTCAGATTGCGATCGGTCCGGACAATCACCATGGGGCTGTTTTCGACAAACGCCCGGTATCTCTCTTTACTGGCTGCCAGCGCTTCGTTGGCCTCAATATGGGCGGTGATATCGCGCAAAATCCCCTGTATTTCCTCAATCTGCCCTTCCAGGCTGTATACGGGGGCGCTCATGGCCTCGAAGAAGCGCACTCGCCCATCCGGCAGGCTTTGATGAAACTGGAACGGTACAAGAGCTTCCCCGGGCTCGGTCTGTATCTTCTTTGTCAGAGAGGCCAGCGCACGTTCTGCCAGCGCGGGAGGAAGTACATCAGCCAGGTGCTTGCCCACAACCGCATCCGGCCGCATGCCAAACACCATCTCAACCGCCGGGCTGGCGAAGGTGAAGACGCCGGTCGTATCCAGACGCCAGACTACGTCGGGGATTTCCGCCACCAGGTCGCGGTACCGGATTTCACTGGCGCGCAGCTCGCGCTCAACCGATGTGCGCTGTTCCACTTCGTGCAGCAGGGCCTGATTCTGGACTTCCAGGTCGTGGCGCGTCTTGTTGGCTACCCACATCGAACGGATGAACCCAATCAAGACCAGAAGCAAGGCAATCGTGTGCGTATTCGATTCAAGCACCTCATAACCTGGCCCATGGATGCCGAACAGCGGCACGGTGCTCAGCGTTGGAAGTCGCCCCGCCCAGGCGATCACTTTGGAATAAATGAACAGGCCCGCTGCCACTTCCATGATGGTGCGGGATGCACGCTCATATTTCAGGTGGCGCACGAGTACAACGCCCGCGGAAGCAAGAAAAACGGCCGACACCAGACTGAGAAAATTACCCAGGTTCCGCGGAGGCACCTGGTTCGCATCCGCGTAAAGGGAAGCGAATTCCAGAACCGCGCCCGCCAGGACAAACAGCACGACCGTCCAGATAAGCCAGGGACGCGCCCACTGTGTCTCGGAAGTCTTCAATCCGGCCATGCCTGCAAACTCTTGACGTTCAGGTTGTGCTGAAAAAGGATACGAGTGCTCTCATCTTTGCCGCGCGACGCTCGCCGGGGCATTTCTCCGTGCTGCATAAGGTCAAATTTACTTGAACCACTTAAGTAATGACAAGCGAACCATCAGGAGCCCACATCGTATGCGATGCAGCGGCCCAATGTCATCTGAAAAAACCGGTACACACCCCATCTATATGGCAAGCGGCCCCGGCGCAGCGCCGCAGGCTCGCCATCCTTCCAGTTGAGGCCACCAGATCACCATTCTCCCATCCAGGAGTGAAGCACCGTAAGTCTTTGATATTGCCTGTTTTACCACATGGCCCTCTCATGCGGCAGGGCTGCCGGATTCATGCGTTGATCCACAGTGGCTCACGCTCCCAATAATGACTCGATCGGGCATACGCGTCCCTTTGCCCCCTTTTTCTATCGCCAAAACGGTCCAGATTGGATTTGAGCCGCACTGACTCCGGCCGCTCAGTCTATGCCGTCAAATATTTTCCCGTACTTTCCCAGCGTGCGCGCGCTGTCTGGAGTGAACGGGAACCGATCACTGGGATAGCGCAGAAACTCAACATGGCCGTCAAGATAGAGCACATTGCCGCCGCCGGGGATGTGGGAGAAGTCTTTGGGATTGGTGCTGACGTGATCCCACATCAAAGGAACAATGCTGCAGGCTGCCGCACTCGAGGCTGGATTGTTGATATCAGTGACCATAAACCGCTCGATGCCCTGCCTGAGCCGGTAGTAGGTACTGCCTCCACCTACCTGTGTACCGGCATGTGTTGCAGAAACCGTAAAATCGCTGTCGCTGGCGGCGCCGCCGGTATCGACATTGGCCTGTGCCAGTTCGCCCCAAGGCGTTACAACGTATTCGTTTTCATCGTGGCGTCCGTTAATGCCATTTCCTATGACCCCCACCAGGGGTCCGAGGATGTTGACATCATCCATGATCAGCCAGCCGGTGTAGTGGTAAGGTTCCTGACCCACTTCCTCGGGCTGGATAATGCCATCGCCATTGCCTTTGCCGCCGTCGTAGCGAAGCACAATGTCCGGCGGCTTGTTCCACGACGGGCACCACACCACGTTCACATCGCTGATGTATTCAGGAATCATGGCGGGGCCATTAAACATCATTTCGCGGCTCAATCCGCCCGTCACCGTCCAGACCTGCCGGTGTGGGAAGCGGCCGCGATGCTCATCCGCATACATGTAGAGCGCCAAACCCATTTGTTTGAGGTTATTGGCGCACGCGGCACGGCGCGCGGCTTCCCGGGCCCGGCTCAGTGCCGGCAGCAGGATGGCCGCAAGGATGCCGATGATGGCGATCACCACCAGCAGTTCAATCAACGTGAATCCCGTCTTCTTATGCATTTGTGCTCCTCTTCTTATGCTTTACCCTGGTTCATCGTCCTTCGTAATCTTAATCCTTCAAACCCCACACAACCGCCTCGGAAGACGCTCGCCGTGCGAGCTTCGGATAGGGTACGTCATATCCCTTGACGGAGTGCCAGAGGATTCGGTTGAACAGATCTTCGTCCGCCTGATCAATGTCATCCAGAGGCATTTCCATGGATTTCTGCGCGTAATACAACTGCTTTCCACGCAACGAGGCCAGCTTCGGATTCATCTCATCCAGAGGAATCTGGTTGGGGCGGCAGGTGTACGGGGTCAAATCAGGCGTGTTTGTGAAACAGGCGTACATGGGATTGGCCGCCATGTCGAACTGGCTCATCGGCGGCAGGCCCATGATCAGCTCCATGGTCCGGAGCATGCTGCTTTGATTGTAGTGCGTGCTGACCACTTCCCCGCGCCGGGTGTACGGACTGATGCACAACGCAACGGTGCGGTGTCCGTCGACGTGGTCCAGTCCTGCCTGCGGATCGTCTTCCACGACGAAAATGGCTGTCTCGGGCCAGAACTGGCTGTGGCTCACGGCTTCCACGAGCTGACCCAGCGCGAGATCGTTGTCGGCGACCGCTGCGTTCGGCGTGGGAAACCCTTCCCGTGTGCCCACGGTGTGATCATTGGGCAGCAGCATGATCACAAAGTTGTGCCATTCGCCCTTTTCCTCGCAGGCACGAAATTCCTTGAGAAACTCGCGAACCCGGTACACATCCTGCACCTTCCCTGGAAATCCGATATACGTGGGGCAGAGATACCCTTCGAGGCCCCTGACCTCAGTGTAGGCCTCAATCTTGACCGTGGCGGTTCCGTTCAGATAATCCTGATAGATGTCGGCCCAGGTCGCATCATTGGGCGTGATCCGCGGCTTGACCATCTCACCGTAGTTGCGAAATGTCAGGCCTTTGGCAAGAACATGATCCCAGATGAACCCTGTTGACGCATAGGCCAGGGCGTCGCCGCCATCGTACGGATAACTCCGCGACCAGCCGCCAAAAGCCTTCTCAAGATAATCGGTCACATAGCCTTCGTCGGTCCACTGGTGGCCATCGGCGCTCAAAACGCCATTGCAGTAGAAATTGTCAAGCAGCACAAACTCCTCAGCCAGGGCGTGATGGTTGGGCGTGACCTCGCGTCCGAAATGGCAAAACGTGGGATCGCCATTGCCCTGCGGCATATCGCCAAATACCTGATCGTAGGTGCGGTTCTCTTTGATGATGTACAGCACGTGCTTGATGGGCGAGACATCCCCGGGGCGTTCCGGGATCGCCACGACACGCTTGGGGTGCTCGGCCGCGCCGGCATCGCGCAGCATGTGTGGCAAACGCATCGCTACAGCCGCCTGATGTGTATAGGCATCGAGCGTGCTTTCGTTCGGTGTCCTCACTATGGTGACCGAACCCAGATGATCGTGCGAACTGCGGCCGCGCACACCAGGATAGCGCTCGCTTTCTGGACGCGTGGTGTTCTCCTCCAGATACCGGCTTCCGGCGCCCTTCGTATTGGCCACGCAGAGCAGGGCGCCGTCCTGTGCGAACGCCACAGCTCCCGGGTACCAGCCCGTCGGAATCAGCCCAGTGACGCGCCCGTCTCTGGCGCTCATAACAGCGATGCAGTTGTTGCCGCCCAGCGCGACAAACAGCGATTCGCCATTGTCCTGCAGCGCAATGGCATTGGGTGCGCTGCCAAAGGGAAGTTCGAGCGACGGACGGGCAATCCAGCGCCCTTTCACCACATGGTCCGCCGTATCAATCACGCTGATGGTATCGCTGTTTGCATTGGCGACATACAGCGTGGCGCCGTCTGGTGAGAGCGCCATCCCGCAGGGATGCAGATCGACTTCAATCTCCTGGCTGGTGCGTCTGGCTTCAAGGTCGAGAACAGACACTGTCCCCGTCGATGCAATGCCCGCCGGGGTTGTCACCACCTGACTGCCAGAAGACGGCCCCGTAATATCGTCGGGCGTGGGGCGCCGCCCGCCCCAGTTGGTCACATACGCCTTGCCTCCATGAAGAAGAACATCGTAGGGCGCCATACCCACAGGGATCTCGGTCAACACGGCCTCCGAAGAGATGTCGACCACTCCGACGCTGTTGTTCCGGCTGAGCGCCACATAGATCAGACCGCCCCTTTCGTCCAGAGCAAATCCGCCAGGCGCGGAAGCGCCTTTGCCGTCCGGGCCAGGCAGGTTGATGGTCTTGACCCATTCAAATGCGCCGCCGCCGCCCCGCTCGGCGCAGTGGATAGCCGCCTGAGCCGCGGTGGTCCACACGCGGTTTCCATCGGCGCTCCAGGCGATGCCGCAGAACGAGCTGCCACCCTTCGGCAGGGGGAGCGTCTGGACCACGCGCCGATCCACGGCGTCAAAGAAGACGACGTCTGTCCGGTTCTTAACGGCGAGCAGCCGGCCGTCGGGGTGTACAGCAATACCCAGTGGCCGCCCGGGGAACTCCACGGTATCCCCCGCGGGGTTCAGAAGCTGTGTCGTGGGCACCACAAAAGTGCCATCCCCCTGCGGCCCGACGACCGCTTGATCGAGAAACGCATCCGGTCCCGCGTCCAGCGCGCGTTGCACTCCTGGAAGCTCGTGCGTTGCACAGCCAACCAGCACCACCGCCACACATACAATCAACGTCCGAGTGCGCATCGCCCATCCCTCCTTGAGCGTGGAGCCCAGTATCCACGCACTGCTGACACCAGACCGCAAACGCAACCGCGCACGGCACCTTCCCGCAAAATACCCATCTCAGGGAGGTGATGCAAGTTTCGCCGGCTCAAGTTTTCATTCCAGACCGGCGCGCCTGCCCGGACCTTGACACGCGAACATTTCACCTCTTCTTGAAGGTTGATATTGTCACTCGTTTCGCCAGGTTTTCGATTCACGTTAAACCTCTGCCGAGGGCCGCCTTTCTAAAGCGAAACGAAAGTGCACGGCTTGAATCCATTGCCGTGCGCTGATTCGAATGAACTCCGTTGAATTTTCTTCAGACTTGTATTTAAGAAAACATCGGCCTATAACAAACCTGTGAGGAGTCACGGCCTGCAAAAACAGGGACAGTGCATCACAAGCCGTTTTGTCAATCCATGGATAAGGCTGGTGGGAGTGGCCGCGTGATCAACGCGATCTTCTCCCGGACGAATCTTCGAGGTAGATGCCATGAAATGTCTTCAAACGATAGTCACGGTACTGACTCTCGTGGCCGCGGCCTGCGCCGCGGGTGCGTCGGACATGGTCATGTGGGCGCCAGCCCGGGACCAGTATCCCACCCAGGACCCCGGCGGCACCTCAATCCTGCCCAATGGGCGCACCATTACCCCTGACGGAGCCATGTTCCGGGTGCGTCCGCATCCCTATGGCCTGACCATGAGCAAAGATGGCCGCTGGGTTGTCGCCGTCAGCAGCGACGGTCCCCAGCTGTCCATCCTGGATATGAAAGACCCCAGCGCGCCGGAGATCTTTTTCATCCCCAACGACCAGAATGAGGGAGAAGGCGTGCTGGATGCCGCATTCATGGGCCTGGCCATCGCGCCCGACAACAAAACGCTGTATGTGGCCGGCGGCAAAGACTGGAGTGTTACCGCGTTTGACCTGGAGACGCGTGAGCATCTGTTCCGTATCGATTGCGCCCACGACGCCGACGGGCAGAATTTCCGGCATGGCTACGCTGGAGACTTGCGATTGAGCCACGACGGCAAGACGCTCTACGTCTGCGACCAGTCCAATTTCCGGATGCTGATCCTTGATACCGCCCAGCGCGCGGTCGTACGCTCGATACCCGTGGGCCGCTACCCCTTCGGCATCGCCCTCTCCCCCAAGGGAGACCATGCCTACGTAGCCAACGTCGGAATGTATGAATATTCCTATTTCCGCACGGAAGACGGTGAATATGCCAAACTTCCCTTTCCTCCATTCGGGGTGCCTTCCAAAGAAGCCGAGGAAGGAGTCACCATCGACGGAGTTGTGGTATCGGGCCTCGGCGATCCGAACGATATTGCGGGCATGTCGGTCTGGAAAATCCGCATTTCCCGGTCCGGTAAAGAAAAAGTCGTCAAAAAAACCAAGACCGGCCACCTGGTGGGTGAATTGCTCGAAGACTTTCCCGCCGTGGGGGGAAGCAGCCCCAACTCAATCGCCGCCACCCGATCGCACGTCTACGTCTCGAACGGTAGCAACGACAGCATCAGCGTGATCCACGCCCGGACAGGCGAACGAGAAAAGGACATCGATCTCATTCTGCATCCACTGGCGGCAAAGTTGCGCGGGATGATTCCCTTCGGCGTCGCTCTTTCGCCGGATCATTCCATGCTGTACGTCGCGGAGGCGGGAGTCAACGCCATTGGCGTAATCCGCCTGAGTGACCACAAAGTCCTGGGTCACATCCCCTCCGCCTGGTTCCCCAGTAAGCTGGCAGTGTCTCCCGACGGCAAACGCCTTTACGTCGCCTGCGCGAAAGGCGTGGGTTCCGGTCCCAATGCCGGCCCCAATCACAAAGAAGGCGACCCCACCGGCATCGGCGCGCTGATGCGCGGCTACATCCACATCATCAACTTGCCGCAATCGCAGGACGAACTGGACGCCCTCACCCAACGGGTCATCGAGAACAACGTCGTGATCAAACCGGTCGAAGCCCTGGCCCGCCCCAAAAACCATCCTGTCCCCCCTGTGCCCGGCGCATGGCAAAGCCCTGTCAAACACGTGATCTACGTCACGAAAGAAAACCGCACCTACGACGAGATCTTCGGGGCGATGCCCGGCGGAAGAGGCGACGCGGAACTCTGCCGCCTCGGCCGCCCCATTGATGTCACCAACAAGGACGGCACCCGAACGGTCAAAGACGTCGTGCTGATGCCCAACCACATCGCCTTGGCAAAGCGCTTTGCCATGAATGACAACTTCTATTGCGATTCCGATCACAGCGTTGACGGACATCGCTGGCTGGTCGGCACCTACCCGAATGAATTCATGGAGGCACGTATCGGCGAATCCGCCGAGGGCAACGGGCCGGGCAACTTCCTGTTTATCGGATCGTCGGGCGCAATTTATCCGGAAGATTACAACGAGGCCGGCTCGATCTGGGAACACTTCGACCGCAACGGCCTGCAGTTCTTCAATTTCGGGCTGGGCTTCGAATTCAAGCCCCAGGAAGAAACACAGGAAGACCGGTATACCGGCATTCGACTCAATACCAATTACCCCATGCCCCAACCCCTGTTTGAAAACACCTCGCGCATCTATGCGACGTACAACACAAATATCCCCGATCAGTTCCGGATGGACATGTTCGAGCAGGAATATCGTGAAAAATGGCTGTCCGGCGCTGAACCCTTCCCCGATGTGATCACGATAATGCTGCCCAACGACCACGGCGCGGGCGAACGGCCCAACGACGGTTACCCCTTCTGGGGATCGTACATGAGCGACAATGACCTCGCGCTCGGGCGGCTGGTTGAGCTCATCAGCCACAGCCCCTGGTGGAAGGAAACCGTCATCTTCGTCACCGAGGACGACGCGCAGGGATACCGTGATACCGTGGACGCCCACCGGTCCATCTGCATGGTGATCAGCCCCTACGCCAAGCAGGGGCACGTCTCACACATTCATTCGAGCTTCGGCAGCATCCTCAAGACGATGTTTCTGATCCACGGAGTGCCGCCGTTGAATCAGTATGACGCCTTTTCATGCGACCTGGCCGAAATGTTCGACTCGGAACCCGTGAACGCCGCCCCGTACAAAGCCCTGCCCGTCAACTCGGAAATTTTCGACCCCCAGAAGGCGTTTGACCCCTTCGACAGGGAATTTAACTGGCAGGCGCTCAATGAATTCGTCCCCCTGGATCACCAGGAGTTTCTGGATAGCGACACATACGGCCATTCAGGCGATACCGGACACGGCCCCCGAGCCGTCGAGTAGCTGCCGGCCGGAATAATCAAGGCGCACGCCGTAATCGGCCATGCACGGGGAAAGGCCCGGACGTCCCATGCCTGCACGAAGAGAACAAACGCCCAGAGAAGAACTGGCGAACAGCCTGACCCACGGCCTCGCCGCGGCGTTGAGCATCGCCGCACTCACGGTGCTCGTGGTGTTGTCCAGTCTCCAGGGCGATCCATGGAAAATCGTGAGTTTCAGCATTTACGGCGCGACGCTCCTCGCCCTGTACACGGCCTCCACCGTATACCACGCCGTGCCGTCTCCGCGCTTTCGGCCATTTCTACGCCGTCTGGATCATTCGTGCATCTACCTGCTTATTGCGGGCACCTACACGCCGTTCATGCTGGTCGTCATGCGCAACGCGTGGGGCTGGACGGTGTTCGGGCTGGTTTGGGGCCTGGCTGCGCTGGGGATTCTGTTCAAACTGTTTTTTATGGGCCGCTACGGCGCCTTGTCGACGCTGTGGTACATTTTGATGGGATGGATTGCGCTCATCGCCATCAAACCCATGATTGCGGCCATGCCGGCGGGCGTCTGGCCCTGGGTGGCCGGCGGAGGACTGTGCTACACGTTCGGCGTCATCTTTTACGCCATGGGAAAGCTCCGCTACCACCACGCCGTCTGGCATCTGTTTGTTCTGAGCGGCAGCTTGTTGCACTTCGTCTCGCTGCTGCTTTTTGTGCTGCCGGCACAAGGATAGAACGATGGCATGCCCGGTGTTCCTGAGCGCAGCGCGCCCGCAAGCCCGCGCAGGGGCCGCGCTAACCGGTAACGGTAACGTCGTAAGTGACGCGCAGAAAGGTCCCTGACGGACCCAGGGACGGCTCTTCACAAAGGCATTCGATGATCGCGGGTCCTGCTTCCGTAAATTTGTGCGTCAATCGAGCCCCCTCTCCCGCGGGTTTTCCATTGACCTTCCACGTATATTTCCCATATCCCGCAGCTGCGCTCAAGACGAACTCAACGTTCCGGGGCACTTTCCAGCCGACCGCCGGCACCGGAACCACCATGGTCGAGTCCTGCGCGGCCGCAATCGTCCGGCCTGCCCGCGAGGCGGTGTATTCCACAAGAACCAGTCCCGGTTTATCGAACACGTAAAACAATCGGGCGGCGTCAGGGCCCTGTGCGACAACCACATCATTGACTTTCCAGGTGTGGGATGCCCCTTCGATGACATCAAATTCCAGCTCCAGCGCCTGCCCTTCGTAATAGACTTCCGGAAGCGTGAAATCGACCCTCACTTCGCCGAGCGGAGTCACCAGGCCCATTCGGCTTCGTAACTCATCCAGGCTGATGCCCATGGAGGCCGCCAGTCTCTCCAGCGTCTCGGGCATTTCGTCCAGCGGGGTAAACACTTTGATGTTCAGGTTACCCGACGCCGTGCCCAGCACCAGGTCATAACTCCCGACTTCGCAAAACCCCGTGGGAGTGAGCCTCAGCGCGCCATCTAATTTGTCGTAACGAAACATCTCGGCGTAATCGTGGCCACTCGCCCAGAGCTTGATCTCTCCCATCTCTGCTGCGGGCAGAGGGTGGCCGTCGCGCGTGATCGCCGCCGTAAGCGATTGGCCGGTATGGTGAAAGACCAGGACGCCGGGATCGGCTTTCAAGGCGGCCGCACCAGCCGGCGCCGCTGCAGCGGTAAGGCATAAGGCGAGCAGAGCAACCATGGCCAGTCTCTTTCCATCACGCCCGTGGTAATCCAGCGTCCTGAATGGCGTTGTGCACCTCATGCTCGACATCTCCGTCCGGTTAAGATTCGTTTCTCGCCCCGCTGCTCAGTTCGCGGCCCACGGCTGGCGCCCGCAGTAAGCATAGCAAGTCTTGCGCTGGTGTTCAGTATAATCCCCGGCCATCTCTCATGGTTTCTCTGGCTGGGCAAGGCGGAAGATAGAAAAAGAGAAGTGCAGTTCAAAGCCGCAGCTGCGCAGGCTGGCTGTTGGAATACAGACTCCCCTCACGTCCCCCCCGGAACGGCATCGCGGGCAAGCGGCTAACTCCGGGTGTCGTCGTGCTCCCGCTCGTACCAGGCACGCCAGGATTCCGCATAGGTGCCGATCCAATCCAGAACCGCTTGAGCGCCAAGGTCCCGCCGCGCTTTTTCGGATTCGATCCACTTGTGCCGCTGGATTTCCTCGCGCTGCAGCATGAGGTATTCGCGCTGGCGTTCCTCCCGCCAGTGCAACGCATGATGCTGATCCCAGTCGTCAAGCGCTTCCTGGAAACTCACCTCTGCGCCTCGGGCCTCTGCCAGTTGGCTCTGATGCTGGAGCACCGCCCTGAATTCTGCGTCGTTCAATCCCGATCCCCCTGCTGGTCGAACAAAACCGCCTTTTGGCGCCGCCCCCGCCGAAGCGCTAATCCCCTGAACGCGTTGCGCAAATCCTGAACCAGCCATCCAGAATACCTCTCTTCAAACCTTGCAAAACAGTACAGAGCATTCACGAAATTATAACACGCCGACACGCCGAGTCCAAAAAAACATCCAAAATTCCTGCTGACCCACCGGTCTTTCTCGATTTTTCAACGCGCATACTCCATAAGACTCAAAAAATACCGACGCTATTTTCTTCGATATATTCACCGGTAAAACACCGGAAGCACTGCATATACCGCATTACAGCCGGCTTCTATAGCTTTTTCGCACTGATGACCCGAAGACTCCGCCAGAGTGATTAGCGCCCGGACAGTCGCCTTGTTCGCGCAAGTGATTACCAAATCGCAGCTTAGGCACAAAAGGGAGCTGCCATCTGCGGCCGCTGCCAGGGCTCGGCCATCATCTCCCGCCTGATGACAAAACAGGCGCTCTGCGCACAGCGTTGAGGATCCAGCCGAATCATGACGGGCGTCTCACCCGAACGCCGCTTTGCTCTATCTGAGCCAGGCGCGCTAAGATGACTGACAAGGAACTGGGGACGCGCTGGCCGCGCTATCGAGAAAGAGAGAATCCAATGAGAAGAATGTTCATCCTGGGAGTCGCCTGGCTCGCGGGACCGGCTCTGGGTTTTGCTCAGGAGGCCGGCCTTTGGGTGCAGGTGTGGTCGTACGACATGCCGGGCGAGCAGCAGTATCTGGAACAGCTTGCTCAGGTGGCTTCAACGGAAATCGGGGAGCCGGTTCGCATCGCGTTTGAGAAATGGGATCACGCCCACGACGCCATCGGCCAATGGGGGAAAGACGGCCAGGGGCCCGACCTCGTCGTGGTGGCGGACATCTGGCTGGCCGAATACGCCCCGTATTTCGAACCGCTGGAGCCATTGATCCGCCCCGAACTGAAAGACGCCTTCTATCCGGTTCTGTACGACAAAGGCGTCTATCAAGATGCGCTGCTGGGACTTGTGTGGGCAACGTCGACCAAAGCACTCTTCTACCGCACGGACCTGTTTGAGGCCGCGGGCATGAATCCGCCGAAGACCTGGGAAGAGCAATTAGGCGCCGCGGTCGCGCTGAACGACCCGCCGCGTCTGTACGGCCTGGGACTGCCCGGCAAGCCCGAATACGAGACGGACGACAATCTGTTCTTCTATTTCTGGTCGGCGGGGGGCGAATTCTTTGATGCGGACGGCAAATGCACACTGAACAGCAGTGCCGGCGTCAAAGCCCTGCAATTCTACGTCGATCTGGCGAACAAATATCAGGTCACCCAGCCGGAGTTGACGACCTGGACACGCAAAGAGACCCGGCGGCTGTTTGAACAGGGCCGCCTTGCAATGTTTGCGACCGGACCCTGGGGAATTGAGCAATGCCGAAAAAATTCTCCCGGGCTCAAATTTGGCGTGGTACCATTGCCTGTCGACAAGGAGCAAGTGACCCAGATCATCACCGACCACCTCGTGTTGATGCGGTATTCTCCCCGAAAAGAGCTGGCCCGGCGGTTCATTGATATTGCCTACCGCGACGACCAGCGGCTGGCGTACACCACGCTCGGCTTGATTCCTGAGAAAAAAACGGTCGCCCAGGCGCCCCACTTCCAGGATGACCCGCATTGGAAGGTATTCGTTGATGTGATCCCGTATGGCCGCACCATCCCGCTCATCCAATGGGAGAAAATCGGGATTGCCATCCGCGAGGCCATGTACCAGGCCCTGAGCGCCCGCATGACGCCCCAGGACGCCCTCGACGCCGCGGCAGCCCGCATCGACGAGATACGCGCCGGGCAGCAATAGAACTCGCAACACAAAACTGCGCGGCGGCACAATCGCGATGTCCGCTGCGATGAAAGACACGCCATGCCGCACACGGCCACGCTGAAACCGAAAGAAGATCGACGGCTCCTCCGCGGACACCGCTGGGCCTACCGGAATGAGTTCGCCGCGCTGCCAGACGTGGAGGATGGCACTGTGGTCGACGTGCTCACGGACGGCGGCCGCTTTCTTGGACGCGGTTTTTTCCAGGCGGCCGGCGGTATCGCCGTGCGCATATTGACATTGGAGGACAAACCCGTCGACGCGGCGCTGCTGCGCGCACGCATTCATCGCGCCAGACGCTACCGCGAACAACGATTCGGCGATTCAACAGTCTACCGCTGGGTTCACGCGGAAAGCGACGGCCTGCCCGGTTTTGTGGCCGACCGCTATGATCGCGTGGTCTCCGTGCAGGCAGCCAGCGTGTTTTATGCGCACCACGAAGAGGCCATCGCGGCGGCATTCCTGGAAGTCCCGGGCGTAACGGGCGTTCGCTTCGAAAACGGCGGCCGCCTGACCCGCTTCGGAGAGGTTATTTCCCCGATCGAGCTGACTATCAACGACGTACGTTTTCTGGTCGATGTCGAACAAGGGCAGAAGACCGGGATGTTTCTCGATCAGCGTGAAAACGTCCGCCTGCTCCGCAATCTGGCGCGGGACGCCCGGATACTCGATGGCCACTGCTACACCGGGCTCTGGGGCGTCTCGGCTGCCTGCTGGGGTGCAAAACAGGTCACCTGCGTGGATACATCGGCCGCGGCGCTCGACCTGGCCCGGCAGAACGCCCGGTTGAACCGCCTGGAAGACCGCTGCCACTTCCAGTGCAGGGACGTCCAGGGTACGTTGCGCGAAAACGGACCCTTCGACGTCATCATGCTGGACCCGCCCGCCCTTGCCAAAACGCGCGGGCAAATGCGCAAAGCGCTGGGCGCCTACCTGGCCCTGAACCGCCTCGCGATGGAAGCACTCGCCCCGGACGGATGGCTGATCACGTCATCCTGCTCGCATTTTGTGGGCGCAGATGCATTTCTGGAGACACTCACACGGGCAGCACGAGCCGCGCGGCGTGACATGTGGCTCGTCGAAATGCGGGGAGCGGCCTCGGATCATCCGGTGTCGATAGCCATGCCGGAAACAGCCTACCTGACCTGCGCGGTACTGCGCCTGGTCTGAGCCCCGTGAGCTCAGGTGAGAAGCCGGTCCATGACATCCGGAGATGACGCGCAGGCGACGTCCAGTCGCTTGAGGTCTTCAGCAATGGCATCACTGACCGTGCCGACGACGTAGATGGGCAGAGATGCCAGGCCGTTGGTCTCGCGCAGAATACGGCAGATCTCGGCGACCGGGATCTCTGCCTGCTCGGCCCCCACCCACAGGCAGCTGGGGAACGCCATGCGCAGGCTGAAAAAGGCGTCTACCAGACAGGACACCCGGATTACGTGATATCCTTTGCCCTGGAGCTTTGCGCGCACAACCTCGGCCCGGTCGTTCTCGCCTTCGAGCAGCAACGCGCGTTTCTGATTCTTGCAGCCGCGCGTGCGTTCAATCGTGGTGGTGACAAAAAAGTCGCAAACGGCGCATGCCGGCTCGTCTTCATCGAACATGCAGCCCAAAAGAAATCCATTATCAATGGTGCGCACATTTCGCACTGTGGCTCGCGCGCCGGAGATCGTGCTGCCGTCAGGCAGGCCGAACGAAAGTTGAACGGCGGTGTTCAAAGCCAGGCGTGTGTCCGTCCAGATGCCACACCCGCCCTGGCTCAAATCGGTCGTTTCTCCGGCCAGGTCCGGCTGGTCCACGCGCGCGATCTTGCACGGTACACGAATTTGCGCGCGCTGGTGCTTCCGGATATCCACGCACTCAAGCTTGCGCGGCCACGACACGCGTAAATAGGGAATGGCGGCGTCACTGTTTTTGAAGATCGTACATGGAAAGCCGCAGGCGCGCCCCTCCGACACGAAGCGAAGCAGACAACGCTGCGATTTGGCGGACAGCTCCGCAGCGTCTTCCGTCATCGGGCGGTCAAGCAGAACGTAATTTCCAGCGTGCCAGCCCCGCACCCGGGTCGGATACCGTTTTTCGTCGCATTCCCCCGGATTCGTGTGAACGACCGCGGGAGAACCTACCGAAAACACGGCTTCGGTATAACTGCGATCGAGGTTCATATTTCCTGTTTTCACTGTATGGTGCAACCTTGAGCCCCGCTGTGCCATCCCCCATATATTGGCGAATTACCCCCACAATTATATCTACATTAGCATACCAAAAGAGTCGGTCCCAGACAAGTCGTTCGGTGGATATAGAGCACTGCTCATAACAGTTTCTCGGCACAGAGCAACGCAAAGTCTCATTCAGGCGGGATACCCAGAGCATCAGATTGCCGGAGTCGTTGTGTGCTCACAAAGACATGGATATACTGGGCGCCAAAGAAGGAGTCACTCATGCGAAATCTTGTGCGCCAATACCGCACGTGGAAACATCGGCGTAAATTCGTGTCGGCAGGAAAAGGATGCCGGTTCCACGGAAAGAATCTGCTAATCGACGGGCACGTAGAACTGGGGGATCTGGTCAAAATTCGCGACGGCGTGATCATGCGCACGCACAAAGGAGGGCGAATCCTCATCGGCGACCGATCCGGGATCAGCTTCTACTGCGTCTTTGAGGCAACCACCGCCATTGTGATGGGCAAATATACCGGTATGGCCGAATTCACCGTGGTGCGGGATACGAACCACTTAATCTACGGCACGGCGGAACATTGGCGCCTGACACCGCATCTCGCGGAACCCATCGTGATTGGGCACTGCGTGATGATAGCAAGCCGGTGTTACATTGGCCCGGGGGTTGCCATCGGCGACGGGGCCGTGATCGCACCGAACAGCCTCGTGACAAAAGACGTCGCGCCCATGGAGGTCTGGGGAGGAAATCCCGCACGAAAATTGGGCCATCGCGTCAAAGGGCTCGTGGCCGGGGCGATGCGGCGAAAGTACGGGGAACTCCTGGAAACTTTCGGGATCAGAGAGACGCCCTACCGGGACGAACTGGAAGCCATCCAGGAGGCCGCGCTCAGCGGCATTAACCGCGCGGCGGAAGAGCGTGATCGCCTGGTCCAATCGCTGGGCACCCAAGCGCTGATGGCTCAGAACGGCGATGACTGAAGCTCCAGGGAGCTGGCGCGCCAGACTCTGGCTGTCCCCCGCGCAGAGGTTTGGTATGCGCAACGGTGTCCCATCGCAATAAATGGGGTCCGGCCCCACGGGCTCCCCATTGTCCGCACTACCCGCAATCCGGCCATGGGCTCGGGGAAGGCTGGAGACACATTGCCTGTTGGCTCAGTCCGCTTCGTTGACAGGTTCCGGCTAGTGATCTCCATACCGAATGCCGGCGGCGCTGTCTGCAAAGTTGCCCGCGCAGTGCGAAAGCGCCACCCTCAACCAGTGTTTCTGCCCTGGCCCCCAGACCGCCGCCGGAAGTGCGTCAGCGCCGGTGCGCTTCGTGAAGAACACCCAGCGCAGCGTCGGGCCGGTTGGTAATGATGGCGTTAACCCCGAGTGCAATGAACCGGCGCATGGCCTCAACGTCATCGACGGTCCACACGGCCACCGATCGGCCTGCGGCCTGCATGGCGGCAAGACGGCCGGCGGTGACGCCTTCAGCGTTCGCGTTCCAGCCATCCAGCCCGAGGAGGAACACCCAGCGCGCGCCGTTCTCCCATTTGTCGTGATCCTCCGGCTTTAATCCGCTGAGAAACTCCACCCGCAGATCGGGCGCCGACAGCTTGGCCACCGCGCAACAGACCGGCGAAAAGGACTGGATGACAATCTCCCTCTCCATGCGGCGTTCCCGCACCAGATCGATGACTTTCATGGTGAGTTCATAATTGCGCGAGCCGCTCTCGGCAATGAGCGCGAGCAGTGCATCTCCTTCGGCGCGGGACAGGACGGGCAGGTCGCGCGTGCGGTCAAGGATGGCCTGCTCAAGCGCAGCGTCGTTGTCGCTGTTTTTTATCTCGATATACACGCCGATACGGCCCCGGGCGAGGTCAAGAGACTCTGCGAGAGTGGGAAGCCGTTCGCCGGCAAAATCGGGATGTTTCCAGGCGCCGGCATCCAATTGCTTCAGCTCGGCGAGGGTCATTTCAGCTACCGCGCCCTTGCCATTCGTGGTTCGATCAACGCTGCCGTCATGGATGCACAGGATCTCGCCGTCGCTCGTCAGGGTGCAGTCCAGCTCAAACCAGTCGGCCTTCAACTCATGAGCAAGCTGAAACGCCGCGAGGGTATTTTCAGGGGCTCTGGCGCTTGCGCCACGGTGGGCGATGACATCAATACGCGCGTCCCGCGGGCTGGTCCTGGCGGTGGTGGCACAACTAGCCATGGCAAGCACTCCAATCGTTGCACACAAAACAAGTCGTCTCATGCATTTGACTCCTTCCTGCTCCAGAGACCTTTATGACAGACCTGCACAGACCTCCGGCAACTCTGCGATATCGCGCAGACGCACGTTCGGCATGTGGGCCGGACTGTCATGGATGCGGTCCGCATATTCACTGTCCACCAGCACGGCCGTCAGACCCGCACGATGGGCGCCCAACACGTCGCGCTGCGGCTTGTCTCCCACAAACCAGGCGGCGTCCGGGCGGACGCCCATCTGCTCCAGGGCTATGCCGAAAATGCGCGGGTCGGGCTTATTGATGCCGGCCTCGGCCGAAAAAATCACCGTGTCAAAATACTCGAGTATCCCCGCAGATGCGAAATTTTCGCGCAGGGCGGTGCCGGGCATGAGCGTGTTGGATACCACGCCCATTCGGAAACCCAGCGCGTGCAGCCGTTCAAGAGAGGGCCGCACAAATCCGTAAATCGGCTGAACCTCCCACCACAACATCTGTTGAAACAAGCCGTCTACCGCCTCGGAAGAAGCGTCCATGCCGCTCCGTTCGAGCCATTCCAGAATAACGGGACGAACATCTATGGCGGGACGGGGCGGTTCCAGAGCCAGATAACGTTCGATACAATCCCTCGACATGTCGACAAACCAGTCGAACGGTTCCGGGCGTTTGAGGTCCGGCGGCGTTCCGCGCTGCCAGGTATCCGCATCCCACGTGACGCTGGCATCCTGCAATACGCCACCCATGTCGAATAGAATAGCCTCTGGAGCTTTCAGGATTGTTGTTCTGATTTCCACAGGAGCACCCGATTCATGAAGTGAGGGCATTCTAGGCATTTGGCCGGGACAATTTCCAACACGCCACCGCGCAACCTCGCATCTGCCGGGCTTGTGTTCACTCGTCGCCGAACGCATCCGGTATATGACGGATATTAGGTTTCCCGTTTTCGGGAATCAGCACGGCAATGACGTCAAAACGGTAGTACAGGTTGGGGTCATCGCGCTTGTCGATGTACTGCCAGGCCGCACGGCGGATATGGCGTTGCTTGATGTAGCCGACGTTTTCTTCGGGTTCGACCAGATCGTCGCTGCAGCGCGTTTTCACCTCGACAAACGCCACGGTATCGCCTGCTTCCGCAATGATATCGATCTCGTACCGGCCGAAACTGACGTTGCGCCCCAGAATCGAGTATCCCTGGCGGCGCAAAAAACGGGCAGCAAGATCTTCCCCGCGCTGCCCCAGGGAGCGTGTCCAGTGCCACGGCCGCCAGTTCATGCCACGGGCTCCCGCCCGGCCGCTACGAGGCGGATCTCCCCAAATGGGCCATGCTGGTGCGCTCGGAGACGGCCCATCCGGCACAGTTCCAGGATGGCCAGGAAACAACACACGAGCTCCACCCGGCTCCGGCACTGGCCGAGCAGGTCGGCCCAGGCCAGGCTGCCATCCTCCTTGAGCGAGTTCTCGATATATTCAATCTTCTCGTCAACCGAGGATTCTTCGCTCTTAACCGAATGGAAAAGATCATCGGAGAAAAACCGCACCACGCCTCGAAACGCCTCAATGAGGTCGAACAGAGTCACTTCGAGCAGTTCCTCTTCTTCGTCCTCTTCCGGCTCGATTTCGGGCTTGGAATTGCGCATGAACCAGCGGGCACGTTCGCCTTCGAGATATTCGAGCCGCGCAGCAACGTCACGGTAGCGCCGGTACTCGATGAGCTTTTCAACCAGCTCAATGCGAGGATCTTCTTCCTCGATTTGTTCTTCATCATCTTCCGGGTCGTGGTCTGGCGGAAGGAGCATGCGCGACTTGATCTGGATGAGGGTGGCCGCCATCAGCAGAAACTCGCCGGTGACGTCCAGGTTTTCCTCGCGCATCAATTCCAGAAAACCGAGATATTGCTCCGTAATGGTGACAATCGGAATGTCTACGATGTCGATTTCCTGCACTTTGATTAAATACAGCAGGACTTCGAACGGCCCCTCGAACATGTCAAGATGAAGGCGCAGAATCCCGTCGGTCGCCTCGTCCACAATAACGCCTTCGCCGCCAGTGGAAACAGGCTCCGTTTCCTGACTGGCAGCGCCGTCCGGATTCTCTTCTTTGATGTGGTCGGGCATACGCCTCATCCGTTCACGCGCCACGCAAGCCCGTAGCGCCAATTGTCCATCCCAGAGCTAGAGCGCCGGCGCACAAATTACGACCAGATCCGCCGTCAGCCCCCCGTCCTCATAAGCAAGCAAACCGGCGGCTTCCGACACCCGCGCCGCCCCGTAGAGCCAGGCGTCGAACGCGGCATGAAAATCCCGCACGGCTTGCTCTTTCAGGATGTTTCCCCGCACGAGAAGTTCCAGAGTCTCGTTGATGGCCCGCGCGCAGGCCGACGGCTGAAGCCGAATGTAGAAGTTTCCAGGCTGCTCAAGAGGCCGCAGGGCAGGTTCAGCCGCCAGTATATCCTCGGCAAGAGAGGCGCTGCTGCAGACCAGGAGCGACTCGCCGTAAGGTGCTGCGGTAGGTTCCAGCGACGGGCCGGCAATCATGGGGACGCGCAACATACCAGCAGCTGCGTCATACCGTGGATAGGATTCCCATACCATGGCATCGCCCGGAGGAGGCGGAAGCTGGGCTAGAAAATCCGAAGCCGTGCCCTGCGGAAGATCAAACGTCCCCGCAAATATGGGCACTGGAAACCATTCGTTGAGGTCGACACCCTGAAGCGCGATTCGCCAGCCCGGGCCCAGCGGGCCCAGAATCATCTCGAGGAGCTGCGCCAGGGAAGGCGGCCCTTCCTTCGGCCAGTTCTCCTCCGGGATCTCGCCCGTCTCCGATACCAGGCCGGGCCCGCCGCCGCAGTTGAAAGAACCGTCCAACGCGCGCCAGACTTCGCCAAGAGGTTTGTTCAGGTTCCCCGACACGGCCACGAGCCCCGGCGGCGGAATCAGAAGCGTGCCGGGCGATACCCCCGACAGCAGAGGCGCAAGCCGCGCGTGCTGCTCGGCGCGCAGCCGGGCGTTCCAGTTGAGATGCGCCTGGGTCTGATCAATTCTCAAACAGAAACGGATGTCTTCGAGGATCTCGCCAAGCGGGTCATCGAGCGCGAAAGTCACCGTCCCGCCAATGTCTTCTCCAGCAATCTTTTCGAAATCCTGATCAAACGCCGCCTCCGTCAAGCGGCCGTCGTCCTGCAGCGTCAGCGCGTTGACCAGCGCATCGCGCGATGGGCTGATGAGCAGAATGCGACCGCGCACGGCGTAATACACACCGGCCGCAGGAAAATGCCGCAGCCCGAGCCCTCCGGCAGTATCGCGGCCAATTCTGGATGTCACCCAATGCAGCTGTTCGATCAGCGTGCCGATACGTGTCATCTTGGTAACAAACAGTACATCATTGAAATCGCGCAGGTCGTTCCCGCTGATGTAGCAATCATCCACAATGATGTTTCGAGCCATCCATTCGGGCAGACCGAGTTCCCCACGCAGAACCTGGGTGATTTTTCCTGAACCGCTTTCAGGAGGCAGGGCGTCCCAGATCGCCGATCCGGCAAGCTCGGCGCGGTTTCTCAGGATATCGCGCAGCACGACGCTGTATTTCTGCGTTGATGGTATCAGGCTGTGCACGGCATGGGTGTCGCGGGAAATCCAATACCCGGCGCCGGCCAGCAGAAGCAGCACCACAAAAAAGAAGCGTTTGAAGGGAATTCCCCGGCGGCGGCGGCCCCGGCGCGTCGAAGACCAGCGTCCGCGGACAGGCCCCTGGAATGTGCGCAGCGCGTCACTCATCGCACGCTCCCACCCGTTTCCCGGGCCCGTGCCGCGCCCTTGGAGCCGGCGCCGGATTCAAACTCAAAGCGAACGTACGTCCCGGGGCTGCCATCAGGCCCTGGCGCCGCCACGCGCATGCGCCGCGCTTTCGGTTCAAAAACGGCGCTATACCGTGTATTGGAGTTAAAGACGCCTGACGTTTCGGACACGCTCGTTTGAGAATCCAGGAGAATCTCTTCGATTTCAGACGGATTGAGGTTGCGCTCTTCGGCGATCAGCGCGGCCAGCCGAAGATAGCGGTCGCGGGCGGCATCGCTCAACTGTTCCGCCTCCGGATTGGCGCCAAGCAGCGTGCCCTCAGTAGGCGCCCGCAAACGGGGGCTCGCATCGAGCGTCACCACTCGCGCCGGAGGCTGGCCATTGCCGCCCGAAACAGGGTCGCCCAGGAGAATGTGGTAGCCTTTCAGGTGCGGGAAGGTTTCTATCATATCGAGAGCAGCCCAGGCGTTCCGGGCTTTGCTCAAGATATGCGCTGCAACCAGCTCAACGGGCGGCCCGGACTGGGCAGGCGACCCAAGCAGCTCGTTCCGTTCTACACAGACCACCACGCCTTCCTCATTTATGCCGCTGAAACCACCACAACGCGCCGGAGACCCAATCAGAAAATAGCGAAGCCCCTGGGCCGGACGCACATCGTACACCACGGGAACAAATGGTCCCGGGCTGTCCAGATTATGCCCGACCAGGATGTCGTCCGCTCCGGCCTTCAAGCCAACGGCCGCGAACACGACGCCAAACGACTCCGGCGGCGCGCCGCCCCGCACATCCCCGGTCTCCATCAGCGGCGCGCATTGAAGCAGCCAGGCCGCGTCAAAAGGCATGTCCGCTCCCGCCGCCAGGCCGGCAAGCTCTTCGAACTGGCCCTCCGGCAGGCGAGCGAGCATAGTCTTCGACCGCATGGCCATCCAGGGAAGCGTCACGTTGGACAATGCGAGATACGGCCTCACGCATACGGGCAGACTGGCCACGAAGGGTTCTGGCGGGGCCAGCGTGCCGGAGACAGCCGGTTTCACATACCGCTCCTCGAACTGGGCCTGAAGGGTTTCACGAAACGCCGCTCCCCGCGCATACCCCAGCTGATGGGGCGTACCTTTGAGAATGATGCGCTGGATCCCGCTTTCGGCCTGCACTTCGGGCACGTCTTCCTGGACGGCGGGCTCGCCGGCGGCGCCTTTCGACAGAAGCCCCGAGAAATTCGTGAGCAGCCAGTCACCCATGCCGGGCCCATAGAAGGACAGCAGGCTCTCAGGACCGGGCGCGGAAAATTCGGGCCCGGACAGGAAAAAGAACCGGTAATCGTTCGCCACGCCCACGGTAAACTGGGCTTCATAGCCGAGTGTGAGGCAAAACGAACGCAACTGCTTTGATATGGCGCCGCCTGGAGCGCCGGGAATGAACGTCATCGCCAGCGACCCGATTTCCAGCGTGGCCAGCGGGGCAGCCGAAGGCAAATAGGCATCGGCCAGGGTTGGAGGAAATTCCACGTTCGCAAAAGACACCGCGAGCGGCTGATCATTGCTCTTGATCGTCTGCGCAGTTTCAAATGCAAGCTGGGCCAGCGCCCGCCCTGCCGTTTCCGCGCGCGCCCAGCCGGTCGCTCCCGACGGGTTGCCGAACTCGGCATCGCCGCAGGCGCCCTGCAGGAACATCGCGACCGATCCTTCGGCCAGTTTTTCCAGTTCTTCACAGAAACGTCCGGGCACATCGGCGCTCAACGTCAGCATCTCCGGCCCGGGGATGTTGACTCCAATGCACCGCGCGCCAAAATTGCCCACGATGGCCAACGGCTTGCCGTCGGAGTCATTCACACGCAACACGCCCAGCTGGGCGTCAACCAAACCGTCTTTGGTCACGGCATTGCGAGACAGTGCCTGCGGCTCCGTCGTGCCAAATCCGATCGTGGCGCGCTTTCGGTTGCCGTAGGCCTCCGCCATGGCTTCTGCGAAGCGGTCGGCCATGGATTCCACCAGCTCGGGCATGTACCGCCCCGTGAAAACCCGAAATGCGGGAGAATAGACCATCCCCCCCGGCCCATTCATCGTGTGGGTGGCGGTCAGGATAACGTTTTCGCGCGGCACGCCGTGCAGCGGGCGTTCGAGCACCCCCTGGCGCAGGTCAGGGCTGATCACGCAAAGGTCGGCCGACACAAGAAATACCCGGGTATCGCCGTCTTCAAGATAAAGGGCCCGCACATAAAACGGGTCATGCACGGCCGTCGCGCCGCGCCCCATACGCTGGTAGCTTCCAGCAAGCGGCGTGCCCAGCTCGGGGGTGATCTCTACCTTCGCCGCGCCCGCCTCCATCGCGCCCGCGGCTCCGGCACACAGCACCCCCAGCATAATAAAAAGTAAATTTCGCCTGCACATGTTCTACTCGAAAAAACCTCCGCGGCGCGCTTCTCTACAAATATCTTTTCGCCTGCTGCGCCTGGCGTTTCAAAGCGGATTCATTCTTCGGGTTGCCGTATCGGACCCAGGATACCGGCGGGCAACGGGTGAACCGGCGGAGGATGGAACACGAAACATGCAGATCTCGTATCTCACTCGTCCTGGACAGGCTTCAAGGCCCCTCGCCCTTCTCCCCGGTTTGCCACTCAGTGTAGCACAGCCGCCGCCGCTAATGGCAATCTTCACCCTGAGGTTCTGGCCCGGACGCCCTGCACCATACGGCGCCCGCGTGGGCTGGGCAAAGCGTGAGAGTCATACCGCGATACGGTGGTCTTAATCGCGCAATTGGCCCCTCCAAAGCCACATCTTGCCGGCGCGGCCCTTGAACCTCAGATCGCTTCAATGGCCGACGTGCAGTGCGGGCAGCGGCTCGCCTTGAGCGGAATCGACGACAGGCAGTACGGGCATTCTTTCGTGGCGGGCTCGGCGGCGGGCTCTTCCTTCCGGTGCAATTTATTCATCGCCTTGACCACCATGAAGAGCGCGAACGCCACGATGAGGAAGCTGATCACTGAATTCGCGAAAAGCCCGTAATTGAGAGTCACCGCGCCGGCGGTTTTGGCCGCCCCCAGGGAGAAGTAAGGGCCCGGAGTGCTTCCGTCCTTGATAACCAAAAAGAAATTGGAAAAATCCACTCCGCCCACGACCCAGCCGATAGGGGGCATCAGCACGTCATCCACCAGACTTTTCACAATTGTGCCGAACGCGCCGCCTATGACGATACCTACTGCCATATCGACCACGTTTCCGCGCAGCGCGAACTCTTTGAACTCTTTCAACATCGCCGCCTCTCCTCCTTCAATGTCAGAATTCCATGAAATCCCAATCCGAAGGGCCGCCCGGCGCTCACTGTGCCACAGAATCCTGCAGTTTCGCAACAGAAAAGCCTGCGCTACGCTCCGTGCAGAGCCACCGCGCATTTGCCCGGAAAAAGACGATTTGACGGGAAGCAGAAGAGATGCTATAGTGTTTCCAAGAAGTAGAAGAAGGGTTAGCATAGTGGTTAATTCGAAGCATATAAGCCGCCTGCTCTCACTCCTCCTCGTGGAGGAAGGTCGGCCCATTATGCCTCGAATTCCTTAATCAACACCCCGTAAGGGTTCTGGAACTCAAGGCCGCGGGCCGAAAAAGCCCGCGGCTCTTTTTTTTTGGTCCCATCAAGGGGACCGCTGAAGGGAGGTGGTGTCGTATGGATGTGGGGCTACCTGGCCTCAGATCCGGGCGCTTGGTGCGGTGTGACGGCTGCTTTTCCAAATTCACCGCATTGACTCTGTCTGAAGGAGATGTATCATGCCCGGAGCAATTCGAATCTACGATACCACGCTGTCCCAGCGATTCACGTGGACAGGCCCCGTCGTTTCGGTAGACCAGGCCACGGCCATCGCGCGCGCGCTGGAACAGGCGGGCGTTTCAACCATTGAGGCGGGATACCCCGCCCAGTCTTCGTCGCAGCGCGCCATTGTCAAAGCTGTGGCAAAGTGCATCAGCACGTCCGAAGTGGCGGTTCTGGCCGCCTGCGACCCGGCTGAAATCGCCGCCGCGATCGGCGCGGTCAGGCATGCCGCGAAACCGCTGGTCCATGTCTACCTGCCGTCCGGCCCGGCCCGCAGCGGCGGGAAGCGCGTCGAATGGTGCCGCGCAATAGAAAGAGCCGTTACGGCCGTTCGCGCTGCGGGAATCGAGGTCCAATTCTCGATCGGCGGCATGGAGACCATGGAACGGCCGTTCCGGCGGCAGTGCATAGGCGTTGCTGTGAGCGCCGGTGCAACACGCATTGCGGTCTCCGACAGCACGGGCGCCATGAAAACCGCAGCGTACGTAGAAATGGTGCGCGATATCGTCCAGTTCGTGGAGTCGCGGGCCATCGTCTCGGCCAGCTGCCACAACGTTTCCGGCCGCGCGGTCCACAATGCCCTGGCGGCCGTGGAAGCCGGTGCGCGACAGGTTGAAACCACCGCTGGCGAAATCGGAACCGAAGCGGGCTGCACGCCCCTGGAAGGCTTCGTCGACCAAGCCCGCGGGCGCTTCGATGTGGTTGCGGTTGACCGGCGCGCCGCCGCATCGATCGCCGCTCTGATGCCCGCGAACAGCGCCCCGGCTCCGGCTCAAACCGGGTCTGCAGCGCGGGAAATGGCGGCAGTGGCTGCGCCCTGCCCGGATTGGTACTGCCGGGTGGAAGTCGCGGCGCTGTAAGCCATCCGGGACGAAGCTTCACGGGCTGTTTCAACTGTTGCAGAGGCTCGGCCTCGTTTGCACGGCTGCCTTTCCCCGGATTTGGTCCCGTTTCTCCGCCTAAGGTATACTTTCTCTCGTCGCGGAGGAGGCATGAGACTTACGGACCAGCAAGAGCGCGTCATTGGGCGCTATCTGCGCCGAATGGACGAGCATATGAGCGATCTGCCCGAACGCCAGCGCGAGCGCGTTCTCAAAAAGGCGCGCTCGGAGGTTCTGGGGGCGGTACCTTCGCCGGACGGCGCTATACCGGACGACGAGGACATCGAGCATGCGCTGCGTACCGTAGGCCCTGCCGCGCACCATGCCCACCGCCTGGTGGAAGCACTCGAACAAGACGGGGCGCGCGGGACCCAATCCGAGGAAGAACGCCGCTGGCTGGGCGTCTGCGCGGCCATTGGCGAGCAGACCGGCATGCCTCCCACGCAAGTGCGCCTGGGCGCCTTGGCACTGGGCCTGCTCACCGGGCCATTCGCGCTCGTCATTTACATCGGATTATTCTTTGTACAGCGCGCGTCCGGACGGAGTGCTGTGTCCCCCATCGAAAAATGGGTTCTGACCAAGTATGTGCTGGGCCTGATACTGGGCGCGGTGGCGCTGCGCTACGTGGCGTGGGGGTTTGTGGCGCTCCTGAATTACGGTTACGGCCTGTTGTTCAAAGAAGCGCTGGTACTCTCCGGCCTGTGGAACTGGCTTCAGCGCTACGATGGCGCGCTGTTCTTCTGGACCTTGTTCATCCTGACGCCGCTGGCCGTGTTGGCGGGGCTCCCGGTCCCCACCCCCTGGCGCAATACCTTGCGCAAAGTTTTTGAAGCCGGTCTCGCCCTTTATGCCGCTGCCCTGTGCTTCGGGGCCGGTTGCGCGGTGGCCGGAACCATCCTGAATGCCGCGCAGCGCATGCAAACCTCCCCCATCATCGATTTTCAGGCCATGTTCTCGGCCATGTGAGCAAGCCCAGAACCGGACGGGCGCACGCCACGCCTGCAGTACGTACGCCCGGAGTGTATCAGCCGGAGAGGATGACCATCGAACGGGCGGCCACGGTCATTCTGCCCGTCTCGCCCGCACGCGGCGCCTTATCCGCCGCATACAGGTCACCGGGTGACGCAGCGGCGGTATCCACGCGCAGCCACCAGTCGCCGCCAGGAAGGACGAACTCGCTGTCATCCGGCGTGGGGTTGAACATTAAATAGAGAGGAACGCCATCGTTTTCGGTACCGTTAATCCAGAATCCCAGCGCCGGTTGAACGGGTTGCCAATCCTGCGCCTGGCCATCCGGCCTGAACCAGCGCACATCGGGTTTAGCGTCCTTCCGCGACGGGTTGCCGGTGTAGAACGTCGCACGCTCGAACACGGCGTTTTCCTTGCGAAACTGAATCATGCCCTTGCAAAACCGGAAGAGGGCGGCGTTCTTCTCCAGCAGCCCCCAGTCGTGCCATGAGATCTCGTTGTCCTGACAATAGGCGTTGTTGTTGCCTTTCTGAGTACGGCCGAATTCGTCGCCCCCGAGCAGCATGGGCACACCGAGTGAGATGAAAAGAGTCGCGAGAAAGTTCCGCTGCATCTGCAAACGCAGCGCCAGAATGACGGGATCATTGGTTTCGCCTTCAACCCCGCAGTTCCAGCTGTGATTATGGTCCATCCCGTCCCGGTTCTTTTCTCCGTTGCCCTCGTTATGCTTCTTGTTGTAGGAGACGAGATCGTTCAGGGTGAATCCGTCGTGGGAAGTGACGAAATTGACGCTGTGAATGGGCCGGCGGCCATCATCCTGGTACAGATCGGGGCTGCCGGTGATGCGCAACGCAAAGGCGCCCTTCGCATCCGGGTCATTGATCCAATACCGGCGGACATCGTCACGAAACTTGCCGTTGAGCTCAGACCAGCGCCCGTTGTTGCCGAACGATCCCACCTGGTACGCGCCGCCCACGTCCCAGGCCTCCGCGGTGAGTTTCACATCGCGCAGGATGGGATCCTCTGCGATGCGCTCGATGATCGGGGCGTTTTCCACGAGCTTCCCGCTTTGATCGCGGCCGAGGACCGACGCCAGATCGAAACGGAATCCGTCGACTCTCATAACGGTGGTCCAGTACCGCAGGCAGTCGCGAATCAAATCGCGCACAAACGGATGGTTGCAGTTGACCGTATTGCCGCAGCCCGTGAAGTTCAGGCATTTTCCGTCCGCATCAAGTAGATAATAGATTGAGTGATCGATGCCGCGGAAACAGAGCGTGGGGCCCTTTTCATCACCTTCGGCGGTGTGGTTGAACACAACGTCAAGAATGACCTCGAGCCCGGCCTGGTGCAGAGCCGCAACCAGCTCACGGAATTCGAGCAACTGCTCGCCAATACCACCTTCGCTTCCGAATCGCGCGGCGGGGGCAAAGAACGCGATGGGCGCGTAACCCCAGTAGTTCTTAAGGCGTTCTCCGGTCTTCGGGTTCCGGCGTTTGAGATATTCCTCGCCGACTTCCTGCACCGGCATCAGCTCGACCGCGGTGACGCCCAGCTCCTGGAGATACGGTATTTTCTCAATAAATCCGCGATAGGTGCCCCGATGCCCCACGCCCGAGGATTCGTGCGCGGTGAACCCTTTGACGTGCACCTCGTATACAATCGAGTTCGCTTTGCGCGTTCGCGATCGGAGATACGGCTCCCAGCCGCGCTCGATGTCGACGACCACGCACTTGGCCTCGAGATCCTGCACGCTTCCCGTCACCATCAGCGCGTAGGGGTCGAGCACATAGCACTCCGGGTTGAAAAGATGGCCTTTTGGAGGCTCACAGGGCCCGTCCAGGCGGAAAAGGTAATACGCGCCCGCGTGCAGGTTTTCGATAAAGATGCTCCACACGTCGCCGATGCGGTTGCGCTCTGGGTCCAGCTCGAATTCCACGGCGGGGCGCGCGTCGTCCGGGTTCTCGAACAGAGCCAGCCACACGCGCCTGGCATGACGGCTCACCAGGGCAAAGTGCACCCCGGTCTCGCCCGCTGAAGCCCCCAGAGGGATCCCGTGCCCGGGACCCGCCTTCAACGCCCCAACATTCAGCCTACTGCCCATACCACCTTCCTGACGGATTTTTCCGCGCCTGCGCCGCGGCGCAGCGCAAAATCATGGGTCTTCCTCGTCATCCATTTCCCAGGGATATTCGCTGCCGCCTTCGAGTTCCCACGCCGCCATCATCGGTGGTTCTTCGGCTTCTTCCAGTTCCCACCGAGCCAAAACCTTGCGGTTATGATGACGCCTTCGAAAATACCCCACGATCACCAGCAGTGCCATGAAATCGAATATGCCGAATCCTGACATAACGGCGGAGATGACGGCAACTTTCCAGAGCGAGCGGTACCAGGCTGTCCAGAATTCGTGCGGGCTCATGCCGGCGATCTCGCCCAACGCACCCGAAAAGTCTTTGTCGCGAAGCGAATACAGCAGGCTCCAGAAGGTCTCCTCGCCGAGCCGATCGTACAGAAAAGCGGTCATCGAAAGGCTCTGGGCGTAGAGGTCACCGAACGGCCGCTCGCCTTTCACCATGCTGAAATCGAGCATCAGGTCATCGTAGGTATAGAGCCGGCCCGACAGATACATCCGCGCAACATGGAACGAGGTGTTCCAGCGGTGCTCCCCTGAGATGTGCATGGCCGTGCCTTCGTTCAACCACCGGGGCAGATGCTCCAGACTGGTGTTGCGCGCCAGCAGCACATGAATCAGTTCGTGCCGCACCATGCCGTCATACAGGCCTGGATTCGGCAATTGCGACGGCGTGCGCAGCACGATACGCCCCTCTTCCGAATGGGCGACGCCCCCCACTTCCGCCGGCGGCCAAAACCCGGCGTTTGCGGCAAAATCGCCCTGAGACGCGCAGATGCGCACCAGAATGGGAGCTTCCCCGGGATCAAGCCGGTGGCGCCAGGCCGCGGCAATCCTCTGGAGATTTTCCAGGGTGACCACGGCCGTCTGGTGCTCGCCTTCCGGATATTCCACATAGAAGAGACCGTCATGAAGCGTCTGAGCGACTGCCCCCCACGCTGAAAACGTCAGGCTCGCAAGGCACAGCGCCAGGACAAGCCTTCTCACTGCAGATAGGCCTCCATTTCGTCGGGCTCGGGCTCATTCCGCAGCATTTTCATGGTCTCCCCGGCAAGCGCAAGCACTTCGGCGGTCCGGTCCGGAGAAATGTCGGCCTCGACCAGCTCGCCCGAGTCAACGTAGTAGATCCAGGCCCGTTCGGGCAGCCGGCCGAGCAGGCGGCGCATGGCCTCGGCATACAGGCACAACTGAGCTTCATACATCAAGCGGCGGCTCTCGCGGTGGAGGCCGGTCTTGTAATCGAGGACCGCATTCCCGTCAAGTACGACGTCGATCACGCCTTCGAGCACGGCATCGCCCACGCGCAGCATAAACGGCGCTTCACGCAGAATCTCGCGCGCTCCGGTCACCAGAGGCCACGCTTCGGACGCCATAAAGCGTTGAACTGCGCTCTCCAGCGTGTCGCGCAAGCGGTCCGCCAGATGATAAGACGGCTTCTCTCTCCGGAGAAAAGCGCCAATGTCCGGGGGCGCGTGCTGGAAATCCCAAAGCTCGAAATAGCGGTGCACCAAAGTCCCGCGAAGCAGAGGATCAAGCGCGGACGCATCGCGGACGCCGTCTGCCGCTGGTTCTTCGTTGGACGGATACATGCGCTGCACGAGCGTGGTAACGGCAAAAGTGAGCTGGCTTGCGGGAATGGCCGGCGCAGGGCCCAGCCGTTTCGTCAAAGCGTCCCAGTCCACCTGTAGCGCCGGCTCAGGGGCTGGGGCGTCGATGGCTGCGGGCGTCGTGGAACGGCGGACGAGCGCGGTCCAGCCCTCACCGGAAAGCAACGCCCCGTCGCCACGGTTCAGTACATCCAGCTCACTGGCGATCGGCTCCAGCAGGCTGTCCGGAGCGGGTCTGGGGCTTTTGCCCGAAGCGACAGTACCACTCAGGACAAGCCAGTCCCGCGCCCGCGTCATGGCCACGTACAACACCCGCGCGCGTTCCGCCTCCTCCTTGGCCTCTTCGTCCCGCTTCATCACAGTGTAGATCTGCGGCTCTGTTTGCCGCTCCGATGCGGGGTTGTACGGCCGCGCGACAATTCCGAAGTCCCGGTGAAACACGACGCGGCCAACGTTCCCGCCTTGATGCGAACCGCGCGACAGGTCGGGAAGAATCACGATCGGAAACTCCAGACCCTTCGATTTGTGGATGCTCATGAGCGTGACTTCGTCGGACCCTTCGGCCTGCAGGCTTGCCTCGCCTTCATCGATCTCCGCAGACGCCACATCGTCCAGATAGCGCACAAAAGCGCTGAGCCGGGGCCGGCGTGTCTTCACAAACGTCTCGGCGAGCTGCATCACTTTGCGAACATTGCAGGCCCGCTGGTCGCCCAGGAAAAGGCCCGCCACCATGGCCTCGTATCCCGTCCGTTCAAGCACATAACGCACAAAATCCGGTAAAGGCCTCTCACGTTCCGCGCGCAGATCCCGGAACATCCGGCGCGCGTGATCGAGTCCAGCGGTCTGCCTGAAATCGGGTGGAGTACCGTCTTCAAGGAGCGCGGCCACCGGGCCCGGGCCGGCGCAGATCGCAAGAATGGAATCGTCGTCCAATCCGGCCATGGGACTCCGCAGGAATCCCAGCAGAGCAGGTTCGTGCCAGGGATCGACGACCGCCTCAAGAAGATTGCGCAGGTCCAGGACCTCCTGCCGTTCGTAAAATCCTTTTCCGGCGATGACATGGAACGGGATATGGCGTTCCGCCAGGGCGCGCTCGTAGATGCGGATGTCGCTGAGGGCGCGGAACAGCAACGCCATGTCGCCGAATGCCGCCTTGCGCGTCGTATCGCTGCCCTTGGCCTGCACCTGGACATCCAGTTGGCCCGAATGCGCAGCGGCAATCCAATCCCCAATCATTGCCGCCTCGCGCATGCGCCTTTGCGCGCTCAACTCTTTGTCCTCAGGAGCGTCGGGAATCAGCACATGGACCCGGCATTCGCCGGTGGCAGCCCGGTGGGCGTCGGCGGGCATAAACGGCGATTCCACCGCTTCAAGGATGCCGCTGCGATCGAAAATATCATTAATAAACGAGACAATTTCGGGAACCGTGCGGAAATTCCGGTGCAAACCGATGGTTCGGCTTTCTTGTTTCGCGGCCTCAAAGACTTCAACCTCGGCGCCCCGAAACCGGTAGATCGATTGTTTCGCATCGCCCACAATGAACAGTTCCGGGGGAGCCGGCGTGTACCTGAGCAGACGGGCAATTTCATACTGTTCGAAGTCGGTATCCTGGAATTCATCAATGAGCAGGTGGTCGATGCCCCGGGCGATACGCTCGCGCAGCTCCGGCTGGCCCTGGAGCATATCGAGCGTCAACAGAATGAGATCGGTGAAATCCAGCACGTTTCTGGAGGTCTTGGCCTCCCGGTAGTACTCAAAAACCGCCCGGAAACACGCGACTGCATCGCGCGTCAGTTCGGCGCTCCGCTGTTCGACGTCCGGGTCATGGTCCGGCATTAAAAATTCCCGCAAATAGCCTTTAAAGGCCTCCTGGGTCTTTTTAAGTTCCTCAAAGACTTCTTCCGAGGGCCAATTGGCTTTCCTGGTGGTGGGTATTCTCTCTTCGATGCAGGCCATTATCAGCTGCTCGATCAGCAGGGGATCACGAAGCTGGCCCACTTCTTCCATGAGTTGGATGCACGTGCGGCGAAACTGTTCCCGGCCATCCGTGGGGATGCCGCAGCGCCCGTCAAATTCCTTGAACTTCCGCAGATAGTTGTAAAAGACGGCCGATTTGCTCAGATTGAGCAAGCGCGCCCGGCAGGTTTCCTCCACGCGCACGCGCCAGAATTTCAGGAGGCGTTCGGGCGAGGAAAACTGTTCGTTGGACAGTAGCCGGGATGCCGTCACGGGATTGCGCAAAAACCTCTCCAGCATTTCCTTGAGCTGGTACACTCCGTAGTGGGTCGCCAGACGCATGGTGGCATCGTGCGGCCGTTCGAGGAGCTCCTCGATGGCCGTATCGACCACTTCAGTGCGCAGCAAGCGGCTCTCGGCATCGTCCACAACAGCAAAATCGGGGTCGAGAGGCGGCGTGATGCGGTATTCCAGGGCGTACTGGCGCAGCAGCCTCGCACAGAATGCGTGGATGGTGCTCATGTGCGCCGACTCCACCTGGCGCGCCAGGTTGCGCCAGCGGTCAAGCCCTTCCTTAGACCCGCTCTGCTCCCGCGCCCGGCACTCGCTGCGAAGCCGGTCCTTCATCTCCGCAGCGGCCTTCTCGGTAAACGTGATGGCGACAATGCGTTCAAGAGGAACGTTGCATTCGATCACCAGGTGCAGCACGCGTTCGACCAGCACCGCAGTCTTGCCGGAGCCTGCCGAGGCCGTCACGCAGAGGTCCTCGCCTGTCGTCTGAATCGCTTCGGCCTGGGCGTCGGTCCATTTCATGGCGCGCCCCCCTGTTTTCGCTCGACCCGCGACATATCGATGCGGCACATCCGCCGTGCATCGCAAGAAGCGCACACGCCCGGCTGGGGCACCGGTGGAAACGAGGCGCCGCGAATCCCTCTAAGCGCCGCGGATACGCCCTCGAAAAAGCCTTTCTTTGCTTCCTCCCACAGCGTGCCGCGGCCGGACTCCCGCACCGCCAGCCGGTCGGTCGTACCTACCTTGAGCAAGACCCCTTCCTCGCAGACCGTCCCCGGCGCGATCACGTTCTCGAGGGCAAGCGCATAGGCCACGAGCTGCAGCGAAATACCTTCCTTTACTTGTGCTGGGGCCGGAAGCCCGCCGGTTTTGTAGTCGACCACACGGCACCCTGCTCCGCCTTGATCAATCCGATCGATGCGGCCGCGCATCCGGAGTATGCCGGCCTCTGTTAAAATCGCCAGGGGCGGGTATTCCTTTTCCCTGGTCCCCCCGAAAACCGCTTCGAACTCCGTCGGACGCCACGAAACTTCTTCCCGGCGCGCGATGGTCAGGTAGCGTTGGAGCCGCTCATGAACTGCCATGCGTTCCGCCATGAGCATCCCATCAGGCACTGTGATCATGGCCGCGCTATTTTCGTCAAAGACTGAATCGACGACCCCGCGCATGGCCTCCTCAGCCTCGCGCACCGGAATCTCGCTTACCGGTTTGCCCGCATAGTGCTGGTGAAATTTCTCAAGCACCTGATGCACGACGATGCCCAGGAGGCCGCGATCAAACGCCGTGACCGGACGTTCGGCCGGCATCAAGCGCAGGAGCCGCAATGCAAAAAAACGGAACGGACACTGGCGGTAATACTCCAATTCCGTCGCGCTGAAAACGTGATCCTCGCCAAACCGCTCAGCTGTCTCCGCCTGGTTTCGTTCCTCGCAGAGCACCCCGTCAAACGCATCGAAGACCGCGAGGCTGTAGCGGCGCTTCTCGATATCCGCTCCGCGCACAACTGCCGCGAACTCAGCTGCAAGCGCTTCGGGCAGACGTGTGCCAGTGGCGAACAGGTTGTTGATTGCGTCGCGGTGGGAAGCGGCGTGAGAAAGCGCGGGATAATACTGACTGGCCCGCAGGGGCGTCCGTTCGACCGGCTTTGCCGCAAACAGGCGAAGAAGATCATTTAAAAACGGGCTGCGCAGCAAAGGTTTTCCATCCGGCGTGGCCGTGCGCCAGAAAAGCCAGATCCGGTCTTGAGCCGCTTCAAGCACGTGATGAAACGCGGCCAGTTCCCGCTCTGTGCGCACTTCACGGGACTCCAGAGGGATCCCGGCATCGCGCAGCTCTCGCACGTCATCTTCGGAATACACGGCGTTGACGCCGGGCTGCCCGGGCACGATGCCTTCATTCAAACCGCCTGCGAACACGTAGCGGAAACGCAGACCCCGGACGCTTCTCAGCTCCAGGCATCGCACGCCGCGGCGTTCCCGTGGAGTCTCCGGCGCGTGAAAGGTTTGCTCGCCACAGGTCTGGCGGAGAAACCTGACGAAATCCCCGCGTGTCTGTAGGGCGCCCGTGCTGAATTGCCGCGCATCAAGGCGGCCGAGCAATTCCTGCAATGCCTCGAGCGCCGCGATTTCCCGCACCCGTATGGATTCCGGCGCGCGCGTTCGCACGGCCTTGCCCAGCTCCAATGCATCCAGGAAATGGGCGGTCGCACGGCAGAATCTGTGGAGTTCATCCGCCTCCGGAAACATCTCAAGGGCGCGTGACAGCCGTTTCATGCGCGCCTCGGCCGTGATTACTGCGTCCAACAGGCGGGGATGGCGCCGCAGAAGCTGGCCGGCGTCAAACTCTCGATCCCGCGGCGCTCTCGACAACTCCGCGCGCATCCGCCGTAACCGCTTAACCCATTGTTCGTGTCCGGCGACGATGCCCGCCTGCCGGCAGACTACGGGGATCGCGCCCGTCAGCGTCTCGTCAGCACCATCCGTGTCCATCCACGGGGCGGTCAGCAAATCCACGATCTCGCCGTGCTTCCATCCATCCGACGCTTCGAGCGCATCCAGCACGAACGCGCACACCGAACTTGACGCGAGCGGCTCATCGCCGTGCACGCGAAGTGGAATTTGAAATTCCCGCCCCATCGAACGCAGCGCATTCCGGGCCTGTTCCAGGTCCGCGTACACGATGGCAATCTCGGCCGCGGGCACTCCCTCCAGTATCAGGGTTTTGACGGCCCGGCCGATCGTTTCGACCTCCTCGGCCACGCCGGCGCAGGGAACGACTTCAAGATTCGGAGCCAACCCATCCACCGGCGGAATGTCATCGCGCCAGAGAAGGTAGGCCGCCGCATGCTGGCAGGCGGTCGCAGGTGGGCGCGCCGGCAGCCACTCGATGGTGGGTTGAAACGCCGTTTCGAGCCGCGCCAGGGTCTGCCGCTGAAGGCGATAGAGATCCGCTCCACCAGCCGCCTCATCCGCGCGCATCGAGAACACCAGACGGCCAACCCGGTTCTTCAATGCCGCAACAAGCCGGAACTCAGACTCGGTGAAATCGTCGAATCCATCCAGAGCCACCAGCTCGATACCCCGGAGCGCCGGCAGGTCCCCCTCCCCTTCAAGAAGCTGGCGGGCCTGCCAATACACACCGATACGGTCGTACGCCTGCCGCTCAATGAGCGCGGCCTGATACTCCTGGTATGCATGCGCAACCACGAGGTCCAGGGCGGCGTGATGCCTGCGCCGCCGGACACACTGCAGGAATTCCTCCGGTTCCACGGCCGCCTGTTTCAGATTCTCAAATACACGCAGGAGATGGCGCAGAAATCCTCCGGTTTCACTGCCGGGCCCGGCGTTTTCAAGCTCCCCAGCGGCACGGAGCCGCTGCAGCGCTTCCTGCAGAACGAGCCGCCGCTCCAAATCATTGAGGGGCAGCGCCTCGGGATCGGCGTCCTGCAAGATCGTTTCCGCGAAAGTCTGGAGGGTGCTCACCGGTGTGCCCCAGGCGCCTGCAATGTCCGGCCTGACGAGCAATTCTTCGAGCCGTTTCCTGGCGAACAGGTGGGTCGGGGTCACCAGCAGCGCATGCCCCCACTGCGCCGCCAGCAGGCGATCCAGCCTCTCTGTGCGCGCGGACCCCTCCGGTCCAGCAAGCACATCAACGGCCCCCATGGCTACAACTCCTCGTAGTCTTTGATCTCGTAATGGTAGCCCTGCTCCGTGAGAAACAGCTGCCGTTTCACGCTGAAATCCTGGTCGCAGGTATCGCGCGAGACCAGCGAATAGAAATGGGCGATCGAGCCATCTTCCTTGGGCCTGAGAATCCGCCCGAGCCGCTGCGCCTCTTCCTGACGGGAGCCAAAGGTGCCGGACACCTGCACCGCGACGTTGGCATCGGGCAGATCGATAGCGAAATTGGCGACTTTCGACACCACCAGCAGCCTCTGTTCTCCCCGCCGAAACGCATCATACAGTGCTTCACGCTTTTTGTTCGCGGTCTGCCCGGTGATGAGCGGGGCTTTCATCGTCTTGGCGAGCGCCCGCAGCTGATCGAGATACTGGCCGATGATCAGCACATTGTCGCCCCGGTGCCGTTCGATCAGGGTCCGGCAGATACTGGCTTTGATGGGGTTCGTGGATGCGATGCGGAACTTGCCGCGTTTGTCGGCGATGGCGTAGCGGTACCGCTCGTCATCAGGAAGCGGAATGCGCACTTCGGTGCAGGCGGCCGTGGCGATCCAACCCTGTTTTTCGAGAACCTTCCAGGGCACATCGTACTTTTTGGGGCCGATCAGGCTGAAGACGTCGTCTTCGCGGGCATCTTCGCGTACCAGCGTGGCGGTCAGACCCAGGCGGCGCCGGGCCTGCAGCGTGGCCGTCGCCCGAAATACCGGAGCCGGCAGAAGATGCACCTCGTCATAGATCACCAGGCCCCAATTGCCCTGGTCGAAGAGGCTGAAATGTTCGAAGTCGCTGTCCTTGGACCGGCGGTACGTGAGCACCTGGTAGGTCGCCATGGTCACGGGCCGGATCTGCTTGGTCTCGCCACTGTATTCGCCGACGTCTTCGTCCCCAAGCGTCGTTTTGTCGAGTAATTCGCTCTTCCATTGGCGCAGCGCCACGGTATTGGTCGTCAACACAAGGGTCTGCGTCTGAAGGCGGTGCATGGCGCCAATGCCCACCACCGTCTTCCCCGCGCCGCACGGCAGCACAATCGCGCCGCTGCCTCCCCGGTTCGAGCCGCCCGCGTAGAACGCGTCGACGGCCTCCAGCTGGTAGTTGCGCAGCGAAAATTCCTTCCCGCCCAGGGTCTTCTCGCGCAACTCAAACTCGAGCGGGGCGCCCTGCACATAGCCCGCCAGGTCTTCGACGGGAAACCCGAGCTTGATCAGCGCACATTTCAGATTGCCGCGCTCCAGCGCTTTGACGATCACCCGGCGGCCGTCTTCCAGCCCTTCGATAAACGGCTGCAACGACTTCTGCCGCTTCAACTGCGTCACCAGCAGCGCGTCGTCGGATTCCAGCACGAGCATGCCGTCCTCGCGCTTATACAGCTTCAAACGGCCATACCGCGCCACGGTATCCCGGATTTCATACAGGATGTTCTCCGGCACCTCGTATTTGCTGTATTCCTTGAGGTGGGCGATCATCTCCTCGGCGCCCATGCCTGCCGCCGCGGCATTCCACAGCGACAGCGGCGTGACCCGGTAGGTGTGAATGTGCTCGGGCGATTTGATCAATTCCGCAAACGGGGCGATCGCGTCCCGGGCATCCTCGAAACGCGGCCCATCGGTCTCGAGCAGTATGGAGCGGTCGGATTGTACGATAAGCGGATTAGTGCGCTGGACTTCCATTTCCCTTTCCGATATCGGCCGCGCGTATGATGTGCGCCGCGGGGTCCCCTCCCCTGAAGAGAGCCTGCGAACCTCGCGCAAATAACCTGAGGCCACGCGCGTATCCCAACGATTGTATCAAAAGGCAAGGCGTGAATGTAGCGGGCCTGTGCACGCGCGACCGCGCAAGAAACTCGCTCTGGCCGCGACATTCTTCAACGGACCAGTTTATGAAAAAGAGGGGCTTCCCGGCGAGAGGAAATACAAGGCTCTTCGAGTTGGAAACTTCTTTACAAATGATCAATAGTATTATTCTAATTTGCAACTTGATGAGACCAAATATCGTGAAGAAGAAGGCGGAATCAGCGAAGCGCGGCCTGATACAACAGCTTTTCCCCACGCCAGAGGAGGAAGGAGCATGAGAGCGTCTGGGAACGCCGACGTCCCCGTCGGCAATATCAATAAGAAGAAGTGTGCCGACGAGGACGTCGGCGCTCCCAGGGTCGGCGTTCCCAGCGGTCGCAGGGAGTGGTATTCGCGTGGCTACCTCCCGCATTGTGACGCCGCAGACCTAATCCAGTTCGTGACCTATCGCCTTGCCGACAGTCTTCCGCAGACAAAGCTGGCTGAGCTGCACGAGGAACTTAGGGGGCTCCCTGAAAATGAGCGGAAGATTGCCCGCCGGCAGCGCATCGAGCAATGGCTTGATGCTGGAATGGGCTGCTGTGCCCTCGCGCATCCGGATGTGGCGCAGTATGTCCAACATTCTTTTCTGCATTATCATGGCGAGCGCTATCACCTTCATGCCTGGTGTATCATGCCCAGCCATGTCCATGTGCTGGTCGAGCCTTTGATAGAACTCGCCGTGATTGTGCAAGGGTGGAAATCGTATACCGCGCGTTGGGTATTGAAAAAGAAGAAGCAGCTCGCGGTGAAAGTCCCCGGAGCTAATCGCCTGTGGATGCGGGAGTATTGGGATCGCTACATTCGTGACGCCAGGCATTACCAAAGAGCTGTCGAATACATTCATGACAATCCCGTGAAAGCCGGACTCTGCGATGTCGCCGAAGCATGGCGCTGGTCGAGCGCCTTTCCCGGGAACGCCGACGTCCTCGTCGGCAATACCGGGAACGCCGACGTCCTCGTCGGCAATACTGGGAACGCCGACGTCCCCGTCGGCAATACCGGGAACGCCGACGTCCTCGTCGGCAATACTGGGAACGCCGACGTCCTCGTCGGCATCAGGAAGAATCAAGCCGACGGGGACGTCGGCGCTCCCAGGAGTGTTACATGACTGAACGGCCGGTGGCGATCACTCGAAGGCTTTGGGCGCTCCCAGGATCTCCATCATGACGATGCCGCGGCGGACATCGTCGAGATCCGAGAACACGTCTTCCCTGAATGGCGCGGCCTTCTTGAGGGTTCGGGGGCGCGCCGCCACGGCTGCCGCGCCCTGCTGCCGGATTTGCTGCGCACGGTGAAGCATGGCTGAGCGTTGGGCCTGGGCGTCCCGCAATTCTTTCATGCGCTGCGCCATCATTCGCTCGTGGCGCGCTTGCATCGAGAGCATTTCCGGCTGCGGCGCTGGCCGGCGCTGGACCTTGGGCGGCGGCGCCGCGGGGGGCGCCGTTTCCAGCATCGGCCGCGGGTGCTGTGGCGCGACTGGCCGGCGCTCGGCCGGCGGCTGTACGGCCTGCGGGCGTACGACCTGCGGCCGCGCGGCCTGGGGCGCAACGCGAGGCTGTGCCGTGCGGACAGGCGCCGGTTCACGACGCGTCGCCGCCGGGGGCTTCTCAGGGGCACCGTAGAGCATGCGCCGTGTCGCCTCCGGCAGATCTTCCGGCCGGACAGGTTTGCGGCTGCGCTTGTGCTCGCTGGCTTTGCGCTGCTCCTGGATCTTTCCGATCAGGCTGGCAACGACAACGATGATGACAATCAGCAGACTGCCGAGTTCGTCCATCCAGAACCCTTTCGCCCCTGAAACCAGAGGGCTGCCCGCATCGGCGGGGCGGCGGGCGCGCTTCGCTTACGCGTTCTTATCGTCTTTTTTACTCTCCACACCGGAGATCGACTGGCGCATGTCCGTATCCGCCATAATGTTTTTCATGCGGTAGTAGTCCATGACGCCCAGATTGCCCGTACGAAACGCCTCGGCAATGGCTTTGGGCACTTCCGCCTCAGCCTGCACGACGCGGGCGCGCATCTCAACCACCTGCGCGCGCATTTCCTGCTCGCGCGCCTGCGCCATGGCACGGCGCTCTTCCGCGCGTGCCTGCGCGATGTTCTTGTCAGCTTCGGCCTGCATGGTCTGGAGTTGTGCGCCGATGTTCTCGCCAACATCCACGTCCGCAATGTCGATTGACAGGATTTCGAACGCCGTACCCGCATCCAGGCCGCGGGCCAGCACCACCTTTGAGATAGAATCCGGGTTTTCGAGCACTTTCTTGTGCGATGCCGCGGAACCAATCGTGGTCACAATACCTTCGCCGACACGGGCGATGATGGTCTCCTCGGTTGCGCCGCCGATCAGGGTGTTGATGTTCGTGCGCACGGTTACCCGCGCCTTGGCTTTGAGCTGGATACCGTCCATCGCGACGGCGGCCACGGTCGGCGGGCCTTTGGTGGGATCCGGGCAGTCAATCACTTTGGGTTTGACGGAGGTCTGGACCGCGTCGAGCACATCGCGCCCCGCGAGGTCGATGGCCGTCGCTTTCTGGAAGCTCAGCGCGATATTTGCCTTATTGGCTGCGATCAGCGCCTGCACGACCCGGACGATGTTGCCCCCCGCCAGGTAATGGGTCTCGAGATCGTTCGTTGAGATCCCCAAGCCCGCTTTCACGGCCATGATGCGGCTGTCCACAATGACCGATGCATTCACCTTGCGCAACCACATCCCCAGGAGGCTTGGAACGCCGACATGCGCCCCGGACGCAAACGCCCGGATCCAGAGCCCGATAAACTTAATGAAAATCGCGAAAAAGACGAGCGCGATCACGCCCAGAAACAGCGCTACGCTCCACATAATCGCCATCGGCATAACGACCCCCTTTCTCAGACCGGCAGCCGGTCTGTGGAAATGACCAGATTCTGCTGAAGCAGGATACTCTTCAAAAGCTACGCATCCACATTGATTCGCGCCGGCTCTGCCCGTTCGACGACGATCCGGTTGCCGTGCACCTCGATGACTTTTACCACGGCGCCCGCCTCGATAAACGCCCCTTCCGATACGGCCTGCACGCGTTCGGTGCCAAATTCGACCGTGCCCGCCGGACGCAGCGGCGTGACCACGGTACCAGTCTTGCCGGCCAGTTCGGTATTGCCGGTTTCGTTGACCCAGCCTTCATCGGCCTTCTGCGCGTCGCCCAGCATCAGGAGCTTGCCAAATGGCGACCGGGGCAAGAGGTATATCCCAAGGAGCACGCAGCAGATGGTTCCAAGAAACTCCAGCAGCAAAATGGGCGGCCAGTAGTCCGGGTAATGGTAGCACCCCATCACCGCACTTACAATGATCAGCAGCGCCCCCGCGGTACCACAGATCCCGCCGGGCACCACAAACTCCACCGTGATAAGCCCCGCTCCCGCGGCAAACAAAATGACCACCCACCAGATCATTGGCCGCCATCCTCCCCAGCGGCCTCGAGCAGCGCAATGAGCTGGTTAATCTCCACTCGAATCCCCTGGATGATCTTCATTTTGTCCCCCGGATCCTTCGGATCAAACTCCGCGATCTCTTCAAACGTACCGATCAACCCGTCCGTGGCCGTGAACAGCGTCCGCGCCTCCGACAACAGCTTGTTGAAGCGCCGCGCAAACGGGATGCAACTGTAATATCCCGCGCCCACCTGCTGGATGCTGAGGCTCTGCTCGTCCAGCTGCCGCAACATGTGTATGATCAATTGCCGCTTATCCATGGACTCCTCTTCTCCCGCGGAATATTATCCTTGTCCCGCGCCATCGGCGCAACGACGTAGCGGTTGCCTTCAACCTGGGTAACCACAATAGGCGTGCCGGGCGCAAGAAACTCGCCCCGGCTGACCACATGCAGGGTCGTGGCCCCGAATCGTCCCCGGCCGGCAGGACGCAGCATCGTGGTTGCTACTCCCTGCAGCCCAATCGCCGCTTCTTCCTCCTGGTCGGTCTGTGCGACGAACCCGGCCTCGGCCCGCTGTTCATCCGCCAGCACCAGCCGGCCATACAGCGGCGTGCGCGGCAGGATTTTCCACGTCACCGCAACAAAAATCAGGAACAAACCCATCGATAAACCCAGGGAATACGCGGCATCCGTGAGCCGCTCATAGTCCCATTGGTACTGGGGCAGCTGCCAGTCGTTCAGAAGAAACGACAGGACAATACCCAGCACAACACAGATGATCCCCGCCACGCCTGTCGCCCCGAAGCCTGGGATGACGAAGATCTCGAGCAGTATCAAGCCCAGCCCGACGAGAACCAGCGCGATGTCAAGCCAGTTGGCCAGCCCGAGCACGGCGCGGGCCCCGAAGAAAATCACCAGGCAGGTAATGCCCGCAATTCCGGGCGCGCCAAACCCCGGCGTCTTGAGCTCGAGGTAGAGTCCGCCAATACCGAACAGCAGCAACAGGCTGCTGACCGTGGGACTCGTCAACCACCGGAAGAGGATCTCCGGCCAGGTCATCTCGTATTCAAAGCGCTCATACTGACTCAGGCCGAAAAATGAAAGGACATGCTCCAAATCATCGAAAATATCAGGGATCAGACCGTATTCCCGCGCCTCCGACGCCGTCAAGGCGAGCAGTTTACCGGAGGCGCTGACAAGCTTGCCTTCGGGGGGATACGTCTCAGAGGGGTTTCCTGGCCCGCCGTATCTTTCCGCATCGGCAAGCGAGAGCGGCACCGCCGCTGTCCCGTTCTCTGACTCCGCATCCCCAACGGCTTCGCCCGCCAGGTCCCGTGCAGCATCTTTCAGCTCTTCAGGCAACGGGAGTCTTCGGTCCACATAGTCAAGAATTTGCTCGAGAGCGTCTGTCTTTCGACTGGCCGTGGAACGCGGGAGCCCATCCACAGCCTTCACCAGGACTTTGGTTCCGACTTTAAAGGCGCGCAGTTCGATGTCTTCGTCGACCATCGCCATGGCGAGGTCAGGATTGTGCCCGTTGGATTCGGCGAGCGCGCTGAATTTCGCCCGGAGGAACGACACCGTCTTTTCGTCCCCGGGCAGCGCTCCCTGCGGAGTGAGCATGATCGGTTTGGCGGCGCCAATGGTTGCGCTGGACGTCATCACAATATGCTTGCACGCGTAAGCGACGAGAGCCCCTGCCGACGAAGCGCTGAATCCGTCCGTAATGTAGGCGATGGTCGGACAAAACTTGCCCGCATGCTGGATGGCTTTGGTGACCTCGAGACCGGAGTCCACGCGTCCGCCCGGCGTATCGATGATGAACACCACCCCTTCAGCGTCTTCGGCATAATCGGCGATGCGCTCGACAAATACCGCCATCGCTTCGTCGACTTCCCCGTCCAGCGTGCAGACGATGATATACCCGTAATCGCTGTCCGGATGGGGCGGCGCATCCTCCCCCTGCGCGAGCGCAAGGGGATACAGCGCCCCCAGAATCAGCAGGATCGCAGTGTGTCTAAACATGCTCGCGCCACCTCGTACGAGCGCGGCCATCCCCCGCGCGGGGATTCGCGGCCCGCAACACGCCTTATATTGGCCGCTACCGGCATCGGGCCGCGGATCTCATTCTAGACTCACGCCACGGCCGGTTCAATTCGCCGCCGGCCACGGCCCTTCTCCCGGATTGTCCACCAGAACCAGGCCGATCTCGTTGTTGAGTTCAAAACCGGATTTCGTCGGCAGGTACCGGTTTCCGCGCTCCTTAAGCAGGCCCCGCTGTACCAGGGTCTGGAGTGCTGCACCGAAATCCGCGTTTAAATCGCGCCCGAACCGCTGCGCATACACATCGCGGCTCAACCCCTCACGGAGCCGGAAGTGCTGAATGAGGGTTTCCACCCGGATCTCGCGCTCCGATAAGACCAGGCGCTCTGCCTTGCGGCCGGGCTCGAGAATATACGCGCTCAGATCCGATTCATTGCAGGAGCGCACGCCGTCGATGAAGGAAAAAGAGCCCGGGCCAAACCCCGCATATTCGCCGTTGCGCCAATAGTAAAGGTTGTGGCGGCATTGAAAGCCAGGCCTGGCGAAATTGGATACTTCGTAGTGCTGATAGCCAGCCAATTGTTCGCTGCACGCCCGGTAGCAGGTTAGCTCCTCATCCTCCCCGATAGCCTCATGGGCCCGCTCTCCAAAAGGCGTGCTGGGTTCAAATGTCAGCCCATAACACGACACATGCGGCGCGGCCAGAGACACACACTCCGCCAGCGTCGCCGCCCAGGAAGACGTGGGATGCGCTCCGTATATGAGGTCCATGCTCCAGTTGGCAAAACGGCCGGCTACGATTTCACAGGCCCGCCGCGCCGTTGCAGCATCGTGCCGCCGGCCAAGATAGCGCAGCGCAGCATCGTCGAAGCTTTGCACGCCCAGGCTCACCCGGTTGATGCCCAGTGCCAGCCATGCGTCGGCCAGCGCCTCCGTGACATCGTCGGGATTGGCTTCAAGCGTGATCTCCGGTTCCCACAGGTCAAAGCGCGTCCGGAGAGCATCAAGGATCCGTTCGAGTTGCCCCGGAGCCAGCAAGGATGGTGTTCCCCCGCCCGCAAAAATTGCATCGGCTTCCTTGTCCGCCTCGAAAGCGTCGATTTCACGCACCAGCGCGTCGACAAACAGGTCGGGGACAGGACCGTCAAGGCGTACGCGGTAGAAATCGCAGTAAGGACACAGGGTCCGGCAAAACGGCACATGAATATAGACGCCAATCACCCGCGGATCACTCCCTGGCACGGCACGCGCCGCCGCTTTGCGTGCCGATTTCTATTCTCCCGCCATCAGCCTGTCAAAATGCTCGACCTGCATGGCTGGACAGCTCGTGAAGAAGATCCCCGTGGACCGCGAAAGTTTGATGGAGACTTTCATGGCCTCCTGTGTGCCCGGAAGATCAACTATCAGCACCAGGTCATACTGGCCAAGGAGGGCGTACATATCCCTCACTTTGCCGCCAAAACTTTCGACCAGCTCGATGGCTTCCCGGGTCCGGTCCTCGGTGATCTCCCGCACTGAATCCGACCCGTATTCGCCGAACATGAGAAACGTGGTCATCGTAGCCTCACTTGTGCTTCGCAAGCACCGTTGCCGAAACTCCGCCGGGGGCAATTATACCCTCTCCCGGGCGGCAAAACGGAAAAAAGACAGCGATCCGCGGCCCAGATCCCGCACTCACCGGACACCGATGCATCCGTTCTGCCAACCCCTTGATTTTGGTATGATACCCGCCATCTTCAGGATGGCGGGCAGGCCTGCTCTCAAGGGGCCGGAAAACACGGACACGTATGCGGTATAACACAATCAGGCGGTCTTTCGTTCCACCCATACTCCTGCTCATGCTGGCCACGTTCGTGGCGGTGCCGCCGTGGGGCGATTTTCCCCAAAACGATGACTGGGTGCACGCGAAAGCCGTGCAGCGCCAACTCGAGGATCTGTCAGGCCCGTACCAGGGCCATCCATTCTGCGCCTCCACCCTGGCTGGCCAGGTGTACTGGGGCGCCTTGTTTACCCGGATATTCGGGTTCAGCTTCAACACACTGCGTTTTTCGACGCTGGTGCTGAGCTTTTTTCTGGCGTGGGGTGTAGCTCTTTGCGGCCGCGAAATGGGTCTTCCCCGCAGACTCGCCCTGCTCTGCGCCCTCATTGTCTGGACAAGCCCGATCGTGCTGGTGGTGTCGTATTCGTTCATGCTGGATGTGCCATTTCTTGCCATGACCGTCCTCTCGGGCCTGTTTTATCTGCGGGCACTGCGCACCGGAAAGCCTGGCGCCGTTTTTCTGGGCAGCCTTTTTGGGGGACTGGGCTATGCCATCCGGCAACCGGCCTTGCTCCTCCCCATCGCCTATGCATGCACCACAGGATTGATCTACCTGCGGCGCCGTCAACGCCCGGACTGGCGGCAGATGATCGCGTTTCTGGGGGGATTGGCGCTGGTCCTGCTGACCCTGGCCTGGCTGACACGAAACCGGGAAACCGGCAGCGCCTATGCCTTCGAGATTCACGCGGCGGGCCTGCTGGATGGGCTGCTGCGCTGGCTTCGTTTCGGGGTGATCGCGATGACGTATACGGGGCTCTTCCTGGCGCCTCTGGGCATCGCCCGGCTCTGGCCCCTGCTAAGGAACCGGGAGAGCAACCGGGCTGCGCTGTGCGTTGTCATCGGATTGTACACCGTGGCCGCTTTCCTGCTGCTCTGGCGTCCGGGGATCTGCCGCATGCCCTTCCTGCCGAGTTACCTCTACGACCTCGGCCTGTCCCCGTTGACCCTCCACGACGCCTACATCGAGCACCGGGGCTGGGCGCCGGTTCAACTCGGAAAGTGGTGGTGGCCCGTCACGCTGCTTGCAGTGATTTGCGGGGGGCTGGCCCTCTGGAGTGTCACGCCTGCATTGCGGGACTTCTTCAAAGCCGGCGGAACATCGCGCCGGCGCGCCGGCCGCACACACCAGGCCCTTTTCCTTTTCATATGGGGCGGATTCCAGCTCGGCAGCCTGAAAAACCCCTGGCTTTGGCCGCACGATCGTTACCTCATTGCAGGCTTCCCCCCTTTTCTGCTCCTCCTCGCGATGACGCTGGCCTGGCGGAAAAATCCGGAAATGCGCCGAATTGCCTGGCTCTCCGCCGCCTTAATCTACGCCTTCTCCCTGGCCGGAACGCAGGATTTCATGGCGTGGAACCGCGCGCGGTGGTCCGCCATCAACGACCTGATGAACGTGCGCAAGGTGCCGGTGACCTCGATAAACGGCGGGTACGAGTTCTACGGCTGGTATCTGAGCGATGCGTACATGAAGGAGCACCAGACAGAAAATTTCTGGGACTTTTACGGTGATCGAGACGGCCGGTGGGTGATAGACGACACCTATGTGCTCGGCATGATTTCCCCCAGGCCGGGATACGAGCTCGTCTTCAGTAAACCCTACTTTTCCTGGCTGGGAATGGAAACCCGCGAAATCTACGTGTTCAAACGAAGAACCGGCGAATAAGCGGCCCACGCCAATGCGTTTACCTCAGCGTACAGCTCTGTGTGTTGAGAGTCATGTTCCGGTGTGATAACATGGTTCCTTTCCTCTCTGCCGAAGGTGCGCCATGCTCAGCCAGGAACAACGCGAACGCTACCAACGGAATATTCTGATCCCCGGCTTCGGCGAATCAGGCCAGCAGCGGCTCCTGAACGCCAGCGTCTGCATTGTCGGGCTCGGCGGCCTCGGGAGCCCCGCCGCCTTGTACCTGGCCGCGGCAGGCGTAGGCCGCCTGGGGCTTATCGACTCCGATATCCTCGAGCGGTCGAACCTCCAGCGGCAGGTGCTGCACACCACGGAGCGGCTCGGAATGAGCAAGGCCCGCTCGGCGGAAATGACCCTGCGCGCCCTGAATCCAGAACTGACCCTGGAGACAGCACAGGTCCGCGTAACCGGGGAAAATGCCGTACGCCTCTTTTCGGAGTATGATGTTGTTGTTGAGGCCACGGACAATTTCGAGGCCAAGTTTCTGATCAACGACGCGTGCCTGGAATGCCGCAAACCGTTTACGACGGCCGGCATTCTGGCCCTGTCAGGGCACATGATGTTCGTCGTGCCGGGCAAAACCCCATGCCTGAGGTGCGCGGTGCCCGAGGAACCACTGGACGTGCCGACCACGGGTGAACTGGGGGTGCTGGGCGCAATCCCGGGCGTACTGGGCAGCCTCGAAGCCCTGGCCGCGATTCGCTTCCTGGTGGACCTGTGGGCCCCCGCACACGATGGCAGCGGCGATGTGTTTAGTATTGATGGTGGACTTTTACGCTGGCGGGCGACCCGGCTTCCCCGGAATCCGTCCTGCCGGTGCGCAACGTTGTGGAGTGCTTCATGACTGAAGACAAACTCATTATCGCCGGCCGGCATATCCGGTCTCGACTGTTTGTGGGCACGGGTAAATTCCCCTCGAACGCGGCGCTGAAAGCCTGTCTGGATGCCTGCGACGCGGAGATTGTCACGGTGGCCTTGCGCCGGGCCGACCTGAACAAGCCGGACGAAGACTCGATCCTGTCCGCACTGGACCGCACGCGCCATTTGCTGCTTCCAAATACATCGGGGGCGCGCAGCGCCGAAGAGGCGGTGCGCCTCGCCCGGCTGGCGCGTGCCGCCGGCCTCGAACCCTGGGTAAAGCTGGAACTCACGCCGGAACCCCGATACCTGCTGCCTGATCCTGTCGAGACGCTGAAAGCCACTGAAATACTCGTGAAAGAAGGGTTTACCGTGCTCCCCTACATCCAGGCCGACCCGATCCTGGCCAAAAAGCTGGAAGAGGCAGGCGCGGCAACCGTGATGCCGCTGGGAGCGCCGATCGGAAGCAACCGCGGACTGCGCACCTTCGACATGATCCGCATCATCATCGAGCAGGCCTCCGTGCCCGTAGTGGTCGATGCAGGCCTGGGCGCCCCGTCGCACGCGGCGGCAGCGATGGAGATGGGCGCGGATGCCGTGCTGGTCAACACGGCACTGGCCGACGCCCGGGAACACGCGGCCATGGCCCGCGCCTTTGCGCAGGCCACCGAAGCGGGCCGCGCCGCCTACCTGGCCGGACTGGGGCCCGAACGCAGCACTGCGGAGGCCAGTTCACCGCTGACCGGCTTTCTGCGCGACACCACCTGATGACCGCCACGGACGCCCGCAGGCGTCATTCCCGCAACAGGACATCGCAGGCCAGGCGCAACTTCTCGAGAAGCCGCCGAAACAGCCCCCCCCGGCGTGCCCGCGCCCGCAAACCTACAATCAGCTTGCGTTGAAACCGGTAACGCGTTAACCGGGGCTTCGCGGGGGGGGCGATGCTGTTTCCGGCCTCCTCGAGCGGCCGCCAGAGGGTTTCCAGGGGGTAGCCGCACGTGGCAAGGTCTTCGGGGTCAAGAGAGGCGATCACCTCGCGCATCAGCGCGCGTTTCCCGGAGTCGTGGGCCAGTTCCGCCACCCATTTTTTGATCGAGCCCGTCTGGGGGCGTGCGTGCTGTGCTACGCCGATCGGATCACCCAGGCCTTCGCGTTTTGCGCCGCTTTTGTTCGCGCCGTAGTCAATGGTTTCCTGTTCAAAGGGAACCCCAATGTAATCGTATATCCGGCCCATCCACGTCTCGGCGTCTTTGACCAGGTCTTCATAGCGCACATGGCAGTGGCTTACCGCCTCCTGCCTGAGAAATGCAGCGATGGCCGGCACATACCGGTTCAAAATCGGGTTGTACTGGTTGGCCTCGGCGTAATTCCCGTCGAAAAATGAATTGGCATATGACGAAAAGGTGGCCAGCGGGTGCCGTGTGAGGACCACGTATCTGGCATCGGGGAAAACCCGCATCATGAAGGGGAGTATCAGGGCATACGCCGGGGTCTTATCGAGCAGGATGTCCTTACCGCTCGCCGCCAGTAGTCGGCCGTACAGCGTGTCGCTGTAGGCCCGGCACGCATCCCAGTAATCCTGCTCGCCGTCAGGCAGGCTATTCACGAACAGTTTTTGAGCCTCAGCCGCCAGAACATGGTCGTAGGGGGCCTTGTCGACTTTTGCCCATACCCCGAGATGGGCGAGAGGGGTCAACAGATGAGGTTCTGGCCCCCCCAGGATTCTGGAATGCGATTCGAGCATCCGCTCAAGCATGGTACTGCCAGAGCGTGGTGAGCTGATGATAAAAAGCAGTGGGACGCGCATAGTCTACCCCCGGGTGCCATATCCGGGCTCGACTCTAGTGCCGGAGGGGGGGAATGTCAACTGCCCGCGCCATCCTATCCGGCTGCCGTCCGGACTGGATAAAAAAATACTTGTATTGTTCATACCGGCTTGTGGTATAGTATCATGTGTTGGGGGAGAACGTGGGACCATACGCGGAAGGTAAGTAACGCGGCTGAAAGGAAAAGGTATGAAGCACCTGAAACACGTATCGAGAGAGATCCCTGCGCACGCCCAGATTTTCGGTTGCTTTGACAAGGAAGAGCATCCCAGCCTCGGTCTGAGCATTCGGGAATTCTTCGCTGATCCGCTGGGTGTCATCCGGCTGCATTTCGACAAAGAGCCACAGTGATTGCGCGTTTGAGCACTGCGATTTATCGAAAGCTAACGCCACCGAAAGGGGCGTTAGCTTTCGTTTTTGATGTCTGCCGCTTCATTTCTGGTTGATTCAGACCCCTCCTTTTGGTACGCTTTCTGCACAACGGAAACGCGTCTGCGGTGCGAGCCCTGTTGCAACTCCCGGGAGGTCATGCGCTACAGTCGAACGTGACCTTTTCCCGTCCCGCTGCGCGCCTTCCATGCAGCTGTTCACTGGCAATGTTATGGAGATTATTCGATGTCGGAATCGATGGAACGGTTGCTCCTGAGTGGAGATGCCGCAGTGGCCCTGGCCGCCCTGGATTGCGGGGTACAGCTGGGAGTGGGATACCCGGGAACCCCATCCACGGAAATCCTGGAAAATTTCTCCAGGCTCGGCGGCAAGGCCGAATGGGCGCCAAACGAGAAAGTGGCCCTGGAAGTCGGCATTGGTGCCGCGTTTGGCGGCGCGGCCTCCCTGGTTACGATGAAGCATGTGGGACTGAACGTCGCTGCCGACCCCCTGTTCACGGTGGCGTACACGGGGGTCCCGGGCGCGCTGGTGATCGTCTCAGCCGACGACCCCGGCATGCACAGCAGCCAGAATGAGCAGGACAACCGGCATTTCGCGAAAGCCGCGGGCCTGCCCATGCTGGAACCATCGGATTCCCAGGAAGCCTATGACCTGACCCGGGAAGCGTTCGTGCTCTCGCACACGCATCAGATTCCCGTCCTGCTGCGCATGACCACCCGCACCTGCCACTCGCAGACCGTGCTTCGGCGCGCCGCACCCATCCGCATCACTGAACCGGGCCCCTATCAGCGCGACATCAAGAGCCGGGTCATGATCCCGGGGTATGCACGCCCTGCCCACCGGCGCCTCCGGGCAAAACTGGCCGCCATCGAATCAGAATTCAACGCATCGAAGCTGAATTATGTCGTGGAGGGTGATCCCGCGCTGGGCATCATCGCGTCCGGCGTGTCGTACATGCACGCCCGGGAAGCGGCCCCGGGCGCCTCGTTTCTGAAGCTCACGACCACCCACCCGCTTCCGGCCGCCCTGGCACGCAAATTTGCGGACGGTGTGGAGCGCTGCCTCGTCGTGGAAGAAGGCGACCCGTATCTCGTCGAGAACCTGCGCGCCCACGGTATCCCCGTGGAAGGCAAGGCCGAAGGATACCGGTTTGGCGAGTTAAATGTCGGCCTTGTGCGAAGAATCCTGGAAAATGCACCGGCGCCCGAGCCCGAAGCGCCCAAAGGCCGGCCGCCGCAGCTGTGCCCGGGCTGCGCCCACCGTTCCGTGTTTGCAACTCTGGCGCGCCAGAATTGCATCGTTACGGGAGACATCGGCTGCTATACCCTGGGCGTCCTGCCGCCTTTTGAGGCGATGGACTCCTGCGTCTGCATGGGCGCCAGTATCGGCGTGGGCCTGGGCCTGCGCCATGTGCTGCCCCCGGACGAGGCGCGGCGCGTGGTCAGCGTCATCGGCGACAGCACGTTCGTCCACAGCGGCATCACGGGCCTGGTTGAAATGGCGTACAATCCACCTCCAACCGGCCACCTGGTGCTGATCGTCGATAATGGCACCACCGCCATGACGGGATTTCAGGAACACCCGGGTACCGGGAGAATACTTGACCATTCACCGTCTTCGAAACTATCGTTTGAAGACTTGGTGAAGGCTATCGGCATCACCCGGGTCCACGTGATCGACCCGACGGAAAATATGAAGGTATTCGCAGATTTGATCTCCGAATGCCTGGACAGCGGTGAATTGGCAGTGGTCATTGCGCGCCGGCCCTGCCTTCTCGCGGAACAGAAACAAACGGCACTGGAGCGCGCGGCGGCCTCACAATCATGCACACCATGAAACCTGTAACCAATGTCATCATTGCCGGCGTGGGCGGCCAGGGCGTCGTTAAAGCCTCCGACATCCTCACCGAAGCCGTGTTCCGGGCCGGTTACGACGTCAAAAAGAGCGAGATCCACGGAATGAGCCAGCGCGGCGGCTCCGTCGCAAGCGACATCCGGTTTGGCGAACAGGTGCTCAGCCCGATGGTTCCTCCGGGAGAAGCCGATTACATCCTGGTGCTGACCGAGGATGAATCAGGCACCGTCGAAAACCAATTGAAGGAAAGCGGCACCCTGCTCAGTCCCGAAAGCCTGACGGGGTATATTGATGAAGATGCCGACGAAGAGGACGATGAGGAAACCCGGCTGCGGCTGCGGTGCATGAATGTAGCCCTGCTGGGCGCCCTCAGTGTCTTCCTGGAAATTCCGGACTCTTACTGGCAGGAAGCCTTGTATGCCAACCTCCCGAAACGGGCCTGGGAATTCAATGACAAAGTGTTTCAATTGGGCCGGGAGCTCGTAGACCGATAGCGGCCGGACTCTCCGGCACGCAAGAGTGGCGGACGTGTAGAGCGTGAAGCAAGAGGGGGCGTATGAAACACGGAAAGCAAACTTCAGGAGGGGGATTCAATCCCGTAAGCGCACCTGACTATCTGCCACTGGCCCAACTGCGCCAGCTGCAGCTGGACCGCCTGAAGTCCATCGTCAAGCGCGCATATGACAACGTCCTGTTCCACCGGCAACGGATGGAAGAAAAGGGCGTCACGCCCGGCGACATTCAGTCGCTGGAGGACATCACCAGACTGCATTTCACCATGAAAGACGATTTGCGAGAAGCGTATCCGTTCGGCTTATTCGCAAGTCCCATGGAGGAGGTCGTCCGGGTACACGCCTCCAGCGGCACCACCGGCAAACCGACCGTCGCGGCATATACCCAGGAAGACATCAACGTGTGGACCAATGTCATGGTCCGCAGCTTTATTTCGTGCGGCTGCCACCGGGGCGACATTATCCAGAACGCGTACGGGTATGGCCTGTTTACAGGCGGCCTGGGCGCACATTACGGCGCCGAAGCCCTGGGCGCCACCGTAATCCCCATATCGGGCGGGAACACCGACCGCCAGATCATGATCATGAAAGACTTCGGCTCCAACGCCATTTCCTGCACACCCAGCTATTTCGTCCACTTGGCGGAACGGGCGCTTGAAATGGGGATTGACCTGCGCGAACTGCCGCTGCGGGTCGGCGTGTTCGGGGCGGAGCCCTGGAGTGATGGACTCCGCCAGCGCGCCGAAGAAATCGGCGGCATCAAGGCCTACGACATCTACGGCCTGTCCGAGATTATCGGGCCCGGCGTCGCTATCGAATGCGCGATGCAGCAAGGCCTTCACATCTTTGAGGACCACTTCTATCCTGAGATTATCGACCCGGAGACCTGCGAGCCCGTCGCGCCGGGTGAAGAAGGCGAACTGGTGCTGACGACCCTCAGCAAAGTCGCCATGCCTCTGTTGCGCTACCGCACACGCGATATTACGCGCATGATCCCCCAGACCTGCGAGTGCGGGCGCACCATCTGCCGCATGGCCCGCATCGGACGCCGCAGCGACGACATGTTCATCATTCGCGGCGTCAATGTGTACCCCTCCCAAATCGAAGCGGCCCTGCTCAAAGTGGAAGGCACGTCGCCGCACTACCAGATCGTCCTCTCGCGCGATAAAGACCTGGACCAGATGGAAGTGCAGTTCGAAGTTACACCCGAAATGTTCGGTGATACGGTGGGGTCCGTGGAAAATCTCCAGCGAACCTTGTGCCAGGCCATCGAAAGCACCATCGGCGTCCGCGCAAAAATCACCCTGGTCGAACCCCATTCGATTGAGCGCAGCCAGGGCAAAGCTAAACGGGTTATAGACAAACGGGGAGGCTGAAACCGAATGCCGGAGAAACTCCGGCGCATGAGGAGACCGACACGATGAAGCTCACGCAATTGTCCTTGTTCCTCGAAAACAAGCCGGCTCACCTCAAGGTACCGTGCCAGGCCCTGGCCGATGCCGGCATCAGCATCATGACTCTCTCGCTTGCCGATACCGAGCAGTTTGGCATCCTCCGCCTGATCGTTTGCGACTGGCAAAAAGCCAAGGAAGTGCTTGAAAACGCCGGTTGCGTCGTCAACACCACCGAAGTCGTCGCCGTCGAAGTGCAAGACCGGCCCGGCGGGCTGGCCGGCCTGCTCGAAATCATCGAAAAGGCGGGCATCAACATCGAATACATGTATGCGTTCACCTTTGGCCGCGGCGATCAGGCCATCCTCATCTTCCGTTTTGAAAATCCCGATGAAGCCGTCGCCAAACTCCAGGCCGCCGGAGTGGGCGTCGTCGACGACATCTCCCTGTACTCGCGCGGGACGTAAGGGACCCTGACTGAAAAAACACCGGCCGCCCCCGCGAACACAGGGGTTTGCGGGGGCGGTTTTTGTTGCATCAAAGGCATCAGGGGAAGCGTAGCTGCACCCCTTCAGCCGTGGCGGGTGTCGAAGCGAGGAACACAATTTCACCGCTGAACCGCTCTTTTGTGCTCGTCACATTATTGAGCGGGGCCTCTTTTTTCTCTATCAGCATGTGACGGGGCCCGAATGCAATGGACTCGCTCGGCGATTCTCTGTAGACAATGTTCCCAGCATGCGTGTACGCCACAAAAAGCGTGCCGCTCTTCTCGTCCAGGACCACGATGGGGCGCGTTCCTTCATCATCAACACTATACAGATCGTCCCAGGCGCCGGACGGCCGCCGTACCAGCAGGCCGATGAGCGGGTACCCTGGCGTGTCGTAACTGGTTTTCACGGCCGCATAAAGCGTCCCGTCCTGAGCCGTCGCAAAATTTATGTGATCATCCGACATGCCGTCCCCAACGGGCAGGGCGGAGGCTGCGCTGGGGGCTTCATCCGGGAGCCAGTCCGCGGGGTCAGCGCCTTCAGGATGAAAACGGAAACCGTAACGCCGGGTCAGCTGATTGGACCAGAGTACGCCCACTCCGCCGTTCGGGAAAGCCGTCAACGCGCAAATATCGTCTTCGGCCATGCCCGTTGCCAGAACCAGAGGCGCGCTCCAGGCCGAATAAGGCGCGTCGCTCCACCGCACGACAACTTTCGCCTCATCATCCATTGCCAGCCACAGGCGGCCCGAAGCATCCATATCAATGGTCGCCGTTTCTACACTGGAGTTGAGAGTCAACACGGTGCCAGACGTGCGCTCCGGCCAGAGTCCATAGGTGTGAGACTCGGCGTCGCAGGCCAGCGAGATCAGCTCACAGCGCCCGGTTTCAAACAAGAGCACATGCACCAGTCCGTCCGCGCGGAGCGCGTCCGCATGGGTCGCTGTGGCATCCGACAGGTGCAGCACCGGGCTCCACTGCGCACCGTCCAGGCGCCACAGCCTGGTACCACTGCTTTCCGGCAGCACGGCCCACCAGCGACCGTCGTGGCACCATAGTTTGGACTGAGGTTTCTCCCCCGTATTCGCCGTCACAGACACACTTTGCAGGGGAATGGCAGAAATCGGCTCGCCCGGATGCGTCGCCGCGTCAGGCCCGCCTTCCAGGGCTGCCAGCAAAACCCCCGCTACCCATACAACATACCGCATTTTTCTCCTTCCCGCGGGCCGACTCTCTACGTGACACCTGCACTGATTTCTCGTGACAACATGCCCGCTCCCCAACAGTATACTGAAACCGGCTACGGACACGTCACCCAGGGCCGTGCGGTGCATCACTCCCCCCTGCCGGCAATCTGCGACAAATTGCTTTAAAAACACGCGTCTTTCCGTGCCGCGCAGCCCCGCCGGCCCTGACGACGGATTTCGCCTTAAACCGTTTTCTTGACATTGGAGGACGGCATGTGGTGTGGTACTGCTCCGCTCTACAGGACGCATGCGCCCGCGGCACGCCGTTCCGGGTGCCGCCGGGACCAACACAGGACTCGGGGGACGGCAGGATTATGTCTCTTGCGCACCCTCTCGTGGATTAGCTTATGGCACACGTTATTCCAGAACGGATTTGGGATCCCGGCGCAGAAACCATGCCCAGCGGCGATCTCAGGGCTCTGCAGCTTGCGCGCCTTCAGGAAACCGTCGCGCGCGTCGCCAATGTCCCCTTTTACAAGGCCGAGTTCGCGCGCCTGGGCATCGGCCCAGACAGCATCAAGTCGCTCGACGACATCCGGCGGCTGCCTTTCACAACGAAAGAGGACCTGCGCCAGCAGTATCCCCTGGGCTTTCTCGCCGTACCGCGAAGCGCGGTGGCACGCTACCATGGGTCCTCCGGCACGACCGGTAAACCCACGTTCGTGGCCTACACCGCCAGAGACCTGCAAATATGGTCCGACCTCTGCTCACGCTTCCTGGTCGCCGGCGGCCTGAAACCCCACCACACGGTGCACGTTGCCTTCGGCTACGGACTGTTTACCGGCGGCTTCGGGCTGCATTACGGCATCGAGCGTGTGGGCGCGGCCATCGTCCCGGCGTCGTCCGGAAACACACCGCGCCAGATTCTCCTCATCCAGGATCTCGGCGCCGAAGTCTTGATCTCCACGCCGAGCTACGCCCTGCAAATCGCGGAAGTTGCCCGGGAACAAGGCCTCAAACCCTCCGATCTTCCGCTCCAGTACGCGCACTTCGGCGGCGAACCGTGGACCGAAGACATGCGACTCGAAATCGAGACGCAGCTCGGTATTGAGGCCTACAACAATTACGGGTTGAGCGAGGTCATCGGGCCCGGTGTCAGTGGCGAATGCCACCTTCGCTGCGGCATGCACGTCCAGGAAGACCACTTTATTGTGGAATGCGTGGATCCAGAGACGCTCGAACCGCTCACCGACGGCAGCTACGGAGAACTGGTGATCACCGCGCTCACCAAGGAAGCCTTCCCGCTGTTGCGCTACCGCACGCGAGATATCGCGGCCCTCGATGTATGCCCCTGCGACTGCGGGCGGACCTCTGTCCGGATGAGCCGGATCGTCGGCCGCACGGACGACATGCTCATCATTCGCGGTGTCAATGTATTCCCATCCCAGATCGAAGAAGCGCTGCTGCGCGTGGAAGGCACCGCCCCCCACTACGAAATCGTCATCGAACGGCCCGCCGCGCTCGACGAGGTTACCGTGCGCGTAGAGGTGCGTCCGGGGCTCTTCTCCGACTCCATGCGCGAAATGCAACTCCTTCGTGAGAAATTGGTTAGAGAAATTGTGTCGGTCACCGGTATACGCGCCCGCGTCGAATTGATCAGCCCGCAGACCCTTCAGCGCAGCCCCGGGAAGGCCAGGCGAATTGTCGATCTCCGAAATGCGTGACTTTTCGGATGAACTCGTGTATAAAAAAGGGATGACTCGGGGGATGCCTGAGAGGGGACCGGGTAGATCACGCTCTCGAAGCATGAGGCGGAAGGCAGAACATCAACACGAGGGGGAAACCATGAGACTACTGATTTGTACGCTGGTGGCGTGCGCCCTGCTGGGCACTGCGTACGCCGATTTACAGAATGTTCAGGTCTACGGACGCATCGACATTCGCGCGCGGTATTACCGGAATTCCTTCAACAACGCGGCAGTTCTGGGCGGCGGCCCCGCACTCGAAACCCGCATACCGGCGTTCCTCCTGCCCGGACGGGCCACCGGCCAGGCCGCCGGCGTCGCCGGTCTGTTCGATTACGACCACGCCCGCTCGGACTGGTCCTTCACGGAGTTGGTGACCACCCTCGGCGTCAAAGCCGATTTCACGAACAATGTGAACGCCGTGATCGAATTCTACGACTTCGCGTGGTGGGGCGAAGATTTCCGCAGCGATTACATTACCGGTGCGGACAGCCGCGCCACTACGTCGGACGACGTGGAACTGCTCCAGTCGTATATCGAAATGAATGAAGTCGGCGGCTTGCCCCTGCGCCTGCGCATCGGACGCCAGCGGCTGCGCTACGACGAAGGCTGGCTCCTCAGCGACCGCGCCACGCCCACCTTGCGGATCGCATGGGACGGCGTCTTGGTCACCTATGCCACCGACCAGTTCGAGGTGGACGCGTTCGCAACCAAGCTCGCCGAGAACAGCCCGTTTGAGCAGGACGGCGACATCGACTTCTACGGCATCCGTGCCGCCTACACCGCCCTCGAAAATGTCGATTTCGCCGCATGGTGGTACTGGGTACGCGACGCCCGCTCATTTTCCGACACCAACCTGACCTGGTTTGGCGAATGGATGGAAAACTGGTTCGGCGTGGACGATTATGACCCAACCAACCTGCACACGGTTGGCGGCCGCGTATGGGGCAACTGGGGCGCCCTGGATTACGACCTCAAACTTGCCTACCAGTTCGGGGAGGCCGACGCCCTCGGTTTCCGCTTCAAACCGTACACCTATGGCGACGACAACGCGAAATGGGACACATGGGCCGGCGAGCTTGAAGTCGGGTATACCTTTGACATCGCCTGGAAGCCTCGAGTCTATGGGCTCGGCGTCTATTTCGGCGGCGAAGACAACCGCGACCTCAGCTTCTGGGAATGGCTGAACCCCTTCGACAAACCCAAAGCCAGCGCATCCTTCAACCGCCTGTTCGCTGACCCCAACTACGCCCCGGCCGCCAACGACAACGGCTGCATGACAAACTTCAGTGAACTCGCGCTCGGTGTCGACTTCAAACCCTTCGAGAAGGTATCCGTCAAAACCCAGCTCGGGCGCTACTGGGCCAACGAAACCTTTGACTGGCCGGTGTACTTCAATGTCGGCCGCTACCGCGTACCTATTGCGCCTGCCCTCAGCTTCTGGACCACCAAGTCCGGCAACGATATCGGTTGGGAATGGATGAACGTGATCAACTACGCGTACAGCGACAATCTCACGATCATGCTGTTCTATTCCCATTTCTTTACCGACGCCGACCACGGACTTGACGGAAACTACCTGTATTCGAATGGCACGACGTTCATGGGCGGTACCGACGACGACGATGCCGATTACGTGTTCCTGTGGTTCATTCTGACATTCTGAGTGCTGCGTGAAATCACCCATGCCGGGCCGGGCTGGACTTTCGTCCGCCCGGCCTTTTACATTGGCCTGCATGCCTGAACATATTCCACCGTATTCACGAGGCCTGCTGCTCCGCTGCCTTCTCCTCTTCGTGTTCGGCGCCGCGTGCGTCGCAGGCGCGGCGCGAGCAGAGACAACAGCACCGATGGTATGGCTTGACACGCTCGACATCGCCCGGGTCCAGCAAGACTGGGGCGAGCCGGGTGCGGGCCGCTCGGCCGGGCGTAATCCCATGTCGATGCAGGGCAGGCAGTACTCCCGCGGGCTGGGCACGCACGCACTCAGCGAATGTCACGTCGAATTGTTCGGTTTCTGCGAACGTTTCTGCGCCCTGGCGGGAATCGACGACGAAGTCGGACCAAACGGCTCGGTAGTCTTTGAGGTATGGGTGGACGGCGCGCGCCGCTGGGCCAGTCCGATCGTGCGCGGCGCCGAAGCGCCCGTGCCTGTCGAGGTGGAACTCCATGGAGCACAACACCTGCTGCTGGCCGTGGAACCGACTGCCGACGGCATCCATCTTGATCACGCCAACTGGGCGGATGCGCGGCTGTATCTTACGGAAGATGCCGCACAGCTTCCCCGCATCATTGCCTCGCCGATCGAATTGCCCGGGTGCGCCGGGTTCCAGCCGCGGAAACCCGAGCTCAACGCGCCGCGCGTTGTGGGCGCCACTCCAGGGAGGCCATTTTTATATCGCATTCCCTGTGCCGGTGACCGGCCGATCCGCTTCGAAGCGGACGGCCTGCCTTCGGAACTGGCGCTGGACTCAGCCACGGGAATCCTGCGCGGCTCCCTGGCCGAAACCGGCATTCACGAGATTCGCCTGCGCGCCTCCAATCGCCGCGGCCGGTGCCGCTACTCCATGCTGCTCGTGGCCGCACCGCATTCCCTCGCCTTAACCCCGCCGATGGGGTGGAACTCCTGGAACATCTGGGGCGATACCGTGAACGAAGAGAAAGTCAGGGATGCGGCCGCCGCCCTGCTGGACACGCGCCTCGCCGATTACGGGTTTCACTATGTCTGTATCGACGACGGCTGGGCGGGTGGCCGGGACGCGCAGGGTACCATCGTCCCAAACGGCCGCTTCCCCGATATGCCCGGACTGGTGCGGCAGCTCCACGAAATGGGTTTGAAGGCAGGCATCTACACCTCTCCGGGCCGAACAACCTGCGCTGAATATGAAGGCAGTTACGGGCACGAACACGAAGACGCCCGCACGTTCGCCACCTGGGGCATGGACTTCCTCAAATACGACTGGTGCTCCTACAGCGGGCTCGCGCAGGGAGAAGGCCGCGAGCTCTTCCTGCGCCCGTACCGGATCATGCGCCAGGCACTGGACGACTGCGGCCGCGACCTGCTCTATGCGCTCTGCCAGTATGGGATGGGCGAGGTCTGGGACTGGGCCGCTTCGCCTGATGTGCGCGGAAATCAGTGGCGCACGACGGAGGATATCACCGATACCTGGGCCAGCATGCTGCATAATGCCCTGACAACCGCCGCGGTCGCTGGATTCGCAGGCCCGGGCCATTGGAACGACGCCGACATGCTGGTGCTCGGCACGCTAGGCTGGGGAAAGCCGCCGCGCGAGACTCGCCTGAATCCTCGCGAGCAGCACACGCATGTGACGCTCTGGGCCATGCTCCCCTCCCCCATGATCCTGGGATGTGATTTGACCCGGCTTGACGCCTTTACCCTGGCGTTATTGAGAAATCCCGAAGTCATGGCGATCCATCAGGACCCGCTGGGCGCCCCCGCTCAGTGCATCACGGGCTCGCTGGACGCCCCCATCCAGGTCTGGTCCCGCCAATTGTGGGACGGCACCTCTGCCGTGGGACTGTTCAATTTCTCGAATGACCGCACGCCGCACGAAGTCGAGGCGAGCTGGGCTGACCTGGGCCTTACTGAAACACGTCAGCCGGTGCGCGACCTCTGGCGCAGAGAAAACCTCGGAAACCACCGCGGCGGCATCGCAATACTCATCCCCCCGCGCGGATGCGCCCTGCTGAAAATCGGCCGCCCGATGAAAGACGCCGCCGCAATGTCCGCATTGCGACGGCGTTACGAAGAGCGGCTCGACGAGGCCAATCAAAGCCTCAGCGCGGCGTTAATCACCCGTTGAATGTCAACAGCATTGGTGACCCCATCGCCGTTCACATCGGTATTAAGGCCTGGTGGAAGCGGCAACTTGAGCGCGCCGTTGATCACCAGCTGCACGTCCACGGCATCAACCCTGCCATCGCGGTTGATGTCCACCTCGGACGGCGGCTGCAGCACAACAAAAAACGTGAAATGACTGGCCTCTGCAGTGACGTAACTTACCGGGCTCCCGCCAGCGAACTGCACATTGCCAAGCCCTTCCGTGCTCCAGTAACCGGCGCCTTCATCATACCCGGCCACCACAAGCTGGCCGGGATTGAGCGCCGGGGCGTTCAACGGGATCCGCAGGGTGACCGGCTGCGCGAAAACCAGGCCCAGCGGCCCGGCCTCCATGACCTCGCTCACCGCGCCTGCGGGCGCTTTCGGACTGCTGTTTGCAGGAACCCGGCCGAGGGCCACAACCATCGGTTCCGCGACCGCACCTGCGGGGAGGGTCACCCGCGCCCCCCTGATCGCACTGCTCGCTTTATCGACCGTGACCACGGTTTCCGTTGCGGGATTTATCACCTGGGCCGCGTCCGGCGTCTCCTGCGTAACTGTCACATAAATGGAATCCTGCGTGGCCACTCCCTCGTCGTCGGTTACGGTGAGGTTCGCCTTATAGCTGCCCCGGCTGCCCGCCGGATAGGTGTAGGCGGGGTTCTGCGCAGTACTCGTGGCACCCGTGCCAAAAGTCCAGGCGTACGACACCGGACCGCCATCCGGGTCGCTGCCCGTCCCCGTGAACTGCACCTGGAAAGGCGCCGCACCCGCCCGGGGCGACGCGCCCGCAGAAGCCGTGGGCGGCTCGTTGGCCGGGTAGTTGACATGGATCTGCCGTGTCGCCTGACTTGAGAGGCCGCTGTTGTCTCGCACAGTGAGTATCGCCGTATAGGCGCCCGCGCTGGCGTAAGTGTATTCCATTTCGGCCCCGGTCTGGGCCTCTCCCCCAGCTCCGAAATCCCACTGGTAGAGCGCTATCCCCCATTCGTCGCTCGAGGAAGCGCCGCTAAAGCTGACTGTCAGCGGGGCGTTGCCGGAGACCGGCGCCGCGTCAAGTATCGCGATCGGATGGACCGCGTCACGCACACCTCCGGGACCGCCATCCGCCCCCAGATCATTGCGGGTACCATCCATATCGTTGTAACGCGCCAGCGGCGACCCGCCGTTTCTGCACGGCGACGCGGCCTTCAAGTGGAAATTCCAGGCAGCGGCGTCCACAAACATCGGGTTGGCAGTAAAATCCGTGGCAGCGGCCGCCACGCCGCTGAAATTCACCGTATTGGCATCGAAACAGTTGTAGCCCGCGTCCGCGACGCTGCCTGAATCGGCGGCGAAGGCCGTATTGTTGCTGCTGAAGATATTGTTGTACACCACGGGAAATATCGCGCCGGCCTCACCGTGCAAGCCCTGGATCGTGTTTAAATAGACGGTATTGTTCTCAAAAATCACCGAGGCGGACGGGCCGGCGAGCAGTCCCCGGTAGCTGTTGGCCAGGACGCAGTTGCTTACGCGGCACTCGCACGACGCAGGAACGTACACCGCCGCGGCCGCTCCCGCATCGCGGATCGTGAATCCACGGATGGCCGTATTATCCGCCCCGGTTACCACGCGCTGCCCTGCATCGCCACCCGCAATATGCGTGCGATGGGCGCCGCGGACGCTTTCAAGTATCACGCCTTGCTTTAAAGTAATCCGCTCGTTGTACGTGCCCGGACGCACCGACACAAAGTCGCCCCGCCCTGCAACAGTGTTAGCCACGGCCTCGGCGATCGTTTTAAAGGGCTTCACTGGTGACCCGTCACCGCCACCAACAGCGCTGCCGTCCACATAGAACACCTGAGCCGCTCCAAGATACTGGTAGATCTCGCCGCCCGCGAAATCTCCGTTGCCTGCGCCTTCGCCCCCCAGAGGATAGCCGCCCAGAACTGACAGGATGCTATCATCGTCAAGCAAATTGAGCCCGAGGGTCCCCTGGCCCGTGCCAACGGCGACGGTAACGAGCCAGTCCGCTCCGCTTCCATCGGAGGGGGCATCCTCATCAAGCCGGCCGTCATCAAAAAAACTGACATCAGCGACAGCGGTGATGGCCGAACCGGACATTCCGGTTTCCACCAACGCGAAATCGGTGGCATCCACTCCAAAAACCGCTTCAGAGAACTTCACTCGAAAGCGCATCATCGCTGCCCCCGTAGGCGAAGCATCGACTCGAGTGATCCCGCTGCAGACCGGAGCGCCAAAACCCAGAACCGTGACTTCCAGCGTCGGCGCATCCGGGACATTGGAAAAGATGCGGACCGTCGCTTCACGGGGTCCTATGGTGATAGGTTTGAATACTACCTCCAGGTCGAGGTGGCCGCCCGGGGGGATCGGCGCGCTTGCGGGCACATTCTGGAACGCAAAGTCATAGAAGGCGCCGGCACAGATACAGAAATTCACATCCATATCCTCAGTACCCGTGTTCTCGATGCGGATGAGCTGAGGATCCGACCACAACCCCGTGCGTGGGAATGTTCCAAAATCGAGAAGATCCGTGCTCACGGCAATGTCCGGGCCGGTTGGAAAGGGAAGATCAACGGTCAGAAATGCCTCGTCCAGCACCGGACCATCCGTGAAACCCCATTGTTCTGCGGCCTTGCCGCCGTCCTCCCAGTAGATGTAGCGCACACCCGGCCCATAGCCGCTGAAAGTGTGGGTCTTCTGCTGCCAGATGCCGCTCGTCGTAAATTCGCCGGAATGATACGGTGCGCCAATGACGGTCTCACCATCCGCACCCCGAAGTTCCACGTTCAAATACGCCGTGTCGCTATAAATTGGGATAAATCGAGTGGAAAAGCCCCGGAACCACTCGGACACAGTGATGTCGGGCGCCGCATCCAGCTGTTCCTCCGTATAACCCGAGGCCATCAAATCGACGATCTGGCAGCGGCGGCACCAGTTAAGATTGCTCGAGGAAATGGAGCCGTCGGTGAAAAACACGCTGCATCCGTCCGGGCTGTGCGGATCGCGTCCCGGAACGCTGCTCATCTGGGCAAGAGGCAGGGCTCCAGCTCTCCACCCGCCGGCCGGAGCAGCCAGAATGGTCCACCCACTGAGATCGCCCCTCTCCGCGCTCGGGTTCACCAGGAGGTTCTGTCCCGCCGCGGTCAGGCTAAAAAGGCCCATCACCGTGCACGCAAACACCCTGGTTGCACGGAATTCCCTGTTTGCACCCTTGGCCACTCTCATAAAAACCCCCTGGCCATTACGGCCCGTTTCCGCAACTGCCTCAGGATCGTTGTTCCGCGCACCATGCGCACGTATTCCGGGCTCTGCGTTGACAGCGCGTGAGCGATTCCACATCACGCCCCTGGCATCGGCCATCACGCCGGCACAGCGATTACACCAGCCCCGCACCCACAGTATACCTTGGAACAAGGATTATGTGCCGCGTGTAGACGCGGAATGCCGCGCGCAGCGGTCACGGCGGCATTCCGCGGCAGATGCCGGGTTCGAGGCGAACGACATCAGGAAAATACTGGACGTTACGCCAGTTTCCACGGTTCGCGGTATTCGTAGTGTAGCAATTCATTCGCCTTTGCGTGATTGGTGACGCGTTCCGCGACGGGATCCCACTCAATGCGCTCGCCGATCTCAAACGAGATATTGCCCAGCAGCGCCAGGGTCGTCGATTTGTGCCCTTCCTCGATGCTGCAGTTGGGCGTCGCGCGCGATTTGACGCAATCCAGGAAATTACGGATATGCAGAGCCGTTGGGTCGTTCACTTCGCCCTTGACCTGCATGGGTTCCATGCGTTTCTCACGATCCTGAAACTGGCCGCCAAACTCAGGCACAACTTCGAAATTCGCCCCCTGGTAGTAGAGCGTGCCGATGGTGCCGCGAAATTCGACCATGCCCGTGCGCAGCAGCGCATTGCTGCTGGTTTCATACTGGCTGAAATGCACCATGCGGCGCGACGGGAACGAGTACACAGCCTCCAGGGTGTCCGGGATGCTGCGGGCATCGTCCAGAAGAAGGCGTCCGCCCATGGCGCAGATCGAGGTCGGCACGTCTTCATCGAGGACCATGCGGAAGGCGTCGAAATAGTGAACGCCCCAGTTCGCCAGTTGCGACGAGTACTCCTTGTGCCACCGGAAATTGTAGGGCGCGATCGCCGCATTAAACGGGCGGTACGGCCGCGGCCCCAGCCACATGTCCCAGTCGAGCCCGGCGGGCGGATCACTGTCGGGGGGGTTGCCGATACCATCCGGCCACATGTTGCTCACTCGGCAGCAGCGCCCAACCACGACCGGGCCGATCTTGTCCTCCTGCACGAAATCGCGGATCTGGGCGAGCGTAGGACACGAACGCCGTTGAATGCCAACCTGGACCACGCGGTTGGTGCGGCGCACCGCCTCGATCATGCGGCGGCCTTCATGAATGGTGATCGACAGCGGCTTTTCCACGTAGACGTCAAGGCCCGCTTCACACGCATCGATGGTCTGAAGGGCATGCCAGTGATCCGGCGTGGCGATCACGACCGCATCCAGCTGCTCCCGTTCGATCATCCGGCGGTAGTCGCTGTACAGCGTCACCGGATTGGGCACGCTCTCTGCCCATTTTTCAATAGTTGGGCGGTACACATCGCACAACGCCACCACTTCAGCGTCTTCGAACGGTGTGGTGCATCCAAGCAACTGGCCGCCCCGGTTCGCCACTCCGATAAACCCCAGGCGGATACGCTCATTGGCGCCGGCCGCGCGGGACGAAACCAGCGCGGAGACGGCGCCCGCGGCCGCCAGAGTCCCCGATTGCACAAACTGTCTGCGACTGACTTTCAGGGCCATTTCAGAAATCCTCCTGTTCCATGATGGGGTGTTCGCGCCGCGCGCGGCTACACCGGCCTTGGACGGCGGGGTTTGCGAAACACCAGGTAACGGCTGATGCCGAAGTTAATAAACATGCCCGCGGCAATGCCGGCCAGCGCGGCCGCCTGCGGAAATCGCGCCAGGAAGGCCGACTGGCGTACCAGCGCGAGAGTCACCGCGTAATTTGCCAGCGCGCCCACGCTGCTCGCCCCCGCAAATCCCGCGAACTGCCGCAGAAGTGACCCCTGGCGCGCATACGAAAAGGTGAACCGGCGGTTCAGGATAAAATTGAACACCATGGCGCCGATAATCGCCACCGCCACGCCGACGGCCAGTGGCACGCCCAGCAGATCAAGTACGGTCAAAATCCCCAGGTTGACCAGGGTGCCCAGCCCTCCAACCACCGCAAACTGCGAAAAATGGGCCCAACCGCCGTAACGATAAATGAACAGGCGGCGCAGATGTTGAAGATAGCGCAACTGCTCGGCCAACGTAAGCTTGCTCTCGCCCAGCCGCCGATCGGTGAAGTGAATGGGCACCTCTTTGATGTACTCGCACCGCGCCTTCACAAGCAGTTCCAGCCCGATCTTGTAGCCGATGGGATTGAGGTCCCGGGCGGCCGCGAACGTTGCGCGCCGAAGCGCAAAAAAACCGCTCATAGGGTCTTCCGCACTCGTGAAGGGCCGCGCCAGCAGTGTGGCCACCCGGCTGTTCAGACGGCGGAGCAGGCCCCAGCTCTCGTCAGTGCTCCCCCCGGCCACATACCGCGAACCGATGGCGAAATCGTAGTCCTGCGACAGTGCCTCAAGCAGCTCCGGGATGGCCTCCGGCGGGTGGCTCAGATCGGCGTCCATACAGACGAGCACATCATTTCGAGCCAGGAGCATGCCGTCGACGACCGCCGGCCCCAGCCCCCGGTTTTCCCTGCGAACTATAAGGCGAATCCAGGGGTGTTGCAGCCCGCGCACCACCTCTTCGGTCCCGTCATTGCTGTCATCGTCCATGATCAGGAGCTCGAGCTCAAGACGATGCTCTTCCCGCACACGGGCAATGCGCTCGACCAGCAGGGGGATATTGTCCGCCTCCCGGTACGTCGGGACCACGACCGATACTGAGGGAAACGGTGCGGACTGTGCGCTCGCGGTCATACAGACGGTTCTCCAGCAGGCCCGACCGCGAGCCACACGCTCCCCTTCCGCCAATTTTTGCACGTGCGCATGTCATGGGAGTGTACGTGGTTGTCCGCGATAACGTCAAACGCTGAAATAGCATGACCAAGCATCGGGACGAGAAAATTGCTATTTCTCGAGAGTTCGGCTCCGTTGTAATTTTCGCCGCCCGTTCATTACAGTGCCTCCCATCGTTTAGAAAAATGTCCGTGACCGAAAAGGCCGAAAGGATGGCGCCGTGATGCGATTCCTGCGGATTCTGGCGTGGATTCTGGGCAGCGCCGCTGCCCTGTTTGTGGTGGTCGTGGCCACCTGCCTGCTGCTGAATTACCGCACCCCCTCGCCGGCGGATTTGACCCAAAGCGTGCTGCTGGCCTCGCCACCTGCGCCGGCTGGCGGCGAGATCACCCTCAAGTTCGTCACGTTTAATATCTGGGATCTGTACCATGAAGGCACACACCGCCAGGAACGCATGGCCGCCATCGGCAGGGCGCTCCAGGAAATGCAGCCGGACCTCATTGGGTTCCAGGAGGCTTTCATTGCACGCGATCGGAGGATTATTCTGAACGCGCTGGCCGAATGCGGCCTGAATCATTCCGTCTATTGCCACAGCGGGCTGGTGGGTAGCGGCCTCCTTGTTGCGAGCCGCTATCCCATCGAGGAAACCTTCTTTCACCGCTACACCCGGGGCGGAAAACCCCACAAAGTGCACCACGGCGACTGGTGGGCGGGAAAAGGCGTGTGCGTCGTACGGGTCAAACTCCCTGATGCCATCGGATACCTCGATTTTTTCGATACCCATGCCCACGCGCGTTATGGCACCGACGAATACAAGGATCTTCGAATGAGCCAGATGCATGAACTGGCCGCCTTCATCAACCGGGCCGCGCTCAAGACAGTGCCCGCCATCGCGGTCGGCGACTTCAATGTCCGGGCCACCGAACCCCATTACCATACGCTCATCGAGGAAGCGGGCCTGGAACGCGTCATGACCCTCGACACATCCATCGACCATATCTTTGCGGTCCGGAACGACGGCTACACTTTCGAAGTGCTCGATACCATCCCCATCAAAGGCGAGGTCTCCGTGCCCGGAGGAACGGTCGGATTCAGTGACCACACGGGATATATGTCTACCGTACGGATCCGCAGCACAGGCTGATCAGGCGCCAATATGGGCCGGTTCTCGCCTGTTTTGCACCAGCACGTCTCATTTTGAGGCGCTCCCGGGCTGAAGATTGCGATTCGACCGGCCTCCCGAAGTCATAAACCATTCATTTACACTATATTACGCCTATTTTAGCGTTTCTTCTTTCAAGGCATGATACTTGCTTTTCCTTTGGGCGAGTTGCTATCGCGAGACGATGGCGCGTATACTCCCTGAAAGACTGAGGAGACTGTATTATGATGGTGCCGATGTTTGCGGATTCGACGTTTCTACTGGTAATTCCAGCGTTAATTCTGTCGCTCTGGGCGCAATGGAAGGTCAAATCGACCTACGCAAAATACGCGCAAGTCGCCAATCGCAGAGGGATTACAGGCGCGGAAGTCGCGCAGCACATCCTCCGCGATGCGGGCGTCGCCCTGGCGGGTGAATCCGGCGGACTTGGCGCCGGGGTGAGCCTCGAGCCCGTAGCCGGCCACCTGACGGACCACTACGACCCCCGCACGCGCACTTTGCGGCTTTCTCAGGACATTTTTTACGGACGCAGCGTTGCCGCGCTGGGCATTGCCGCGCATGAGGTCGGCCATGCCGTTCAGCACGCCAGTGGGTACGCGCCGCTGCAGGCCCGCAACTTCATTTATCCCGTATGCGCCCTGGGCTCAACTCTGGCCTTCCCCCTGTTTGTGATCGGCATGTTTCTGGGACCCGGCACAGGCCAGCTTGTCATGCAGCTCGCGATCCTTCTGTTTACCGCAGCGGTCGGGTTTACCGGGCTGACCCTCCCCGTCGAGTTCAACGCGAGCCGGCGCGCCGTAAAAGCCCTGGCCAGCGGCGGATACCTGACCGGCGACGAACTCGCCGGCGCGCGCAGAGTGCTGAGCGCGGCGGCCATGACCTATGTCGCCTCCACCGCAATGGCCCTCCTCCAGCTCCTGCGTATGCTGCTCCTGGCCAACCGGCGCTAGCCCAACCATTCCAGCATTCCCGCCGACGCCCGGCCTTCACGCCGGGCGTCGTTCTATTTGTAGCAAAATGAAACAGGTCCGTGCCGGATTGGAGCACGCCGCGCCGAAATTCCGCTCTAAGCCCTTACGCATCAAGCCTTCCCGTTGGCATAAACGTTGCTCTCTTACTCAGGCGAAGATGATTTCAACGCGCCTACAGAGAGGAGCATCCCATGCGATTGGATAAATTGACGATCAAAGCCCAGGAAGCCTTGTCGGCGGCGATGGATGCCGCCGCACAGCACCAGCATCCTGAAATTGGCTCTCTGCACATACTCCACGCCTTGGTGTCGCAGGAAGGTGGAGCCGTACCTTCGATCCTGCAACGATTGGGTCTGCGGCCGGATACTGTGCTTGCCGCAACGGAAGAAAAACTGCAGTCACTACCCCGAATCTCGGGGGCCGCCTCGCAGGCGGGCTTAAGCGGGGCCGCGAACCGCCTGCTCGAGGCTGCCTGGAACGAAGCACAGGCGCTCAAAGACCAGTACCTCAGCACGGAGCACATCCTGCTGGGAATGATTTCGCTGCGCGACGACCCGGCGGGCATTCTCTTGCGCGATCGGGGCGCAACCCGCGAAAACCTCCTGGCTGCCATGCAACAGGTCCGCGGCACCCAGCGGGTAACCGACCCCAATGCGGAATCGACCTATGAGGCCCTGGCAAAATTCAGCCGCGACCTCACCCAGCTGGCGCGCGCCGGCAAACTGGACCCGGTCATCGGGCGTGATTCCGAAATCCGCCGTGTGATTCAGGTCCTGTCGCGCCGGACCAAGAACAACCCGGTACTGATCGGCGAGCCGGGCGTCGGCAAGACGGCCATCGCCGAAGGCCTGGCGCAACGCATCGTCGCCGGCGACGTCCCCGAGAATCTCAAGGGACGCCAGGTCGCCGCTCTGGACCTGGGCGCCCTGATCGCAGGCGCGAAATTTCGCGGCGAATTCGAAGACCGCATGAAGGCCGTTCTGCGCGAAGTCGAGGAACGCGACGGCGAGATCATCCTGTTCATCGATGAACTCCACACATTAGTTGGAGCAGGAGCTGCCGAGGGCGCTGTCGACGCCTCAAACATGCTGAAACCCGCCCTAGCCCGCGGTGAACTGCACTGCGTCGGCGCCACCACCCTCGACGAATACCGCAAACATATTGAGAAAGACGCCGCGCTCGAACGGCGCTTCCAACCCGTGCTGGTCGGCGAACCGGATGTGGAAAGCACCATCGCCATCCTGCGTGGCATCAAGGAGAAGTACGAGGTGCACCACGGGGTGCGCATCCAGGACGCGGCCCTGGTGGCTGCGGCCACCTTGAGCGACCGTTACATCGCGGACCGCTTTCTTCCGGACAAGGCAATCGACCTGATCGACGAGGCCACGTCGCGCCTGCGTATCGAAGTCGACAGCATGCCCTACGAGATCGACGTCCAGGAACGCCGGTTGCGCCAGCTCGAGATCGAACATCTCGCGCTGAAGAAGGAAACCGATAAATCCAGCCACGAGCGGCGCGAGGCCATTGAACGCGAAATGGCCGAACTGCAGGAAGACATCAGCGCAAAGAAGACCAAGTGGCAGGCGGAAAAAGAAGCCATCGAAGCCATCCGCCGGGTCAACGAAGAGATCGAGGAGGCCAAACGCCAGCAGGAAATTGCCGAGCGGGCCGGCGACCTCGAGACCGTCGCCAAGCTGCGTTACGGCACGCTCATGGAGCTGCAGCAAAAGCTCAAACAGGACAACGACCGCCTGCAGGAACTGCAGAAAGAGGGCAGTTTCCTCAACGAGGAGGTCACCAGCGAGCACGTGGCGGAGATCGTGTCGGATTGGACCGGCATCCCGGTCGCCCGCATGATGGAAGGCGAGATGCACCGGCTGCTCACCATGGAGCAGCGCCTCGGCGAGCGAGTCATCGGTCAGGAAGAGGGCGTGCGCGTGGTGTCAGACGCAGTGCGCCGCGCGCGGGCCGGGTTGAAAGAACCCGAACGCCCCATCGGCTCGTTCATCTTCCTGGGTCCGACAGGCGTGGGCAAGACCGAACTGGCCCGCTCCCTGGCCGACCTGCTTTTCGACGACGAACGGGCCATGGTGCGCATCGACATGTCCGAGTATATGGAGAAACACGCGGTGTCCCGCCTGCTTGGCGCGCCGCCCGGATACATCGGGCACGAAGAAGGCGGACAGCTCACGGAAGCCGTGCGCCGGCGCCCGTACTGCGTGGTCCTGTTCGACGAAATCGAAAAGGCCCACCCGGAAGTTTTCAACGTCCTCCTCCAGGTGCTGGATGACGGCCGGATCACCGACAGCCAGGGCCGCACGGTCGACTTCAAGAACACGATCGTGATCATGACGTCCAACCTCGGCAGCGAGGTATTCCATCGCGCAAGCGGCTCGGCCGAAGAGAAGACAGAGGAAGTCTTGCGTGCGCTCCGGAAGCATTTCCGGCCCGAGTTTCTCAACCGGATCGACGACATCGTCGTGTTCCACGCCCTCGGCAGAGAGCACATCCGCAAGATCGTGGATGTCCAGCTCAAACGGCTGTCCAAACGCCTCGAGGATATGCAGATCTCCCTGGAACTCTCGCCAGAGGCGCGCGACCTGCTCGCCGAGCGCGGATACGACCCCGCCTACGGTGCGCGACCGCTCAAACGAGTCATCCAGCGCATGGTCCTGGACCCGCTCGCGCTCGAGATCCTGCAGGGACACATCAGCGAGGGCAACCACGTGCGGGCAGACGTCAAAAACGGCGAGCTGGTGTTCCAGCACGCTGAGGCTCAGGTCAGTTAACCGAAACAGGGCCGGTTTGGGTGGAGGCCGCCTTACACGGTGGTCTCCGCCGGCAGCGCTCAGAAGCACATCCCGAAAATCCACGGGCGGTGACGTCTGCGCGCGTGGACGAATTACGCAGCCTGCTGTCCTCAATCATGCGAGGATCTCGTTGAGGACAATTCCCGCTGCTGTAAGGCCGATCAATCCCGGAAGATACGAAATGGTGCCGCGGACGCGGGTATTTGTGTTCTGGGGCTCTCCGCCCGGCGCCACGGGCCCCTCGGTATACACGCAGCGCACGCCGCTCGTGATTCCTTCCCGCCGGAGCCTCAGACGAATCCTGCGGGCCAGACGGCAGTTAGCCGTGGCGCTGATGTCGGCCACGCGGACGCCCGAGACATCGAGCTTACTGGCTGCGCCCATGCACGACACAAACCGCGCCCTTCTTTCGTGGAGCTGTTTCAGGAGCGCGACTTTGGCCAGAAGATGGTCGATGGCATCGATATAGCTCACCTCCCGGCCTTCCCGAAGAAACTCATGGACATTGGCGGGCGTGACGAAGGTCTGATGGACCTCGACGCGCGCCCCGGGGTGGATGTCGAGGATCCTCGCGCGGGCCACCTCGACCTTGGGCTGTCCGAGCGTGCTTTCCAGGGCCAGCAACTGCCGGTTCAGGTTTGTGGGTTCGACGCAGTCCGAGTCGACCAGTACCAGGTGCCCCACGCCCGCCCGTGCGACGGCTTCAGCGGCATATGAGCCCACGCCGCCCAAACCAAAGATCACCACGGTAGCCCGGGAGAGTCGTTTCAGGCCGGCGTCGCCTACAAGCAGGCGGGTACGTTCAAATCTCGCGTCCATTCAGAGCCCCAACGTGAACAGGTCCGACGCGTTGCGCGTCGTGGCCTCCGCGACCTCTGCAACGTCGCAACCCAGCAGTTCGGCCGCCCCCCGCAGATTCAGCGGCAGGTTTCGGGGCTCATTGGGTATGCCCGGCTCTGCGCCGATCGGCGGCATATCCGGACTGTCCGTTTCCAGAAGCAGATGTTCCGGGTAGATGAAACGCAGGAGTTCTTCGCGCTTGGCTGACGGTTTATACGTCAGGCTTCGCCCCAGAGAAAACTTGAGCCCGAGCTGTACGAACGTGCGCGCCAGCTGCACATTTCCTGAGAAGGCATGCATGATTCCCGCCGGGGTTGGCGCCCCGATGCGCTTCAGCGAGGCGTGCAGCTCATTGAACGCGCCCCGGCAATGAATGATCACCGGCAACGCAAGTTCTTTCGCAATGGCCAGTTGCGCCTCGAAAACCGCCGTCTGCAGTTCCATGGACGGCGATTCCACCTTGCTGTCCAGTCCGATCTCGCCAATAGCCGAGGCGCCCAGCTCCCGCGCCCGGCGGAGTCCATCCAGCTGCTGGAGGCTCTCCTCCGTCGCAAACCAGGGGTGGACGCCCAAGGCAAAGGCTACCTCCGGATACTGCCGTGCAATTTCAGCCGACCTGGGCCACTGCTCCGGCGTCACGGCACAAGTCAGTATCCGGACGATCCCGGCGGCCCGGGCATCGCGGAGCACGGAGTCCAACCGGCTGTACAGCGATTCATCTTCCAGATGGCAATGGGCGTCCACAAGGCGCATCACAAAATCCAGTTTCATTGCAAATGAGCTGGTCACGGCCGGAGCACAATTACTTGAGTCATCCCGGCCACCGAATACCTGGCTTCGGCCCGGGCGGACAGCATCACAGGCGCTGCCCGCCGGTTACAGGAGCTGGTCGGCGTTTTCGGCGACTTTTCGGAAAGCCGCGGCCTGTTCCTCGATGATGGCCGGCTCGTACCGCTTGAACCACGGGATCGAAAAGCACAGGTTGTAGCTGTTCAACGATACCGGCAGCGATTCGGGCGGCTGCCGGAGGTCCCGGTCTGCATTGGCGATGCGCGTCGGTTTGCCGTGGCCGTAGATGTCGCATTCGTTCAGCACCGGGTGGATGTGCATGGGCTTGTTTGCCCCCGGCGTGGTATCGGCGCCTTCAGCGCGCACGGCTTCACAGAACCGGTCGATACTCAGCCCGCCCAGGGCTTCCGCGCGGTACAATCCCTTGGCCGCGTACCAGCCTCCCATCGTGGAACCGCTGTCTTTGGGCGGGCGGTGGGCAAGAATGCCCGGCACGCCTTCGAGCAGGTCCCAGAAATAGTTCATGGCCTTCTGAATCTCGGCCACGCGCGCATCGTAGTGGCGCAACTGCGATCGCCCCAGCGCACTGGCAAGCTGGTTCGCGCGGAATTTTACCCCTCCCTGTGGATAACCCGCGAAGGGGGTTAAACGCGGGTCGGTCAGGTCGTCGTGCCGCGCGTAATGGCCGTACGCGATGGCCCGCTCGTACAGGTACCGATCGCTGGTCGCCAGCATGCCCAGCTCGCTGGCGGCAAACGATTTGGCCGACATGCACGACATGGCCGCCACATGCCCGAAAGTCCCCACTTTGCGGCCTTTGTAAAGCGTCCCGTGGGCGTGCGACACGTCTTCAATTACTTTCAGGTTGTGCTTCTCCGCGATGGGCAGGATGGCATCCATGTCGCACGGGTAGCCCGCGTAATGCACCGCCATGATGGCCTTGGTGCGCGGCGAGATCCACCGTTCGATCCCGGCGGGGTCGATGCACAGGGTGTCGGGAAGGATGTCGACGAAAACCGGTGTGGCGCCCAGCGCAAACGTCTGCAGCGCCGAACCCCAGTACGTCATGCTCGGGCACAGCAATTCATCCCCCACGCCCAGTTCACAGGCGAACATGGCCGCCTGGAGCGATGCCGTGCCGTTGCAGTGCGCCAGGCAATGCGGCACGCCCAGCCAGGCGCCGAATTCACGTTCAAACTGCTTTGAGATGCCCGTGCCCGACATGTCGCCCGAGCGCAGCACCTCAAGAACCGCCTCCTCATCTTCGCGAGTGATGAGCGGCCATGCGATCAGCGGCTCCGGATCCGTCGGGGCGGCTTTAGGGCCTCCAAGTAAAGCGAGCTGTTCCGGCATGATGCAGTCCCTCCCTGCGGACGTGGTCATTGGCGGATTCTCCGGTAGCGAACTGGCGCTTCACGCCCGCGATAACACGACCAGCGTAACACACGGATCCGGGCAAACCAAAAACCGGGCATTTGAACGCGCTGACTGAACGGCTGGGCGTGATAACGCGCACCTGCGGCGACAGAACAGGCGGGCGTAATGCAGACGTGTGGCTAATTGCTGGATACTGCGCTCGGCTGGCTGTTGTGGATGAAGCCAATCACATCGAGCAAGGCGCCCACTTCGGGTTCGCATCCGAGGCAGTCAAAAAACTGCACGCACCCGCCGCAAATGCGGGGTTGTTCAAGCAGGAGGGCATATTCGTGCTTTGCATGGCAGGTGGAAAAGAGGCATCCGCAATCGGCGCCATGCAGAAAATCGTCAGGCTGAAGCAACGGGTTTAACGCCAGCGCCCGGTATTGAAGCAGGCCCAGCGCGCCACATAGCAAAAAATACGCAGTACGATCGATCCCTGCATAACGCGCGATTCCCTCGCTCTGCCAGGCCGATACCGCCACCCCGGTATCGCGAAGCGAGAAGAGAGCAGGCTCTTCATCGCTCGTGATCTGCATGGTGAGGGAGCGCAGGTCGCGCGACAGGCAAAAATCGTAGCGGTTCTGCGCCCGGGCGCCCAGTTCCGGGATCTTGCGGATGTCCGGCTCAGGGCCAAACACGCACACGGACAAGGAGGCCTGGCACGAGTTCGCCGTATAGTCCCTCGCGTTCAATTCAACGCCCATCCCCATCATCACCCCGCTGTTCAGTTCCCCTGGTTCTCCACATCCTGCACACTATTTAATATTTTCCCCCTTTAATCGACAATCGGGCTTCGGCGGCACTTTGCGTAGGGAGTTGTCTTAGGGTTTTGTAGGGGATTGACTGACAGGAGCCGCGCACGGATAGGTTGCCGCAAAAGCGCGAAAAATGCGAATATAGAAACCTGTCGCCGCTAGGTCAGTGACTTCTTAATAGCCCATTCCACACTGGTTTGCAGCAATTCCGCGCCGGTTTCCAGGCGGAGTTTTTCTTTAATGCGGGCCCGGTACGTCTCGACAGTCTTCACGCTGATGTTCAGGCGCTCACCGATTTGCCGCGTGGAGTTTCCCTGACCGATCAGTTCGAAAACTTCCAACTCACGGTCGGTCAGGAACTCCACCGGGCTGGCTTCAAAGCGGGCTTGATTCTGCGCAAAATTCATGAGAATCCGTGCGTTGACCTGGTCGCTGACATAAATTCCGCCCTGGAGGACGCGCCGGATGGCCGTGACGATGACCTCGTCGGCCTCCTGTTTCATCACGTAACCTCGCGCCCCGGCGCGCAGCACACGTTCGGCGTAGATCTGTTCATCGTGCATCGACACCACCAGCGCCTTGGTTTCCGGGGCCACAACCGGCAGCTGTTTGAGCAGATCGAGGCCGTTCGCCTGCTTCAAGACAATGTCCACGATGACCAGATCGGGGCGGCAGGCTTCCAGGGCGGCCAACGCTTCGGGGATATCCTCGGCTTCCGCGCACACGGTGATGTCCGGCTCCTGCTTGATCAACTGAGCGAATCCCCGGCGCACAATCGGGTGATCGTCTACCACCAAAACCTGGTATGGCTGGTCCGCGCCATTCATTTTTTACTGCCCTCGTCCGTCCCCGCACCCGCTGGGGTGGTGCGGAAAAGACAGGAGACTTCCGTCCCTGCGCCAAACCGCCGCTTAACGACAAAGGTCCCATTCGCCAGCTTGGCCCGGTGTTCCATCAGGCGCAGCCCCATCCCCGCACCGGCCGCGGGAGCTTGCGCAATGCCTTTGCCATTGTCCTCAATTTGTAACAGTTTTCCCACGCCCGTTTCCATAAGCAGGATGCGGATCTGGGTCGCTTCGGCGTGCTTGATGGCATTGGTGACCGCTTCCTGCGCCATTCGAAACAGGTGCTCCGCCTGATCGGGACTGCTGATCAGCACACTCTCATCGCTCTCGAAAACACATTCAATACCGGTGATCTGGCTTGTATGCTCGGCCAGCTTCCGTAAGGCGTTCGCCAGTCCGTCCGCTTCCAAATCAACCGGGCAGGCGCCGCGCGCAAGGGCGCGTGCATGGGCGATCGACTCCCGGATTAGGTCGGCGATCTCGGCGGCGTCGGTCGCTTCGGACAGTCCTTTTCCTGCCAGAGTTTTCGCCAGGCCCCGGCTCAAGCAGAGAATACCGGCCAGATGTTGACCTAATCCGTCGTGCAGGTCCAGGCCTATCCGCCGTTGTTCCCGGGAACTGATCTCGAGGATTTCTTTTTCGAGAATTTTGTGCGCAGTCACATCTTCCGCAAACCCCGCGAACCGAAACACTTCGCCGTCGCTGTTCCGGATGGGAAAGCCCTTATGCACCAGCCAGCGCATCGAACCATCCGGCCGAACCACGCGAAATTCGATTCCGCCCCCCTGGAATTCATCTGTGAGCGACTTGGCCACACGTTCCCGATCGTCGGGGTGAACCGCCGCCAGAAAACACAGCGGATCCGCATAAAGCCGGTCGATCTCCATCTTCCATATTTCGGCAAACGCCGGGCTCACATACAGCGCCCGGCTGAAATCCGCGGCCGCCAGCCAGAACATGGCATGACTGCTGCCCACCAGTTGCCGAAACCGCTCCTCGCTTTCACGCAGGGCTTCTTCCGTCTGCTTGCGGCTGATAGCGCTTGCAAACACTTCTGCGAGGATAAGAATCAGTGTGGATACGGCTTCGTCCCATTCATGGCCTTCCCGCATCACTTCGAACGAGACGTATCCCGCCAGATCGCCCCGGCTCATCATCGGAGCGATCAGCAGGGAGCGGGGCGGGCCGATGCCAAGGAAGGCGCGCTCCTCCTGCGCGTCCACCGGAAGATCCCGTAGACGCGAGAAACGAATGCACTCCCGGCTGCGGAGCTGGCGCATGATCCAGGGGAAGCACTCGAGCGACCGCTGCAGCATGTCCGTCAGGGAGGGTACGGAACCGGCCAGGCCCCAGTCACTCCGGCGCAGCGGCCGTTTCTGGCCCGCGCTCAGCAGGCCGACGGTGATGTGGTCGACGCCGATCGCCTCCCCGACCTGCCCGATGGCCTCTGCAATCGCGTTCTCCACCTGCTCCGGTTGCAGGCTGATGAATCGCGTAGCAATGCCGGTGAGCAGCTGCTCCACATGCAAATGCCGCTGAAGGCGCTGTTCGGCGATTCGACGCCGTCTTATATCGCGGGCGATGCTGATAAAACCGACGGGGCGGCCAGCGTGGTCCAGCACGACATTGGTACTGGTTTCAACCGGCAGAATCTCGCCCGATTTCGCGAGGCAATCGTATTCGATGCCGTAGTGGTTGCCCTGGGCGACACAGGCCGCCATTTCCTGTACGGCACGCTCGCGATCGTAGGGGGCAATGAGATCAAGTATGGATTCACGCTCCGCGCACAACTCACCGATGCTGTCAAATCCAAGCCGTTCCGCCGCAATCGCATTGGTCAAAAGGATCTTGCCCGCAAGATCCATGAAAATGATGGCATCCGGCGCTGTCTCGACGAGATCGTGGTAGCTGACCTTCGTGGTGTCCAGCGTTTCCGCAAGACGCTTGCCTTCGGGTGCCTCCTGTATGCGCAGGATCAGAAACGGCTCATTGCGCCTCTCAGGCCCTGCGAAAAAGACCCGCATCATGCCCGAAAATGTGGTCCCGTCGCTCCGCCGGTGCCGCGTGTGGGACGTCAGTGCCCCCTGTTCGCGCGCCAGTGCAATACAGGAGGGCCAGTCTGCGGATTCGGGAAAAGCGAAGTCGGACACGTGCCGGCCACACACCGAATCGGTCTTGGCGCCATGCATTTTCGCAAAAGGCAGGTTGGCAAACTGAATGATGCCCTCTTCCGAGACCAGGCACAAACCCTCGCTGGCGCAATGGGCTGCCTGTGAAAGCATGGCCAGCTGGGCCTCCAGAGCCCGGTCCGCTGTGAGCGCCCGCTCCGATTCGGCAAGCCTTCCCTTCGCCTCGGGCCGCATATCCCCCAGCGCCATAGCGCTGTACGCAGAATCAGGCATCGGTGGTTTCCTGTTCGTCCCAATGGCCCAGTACGATTGGCCGGCGATGAGCGCCTGGTCACAGTATACGCCGGCATTTGCGCCATCCGACTATAAAAGAGCGGATCATAAAAAGGCAAATTGCTATTGCAGACACCTTTGTATTCCGTGCTGGATTTCCTTCACGGCGGCGCACACGAAACCCATGCAGACGCAACTCATATTGACGTTTATACAGCCACATGGCATCATGGAAAAAATGCAGACTGTTCGAACGGTGCGCGAATATGGAGGGGGTCCCGTTTTCCCCATAACGTAAGGATCTGCTGCCGTGGAACACCCAACTCGAATCGCTGGCATTGCTATCCTGCTCACTCTTCCGATCATGCTCTTCGGCTGCCCGGGAGCGCCCAACATCGGCGGCAACGAAACCGTGGCCCTTATCGTAGAGCCGACTGTACTTGAATTCGGCGCGACGGCCACGGAATTGACCTTTCAGGTCAAGAGAAACTATGGCCCCAGCTCCCCCGCGCTGTTCCGTGCCATCGCCATGGAAAACTGGATCGCGGTAAATCCGCCCAACGGCGCCACCTCCGGTCCCCAGGACAGCGTCGCCATTACCGTAACCGTGGACCGCTCGCTTCTTACGGCGGGGACTAACAGCGGCACCGTGCGGATAGTCTCGGAAGGCGCCAGTGATAAATTTGTGCGAGTAAATGCGCTCAAGCGGCTCTCGGCCGGCTTCACCGCCAACGAGCTGCAACCATACGAAGGCGATGCGATCATTTTTCAGGATCTCTCCCGAATCGCCGGAGGAGGAACCATTACGTCGTGGGCGTGGGACTTCGGCGACGGGACGACCAGCGCGGCCCCGGCGCCTTCTCATGCATATGACTCCGCGGGTTCCTTCGACATAACCCTCACCGTACAGGCCGGGGACGAGAGCGCAACCCTCACCAAACACAAGTTCATCACGGTGCGTCCCCGGGTGGCGCCCATCGCTGATTTCAGCGCACTGGAGACGGTTGTGCCTGTCGGTTCGCCCGTCGTTTTTGCCGACGCATCAGCGCCCGGGACGGCGAACATCACCTCCTGGCAGTGGTCATTTGGCGACGGCGGCACCGCAGCCGGAGCCGCGCAAACCCATACCTACGCATCGCCTGGCTCGTATACGGTTTCTTTGGCCGTGACCTCTCCGCACGGCCAGGACGAGGCAATCAAACACAACTATATTACAGTCAACGCAATACCGCCTGAGGCCGGCTTTACCTGCTCCGACCTGCAACCGTTTCTAAGGACCGCCGTGTCATTCTCGGACATCTCCCAACCGGGACATGCACCTATCGCCTCCTGGTTCTGGGAATTCGGCGACGGCCAGACCAGCACCGACCAGAATCCCACCCATATCTATGAAGTCGCAGGACCCATGACCGTGTCGTTGACGGTGGCCGATGCACAGGGGACCTCCAACACCAATACGCAGGCCGCCTTTTTGACTGTGCGCGGCAAACCTCCCGTCGCCCGTTTTGATATGAGTCCTCCCTGGGGCGTCACTATTGACGAATTTGAATTCACCAATGCCTCCGATGAAGGCACCGGCGATGTCTCGTACCTGTGGCGTTTCGGCGATGGAACCGAGAGTACCGAGGAAAATCCCAGGCATATCTACGCCGAACCTGGCACCTATACCGTGTCACTCCGGGCAGGAAATCCCTTCGGCCATCAGTTTGCGCAGCGCGTAGTGCGGGTCCACGCCACCGAGGCGCTAGACCGTTATGTGCGCAAGGAAGACCCCGGCATCTCACTCGTGCCTGTTGAGCAAAGCAGCCAGCCGGTTCCGGGCGGGCGCTGGGTCGTTTTGTCCCTGGTCTCGCAACGGTGGCGCAGCAGCGCGGAAGTGAACCCGGATGTCTGGCAACACTGGCTGGCCCTGGCCATACCCGACGAGGTCACAAACGACACCGCGCTCCTCTTCATCTCGGGAGGAAGCACCGCACAATTGGCGCCGGAACCCAAGCCGGAGCTTGTCGATTTCGCCGTGCGGTCAGGCTCTGTCGTCGCTATGTTGCGTATGGTCCCCAACCAGCCGACCGTGTTTACAGAAGAAGGCCTGCCCCGAACGGAGGACGCGATCATCGCGTTCACCTTCGACAAGTACATGAACAGCGCCGCCATGGGCGATCCCGATGAAGAATGGCCCGCGTTGCTCCCCATGACCAAGAGTGCCGTACGCGCAATGGACGCCGTACAGGCGTATACGGCCTCTCTGGACAACCCCATCGCGGTAAAAGATTTCGTCGTGACCGGCGCGTCTAAGCGGGGATGGACCACCTGGCTTACGGCCGCGGCGGATTCGCGGGTCGTTGGCATCGCACCGATGGTCATTGACATGCTCAACCTCGCCGCCCAGATGGACTGGCACTATTCCGCCCTGTGCGGGTATTCCGAGCAGCTGCAGGATTACCTGGACCTGGGCGTGATCGCGCGGTTGCATACGCTCGAAGGAACCTCCCTCCTGTCCATAGTGGACCCCTACTCGTACGTGCCGCGGCTCAACATCCCGAAGTACGGACTGAACGGCACTTCCGACGACTTCTTTGTGCCCGACTCAGCCCAGTTTTACTACGGCGATGCCGCCGAGTTCGGCTCCATGCATTTGCGGTATTTCCCCAACGGCAACCACGACCTCCTCGCCAGCCGGGAAGCTACCGTGCGGGGCATCCTGCCCTTCTATAACGCCGTCGTCCATAAAGAAACGCTTCCCCGGGTGGAGTGGAACATCCTGGAGTTTCCCAACTCCGCTACACTCGACGTGATGCTGAGCTCCGTGCCCCTGTCCGCCCGCTTGTGGACCGGCACGGTGAGCGGAGGACCCGGCGCCCGGGACTTCGGGTCCCACAAGGTAGGAAACGAAGTCTGGAAATCGACGCCGATTACCTCTGACGATGCCGAAGGCCGGTTTTTCTCGGCGAATGTGCCCGCCCCGGCGGATGGATGGACCGGCTATTTCATGGCCTTTGAGTTCCCCAGCAGCACGCCGGGTGAGCCGCACATCTTCACCACCGAAGTACGCTGCGTGCCCACAGGGAATCCATGCTATGCGTTTCCGGGCGGTTCCGGCACAAAAGAAATCGTTGGAGAAGGAAGCGATCGGGTCACAGTGGTCCGCCTGAGTGGTAACCGGTACCAGATGGGATTCTGGTACGGGTACCTGCTCGCCGACCAGATTGACGCCGTGTGGTCGGCATTCTCGGCGCTCATCGAAAGCGGAGCAGAGTTCCCGGCGGGTGCGCTCGAACAGGCCGTAAGCCAGCTCTGGAAATCGCAATACTTCGATACCGCCGCCTGGCAAACCGAATTCGAGGGCATTGCCCGCGGCTGCCAGGCCGCGGGACATCCCGGCATTACCGTGGACGTGCTTAAGAAAATAATCGTCATCCCCGACCTGTCGGAATACAATTGCTCGCTCTTCGCCGCCTGGGGCGAGGCTACGGCCGGCAACCAGATGTTCCAGCTCCGCAACCTGGACTGGACCATGGATCTGGGCATACAGGATTATCCGGTGGTGGCCATATACGACCCTGACGACGGTTTGAAACACGCCGTCATCGGGTTTGCGGGCCTGGTGGGCATCGCCGGCGGCGGAATGAATGAGCAGGGAATTGCGGTTAGTGAGATCATGGGGTATTTCTGTGACGAGGAATATCTCGCGGGGATACCGTTCCCCGTGCTCCTGCGCGATGTGCTCTATCACGACCGCACGTTGACAGAGGCCCTGACGCGCATGCAGAATGCCACCAGGACAAATCAGTACCATTATTGCGTAGGCGACCCGAATGCCGAAGACCCGAAGGCCCGCCTGCTCTTCACGAGCCGGGAGCGCTTCGATATGTGGGCGGACAACGAATCCGTTACGGGGCAGCATCCCTGCCATCCCCGAGTCATTCCGTTCCACGCCCCGTTGAATGATGCCATTTATTGGAAGAATCACAACGGACGCGACAACGAGATCCTGTATAACGGCTTACTGGCACGCTATGGAACGCTGGATGCCGCGGGTGCCATCGAACTGGCGAGAGCGGCGGGCGTGCAGAGCACGGTGCTCAGCATCGTGTACCGCAACTCGGGTCTGGATTTCTGGGTAGCCTATGCCAACGGACTGGATCCGGCTCAGAATCAGAATTATGTTCACATTGAACTCAATCCGGAGCCGTGAGCCAGGACTCACGGAGGCTGCCAGTGGATTTTTTTGACGAGCTGGGCGCGTGGCCACGCACCCGCATTGAAGCCCTGATCGAACAGGCCCGCCCGCAGGATGTCACCGCCGCCATCGCGCGGGAACAGCGTACACCCGAAGACCTGTGCGCGCTGCTCTCGCCCCATGCTCAGGAAAGCCTTGAGTCGATGGCCGTGGAGGCCCGCCGCCTGACCCGATGGCATTTCGGGCGGACAATCGGCATGTACGCCCCCATCTATATCTCCAATGTGTGTGGCGCCGATTGCGTCTATTGCGGCTATGCCGTCCGGTCAGGCAACAAACAACGGCGGCTCAATCTCAACGCCGGCGAGATCCGGACCGAATGCGCGGCGCTCGCCGCCGAAGGCTACCAGAACGTGCTGCTGCTGACGGGTGAAGCCCGCCGCGCCGCACCAGTTTCCTACATTGCCGACGCGGTCGGGATCGCGCGCGAATTCTTTCCGTCCGTGAGTGTCGAAGTCTATTCTCTCGATGAGGAGGAGTACCGGCTGCTGTGCGAGCGGGGCCTCGAGGGCGTGACCCTCTATATGGAGACCTACGACCAGGCGGTCTACCGGGCCGTCCATCTGAAAGGCCAGAAAACCGATTACCGCTACCGCCTTGACGCGATCGAACGGGCCGGGCGGGCGGGAGCGCGCCGGCTCAGCATCGGCGCGCTGCTCGGTCTGACCGACTGGCGGATCGACGGATTCTGGACCGCACTGCATGGCCGGTACCTTCAGCGGACCTGCTGGCAGAGTGCCGTGTCCATCTCGTTCCCGCGGCTGCTCCACACACCAGCACGGTTTTCCATTCCGCACCTTGTCACGGATGCGGAACTGGTCCAGCTCATGCTGGCCATCCGCCTGTTCCTGCCCGAGGCCGGTTTCAACCTCTCGACGCGCGAACGGGCCGAATTCCGCGACCACCTGATCCCCCTCGGCGTGACGATGATGAGCGCCGGTTCGTCGACCCGCCCCGGCGGCTATGCCACCCACGTCGATGAAACGCTCGAACAATTCGCCATCGAAGACCAGCGGCCTCCCGCGAAAGTCGCGGAAGCCATTCGCGCCAAAGGATACGAGACGGTCTGGAAAGATTTCGATTATGCCTTCGATGACACCGCAAACCAATAGCCCCGCCCGCCCATCCGCGCGGGTTCTGCCCTGGAACACCTGGAGCTTTGTGCCATGAAAATTACACTGAACGGCCAGGACCACGAAGTCGTGCCGGGAACGACCATCCACCGTCTGATTCTCGACGCCGGGCACAAACCGGCCGCCACGCTCGTTGAACGTAACGGCGATATCGTTGAACGCGACGACTACGCTTCACTGCGGCTGGATGAAGGCGATGCCATCGAGCTCGTGCAGTTCGTTGGAGGCGGATGATGCGCCTCGCCGAACGAATGCGACGCTTTGACGCCACCGACCTCTATGTGGTGATCACCAAGGAATTCTGTAACGGGCGGCCTGCGCTGACCGTGCTCGATGCGGTTCTGGAAGCGGGAGTCCAGCTCGTACAGCTGCGCGAAAAAGACAGCACCGATCGCGACCTGTATGCGCGCGCCCTTGCCTTTCGAGAACGTACCCGGGCGCACAACGCGCTCCTTATCATTGATGATCGCGTGGATATGGCCCTGGCGGTCGATGCCGACGGCGTCCATCTGGGCGAACACGACCTGCCCCTGGAGGCCGCGCGCCGTATCGCACCCGACCTGATCCTGGGCGCCTCGTCCCACAATCTGCAGGAAGCGCTGGCCGCGCAGGACGTCGGCGCGAGTTACGTGAATATCGGCCCGGTTTTCCCGACGCAGACCAAACGCGTGGCTTCCGGGGCGCTTGGCCCCGAGGCAATCGCCGAGATCGCCCCCAGGCTGAGCATCCCGTTCACCACCATGGGCGGAATCAAAACACACAACATTGCCGAAGTGGTTCGGCGCGGCGCCCGGCATGTCGCCGTGGTCACGGCGGTGACTGCCGCTCCAGATGTGTGCGCTGCCGCGCGCGAGTTGCGCGCCCTGATCCGCGACCCGGCAATACCCTGACCCGCAGAGAGCAACTACGCTTTTTCGCTCAGTGCTTCCGCGATCTTGGAGCGTAATTCCGTCGGCGTATACGGTTTCTGAAGAAAACCGGCCAGGCCCAGCCCATGAAAGCGCCGGGCCACTTCGTGTTCGTCATAGCCGCTCGTCAGGACCACCCGGGCGTCTGGCCGGATCGCACGAATCCGGTGGAAGGTCTCCTCGCCGTCCAGATGAGGCATCGTAAGATCCAGCAGCACCACATCGATGGCACGCGGAGTCTTTTGATACTGCTGAAGCCCCTCGCAACCGTCCGCGGCGGCAAGCACCCGGTAACCGCTGCGCTCAAGCATTTCCTGCGCAACCAGGCGTGCGGCCTCTTCGTCGTCGATGACCAGAACCGTCGATTGCGGCGCATCCTGTGCGGCAGCCGCACCACTGCGCTGCGCGCCCGGACGTACGGCCGTGCCGCAGGGGAACAGGGCCCGCACGGTCGTTCCCTGGCCTGGTTTCGAGTCTACCTTAACCGCGCCCCGGTGCCCGTGAATAATCCCCAGGGCTGCGGCAAGGCCCAGGCCGCGCCCGGTGAATTTGGTCGAAAAGAAGGGGTCGAACAGTGTCGCCTGGGTCTCCTCGGACATACCGCATCCCGTATCGGTAATCTCGAAATAGACAAAGTCACCCTCCGTGTGTTCTTCATCCAGATAGGTGGAACCCAGGTAACTCTTGCTGCAATACATCATGCCGGTACGCAGGGTAATGACGCCGGGGCGGTCTTCGAGGGCCTCCGAGGCGTTCATAGCCAGATTCATAATAAGCTGGCGCAATTGGGAAGTGTCGCCATCCATGTACGGAAGATTCGGGGCAAGGTCGAAAACGAGCTCGGCCTTCTTTGACAAGGCGGACGTGAGCAGGGGCAGCATGTCCTGGAGCACGATATTGAGATTCAGGGTTTCAATCACAAAGCGCCCCTTTCCAGAATAGGCCAGCATCTGCCGGATGAGATCTGCGGCGCGGCGGGCTGTCTTTTCGATCTGGGTGACATTCTTCCGGATGCGCGTGTCTTCCGGCAGTTCTTCCAATACGATGCCGGCGTTGCCCAGGATGCCCATCAACAGGTTGTTGAAATCGTGGGCGATCCCCCCCGCCATGACGGCCAGACTCTCCCGTTTCTGGGTTTGCTGAATCTGCGCCTCCAGTGCCCGCCGATCGATTTCCACCCTCTTCTGCCGGGTTATATCGACACCGAGGATGAGCGCGCCGGCTGGTGCGCCTTCCACGTCCAGGATGGGTTTGCTGAAACACGCCAGGGTGCGAGGGCGGCCCGATTTGGTGCGGATCTCGAACTGCTGGTGCGCCGCACTCTCCTCTCGTGCGGCCTTAAGTAGAAGCGCCCGGCTGCGCTCCCAGTCCGCGGGCTCGGCAAACAGCACCTCCAGGAGGCTGCTGCTCCCAAGCACGGCGTCCCGCGGGTATTCCGTGATCCGTTCCGCGCCGTTATTCCATATCAGAAACCGGCCGTCGAGATCCTGCACGCACACGAGGATATTGGCGCTTTCAAGGAGCGCGTCGCGCCACTGGGAGAGTTCCTGCACCAATTCCTCCGCCCGTTTCTGGTCCGTGATCACGCGATTGGACGCCCTCCGGCCGGCCCAATGGCCGTCGTTATCGTGAACCGGCTGGCTGGCATGAGCCAGCCAGTGTTCCTGGCCATTCACATCGATGATCCGGAACTCGAGCAAGGCGGCCTCGTGCGCGTCCGGCCGGCCGAAGACAAAGCCCCGCGCCCGCTTGCGATCGTCCGGATGCACGATTTCTTCGAGGAGCGACGGGCGGTCATAAAACGCCTGCCTGCAATAGCCGGTGATACGCTCACAGGACGGCGACACATACACCGGTGAACCGTCCGGCCCGAGCCAGTACTCCCATTCGTAGGCAAAATCCGCAAGGATACGCAAGCGGTATTCGCTTTCATGAGGCACGCTGTTTGAAGGCACGTAGCCGGAAATATCCGTCAACACGCTGGAAAAACCGCTCAAGGCCCTCTGGCTGTCCCGCACGGGCGCGGTAGTAGCCAGAAAGCTTCGGATTTCACCACGCTCCCCTGTAAAGCGCACTTCCCGCTGAGTGGGCTGGAGTACTGCGCCGGACGCATCGCTTTCGGTGCGGCGCAGAAATTGAAGGTGGTCCGCATCGGACAGCTCTTCCGGCAGCTTGCCCACCACACTGTCCAGAGATTGCCCGAGGAGCTGCTCGGCAAAGTACCGGTTGCACTCGACAATGCGCCCATCCACATCCTGCCAGATGAGGGCACAGGGCACGGTATCCAACAGACTGAAACCGCCGGCCTGGCCTTCCGGATGCGGGCGGTCATGGTGTGTGGACTGGCTCATGCAATTGCTCCGGAATATGCGGATCCGCGGCCCGGCGCGATACACGGCCGCTTCTCTCTCCCCACGCGCGGGCACAGCGGCGGTATTTTGCACCGGGGCTGCTGTTGGCGCACACGGGCGCCGCCCCCGCGCTCAAAACGTCTCAGGCGCGCGCCTGCCCCGCCATTGTAGCAGAAGCATCCCGGGCAGGCGGTCCCATTTTTTTGGAGGTTTAACACTGAAAAAGGAATGCACTTCACCTGCCCTTCGTGCGCGAAAGGCCTCTTACGGCTGCCCGCCGGGAAAATGGATTTTGCGCTTCTCTGGATCATCGTGCTGGCGGTACAGCAGAGCGGTGTGGCCAATCATACCGACCACTTCGCTGTCTGTGCCCCGGGCAAGTTCGTCAATCAGCGGCCGCTTCTCGTCCTTGTGCTCCACGAAACGCACCTTCACAAGCTCGTGAGCGGTGAGGGCTTTGCCGGCCGAATCGATCACCGTCGCAGTGACCCCGTTCTTGCCGACCATTACGGTGGGTTCGAGCTTCTGCCCGAGCCCACGCAGGAATTTCCTGTCCGCGCCGTTTAATACTCTCATGCATCCTCCTTGGGAGAGGCCGTGCCGGCCGAGCACAACCTGGCCTTTGCCACACGCCGCTGCTATTCGCCCCGGCATGCGTGGTATCTTCTCAAACGAAGATGATAGAGTACGTGAACATTCACCAACAAACCAAGATGGCCTGTTCGTTCAGGGCCGGCACAATGAGCGGTACGGAGAGGATACGATGAAGAAGAATTTCTGGATTCCCGCCTGGAGCCTGGCAGCAGCACTGTTCATGGCGGCATGTCTCGCGCACGCCGAAGATCCCCACTCGTTCTCGATCGTATTGATGCCCGATACGCAGAACTATTCGGAGAAATACCCGGAGACCTACCTGGCCCAGGCACAGTGGATTCGCGACCATGCGGAAGCGGAAAACATCAAATTCGTGATCCACGTGGGCGACATCGTGCAGAACGAACACGAAGAGAACGAATGGCAGCTCGCTGATGCCGCGCATAAACTAATCGACGGGCACGTCCCGTACAGTGTGGTGCCCGGAAACCACGACCTGCGCAAGGAAGAAAAAAAAGTCACCCGCGACACGCCGTTTTTTGACAAATACTTTCCTCCGGAGCGCTTCCAGGGCCAACCCTGGTACGGCGGGCATTTTGGCGCCAACAACGCGTGTAATTACTGCACCTTCGAAGCCGCTGGGATGAAGTTTCTTGTGCTCAGCCTGTCGTTTGCGCCCGACAGCGCCATGCTGTCCTGGGCCGGCGAAGTCATTCAGGCACACCCGGAACACCGGGTTATCATCGCAACCCATTACCACATGCGCCCTGACGGCCGGGCCACTGACGAAAAACCGTACGGACTGGACGGATACGTCGGGGAACGGCTCTGGGAGAATTTCATTCGTAAACAGCCCACAGTATTCATGGTCGTGAGCGGGCACGTGCTCGGCACTCACCATCAGACCGCAACAAACGACGCAGGAAACACCGTGCATGAAATCCTCTGCGATTACCAGGGCGAGGAGAACGGGGGGAACGGATGGATGCAGATCATGCGCTTCGTGCCGGCGGACAGCACAATCCGTGTTGAAGCCTTCTCCCCCACGCTCAACCAGATCCGCACGGAGCTGCCCGATACCTATACGCTGGAATACGCCATGACGGAGGAACTGGCAGAGGCGGCTGCACACTGAACCCCTGCGAGGAACCGTATCGTAGACGGCGCTCCTCAGCGGAGGTTCTGGGTGCGCTTTCGAAGCTCATCCATGCCCGCGACACCGATCTGGTCGAGAAACGGTCTCAGCACCTGGTCATAATCGAAACGGCTCCAGTCCGGCAGTTCTGCACCGGCCGGCAGTGCCTCACGCAAACGTCCGTCGATCCTGTCCCGCCAGGCAAGCAGCTCGCTCATCTGAGCCGGGGTCCACGCCAGGCGTTTCGCGTCGAGGATGCATTTGTAGACCAGGTGGCTCGCTTCGTAAAGCTCGCCAACCTGGAACGCGCTTTCGACCTCTTTCAGGCGGATCTCGCGCGCGGTATTGGCGAAATCCGGGCCCATTTCGTCAACCGTTTCGATGTGGGCGCCGGCCAGCCGTGCAATGGCTACCGGGCCGAGGCGGTCAACGAATGCGACTTGATGCTGCCGGCCCGCCTTCAGAATGGCCAATTGCGCTTCGAGCAATCGCCGTTCGGGTGAATCCCCGGGAGACAGCGCATCCAATTGAGCGCGAAGCGACGCGATCTCCGCATCGAGACGGTTCATCTCGCCTATCATCGTCCGGGCAAGGCGGGTGCCGGTTGCCATGGCAAGCTTCGCCTCTTCGCGGCGGTATTGGTGGTTGGCTATGGCGCCAAGGCTCCCGAACAAGCCCAGCGACATGAAGATGGCGAGCGCCGTCGCCACGGCCGGACGCCGCCCCGCCCAGGCAAACAGCCGCTCCCAGAATTTGCGCCGGTAGGCCGACGTCTCCTGGCCGCGGCTGAAGCGTTCAAGGTCTTCGGAAAGTTCCCGGGCCGTACTGTATCGCCGCTCCGGGGCTTTCTGCAGGGCTTTCATGCAGATCGCGGAGAGTACCGGGCTCGCGCTTCCCTGGCGCCGGCGGGGCGATGGCGGCTGGTGCTGCGCAACCTGCAGTAGCACTTCGGTGCGGGTTTTCCCGGGAAACGGCAGGTGTCCACAGAGAATTTCGTACAAAATTATCCCCAGCGAAAACACATCGGTACGAAAGTCGATTTCGTGAGTGCGCCCTTCAGCCTGCTCCGGACTCATGTAGGCCGGCGTGCCTTTGATGATCCCGGTCTGGGTGGCGGTAATGCCCTGGCTGACCTCCCGTTCGTCGATCTTCTTCGACAACCCCCAGTCGAGCACCAGCACAACGCCGTACTCATCAACCATGACGTTTTCAGGCTTGATGTCGCGATGGACGATGCCGCGCGAATGGGCATAAGCCACGGTCTGGCACACTTTCCCGAAGATGGAGAGCAGCCCGGCAACCTCGCACCGGTCAAATCGCTTCGCCGGGCGTGAATCCAGCATCTGGCGGAGGGTGCGGCCTTTGATGCGCTTCATCGAATAGAAAAGGCCGGCACCGTCCAGTTCACCAATCTCAAATATCGGCACCATGCCCGGATGATCCATGTCGCCCAGAAGCAGCGCCTCATAAATGAATCGTTCTCGCACAGACTGGTCTTCGGCCATCTCCGGCCGCAGGGATTTCACAGCCACGGAGCGGTCCAGATTGGTGTCGTAAGCTTCATAGACAAAGGCCATCCCGCCCTGGCCGATGCGCTGCCCCAGGCGGTAACGGGTACTTGCCGGAAACGTGGCTTGAGGCGCCTCGCTCCGCTTATCCCGCGGGCGCACCAGCAGGGTGTCCAGCAGCGCGGGATCGACGGGCTCCCCGTTCGCGGGCGCCTCCGGATGCCTGATTTCGAGCTCATCGTCTGTCATATCGTCAGCATCCCTTCCTCATGGATCGTCTCGTCCCGCGCCCGAGCCTAATCCTGCACCTTATACAGACGAAATGCCATATCACGGGCGATCGGGGGGAGCGCCAGTTCGAGTTGCCCGCTGTCTCCGACACGGTGCATCTCCGAAGCCTCAGCACGACCAGTGCGGGTATCCCACTGCTCCGCACGCCACGTGCCCTCCGCCAGGCCACGCAGAAGCGCCCGTGCACCCGATACCGGCGACTCGGCAAAGTCGCCCGCAGCCACATTGCTCCACGTATGTGCGCGATGCTGCAGCCACACCAGCGCCTGGCTGTCGCCTGCCACCCCCAGAGCGCGTAAAGCGGGCGCGGCGCGCAGCCAGGGTATTTCGTATGCAGCGTAAAACCAGTCAATTCCCGGATTTTCTACGACGATCCTGTGGCGGCCTGCCGAAACCGGCACCCGGTACGTGCCATCGTAAACATAAAGGGTTTCGGTGCCCTCATCCGTATCCGCGAACTCCTCCGAAAGCACCGTTTCGCCATCCACGTCAATGCGCAGCGCAGCGCCGCCATGGCCCGACACGCCTTCCACAAGCACCCCGAATGTGGTGTCCTCAGGCGCGTCGACCTCGAAGGTGATCGGATTGTGCAGATCCGGGTGGTTGCGCACCCCGTGCTGCAGTCTCGACACCGTCAGATCGGATTGGAGATCGCCTTCCCGCGAAATGCGCACGGTAGCTGGCTGATTCCAGGGAGCCGGGTCCCACGATGCCGCCTCCGTCTGGACCAGGCTGTCGCCGGGAATCCGCAGATCCGACGTGGCGATATCCAAAATTTCGGCCTCCAGTGGGCGGACATGCTGCTGAACGAAATCAAACCCCTCGATCCACCGGTAAAACGCCCCGTAAATCGGATACAGGTTCTGCGGATGCACGTACGCGTCCCACCACCACGTCAGCGGGATGCCCGCCTGAAGCTGCCCCACACTGCTGAACGCGCCATTGTGAATATGTACGCCCGTCGGGTCCAGGTCACGTGCCCGGCCCCGGTGATCGATGCCAAACTCCCCATGAAAATGCGGCCGGTCCGCTGCGGCGCTCTTCTGCGCAATATCCAGCCCGAAATCACGGGCCATATCCTTTGCCTCATAATGATGCGTTTGCACGAAATCGAGCTCCGGCAGGCCGTCAACCGCCGGGTCGCCGTAGGGCCGTGCATGGCTGGTGGTGATCAGGTGCTTCCAGGGGTCGAGCACGCGCAGAAACCGCGCCATATCCGCATGCCACGCCGCCACGGTCTCGCTGCGGTAGGTGTCGATGATGTCCACCTCGTTCCAGAACTCCCACGCAAAAACACTCGTGCTGTACCCGTACCGGGCAACGAGATAACGGAGCCGGTCGCGGTAGGCGGCCAGCATCGCCGGCTCCGTAAAATAGTCTTCCGAGCGCACAAGCGGCCCTCCGTTGGCCTGAATGTAAGGCGTGTCTTCCCAGAGTCCATAGAGCACTTCCGTGGAGCGCAGGATGTTGAAACTGTCAATGCAGAGCATCATCCGAAGGCCCAGCCGCTCGGATTGCTCGAGCACGTAATCAAGGCGCCACGCGTTGCCCAGCGCAATGCCATCGTACCCGCTTTCCAGGGTGTTCATCGCGAAGGTGGTCCAGGGCGGACTCAGCCACACGCGGATGAAGTTGCAGTTGGCCTCCGCATACTTCGCCAGCCAGTCGTCGTAATCAAACGTGCCGCGCCGCCCCGCCCAGCACACGTTCGCCCCAATCAAATAGAGCGTCTCGCCCCGGTCCGTGACGAAATAACAGTGGTCCTGCGGATGCCTGCGCGCCATTCCCGCGACATCAGCGGGCGCAATGTTCACCGAGATGGGTCCCGATTCGACCCTGCCCGACCGGTCGATCGCGGTAACTTGCAGGGCATGGCGTCCTGGTTCTGAAAAAGCCAGGCGTGCCTGCCAGCGGGGCTCGCCCGCCGGTTGGAGGCGTTCCGCGGGCCCTTTGTCCGTATCCTCGAGGCGCCGCTCAAACGGCTGATACAGAAATGCGGGGACCGTAAACCGTTCCCCGGACTCCGGTTCTACCGCCACGTCAACTCGTATCTCTTCGCTGCGAAACGGGTTGCTGTACCGGGCCTCAAGCGCGATATCAAGCGTGATCCGCCCGAAAACCGGCGCCTCGACCCGATCCACTTCCACCCCCGCAATGCGGAGCGGCTTGTCCATGTCCAGAGGGTAGTCCCCTGCCCCGCAAACCGCCTGAACACAGACCAGAATCCATTGGAGGCTATTCCATGGCATAAACAGAGACCTCTCCTATCCAGCCCATCGAAAACGACGCCTTGTTGCACCGCGGGCACAGCCCTTGTCTCGTTTTGAAATCATACTACCTGCAGTCCGGCCGTACATGCGAATTCCCCCGGAACGGGCAGTGTATGTGGAATCAAACGGGATTGTGGCGCTGCTCCCCTCCCCGCGGCCTGTACGTGTCCTGAAATGTAGGCCTGCATACAAAAATTGTCTATAATGCCGCACATGGACCACGCGGAAGGGAACATATCTCCGGAGATCCGCAAGCGGTGCGAGCAACTCCGGAACGAGCTGGACCGGCATAACCGCCTCTATTACGTAGAGGCAAAGCCGGAAATCAGCGATATGGAATTCGATGCCCTCCTGAACGAGCTCATCGCCATCGAGACCGAATTCCCCGAACTGGTAACGCCCGACTCGCCGACGCAGCGGGTCGGCGGCCAGCCGCTTGAAGGCTTCAAGACCGTAACGCACACAATCCCCATGCTCTCCATCGACAACACCTACAACGAGGGAGAGTTGCGCGCCTTCGACGACCGGGTCCGCCGTGGGCTCGAAGGGCAGGAGCCGGCCTACGTGGCGGAGCTGAAGATCGATGGCGTGTCGATGTCGCTGCGCTACGAAGCAGGCCGGTTCGTGCAGGCTGCCACGCGCGGCGATGGCGCCCGGGGCGACGACGTCACTGCGAACGTAAAGACCATCCGCGCGGTGCCGATGCGTCTCCAGGGGGCCTGCCCGGATCTGCTCGAAGTCCGCGGCGAGGTCTACATGCGGCGGCAGGAACTCATCCGCCTGAATGAGTTGCGCGAAGAGGCCGGGGAGCCGCCACTGGCGAACCCGCGAAATACCACCGCGGGCACCCTGAAACTGCTTGACCCGCGCGAAGTTGCCAGACGCCGCCTGGAAATTGCCTGTTACGATGTGGCGCCGCTCCCGGGGATAGAGCTCACATCCCACTGGCAGACCCTGCACGATCTCAAATCCTATGGGTTTCCCGTGAACCCATTTTTCAAGCGGTGCCGGAACATTGACGACGTAATCGCCGTCTGCGAAGAATGGTCGTCGAAACGCCATGACCTGGATTTTGAGACCGACGGAATGGTCATCAAGGTGGATTCGGCGGAGCAGCGGCGGCAGCTGGGCGCGACGTCAAAAGCACCCCGCTGGGCCATCGCGTTCAAATATCCGGCCGAGATCGCGGAGACAAAGCTTGAAACGGTGTCGTTACAGGTGGGCAAAACCGGCACCGTGACCCCCGTCGCGAATCTCGCCCCCGTCCATCTGGCCGGAACCACGGTCAAACGCGCCAGCCTGCACAATTTCGACGACATTGAACGCAAGGACATCCGCGAAGGCGATATCGTCCGGGTGCAGAAGGCCGGCGAGATCATCCCCCAGGTGCTGGGCCCCGTCCTCGAAAAACGCCCGAAAGACGCCCGGAAGATCCCCGTGCCGACGGCCTGCCCGCAGTGCGGCAGCGAAGTACGCCAGGACCCCGACGGAGTGTATCTCCGGTGCCTGAACCCCGCGTGTCCGGCTCAGATCAAGGGCCGGCTCAGATACTTTGCCAGCCGCTCCGCCATGGACATAGAAGGGATGGGCGAGAAACTCATCGACCAGCTTGTGGATAAACACCTCGTGCGAAACCTGGATGACATCTATAAGCTGACGCCCGAACAGCTCGCGGAACTTGAACGCATGGGTGAAAAATCGGCCCTGAACCTGGTTACGGCCATTGCAATGAGTAAAAAACGCCCCCTGAGCCGCCTGCTCAACGGTTTGGGCATTCGCCACGTGGGCGAGCATGTCGCGGAGGTACTGGCGGGACATTATGGCACCATGGACGCCCTCCTGGACGCCCCGGCAGAGTCCCTGTGCAAAGTCCCCGAGGTGGGAGAGGTCGTAGCCAGGGAAGTGCGTAATTTTTTCGAAACCGAAGAGAACCAGGCGCTTATTGCGTCGCTGCGCGCCCACGGACTGACCATGGAAGAGCCGCGCACCGCCACGGGCAGTCCTCAACCTCTGGCAGGCAAGACCGTGGTCGTCACGGGGACGTTGACGCGGTATTCGCGTGACGCCATCGCAAACCGGATCAAACAACTGGGCGGCAGGACAAGTTCGAGCGTGAGCAAAAAGACAGATTTCGTGCTGCGGGGCGACAACCCGGGGAGCAAACTCACCAAAGCGCAGCAGCTCGGCATCCCCATCCTGACCGAGGACGAATTTGACGACCTGGCGGAGCCGAAAGCATGAGCGGAATCCGCGTCGAATGTCCCAGAGATCTGAACCAGGATACCGGCCGCGCCCTCCTCGACGTCGTACGCGAGCGCATGCGAAGTCAGGACGGCGGCGATCTCGTGCTTGATTTCACGCCAACGGACACGATGGACAGCTCCGGCGCGGCCTGGCTGGTGCATATCGCCCAGTTCGTCCGCACCTCTAACGCCGACTTCCTTCTCGAAGGACAGCATGGCGGCGTGGCCGAATTCATCAACCTGATCGGTCCCGGCCTGAGCGGTACCGAAGAGCGAAAAGAAAAAAGCGACAACCTTTTCGAGCGGATCGGCGCAAAAGGCTTCGGCATGGCGGAAGAGGCGCGGCAGATGCTTAGCCTTTTCATTGACGCCGTGTACTGGACGTTCATCGGGCCCATTGAAGGGCGGGGCCTGCGTTGGGGACTCGTCGCGGAAGAGCTTTACGAGATGGGGGTCCGCGCCATCTGGATTAACAGCGTCATGAACGCGTTGCTCGGCCTGATCGTGGCGATGCTTTCAGCCGCTCAGTTGCGCACGGTTGGGCTCGACATCTACGTCGCGGACTTGACGGTGATCGCGTTTGCCCGCGAACTGGCGGCAATCATGACCGCCGTGGTCGTTTCAGCGCGGACCGGCGCGGCCATTGCCGCGGAACTGGCAACCATGAAGGTGCAGGAGGAGATCGATGCCTTGCGCGGCATGGGGCTGAAAGTGCCGCAATTCCTTGTGGCCCCCAAAGTGCTTGCGCTGCTTATTGCCATGCCCTGCCTTACGGTCGTTGCGATGTACATGGGCGTATTTGGAGGCGCGATCTGGGGCATGGGCGTCCTGGGTTTTTCGGGCGAAATTTGGTTTCGCCAGACCATCGGAGCCCTCACGCAAGGCGATGTGCTGCAGGGCTTGCTTAAATCGCTCTTTTTTGCCGTCTCCATCGTGCTCATTGGGTGCCATAACGGCCTGCGCGTGCGAGGCGGCTCCCGCGGCGTCGGTTTGATGACAACCCGGGCCGTGGTGATGGACATCTTTATGATCGTCGTGATCGACATGCTCTTCGCGGTGGTGTTCTATTATGTGCTCTAAAATCCTGCAAAAGGCGGTTGAACCCGTAATCGAGGTGCGAAATCTCGTTGCGCGCTATGGCGATCAAGTGGTGCTCAACGACATCACATTTGAAGTCCCCAGGGGCGAAATCTTTGTCATCCTCGGGGGCAGCGGGTGCGGAAAAACGACGCTCCTCAAGCACATGACCGGCCTGCTGCAACCGGCGGCCGGCCATGTCTATTACTCCGGCACCGACATCACGACGCTCGACGAAGACCAGCTCGCCGGAATCCAGCAGAATATCGGCATCGCGTTCCAATCGGGCGCCCTGTTCAACTCGTTGACCGTGGGGGAAAATGTTGCACTCCCCATGCGCGAGTACACCGACATGCCGGAGGAATTGATTCAGGCCATGGTCGTGCTGAAACTGAGCCTGGTCGGGCTGGCCTCGGCAAAGGATCAACTCCCGGAAGAACTCTCTGGAGGGATGAAAAAACGGGCCGGACTGGCACGGGCCATTGCACTCGATCCCCCCATCGTGTATTTTGACGAGCCTTCCGCCGGCCTGGATCCCATCACGGCTTCGGGCCTCGACGATCTCATACTGGATCTGAAACGCCTGCTGCGGATTACGTTCATTATCGTGACCCATGAGCTGGAGTCCATCAAGAAGATTGCTGACCAGGTCCTGATGCTGGATGACGGCAAAGCCGTGTTCCAGGGAACGGTGCACGAAGCGCAAACAAGCTCAATCCAGCGCGTGCGGCAATTCTTCGAACGAAAAGCCGACACCTATATCCGGCAGCAGCACACCTAGGAGAGGATAACGTGGCAACCCAAGCACAAAAAATGAAGGTGGGAATCTTCCTCGTAGGATGCCTGGCCGTGCTGGCGGGAGGATTCCTCGTGGTGTCGGGATATAAGAGCGGCGAACACACCAACTATTTCATCCAGTTTGACGAATCCATCCTGGGACTCAGCCGCGGCGGACTCGTCGTCTACAACGGCGTGCCCGTGGGCAAAGTGTCGGACATCACGGTGTCGGAAACCCGCAGCGTGCGCGTGGATATCGAGGTGAAAGATGCTGAAATCACCCTGAGCCCCGGCGTGGAAGCTCAGCTGGTCATGTACAGTATCGCGACCGGCACCATGACCGTCTCGCTGTCTGGGGGCAACCCGGAAGAAGGAAAACTACCGCCCGGTTCGGAAATCCCGTCCCGGCCTTCCTTGTTCGCATCTACCGCGGGCAGCATCCCGGAAGTCGTCAAAAAAGTCAGCGATATCGTGGACAAGATCAATACGGGATTGGAAGGCATCGAAGAGGGGCAAATCAAAGCGATGCTGGATGAAGCCGATAACGCACTCCAGGACGCGCGCGAGGTTTTCTCGGAAACCGCCACCACGCTCAAGGAGCTCCGGATAAAAACTGTCGAAGGCGTTGACGACGCGCGCAAGCTCATCGAAGAGATCCGGATGGAGATCCGGCCTTTCACGGAGAACACCAACGCGCTCGTCAAATCTGCCAACTCCACCTTGAGCACGATCAATGAGAAAATTACCCCCCTGGATTTCTCCAAAATCGAGGGCGAGCTGCTCAACACCCTCACGAGCATCCGCGAACTGGCCGATGCCGCCCGGAAAACCACGGGGCAGCTCGAAACCGTTTCTAAAACCGTCGTCTACGAAGCCGATAACGTCGAATTCATGGTGCGCCAGACCACGGATTCACTTCAGGAAACCCTCGAGGCCCTCCGTGCCCTCGCTGACACGCTGCGACGGGACCCCTCTGCCGTTGTCTACGGTCCCGCACATCCAAAGGGAGAGAAATGATGCGCCGCGTAGTGATCCCCCTGATGCTGGGCGTTTTTGCAGCCACCGGTTGCATCCGGCCTACAGTAACGCCAACGATCCGCTATGTCCTGAAACCCGAAATCGCGGTCGCACAGGCTTCCCCAACCGAACGTTCGCTGGGTATCCGGCGATTTCGCGCCTCCGCTCTGTACCGCACGCCCATCCTCTACGCCCAGGACCATCAGATCCACCCCTATCCGTATGCTGAATGGGCGCTGAACCCCGAAGACATGGTCACCCGGGCCATCACCGATGCCATCGTTGCAACCGGAAGGTTTCGGGATGCCGGCGACGCCTCAAATGTGAACCGCCCCGAGCTGATGCTGGTCGGTGAATTGCGGCGATTTGAAGCCGACCGGGATGCCAGCCCGGTTGTGGCGGTCTGCGAAGTGCGCATCGAATTGCGTGAAGCGTTTGGAACCGGTCTGCTCTGGGCCGATACCTTGGTCGCCCGCGTGCCGCTCGCGGAAGATCGGGTAGATGCGCTGCCCGATGCCATGAGTCTCGCCGTGGCTCAAATCGCCAACAAAGCCGCCACGGAAATCGCTGCCCATTGAGTGGCAACATATCATTCTCAATTTCATCGATTCTGGAATGGTCGCGGATAGAGACGCATACATTTGATGCGGGGATGGTGTCGACGACACTGAATTGAGGAGGATCACGGGTATGCGGCGCAGAGAATTTCTCGGATTGCTGGCCGCGGGAGCATCGACGGCCGGGTTGGGCTGGTTCACGCGGCGCGCCAGCGCTGATGGACGCCGGCCCAACATCGTCTTGTGCATGGCCGACGATCAGGGCTGGGGCGACATGGCCTACAACGGGCATCCGGTGCTCCAGACGCCTCATTTTGACGCCATGGCCGCGGAGGGCATCCGTTTTGACCGGTTTTATGCGGCCGCACCCGTGTGTTCGCCCACGCGCGCCAGCGTCATGACCGGCCGCACACCGAACCGAATGGGATGTTTCCGATGGGGCCACTCCCTGCGCCCCCAGGAAATCACCGTCGCGGAAGCCCTCAAAGCAGCCGGCTATATCACGGGTCACTTTGGAAAATGGCACCTCGGCTCCGTCCAGCGCGGCAGCCCTGTGAACCCCGGTGCAAGCGGCTTCGACGAATGGCTCTCCGCGCCGAATTTCTTTGATAATGACCCCATCCTGAGCCGCGAAGGGCAGGCCGTCCAATTCCAGGGGGAAAGCTCCATGGTCACCGTAGACGCGGCTATCGCGTTTATGCAGAAACACGTAGACAGCCCGGCTCCCTTTCTTGCAGTAGTCTGGTTCGGCTCGCCGCACAACCCGCACAAAGCGCTCGACAGTGACCTGGAACTCTACGCGGGGCAGGACAAAGAGTTCGCTCATTTTTACGGTGAGATCACGGCCATGGATCGCGCCTTCGGCAAACTGCGCCACGAGATCAACCGCCTGGGCATCCGGGAGAACACGGTCTTGTGGTATTGCAGCGACAATGGCGGATTGCCCAAGGTTGGCAGCACCGGCGGACGCGGCAGCAAAGGCCAGATCTACGAAGGCGGCTTGCGTGTCCCGGCCCTGCTCGAATGGCCCGCCAGGTTCCCGAAACCTCGCGTACTCAACACCCCCTGCGTGACCTCCGACATCTACCCCACGCTGCTCGAAATCGCCGGGGCGCCCGTCCCCGACCAGCGGCCGCTGGACGGGATCAGCATCATACCGCTGCTCGAGGGCGTCATGGCCATGCGCCCGAAACCCATTGGGTTCTGGTCTCATCCCGGTGACGGGATCCTGACCCCGTCCGACACCTGGATGACGGAACTCCTTCAGGCGCAACAGGAGGGAAAGGAAATCAACGATCCGGTCCGGATCCGCCCCGACGCCGGCGAGATCAAAGAACACTACCCCACGGAATCGTTTCCCGGCCACAGCGCCTGGCTTGACTGGCCCTGGAAGCTCCACCGCATCGAAGACCAGGACGGCGGCGTGGTCTGTGAACTCTACAATTTATACACGGACCCCGGAGAAACGGCCGACGTCTTGCTGGAGAACCCGGAACAGGCGGAAGGCATGCTCGCACAACTGCTTGACTGGCTCGCCAGCGTCGCCAACAGCTTGAACGGCAACGATTACGGCTGATCACGAAACGCGCAGCGAACCGGCGTAGTGCTCGATGTAATCCCTGTGTTACGACGATTCGCGATGCCCTGTATCACAAGCAGACCGCTCATCCGGGCCTTCTCCCCCGCTGTCCCGGCGGGAATCATGCAATTACCCGCTGCGTTGGCGTATCATAGTGTTGTGGAGCCCATGCAACGCCGGTTCGTGGCGATGCATGCGACAGAAGCCCCGCTTCAGGTAACCTGGTGATTCTAGACCCATGCAGCGCGCACCAAAATCATTCAGACTGCACATCGGCCTGTTCGGCCGCCGCAATGTCGGAAAATCGAGCCTGCTCAACGCGATCACGCGCCAGCAGGTCTCGCTCGTGTCGCATCATGCCGGCACTACGACGGATCCGGTCGAAAAGCCCATGGAATTGCTGCCCTTGGGGCCAGTATTGTTCATCGACACCGCGGGCATCGACGACGAGGGCGACCTGGGCGAGTTGCGCACCCAGCGCACGCGCCAGGTCTTCGAGCGGACGGATCTGGGCGTGCTGGTGACGGAGCCCGGCGCCTGGGGCACCTTCGAAGATGAGATCCTCGATCAATTGGCTCGCCGCGAGATACCCGCGATTGTCGTGTTCAACAAAATGGATTTGGGCCGTCCCGAACCGGGTTTGCTCGCGACCCTGCGGGAGCGCGGCGTGCCCGTGGTACTGACGGCCGCGGCAACCGGCGCCGGCATTTCCGATTTCCGGCAGGCGCTCCTGAACCGTGCTCCCGACGAGTTTGTGAATAACCCGGCTATCCTGGCGGACCTGGTAGGCCCGGGCGAGATGGCAGTCCTGGTGGTGCCGATCGACAAAGAGGCGCCGAAAGGGCGGCTCATCATGCCGCAGGTGCAATCCATCCGCGACCTGCTCGACGGCGACGCCTTCTGCATGGTGGTAAAAGACCGCCAGCTGGGAGAGGCGCTGCGCCGCCTGAGCGTGCCGCCCAAACTGGTGGTGACGGATTCGCAGGCGTTCAGGGAAGTGGCCCGCGACACTCCGCGCGAGATCCTGCTGACCAGTTTTTCGATACTCTTCGCGCGGTTCCGGGGCGACCTCGTTCAGCAGACGCTCGGTGCGATGGCCATCGAATCTCTGCAACCCGGCGACCGTGTTCTGATTGCGGAACATTGCAGCCACCACCCCATCGAGGAAGACATCGGCCGCGTCAAGATTCCCCGCTGGCTCACGCAGTATGTGGGCGGCCCGCTCGAATTTGAATGGGTGCAGGGACACGATTTCCCGGAAGAGATCGCCCCGTACCAGCTCGTAATTCACTGCGGCGCGTGCACGGCAAACCGACGTGCGATCTTGAACCGGATCCTCAAATGCCGTGAGGCGGGGGTGCCCATAACGAATTACGGGCTGACCATTTCGTACAGCCTGGGCATCTTCGAGCGCGCCCTGGAGCCGTTTCCCGAAGCCCTGGAGGCGTATCGCGCCGCGAAAACAGACTGCGGCGTCCAAGCCGGGGCGGCCGTACCGGAGACCATGCCCGCAGCCGACCACCTGTAGGGCACAGGGTTCGTATGCATCATGATGACGAGATTATCTAACCCCAGCAACAGTGAACTCAGCGAAGCCGGCATCCAGGCCTGGCTTCGTGAGGAGGACAGCGCGCGCCTGGAAGAACTCTGGGCGCTGGCTGACAGGGTGCGCCGGGCGGCCGTCGGCGATGAGGTCCATCTCCGGGGACTTATTGAAATTTCAAATCATTGCATCCGCGCGTGCGGGTACTGCGGCCTGCGCTCCGGCAACCGTGAAGTCGCGCGCTACCGGATGTCCGAAGACGAGATCCTGAGCTGTGCCGCCGACGCCGTGCAGTACGGGTACGGCACAGTCGTCATGCAGGCGGGCGAGGATTATGGAATCGACGCGGACTGGCTCGCCGGGATCGTCCGCCGCATCAAAACCGAGACTGCTCTGGCGGTAACCTTGAGTCTGGGCGAGCGCCCCTTCGAGGATCTGAAGGCCTGGCGTGAAGCCGGTGCGGACCGTTACCTGCTCCGCTTCGAAACATCCGACCGCGCCCTCTACCGCACGATCCACCCCGACGCCCGCGGGCAAGTGTCGGACCGCTTTGCCATTCTCGCGCAACTCCGGCAGCTGGGGTACGAGATCGGCAGCGGCGTGATGGTAGGCATCCCCGGGCAGAGCTATGAAAGCCTCGCCCACGACATCCACACCTTCCGCACGCTCGATCTGGACATGATCGGGGCAGGGCCGTATATTGAACATCCGGAGACGCCGCTCGGCCAGGGCGACTGGAGCCGCCCATGCGTCGACGGCGAGCAGGTTCCGAATACGGAGTTGATGACATACAAAGTGGTTGCGTTGACGCGGCTCGTCTGTCCCGAAGCGAATATTCCCAGCACCACGGCGCTGGCAACCCTGAACCGCGCCGGGGGACGCGAGCTGGGGCTGGCACGGGGAGCGAATGTCATCATGCCGAACATCACGCCGCCCCGCTACCGCCGCTTGTATGAGATCTACCCCGCTAAGGCCTGCTTTGACGAGACCGCGACGTCGTACCACGCGGACATGCCCGCGTGGCTTGAGGCCATCGGCCGCGTGCCGGGACATGGACAAGGCGGCCGCGTTCGGGCCAGGCCACGCAAGTAGCCGAGGACTTCCGGCATCAGGAGTATTCGAGCAGTATGGGGCGGTCAAAGGCGAAATATGAACTTGGCCATGCACATCTCGAACGGCTGGTCCACTACTATCATTTTCTGGGGGAACGCGTAGACCTCGATGAGACCACACGCGTCTCCAGCCAGCAACTCGCCCAGCTGCTTACCATGGATGACACCCAGGTGCGCAAAGACCTCGCGGCGATTGGGGTACGCGGGGTGCCGCGCCTGGGCTACCGGGCGGCGGACGTGGTGGACGCCATCCGGCAGGCGCTGGGCTTCGACACGATCCACCGGGCCATTCTGGTGGGGGCCGGCCGTCTGGGCGGCGCCCTGGCCGCATACCGCGGCTTCGTAAAGTACGGTCTGCGCATTGTTGGCGTGTTTGACCAGGATCCGGGAAAAGTCGGCACTACAATCGGCACGCATTTTGTCTACAACACGACAGAACTCGAGACCGTCATTGAACGCAACAACGTCCGCCTGGCCATTTTGGCTGTACCCGCCGAAGCCTGCCAGGCGCTCGCGGACCGGCTGGTCCGCGCCGGCATTGCGGGGATCTGGAACTTCGGCCCAACAACACTGACCGTTCCCAGCGGCGTCGTGGTGCGCCATGAACACATTGTGGTCGGTCTCGCGGAGCTGGCCTACCACCTGCAACATGAACCCGAATGCCACGGAGCCGTGCCGCACGAAACCGAATAGCGGCCGGGCAGCATAGGAAATGCCGCGCCAGGGCCTTCTCTCAAACCCAGTCGCGCGGCGAAATGAACTGCGGCATTACCGGGCGGCACTGTGAAAACACAGCCTCAGGAGGGGGTTAAGCGCGCCTTCACTTCTTCGATTTTTGAGCGGTGCCCTTTTTGCTGCGTTGTCTGGCAGCTTTTTTGCGGCTCGGCGCAGTAGCGCTAGCCCGGGAGGCGCGTGCTGAGGCACGTGCTCCGGTTTTCGTTCGCAGCCGAACCAGTTTTGTCGACGCCAGGCGCCCGAGCTCCGTCGATGGGGCACGTTCCACCAGCTGCTCGTAAAGTTCAATGCTTTTGTCGATACGATCGAGATTGACTTCGCACAGCCTCGCCCAGCGGAACAGGGCCTCCGACCACGGCCGAAGCTGCTCGCCCGAGATTTCGGCGCATTTTTGGAACATCTCAGCGGCTTCCTGAAAACGCCCGTTCATCTCGAGCAGGTGGGCCGCAGCGAACAGCGCATGACCCTGTTTTTCCGGGTAATTCTCGTACATCGCCACCGCGCCATCGATATCACCCTGCGCCGCAAGCTCCCGGGCTTGAAGAAATTCGTCGACGCCGGGCAGCGACGTGTCCAGCCAGGTGATGCGCCGAACACTCCGCAACGCCATCGCGGAAAGAAACGAATAGCTGAAATAGGCGCCGGGAATGACCCCGATGACCAGGCTGTACAAGACAACCGTCAATTTGCGGTAGGCATCGGCACGCACCCAGATGGGGATCGCCGCAATCAGGTACAGCGCCAGTGCCAGAATGCCCGCATTCACAATGAGCCACAACGGGGGGACTTTGTCGCGCTGGTACCACACGCGGAACACGGCGTAGCCCGCCACCGCGATCGCTATCGCAACACCCGTTAAGACAAGAAGTTCCGACAGTTTTAGAATGTAAAGATACGAGACTTCCTGGGGCATCCGCTCGAGCATCATTCTCCCTCGCTTTACGCGACCGAGGCTCTCCCCTGACCGTGCAGGTCGACGCGCTTCGAATCGAGTGCACCAAAACAACCATTCCCCAGACTCGATTCTGCTTGCGTGCGCTATTCTGCCTTCAGTGTACCATCTCCTGCAACATTCTGCCTCAATGTACTGATTTGACTTGGCTTGCGCTCGTTCCCAGCTCGCATTTTTCCCTGAGCCATGAGCGCACGCGGGACTTTCGGTGCGCCGACGTCCTCGTCGGCATCAGAAAAACGGACGTCCGGACGCACGCGGGACTTTCGGTGCGCCGACGTCCTCGTCGGCATCAGAAAGACGGACATCCGGGCGCGCGCGGGACTTTCGGTGCGCCGACGTCCTCGTCGGCATCAAAAAAACGGACGTCCGCGCGCGCACGGGACTTTCGGTGCGCCGACGTCCTCGTCGGCATCAAAAAAACGGACGTCCGCGCGCGCACGGGATTTTCGGTGCGCCGACGTCCTCGTCGGCATCAGAAAGACGGACGTCCGCGCGCGCGGGACTTTCGGTGCGCCGACGTCCTCGTCGGCATCAAAAAGACGGACGTCCGGACGCGCACGGGACTTTTGGTGCGCCGACGTCCTCGTCGGCATCAGAAAGACGGACGTCCGGACGCGCACGGGATTTTCGGTGCGCCGACGTCCTCGTCGGCATCAGAAAGACGGACGTCCGCGCGCGCACGGGACTTTCGGTGCGCCGGCGTCCTCGTCGGCATCAAAAAGACGGACGTCCGGACGCACGCGGGACTTTCGGTGCGCCGACGTCCTCGTCGGCATCAGAAAGACGGACATCCGGGCGCGCGCGGGACTTTCGGTGCGCCGACGTCCTCGTCGGCATCAAAAAGACGGACGTCCGGACGCGCGCGGGACTTTCGCAGGCTAGTGAGTGCAGATTCTTACAAAATCAGCCCGTTTTGATGCAAAAGCGGCCCCGGCCGAGCCAATCCCGGAATAGAGCCATTTTTAAAAAGAAGGTCTTGACACCCCGTACACTATTCACAGGTTTTGACGTCTTGAAAAGCCTGTGCTAGAATGCGACCGAGTTCAAAGGGAGTGCGCCGAATGACAGACGAGGCAGTTCGGAACGAAGATACGCCCGACCTCAGCAAAGGGAGAGAATGCCTTGTCTTTTTGATGGGGCAACACTTCCTGGGGCGCATCCTTGACGCCTCCGAAGACCGCCTCACACTGACCTTCCCCGGTACCGATTACCCCACGCCCGGTATGCAGCTTCAACTCCAATTCCACGATGAAGAAGGCTTCAATTCCTACCTGTCTCTTGTCGTGGCTGGGCCGCAGGAACATGCCGGTTGCGTGATCGTTGAGCGCCCGGCCGCCATGGAGCGGATACTGCACCGCCAGAACTGCCGGGTCTCCACGGACTTGACCGTACAGATCAAAGAAGCGGAGCTCATCCGGCAATACGACGCCGCACTGCTCAATCTCAGCGGAGGCGGTGCCCTGCTGGAAACCGATGCGCCCCTGGACTTGAACAGCAGTGTCGAAATGACGATTTCCATCCCACTCGACACCGTCCGGACCATCCATGGGCGCGTGACACACATCGAACGTCTTGTGCCGCCGCACGATAGCTGCCGTTTTATCGTCGGCGTGTGTTTTGGGAAAATGGATGCAGCAACCACTCGGGCCATCAAAGAATATGTCTGGCAACGTCTTCGCGAACTGTACCCGGGACACTAGCGTCCCCGCACTCTTCACCAAAACGGGCTTTTTCGGGCCCGTCTCACCGGTGTGACCTGACCATGAAACATACAATGACACAACGGCTCCGTCGGCCTCGCTTCGTCAAGAATTTACCTCTCCTCCTGCTGCTTGTGGCACTGACAGGTTCGCCACCGGTGTACGCGGGCGTCATGCGTGTCCCGCTGGCGCCGGGCGTGTCTGCCGCATCACGAAATGGCCGATCGCTGTTGCTGGAATACAACCGGGCGGCAGGACCGGCGCCCAGGGCATTCGCCGACAAATACCTGGCCGATTCGAGCGCCTGGAAAACGTATCAGGGCATGACGTCCTCGATTGCGGTCCCCTTTGACGAGTTGAACCCGGCCGCTCAACGTGAAGTCCTGCTGGCCGTATTCCCGTACGACGTCGTCACGCCAGACGGCTGGACTCACTACGTGCTTCATGAAGAGGATTCAGGCCCGGAGGCCCTGTGGACGCTGTGCCGGTGGCTGACTGGTAAAGGCAGCACCTGCAAAGAGATCCAGAAAATCAACAAACTGGAGACGGACAAGCTTCGCCAGGGACAATCCCTGTTTTTCCCATCGATCCTCCTTCTCGATGCGATGAAGAAACCCACGGGGGAGCGGCCTGCCCCGCCCGGATTGCTGGCGGCATCTCCGCTGGCGCCGGCCCAGGAGCCGACAGACACGCCCCTGCACGCGCTGGCCGCGAGCGCGGCGCCGGGAGCGAATGAGCTCGAATACAGCCGCGACGCCCGGGGGGCTTATGCGCTGTATCGCCTGAAACGCGGAGAAGCTCTGTACACGGACGTGGTCGCTCGCTTCACCGACGTGGATGTGCAAGAATCGGCCGCGGCAACCATCCTCGCCGCCTGCAGTGTGGTGATGGAGCGCAGTGGCATTCGGGATGAGCGGTCGATCCCCGTCGGCCAGGCGATCAAGATCCCGATGGACATGCTTTCGGCCCAGTACATGCCGGAAGGCTCATCCGAGCGCTCCGAGTATCAGGCGATGGTGCTCGAAGCCCGGCGCCTGCGCGGCGCCGTGCGAAGCAAAGATCTGGCGGGGGTCGTTGTCATTCTGGATCCCGGGCACGGAGGACGTGACCACGGCGCCTGGACCACCAACAACCGCTTCAGTCTGTATGAAGATGAGATCAATTACGATATTGCCTGCCGGATCAAGCAGATCCTCGAATCCCAGACGCAGGCCACGGTGCATTTGACCGTAATAGACCGCATACAGGGATATACCCCAACAGACCGCACCCGTTTCGTGCACGACACCAACGAAGAGCTGCTGACCTCTCCGCGGCACCGCGACCTGGACGGCGACAAGATGTCGCTTAATCTGCGCTGGTATCTGGCCAATTCGATTTACCGGGCCGAGGTTGCGCGTGGTGTCGACCCGAAAAAAGTCGTGTTTTCAAGCATCCATTGCGACAAACTCCATCCCAGCCTGCGGGGCGCCATGATCTACGTGCCGGGTGCGGCGGGACGCCGCGACAAGGAGGCGCCTGCGCTCACCCTGGCCAGTTACGACAAGTACAAAGAAGTGGGCGAACAGAATTACGCCAGTTCCACCGCCGCGGAACGGCGGCGCGATGAGGCCCTGTCGCGAAACTTCGCCACGGTGCTCATGGATGAACTCGGAAAAAAACGCATTAAACGCCATGACCGAAGCGCCCCCATCCGCGCACAAATCCGCCGCGACGGCACGTCGTTTGTGCCCGCGGTATTGCGCAACACCATGGTGCCGACCAAAATCCTCATCGAAACCGCGAATCTCGCCAATGACGTCGACTGCGCCCGCCTGGAAGATCCTGAGTGGCGGCAATGGTTTGCCGAGGCCTATGTGAACGCGCTCAAGGTCTATTTCGCGGGATAGGCGCCTGCGGCCTCAGCAATAGCCCCTCAGGCAACGGGCGGGCGCAAGCGGCCCGCCTCAGAAACAGGGCGCTCCATCGGGAAGGCGAAGCGTCAAGACCCTTTAGGCCCAAGCAGAGCGTAGGTGCGGGGCTGGTGATCCGGGGCGCTGACCGTGCGTGCGGCAGGGTCGAATTTCTGGCCTTCGAGGCGTGCCCAGCCGGTGTCCGCTTCGTGCGCATAGAGCACGAGCGAAGCGGGGTCAAGTCCCTGCGGGATTTCGCTCCCCACATGCAGGGTGACGGTGATCCGGACAGGGACGTCGCGTTTGGAGAGGGACAGGGCCACGCAGGCGCCGTACGCCTGAAGGCCTTCAGGAAGCGTGGCAGGCGGTTCAGACAAGACTTTTGTGAACGCGCCGATTGATGCATCTGCTTCAAGTCTGAATTCCGCGCTGTGGTTCTCGGACATGAGTTCAAGGGTCTTGCCCCAGGCCAATGCAGGTTTTCGGGACTCGGACGCTGGTTCGGCTGCGGCATGATCCTGCGCTGCTTTCTCCGTCGGAACCGCGGCTGGAAGAGCCGGGGCGATCTCCACGGGCGCTGCGGAGGGCATTTCCTGAGTCTGTATTTCAGCTGGGGGCATTGCCGACGCAGCTCCACGTGCAAACGCGGCGTAAACGCCTGATTGGTCATCGGAGCCCATCATCGCACCAGCCTCTGCGTTGAAATGCTGATCAGACAACGCCTGCCAACCGGATTCCGCCCGGTAGGCCAGCAGTTCGACCTCGCTCGCGTTTGCTGCCGTGATCCCCGGGACAGTGAGTTCGAGTTGCAGCGTGACGGAGACCGCGGGATCAGAGCAATGCACACCTGCGAACGGCGTTATCGGAGACAGACCCTCCGGCACAGGCGCGGGCGGCTCTGTCGAGGCGCTCACGAAGGCGCCAAGCGAGTCCGATGCCTGGAGGCGCACCGTGCCCGCACCGCCGGGAATGGCTATCTCAAGCGATTTGCCCCAGGCCAAACCCGAGCGCAGCGCGCCGTCGGGAACACCCGGCGCCGCGCTGGCAGCTGGGGCTAGAGGCGGCGGTGCAGGCGGCTCGGACTCCGCGGGGGGTGCATCCGGTGCCTCCGGCTCATCAGTCTCGACCAGTGCAGACGCGGGTTCCGCCGGTGTTTCCTGCACGGGCGCTGGGGAGGCTTCCTCGGCGCGTGCCGGCGCTGCCGGTGGGCTTTCCAGCCGCGCGCGGAGCGACGCCGGACCCAGCACGGCGCAGGTGGGTGTCCCTTCCAGACGCGCCCGGAAGATGCGCGTTTCTGGATTCACCTGCTGTTCCGGCGCGGGGAACCACCCGTGCGCCGGATCAAGAAAACACACCGCGAGCCGTTGCAGCCCGGCCGTTTCAACCACGGACGGCGGCACATAGATGGCGGCGTCAATGGTGACGGCGGCATGCACGCTGTCCAGGACCGGAGTGACGAATATCGTAAACGGCGCCATGCCGTCGGGCATGGGAGCGGGCGCATTCGGGCTGCATTCCAGGTGTATTGAAACGGGGTCGCGGGCTTCGATGCCGAACACGCCCTGCATTCCAACAGGCCGGAGGGTGGGCCGCCTCCCGAATGCCCGTTCTGCATAGCGCTGCACGTCCTTGTCGAGGAAGTAGTTCACTTTGAAGCGGCGTTCAGAGAACAGCTTGAGCTGATCGGCGAAGTGCCGCGACGATGGATCGTCGGAGATACCGCCGGGCAGGATGCTTACCGATTCCGGCGTATCGCCGAACTGGATGGCCATGGCGTACGCGAACCCGTAGTTCGGCAGAAGCTTCCGCCGTGCAATGCCGTAGTCGCCCATGACCATCAGCGGTTCACCCGCCTCGCCCCCCGCGACCGGCGCTTCTTGCGGGCCCTTGCGCATCCGGTGCACGTCGCCCCACGGCACATCCAGCGCATCATGGACGTTGCGCATTTCACGGGCCGCGTTCGACAGCGCTTCGAGCGCCAACCGCTCCACATGCGGCGGCTTACTGACGAACTCCTGGTACAGGATCACGTCGGGCAGATGCGGGCCGGCGAGCTGCCGGTACGCCGCCCACCAGGCATTGAACAGGGTCATGCCGGCGCTGCCGGTCTCCGCGACGAAATTCCAGGAGCGAAGGATATCGGCTCCGTGGGCGGTGTCGGGATGGGCGGTCTCGTAGAAGTGCTCACGAGCGTCCGCCCATTGTATGAGTTGCGGCACAGCGGCGGTGGCGAACGGCACCAGCACGTCGTACACCATCGCCTGGGCTTCGTGAAAGCTCCGGGAGCCCATACTGAGCAGATGGCGGGCGCGCTGCGCGCGGAAGGTGTCACGTTCATTGGCGAGCCAGAGCGGTATCGATGCGGGGGCAATGCCGGAATTGAGGGTCGCTCCCCAGGGCGGCGTGCCGCACGCCTGTATGAATCCCGCAGGCGGGTTCACAATCGTGGGCAAGGCACCCAGCGGCACGAGTTCGCCCCACGCGAATTGCGGATTGTTGGCGGGAACAGGGGCGTCCCAGACATAGGGCGCCGCGTGCGGCCCGAGTGGCCCTTCGCCGCTCCCAGGCTCCAGCTCCGGCCCACGCGCCAGCGCAGGCGGAAGGGTTTTGTCGCCGACTTTCGCGTTATAGAGATAAAAGAGGTTGCCGGCCCGGTCGGCATAGACTACATGGAAACAGGGCAGCTGCCGCATCCCCAGCGCATTGCGAAACTCGCCGAGATTCCGGGCAGCCGCCATCGCCATCATCTGGTCCAGCGTCTCGAAATCGGCATACCCGCCCGCCATGAACGTGCAGGGCTCCGATCCAATCTCGCCCACCACAGGGCCCCGGGCCGTCAAGCGGAACGGCACGCTGCGCTGGCGCATCCCGCTCGGCGTACCGACAAAATAGACCCGGCTTTCCATCACTTGCCGCCCAATGAGGAGCCGCTCGAGCTTGGCCTGGAGCTGCATCCGGTTTGGATCGCCGGGCGGCAGCCGGATCTCACCCTCCGGCATCGTGTAGATGTCCGCAAAATCGGGATAGTTGGGCGTGAGCGCCCATCCGAGGACCTCATTGTGGCCCTGCAGAATCACGGGCAATCCGCAGAGCGTCGCTCCCGCAACATTTACCTGCGGGCCGGCCAGATGCGCCTCGTACCATTGGAACGGCCCGTCGTAGTATCCGTGCGGGTTCAGCACCAGTACGGCCGCGCCCGACAGCGTACGCGATGGCGCGAGCGCCCAGGCGTTGCCCGAATACGCGGGCGCCGGGCGGTGAAACAGCTCCGGCAGGTCGAAGGGGGCAAAACTCATGAGATAACAGTGCATGAGCGCCAGCACGTCGGCCGGCCGGGCGCCGTCCGCCCAGTCCGGCACGCGCGCCGGATGATCCGCGATCCAGGCATTGATCCCCAGGGCGAACCCTTCGCAGAGGTCGAGCGTCAGCGGCGATGCGCTCTCGAGCGCATGCACGGCCAGGTCGCTATGGCCCAGCTTGAGCGCAAAGGCGTCCGACTCGGCATAATCCGGCCCGAAAACGGCGGCCGCGCGGCCGGTGACAAGCCGGTAAGCCCGCATGATGGTCTCCAGGCGGTCTTCCGCCTGGGCATAACCAAACGCGAACGCCAGAGCGTGCGGATTCTCAGCATAGACATGAGGCACGCCCCAGTTGTCGCGGTAGATGGTGGCCTCGGTCCACAACTGGCTGGGCGCCTGCCCCAGGGCGGCCCTGGCAAGCAGCAGCATGGCGACGCAAATATGTACCCGTCTGTTCATAGATGCACACAGTGTACACCAGAACCGCGGTCCCTAAAAAATCGCCCGCGCCTGCGGTGCAATGAGCCTTGCTGCCCAACCCGGTACCACGTCAGACTTCGTCCAAAGATAGAGAGAAGGCCCTGGATCTTCAGCCGGCAGCGCCTGGCCTGGCCGCAATCCCGGCAATGAAAAAACCAGCCAGAATGACCAGAGGCAGGGCCGCTGCGATGCCTGCGCCGAGCCGGCTGTTGCGGGTCATGCGCTCCCAGGGCAGCAGACTCAGCCCGACGCCGGCACCTACGCTCGCCAGCAGCGATGTGATGCCGATCCACTGAAAACTGATGGGCGTGGCGCCGGTGAGGTCCCAGAACGCGATGACGACCGCGACCACGAATCCATACGCGGCGGCGTACATGGCGCAGAAGGTGTTGGCTCGTTTAACAAACAAGGCCAGAAAGAAAAGACTGAACAGGGGCGAGACAAGAAGGTTGCTGGTCTTTTGCGTAACTTCAAACAGGTTGCCCCGGACATTTTCAATGACCAGGGCCAAGAGAATAATGATGACGCCGATCACCGCCGATACCGCCATCCCCTGCCGGACCTTGCCTCTTTCATCCAACTCTTTCCGAAAGAGCAGCGGCAGGAAATCGGTGTTGAAAACCGTGGCCGACGCGTTGAGCCCCGAAGAGAGCGACGACATGGCCGCGGCCAGCATGCCTGCAATGACCAGTCCAGCCATACCGTATTTCATGAAATTAACCACGAAAAGCGGGAAAAGGTAATCGGCACTCTTTTCGTCCGCCAGCGCGGACATGAGCAGGCCGGGATAATGCGTGCGGAAGAATCCCAGCAGCGCGAAACCCAGGGAAATGAGGGTGACGTTGACGCAGACGTCAGCGATGTTATTGACCAGAAATGCCCGGCGCGCAGATTTGGCATCGCGGGTGGCGAGATAGCGTTGGATGGCCATCTGGTCGGAGCCGGCCGTGCAGACCCACCAGACCGTCGTCGCGATGAGACTCCCGACCATGGTCACGCGCGTGGTGGGATCGAGGCTGAACACGGGCTGGGTATCCCAGGTGTCGGACCATTGTGTCGGGAACCAGCCGAATCCGCCCATTTTCAAGGTGATGATAATGACGCAGATGGCGGCCGCCAGGAGCAGGAGCAGGCTCTGAATCGCGTCAGTCACCACCACCGCCTGCAGACCGCCCATGGACGAATAGATCACGGTGATGGCCCCCATGATCACGATAGCCGGGGCCAATGCGCCGAGCGGGAGGCCCATGGCGGTCACAACCGCACGCGACGCCGTGTAGACCACGAGTCCCATCCAAATGAACCGGATCAGCAGAAAGATGCCCGACCCCATCAGGCGCGAAGGCAGCCCGAGGCGTTTTTCAAGCAGTTCGTACGCGCTGGTGATGGGTTGCTTCATGATGTAGGGGATCAACAGATAGCCGACAATCAGGTAGATGACCGGCAACGCGGCCAGATACATGAGATACGCGATCGGACCGTGCGCCATCACTTCCCCGGGCTCGGCGAGATACGAGATCGTGCTGATCATGGCCGCAAGCAGCGACAGGCCCACAATCGAAGGGCGCATCCGGCGCCCGCCCAGGTAAAAATCTTCGGAGGTCTCGATCTTCCGGGCATAGTACACGCCGATCGCCAGCATGGCGGCGGCGTAGAGGGCGATGACCCCCCAGTCCAGGATGCCCAGCCCGCCCGTAAGTTCCGGGGGCAGCTCCGAACTCGCTTCCCCGGCACAGGCCGCGGATGAAAGCAGACCGAGAGTGCCGAAACACAGAATGCGTCGTGTCAGGTCTGTCATGGGACCGGCCTTTCGTCGTTTCCCCCAAGCGTGCCCGGCGATTATACCCACTGGAGACTGGTTGAGCGAACCCGCAGGAGAGCGCGGGATCTGGAAATGAAAAACGGCGGCGCGACCTCTCGATCGCGCCGCCGTTTTGAAAGGTCCGCGGAAAATTACCGCATTTCCAGCGGGGGATTGGGCTTGGTCACGGGCACCGGAATGTTCATCGGGACAGGCAGCACCGTGTCCCAGCTCAGGTTATCAGGCACCCATTTTTCGTCCATGGCCAGCGCGTCTTCCCAGGTGATGGCTCGCCCGGTGTACGCGGAATCGCGGCCCATCATCGCGGTGAGCGTGGTGTCGGCGATGCGTTCGCCGTCGTGCCAGTAGGGCCCGGACTGACGGATGCTGTTGACGAGATTGATCTGCTCCTGGATCGAATCGTTGACGCCTTCTTCACCCATATCGAGGCCGTTGCTGAAACCGTTGGTGCCGACGATGTTGATGCCGCCGCGGCCGTCCACATTGTCCCAGTGCCTGCTGTAATGGGCGACATGGGCTTCCTGGCCCTTGCTGTTGACGTAGATGTAGTCGCAGGAGAAATGGTCGTACATGTCGCCGTACAGCTCAATCCGCGGCTTCCAGGCGCGGCCGCCGGATGAGAACACCGATTTCGGCGGGCCGTTGAACACCCAGTTGCACAGGTCGATCCCGTGAATCGCCTGCTCAACGATGTTGTCGCCGCAGGTCCAGCGGTAGTTGTACCAGTTGCGAAGCTGATACTCGAGGTCGCTCCATCCCTCGTTGCGTTTCACTGAAAACGGCAGACCGCCGCAGTAGTAGCTCTGCATACCCACGATATCGCCAATGGCGCCGGCGTGGATTTTCTCCAGGGTCTGGATACGCACCTGATCGTGGCGGAACTGGGTGCCGGCGACCATCGAGAGGCCTTTCGCCTTGTGGGCGGCCATGGCCCGGCGGAAAACCTGCAGCCCGTGGGTATCGGTCGCTACAGGCTTCTCGGCGAAAATGTGCTTGCCCGCTTCAACGGCCGCTTCGAGATGTTTGGGCCGGATGAAGGGGGTGCTGGTCTCCATGATGATGTCGATGTCTGTGTTGAGGATGTGCTGGTAGGCATCCCAACCCACGAAGCAATTTTTGTCCTCCACCTTGACCTTGCTGCTGATGTTGGGGTCATTGTGTTCCACCAACTGCTTTCTGCGGTCTTCGAGGTGATCTTCGAAGATATCGCCCATGGCGACAAGCTCAACGCCTTCGTTGCCCGCCAGCAGGTTCATGGCGTCCTGCGTACCGCGCCCGCCGCAGCCCAACAACCCCACTTTGAGGGTCCTTCCGGCCGCCGACGCACTCTTCGCTCCCAGAACGGCAAATGTGCCCGCTGCCGTAACTTTGGCGAAATCGCGCCGGGTAACACTGTGTTTCGATGCGTCTTTCATTGATACTCTCCTAATCGGTCCTGATGCGTATCCCCTTCAGGAGGACCGGATCCCACCACGATCCGAAGCCCGCCTTCCATGGTTTCAACAATCGAATTCACACCATATCACACCACCCCGGTAACGCGCGAATCCACGCACAAGCGCAACAGGAACCCTCGAAGGTTGCCCGGATCCTCGAGTCTAAGCTGTGGGGAATTCAGACTTGGGGAGCGCAGATCGCCACTCGCGGTGAGATTACGTATGCCTTGCGCCGTCGCTTCTATCGTGCGAAGATTGCAAAGAGAACACAAAAAGAAGCTGGCACGGCGTCAGACCAAATGGAGGAATCTCGCATGACGCATGGAACAGGATCGGGTATCGCATTGCTGATTGCGGGTGTGCTTGTGGTGACGGCGGGGATGGCCTGGGCGGCGAATGAAGACCTGGGCAACGGATTCCGCCACCACGGCGTTGCTACCCCGGTGAGCACTCATCGGGGGACGGTTGCAACGGTAGACGGCAACGGAAACAACGTCGTCCTGGCATGGTTGTTCGACCACCGCGGGTGCTATGCGCTACTGGAGATCCAGGCGGCAACGGGCGCGGCCCGGGAGATCCCCGTGCCGTTCCCGCCGGGCGGAGATTGCCCGTTCGCATCAATCCTGTCCTCAAAGAACCGGTTCTACACGCATTTCAACAGTTATTTCACCGAATATGATGCGGTCAAGGGCGAATTCACCTTTTTCAGCCCCACTGCGCCGCAGATGGCCATGAGCATGACCGAAGACGATTCCGGCGTGATCTGGTCGGCGACGTATCCCAAGAGTGGCGTCGTTTCGTTTAATCCCGACACGCGCGAGTTCAAAGACTACGGTCACGTCTATGCTCAAAACTGGGCCCAGTACCAGCGATCCGTCGCAGCGGACGATAACGGCTGGATCTATTTTGGCGTGGGGAATACCGCGAGCCAGATCATCATTTTTGATCCCACAACGGGAACGGCTACGCCCATTGTGCCGGAAGAGCAGCGTGTTCTTGGAACCGGCATGGTACAGCGCGATGTGAACGGCAAAGTCTATGGCCGGTCGGGCAGCCAGTGGTATGAGCTGCACCAGGGTCAAGCCACTGAGATCGAAGCACCCTCCATTACGCCCAAACCGATCATTACGAGCCACCAGGGCCTGTTCCACAATACTTTTCCCGACGGCAAAATCCTTCAGACCTGCGATCTGACCGAGCGAATTCTCGAGGTCAAGGATCCCGCGACCGGCGACGTGGCGCGGTTTTCGTTCGATTACAGCAGCGAGGGTGCGCACATCATGGCCCTGGCAGCCGCTTCGGATGGCACCATTTGCGGCGGCACCGCGTTTCCAATGCGCTTCTTCAGTTACGCTCCCAAGACCGACGAATGGGTTCACCGCGACGCCTATGGCCAATGGAATGCCATCGCAACACAAGGCGATCGCTTTTTTGTGGGCGGCTATGGCGGCGGATTCCTGCTCGAATGGGATCCCGGCGCAGCGTGGGTGCCTACGGAGAAAGGCAATCCGGAATGCAATCCGCGATACCTCACAGAATGCACGCCGGTCATCCATCGGCCGCATGATCTCCTCGCACACCCGGATGGAAAGACGCTCGTGCTCGCAGGCACGCCCGGTTATGGATATACGGGCGGCGGACTGCTTTTCTGGGATCGAGAAACGCAGAATGCGACGGTCATAGAACATACCGAGCTGATTCCCCAGCAATCAACGACCAGCCTCGTGGCCCTGCCCGACGGCAAACTTCTGGGCGGCACGACAACCATGGCGGGGACGGGCGGCGAAATTAAGGCGGCCGAAGCCGTGCTGTACATTTTGGACACAGCGAGCCGCAAGGTCGACTGGCAGGAGGCCGTGCTGCCGGGAGTACAGACCTATCCGGACCTATTCCTGGCCGGCAGCGGACTGGTATACGGTGTGGCGGACGGCCTCCGGTTTTTCGTGTTTGATCCCGTGGCACGCCAGCTTGTGCATGAAGAGGATCTTCAAAATACTCTCGGCGCTACCGCAAGCCAGCAGCAGTCCCGCGTATTTATCGCGGGCCCGGATCAGGCGCTCTACATGCTGTTTGTCAAAGGCATTGTGAAGGTCGACTACGACACGCATGCGCTCACTTTGATCGGGGAATCGCCCGTGCCCATCGGCCCCGGCGGAACCATGCTCGAGGGCCGGATTTATTTCGGCAGCGGGTCGCACGTGTACAGCTACACCCTTCCCGAATAAGACAAAACCTGCCGCGACTGCATGAATGCGTCAGGCAACGGCGCGTGGCCAGAGCTTCCTCAAGGCTGCTTCGCCGCGCGCCGCATTGACTCCATCTCCGGTGCGTCGTACTGTGTAGGTAATCCGGCGGGAACCCAGAGGAGCATGCCATGCAAAATATCCTGGTCGCGATCTGGTTGCTGGGGGCGGTAGATGCCAGTTCGGTTCAGACTCTACCCGGTACCGCCCCGCTCGAGGCAACCGGCGACCTGGCGCAGGCGATGGTCGCGGGGATCGACCAGTGGCTGGATCGCGCGCTCGCGGCCTCGATTGATGCGCGAAAGGCCCTGTGGCGGCGCGATGTGTCCTCACACGACGCCTATGTAGCATCAATCGCACCCAACCGGGACCGCTTCGCCCGGATCATCGGGCTGAAAGACCCGCGTGTCACGCCTGCTATGGAATTTGTTGCGACGCCGGAACGCCCGTCACTGCTTGCGCGCGGGAGTTCCTGGGAGGCGCACGCGGTGCGTTGGGCGGTGCTCGAGGGCGTTTATGGCGAGGGACTTCTCCTGCTCCCCGATGCCCCGCCCCGGGCCTTTGTCGTGGCATTGGGCGACTGCGCCTGGACGCCCGAAATGCTCGCGGGATTGACGGACGAAATGCCTGCAGAGGCTCAGTATGCGCGCCGCCTGGCCGAAAACGGGTGCATGGTCGTGGTTCCGGCGCTGCTGGACCGGAAAAGCACCTGGACCAGCGCGTCACCCGTGCGCAAAACCAACCTGCCCCACCGTGAGTTCGTTTACCGCGCCGCGTACGAAATGGGCCGGCACGTCATCGGTTACGAGGTCCACATGATTTGTGCCGCGCTGGACTGGTTTCTCGGCACGCACGACGCACCCGTTGCCGTGATCGGCGCGGGCGAAGGCGGTTTGCTCGCCCTGTATGCCGCCGCCGCAGACCCCCGCATTGACGCGGCCGTGGTATCAGGCTATTTCGGTCCACGCGAAGGTCTATGGGAAGAACCCATCTACCGCAACGTCTGGGCGCTGCTCCACGAGTTCGGGGATGCCGAGCTGGCCACTCTGATCGCGCCGCGCACGCTGCTCGTGGAAGCCGCTCCGTGCGTCGAGGTGGACGGTCCGCCTGCCCCACTTCCCGGCATGCGCAATGACGCCGCCCCAGGCCGCATCCGCACACCGGAGCCCGCCGAAATGGAACGGGAGATTGCCCGGGCTCGCGCGTTGCTGTCAGAGCTCACGCCGCCGGCCGATATCGCCTTCATCAATGCCATGGACGGCCATGCCGGAAGCGAGGAGACCCTCCGCGGCCTGCTGACCGCGCTTGCGCCGGGCGCTGTCTTTACGCCGGGAGGCAAACCGCCCGAGGTATGCGGCGTTCTACCGGATAGAGAAGCCCGGATGAAGCGCCTCTTCGACCAGCTGGTGGAGCACACCCAGCGCGTGATGCGCGCCGCGCCGGCCGCCCGCAAGGCATTCTGGGCGAACGCCGATATGACCAGCACCGAAACCTGGATACAGAGCACGGCCTGGTACCGCGAATATTTCCAGAACGAAATCATTGGCGCGCTGCCGTCCGAAATGCTCCCCGCGAATCCGCGCACACGCCTTGTCTTTGATGAACCCCGGTACCTCGGCTACGAAGTCATGCTCGACGTCTACCCCGACGTGTTCGCCTGCGGCCTCCTGCTGCTGCCGAAAGACCTGCAACCCGGCGAGCGCCGGCCCGTGGTGGTCTGCCAGCACGGCCTTGAAGGGACTCCACACAAATGTGCCGACCCCACAGTGGAGGTGCCGGCCTACAACCAGTACGGGTGCCGGCTCGCCGAGCGCGGTTTTATCGTTTACGCCCCGCAGAATCCCTACATCGGCGGCGACGCATTCCGCGTGCTCCAGCGCAAAGCCAATCCGCTGAAACTTTCGCTCTTCTCGTTCATTGTGCGCCAGCACGAGCGCACGCTCGAATGGCTTGCCGAACAACCCTTCGTTGAGCCGGATCGCATCGGGTTTTACGGTATCTCCTACGGCGGCAAGACGGCCATGCGCGTCCCAGCGCTGCTTCCGCAGTACGCGCTGTCCATCTGCTCCGCGGATTACAACGAGTGGATCTGGAAGAACGTCTCGATCGAATTTCCGTTCACGTATCTGTATACCGGGGAATACGAGATGCCTGAATTCGACCTGGGCGACACATTCAATTACGCTGAGATGAGCTGGCTGATTTGTCCGCGCCCGTTCATGGTCGAGCGCGGCCACCACGACGGCGTCTCCATTGATGCGTGGGTCGCCTTTGAATACGCGCGTACGCAATACCTGTACTCCGTTTTGGAACACGGCGGCAACACCAGAATCGAGTATTTCAACGGGCCGCATGCCATCCATGGCGTGGGCACGTTCGAGTTTCTGCACGACAAACTTCACTGGCCCGAACCGGGAGAGTAAGAAGTGGAACAAGCCGGCCAGCGCATGGCGGCTGGAAATGAAAGGGGCATGAAATGAAACGGTGGTTGGCGTGCATCAGCAGCATCCTATTGGCGGCGGCCCTTGCTTCGGCCGGCGAAGCGCCGAACCTCGCAACAAATCCGGGCTTCGAAGAGGTGGAAGCCGGCAGCAGCCTCCCGGCCCAGTGGCGGGGCAGCGATCAGGTATACATGCGCGACACGGCGGTGGCCCGTTCCGGCAACGCCTCGTTAAAATTCCAGAATGCTGACGAGGGCCGTTATGTGCTGTGCACCCAGCCGATTGAGCTGGAGGCCGGGGTCAAGTACGAACTCTCCGCCTGGGTCAAAACCGAAAACATCGAAGGCAACGAAAGCGGCGCCACCCTCTGCATCGAGTTTTACAACGCGAAGGGCAAATACATTGGAGGCGCTTACCCTTCCGGCGTTACCGGCACGCGCGACTGGACCCTGGTGCACGGCCTCACCCCGCGCATTCCCGAGGACCAGGCCGTCTCGTGCTCACTGGCATGTTATGTGCGCAAAGGCATGACCGGCACCGCTTGGTGGGATGACGTCTCTGTCCGGCGCTTTCGGGAGGCCCCCCTTTCCGCCGTCCTGAAATCGCCCAACTACCGCGATGAAATTACCCGCGACGGCCCCCGCGATGTGATCGTCTTTCTGGAACTCAATCTCCGGGATTATGAGTTGGAACCCGAAGACATGGCCGTGCACTATGCCGTCTATCCCGAAAATGGGGACTCGCCGGTGCTGAGCGGGCAGATGACGTCCTTGACCGCGCCCTCCTTCGATATTTCTCTCCGTGCGCGGAAGTTCAAACCGGGGGCCAATCGCGTGGAGATCGCGCTGCTCGAGAAGAGCAGCGGCGAAACCCTCGCCACCGAGACCCTTCACGTAACGCGGAATGATGAACGCGTAACCCGTGCGGTGAATATCGACGAACACAACCGCCTGCTGGTCGACGGCCGCCCGTTCTTCCCACTGGGCATGTACTGGTCAGAAATAGACCAGGAACAGCTGGATGTGTACGCCGACAGCGCGTTTAACTGCCTGATGCCGTACGGCATGCCCACGCAGGAGCAGATGGACATGGCGCAGGCCAAAGGCCTCAAGGTGATCTATTCGGTCAAGGACATCTATTACGGCAGTTCTTATTGCCCGAAAGCCATCACGAGCCGTGAAGACGAGTCTGCGTTTATCCGGGGAAAAGTTGAGGCGTTCCAGGACCATCCCGCCCTACTCGCGTGGTACATCAACGACGAGCTGCCGTCGAGCATGCTCGACCGCCTTACTGAGCGGAGAGAACTGCTCGAACAGCTCGATCCCGGCCATCCCACCTGGGTGGTCCTGTATCAGGTGGAAGAACTGCGAAAATATCTGCCCAGTTTCCACGCCATCGGAACCGACCCCTACCCCATTCCCAGCTTGCCGGTGGCACTGGCGGGACAATGGACCCGAAAAACGGTGGACGCCGTCCACGGCGCACGCCCGGTGTGGATGGTGCCGCAGGTGTTCAACTGGGCAAATTACAAGAAAACAGCCGATGAAAAAGCCCTGTACCGCGCTCCGGCGCTCGAGGAGATGCGATCCATGGCGTGGCAGTGCATCGCCGAAGGTGCAAACGGCCTCGTCTTTTACAGCTGGTTCGACCTTCGCAAGGATCCCACCACGCCCTTTGACGAGCAATGGGCCCGGGTCAAGAAGGTTGCCGCGGGTATCGCCCCCCTGGCGCCGGTGCTGCTGTCCGTTGAAGACGTCCCCGCGATCGAAACCAGTGAGGAACTCTGGCTCAACTGGACCGCGAAAAAACACGAAGGGGTCGTCTACCTTATCGCCGTTAACAACGAACCTGAAAAACACGTGGCAACGTTCAATTTGTCCAAAAAAATTCGCAAAGCGATCGATGTCCCCACTCGCGAAGAGTGGCCCCTGCCCGACCGGCGCGCACTCGAGCTCCAGTTTGAGCCGTACGAAGTCCATATCGTCGCGTTGCATGGCATGGAACGCGCGTGGAACTTCGGCTTCTCGCTCAACCTTGATTTAACACTGTAAACGCGTTGACGGTCATTCGCGGACGCGTTATTATCGCGACTTGCAGCCGCCGGAGGTGGCGGCGGTTGTGACGGCGGAGGGGTGGATGTTCCCATGCATCTGATCTGTGAGAAAAGTGCGCTGCGGGGCGCGGTGACCATTCCCGGTTCGAAGTCGCATACCATTCGCGCGGTAGCGGTGGCCGCGCTGGCTGAAGGCGAAAGCCTGATCCGGCGCCCGCTTGAATCGCGCGATGCAGAGGCCTGCCTGGCGGCATACCGCGCCTTTGGCGCGGAGCTGGAGCTCACCCCGGAGCTGTGGCGCGTGCAGGGGCTCCACGGGGAGCTCTGCGCGCCGGAAAACGTTATCGACGTCGGCAATTCCGGCACGAGCCTGCGCATCGCCATGGGTTCAGCGGCCCTGCTGCGCTCGGGACTGGCCGTGCTCACGGGCGATCAACAGATCCGGCAGCGGCCCGGCGGCCCGCTGGCGGATGCCCTCACCCAGCTCGGTGCTCAGGTGCGCTCGACACACGGCAACGGCTGCGCGCCCTTTGTCGTCGAAGGCCGATTGCGCGGCGGACAGATTGCCATCGAGGCCGTGACCAGCCAGTACCTGTCCAGCCTCCTCCTCGCGGCGCCGCTGGCCGACGGCAGCACGGAAATTGAGGTCACCCTGTTGAATGAGGCCCCTTACGTGGCGATGACCCTCGATTGGCTCGAGCGCACGGGCATTGTCCTCGAGCACGACGGGCTCCGCTGGTTCCACATACCCGGCGGACAGCAATATACGGCCTTTGACCGGCTCATCCCCGGCGATTTCTCGTCGGCAACCTTCTTTCTGGCCGCGGGAGCGCTCGAAGGCAACGACATCGTGTCGCGGGGTCTCGATCTGGCCGACGTGCAGGGCGACAAAGCCGTGCTCGACTATCTCCGCGCGATGGGAGCAGAAGTCACGGAAGAAGCCGACGGGATACGCGTGCGCGCGAAGGCGTTGAAAGGCGTCGAGCTGGACCTGAACGCCACGCCGGATGCGCTGCCCATGATGGCCGTGCTCGGCTGTTTTGCCCAAGGCACGACGCGCCTGGTCAACGTCCCGCAGGCGCGTCTCAAAGAAACCGACCGCATCGCCGTGATGCGCCAGGAACTCACGAGACTCGGGGCGCAAGTCGAGGAACTCGATGACGGCCTGGTGATTCATCAGAGCCGCCTGCACGGCGGCGATGTGGACGGGCAGGACGATCACCGCGTGGTGATGGCGCTGGCCGTGGGCGCGACCGGCATCGCGGAACCGGTGCGGATACGGGGCTACGAAGCAGTCTCCGTCACCTACCCCGGGTTTGCAGAAGAACTGAGGCGGTTGGGCGGAACGGCGCGCCTTGCGGAATAGCAGGATCGCCGCCGATCTGCCGGAGCGCGTGACAATAGCCAGAAACACAAGAACATGAGGAGAGAGAACCCATGCTCGGCTGCACCTACGGCAATATGTTCAAAACCACGGTGGCGGGCGGCTCGTACCAGGAAGGACTGACGGTACACCTGCAGGGCGTGCCCACCGGCCTCCGCATCACCGAAGAGCTGATCTACCGCGACCTGCTGCTGCGCAAACCCGGCCAGGGCGAATTGACATCGCCCCGGCGCGAACCCGATGTGCCGGTGATCTACAGCGGCCTGAATGCGGCGGACACCATGCCGGGATTCCACAACCAGGGCAAGACCAACGGCACGCCCCTGGTCGTGCTGATCCCCAATCTCGACCGTCACTTCGAGCACATCGAACAGTACCAGGTCACCAACCGCACGCCGCGGCCCGGCCACGCCTCGTATGCCTCATATCAAAAATACGGCGAGGACGACGACTCCATTGGCGCCGGGTTCTTCAGCGGCCGATACACCTCCACGATCGTCGCCGCGGGCGCGGTGGCGAAACGTGTGCTCAAAGACCACGGCATCGACGTGTTCGGCTACGTAAAGGAAGCCGCGGGCGTCCGGGCCGCAGATTTACCCCGCGACGAGGCTCGCGCCAGGGTCGAAGCATTTCGGACCGTGTGCCGCCGGCACGATGTCATCTACGACTGGATCTTCGGCGCGAAACGGTTTCGCGACGACATGCGGTTTCTTGAAAAGATGGCCGTGCTCGCAGAACTCGAAAAAAACCTCATCGAGATCCGCAACAGCGCTGAACCCATCGATATGGAGGCCGTCTGCCGCGAGGCGGGCGTCCATCCCCTGCTGAACTGCCCGGATGTCGACGCCGCGCGGGCCATGTACAAACGGATCGTCGAAATCCGGGATGAAGGCGATTCCAGCGGCGGGGTGTGCGAAGTGGTGGCGACCGGCGTGCCCGTGGGTGTGGGTGAACCCGTCTTCTCCAAGCTCGATGGCGAACTGGGCCGCATGATGAGCATCGGCACCATCAAAGCGGTCGAAATCGGCGCTGGAGCGAAGGTAAAAGACATGCGCGGCTCGGAGTGCAACGACCAGATGCGTATACGCAACGGAGCGGCAGTCTTCGACAGCAATAACGCGGGCGGCATCACCGGAGGCCTGACTACGGGGCAGGACATCGTCGTGCGGCTGACAGTCAAACCCACGCCGACCATTGCGAAGGACCAGGCCACGATCGACAAGGTCTCGATGGAAGACGCCACGCTGTCCGCCGTGACGCGCCGCGATCCCACGATCGTCGCTCGCGTATGGCCGGTGGCCGAGGCATTCATGGCCATCATTCTGCTCGACCAGCTGGCCATGCACTACGGCTACCGCGCGCTGCAGGAAAAAGTCACCGGCTGAGCCGTTGCGCCATTACCCTGGCGTTGCGCGAGTAATCTGTCCGGTTGTTTGCCCGCTCAGTCTATTGTTACACGGACGCAGCGGGCCTTGGCCGCCGGCGTCTTGGGCATCGTCACCGTGAGCACGCCTTTGCGGTAGTTGGCTGTGCTCTGGGCCGGATCGATCTCGCAGGGGAGCGCTATGGCCCGGCAAAACGAGCCGTAGCTGCATTCGCAGCAATGATACTGGCGCCGTTCTTTCTCGCGCGCGGATTTCCGCTCGCCGCGGAGAATCAGGCGCTGTCCCTCAACCTCCACCTTGAAATCGTCTTTATCGAGGCCCGGCAGCTCCGCCGTCACCACGATCTCGTCGTCAGTCTCCTCCAGATCGATGGTCGGGCCGCCGCGGGCCATGAGCTGGAGCGCCCAATCGCGCATATCAATGCGCGGTTCACGCCGCCAGTCTTCGGGCAGCCACCGGTCGAAGGTCTGCACCACGCGATCGCGGAGTTCATCGACTGAGCTGCGCCAGTGTACCGGGAGCAGTTTTGTCATGGCGCGTCACCTCCGTCAAACACGGGCGCCGGCCGGGCGGCGAGCTCTGGCCGCCCGGCGCACCCGTCCTCACGAAACCTGTACGGTAATCTGTCTGGGCTTGGTCTCCTCACGCTTCGGCAGGTTGATGATCAGCACGCCGTGCTTCATTTCGGCCTTGATCCGATCCTGGTCGACTTCTTCGCTGAGCTGGAATTGGCGGAAGAAGTTCTGCAGCTCGTACTCGTGCCGGAGCGGCTCTCCGGGCAGTTCGCTCTTGGCCGTGGCCTTGAGCGTGAGAATGCCGTTCTCAACTCGCACCTCGGCGTCATCCTTGCCCACGCCGGGAAGGTCGGCCACTACGACCAGCCCGTCCCGGTTCTCAAAAATATCCACCGGAGGCGCCAGCGTCCGCGCCTCTTCCCGTGTGTCAGGCACTGCGGCCTGTTCCTGGGTCTTTTCCGGTACCGTTGTCTCTCTCATGCTCCACACCTCCTTACTGAAAGCTGACCGCGTTCACGGCGCCCGTGCCTAGCTGACCGATACCTCGATCTGGCGGGGCTTGGCCTCTTCCGCTTTGGGCAGCGTAATCGTCAATAACCCGTTTGCATAACTCGCCTTCACTTTCGCCGGGTCCACCCCGGTGGGAAGGCTCAGGGTCCGCACGAAACGTCCCGCACTGCGTTCGTTGCGATGGAACGCCTCGGCCTTGATGTCTGGGTTTACCGTCGGCTTCTCACCCGCGATCCGCAACACATTGTCGCGCACCGTAATATCGAGCGACTCGGGCGCCAGGCCGGGAGCAAGGGCCTCCACGTACAGCGTGTCTTTGTCTTCGTTGATGTTCAACAGCGGGTAGCTGCGGGCGGACAAGCCCGGAAGAAACGCCGTACGCGAAAAGGGCCGCCGGCCTCCGCGGTAATCCTCGAATGCCCGTTCCACCTGGCGCCGCAACGCCTCCAGTTCCTGGAAGGGATCCCATGTCCAAAGAGCCATTGCCTGACCCTCCTTCTCTCTCAGGCGCGTATCCCGCACCTGCACCTCAATCTACTCAACACAACCGCTTTCCGGTTGATTCTCTACCTGATAAAAAGCAAATCCGATGCCAAACCGCCCATAATCCGACGTTCGTGAGCGCCCCACAAAAACCATTGCCAATAAAGCGCTTACACCAACTTGATCTTCGGGCTGGCGGGCCATTCTGACAAGCGCTGCGCCGGCTGTCACAAGATGCGACGAGCTGCTGTTGCAATTCGAGACATCGCCGCATTTCTTCAACGTCCCGGCCAGGCCTGGCCGCGCGGGCGGGAAATCGTTCAACTTTTCATGCGGCGCTCAAATTCATGCCGCTTTGGATACATTGCGGAGTCGTCGAGCGCCTTGAATTTCTCCATGATCTCGCGCTGTTCGCGGGTCAGCCGTTTGGGCACCTCGATCAAGACGCGAACGATCTGGTCGCCTTTCCCGCGGCCATGCATCGAGGGCAGTCCAAGCCCGCGAAGCCGGAACAACTGGCCGGACTGCGTCCCTTCGGGGATCTTGAGGTCGGCCTTGCCGGTCAGCGTCGGAACGCGCAGCGTGGCTCCCAGCGCGGCCTCGGTAAAGCGCACGGGTATCTCACACAGAATGTCCGAGCCCTGCCGCTCGAACACGGCATCGGGCCGGACCGTTACGGCTACATACAGGTCGCCGGGGGGGCCGCCCCGAAGCCCGGCGTCGCCCTGCCCCGCCAGCCGGAGCCGCGTGTCTGTATCTACTCCCGCCGGGATGGTCACCGTCACCGTCCGGCTGCCTTTGCGCACGCCGGAGCCGGCGCAGGACCCGCAGGGAGACGCGATGACCTTGCCGGCGCCGTGGCACTGCGGGCAGGTCTGGGATATGAAAAACGCGGCATTACCTCGCGCCGCCCGGCCCGTGCCGCCACAGGCGGGGCAGGATTGCGGCTGGGTGCCCGCCTGGGCCCCCGAACCGCCGCAGTCCGTGCAGGTGGCCCGGTAAGGGATGCGGATGGACTTGCTGACGCCCGACGCCGCTTCGCGCAGCGTGATCGTCAGGCGGCCCTCGACGTCGTTGCCGGGGGCCGGCCCCTGGTGGTGCGGTTGCTGAGCCCGTCCGCCGAACAAATCGCCTAAACCGCTGAAAATACTGCTGAAATCGCCCGTGAACCCGCCGCTTGCGCCGCCAAATCCACGCGGATCAAAGCCCGGTCCGCCCCCGGCGAACGGCGACTCGCGCTGGAGGTCGTATTCCCTCCGTTTCTCAGCGTTTTTCAGCGTGTCGTAGGCCTCGTTAATGGACTTGAGCTTTTCTTCCGCCGCCTTGTCGCCGCCGGTCTTGTCCGGGTGGTATTTCTTGGCAAGCTTCAGATAGGCCTTGCGGATCTCGTCCTGCGTGGCCGTGGGCGATACGCCCAGGAGTTCATAATAGTTGCGTGTGGCCGTGCCCGGCATAAGGTATCGTCACCTCCCTCGAATCGTGTCAGGGTGCGGGGAAGGCGGCGCGACCGGTTTCGTTCCGGCCGCATCGGCCGCCTTCTCCACGGCATCCTTATGTTTAACAGCGTGTTACGCTGGGTTGTCCTCGTCTACCACCGTGAAATCGGCATCCACCGAACCGTCTCCGGCGCCCGGCTGCCGCCCGCCCTGCGGACCCGCGGCTCCCGCATCAGCCTGTGCGCCAGCCTGGTGCTGCGCCGCCGTCCGATACATGGCCTCGGCCATCTTATGCGACGCCTGCGTCACGTTCTGCGTGGCGGCCTCGATGGCGGCCGTATCTTCCCGCTTCAGGGCATCGCGCAGCTCGTCCAGGGCCGACTCCACCGCGCCCCGGGCTTCCGGGTCAATCGTATCGGCGTTTTCTCTGAGCGTCTTTTCCGTGGTGTAGAGCAGCTGGTCACCCGTGTTCCGCACCTCGATCACGCGCCGGCGCTCCTTGTCCTCCTGCGCATGGGCCTCCGCGTCCTTGACCATGCGGTTAATCTCCGCCTCGTTCAGGCCGGAAGAGGCCTCGATGCGGATCTTCTGCTCCTTGCCCGTAGCCAGGTCGCGCGCGGAAACATGCAGGATGCCGTCGGCGTCGATGTCGAACGCCACCTCGATCTGAGGCAGTCCGCGTGGCGCCGGAGGCAAACTCTCAAGATTGAAACGTCCGAGAGTCCGGTTGTCCGAGGCCATCTCACGCTCGCCCTGGAGCACATGAATGGTCACCGCCGTTTGGTTGTCTTCCGCAGTCGAAAAGACCTGCTTCTTCGACACCGGGATCGTGGTGTTCCGCTCGAGCAGCCGGGTGAACACCCCGCCCAGGGTTTCAATGCCCAGCGACAGCGGCGTCACGTCGAGCAGCAGCACGTCTTTTACGTCGCCGCTCAGCACGCCTGCCTGGATCGCCGCGCCAATGGCCACCACCTCGTCGGGGTTCACCCCGCGGTGGGGTTCCTTGCCAAAGATCTCCTGCACGACCGTCCCGACCGCCGGCATGCGGGTCATCCCGCCAACCAGGATCACCTCGTCGATGTCTTTCGGAGACAGGCCGGCGTCGGCCAGCGCCTTCCGGCAGGGTTCCTTGGACCGCTCCAGCAGATCGCCGCAGAGCTGTTCCAATTTCGCCCGCGTCAGGTTCATGCTCAGATGTTTCGGCCCCGACGCGTCCGCGGTGATAAACGGCAGATTCACGTCCGTCTGCAGGGCTGTCGAGAGTTCGCATTTGGCCTTCTCCGCGGCCTCTTTGAGCCGCTGCAGGGCCATGGGATCCTGGCGCAGGTCAATGCCCTGCTCCTTCCGGAACTCGTCCGCGAGCCAGTCGATCACCCGCTGGTCGAAATCGTCGCCGCCCAGATGGGTGTCGCCGTTGGTGCTCAACACCTCAAAACTGTCTTCCTGAATCGACAGAATCGAGATGTCGAACGTGCCGCCGCCCAGGTCGTAGACCGCGACCTTCTCGTTCTTCTTCTTGTCGAGCCCGTAGGCTAGCGCGGCGGCTGTCGGCTCGTTTATGATGCGGGCGACCTCCAGTCCCGCGATCTTGCCCGCGTCTTTGGCCGCCTGCCGCTGCGAATCGTTGAAGTACGCGGGCACCGTGATGACCGCCTTCGACACGCGCTCGCCCAAATACTGCTCGGCCGCTTCTTTCAGCTTCTGCAGGATCATGGCCGAGATCTCGGGCGGGCGGTAGCTCTTGCCCTGCGCCTCCACCCGGCAGTCTCCGGACGAAGTCCTCGTTACGTTGTAGGGCACGAGCTTCAGCTCTCCGCTCACTTCGTCGTAACGCCGTCCCATGAAGCGTTTTATCGAAAACACCGTGTTCGCCGGATTGGTCACCGCCTGCCGTTTGGCCGCGGCGCCAACCAGCCGCTCGCCGTCTTTCGTGAAGGCCACCACCGACGGCGTGGTCCGGTTGCCTTCCGGGTTGGTGAGCACCGTCGGCTCACCGCCTTCCATCACTGCCACACACGAGTTTGTCGTTCCCAGGTCAATTCCTATCATCTTCGCCATCGTAAAAGCACCTCCAGAACATCACGGAAACAGCCGATACCACTCAAGGGCTGCCACTCCGTGGTTAAATTTTCCAGTTCGTGCACCGCTTTGTGACCGGTATACCGCATCACGCGTGCCAAAGTCCGCAATTCAGGCCTTGAAGGCGCCATAGTCTCATAAGCCCTTGTATACCAATAAGAAACCGGGACTCTCGCCGAACCGCCCAGCGCACAATCGTCTCAGTGTCTCCCGAAAAATGCTCTGTTATGAAACGTCCCGATTTCAGTTTTAAACGGCCCGAACGCCTCCCGGCCTGGCCCATTGCTGCGCCCCGCCCGGGCAGCTCTGCCGACAAATTGAACGCCTGGTCAAATCAGCCGCACTTGACCGTAAATTGTTTATCACGGATGACCAACTTCACCGGCAATTCACCGAAATCTACTTGGTCATAATATCAGTCGAAACAGTATAACTCCGTACTACTGCCAGCATTACAGCAACCTCGCAAATTTGGCGCGAATTTTGCTCACCTGCAAGTGCGGGCATTTGCGGCAAATCACGTGGGCCCTGGGTACAAAAGGCAATCGGAAGAGAAAAACGAGGCAACTCACAAAAGCAGTGGGAGGGCTAAACAGTGAAAAAAACAGCGATTTTAGTGATGCTGGCGCTACTTGCCAGCGCGCCAGGGTGGGCGGCTCCGTATCTCGATGTCAACGCGGCGCATGAAATCACCATCCCTGACGATATGGCGAGTGTTGGCTTCGACGGCGGCCCCCTAGGGATCGCCGGCGAAGACAATGAGGTTGAGCAGGGCTGTGTGGCGTCACAAATATGGGATCTCGAAGCCTTCTATCTGGACGGCAGCACCAACCTGCTGACTATGGTGGGCGGCTTTGATTTCGTGGCAGGCAGACAAGGTACCGGCCAATGGTTCGACCCTGGCCACTTGTTCATCGCCGTTAACCACAAACCCAAGTACGGGAAGGAGGCCGGAGACATAAGCTGGGGGGATGACAGCGGACCATCTTCCATTCAGCAGACTTTCGGCTACGACTTCGCGTTGGTTTTCAACTTCACGAACCTGACGTACGAGGCATACGCGCTGGATCCAACTGATACGACCCTTGTTGTGTGGTATAACCAGAACAAAAGGGCAAATCCATGGCAATATGCTAGTGGCGGCGATGCTGTATCCCTTTCGGACAATAGTTTCGCTTACGAAACTGGAAAATTCAACATTGATTTCCCGGTCCAGGCTGGCACTCTCTTGGGTGACACAGGCGGAAAGGGGTCGCATAACGCGGTGCAGGTCAACCTTAGCTGGCTGTGGGGGTTGGTAGATCCCAATGACGACGGCTTGATTGAGATCTACACCCATTACACGTATGAGTGCGGTAACGACAGCATGATGGGCTGGGGGTTCCTCACTGAGGATCCCAACGCCTTCGTTCCCGAGCCGGCATCCATCACGCTGATGGGGCTTGGGATTGCGGTGGTCGCGGTCTCGCGCATGCGCAAAAAAGCCTAAACGAACCGAACCTGAATTCTGTTGCATCAACCTGGCCGGGGAGCTTCTCCCCGGCCTTTTTGTGTCTGCCCACCCCGCCGGCCGCTCTCCACCGGCCTGCGCCCCCGCTCAAATTGAAAACGCAACCTGACCCGGAGAGCCAGGTAATTGACTCATGCCTGCGGCAAGATCGGAAAAAATTTCGACTGTGTCACGCCAGAACACTCTTTGCCGCGCAGTAAATTGTTTATCGCGATTGAGCATTTTTCCTGGCTGTGCGGCGATATTTTCTTGACCACTGGATCAACGCGGAGTCGATAACCCTTGACTACTACTCTTATTACATCGACTCGACCAAGTTGGTACAAATCTTGCTCCTCTGCGCCGGCGTTTGCGGTAAATCTCATGGATCTTGAGTACAAACGGTAGTCTGGCGAGATAACAAGGCACCTACAAAGGCAGCCGGAGGACTAAACAGTGAAGAAGGCAGCGATTCTGGTGGTGGCAGCGCTTCTTGCGAGCGCGCCGGGATGGGCAACATCCTTTGACGGGCTCGGGAAAAATATCACCGTGTTCGACGGGCAGGGCAGCCCTGGAGAAGACAACGAGGTTGAGCCCGGCTGCGCTCCGGGCCAGCAGTGGGATCTTGAGGGATTCTTCCTGACGAAGGACAACGTGTTGCAGCTGGTGGGCGGTTACAGCTTCGCCGGCGGGTTTAAGTATGAGGGAAAACAGATAAAGCCCGGCGACCTGTTCATCGACATCGATGGACTGTTTGGATCTACCTCGTATGGGTCAAACATGGGGTACGAGTACGCGGTGAGCTGGGTGTTTGGGCAGACTAAGTCGACGCCTGCGGATTCCGTGGTCTACAAGCTCACCACACGCACCAAACTGTCTCCGGTGTCCTACAAAACACCGGAGTCCGACCCGTGGAAAATTAAGCCCGGTGAATTCTCCAACTTGAGCATAGTACATAGCGGAATGGATAGCGTCTCATACACAACGGGTGTGAACGAACTGGCCGGGCTGAATTCGTTCTGGGAGACTCAAGGCACCCACAACATCGTGGAATTTGATCTCAACTGGCTGTGGGACGAACTCGGAACAGGCTGGAGCGGACTCTTCAACGTTCGCTACACCTATGAAAACGGGTTTGACGTCGTCGTGGGCCAGAGCGCCCTCGTGCGTCCTGGAAGCACCCCGGATCCTGACCCTGTCGTTCCCGAGCCGGCAACCCTTACCTTGGTGGGGCTGGGCATCACGGCAGCCGCAGCCTCGCGCCTGCGCAAGTCGTAACTGGACAACCGGCTGAATTCTGTTGCATCAACCTGGCCGGGGAGTTCCTCCCCGGCCTTTTTGTGTCTGCCCGCCCCGCCGGCTGCCCTCCATCGGCCTGCGCCCCGCTCGAATTGAGGGCGTAACCCGCGTGGAACCCTGCGCTTGACTCCCGCCCCTCGGCCAGACTGAAAAACTGCCGTGTCACGCTTGACCACTCTTTATCGGACAGCAAATTGTTTGTCACGGATGACCAACTCCAGTCGCAATACATCGGTCTTTGCCTGACCACTGCCTCAGCGCGAACAGCATAACGCCGTGCTATTCTTCATATTACACCGACCCGCCCAAGTTGGCGCGAATCTTGCTTTTTCGTGCGCGAGGGTGTTTGCGGCAAATCTCGTGGGCCCTGGCATAAACGGCAATCGGATTGGAAAAACGAGGCAACTCACAAAGCGAATGGGAGAATACGCAGTGAAAAAGACAGCGGTTTTAATGGCAGTGGCGCTCCTTGCGAGCGCGCCCGGATGGGCGGCATTCATTACCGACCTCGGCCAGAACATCACCATCCCCGACGGTGTTACGGGTTCTGGGGCCTGGTACACCGGAGTGGGACAAGCCGGTGAGGATAATGAGGTCGAGCCCGGCTGCACAACGGGCCAGCTATGGGATCTGGAAGCCTTCTATCTGAACCAGAACAATTTCCTCACCATGGTCGGCGGCTACGATTTCGAAAACGGCGCTTCCGGTAGCGGTCATACGTGGAAGTACGGCGACCTGTTTATCGACGTCAATAACAACGCTGTCTTCGGACAGGCTGCCGCCGCTATCAGCACCGGGAGTCAAGGAAACAACCCGGACTCCATCGCTAACACGTTCGGATACGACTACGTCCTGACCTTCCGCGGCGACACGGGTGTGGATGGGAACCCACTGTACCGCGCTTATAAGCTGGACCCGAATGACTCGACCCTGCTTGTGTACTACAACCAGAACGCTGCAGCGAATCCGTGGCGTTATGATTCCGGCGGCACAGAACTGTTCAACAACGGAAGTTTCAGCTACTTCACGGGCCTGGGGGACGACCTGGACGGCGATGGCGTGGCTGATGTGCTTGGCGGTACGCATAACGCGGTACGAGTCGACCTGACGTGGCTGTGGGACGAAGTGAGGAAAGACAACCCCCAATGGAATGGGCTGATCACCACCCATTTCACGATGGAATGCGGCAACGACAACCTGATGGGCCAGGGCGTCCTGCCGTATGACCCCGGTACGCCGGTTCCCGAGCCGGCATCCCTCACCTTGATGGGGCTGGGGATTGCGGCCGTTGCGGTCTCGCGCCTGCGCAAAAAGGCATAAACGAACCGAACCTGAATTCTGCAGTAACAACTTGGCCGGGAAGGATCTCCTCCCCGGCCATGTCTTTTTTTCCCGCCCGGCGCCGACTTTTTATCTGCCGGCCTGCGCTTTGATCAGGTTGAGCGCCGAGCCCGCCTTGAACCAGGCGATCTGGGCTTTGTTGTAGCTGTGGTTGACCGAAAACTCGTACGTCGTCCCGTCGGTGTGATGCAGCACCACGGTCAAGGGGACCCCGGGCGCAAACCCAGTCAGCCCCACGATATCGATGACGTCGTCTTCCTGAATCGCGTCGTAATCGGCGGGATTGGCAAAGGTCAGGGCGAGCATGCCCTGCTTTTTCAGGTTGGTCTCGTGGATGCGCGCAAACGACCGGACCAGGATGGCCCGAACGCCGAGGTGCCGGGGTTCCATGGCCGCGTGCTCACGAGACGACCCCTCGCCGTAGTTCTCGTCGCCCACAACGACGGTGCCGATACCCTCCGCCTTGTAGGCGCGCTGAACCCGAGGCACTTCATCGTAGACGCCGGTCAACTGGTTTTTGACCCGGTTGGCCTCACCGTTGAACGCGTTGATCGCGCCAATGAAGCAATTGTTGGAGATGTTGTCGAGATGTCCGCGGTAGCGCAGCCACGGGCCGGCCATCGAGATGTGGTCGGTCGTGCACTTGCCCCTGGCCTTGAGCAGCAGCCGCAACCCCTTCAGATCCGCCCCCTCCCAGGGGGCAAAGGGTTCGAGCCGCTGCAGGCGCTCCGAATCGGGCCGGATCACCACCTCGAGCGCGCTGCCGTCCGCGGCGGGTTCCTGGTAACCCGGATCGTCAACCTCGAACCCCTTCGGCGGCAGCTCCTCTCCGCAAGGCGGTTCGAGCCGGACCTCCTCCCCGTCCTCATTGATGAGGGTATCGGTCATGGGGTTGAATCCGAGGTCGCCGGCCAGCACCAGGGCCGTCACCATGTCGGGCGACGCCACAAACGCATGGGTCTTCGGGTTGCCGTCGTTGCGTTTGGCAAAATTGCGGTTGAACGAGGTCACGATGGTGTTCGCTTCGTCCTCGGGACCCGGCCGGTGCCGCGCCCACTGCCCGATGCAGGGCCCGCACGCGTTGGCCAACACCACCCCTCCGATGGCCTCGAATTCGCCCAGCAACCCGTCCCGTTCCATGGTGTAGCGCACGGTTTCCGAGCCGGGCGTGATGGTAAACTCCGATTTGGCCCGCAGTTTCTTCGCTCGGGCCTGCCGCGCGATGGATGCGGCCCGGCTCATGTCTTCGTATGAAGAATTCGTGCATGAACCAATCAGCCCGACCTCCACCTTTTCCGGCCAGCCGTTCTTTTTCACGGCCTCCCGCATCGCGGGAACCGGCGTGGCCAAATCCGGCGTGAACGGGCCGTTCAGATGCGGTTGCAGGGTCGACAGGTCGATCTCGAGCACCTGGTCGAAAAACTGCTCCGGATTCACATAGACCTCGGGATCCGGGCGCAGGTAGTCGCGGATGGCCCGGGCCGCCTCGGCGACCGCGCCGCGTCCGGTTGCCTCCAGGTACCGGACCATGGAGTCATCAAACGCAAACAGCGACGTCGTGGCGCCGATCTCCGCGCCCATGTTGCAGATCGAACCCTTGCCGGTGCACGACATGCTCTCGGAACCCGGTCCGAAATACTCCACAATGGCCCCCGTGCCGCCTTTAACCGTCAGGATGCCCGCCACCTTGAGGATGACGTCCTTGGGAGCGGTCCATCCATTCAGGCGCCCGGTGAGTTTCACACCAATGAGCTTCGGGAACTTCAGCTCCCATGCCATGCCGGCCATCACATCGACCGCGTCCGCCCCGCCGACGCCAATGGCAGCCATGCCGAGGCCGCCTGCGTTGGGCGTGTGCGAATCGGTACCAATCATCAGGCCTCCGGGGAACGCATAATTCTCCAGCACGACCTGGTGGATGATGCCCGCGCCGGGCTTCCAGAAGCCGATGCCGTATTTGTTCGATACCGACGCCAGAAAATCAAAAACCTCTTTGTTCACGCTGAGGGCGGCTGCGAGATCGGGGCCCGCGCCCGATCGAGCCTGGATCAGATGGTCGCAGTGCACCGTGGTGGGCGCCGCGGTCCGCTTCTTGCCCGCCTGCATGAACTGCAGCAGGGCCATCTGGGCGGTCGCGTCCTGCATTGCCACCCGGTCGGGGCGGAAATCCACGTAGGAGGCGCCCCGTACGAAAGGCTCCGCCGGAGGACTGCCGAAAAGATGGCTGTAGAGCACCTTTTCACTGAGCGTGAGGGGCCGCGCGAGAAGCTCCCGCGCCGCGTTCACCCGCCCCGGGAGCCCTGCGTACACTTCCTGAATCATGTCGAAATCAAACAGCATGAGACTTCCTTTCCGTGCCACTCCAGGCTGCCCCTGAGCCGGACGGCGCCACCCACTCCAGCAGACACTCCCCGCGCTTAAACCGAACGGCGGCAGCTCAAATCATAGATGGCCTTCAATCATACAACGCCCGCGCGGACCCTGCAATTTCCAGCGCCGCCGGCACAATTCACGTTCTAAGCGCACGGGAGACGATTCTTCGTTTCTGCAGGAAGATGTCATTGAGTGTTCGGCATCCGAGGCATTTTTTGGGCCGGTTGTTTAGTTCATCGGCTATATCCTGTAGTTTTTCTAATGTAGGGGCAGACCCCCGGCGCGCATTTCGCGGTGTTCCCGCCGAAAGTTTTCCCTCCCGTTGTAGGGGCAGACCCCTGTGTCTGCCCATCCGGATCGCCCCCATGGCTGCGTTAAAGAAGGGCAGACACGGGGGTCTGCCCCTACGCGCTACGGAAAACAGTCCGCACATGACGGCTCTGACGAAAGGCAGGTCCAGGGACCTGCCTCCGGCACCCTGCCCGGAGCACTCCCAGCGCGGCGATACCCGCGGACCTGAGCGAGCCCCCAGCTGGCGAGAAGAATGAGTAGTGGGCGCGGGTTGCTGCCGGAAAAGCCGTATGCCATGATGCTGGCCGAGGATTCCGGTTGAGGGCAAGGTGCAATATGAACAGCTTGTGGGGCAGCATTCGCGCCGGATGGCGCGTGCCAACGCTTGTGGTGTGGACAAGCATCATGCTCGGACTTTGCCTGCTTTGCCGCTGTTTGGCGAAGTTGCGGTCCCGTGAGGCTGAGCTGCGTGTGCGCAGCGGCTTCGTGCGCACGTGGGCCCGCATATCGATGCGCCTGGCCGGGTTCCGCATCCACCTCGTCGGCCCTCCACCGCCGCGGCACGCTTTCACCGTCAGCAATCATCTGAGCTCGATCGACAGCGTGCTTATCGCGGCAGTGACCGGCGGCGTCTTTGTGGCCCGGCACGACATGGCCCAGTGGCCGGGCATCGGCTTTCTGACCCGCCATATGGACATCATCTTCGTCAACCGGTCGCGCCGCACGGAGGTCGGCGGCATCAACGAGCAGATTGCCAGCGCCCTGCACGATGGATTCGCGGTGCATGTCTTCGCGGAAAGCCGGATCGGGGACGGAAAGACGGTCCAGGCGTTCAAACCAGCCCTGCTCGAAGCCGCGGTACGTGCGGACATACCGGTGCATTACGCCATACTCGATTACCGCACCCGTCCCGGAGACCCTCCCCCCTCTCAAGCCGTACACTGGGGACCCGGCGTCTCATTCATAGAACACATCCTGGGCATTTTACGGCTGAAGGGCGGCGAGGCTTTCGTGACCTTCGGAGACGAGCCCGTTGCAGGTACAGACCGGAAAGTGCTTGCCAACGCCCTCTGGGAAAAGGTGAACAGCCGGTTCATCCCTCTGGAGTAAAGCGCCGCCGGCATCGGTCTCGCGCGGCACATCAGGTCTGCCGTTCAGGCCTGCCACTGACTTTCATCCTCTGCAAAGCCCTGTAGAAAGCACGCACGCGCCGTGCACCTCGCCATTTCGAAGAATTCAGCTCAGCTGTCTCAGAAAGAGTGCCTATATAGTACAGATAAAGATATTGACATGATAGAGAATATCTAGCATACTGGTAATTAAGGATGATTCCTTTGAGTAAGAAGGAATCGAACTGCAGTCCAGTGGAAAACGGAGGATATATTCATGAGACACAAACAAGGATTCACGCTGATCGAACTGTTGGTGGTCATTGCAATCATTGGCATTCTTGCGGCCATCCTGCTCCCTGCACTGGCGCGCGCCCGGGAAGCGGCCCGCCGGGCAAGCTGCGCCAACAATCTCAAACAAATGGGACTCGTGTTCAAGATGTACGCCAACGAAAGCCCGGGTGAAAAATGGCCTATGGTGCAGATCGGGCTTTTCAGGAACGATTTCAGCGGCGAGGAGGGCGCCGCTCTCGATTTCTGCCCGATGATTCCGGCGATTTATCCCGAATACCTGACGGATCCCTGGGTGCTGGTGTGCCCCTCAAGCCCCAAAATGGATTTCGAGGATCGAATCTATGTGAATGACACCGGCAACACGGGTAAGGCCCCTGACGCGGTCTTCTGCTTCGGCGATTATGACACGCATGGCGGCTCCTGCATGCGCGCGGCCGACGAAAGCTATACCTACTACGGCTGGCTCTTCGACGCATGGGATGTGCCCCTGGTGCCCCTGGCGCCTCTGGCTACCGTGGTAAACCCTCTTCTGAAACCAAATGAGCAGCTTAAGCCAACGGATCAGGGACCGGGCCAATTTGTCTTTTGGGCTGCCGCTCTCATTAGCGGCTGCAAGCCTTACTTGGACGCGAACGATCCCGTAGGCCTGGCCCGGCACGCGGACAGCGACATAAACCTTGCCGCTCTTCCTGGCGGGATAGGGGCAGGTTATGGAACCAGCGGAGGTAATGTCATTTACCGTCTTCGCGAGGGCATTGAGCGATTTCTTGTCACCGACATCAACGATCCGGCAAGCACTGCGCGCGCCCAAAGCGACGTGTTCGTGATGTGGGATATGCTCTCCACGAACCCGAAGGACTTCAATCATGTCCCTGGCGGCAGCAATGTGCTCTATATGGACGGCCATGTCGAGTTCGTGCGGTTTCCGGGGAAACAACCGGTGAACAGCGCCGTAGCCTTGCTGGCGGGCGCGCTTACCGGGGCGGGCAACTGAAAACATAGCGTATGCGAGCGCCCCGGTTGTAAACACAGCCGGGGCGCTCTCGTCCTCCTAATGCAACGCTGCGATCCGGAGCCGCGTTCGGCAGCAGGCTGGCTTCTCAGGCGCTATTCCAGAATTGATGCACTGCGTCCCGCTTTCATGTGCTGTGAACGAATTCGCGGGCACATGCCACAAAACCGGCCGCACCGAAATTTTCCTCCCTTGATTCACTTCGCTGAAACCCGTATAGATAGAGCTATCGATACCCATGCAGACGTGCTCGCGCCGTAGTGTCTGTGCAAGGTAATGGAGGTGCCATGTTGCGATTCGGATGCTTGATGATTCTTGTGCTGGTCTCGGTGAAGGCCGGCCTGGCTGGCGCAGCCCCGCTATCCGCAGACGATTTCACATTCGAAGGGCCACTGGGGTCGCAGGGCACAACCATCGAAAAAGTTGGGGAGAACCATTTCGTGGTATCGCTGGGCGCCGCGCCCGGCCATCCGGACTGGAACAACCGCCCGCAATTCACCATCCTGCGCAACGCAAAAGGCAATTCTCTGCGGCTCGATGTCCAATTTGACGGCGGGCCGGCATATTACTTCAATGAATACGCCTTTTCGTATTCCTACGACGGCGAACATTGGCAGCCCGTGCACTGGCTGAACGGCCCGAGCGTTGACAAGCAGCACGATACCCTGGTCTTCCCGCACTTTGAACAGGACGTGGTTTACGTCGGGCACCAGGTGCCCATGTCATACGAGAAACTCGTGGAACTCGTCGCGGCCTGGAAGAAAAGCCCTTTTGTGACGGTACACGTCCTCGGGAAATCCATCGAAGGCCGCGATCTCTACCGCCTCGAAATCACCGATCCCAAAAGCGACGTGCCCCGCAAAAAACGCTGGGCCCACTTCTTCGCCAACCAGCATCCGGGCGAGCATAATTCGCAATGGCGCATGGCGGGCATGATCGACTGGATGCTTAGTGGCGAGGCAGCCGGCTTCCGCCGCCGCAGCATCTGCCATTTCGTGCCCATGATGAGCCCCGACGCGCCCTCCAAGGGCTGGTACCGCGTCAATGCGCAGGGGTATGACATGAACCGCACGTATCTTCACACAGGCGCGGACCAGGCCAGCCAGGCCCACGAAGCCTGCATTGTGCAGCGTGATCTCGAAATGCTTATGGCGTCCGAAGCACCCCCAGTCAGCGCCTGGAGCATCCACACCTGGGGCGGGAAGACCGATCCCCGGATCATCGCGGGACCGGAAATGACCGAGGACAAGCTGGGGCCCTGGACTCGCTTCGGCGACATCATCGAACAGTATGATGTGAACGATGTGATTCGCCCGATGGAAGAATGGCCGCTGCGTGACGGCCACCAGAATCAGTGGACCGAAGGCACGCACACCCAGTTCGGCATCACCTCCATCCTCTGTGAAGGAGGCGGCGCGCTCTACACCAAAGAGGAAAACGTCGAGGCGGGCGAGGTACTCATGAGAGCCATCGCGGATTATTACGCAGGCACCCGGGATTAAGCGCAAACCCGCCCTTTATGCCGAATGGAGCACTCAACTTTCCGGCGATTGTTCTGTCCCGGCATCGCGCCAATACGGCGCTTCAAACGGCTCGATGTGCACGAGAACATCGACCACCTCCTCCTTTTCGTTCAGGAGGCGCTGCTTCACGGCGGTTGCAATGGCGTGACCTTCGCGAACGGTCAAGGCGGGAGCTACAAGCACATGCACATCGAGTTGCAGCCCTGACCCGATGTGGCGGGTCCTCAGTTCATGTATTGACTTGACGCCTTCGGTTGTCTCGATGATCTGGCGCATCGCCGCCACCTCGGCCTCGCTCGCGCCTGCGTCGACCAATTGATGCAATACCGGCCACGTGATCTTCCCCGCGGCATGCAGAAGCAGCACCGACACCACAATCGCGGCGACAGGATCGAGATAGATCCATTCCGGATGCAGACGCGACGCCAGGACCGCGAGGGCCACCGGCACCGAACTGAAGGCATCGGAGCGGTGATGCCAGGCGTTCGCCAGGACTGCCGAAGACCGTATACGCGCGCCAACGCGGATGGTGACCCGGTAGAGTGCCTCCTTCGTCACGATCGAAAGCACAGCGACCACGAATGCAGTCCAGTTGGGCCGGGCAACCGCGCCGGAATGCAGCGTGAGGATCGCGCGATAGACGATCCCGGCCGCCACGCCGGCCAGCGCCAGGCCGATCAGGACGCTCACGAGCATCTCGATCCGGCCGTGGCCGTGCGGATGATCCTCGTCTGCCGGTGCGGACCAGTAACGCAATCCAACCAACACCGCGACGTCCGTCGCCATGTCGGACAAACTGTGTACGCCATCGGCCACCAGCGCCTGGCTCGACGCCAGCAGGCCCACTGCGAATTTCAACCCCGAAAGCACGATATTGATCGCAAGCCCCCAGAGCGTCACTCTCAAGGTTTCATGGGAGGCGTCAATCGTGTCGTTCGCTTGGAACTCAGTTGGCATGAGTCATCACCGGCGCGCCTGCTGCTTTTATTCCGAGTCGCCCTGTTTGAGCCAGTCGGCATTAAACGTCGCGTACTTGATCGAACGCCCGCGTTTGCCTTCGCCGTCCTCGAAGTAGCTGTAGGAACAATGCAGATTCCCGTCGCTGCCCTCGATAATGGACGGATAGTGGAAACGGCCTTTCCCCTCTTCAACCCGCTCCAGGTGCCGGGTCCATTTCCACGTCGCGCCCTCGTCGTCCGACAGCGATACCGCCAGGCTGTGCCGCCCTTCCGGCAGGTCGTTATAGATCACAACCCAGTCGCCGTTGCGCATGGTCATGATCTCCAGCCCGGAGCCCGGGTTGTTGAGCGTAGGATGATCCTGCACCATGCTCCAGGTTTCGCCCCGGTCCGCCGATTCAGACACCATCACGCGCTTGGGCGGGGGGCCGTTATCGCGCATGAAGGTCACCAGCGTGCCGTCCTTGCGCCGGGCAAAACTGGGCTGAATATTGCCCCCGCCCACGATGGGCTCGCTGAAAGACCAGGTCTCCCCCCAGTCGTCCGTGATAGCCACCAGCGAGAACGAAAATCCATCCGAATACAGCCCTACGAGCATCCGGCCATCGTCGAGGATGTACGGATGCGCCCGCGTAAACCAGCCCAGCCGGCGCGTCAGCTTGTCTTCGGCCTGCTTCAGATTACGCGCCTTCCGCATCTCCACTTCAGCGGCCTGCCCTTCGGGAATTGAGATGCTCGCCAAATACTCATCCATCTTGCGCGCCACCACCTCCGGAAAATCATCCCCCGGTTTGGGATGCAGCACATACATCATGTCCCATTCCGGCGCACCCGCCTGCTGCATGTAATTCGTCGAGAGCTTGTACTTCATCAGCGCGCTTTCCCACGTATTCGCCAGAATCGTCGGCCACAGCAGCCACAACCGCTCCTGCGGATCGATGATCATGCAGCAGTTCGTGTCGGGAAAACCCGGCGTATCGGCCATCAGAAACGGCTCGGACCAGGCCGACGCGCCCTTCACCTTCCGTGCGCCTCGAATCAGCACATCATCGGCCTGCCGTTCCCCGGAGCCGTGGAACCAGCAGACCAGCAGGTCGCCGTTCGGACACTCCACAATGCACGAACCGTGGTTGTGCCAGTCCTCCAGCGGAAAAATCAGCTCGCCAAAGTGCATGGGCGCGCCAAAGGCCGCCGCCGCGACGCACATCATCAGGAACGCCATCGCATATACGCGCATCAATCCTTCCTCCCTCGCATACTGGGTCCGATTCCGCTCGGCCCGGTAGTTTGAATCCCGCCGCACGCCATCAGTATACCGGATTCCACGCCAGGGCAATCCAGCTTTCCACTGAGGAAATACCGAAGAGTCTACACTCAAACGCACCTGGCCCTGCTTCATTCATTCGCGGCAACCTTCATTTTATGGTATAGTAAAACGCTGCACGCTCTGGTTCCCATCGTCGAGCATGCGCTTTCCTTCGTGGGGGCGACCAGGTTTCGACGGGGGTGAGAGAAGCGTGAGCTGCGTGCCGAGGTTGATCGGTTGGCCTCGTAAAAAGCCGATCACGTTTCAACTGCCAACGAACCATTGGCAATGGCAGCTTAATGCTGCCCGTCTTACCACTGACCGCCTGCTAGGTGGCTAAGGCGACGACAGCGGGCCTCGTCTCCGGACGCCGGCGAAACGTCCGGAAGGCGAGTACCGATTTCGCCTAGCGACCCGGGAAAGCCTGCCTGAGGCGGTTCCGGGCGGCGAATCCTCAAACGACAGGCTACGCACGTAGACGCGCACGTGGACGCACCTTCGGACGCGGGTTCGATTCCCGCCGCCTCCACCTTTTGTTACGCTCTAGAGCGTTTTTGGACGAAATAACCGTACAACCGCGCAAAATCACCGCTCCGCCGGGATTTTTCGGTTTTTTTCACGTCTGAACTCCATTCCCGCAGGATTTGGAGCAATTTCTCGTTCTTTTGCTCGAAATTCCCTCTGTCGGCCGTCGGCTTCTCATTACCACCGGTGAGGGATACTTTTCCCCCTGGAGCCCCCGGGAAACGCTTAAAACGGAATGAAGTCGAAAAACCATAGAAGCTGACCTTTTCCTAAGGAAAGAAGCCCTGAAGCGCCTGTTCAGACCTCAATTCCCCCATTGGGGGTCGAAATTCTCGCGGTTTCCTTGAAAACCCCGCAATACAATATATTGTACTTTTTATTAGTATGTGCTACACTCTGCGGTGTAGGGTTGTCGTTGTGAGAACCTGAGAAGGAGAAAGAACATGCCAGCAGCAAAGAAGAAAGTGGCAGCGAAGAAGCCAGCCGTAGCAAAGAAGAAGACCGCCGCGAAAAAGCCTGCGGCCAAGAAATCGGGATGCAAGAAATAGTGTGACGGCGTCCGCAGGCATACTCCGCCTGCGGACCAGCCGCACACCAGAGTCGAGAACCTTCGAGGAGGGGCGCTCATTCGCCCCTCCCGTTTTTGTCTGCAGAACGACGCTTGAACCACTTCGACGCCACAGCGGGTGGTCTCGTCCGTGAGGAGACAAGCCATGGAAGACTGCGAAAAATTGACGCCCGGATTCTCCGCTCTTTGCTTCCATTGCGCGCAGCGGCTCGGCAAATACACCTGGCCCGAGATTCCCGAACTCCTGCTCGGGCAGTGCCCGCAATGTGCAGGCACTCGTCCGCTGGAACCTGTGGCACAACCGCAAGCCGGACGCAGAATCGCGCGGCATCAACGGGTTGCCTGAACGAAAGCAGCGCTCACCCGTCCAGCGCACACTCGTCCGCCAGGATTGTCCTCTCCCGCCAGTCTATCAATCATTCAGCGGCACGTACCAGATGTTGCGGAACCGCACCCGGTTGCCATGGTCCTGCAGATGCAGGATGTCTTCTGCTGCGCCGGGGCCATCGGTGCCTCCGGGCGTGGGCCCTGCAAGCGCGACGTCCCCTTGAATGACAACGCCATTGTGGCGAACCGTCAACCGGGCGGGCTCCTTCTGCGAACCGTCTTCGTTAAGGCGTGCGGCGTGGAACTCGATGTCATAGGTTTGCCAGCGCTCGGGCGGGAGCGTGGCGTTCACCACAGGCGTTGAGATGTCGTACAGTCCGCCGCAATCGCCAGCGGTCTGAGGCTGCACGCCGAAAGAATCAAGCAACTGAATCTCGTAACGGTTCTGCATGTAGACGCCGCTGTTGCTTCGCCCCTGGCCGAACGCGCCGGCCATCAAAGGCAGATAGAATTCCAGGTGCATTTTGCAATCGCCGATCTTGGCCCGGGTGGTGTTTGGGCCGGTTCCGGGCTGCACGCCCATGCTCCCGTCGTCGTAGGCTTTCCAGTTGCCGTTGGTCCAGGCACTGAGATCCGGCGCCTTTCCCGGTTCAAAGGGAAGCAGGACCACCGCGCCTTCCGGAGGCGTCTGCCCCTCGGTCGGGGAACGCCGTTCGATCTTTTTGAGCTCGAAGGAGGTCTTGTAGGCGCCTTTTACGTTGAGCGTATCCTGCGCGGCCTCGGCGTCCCATTGGCCCGAACCGCTGTAGCCGTGGAAGAGTACGCGCGGCCCCACGAGCTGGCCGTGAAGCTCCACGTAGTTGTTCTGACCGGTTTCGGTCTGGCATTGCGCCACCATGCGATACAGGCCCGGACCCTCCGCGACGATCAGACCTGTCGCCGGGATATCGGGATGGCCCACCCAATGATAGACGCCCTCATACTCTCCCATAAACGGATCGTTGACCGCCTCGGGCGCCGGCTCGGCCAGACCCGGGACCGACGCGCAACACAACACAAGCACTCCCCACACCAACGCTCGTAGATTCATCGTGCAAATCCTCTCTGAGTTCTTGCATGCCTTCATGGGTACGTTGAAGAAACCATCTTATCCCCTGGAGGGCGCGGATGCCAATTGCCGGCGGAGGCAGCCCTGTATTTGAGTCAACGCGTACCGATAAGATGGGCGGCCACAGGGGGCCGCCCCTACATTCCGGATGCATGAATAAGTGGGAATCGGCGCACTCATAGAGCTGAGTGGCAAGGTTGGGACTTTCTTCGTCCATCCAAGTTTTCGCAGCGCGTAGGGGCAGACCCCTGTGTCTGCCCTTCTTTAACGCAGCCGCAGGGCTATCCGGATGTGCAGCAGCGTCCGTGTCTACCGGGCTCAGGCCGGGTCGTGCAGCGGCTGGTGGCCAACGCGTGCGATCCACGACCGGGCCGCCTCGACAGCATCGAGGCCCTGGTCGCAGAGATGGGCGCCGCAGAAGATCATGTCGTGGATGCGTTTCTCTCGAAGCCACCGAAGGCCGAGCGCGCATTGGCGTTCGACGCGCTCGAGCGGCATAGGCTGTTGCGGCCCGTAATCCCACATGTAACACCCCATCTGCAGTTTTTTGCCGGGCGCAATCTCTCGCAATCGTGCAAAATGGTCTTCAATCCCGTCCAGTTCGCTCGCAGACCACGACCAGAGCGAGATCGCATCGCACAACTGCAGATAGGGCAACATCCGCTCGTCAAACTGGTCCGCAGTGTACACGACGATACCCAGGTCAAGCCGCCGCCCGTTGACGGTCATCCGCTCACGAATGGCCTCAACCTCTTCCACCGTCATGGACGCTTCCTGGCCTTCGCGGGCGAAGTTGAAGAAATCGTCCATGTACAGACCCGTGATATTGGGCATGGATGCGGCGAGTTGGAGCGCGTACTCGCGTTCCTCATGCGACGTGACGCCGGCGCTGCCCGTGATCGACCACTGGAGCCGCCGGACATCCTTGAACGCGGCTGCGTAGTCCTCGAAGGGATACGGAGGCTGGCCGCTGGCGCGAATAAACATGATGTTGGGCGTGCCCAGATAGCGCGCGGCGTCCACGGGAGTTATCCGCGAGTTTCGCGGCAACCCAAACATGCCGTCATACACGCCGGGATGATGCGACCAGAGCCACAGGCGGTCGCGAACCCGTTCACGCCCTTCGGCCCGTGAATCCCGGCCCGCCATCACGGCCATTCCCGCCGCCGCGCTCAGTTGCACAAACCGCCGTCGAGTTACCATCACGCCCCCTTTCTGCTGCCGCCCGCAGGACCGCCTCCCATGCTACCACGAAAAACGGGAACGAAGAAATCGACCCAACAGAGAATCATGAGGGCGTGGCACGCGCGTCGGCCGCGCAGGCGCTCGCCGCCGCATGTGTGCTCGTGTATACTGCGGCAATGCAACGAAAAACTGACATTATCGCGTATGCGGGTTGCGTGGTAGGCGTGCTGCTCGTGGCGCTGGCGCCCGCCGCAGCGCAGGAAACCAGCGGGCTGGACCGTCTGCTCCGCGCCTACCCCGGGCATCTCATCGCGACGGAAAAGCCGAACGTCCTCTTGTGGAAAGATGGCACGGAAATGATCTTTGACGACGGCATACCGAAAGCCGATTTTGACGATCTGCTCAACCGCGCCAGCCTGAAAGACCAGATGTCTCAGCCGTACCCCCGGTCATGGCCTGCCACCGCGCCGGCGCTCAATGCCGATCCGGGACGTGTCCGCAACGAAGCCTTTTTCCGGAAGTTATACGGCGGTTCCGCGGATGAAGTCCGCGCGAACCTGGTCCCGGTGGACTGGTTGGGCGGCACGAGCGTGCAGTTCACAAAGGTTGGCGGCGCCGCCGAGGCCCTGGGCCGGGTTCGGGAAGATTTGAGAGAATTGCCGGCCGAAACGCAACGGTACGTCTCCCAGCCAATCGGCACCTTCGCCTGGCGCCCGATTGCAGGGACGTCGCGCCCGAGCATGCACAGTTTCGGCGCGGCGATCGATTTCCAGCTTCCTAAGACACTCTACCGCTACTGGAAATGGGATGCCCGGTCTTCAGACAGCCCTCCCGCGTATCCCGTATCCATCCTCGAGGATGAAAGGCTCAAAGCGGTCGTAAGAGTCTTCGAGCGGCACGGTTTCATCTGGGGCGGCAAATGGTCTCATTACGACACCATGCACTTCGAATACCGGCCCGAACTGCTGAATTGAAGCCAGTGCACCGCAGATGCGGCCCGATTCCGGGAAAAGACGGCGAGGGAAACCGGGGTGGCAAAGGTAGGGGCGCCGGCTAATCATAAGGCGGCGCCCGCCGGAAACGCTCAATGATCGCAGAGATTCCCGCCCGTCACAAGACTTCCTTCAAGGTAGGCAGAGACGGTCGCTTCAGGCGTGTCGCTTGCTGCGCCGACCAGCACCTGGATGTTCTGCTCGGCAAACAGCATCTGGGCGCGCTGGCCCATCCCTCCCGCAATAATGACGTTGGCGCCCTGTTCATGCAGCCAGCGCGGCAGCACGCCCGGCTCGTGTGGAGGCGGCGTCAGAAAGGTTGTGCCCACAATGGTCTTCTTCTCCGGGTCGACTTCCACGATGGCAAACTGGTCGCAGTGGCCGAAATGAGCCGCAAGTTGACCGCCCGTGGTTGGGATGGCAATTTTCATGATGTCTGTCCCTCTTTGGTTCGTTCAAACTGAAATGTCCAGCGGCTGCGCCCGGCCGGCCGAAAAAGACTCCCAGCGGTGACCGTCTGCATCAGCTGCGCCTCTGTCCAATGATGATCGCTGACCGAAAGAACCCCGGCAGGTTTAAGCACCCGGCGCAGTTCAGCCAGGGTGGCCTCCGGCGGCTTCAAATGGTGCAGGATGTCGTACAGAAGGACCATATCCACGCTCTCTTCCGGGACGTCCGCCACGCTGCTTTTAAGAAACGTCTGCACGTTGCCCAAGCCCCGCCGAGCGGCCCCTTTCTCGACAAACTTCACTGCAAGCGGGTGGATGTCGAAGGCCAGGACGCGCCCTTCCGGCCCGGCTAATTTGGCGGCTGCCAATGTAAAACCGCCCGGCCCACAGCCGAAATCCAAAACCGTTATGCCGGATTTCACCCCGGCGTTCATCAGAATTTTCCTGGGAGGGTTTGCCCAGTCCCGCATGCGGAATTTCAAAGACATCATGCGGAATGCAGCGTTGCTCTGCGTATGCGGCTTGCTCATGCGTTATCAGCCCCGGTGGTGGATTATCCTGTTCCCATCAATGCCCCGTGAACAGCGGTGCCTGCTCTGGCCGGCTATGCGTTTCACAGCCAGCGCACTTGTTGGGCGGGTGCTTCTTCACGGCAGCGCGTTCATCAGACCCAGTGCCCCTCAACATCCGCACCGTCCTGGCGTTTGAGTGCGCCCGCCTTAAATTGTTCGACGGCCTCCCCCACCGTGCCTGACGCGCCCGTATACACACCAACGCCGCCCGACTGGAGCGTCGTATAGGCCTTGGGCCCCACGTGACCCGTGATCACGGCTTCCACACCCAGTTCGATTACGTTTCTGCCGGCCTGGATGCCCGCGCCCTGGGCCGCATTGAGGTTCATGCTGTTATCGACTGCCTCGAAGCCTTCCGCCTCGGTATCTACAACAACAAAAAACTTCGCCCGGCCAAACCGGGGATCCAGAGCGGCATTCAAATCAGTACCCTGCGCTGTCACTGCAATTTTCATCATTGTTCCTCCATGCCAGCGATAACAGCAAGCTATGTGCCAAGCCGGGCAGCCGGCGCCTTTGCACACCGGCGGTCTCCTCAAAATCCCCTCTATTACGGGCGTATGCACGCGACTGCGAGAAGAACAGCGCCGGGTGTGTGTCTCCAGTTTCCCGGGGATTCCCTTGAACGAAGCCCGGCGCCAACGGCCTCAATCATGCATTGTGCACGATTATCGGCGCTGGCCGCGGCCGTCTCTCTCCGGAACGGCGATTCCAAGGGTGCGGATCTTTCGATAGAGCGTACTGACGTCTACGCCCAACTCGGCGGCCGCTTTCTTACGGTTTCCCGAATGACGGGCGAGTGCCTCTCGAATCAAAAACCGTTCCATGGCGTCAAGGCTCATTGCCCGCGGTTCGTCGCGTTCCACGCCGGTGGCGGAGCGCAGTTCGGGGGGCATGTGTTTGCCCTCGATCAGGCCGCCGCGGCACAGGACAAAGGCCTGCTCGATGATGTTCTCCAGCTCGCGAACGTTGCCCGGAAAGTCGTATTCCATGAGCCGGGCCATCACCTTACCCGATACCCCCGCGATGTCTTTACCCTGCAGCCGGTTGAATTTTGCGATGAGGCTGTTGACCAGCAGCGGGATGTCTTCCCGGCGCTGCTTGAGCTCGGGAAGCTTCAGATACACCACACGAATCCGGTAATAGAGGTCGTCACGGAACTGGCCGGATTGCACCAGTTCCGCAAGATCCTTGTTGGTCGCGGCCACGACCCGAACATCGACTTCCAACGGTTTGAGGCCGCCCAGCGGCTCGATCTGGCGCTCCTGCAGCACCCGCAACAGGCGCACCTGCATCGCGGGAGAGATATCGCCGATCTCGTCCAGAAAGATGGTGCCGCCCTGGGCCAGCTCAAAGCGCCCGGGCTTGTCTCGCTTGGCATCCGTAAACGCGCCGGCCTTATGGCCGAACAGTTCGCTTTCGAGCAGCGTATCCGGCAGAGCGGCGCAGTTGATGGCCACAAAGGGCTTCTTGCGCCTGGGCGAGAGATTATGAATCGCGCGCGCGAACAGTTCTTTCCCGGTGCCACTCGCGCCTTCGATCAAGACCGTGCTCGCGCTGGCAGAAACCTGCGGCAGGATATCAAACAGCCGCTGCATCGCGGGGCTCCGCCCCACAATGTCCTCAAATGTGTAGCGGTTCTCCAGCTCTTTCTGCAGTTGCTCAATCTGCGTCAGATCCTGAAAGGATTCCACGCCCCCGATCACTGCACCGGACTCGTCGCGGAGCAATGCGGTCGAGATGCGAATGGGGATGCGCTGGCCCTCGTGATTCACGATGTGTGCGGTCGCATTCACCACCGGCCTCCCCTCAGACATCGTTTTCCGCAGCGCGCAATCCGTCTCGCAGATGCTGGCGCGAAACACATCGCAACACCGGTTCCCGATGGCCTGGTCCCGTAAAACGCCCGTGATGCGCTCAGCCGCGCTGTTGAAACACGTGATCCGCCAGTCTTGATCGACCGCAAATACGCCCTCATTCACCGAGTCGAGGATAGCGGCTTCCCGCTGCGCGGCCTGCTGTGTTGGGTTCATGATCACTCCTTTACCGACAGCATACCGCATAATCGGGCAAAACGCCAGCTCTAAACTCCATATTTTGTCTATTTTGCACGATTATATGCCTCTTATTTCTGGAAAAAGCGCTGATCCCCCCCATTTTCCGCGAAATTTGGCGTTTGGCACACAACTTGTGTCTTTACCGGTCATGAAAGTAGCAATTCCAGAATGGCAGGGCCGGATTTCCCCGGTATTCGACGTTGCCGCCACCTTGGTGGTGAGCAACTTTGCTGCAGACGGCCAGGCCATTGAACAGCACTCGATTCAGCTGTTTCGAAACGATCTGCACGGCCGCGTGATGGAAATGACGGGGTTAGGCATCGACGTGCTGATCTGCGGCGCCATCTCCTGGCCTCTCGAAATGGCTTTATCAAACGCGGGTATCGAGGTAATCCCTCACACCTGTGGCGAGGTGCAATCCGTTCTGGAATCGTACAAGGCGAACCGACTCCAGCCGAACACGTTTTTGATGCCCGGTTGCTGCGGCAGGCGGCGGCGTTGCCGCGGCCAGGGCCGTCGCGGCAGGGCCACGACCTGAGGTGCTGGGTCTGTCGACGAAGTATGCGTGAGTACGCCGGCGGCCGCAGCCGGCTGGAGAAATCTGCAAGGAGGTGGCTATGCCCAGAGGTGATGGAACAGGCCCGGCCGAAGGTGGCCGTGGTCAGGGTGGCGGCCGGGGCGCAGGACGCGGCCAGGGTGGCGGCAGGGGCCGCGGGAGAATGGGCGGTCCGCTCGCCGCCGGACCCGGCGGTGAATGCGTCTGCCCGAAGTGCGGCACCAAAACCCCTCACACGCCGGGCCAGCCCTGCGTGCAACAGGTCTGCCCGAGCTGCGGCGCAACGATGACACGAGGCTGATAGAACTTGGAGAACCTAATCATACGCAACGAGGCGGCAGTGCCCGCCGGTTAAAAGGAGAATGAAAATGCCAGGTGGAGATGGAATGGGCCCGATGGGTATGGGTCCGATGACAGGACGCGCAGCCGGTTTCTGCGCGGGCTATGCTGTTCCCGGTTACATGAACGTTGCGCCAGGCCGCGGAGGCTGGGGCGGCGGCCGTGGGGCCGGTTGGGGCGGCGGCCGCGGTGGCGGCCGGGGATGGCGGAACCGGTTTTTCGCTACCGGCCAGCCGGGTTGGCAGCGGGCCGCCTGGGGCTACCCCGCATACGGCGGCATGCCGTATGCAGCACCGGGAACGCCTGCCATGCCGCGCGAAAATGAAATCGAAATGCTCAAGAGCCAGGCCGGCTATTTTGAAGAGGCGCTGGCGGGAATTCGTCAGCGGCTTGAAGAACTCCAGAGCAAAGCCAGCGAAGGTTAAGTCAACGAACCCGGAGGACGGGGTGCATCCCGCTCCGCCCTCCGGGACTTCTGAATCCAGGCGCCCCTGCCGGGGTGTGGCCGCGAACAGCAAAACGTGCTATGCGCGTTTGGCAAAACGGGCCGGGACACTCCGCCGGGGCAACGCTGCGTGCGCCGCATGAACAGGAAAGGAACCATGAGAATTGCTATCGCCAGCGGGAAGGGTGGTACGGGCAAGACCACCGTCGCCACCAACCTGGCCTACGCCGCATCACGCACGGGCCGCTCGGTGGCGTACCTGGACTGCGACGTTGAAGAACCGAACGGCGCCTTGTTTCTCAAGCCGGAAATCAGCGAGCGCCAGCCGGTCCAGGTGAGCATTCCCGCGCTTGACCTTTCCGCGTGCACGTTCTGCGGCCTGTGCGGCGCCATCTGCCAGTTCAGCGCGATCGTGCCTCTCAAGAACAACGTGCTGATCTTTCCCGATCTGTGCCACAGCTGCGCCGGCTGCTGGCTGGTATGCGCGCCCGGGGCGCTCTCTGAATCTCAAAGGAGCATCGGCACCCTCGAGAAGGGCAGCGCGGGCGAAATCCAGGTCATCCAGGGCCTTCTGGATATCGGCCGGGCCCTGAGCCCGCCGGTGATCCGGGCGGTAAAAGCAGCCGCGCCCGACGCCGGACTCGTGATCCTCGACGCACCGCCGGGGACCTCGTGCCCGGTTATTGAAAGCGTTCGCGACGCGGATTACGTGTTGCTGGTCACGGAACCGACGCCTTTCGGCCTGAACGACCTGAAGCTGGCCGTGGAAATGGTTCGCGTGCTTGGCCTGCCGTTCGGCGTGGTCATCAACCGCGCCGATCCCTCCGCCCGGGACACGCATGCATGGTGCGAGCAGGAACAGATAGCGATCCTCGCCGAAATACCCGACGACCGGCGCGTGGCTGAAGTGTATTCTCGAGGCGGGATGGCGTCCGAGCACCTTCCCGAGTATTTTTCAGTGTTCTCGAACCTGCTGAACCAAATTGAGAGTCGATCTAAGGCAGTGGCCTCGGAAGCGCCCAGGCAATTGGAGAGCGCCGTGAAGGAGTCGTCATGAACGCATTGCTCATTTTCAATCACCAGCCGTATGACGGGTCGGATGTAGCCTGGAACGCGTTGCGGCTGGCCGAAAAACTCCTGAATGCGGGCCTGGAAGTCCGTATCTTCCTCATGAATGACTCCGTCGATCTGGCCCGCGATGCAGCCAAAGCCCCCGAGGACTATTTTGATTTGGGGCAGATGCTGAAAGACCTCATTGCGAAGGGGGTATCAGTGAAAGTCTGCGGAACCTGCAAAGCCAGGTGCGGACGCTATCGCAATGAACCTTATTTCGACGGGGCTCGCGAAGCAACCATGGATGAACTGGCGGAATGGGTACACCAGGCCGACCGGGTTCTCACTTTCTAACCTGGCGGCCTGCCGAAAATAAATAAGGACATGCCTGATGAAAGAGCTGGTGGTCATCAGCGGCAAAGGCGGCACGGGTAAGACCTCCCTGGTCGCTTCTTTTGCCGCGCTGGCGCACAGCGCCGTGCTGGCCGATTGCGATGTGGATGCCGCAGACCTGCACCTCGTACTGCATCCGGAAACGCGGCACACGGAGCCATTTTCAGGAGGCAAGCGCGCCTGGATTGATCCCAGCCAGTGCTCGACGTGCGGCGAATGCAAATCGGTATGTCGATTCGAAGCCGTTCTGGTGGATCCGCCTGCCACTCCCTCCGGACTGCCGGTGTACCGGATTGATCCCATCGCATGTGAAGGCTGCGGGGTTTGCGCCTGGTTTTGCCCCGAAGGGGCGATCCAGCTTGACGACGCCATCAATGGCGAATGGTTTATCTCCGACACCCGCCACGGCCCCATGGTGCATGCCAAGCTGGGTATAGCGGAAGAGAATTCCGGCAAACTGGTCAGCACGGTGCGCCAGGAAGCACGGAAGCTTGCCGAGGCCCAGCAACGGGACCTCATCCTGATCGACGGGTCGCCGGGCATCGGCTGCCCCGTCATCGCATCCATCACGGGCGCAAATCTCATCCTGATCGTCACCGAGCCCACCGTGAGCGGACTTCACGATCTTAAACGTGTTGCAGAACTCGCCCGGCACTTTGCCGTGCCCGCCATGGTGGCCATCAACAAGTGGGATCTGAACCCTGAAGTCGCCGAGGCGATCGAGGCTCAAGCCACTGAAAGCGGCCTGCGCATCGCCGGGCGAATCCGCTACGATCGCGGCGTCACCCAGGCGCAGATCGCCAGGCTGGCTGTCGTCGAATTTCAGGAAAACGGTTGCGCCGGTGATATCCGCTCAGTATGGCAGGCCGTTCAGGATGAACTGCATCAATTGTCCGGCGCACCCCGCAATGAAGGAAAGGCTACGTGAGCACCCGGGAAGACGTCTCAGGCCACGGGCTCGTTGATTTCGGGCCGATGGCCTGGAAGTATGACCGCTGGTATACGACGCCCGAAGGGATGAAGCACGATGCAGCGCAGAAGGCCGATGTGCTCCGGATGCTCAGATCTGCCGGCGGTCCTTCCCGCCTGTTGGACCTGGGCTGCGGTACGGGCCATTGGAGCCGTTTTTTCGCATCGCAGGGTTACAGCGTAACGGGTGTGGACCTTTCCATGCGGATGCTCCAGGTGGCCCACAAAGAAGGCAGCACCGGCGTGACCTGCTGTGCGGGAGACGCCGCAGCACTCCCGTTTGACGATGCGTCGTTTGATGTCGTCGCGGCCATGGCCACGCTGGAATTTCTGCCGGACCCCGCGGGCGCGCTTCGAGAAATGGCTCGATGCGTTCGACGCGGGGGGCGTATACTGATTGGGACCCTGAACCGGGCCGCCCCGCTCAACCGCCGGCGGCTGGCCGAGAGCAAGCAACCGTACACGTCCGGCCGTCTCCTCACCCCCGGCGCATTGCGTGAGTTGCTCGAGCCGTTCGGGCCCATCCGCATGGCCGCATCCGACCCGGACGGAACGCCCGGACTCGAAGATCGGGAGGGAACGAGCAAAAACCTGACCGATGCGGGCGTTAACGGTCCTTTCATTGTCGCACTGGTGCAGAGATGAACGGCCTGATCAAAAAATGCGGAATCCGCTTTAAAAAAGAAGGTCTGCCATGACTCGCATCACGGTCCTGGTCGAAAACACAGCCTCGAAACCCGGCCTGCTGGCTGAACACGGGCTTGCGTTCTGGGTAGAACACGCCGGACACCGAATTCTCTTCGACACCGGGCAGAGCCATGCACTCATGCACAACGCCCGCCAATTGGGTATCCCGCTGGAGACTGCCGACGCCGTGGTCTTGAGCCACGGTCATTACGACCACAGCGGAGGCCTTGCCGCTCTGTTCAAAAAAAAGTCGCCCCTGCCGCTGTTCCTTCATCCCGCCGCACTGGTGCCCAGGTATTCGCGCCCCTCTGAAGGTTCTCCCCGCGAGATCGGCATGCCTGCACCCGCCGTGGAGGCCATCCGAGAGAACACGGAAAACGTCTGGACGGAGTCGCCCACGGAGATCTTCCCCGGTGTACATGTCTCGGGTTCGATTCCCCGGCGGACGGCGTTTGAAGATACCGGCGGGCCTTTCTTTCTCGATGACGCCGGGCAGGAGCCGGACCTTCTGCCGGACGATCAGGCCCTTTATCTGGAGACCCGCCTCGGGATAGTGGTCGTCCTGGGCTGTGCGCATGCGGGGGTCGTGAATACGGTGGACTATGTGCGCGCACTGACGGGAGCTCGTCCTATTCACACACTCATCGGCGGGATGCACCTGGTTTCGGCGAGCGAGGAGCGCATGGATCAGACGGTCCAGGCATTGCGCCATTACCGCATCGAACGCCTGATGCCCGCCCATTGTACGGGATTCCCAGCGACGGCCCGTCTGTGGCATGAATTTCCGGGCGTATGCGTGCCGTGTACCGTTGGAGCCGTCGTGGAAATTGAAGAATAGCCGGGCAGCAGCGGCGTGAACGCTGAGATAAAAACCCGGGGGCAGCCCGCGGGCAAATAGACAACGCACTGCCCCGTGCCATCGTTCCTGAAGGGCCGCCGGCGGTGGCCGATGTGCAGGCATACCGGCGCGCGGCGGTTCCCGAACGGAGGAGGTAGTCATGGCCACTCAGAGACCCGCCGTGATTCGAATCAGCGGCCTCCACGTGGAGTTCAAAATATCCCGGCGCCGGACCGTGAAGGCGGTGGACGGGCTTGACCTGTCAGTCGCCCAGGGCGAGGTGGTCGGGTTTATCGGGCCAAACGGCGCGGGAAAAACCACCACCATCAAGGCATTGATGGGCTTTCTTCAACCGAACCGGGGCGAGATCCGCGTTTTCGATGAGACGGCGGGCTCCACGGCCGCGCGCAAACGCATCGGTTACCTGCCGGAAGTGGCCGTATACTACCCCTTCCTCACCGCCCGCGAAGCGCTCCGGCTCTACGCAAGGCTCGCAGGCATCCCCCGGCATCGCCGCGAGGAGGACATTACCGAACTGATAGACAAGGTGGGATTGACCGGCCGCGACCGCGAACGTCTCAGCGGCTATTCGAAAGGCATGCTGCAACGGGTCGGCATCGCTCAGGCCATCATGGGCAACCCGGAACTCCTCATATTGGACGAAGTCACCTCCGGGCTGGACCCGGTCGCCCGCCACGACGTTCGGGCGCTTTTGATGGAGTTTAAATCGCAAGGCAAAACCGTATTTTTCTCGTCGCACGAGCTGACGGAAGTGGCCCTGCTCTGCGACCGCATCGTCCTCCTTGACGAAGGGAAAGTTGTCGAAGAAACCCCTCTGAAACACATCCTCGCCGCGTCCACCTCTATTGCCGTGCATGCGCGGCTCGGCGGACCGCCCGGAAACCTGCCGGGAAACGTCCTGATTCGAAGTGCGGGCGGGGATGAACAGGTCTATGCCGTGGAAAGCTGGGAGGCGGCGCAGGCACTGCAGGATGATCTGAAAGCGCGGGGCGCCACGATCCTGGACGTGCACGAAGAACCTCCATCGCTGGAAGACTATTTCGTCCGCAGGCTGGGGCACAAGATTACGTAGCGCCCGGCGGACTCCGGCCGCCTCAGGGAGAAAAACCATGCAGCGACTGTTTGGCATTGCACAAGTCACCATCCTCGAGTCTTTCCGGCGAAAAGACCCCTATGTCGTCCTCATTCTCGGGTTTGCCATCGTGTTGGGTGCGGGTCTGTTTAACCGATTCGGCATTGCCGGGCTCGAGAAGTTCGTCAAAGACGTTGCGCTGACGGTCACGAACATCCTCTGCATCGTGCTCTGTGTGGTGGTCTCCGCCCGGCAGTTTCCGGCCGAACTCGCCCAGCGCACCCTCTACCCGCTTCTGGCCAAGCCCGTCAGCCGGACCAGCGTCTATCTGGGAAAATACGTGGGCGCGGGGATCATAAGTTCCGCGGTAGTGTTGCTGTTCTGGGTCGAATTACATGCCCTGTTTCTCGTATTCGGGATTTCCTCGGGCGCCATCTTTTTCCAGGCCCTGTATTTGCGAATTTTGTCGATGTGGCTCATCGCCGCGGTTGTCATGACGCTCTCCCTCTTCCTGACCCACGGCGCCAACGTCACCGCCTCGCTTCTCCTGTCACTCGCCATGAGCACCTTCGCCAACACCATCCTGGCGGTACACAGCGAGCTTCAGGGAGCCGCGCGCTGGCTGGCGGAAGGGATTTATTGGGTCGTTCCGCACCTGGAACTCTTTGATCTGTCGAAAAAAGTCATTCACGAGTGGCCGTCGATCCCCGCGGGCGCCCTCCTGGCATTGACTGCCTACGCCGCCGTGTATGCCGCTCTATTTGTCGCCCTGGGCACGTGGCGTTTCCGGCGGTTGTCGTTGTGAAGCGGCGCCAAAGCGCACGGGAGAGGTGAAATGAGATCAAAAATATTCCCTCTGCTCCTGGCACCTGGCTTTGCTCTCTGCGGCCTGCTGGCTCATCTGTGCACCGCACAGATTGGCGAGGTACACGCGCAATTCACCGCCGACGAAATGCTGGCCGCCAGGGAATCGATCGCGTTGAGCCTGATGGGACAGCTCCAGTTCACGGCTCACAGCCTGGTATGGATCAAATCGCTCGAATACCTCCACAACGGCGTCGCATTGCGCCTGCCCACTGAAGCAGAAGAGGCCCACGGGTTTCATGCACACGATGCCGATGATGTAGCGGCCGGGCTCGAGCACAAATGCGGCGTGCCGGTAGCGCTAAATGACGAAATGGACTGGCGCGGTCCAGTGGGCCAGCTGCACCGGATGGTCACGCCATACATGGTCATTCACAGCCACAGCGATCCGGTTGAGCTGATCCCCTGGTATCAGCTGACGCTTAAACTCAACCCCAATCTGGAACGGCTCTACACGCTCGGCGCGTTCTTCATGGCGGATTTTGCCCGGGAACCGCGAAAGGCGGTTCGCCTCCTGGAGGCGGGCGTCGAGGCCAATCCCTGGTCATTCGAGATCCGCGCCGCCCTGGGAAGACATCTCTTCGATTATCACCAGGAACTCGGAATTCCCGCACAGGACGCATACGAACAGGCAGCGGAGGTGCTCCGAGAAGCCGTGGACAACGCGAAAATTGAACGAGAGCACCTCCGGAGCAGGCAAAGCGATCTGGACTTCTATCAAAACCAGCTGATGCAGGAATCCTACTTGTTTCTGGCCAAAAGTCTGACGGAACTCGGCCGATATGAGGAAGCGCTCGCGGTGTGCGACGAAGGATTCCAGCTCACCAGCCACAACCTGCTCCGAGTCCAGAAACGCATCACCACACAGCGCATGGAAGAAGAAAAGCCGCTGAATACCGAAAACGAGCCCTCCTGAGACTGGATCTTTGAAACATGCCCGTGCAACGCGTGCTCTGGGCCGTCCTTCCCGAATGAATCAGCGAATGGCGGCGTATCCCCCCGGGATGCCCCGCTTCGAGTAGACGATCTGCCAGAGCTGATTCCATCGCGCCCGGAATGACCCCGCACAGCAAAGCAGGTAGTACTTCCACATCCGGTAGAACCGTTCCCCGTACCCATCCCGAAGCTGCGGCCAGTGATCGTCAAAATTGCGCCACCAGGCCATCAGCGTCTTGTCGTAATCCGGGCCGAAATTGTGCAGGTCTTCCGTCACAAACAGGCCTTCCGCCGCCTCCGCCAGCTGGCGTATGGACGGAAGCATCGAATTGGGGAAGATGTATTTCCCGATCCACGGGTCGGTCGATACGGTGCTGCGCAGCGTGCCAATGGTCTGAAGCAGAAACAGGCCGTCATCTGCCAGGCTGTCGTGCACAATCTTCATGTAGGTCCCGTAATTCCGGTACCCCACGTGTTCGATCATGCCCACCGACACGATCCGGTCGAAGCGTTCGTTCAAATCACGGTAATCCGCGAACCGGATCTCAACCGGCAATCCCGTGCACAACTCAGTCGCGAGCGCGGCCTGTTCCTTCGAGACGGTTGTCCCCACGGCCTGTACCCGGTACTTCTCCGCCGCGTATTTCACGAACGCGCCCCAACCGCAGCCGATGTCCAGCACCCGCATGCCCGGAGCAAGCCCTATTTTTCTACAGATGAGGTCGAGCTTGTCCTCCTGGGCCTCATCGAGGGTGAACGCGCGCTTCCAGTAGCCACAGGAATAGGCCAGGCGGCGATCGAGCATCGCCGTGTAGAGGTCGTTGCCGATATCGTAATGGTGCGTGCCGATCACAAACGCGCGCGATTTGCGCTGAAGATTGAATGCCCGAGCCCTGATGGCGCCGAGCACGAGCGGCCAGTTTCGAAGCCCCTCGGGCAGGCCCGCGCTCAGGATCCGGTGGAACATCGCGTCGAGCGCATCGCAGTCCCACCAGCCGTCGACATAGGATTCGCCCAGACCCAGCGATCCCTGGCTCAGCAAGCGGCGGAAAAGCAGCGGCTCGTGGACCGTGATGTCCCACGGGCGATCCCCGCCGATACGGACGTCCGCCCTGGCAAGAAAATTCGCCACCGCCCGCGCATCTGATGTCTGGAATGGGGCCGTTTCTTCGCGATGCTTCGTAGCCATACCCGGACCTCGCATTCTGTGCAAGATCGAAACACACTCGCTCGCGGATAATACGTCCCGCCGTCGCACCGGACACTATTGACTCAGTATATCAAATGCCGTTTATCGTGCCTTCATTCCCATGAATCATGCGCGAGCAAGCCGCCTTTCTTCGCCCCACCCGGCGGCAGGGCAGTGAACTCGCTGCAGAAAAAGGCTCCCGCCTATATGCATCAGACATCACCCGCGCCGGCCCGGATGCGGAGATCGTCTTGAGAAACGACACTACGCCCTCCCTGGGGCCGTCATGCAAATTGAAGAGGGCTGAGTTCAAATTTGAGCACAATAAGGGCCTCTTGGGAATGACACTCAGAGTCGCGAAAGGCACCCTGTCATTCATCTCCGGGCAGAGCGCCAAGCTGAAACCCGGCGCCGCGCAAATCGAAACTTGTTTGGGTTGGTACGAACCCCTTATGAGGATGACAAACCACTGCGATGCGCTCCGTTCTTTTTCCCCCATCACACCAGCGTCTTTTTGAAACGCGTGGTTGCAAACCACAGCGTTCCGACGCCCATGACGAACAGCGCGGCCATTTGAGGCCACAGGATGGACGGCCCCACGCCTTTCAAAAAGATGCTCCGAATGATCACCAGAAAGTAGCGCAACGGGTTCGCATAGGTCAGCCACTGGATCAACGGAGGCATGTTCGCGATTGGAAACATGAACCCGGAGAGTAAGACCGCGGGGAGATAGAAGAAGAAGGTGCCCATCATGGCCTGCTGCTGGGTGCTGCTGATCGTCGAGATCAGCAATCCGATGCCCAGGGTCGTCATGATATACAGGCCGGTGGCGGCAAACAGCAACAGAAGGCTCCCCTCCAGCGGCACCTGGAACCAGAATACGGCGATCAGCGAGATCGCCACCACATCTGCAAACGCGATCACCGCGAAGGGCAGGGTTTTCCCCAGGATGAACTCGCCCGGAGTGATAGGCGTGACCATGATCTGTTCCATCGTGCCCGCCTCTTTCTCCCGAACCACCGCCATACTCGTCAGCATGAGGGTAATCAGCATGACGAGGATCGCGATCACCCCCGGCACATAATAGTTGCGGCTTTCCAGGTTCGCGTTGAACCAGGCCCGCGTTTCGAGCGTCAAGGGCTCCGCGAAAGCCCCGCCACCGCCGCCCAGGCGGCTCAACCGCGTCGCAAGCACCTGGTTCCCAAAGCGGCCGGCTATGCGCGCCGAATAATCGAGAACGATCCCGGCGGTGTTGGAATCCGTCCCGTCGACCACCAGTTGCAGCGGCGCCGTGCGGCCCGCGCGCAGGTCGGCCTCAAATCCATGATGAATGCGCAACACCGCCTGGGCTTCGCCATAATCCAGCAAGCGCCGCGCCTCGGCGTTCGTCTCGACGTAGCCTGCCAGGTCAAAATATTCGGTTTCGATGAACTGCGCCACCAAGTCACGGCTCGCTGTGCTCGCATCGAGGTCCATTACAGCCAGCCGCACGTGTTTGACGTCCGTGGTGACCGCATAGCCGAACACCAGCACCTGCACGATGGGCATCACGAATACGACAGCCCGCATCCGTGGATCGCGGAAAACCTGGATGAATTCCTTGATGAGCATGTGCCGGATTCGCTCAAGCATGCATTTGTCCTCGCACAGCGCGCCTCAGTCGAGCCGCTTTTCAAACTTCAGAATCGCCAGAGCAATCATCAGCCCTGAGAACGCGGCCAGCATTCCCGCCTGAACCCCCAACACCTCGAGTCCCACCCCTTTCAGATAGATCCCTTTCAGCAGCGCTACGAAATACCGCGCCGGCACCAGATAGGTCACGACTTGAACCGCGCGCGGCATATTGGCCGTGGCATACATAAACCCGGACAAGAGGAACGACGGCAGAAAGGTCAGAATCATCGCGAGCTGGCTGGCCAGCAGCTGGCTCTTCGCGGCGATGCTGATCAGCATACCCATGGACAGGGCGCCCGCCAGAAACACCGCAGATACGCCAAACAGCAGCGGCACGCTCCCCCGCAACGGCACCTCAAACACATACGCGCCCATCAACACCGCCAGCAGCACGTCGAGCATTCCAATCGCAAAATAGGGCAGCAGCTTCCCCACCACCAGCTCGGTCTCTTTGACGGGCGTAGAGATCAGTTGCTCCATCGTGCCTTGTTCCCATTCTTTTGCAACGGTCAGCGACGTGAGCAGCGCGGCAATCACCATCATGATCACGGCGGTCAAACCGGGTATGATGTAATTACGGGATTCGAGATCCGCGTTAAACCAGACCCGCGGGCGCAAATCCACGGGAGGTGCGGGCGTTTTTCCCGTGATCCGCCGCGTTTCCTCCAGCAACACCTGGTTCGAATAGGCCAGTGAAATCGCGTTGAGATAGCCCATCGAGATCGTGGCGGTATTCGAATCGCTCCCGTCCACAATGGCCTGCACGCGAACCGGCGCCCGGGTCCGCGCGCGCTCGGCAAAATCGCGCGGGATGACCAGTCCCACCAGCACCTCATTTGCGTCGAGGGCGCGTTCGAGCTCCGGGTAGCCGCTCGCATACCGTTGCAGCGAAAAGTACCGCGACCCCGTGAAATAGGTCAGAAATTCCCGGCTGGCGGGCGTCTGGCTCTGGTCCCACACCATCAGGGGCACGCGGTCCACGTCCAGTGCCAGGGCGTAGCCGAACAAAAAGAGCAGCAGCATGGGGATCGCGATCGCCATGCCCAGGCTCCGCGGATCGCGCACGATGTGAATGAACTCCTTGCGCGCAACGGCTTTCACGCGAATAAATTTCATACCGCCACCTCGCCCTGCGCGGCCGCCAGCCGATCCCGTGCCTCGACCAGCGACACAAACACGTCTTCCATCGACGGCGTGATGACCTCAACCCGCCGAACCACAAAGCCTGCTTCGACCAACGCGCGGTGCACGGCCGCGCCGCCGCCGCTCGCGCGCGCCACCGTCACGTGCAACCCGTTGCCGAACAGCGCGGCTTCCTGCACCACTTCCACACGTTCCAGGACTTCCATCGCGTCGCTTGGCCGATCGCACAGCACTTCCAGGACATCTTCCGACATGGTTTCCCGCTTCAGAGCCTCGGGCGTGCCCATCGCCACCAGCTCACCCCGGTAAATCATGCCAATGCGGTCGCAGTATTCCGCCTCGTCCATATAGTGGGTGGTCACAAACACGGTGACGCCCTTGCTTGAAAGCTCATAAATTAGGTCCCAGAATTCGCGCCGGCTGATCGGGTCCACGCCCGACGTCGGCTCATCGAGAAAAAGGACCGGCGGTTCGTGCAGCATCGCGCAACCCAGTGAAAGCCGCTGTTTCCACCCACCCGACAGCAGGCTCGTGCGCATGCCGCGGTATTCGCTCAGCCCGGCCATCTCGAGCGCCCAGGTCTTCCGTTCCTGCTTTTTCTCCGCGGGGATCCGGTAAATGCCACTGTAAAAATCAATATTTTCCTCGACGGTGAGGTCTTCATACAACGAGAATTTCTGGCTCATGTACCCGATGCGCGCCTTGATCTCCTCGGCCTGTGTGCGCAGGTCACAGCCCGCCACCCGCCCTTCGCCTTCGGTCGGAGCCAGGATGCCACAGAGCATGCGGATCGTGGTCGACTTGCCCGCGCCGTTGGGTCCCAGAAATCCGAAGATCTCTCCCCGGGGCACGTCAAACGTCACGTTGTTCACTGCGCGGAACGCACCAAACCGGCGTCCCAGGCCTCGAACAACAACCGCAGGCTCGGTCCCGGCGTTCATGAGGACTCCTCTACGTCTTTCCGATGGCTCAGCACCGAAATAAAAACGTCTTCCAGGCTGGATTCCACCTCGCGCAAAGACGTCACGACGAGGCCCTCTCCAGCGAGCACCCGCGTAATGGTATCGGCCGCCGCCTCGGGTGTTTCAGTCGCCACGTGCACGCGGTCGCCAAACAAACCCACGTTATTTGGGGGGAAATGGGTCCGGAGCAGCTCGGTGGCCTTTCGCGGCAGCGCGCAGCGCAGCTCCAGCACCGAACCGCTCATGAGCCCCTTGACTTCGTCCGGCGTGCCCACGGCGATCAACCGGCCCTTGTGGATCAGGCCAATCCGGCTGCACCGCTCCGCTTCGTCGAGGTAGGCCGTCGATACGAAGATGGTCACTTTCTGCCGGAGCAGCTTGTAGAGAATCCGCCAGAAATCGCGGCGCGACACGGGGTCGACGCCGTTGGTCGGCTCATCCAGAAACAGCACCCTGGGCGTATGGATCAGCGCACAAGCCAGCCCGAGCTTCTGCTTCATCCCGCCGGAAAGCCGGCCCGCCTGACGTTTTTTGAAGGGGGTAAGGTTGCTGAAGGCCAGGAGTTCATCTATCCGCTCTGCCCGTCCGCGCCGCGGTACGCTGTAGATATCGGCATAGAAATGAATGTTCTCCAGCACGGTCAGGTCCGGGTACAACCCGAACCGCTGGCTCATGTAGCCGATCTCCTCTTTGATGGCCTCCGCCTCGTCTACGGTATGGCGCCCCGCCACCCAGGCCGCTCCCGACGTAGGCGCCATGATGGCCGTCAACAGACGCATCGTGGTGGTCTTTCCCGCGCCGTCCGGCCCCACCAGCCCGAAGATCTCGCCTTCCCGAACGTCCAGGTTGAGCGCATCAACTGCGGTCACGGCCCCAAACGTGCGCGTAAGGTTTTCCGTGCGGATGGGCGTCATCACCCGGCCGCTCCGTCGATATGGATCTCGGCGTCGGCGGGCATGCCCGGTTTCAATTCGAGCGCCGGGTTCGGTATATCAATCTTGATGCGGTACACCAGATTGACGCGTTCCTTGGCCGTCTGAACGTTCTTCGGCGTAAACTCCGCCTCGGAAGAAATGAACGAGACCACCCCCTCGTAGGCCTTGCCGGGGTACGTGTCCGTGGTGATCAGAGCCGGCTGCCCCGGTTTGACCCGGCCCAGGTCGGTCTCAAGGATGTAGCCGCGCAGCCAGACATTGCCCAGATCGCCAATGGTCACCACCGGCGCACCAGGCGCCACATACTCTCCCGCCTCCACATGATCCTGCAGCACCAGGCCGGATATCGGTGAAGAAATCGACGCATACGACAGCCGCGTTTCCGCCAGGCGGAGCGCGTGCTCGGCGCGTGCCAATTCGGCCCGGGCCTGTTCGATGGTCTCTTTCCTTGGCCCCGACGCCACCTGCTCAAACCATGCCCGGGCCTCCGACAGCGCAGCCCGAGCCTGGGCAATCTGTTCCTGGCGCGGACCCTCCTGGGTCAAACCGAGCCGTTCATGCGCTTCAGCAAGCTGTGCCCGCGCGGTAGCAAACGCGGCATAAGCATGGTCGCGCTCTTTCGCCGACACGGCGTTCCGCTCGAACAGCTGCTCCAGACGGTTATAGTCGGTCTCGGCCCGGGTCAGCTCCGCGCCCGCCCGCTGTACCGATGCCCGCGCAGCCTTGACCTCCTGGCTGCGCGAGCCCGCGAGCAGCTCATCCAGACGGGCCTCGGCCAGCTCGACCGCAGCCCGCGCCCGCTCGACCTCTTCCTGGCGCGAGCCGGCTTCGAGTTCAGCGAGCTTCGCCGCTGTCCCGGCCACTTCCGCCCGGCGCATGGCCACCTCCTGCGCGAGGTCCTCGCTGTCCAGCTGCGCCACGGGCTGGCCCGCATGCACCGTCTCGCCCTCGGATACCAGCCGGGACTCCACCCAGCCCGCCACCTTGAAGCTGCACTCGACATCGGTCGCTTCGATGTTCCCGGAAATGCGCACCGCGCCGTTTCCATTGCTCGCGTTGCGTTGACTAAAAACGTACGCTCCCACAAGCACGGCTGCCAGCAGCGGCACAACGATCAACTTTTTCTTCTTTGATGTTTTCATCACAAACCGCCTCGTATCGCTTGGGTAAACACCCGCCACGCCCGATCTGTCAATCGTGTCACATCAAACCCGCCATCGCTGACATGCCACAGAATCGCCGCGGGCTGAACCAGGCCCAGAAACATCACCGACAAATCGCCAGGCGCCAGGTCCGGGTCAACCAGTCCCGCGCACTGCGCCTCCGCGAAGAGGTCTTCTACTTCTCCCAGATACCGAGTCAGGATCGCGTAGACCCGCGCTTTCCGTTGTGAATTAGCCCCGTAGACCTCTTCCGAAAACACCACCTGCGGAATTCCTGCGTTTTCCCGGATTAATCCGACATGCCGCTTCAACAAAACCTCGAGCGCCGTCAACGGACACGCTGCCTCTTGCCTGGCTGCCTCCACATGCGCCAGGAGCCGCTCTTCGATCAGCCCCAGGAGCCCATCCAAAATTTCTTCCTTGTCCCGGAAATGCCGATACAGGGCAGACGGTACAATGCCGACCCGCCGCGCCACAGCGCCCATGTTCAGGCCTCTCAAACCTTTGGCGGATACGATCTCCAGGGCAGCGGCGAGGATTTGCTCCTGCCGCAGCTCCGTCGCGAGTTTTTTTCTGGCCATACCGCCCTCCTATGTGAATACGCATTCACATTATAACCCAGCGCCTTCCGCCTGTCAAGCAGCGCAACACAGGCTGGCATACTGCAGCAAAAGAACCTTAAATACCTTATTTTATTGCAATTTAAAGACGATCCTGATTTTTTTACTAAATTTCCCGTGCATTTCAAGTTTTTGTGAATATAAATTCGCTTTCATGTATAAGATCCCCGAAGGATCGAGGGCGCATGCCAGACAGAGGCGGCATCCTCCGCACGCCCGCACATCATGCCTCCCTCTGGCGCGGGCTGAATCCGGTTCCGTTTCCCGGTATACTCCCTTCGGGCATACCACGAGCCGTTCGCCATGGAGATGGCCAGCATTGGCCAATTAAGGAATGCGCATGCGTTTTCTTGCCGGGGTTCTGGTGTTCTGCAGTGCCGTGCCGTATTGGGGGGACGTGTCTGCCGCGGCCATCACGATCGGGTTCGCCACAACTGAAAAGACGGTAGATGCGATGGGACCGCACAACCGGGCGGCGTGGGAAGTCGCGCAAACGCTGGGCGACGCGACCCTGCTGCACGTGGACGGCGAAACGGGCTTTCTTGACACTGCCGGAGAGACCCTCGACCTGTCCGTGTTCGACGTGATCTGGTACCACCAGGGCGACGATATCGCGCGCACTGCCCTGTACAGCGGCGCCCCGTTGACAGCCCTGCGCGCGTATGCCGGCAACGGCGGCGCGATGTTGCTTTCAGGGGGGGCCCTGGCTATGGTGGCGCCGCTTGGCCTGGAGCGCGATACCCGCCCGCAGCGCCACCAACTGGAAAACTGGCGCGACCCCGCGGCGATGGTGCTGGTCAAGCCCGGGCACCCCGCATTTGCCGGGCTGCAATCCGACGGCGCTCTGGTCTGGTTGAGTCGAGGCGGCTGCCCTGCGGTCGCGGACTTTTACTGGGGCAGTCCCGCCGAAGGAATGCCCCTGGGCAACAGCCCGAAAGGCGTTCACCGGCCACTCGTTGAATATGCGCTGGATCAGGGCCGCGTCATTGTATTCGGATGGCACTGGCCCGATTACGCTGACATCGAAAGCCCCCATCGTGCCAATCTTTTGAAACTTACCGGCAATCTGCTCACCTATCTGGCCGACCGCGGCGCCTGGCAGCCTGTGACCATTCACTCAGATTTCCCCGGGCTGGCCGGGCAGGATCAAGAGGGCATCGCCGAGCCGCGCTGGCGCGCCCTCCAGCGGGCGATTGAGGATCTCACGCACACTTTTCCGGAACACTATGTGCGCGGAGGAGAGTTCCTTGAACAGTTCAACGCACTGGAGGCCGAGCACGCCCGGCTCCTCCAGGAGGCCGGGCCTGAGAGCATCGCCCCCATCGCACAACGTTTCGAAGCGCTCCAGCGCGAGGCCTTGCTCGCCAACCCCCTGCTCGATTTCGACCGGCTCCTCGTGATCCGCCGCCGTGCCGACCGTCTGGGATTGCCCACCAATTACAGCAGTAATTCTGATTTGCCGCCCACGGGCTACGAAAATTCCCTGCTCAGCCTTGGCCTCCCCGGCCGGGACAACACCGCCGAGACCGTGTTCGTGCCCGAGGGCGACGCGTTCATCGGCGACCTCGACCTGCATTACGGCGCCGAGCGCCTGCTCTTATCCACTCCCAACGCGGAGGGGCGGTGGGGCATCGCAGAACTCGACCTGGCCACGGGGACGCTCACGCGCCTCCCACTCATCGACGAACCCGACGTGCACAACTACGACGCCTGCTATCTGCCCGACGAACGCATCGTGTTCTGTTCGACCGCGCCGTTCATCGGCGTGCCGTGCGTCGGCGGCCATTCCAAAGTGACCAACTTGTACCTCCGCGACCACGACGGCCAGATCCGCCGGCTCACGCACGACCAGGACCACAACTGGTGCCCGGCGATCCTCAACAACGGCCGCATTCTGTATCAACGCTGGGAGTACGCAGACATCGCACACACCTTCATGCGGATCCTTTTTCACGCCAACCCCGACGGCAGCCAGCAAATGGAATATTACGGCAGCAATTCATTCTGGCCCACGGCCATGTTCTACGCGCGCCCGATCCCCGGCCACCCGACGAAAATCGTCACGGTCGTCGGCGGACATCACGACGCCCCCCGCCAGGGCGAACTCGTCATCCTGGATCCCGCGCGTGGGCGCCACGAGGCCGATGGCGTGGTCCAGCGCATCCCCGGCTACGGCAAGCCCGTCGAACCAGTCATCCTGGACGGACTCATCGGCGCGAGCTGGCCGCGTTTCCTCCACCCCTTCCCGCTCAACGAGCACTACTTCATCGTCTCCTGCAAACCGTCGAAGACCGCTCTGTGGGGCGTCTATCTGGTGGATGTTTTCGATAATTTTGTTCTGCTGCACGAGGAACCCGGCTGGGCCCTGCTCGAACCCACCCCCTGGCGCGCGACAACGCGTCCGCCGGTTGTCCCTGACCTGGCCGATCCCACAACGGCCACCGCGTCGGTCGTACTGGCCGATGTTTACGAGGGGCCTGGGCTCGAAGGAGTGCCCCGCGGCGCTGTCCGTGCCCTCCGCATAGCCGGCTACGACTTCGCCTTCCACGGACTCGGCGGCGAACCCGACCGGGTCGGCCTGGACGGGCCCTGGGATGTGCGTCGAATCCTCGGAACCGTTCCTGTCGAGGCCGACGGCTCGGCTCATTTCGAGATACCCGCCTGCACTCCCATTTGCGTGCAGCCTCTGGATGCCGAAGGCAAGGCCCTTGCCCTCATGCGGAGCTGGTTCACGGCCGCTCCCGGCGAGGGCCTGTCGTGCGCCGGCTGCCACGAAAAACAGAACATGACCGTGCCCGCACACACCCGGCCACTGGCTGCACGCCGCGGGCCGTCCGCCATCACCCCGTGGTATGGCCCGGCCCGGAATTTCTCCTTCGAACGCGAGGTGCAGCCCGTGCTCGACGCGTTTTGCGTCAGCTGCCACAACAGCGAAGCCGGCGCCACCTTTGATCTCACCGCCCGGCCCGCCGAAGAGGTGCCCTCAGATTTCCAGATGCATTTCTCTCCTTCGTACATGCAGCTTCGCCGATGGGTGCATACGCCCACCCTCGAAAGCGACGCCCACATGCTCCCACCCCGCGCCTTTCACGCCGACACGAGCAAATTGATCCAGATCCTCCGCGACGACCATTACGGCGTGGAACTCAGCGCCGAGGCCTGGGATCGCCTGATCACCTGGATCGATTTGAACGCACCGTTTCACGGCACCTGGAAGGAAGCCGTCGCATCCATTCCCGCCAAGCAGGCCGCCGCCGTGCACGGCGCGGAGCGGAGGCGTGAGCTGCACCGTCGCTACGCGGGTATCGACGAGGATCCCGAGGCTATCCATCCTCCCGCAGTGCTTCAGGGACCGGAGGCGCCCCCGCCGTTTCCCAGCCCGCCGCTCTTCTCCCACCCGGCCGCCTCGCCAGAAGCCGCGGCGCCCCGGAGCGCCGGCGAACCCGTTATTGAGACTGTGGAGATTGCGGAGGGCGTCACGCTCGAACTCGTCCGCATTGAGCCGGGACAGTTCACCCTGGGCGACGACAATGGCTACCCCAACGAGCGGCCTGCGCAGGTCCACACGATTGAAGGGCCGTTTTTCATGGGCCGCTTTGAAATCACCAACCGGCAATACGCCTGCTTCGATCCCGCCCACGACAGCGGCCTGGAAACAGGCGAGGCCTATCAATTTGGCGACGACGAGCGCGGTTTCCTCCTCAACCGCCCCGAACAGCCCGTGGTCCGTGTGTCCTGGGACGAGGCTCTCGCTTTTTGCGAATGGCTCTCGTCCACTACCGGGCGGCGCTTCTCTCTGCCCACGGAAATTCAGTGGGAATACGCCTGCCGGGCCGGCAGCAGCACGCCCCTGTGGTATGGCGGCCTGGATGACGACTTCAGCAAAGCCGCCAACCTCTCCGACGCGACTCACTACAGCGTGTACTACCCCCATTCCCCTCGCGCCCTGCCCCCCTGGCGTCCCGCCGACACCCGTTTCAATGATGGCTGGCGCGTCTCTGCACGCGTGGGCTCGTTTGGCCCCAACCCCTGGGGACTGCACGACATGCACGGCAACGTCGCGGAATGGACCCTCTCCAGCTACCTGCCCAACCCCGCCGACGCCGGCCAGACCACCACACGCAAAGTGGTCCGCGGCGGCTCCTGGATGGATCGGCCCCGCCGGGCCCGTTCCGCCTTCCGTCTGCATTATGAAGCCTCACAGTGCGTACACGACGTTGGCTTCCGCGTCGTGTGCGAAACCGCAGGTTCATAAGGCCGAAACCCGCCCTGAAACCGGGTTGAAAAAGAGTTCTTGACACGATTTTTTAAATAGGATAGAATCCTATCTACGAATTGCTTGGGGAAAAGGACTGGCGCATGACCCTCCCGCGTGACATTGTCGAAGCCCGCCTGGCCGCGTTCCGCGAGGCCTGCCTTCAGAAGCGCCTCCGGCTCACGTACCAGCGTATCGAGGTCTTCCGTGCACTCGCTTCGAGCGAGGAACACCCTGACGTCGAGACCATTCACCGCTTTGTGCGCAAGCGCATTCCGACCATCTCACCCGACACGATCTACCGCAACCTGAAGCTGCTGGCGGAGCATGGCCTCGTGTCGGCGGCCGGGATGAGTCACGAGCGGCTGCGCTTTGATGCGAACGTGGATCCGCACCATCATTTCGTCTGTGTAAAGTGCGGGCGCATTCGCGATTTCACCTCGAGCGACGTCGATTGCACCACGTTTCCCGTAGAGGCTCAGGCATTCGGCACACCCCTGTCGGTGCATCTTGAAGTGAAGGGGCTCTGTTCCGTGTGCCAGAAAGGACAGAAAAGTTAGCGCATTCAACCCTGTTTTTCGGCATAGACCGCCGCGAAGCTCAGGGACCGTTTGGCGATTCACGAAAACACTGGAGTCTGTGCCCCAGGCAACGAAAATGGAGAGGAGACGCGACATGAGTACGAAGAAAAAACTCACTACCAATGCCGGCGCCCCTGTGCCTCACAACAACAACGTCCTGACCGCCGGGAAGCGGGGGCCCATGCTGTTGCAGGATGTGTGGTACCTCGAAAAGCTCGCCCAGTTTGACCGGGAAGTCATCCCTGAGCGCCGCATGCATGCCAAAGGCTCCGGCGCCTACGGCACATTCACCGTCACCCATGACATCACCCGCTACACCAAGGCGAGCATCTTCTCGCAAGTCGGCAAGAAGACCGAGCTCTTTGCCCGCTTTTCGACGGTCGCCGGCGAGCGTGGCGCCGCCGACGCGGAACGCGACATCCGCGGGTTCGCCGTAAAGTTCTACACGGACGAAGGCAACTGGGATCTGGTGGGGAACAACACGCCGGTCTTCTTCCTGCGGGATCCCCTCAAATTCCCCGATCTGAACCACGTGGTCAAACGCGATCCGCGAACCAACCTGCGCAGCCCGCACAACAACTGGGATTTCTGGACCCTGCTGCCCGAAGCGTTGCATCAGGTGACCATCACCATGAGCGACCGCGGCATCCCACTGTCGTACCGCCACATGAACGGCTACGGCAGCCACACGTTCAGCATGATCAACGCCGAAAATCAACGGTTCTGGGTCAAGTTCCATCTCAAGACCCAGCAGGGGATCAAAAACCTCACCGACGCCGAAGCGGAAGCGGTGATCGGCCAATGCCGTGAAAGCCACCAGCGCGATTTGTACTACAGCATCGAGAAAGGCGAGTTTCCCCGCTGGACCATGCACATCCAGGTGGTTCCCGAGAAAGACGCAGCCAAATTCCCGTTCAATCCTTTCGATCTGACCAAGGTCTGGCCGCACAAGGACTATCCGCTGGTCGAAGTCGGCGTGATGGAGCTGAACCGGAATCCGGAGAACTACTTCGCAGAAGTGGAACAGTCGGCGTTCAATCCCGTCAACATCGTGCCGGGTATCGGATTTTCCCCCGACCGAATGCTCCAGGGCCGGCTCTTCTCCTACGGCGACGCGCAGCGCTACCGCCTGGGCGTCAATCACCACCTGATCCCCGTCAACCGTCCGCGCTGCCCGTTCCACAGCTACCACCGCGATGGCGCCATGCGGGTCGACGGCAATCATGGCAGCCTGCTGGGCTACGAGCCGAACAGCTACGGCGAATGGCAGGAACAGCCCGAATACGATGAACCGCCCCTCGAGCTCGACGGTGCGGCCACCCACTACGATTTCCGTGAAGACGATGACGACTACTACTCGCAGCCCGGAGCGCTGTTCCGCCTGATGAATCCAGACGAGCAGCAGCGTCTGTTTGAAAACACCGCCCGCGCCATGGGCGATGCGCCCCGGGAAATCAAGATCCGCCATATCGGCAACTGCCTCAAAGCCGATAAGGCCTACGGCAGCGGCGTTGCCGCAGCGTTGAACATCCCGCTCAGCGAGGTGGAAAAAGGCTAAAAGAAGGGCTGCACGCGGCGCCCCACGCCCGTGAAAACCCTGCAAACGTAAAGAGAGAGAAGGAGAGACTCATGGAAGAACAAACCTGCAAACTGCCGCTCATCGGTGAAAAAGCGCCGGCATTTAAAGCGGAGACGACCAATGGAATCGTCAACTTTCCCGAAGACTACAAGGGGAAGTGGGTAATTCTGTTCTCGCATCCGGCCGATTTCACTCCCGTCTGCACGACGGAATTCATGACCTTCGCCAGCATGGCGCAGGATTTCAAGAAGCTCAACTGCGAACTGCTCGGGCTCTCGATCGACAGCACCTTCAGCCACATCGCGTGGCTGCGCACGATCAAGGAGAAGATCTCGTTCAAAGACATGAAGAACATCGAGATCGGTTTCCCCGTGATCAGCGACCTCACCATGGAAGTGTCGAAAAAATACGGGATGCTGCAACCCTCCGCCAGCAACACCCAGGCGGTGCGTGCGGTATTCCTGATCGATCCAAAAGCGACCGTTCGGGCCATTCTGTACTACCCCATGTCAAACGGCCGCAACATGGACGAGATCAAGCGCCTGCTCATCGCAGCGCAGCATTCCGACGCGCATGGCATTGCCACGCCGGCCAACTGGCAACCCGGAGATGACGTGATCATCCCGCCGCCGAGTTCCAGCGACGAAGCCAATGAGCGCGTGAAGAAGGCGGGTAAGGACTACGAATGCCTTGACTGGTTCCTCAACCTGAAGAAATGCCCCCATAAGGACGTGGGCGCCTAGTCACCCTGTCGTCGTGAGAGGCGGGCGGCCTGCGGGCCGTCCGCCTCTCTTTTTTGCCACGCCATACACGTTAGATCCGCCCGGCGGGTTTGGCTCCGATGACCCTGCATGCGCTTGCCGCCACGAGGCCCAGGGCCAGCAGCAGCCACCCCGCATCCGCGGGCGACTCTGCCACACGAAGCCGTACCGGCGACTCGAGTTCCGCCGCCTTGAATGTCAGAAACGTGGGTGTTTCCGTCACATCAATCACATCGTCCAGCAACGGGTGGATATCGCCGCTGGTGATGCTGTGCACGAGGGCCGGACGTTCGAGATCGCCCAGGTCAATGGAAACCCGCGCCTGGGCGCCGGGGCGCAGGCCGGGCTCAAACCACATCACCAGTGCCGAGTCGCCGTCCTCCCGCCGGTACAGCGCGGTCCGCAATTGGCGAGCACCCAGTCCTCCCCGGACTTGGACCCGGTCTGCGCGCATTTCGCTGTGACTGCAGTGATGCGCAAACAGGCTATAGGCGCAGGCCGCTGGCTTCCACGAACCATCATGATGCACGAGCCCGAAAAAACCCTCGGAATCCCAGGGCTCCTTTTGCAGCAATTCGGGTTTCGCGTCGCGGTAGCAATACCACAGCAGCTTCTCTATCCCCACCCTGGTGGCGATGGTGTACGCCTTGATGGCGTGCGCCGCGAGATGTTCCCGGGATCCTCGCCACGGATACACGCCGCCATCCGGGTCCCCCAGCTCGGTGATCCACAGTTTCCCCGGATGCCCGTATTTCGCCGCCGCATTGCGCACCCGGAAAAACTCGTTGTAGTAGCACCGCGGTTCGGAAACGTACACGTGCAGCGTGGGATGTCCCACCAGCTCGAGCGCCCCGGCCGCATGCAGGCCTTCAATGCCCGGCGCACTGTATACCCCGAACGCCCCCGCCATGGCCGGACCCAGCAGAAGCGCGCCGGGACAGGTTTCACGCACGGTCTGCGCTGATTTCCGGATCAAGTCATACATTTCGTCACGGGGACCGTCCCAGAATCGCGCCAGGTCCGGCTCATTCCAGAGTTCCCAGGCATAGACGCGTGCCTGGTAGCGGGTGACGGTCCGCCGGATGTATTCCAGGAAGAGCGGAACGTCTCTCGGGGCGATGTAGTTCCGCCGCTTCGCGCCGATCTCGTCGGTCTCCACGGCGTTGTTGTCAAAGACCAGCAGCGCGACCACTTTGATCCCGTGCTTTTCCGCGGCGTCGAGATAGCTGTCGAATTGACTGAAATCCCAGGTATCGGGATCCTTCTGCACCGTGCTCCAGTGAAAGTCCACCCGCATCAGGCGCACGCCCAGCGCGTGAAGGCGGGCGTATTCTTCGTCGGAACGACTGTACCCCGCATGACAGACGCCCGTGGCTTCACCGACCTCGATACGGGCGAGGCGGCCGAAAAATACGGGCGGCCACATGGCTGCGAACCCCAGCACGGCGGTAATCACCAACATCACCGCCCACGCCCCGGCATAGGCCCAAAAGCCTCCATTCTTATCGTTTGATGACGGCACCGCCGGTATGTCCCCGCTACCCGCATCTCCCCCGCCTCTCCACGACATCGTGCCCCAGAGTATCAGCCAAGCGCCGTAGAGCACCGGCATCAGCGCGGCAAGCGCTCGAAACCGCTGCGCCAGTTCGAGTCCCATGCCGTATTTGACCACCAACCCCGCCATCATGAATCCGGTCAGGCCGAAACCCCACATGAGGACCACGGACGGCAGGCTCAACGTCCACGTCAGCGGGCCCTGGCGTGTTGAAGCCCCGTACAGCGCAGCTGAACCGTAACCCAGCACCAGCGCTACCGGCCAGCCCGTCTCTGCTGCCGTGAACAGCAAGAGCGCAGCAACGCAGCCATGTGTGATAAAAACGAGTCGGAACCGGCCCGCCAAAAGCGCCACTGCACAGCCAAACACAAACAGCGGATTCGCGGCGATGCTCACAAAACCCGCGTATTTCAACTCTGCCCGCCCAGCCATCTCGCAGAGAAAGAGCTGACGGAAAAAGGCCGCCAGCATGAGGGCTGCTATAAACCAGGCCTCAACCAGCGCGGCCGCGCTGCCCGGCTCTCGGCCAAGCTTTTCCGCCACCACCGGGGCACGACGGCTCTGAACCGCCATACCGGCGTGAAATACAAGCGACACGGTCCAAAAATACGGCGCCCAGGACATGCCCGAGGCCAGCCAGGCCAGCGCCGCCCAGGCGCCTGCCGCCAAGGCGATACCCTGCATCCACCGCGGACGCGCTTCGCTCGAAGGCGCCCGCCGAAGGCGCTCGTGCGACATCAAATTCGCCAGCAGCGCAAATCCCAGACAGACACTCCAGAACACCAGCGGCCAGGTAATGGGCAGCGCCGGGTTAAAGGGATCGCGCACGACGAGGTATGCCAGCAGAATCAGAAATCCTGCCGAGGCCGTCAGATGAAACAGTCTCTCCGCACGCTGGACAGCAGCTCGTGCATGAGGCAGCTGCATGGCCAGGCTGGTCAGCGCGAGAACCGCAAGTGGAAGCGCCGCAATCAACGCGCTCGTGGTGTTTTCGGCCACAAACGGCGTGCTTCGTGTCAGGATCCAGAAGGCATGCAGTGGAATCAGAACGAAGGTTTCCCCCCACACCCACAGCCGTGCCGCATGTGCCGGCAGCGCATCCCTCTTCGACGCATCGGATGCGATGTGTCCACCTTTCTCCATGTCGCCTCCTGCACGCACAGGCTTCCAGCACTGGTGCGATACCCACCGCGAAAACATATCGGCCCAGCGGCTACCTTATCACAGGGCCCCGGCCGAATGCGCAAGAGGCCGGCAAGTATTCGCACGGCCGCATAACCCGGCCCGTGGGCGTCTTTTTGAGTACGCCGCCACAGCCGTTACAATGGGGGTGCATTTCGACGCCGGAACGGCCGGCTTTTCGTGAGTTCAACCGCCAAAGGAAGCAGTAAGATGCCCAAAGCCTTCGATGTTCGCTGCAACGCCGCTGCATTGTATTTTTTACCGGTTAAGACACGGGTCCCGCTCAAGTTCGGGAAAGAAACCGTGACCCATCTGACCTGTGCGCGGGCGAAGGTGCGCGTCGAAAATGCCCAGGGAAAGAGTGCTGAAGGCTGGGGAGAAACGCCCATCAGCGTCACCTGGGTTTGGCCAAGCACGTTGCCCTACGAGGAACGCGAAAGCGTCCTCAAGGAACTGTGCCGGCGCCTGGCGGAAGCATGGGCAAATTTTACCGTCATCGGGCATCCCGTGGAGATCGGGCACGCCTTCTCCGAGACGCGTCTGCAGGACATCCTGCGTGAGTTGAATGCCGAACGCGCCGGGCAGGAGCCCGTGCCCTGGCTCGCGGCGCTGGTCTGCAGTTCGGCATTCGATATCGCGTTGCACGATGCCTACGGAATCCTCAACAACCGGCCCGTCTATGAAACCTACGGTCCGGAGCACATGAATTTCGACCTCACCCACTTTCTGGAGCCCGCGGATGGGGTTGACGTGTCATTTGAAGGGAAATATCCCCAGGATTTCTTTGTTCTGCCGCGTCCCAGTGCCTTGCCTGCCTGGCATCTGGTCGGTGGGGTCGACCCGCTGGTCGAGAGCGAATTGACCGGCACGGAACCCGACGACGGCTACCCGGTTTTGCTGCACGACTGGATCGCGCGGGACGGGCTCGACTGCCTGAAGGTCAAACTCCGCGGCAACGACGCCGCATGGGACTACGATCGCCTGGTACATGTCGGCAGGATTGCACAGGAGCATGGTGCAAACTGGTTGACTGCCGACTTCAACTGCACGGTGACCGAGCCGGCCTATGTCAACACCATTCTGGACCGCCTGGTGTGCGAGCATCCACGGATTTACGGGATGATCCTGTATGTGGAACAGCCATTTCCTTACGATCTGGAAGCAAACCGCATTGACGCGCACAGCGTTTCCGCCCGGAAACCACTGTTTATGGACGAAAGCGCCCATGACTGGCGGCTGGTGCGCCTGGGTCGCTCGCTGGGCTGGACCGGCGTGGCCCTCAAGACCTGCAAAACTCAGACCGGGGCCCTGCTGAGCCTGTGCTGGGCGAAAGCTCATGGAATGACCCTGATGGTTCAGGATCTGACCAATCCCATGCTGGCGCAGGTGCCGCACGTGCTCCTGGCGGCTCATGCGGGCACGATCATGGGCGTGGAGACCAACAGCATGCAGTTTTACCCGGAGGCGTCGCTACCGGAGCAGCAGGTGCATCCCGGACTGTACCAGCGCCGGGGAGGTTGCGTAGACCTGTCGACCGTATCCGGCCCGGGATTTGGCTACCGCCTGCACGAGATCGTTCGGACTCTGCCCGCACCCGAGGTCGAAGCGGAGGCGTGATGCGGCGGCAGGGGCACAGCCCTGCTCAGACTAGATTCGCCCGGGCGTATTCGACCGCGTTGCGGAAGATCTGGAGGCCCGCGCCTTCGTCCGGCAGGCTGGACCGGGTCCATGTCGGATGGTTGGTACGGTCAACAAATGCCTCGGGATGCGGCATCAATCCAAAGATGCGGCCTGCGGGATCGCAGATGCCCGCGATATCATCAATCGCCCCGCTGGGGTTCCAGGGAAAGGCCCCGGAAGCTGGAGATCCGTCGGGCCGCACGTACCTGAGAGCCACCTGGCCCGCGGCGTACAGCCGGCGCAATACTTCGCCGTCTTGAGGCACGAATTTGCCGCCACTGTGACGGACGGGCAACGGCAGGCCTTCGATATCTTTGAGCCACACGCACCGGGTCCCTGGCTCTGTTTTGAGATGGACCCAGCGGTTTTCAAACCGGCCGGAATCATTGGGGGCCAGTGTCGCCGTCCGGGCGAATGTTCCGTCGAAAAGCGGCAGAACTCCCATGTGGAGCAGCGTCTGAAAACCCTGGTTGATGGCGATCAGAAGCTTTCCGTCGTCCACCCATTTTTGGAGCGCGCCGCCCAGTCTGTGGCGAAGGCGGTTGGCGAGGATCTTGCCGGAGGCCACGTCGTCACCGAACGAAAACCCGCCCGGTATGGCAAACAGGTGATACGCATCGAGACGTGGCGCGTCGTCGAGAAGGTCGTTGAGGTGAATTCGGTCGGTGGCGGCGCCGGCGCGACTGAGGGCGCCCTGCGTCTCGTTGTCGCAGTTGATCCCGAATCCCGTCAGGACGATAGCACGTACACTCACTGGCTGCACCTTTCTTGAAACGCTGAGGACGCCTTCCAGCACGGCGTCCCCGTGATTACCACTGCATGGGCGATTTCCAGGCGGCTCTGAGTTCCTCAACCGGCACGCGGACTTCGAGGCCATCCCGGCCGGTCACCCGGAACAGACCATCCGCACGCACTTCACCAAGGCGAAAGAGGGGCAATCCGGCGAACAGAGACTCGAACGCGGCCGTTTGCGCGGGTTCGACCGTCACCACAAAACGGCTCTGCGATTCGCTGAACAGCGCTACGGCGCTGTTGTCCTGCCCCAATCCGGCGAGATCGGCCTGCAGGCCGAGACAGCCGCCAAATGCCGATTCGGCCAGGGCGACCCCCAATCCGCCATCGGAGCAATCGTGGCACGAGGCCACCAGGCCGCGCCCTATCGCAGACGACAGCGCTGCGTACAGTTTGCGGGCCCGCGCGAAGTCGACCGTGGGCGCCTGGCCTCCCCGCTGGCCTTTCATGGCAAGATATTCGCTGCCGCCCAGCTCGTTGCGGGTCTCGCCGACGGCGTACACAATATCCCCAGCCTTCTTGAAGTCCATGCTGACCACCTTGGCGACGTCGCGAATGATGGCCGCGGCGGTGAACAATACCGTCGGCGGGATTGAGATCTGGTGCTCGCCGATTCGGTAATCGTTCTTCATGCTGTCTTTGCCGCTGATGAGGGGGATATCGTACGCGGTGCAGGCGTCGTACAGTGCTTCGCAGCAGCGCACGAGCTGCGCGAGCTTATAGGTCCCGTCGGGGGTCTTTTCGCTCTGAACCGGGTCGGGCCAGCAGAAATTGTCGAGCCCTGCGATCATCCCGAGTTCGGCCCCGACTGCGATCAGGTTGCGCACGGCTTCGTCGGCCGCACAGGCCATCATCCAATAGGTGTCAAACTCGCTGTATTTCGGGCAGATTCCGCACGAGACGGCAATGCCCCGGTTGGAACCGGGCACGGGGCGTATGACGCCTGCATCGCCGGGACCATCGTGCATCGGACCCTGGAATTGTTTGAGGACGCTCTGTGCCTGAGCCTCGTGATCGTACATCCGCACAAGCGATTCTTTGCTGCAGACATTAGGCCTGCCGAGAACGGCTTTGAGGCTGGCCAGGACGTCGTTGTCGCATACGGCGAACTCAGGTTCACGGGCGGGCGCCTGCCAGACAGCCTGGAGCTTCATCTTCGGCACGCCGTCGTGCAGAAAGGCCATGTCGAGCGAACCAATCAGCTTGCCGTTATAGAAACACTGGAGCCTGCCGGACTGGTTGAATTCACCCAGCACGCTGGATTCGACGGCGCGGCGCCGCGACAGCGCGAGAAACGCGTCCAGCTTGTCGGGCGGCACGGAGACGGTCATGCGCTCCTGCGCCTCGGAGAGGAAAATCTCCCACGGGGCCAAACCGGCGTATTTGACGGGGGCTTTTTCGAGATGGATGTCGGCGCCGCCGGGCGTTCGAGCCATTTCGCCCACGCTCGACGAGAGCCCCCCGGCCCCATTGTCGGTGATGCTGGTGTACAGGCCCAGATCCCGGGCTTCGAGCAGAAAATCGGCCATTTTTTTCTGCGTAATGGGATCGCCGATCTGCACGGCCGTCGCGGGGGAGTCCTCGTGCAATTCTTCAGACGAAAACGTCGCGCCGTGAATGCCATCCTTGCCAATGCGACCGCCGCACATGACAATCAGGTCGCCGGGCCGCGCACCTTTTTCATGGCTGGGCTTCCCGGCAACAGTGCGGGGAATAATGCCGCCGGTAGCGCAAAAAACCAGCGGCTTGCCGAGAAACCGCTCGTGAAAAACAACGGCGCCATTGACGTTAGGGACGCCGCTCAGGTTCCCTCCGTCCTGGACACCCCGGTGTGCGCCGCGCAACACCCGCCGCGGATGGAACAGGCGCGGCGGCACCTCGCCGTCAAACCAGGGCGAGGCAACGCAGAGCACGTCGGTGTTGAGAATGCACCGGCACCCCAGCCCTGCGCCAAGAATGTCCCGGTTGACGCCCACGATGCCCGTCATCGCCCCGCCATAGGGATCAAGCGCCGACGGGCTGTTATGAGTCTCCCCTTTCAGCGCAAAGTGGTGGTCGTCGTCAAACCGGATCAAGCCGGCGTTATCGTGGAAGACGCTGACGAGCCAGTCCACGCGTTTGGCGACGTCGTCGGTGGCCGCTTTGACATAGGTGTCGAACAGGCTGTCGATAACCCGGGTCCGGCCCGATTCGTCGGTGTACTCAATCAGGGCGTTGAAGATTTTGTGTTTGCAGTGTTCGGACCAGGTCTGGGCCAGGATTTCGAGCTCAATATCGGTCGGTTCGGCCGGCAGGCCAGCCTCGATACGTGCCGCGCGGACAGCCGGATCGCGGTAATAGGCCTGGATCGCCTGCATTTCGTGAAGTTCAAGGGCCAGCATGTTGTCGCGGCTGAACTGAACCAGTTCGCTGTCCGAAAGTTCAAGGTCAATCCGGTGCACTTCAGTCTGGCTCTGGTGTGAGACCCGGGGGAGCTCGAGGAGTGATTTGCCGCCCAACGATGCCATCTCAGCACGGGACTTGATCGCCCAGCGCTCGATCAGTTCATTGGCCAGGGCCTCCCGTGCGATACGTTCGCAATCCTGCGCGCTAACATCGCCTTTGATGGCGTACAAGGTGGATTTGTAGACCGCTTCCTCAGGAGCCAGGTTACGCCCCAGGATGTCCGCGACGCCTTCTGCAGCGCCCTTGCCGGCGTTGTCAGTCACACCGGGCCGGAACCCCACTTCAATAACGTAATCGTAATCGGCCCCTGATGACGCATTGGCCGCCGCATCGTGAATGATGGGATCCGCGAAGAGCCCGGTGCGCACCCGTTCCAATTCATCGTCGCTGAGTTGGACATTAATGGTGTATACGTCAAACACATTGACGGCACCGACGCAGATTCCGAGATCTTCCGCGAGCTGCTGTCTGACTGCGTTCCCGGCCGGATCGTGCAGTCCGGCTTTCATGCCGATTTCAATTCGATGTGGCATAGCGGATCGCCCCTGTGTAATGTACTTTTCCATCCCCGGCAACGATGCGTCCCACGACTATCGGTTCTTCGCAAGCCTGGGACAGTGTCTTGAGCACTTTCTGTTCTTCCTCTTCGGGCACCATCAGCAGAAAGCCCGCGCCCATGTTGAAGGTGCGCAGCATTTCCGCGTCGGCCACTCCCCCGGCCTCTTGAAGAAAGCGAAAAATGGGCAGGGCTTCCCACGTGGACAGGTCGATTTCTGCGGCCAGGCCTTCGGGCAGGACGCGCGGCAGGTTGTCGGTGATGCCGCCCCCCGTGACATGAACCATCCCGCTCACAACGGCGGTCTTCAACACGAGCTGCATCACTTTGGAATAGCTGCGATGAGGCTCAAGCAGGGCTTCCCCCACCGGCCGCTCCACATACGGCATCATGTCATGGACACTGAGCCCTTCGATCTCGAAACAGATCTTCCGCGCCAGGCTGTAGCCGTTCGTATGAAGTCCGGAAGACCGCAAGGCGATAATCGAGTCGCCTGCCTGAATGGCGGAGCCGTCGACGATCCGGCTGCGATCGACGATACCAACGATCGTCCCCGCAAGGTCGTACTCCGCCTCATTGTACAAGCCGGGCATCTCGGCTGTCTCGCCGCCGATCAGGGCGCAGCCGGCATAGCGGCATCCATTGGATAATCCCGTGATTACATCGACGGCTACCTCGGGCACGAGCCGCCCAAATGCAAGATAATCAAGGAAAAACAGGGGCCGGGCGCCCTGCACCAGGATGTCGTTCACACAATGGGACACCAGATCCACACCCACGGTGTCGTGTTTGTTCATGGCGAAGGCAACCTTCAGCTTGGTGCCGACGCCATCCACGCTGGATACCAGCACAGGCTCTTTGTAGTTCGCAAGGTCAAGCTGGTACATGGCGCCAAATGTGCCGATATCGCGCAGAACATTCGGGGTGAACGTCTTCTTGACGATGTCCTTGACGTTGCGCAACGCTTCGTCCGCGGCATCGATATTTACCCCGGCGTCACGATAGCTCAAGCCTGGCTTTTTGGGGATCATGTCAGACTCCTTGTGTCGGCTGAATGCACCACATATCTCTTACGATACCGGCGGGTATTCAATAATTCAAGCGAAATGTTATAATACATTCTATAAGGAGAGCTTATCATGAACCTCGAAACGCTGCGCTGTTTTTGCGCCGTCATCGAAGAGGGCAGCTTTCGTGCTGCAGCTGAACGGCTGCACCGGTCTCAGCCCGCTATAAGCCAACAGGTGAAGTCGCTTGAAAAAAAACTGGGCCAGGTGCTTCTGGAGCGAAAAACATGCCGGATGACGCCGTTGGGCGCATTATTGTACGACCGGGCCCGGCACATCCTGAACGAAGCCGAAGGCCTGACCCGGGAACTCAAAGATTTCGATGAGACGCTGGCTGGAGAACTGCGGGTGGGGACCAGCGACACCACGGCGCTGTATGTCCTGCCGGAAGTCGTGCGGCAGTTTGCGCTTGCAATGCCCCAAACGCACCTGGTCATGGTGAACCGGCCCTCGGGCGCCATCGCGGAACAGGTAGCGCGCGGAGAGCTGGACCTGGGGATTGTAACACTGCCGGTGAGCAACGATGAGCTGATCGAACGTGATTTGTTCGAACAGCATCTGGTGCTCGTGGTCCCGGCCAGCCATACCCTGGCGTCGCGCAACCGTGTCAGCCTGCCGGAACTCCGGGAAGAACCCTTCCTGCTCCTCAATGCCAATACGCGCACGGGGTCGGTGCTGCGCGACCTGTTCGCCCGGGAAGCATTTACCCCGCAGGTGGTACTGGACAGCGGCAGTTTCGAAGTGATCAAGCGGTACGTCGCCGAGGGCATCGGAGTGGCTTTCCTGCCGCGCATCGCGGTTACGCCCGACGATCAGCAGCTGGCCACGGTGTTCGTGCCCGGCCTGCCGCGGGTGCGCATCGGGGTGATTCAGCGCCGCCACGCCTACCACACCAAAGCGCAACAGGCCTTCCTGGGACTGCTGGACGCCCAGCGAGGCCGGCCCAGGGACAAACCGGCCGCTCAGGACAGCAGTTCAAGCAGCGGCTCAAGCTGATACTTGACGCTGTCCGCCGCTGCGAGCACCTCATGGACCCGGTGGTACTGGCTGAGAATGGCTTCAGCGCTGTTTTCGAGCACATGGATCTGGTCAGCCAGCACATGCGCAACGGAACAGAAAAACAGCCAATACATCAGCTTCTCCAGCTGCTCCTTGCTGAGCCACAATTTGCCCTCATAGGGATTGACGTACAGAAAATCGCTGAAGACGGGGTCGTCAAACATCTGCTCGAGCAACTCGGCGCGTTCGCTCACAGTCAAGAGCAGCGGCAAATCCTGGTAGCGCAGCATGAGCTTGACGAGCCCCGTGCCCAGCATGGCTTGCGAGTGGTCAAGCCCCAGCGCGCGATACACGTCGTAAACCACACCCGTCACGGGCCATTCGTCCATCCAGGCGGCGGTGCGCGCCTCGAGCTCGCTCTGGCTGATGGCCTCGCCAAGCGGCGCCAGAACGGCCCACAGCGCAGGGACAGCCCACCACGTCTCCGGACCGATAGCCGCCACCTCGCTCGACTCCCGAAGATAGTCCACAACCCGCTGCTCGACGCCCAGGGAGGTGACCAGATCGCGGGACTGTTGTGCGGCATCAACTGACCTCAGGATCTCGCTCAGCGCGCCGTCAAGATCGAGCGGCCGAATCAACTGGTCCTGCAGCGCGGAAAGGAAGCCCGTCATGGCTCGGGCAAAAACACGGCGGGCGTCAGCGCCGGGCAGGACATCGGTGCCACCGGAGAACAGGGCTTTCAAGAGGCTGGGATCCAGGGCTTGCCGCAGCGCCTCGCGCATCGGTTTGAGCGTGATCTCGCGGTGGGCCGCGTCCATGCTGGGCACCCCCCGGCCGCCCAGATCGTGTGCAAGCGCCCCCCAGGTGCCGTCCAGGTCCCGCACTTCGCGGAAATCGAGAAACACCTGGTTCTGGTAGCCGTCCAGCTCCGCGTATAGCCCTTCGTGGGCCAATTGCCGGCCCGGGTAGATGTATTCGAGTCCGCGGGTATGATCGCGGCAGACATAATAGACGCCGTGATCGCCGCTCAGTTCAAGGGCTTCGGCGAGCGAGCGCCGAACGAGGCGGGCCTGGCTTTCGGAACCGGCGTTGATCGCCGTAGACAGGCGGACACGCCCCTGCGCGCGCTGATACGCGTTATTGTACAGCACCAGGGCGCGCTCGCCGTTGGCCCGGTTCGTATAGGCAAAGACGTTTTCATTTACGTACCCGTCGCTGGTCTCAAAATCGAAGAAAGCAAAATTCTGGACTCCGGAAAACAGGTACCGTTTGCGGAGCAGTGGAAATACTTCGCGTTCGTGCCGGTACACCAGGTCCTGATTGACCGGCTCGTCCCAGTAGGCGCGCCGGTATTCCATGCCGTATTTCTCGCTGAATCCCTCGACCTGGCCGTGCCCGAACATGGGCAGCCCGGGCATGGTCACCAGCATGACCGCGACGCCAAAATACTTGTCGCCGCTCCCGAACTGTTCGATGGCGGTGAGTTCATCGGGATTATTCTGAAAATTCACGAACCGCTTGAGGACTTCGGGGCTGAATTCCAGGACGTTCTTGACCGTCTGGCGGTACTTGCTGTTTTCCTCCATTTTGAGCATGTTCATGAACGCGCTGTTGTAAACACGGTGCATGCCGAGCGTGCGCACAAAATAGCCTTCCATAAGCCAGAACGCTTCGGCGAGCAGCAGCGTGTCCGGCCGCTGGGCATTCACCCGGTCGACCAGCTCGCGCCAGAATTCCTGCGGCATGTGCCGATCGAACTCCTCGCGGGCCATACCGTACTCGGCTCGCGACGGAATCGCGCCGCCTTCCCCGGGCAAGGGAAACCACAAGCGCTGGTAATGGCGTTTGGAGAGTGTCATGGCCGCGTCAAAACGGATGATCGGAAAGACCTGTGCCACGTGCATGATGGTGTTGATCACCGCTTCCCGCACGCCCTGGCGCAGGTAATTGAGCTGGGCCGTGTCGTTCCACGGCATACTGGTGCCGTCATTGCCGTGGTAGATATACCGGGTGTGTCCGGTCTGACGGTCCACGCGCTTGAACACCACCGCGGCGTCGCGCCGTTCCCAATAGCCGTCTTCGATATAGACTTCCACCCGCGGGTCTGGCGAGAGATTCGGGCCGCTGAACCGGTACACGGGAAACGGAGGATGGTCGCGCTGAATAAACCAGTCCGGGTGCTCGACCACCCATCGGGAATAAATGCCGACATGATTGGGCACCATGTCGCAGGCCAGGTGAATACCGCGGACCGCCGCCCGGTGACGCAGGTTTTCGGCTGCCGCAGGGCCACCCAGATCGGCTGCGATCTCGTAATCATACAGGGAGTACGCAGACGCCGCGGCCTCCGGATTGCCCATCCGCTCTTTGATGGTCTGCGAGGCGATGGATCGCTCCCAGATGCCGATGAGCCAGAGTCCGGTAAATCCCCAGCGAGCCAGCAGGTCGAGTTCTTCGTCTGGAATGTCATCGATCCGCCGGATGAGGCGGCCATATTTTTTTGAAAGCTGGTCCAGCCACACGTAGGTGGACTTGGCCATGAGGGCCACGTTGGCCATCCAGTCCCGGTCGGCTGTGAAGCGTTCCGGTTCCGGGTACCCTGAATCGCCGCCGTACGCATAGCGCCCGAATTCGAGTACTGCGGCCGGCCCGGGACCCAGGCCGCGATGGCGGGTCTCTTCCTTCAACACATCCTCGGCGCGCGTCAGCCGTTCCAGCAGCGGCAGCGGCAAAAAGGCGCCCCAGTGCTGCCGGATATACTGCAACTGACCCTCGAGTGAATACGGAGAGGCCAGGATGGGCGCGCGCAGGCAGGCGAACAATGGCTTGCCCAGCTGCGACACGGCAGGCTGGCCTTCGAAATGGCGTTCCAGGCTCCCCACCAGCGCCCGGTACGGTGCACGGTGGCAAAGATCCGTGTCGTCAAAGACTTCGCGAATGGATTCCATGGCGGGGTTGTTCATCGCCAGTTCCAGCAGAACCAGTTCCCGCCCCAGAACGTAATGCGCCTGCGTGTCCGGGCTGCCCGCCCGTTCCATGGCTTCAGCGCAGTGTTGCGCCATCGTGTCGAAATGCGGCGGATACAGTTCAAGAAATGCCGTAAACGATTGCTGGACGCTCGCCGGTTTACTGGTCTCCGCAACCGCGGACAGTCCCGAGGCCATGCTGGCCGGCTGCTCATCAAGGCAGTACAGATCAATCAGATACCGGAGCAGGTCTTGAAGCAGCCCGGCGGTCAAGAGCACGCCGGGGCGGATAGCCGGCCGGGCCGGGCTCTCAGCGGCTCGCCGGTTGTTCATGACATAGGCCAACTCCTGGGCGGCCCGTAGAAGAAAGCCGCTTCCTGCAGCACGGCTGTGTTCCAGAAGTGCCTTGAGTTGAAACGTCTCATCGGCCCGGCGAGACACGGGGAGGCCGAACGGAAAGTAGCGGAACCGGTCCAGCCGGCCCGGGAAAGACGACGTACGTATCTGATCAGTCATAAGGCCATCCGCAAGGGTTTTGGCCGGCGCTCCAGCGGAAAACCGGCCGAACACCACTGCCTTCGTGTAATCGATGCCGAGTCATAAGGCGGCAGAATACAACATCCCCGGGTGCGTTTGCCAAAGAGCAGGCGCCGCTGCGCCCTGCCTGCCGGTTTACTGGTTGTGCTCGTTCAGAAATTCCAGCATCTCCTGGAACATCGCCCGGCGCTGTTTCCAATGGATGTAATCAAACCCGTGGTTCCGGTGAGGATAGCTCACCAGGCGCGCCGGTACGCCCAATTCCTGCAGCCGGGCAAAGAAGGCCTCCGATTGTTCGTAATGCACAAGTATGTCCGACATCCCATGGGCCAGAAACACCGGCGCCATTTCCGGCTTCGCATAGGTGATGGGTGACGCAGCCGCCAGCGGATCTTCTCCCTCTTTCGCCACCTCGGTTCCAGCGAATTTCAACATCCCCTTCGCCACGCGCTTGCCAGACAGGCCCGGCAGGCCCAAGTCCCGGTATTTGGTCAGGTCGACCGCCCCGTACAGCGACACCGCCGCCCGCACGGCGCTCGACGCCCCGGGATTGGCGTCTCCTTCCAGGCCATCCTCGGGACCGGTGGCGGCCAGTAAGGCCGCCAGGTGCCCCCCTGCCGACGCCCCAAACGCCACAATGCGCTCCGGATCCACCTCGTACTCCTCCGCATGGAGGCGCAGCCAGCGGACCGCCGCTTTACAGTCGTGCAGGCAGCAGGGAAACGGGTATTTCGGCATCAGCCGGTAGTCGATCGACATCACGACATAGCCCGCCCGGGCGAACGCCAGGCAATACCAGCGCTGCTGCCAGCGGGGGCCGAAGCGCCATGCCCCGCCATGTATCAGCACCATACCCGGCCGGAGTCCGGCGCCGCGTTGCCGTGGCTCGTAGATCGTCATCCCCAGGGAACGGCCATCCACGACCGCGAACACGCCTTTGCTGATACGCAGTTCCCGGCCGCTCGGCGCCACCGGAGCCGGGCTCATTGCCACGGCACAAACCACGCCTAAAGGAATGAGAATGTTTGACATACCATTTCTTCCGAGTCTCTCCCGGCAATGGGCCGAGGCAATTAAGGGTTGACCTTCGTTTTACTTCCAGTTAAGATTTTGCGTCGGAACTTGGAAACTGAGAAACCTCAACTTCGTCGTACAGACGCGCGGGGGTACCATGAACAGACATCTTTCCAGATACCGCATCGCTTCGTTAGCTGCAGCATTGCTGATGTGCGTTTTCCTGACACAATGCGGCGGCCTGACACAAAAAGACTTCGAAAAAGTCAACGTCAGCGGCTTCGATGCCGAAGACCAGAAAATCGACCACAATGATTATGCCAATTCCATGGAATACTTCAAAGCAGACGAGGCCGAAGACGGCTATCTCTATGTCGGCACATGCAACAACATGGGCGGCCTCATCGGCTTCTACGTGCAGATGATGAGGGACGGCGGCAACATTCTCGACGCGCCCATTTGCCCGCCGGAGATCCGGCGCTACCGCCCCGATATTGGCCCGCTGGAATGGGAAACCGTCCTCGACTACCGCGATGTCGAAGAAGAAGGCAGTTTTAAGACCATTGGCTTCCGGTTTATGACCATTCTGGAGGCCGAGGAACTGGACAAAGACGCGCCGCCAGCCAACTTCCTCTATGCCGCCACCCAGGGTGAGACATGCGACCTGTGGCGCTCCAAAACCGGGAATTACGGCGAATGGGACCTCGTGTACACGTTTGAAGAGTTCGGCGGATCCATCCGCTGGATCGAACAATTCGAAGGGCGTATCTATCTCGCCATCGCCTACGACAGTTTCGGCATTGCCCCGCCTCCCGGCGAAATCTGGGTGTCGGATGACGGTCTCGATTTCAGGCCGATCATGCGGAACGGCTTCGGCGATCCCAACAACCGTGGCGTCCAGGCCCTCATCGCCTACAATGGCTGGCTGTACGCCGGTACCAAAAACGACATCGACGGATTCGACATCTGGAAGCTGCGCCCCGTCACGCCGGGCTCCGAAGAGTACGAGTATGTGCGCGTCGTCAGTGGCGGCGGCCCCAGCTCGCATAACGAAAACGCCGGCATGCCCATCATTTTCCAGGACAAACTCTACTTCGGCACCCAGCTCTACATTGCCGGGATCAATCCCACCAGCGGCAACGCCTTCGAAGGGTGCGACATTATCCGCATCAACGAAGACGACTCGTGGGATACCATTGTCGGGCCGCGTTCCCTCTCCGGGTATGCGTCCGGGTTCAACCATTTCACCAACTCGTACCTCTGGTGGATGGAAGAGCACGACGGCTGGCTTTACGCCTCGACGTTTGACCAGGGTACTCTTCTCGCCGGGCTCCTCGCCAATCTGGAAGGCGTGATGGATTTCTTTCAGAAGCCGCAGGATAAGAGCACGATCACGACCGTCAGCCGCCTCTTGAACGCCTTTTTTGATATGGACGATTTTTACCGGTTCACCCACGCGGGCGGCGATATTTTCAAGAGCCCCGACGGCGTAAAATGGTATCCAGTCACCATGGACGGCATGGGCAACCCCAGAAACTACGGCTGGCGAACCATGAAGTCCTGCCCTGACGGGTATCTCTACGTCGGCTCAACCAATACCACGACCGGCACCGAAATCTGGCGAGGCAAGGTGCCTCAGCGCGAAAAAGCTACGGCCCAATTGCTCCAGCAGTTCAAATAACACGCTGGAGGCATGGGCCGTATCAAAAAAGCTCCGGTCGCCCGGGCGAGTGGCTTCAGCGGCTACTCTTCCGCCTTATCCATGGTGTCGCGCAGGTTGGACAACATATCGCGCAACTGTTTTTCAAGAATAGTCAGGACCAGGCCTTGATGAACGAGCGCGTAGTTTACTTTCGGCCGTGTCAACGTTTTGATTCGCCTCATGTTCTGTTCCTCGGTTTTGTTAATGCGGACCAGTTTTTGCCGTAAACGCACGGCAGTATAAAGAGCCGGGCGCTGCCGTGCAACTATAAAAAGCGGCGCGCAATGCACGCGGGGCGCGTGCATCAAAATGAGGGCAGAGCACCGAGCCTTTCAGCTGGAGGTTCGGCGGTGGCAAAATCGGACGGAGACACGGCCGATTTCTACAGATCCGGCCACATGGAGTGCGGTCGTGAGCACGAACCCTTACGAAAACCTGGCGCGAGTCATACGCCATGAACATGCCGATTGGATCCCGTTTACTCTGGACGTTGGCGCGACGCCCGGTTTCACCGGCCCCGTCATGGAGGTTTTCCGCGAGCAGACCGGGGCGGAGCACCCCGAGGAGTATTTCGGCTACGATTTTCGGACGGCCTCGCTCGCCACGCGCTTCGGCGGGCCCGACCCGGCCGCCCTGCATGCGTCAGTCGAACCCGGAACCGCGTTTGACGAATGGGGTATCGGCCACTGGGCCGGCGGTGCGGCCGGCACTTACGAAAAAACGTACCCGCCCCTGGCGGCGGCCTCCCAAATCCGTGAGATCGAGGCGCATCCGTCGCCCATAATCGATGCAGGCCGCACGGCCAGCGCGGTCGAAGCGCTGCATGCCCGGGGCTATCCTGTGTTCGGGTACGCGGGCAGCATCTACGAATGGTCCTGGTGGCTGCGTGGCATGGAACAGTTTATGATGGACCTGCTCGCCGCGCCGAAACTGGCGGAAGCCGTTATCCGGAAAGTGGCCGATTACACCAAGGCCCTCGCCCTGGAATCCGCACGCGCCGGAATCGATGTCCTGTGCTTCTACGACGATGCCGGCATGCAAACCGGGCTGCAGATCGACCCCGCACTCTGGCGGCGGTTCATCCAGCCGCGCTGGCGCGAGGTGCTCGAGGCCGTCCGGAGCCAGTTCCCCGAGACCTGGTTTTTCCTTCACAGTTGCGGCCGGATCGAAGAAATCATCCCCGACATTGTCGACACAGGGTTCCACATTCTTCATCCCATTCAGCCCGAGTGCATGGATTACGCAAAAATTCGCCGCGCATTCGGCCGGGACATCGTTCTGTGCGCCACGATCAGCGCCCAAACCCTCTTCCCTTTCGGCACACCGCACGAGATTCGCAACTGGGTACGGGACATCCGGCAGCTCTGCGCTGCCGATAACTGCGCCATCCTGTGCCCGTCAAATCTCGTTCAGCCGGAAACGCCCTGGGAAAATATCGTCGCGTTCGCCGAAGCGGCGCGTGCGTCCTGAGAAACCCTCTTTCATGCGGCCTGTCCGAACCCCTCACACGGAGGCGTCCAGGAGTGATTCATCGAGCTGCAGCCCTTCCGTCTCCAGAAGGAAGGCGAGCAGTTTTCGGGGATCTCCACGCAGGATCACGGTCTGCGACAGCAGGGAGCTGGTTGCAAGCCGGCCGTTCGCGGTTTGCATGGCCCCAATCGTCTCCAGCTCGAAGAAATCCAGTTCCCCGCCATTGAAAATACTGTACAGGTCCGCCGTCGAAAACGGCCCGTCCGGTTGTTCGTTATCGGCAATATTGAAATAGGTCCCCTGCTGCGGTCGTGTCTTGCGTACAAACAGCATTTCCCGGCCGAGGTCCAGTGCGCCGATACACTGGGGGCCGTGCTCTACTCGAACGCCTATCTGATGGCGCGCCTTGCCTCCAAGCCGAAAAACAAAATGATCCGGCCGCCACGCAATCCGCTCGCCCGGATCCCCGTAAAAGTCACGGTTCAAGGCGGCATCGTTCTCCGGCACTTTCCCAAAGGCAATGATGCCATCCGCGCCGGGGAACTGCTCGAGCGACCACGGCGCCAGAAGCGCGCTCTCGGCATCGTAGTCTCCCAGAGGTTCGAAGACGTCCAGCGTATCGTAGACCAGCCCCTCCAGCCCCAGATGACCGGCGGCCGGAGGAAGCGCCCGGGCCCACACGAGCCTGCGGTAGTTCAAGTCGAGTTGCGTGCCCTTCCGGTTCGTCAGCGCGATCCGTTTTTCTATCCGAACGCTGCTGTCGTCCTCAAACGAGACCTGCGGCACGGCCTTCGCAATGCCGTCCTGCACGGTCCACGCTCCGTCTTCCGACAAGTAATTGAACGCAAACGGCCCGCCTTCAGGCGCCGGCCAGAGCGAGTTGCCTCCCAGATTGTCGTATTCTGTCGGGGAGGGGTGCCGCAACGCCTCGACATCAAGCCGGTGCACCAGCTCCCCGCTCAATCCACAGAAAATGCGCCCGCCCAGCGCCGGAGGAATCAAAACGGTTCCCTGGCCGCATGTAAGCTCGACCCCGTCCGCGTCATATGCCCGCAGCTGTTCCCACATCTTCATGCCTCCTCAGCGACGATGCCCGTCATGTTGTAAGCAACCGGTCCATCTTGGCGCTGAAAGGCACGGGGCCGACTTCGGTGATTTCGTAGCCCGTCTCAATCCGGGCGCCGTGCCATTCCGGATGTCCGAAGAAACTTACATCGACACAGACCGCCATGCCCGGCCTCAGGGCATCCTGGCTGTTGGGACCGAAGAAGGGGGCTTCGGCCTCATGCAGGCCGATGGTGTGCGCGAAGGGGCATACCAGATATTTCAGCAGCCCGTGCTTTTCGTAATAGGCGCGACCCGGGGCGTCGATTTCGCAGCCCTTTCGCCCGGGCATCAATTGGGCCCGGGTCAGCCGGAATACTTCTTTCAGATGACCCAGCATCTCTGCCTGCGATGCCGAGTAGCTGCCCGACACCGGCAGGGAATGGCCCACGACACCCGCATAGCCTTTCACTTTCGGCGCCAGGCCCACCATCACCAGCTCGCCGGCTTCCAGAGGCTTCGTCGTCGCCGTTGGAACGACCGCGTTGGCCCGCGCGCCCGAACCCACAATCGCGCTGAACCCGAAGCCCGTAGCACCACGGCTGCGCGCCGCATATTCGCCAGCCGCCGCGACCTCAATTTCCATGGCGCCCGGTTTAATCGCCTTCAGCATCGCGTCATAACTCGCATCCGCAAGCTGAAACGCCGCACGAATCTGTTCCCGTTCCCACGCGGACTTGTCGTAGCGTAAGGCCACAAACGCATCGGTGATATCCACGAGTTCCACACCGCGAAACCCCTCGGTAATCTGCCGGAAACAATCGGCAGGCATTCGTCCTCCGCCGACCAGACCCGCCCTCCGGATCGCCCCTTCCTTCGCGCTGAGTTCCGCGAACAAGGTCGGGAAATCCGTGATCGTCGCGTTGGGGTACTCCTCGTCTGGAACCATGAACACCGGAAAATTCCGTGTTTCCTTGATCGCGCTGTCCTGCTTGGCGAATGGCTCACTCTCCGGACCGCCCAACAGCATCGCGCTCCCGTCTTTCAACACCAGCACCGCGCCGCTTTCAAATTGCGGGCACCACCCGGTGAGATACCATCCGTTGCCAATGTTGAATTCGTCGTAGTACACCAAAGCCAGATCCAGGTTTTTGGCTTTCAGGATCTCCTGCACTTTGGCAAGCCGGATGTCGCGCTCTTCCTGACTGAGATACCCCATTTCCGCGCCTCCTTATCAAACTCGTTCCAGGTGGGTGGCAGGCAACGCGACGCCAACCCCGTCACCCCGGCACGGACCTTATTGGCTCACCACGCACGCCGCCGCCATTTCTCCCATCATACTCCAGCTCAATCGATCATTTCCTCCAGAATCGTCCGCATGAACCCGCGGGGCGATGCACGCGCGGCCTCTCTGTTTGACTCCCCCGGCCGGTTTACGCTAGAATTCCGTTCAGTTGCCGGATAGCCTAATGGTAGGGCACCTGACTCTGGATCAGGGTAGTCTAGGTTCGAGTCCTAGTCCGGCAACCAAACACGAGTTTAATCGTTCGTTTATAGCGTGGCCCGTTCATCTAGTGGTCTAGGATGCAGGATTCTCAGTCCTGTCACAGGGGTTCGAGTCCCCTACGGGCTACCATACCTCTACAAAAGGGCCCGCGTACCGGCATGCGGGCCCTTTTGCTGTCTCTCAAAGCCGTTTTTCCAGCAATCCGTGCGGACCATGCGGCATTCATGCGATCACAATTTCGAACGCCTCGCCCTGCTGTACCGTCGCATCCCGTGCCAGCGCCACAAGCGCCAGGCCATCTTTGATTTCAAACGACGCGCCAATCGGCCTGCCGGCGGCGGTTACCGTGACCGACCCCGGTGAAACGCCCTCCTCCAGCGCGAACGCGAAGGTCTTCGCCCGCAGCCGGCCCCACTTCAAATCGATGCGTTCGGTCTGAACCCGCGCCGTCCGCGTCTGCTCAAACGTCCCCCATCCCTCAGCCCAGGTAAAGGCCGCTTTGAACGCATCCGGAGTGATCCGGGGCGAGAATCCGATGTAGCCCTTCGGGCCGTGGTATTCAAATCCCGCCAGTGACAGATAGACGCCCCAGCTGGCCAGCGCTCGAGCGTAGTGATCCCCACACTCGACCTCGTTGTATGGATTTTTCAGGCTGGGACTGTAGCGGTCGTGCACCGCGCGGCAGATGACCAGGGCCTCTTCCACGAATCCTTCAGCGGCGAGATGGCCCGCCACCTGGTATTCGATGCCCGTCCAGACCTCGCTCTTATACATTGTCCCTTCGGGCAGGAACTCGCTCCTGGGCCAGGTGCAGGTCAGTAATCCGGCCTGCCCCGGGCTGATGAACCAGCGGAACGGAGGATGTTCGTCGTTGTAGAGCGAGATATCCGGCGCCCAGTTGTATTTCCAGACCGCCTGAAGCGCCGACCGGACGTTCTCCTGCGGATAGATGTAGCCCAGACCCAGCTGGTGCGCCCATCCCTGGCCAAAAAGGTGGTCCGACAGGCATCCGTCCTTATACTGATGCCGCGGATACTCCTCGAGGTCGACATCCTGAACAAAATATTCGCCATTCCACAGGCGCTTGACCGTGAGTTCTCTTCCGCTCTCGTAGATCGCGCGAGCCCGTTCGGCAAACGCGGTATCCCCCATTTCCTTTGCCATTTCCTCGCCGGCCCGCAACGCCGCGAGATACAGCGAGCCCACAAAGGTGTTCGCGCCATGGTAATTGATGTCGTAGGTGTTGTGCTGCTCATCTTCGATCAGCCCGTCGGCATTTCCGTCACGGCCGATCGAATACTCGAGCGCCAGTTTGATCCTGGGCCAGTTCCGCTCGAGAAACGCGCTGTCCGGCGACATCAGATGCTCGCGGTACGCTTTCAGGACGGTCCCGCACTGCCCGTCCGCGGCATAGGCATCGTTGCTGCGGAATCCCACCAGCCCCGTGTCCGCGTGAAACCCTCCGCCGTGCTCGCGTGGATTGAAATCCTGCATCTCGCGAACGCTTCGCGACAGCTCTGGAAACAGGCGCGCCTGGCCGTGCGCGTAATTCCAGACATGGGTGCAGTTTCCCTCACAGCAGGTCACGCCTTCATACGCATAGAAACGGCCATTCTTCCACCACTGGCAGGTGCCCGTCGCCAGATACGACAGGGTCGAATGGAGCCGATCCAGCAGCCAGTACGGCAGCGAGCCGTCGTAATAGGTGTCGCGCCACAAACGCGTGTCCGCCGTAAGCCGTTCATGATGGTCGAGCGCATAGTTCGCCACGGCTGCCGCGTCGGCGAACTGCGCCGCGTAGTAGTGTCCATTTTCCTGATTGGGGAAGTGCCAGGCGACGACAAACGTGAAGCAATGCTTCGCGCCCGGCACTATCGAGGCTTCGGCCGAACTCAGCAGGCCGAGGCGCTTCTGCTTGAGCGCATACGCGTGTTCCCCGCTGAACAGATAGCTTTCCGGCGTTCCTGCGGGGTAGATCCGGCCGGCAAGGGCTTCGGGCGCCAGGGCATCCGCGCAGGCCAGCGCCAGGGTGCCGTAATCGCGCGACACATCCAATGCGGGCTTCTCGGGCTCCCGCGGCGTGTCCGCGAATTCGACCTGGTCGATATTGATGTGCCCCCAGGCGCCGCTGGCTTCATCGACGATCTCGAGGCGCGCCTCCTTGCCTTCGTAATCGCTGACGTCCCACGCGGTCCAGGTCAGTCTTTCCGCATTGACGCCCGCAGCCGTGCGAACGACCTTATCGCCCAGCACCAGGTTCATGCAGGTACGTTTTGCGTCGGAACCGCCGCCAATGAGGAAGTTGATGTATTTCCTCGTGATCGTGAACGTGGGCGACACCAGGCGGCCCGTCGGCGCATCCCCGCCCAGGAAAGTGTTCACCAGCCCCTGGCCTTCGAACCCGCTGACTTTCTGCTGATTCGGCAATGTGCCCCGCGCCGGTCCCGTCCCGAAAGCCTCTCCTGTGGCCACCCAGGCGCCATAATTCTCGCCTTCGAAGGTCTCGAAGATGATGGGGTCGCGGGAGGGTTCCGCTGGCGCCGCCGGCGGTTCCGGTGGCTTCTCCGAGCTGTGCAGGACGAGCCCCCGGCGGCCGGTTTGGCTGATTCGCGTTCGACCAATGACCGGGCTCTGGGCCTTGTATTCGTTGGAAACGGCGTTCTCCAGGCGGCCGAGCACACTCACCGTGAGCGCTTCCTGCGACACATTCTCAACCATGATGTTGAAGATCGTCGCCGGCAGACACGATTCCCGCGCATTTAACGGGATAAACGGCGAAAAGATCTCGGATTCCACCCGGACCGGCGCAGCGCTTCCGGAATACGTCACCGTCGCGACCGGATACTCGCCCTTGAATGTGACGTCCTCGAATCCTTCGCGGCTCAGCGAGGCAAAAGTGTGCTTCCCGTCCGCCGTTTCCGTTATCAGCGTGAAGCCGTGTTCGACCGGTTTGGCGATGCCTTCGTGGGCATAAGTCGAATTCGTGTCTGCCACCCAGTAGGAGCGCGCGTTGTTGAAGATCTGCCAGTCGCCCAGCGTGCCGTCGCCGCACACGTAGAGCTGGCCCGAACCGATCCCGCCGCACGGCATGCCGATCCGTTCCAGGTCCCCGCCGGAATGGACTTCCTTAACTCCCCGCTCAAACAGGCTCCGCACCCAGGCGGGATCCAGTTTCTTGTCCGCGGGCACCGGGTGCGCCTTGCCCGCATCCGTGCCGCTGAACGGCCCCGCCATGACGATGGCCGGCCGGCCGAGCGAGGTTGCCAGCAGGCCGCCTCCCGTCAGCTTGAGGAAGTCGCGCCGCCTGACTTCGCGCACCCCGCCAGTGCCACCGCATCCGCCCGGCCCGCAGCCACAACTGCCTGCCGGAGAGGCTGCCCGTGCCTCATCTCGACTCGCGGGGTCCTGATTTTTGTCCAAAGGCTGCCTTCCCTCTGACATACCAGCGTCCTCCTCAGAAAAGGAAAATGTTTCGATGCACCACGCCCGCTGACGGACTCGAATCAGTGTAACAAAGGTTGCCCGGCGTTTATATCCATCACAGTGCGCCATCTGCGATCACACCGGTGATGGGAGTCCTCCCCCGGCCACGCGGAGCGCGTATGTAGCAGCAGGCCGCCTAAGGCTTCCCAGGTTTATCCTGGTTTTCGCAGCGCGTAGGGGCAGACCCCCGTGTCTGCCCTTCTTCAAGACGACTACGCGGAGCGCTCGTCCACCCCCGGCCGCTTCGCGGCCACCCCCGCCAGCGAGGGACACAAGACGCAGGACGGGCGGCGCCTGCCTTGGATCAAAACCACCGCATGAGGATGGACGCGCGCGTGGGGTTATCCGGATGGGCGGCCACAGGGGGCCGCCCCTACACCGGACGCATGGATGCATGGCACTGGGCGGAAACCTGAGGCTTCCCAGGTTCATCCAGGTTTTCACAGCGCGTAGGGGCAGACCCCTGTGTCTGCCCTTCTTCAAGACGACTACGCGGAGCGCTCGTCCACCCCCGGCCGCTTCGCGGCCACCCCCGCCAGCGGGGGACACAAGACGCAGGACGGGCGGCGCGTGCCCTAAATCCGAGTCAACGCGTGCCGATGGGATGGGCGGCCACAGGGGGCCGCCCCTACAATCTGGACGGCAACCCGGATCTTTCCAAATTACGCAGCGCGTAGCGCAGGCATCTTGCCTGCGTTCTTCTCTTATGTAGGGGCAGGCCCCTGTGCCTGCCCTTCTTTAACGCAGCCGCAGGGGTCATCCGGATGGGCGGCCACAGGGGGCCGCCCCTGCAAAATCCGGACGGCGGATGCGCAAACCGCTGGAATCCCGCCTCCCGGTGCCTATACTATGCGTGCAGTCAGCAGAACACGGGAGACCTCGCATGGAGACAGTCGCCGGCAACCCGGCCCCCGAATCCCAGCCTGTGTTTGCCACCCGCGGTGTGGTCATCACCCCGGCAGACCTGACCCTCAATTGGCCGGAACGGGCCAAACGCGCGAGACTGACCACCATTGCCCTTCACCCGTTCCCGCGAAATGTGATCGAATTCGTCCGCACCCGTGACGGCGAGATGTTCCTGGATACCTGCCGCGAATTGGGCCTCCAGGTGGAATTCGAGCTTCATGCAATGGCCGATCTGCTCCCGCGCACGCACTTCGACACCCGCCCCGAGTTCTTCCGCATGAACGACGACGGCGAACGGACGCCCGATGCCAACCTTTGTGTCCATTCCAGGGGCGCCCTTGACTTCGTGGCCGCCAACGCTCTCGAGGTCGCCCGCATTCTCAAGCCGAGTACCGGCCGCTACTATTTCTGGGGCGACGACGGCCTGCCCTGGTGCCAGTGCCCGAAATGCCGTGAATTTCCGGATGCGGACCAGGCTCTTCTTCTCGAAAACTTTCTTGCCCAGGCCCTGGCTGCGTTTGATGAACGGGCGCAACTCGCCCATCTGGCCTACGTGAATACCCTGACGCCCCCCAGCATCGTAAAGCCGGATCCCCGCGTCTTTCTGGAATTCGCCCCTATCCGCAGAAAGTTCGACGTCCCGCTCAATGATCCCGATTGCGCCGAGAATAAAGAGCACCTCGAGCTTCTCGACGCCAATCTGAAGGTCTTTCCCGCGGAAACCGCTCAGGTCCTGGAGTACTGGCTGGATTGTTCACTTTTCTCAAACTGGAGAGAGCCCCACGTAAAACTGCCGTGGTCGGAGGCCGTCCTGCAGGCGGATCTCGACGAATACGGCGCGCGCGGCATCCGGCACATCACGACCTTCGCCGTATACCTTGACGCGCATTACCTGCAGACCTATGGCGAGCCGCCCATCGCGTCGTACGGGCAGGCCCTCGCGGACTGGCGTCCGCGCTGACCCCGAATGCTCTCCATATTGCATGACGTCACTGCAACGGCGCCGTGAAACGGTACCGGCCTGCCGCGGCTTCGAACACCGCGCGCCCATCTTCAGAACGCACCTGCACCAGCCCGTCTGCTTCCGACACGGGCGTGCCCGATTCGGCCACCGCGCCCGGGTCGCTCGTCGGGACCATCACGGTGGCAGTGGTATTCGCGGGGATCCGCACGTCCCATACGAACTGGCCGTCCTCGATACGCCACACGCTTTCTATGACGCCCCGCGCAGTATCCTGCCGTGCGCTGACCCACGTGAGATCGCCGGTCACAGATGGTTTCAACAGAAAATGGGCATATCCCGGAGCCGATGCATCCGGCCGAATGCCCGCCAGCCCGCGATAGAACCACGCGCCGATGCCGTTGTAGCAGTTGTGAATATGCGAACGCTCCGCATCCCAGTGTTCCCAGGTGGTCGTCGCGCCTTGGGCGAGCATATAGCCCCAGCCCGGATAGGTTTCTGTGCTGATGTATCCGAAAATCAGGTCGTTGCGGTCCATCTGAAGCAGGGCATCCGTCAGCAGCGGCACTCCGGCCAGGCCCACATCCATATGCCCCTTGTGCTCGACCCGAATCTTCTCCTCGAGCCGCTTCGCGATCGCGTCGCGCAGTTCGTCCGGCACCACTCCCGCCAGCAGCGGGTAGGCCAGGTCGAGCTGCGTATCGTCCACGTAGGTGCCCCGCGCTGCATCGTAAAACGCCTCATGAACGCGTTTCCGGCGCGCTGCGGCCTCCTCCCTGTACTTCGCTGCATCTTCGGCCCGGCCCAGCACGGTGGCGATATTCGCCATCCAATCGTAACACTGCACCACAAAACAGTTGTTTACGTGGTCAACCGAGCGCTCGGCCTGCTTCTCCCGCCGGTCCGGCCGGGCCCAGTCGCCCAGATACCAGCTCCGATAGTCCGTCTCCGGCCAGGGGCGCAACAGGCCTTCTTTCGTATAGGTCTCGACGTAACCCAGCCATTGCTGCATGGCCGGATAATTTACGTCCAGGATTCGCACGTCACCGCAGTCCTGATACATCTCCCACGAGGCCGCGATGATAAATCCGCACCAGTACGGACCGCCGCCCGCGCGGAACGGATTCGGCGCCGTGTGCGGCATGCCGCCGTCCGGACGCTGGCAGTCCCGCCAGCTGGCCAGCCATGCCGTGTACAGAGGCCCCATGCCAAACAGCGTGAACGCCGTCGGCGTGCTCGCCTGGCCATCGCCGCCGTACCCCAGGCGTTCGATGTGCGGGCAATCCACGATGTACCCCCCGAGGCTGAGGCACTCCAGCGTGTAGTGCACCATATCGTAGACGCGGGTCAGCACGGGATTGGAGCAGGCAAAGCTCCCGTACACTGGAAAATCCGTCCGTACCAGGTACGCCGCGATCCCTGCCGTCTGCGTCGCCACGTCAATTCCTGTAATCCGCACATAGCGGAACGCGTGGTAGTTGAAACGGTTCCGGAAGGTTTCGCGGCCCCCGCCCACCGCGACATACTCGTCGACCTGGCCAAACGGATCGAAGCCCTCGGCCGGCAGGAAGTCGGCGTATTCCATCTTTACCACCTGGCCAGGCGCCAGTCCCGTGAATTGAATCTCGAACAGGCCCGCCAGGTTCGTGTCAAAATCGATCAGCCACTCGTTTTCGCGCAGAAACCGGATGCGCGCCGGGTCGTAGCGCCGCAGCACCGCATTCTTTTCGACCGGTTGCGCGGACACCGTGTGCGGGACCGGCTCTACCGCGACGGCATCGGACCATTCGCTCGCGTCGAAGCCGATCGACGCCCATGCCGGGATATTCGCGTTCGCGTCGTACCGTTCACCGCCGTAATGGCCCGGATGCCGGACATCGATGGTCGTCAGGGGGCTTGGGTGCGCTTTCCACGTGGAATCCGTGGCGATGGTGATCTGTGCGCCCGACGGTAATTCCGCTTCGAGTTGTGCCCGCACCAGCGGCCCCGCACAGGCCACGCCCGGCAGCCCTTCCCGATACCATCCGCAACCCGTCCAGAGCGCGATGCTGTTGATCCCCGGCCGAAGGTATCCGGTCACATCGTGGGTCAGATAAAAGGAGCGCTTATTGAATTGCGTCATCGCCGGAGTCAGCGGCGAATCATCCACCAGCTCGCCGTTCACGTGCAGCTCGTAATATCCCAGCGGATTGACATAGACGCGCGCCGCCGTGGGCGCCGAGTCCAGTTCAAAGCTTTTGCGCAACCAGGGGTGCCGCGGATCACCTTTCGCCGCATCCAGGCCGATGTAGCCCCCCTGCCAATCCGCCGGTTCGAGGAGGCCCATGCTCCATTCCGCCGGCTGGCTCCACGCGCTCTCAGCCCCATGGGCATCCCAGACCTTCACCTTCCAGTAGCAGTGCTGCCGCGAACCCAGCGCCTGGCCGGCGTAGGAAATCAGCACGCTATCCGCAGAGTCCACCTTCCCGCTGTCCCACAGGTCGCCCTGGTCGCTGGCAAGAGCTTCCCGCGTCGACGCCACCAGGATCCGATAGGCCGTCTGCTTTGCCCCGCGCTCCCCGGATTCTACGATCCAGCTCAATCGCGGCGGATTCGCATCAATGCCCAGTGGATTATTCAGATATTCGCATCGCAACCGGCCGGCCGTCATGACATCTACCCCCTCACCGGCCACTGCCGGAACAGACAACCCAAAGATCAACAGCACTAAAACCGCCGCACTGACGGCCACGCACAGTCCATTCATTTCTTCACCTCGTGTCTTTGTCTCCCAAGGCACCGGACCCCTTGAGTATCCGCGTTCTGCGCCCTGGTATGCAAACGCAGCCGGCCAGAAACTCCGCACGAGGCTTCATTATCCTCCGTAGGAGCAGGCCCCCGTGCCTGCCCTGAATCGGTCCACCCCCGGCCGCTTCGCGGCCACCCCCGCCAGCGGGGGACACAAGACGCGGTGCCGGCATTACTTGACCTGTATCAAGGTGAACGCGTGAAGATGGGCAGCCGCGTGGGGCGATCCGGATGGGCGGCCACGGGGGGCCGCCCCTACACCGGACGCATGGATGCATGGCACTGGGCGGCCGCCTAAGGCTTCCCAGGTCCATTCCTGTTTTCGCAGCGCGTAGGGGCAGACCCCTGTGTCTGCCCTTCTTCAAGACGACCACGCGGTGCGCTCGTCCACCCCCGGCCGCTTCGCGGCCACCCCCGCCAGCGAGGGACACAAGACGCAGGACGGGCGGCGCCTGCCTTGGATCAAAACCACCGCATGAGGATGGACGCGCGCGTGGGGTTATCCGGATGGGCGGCCACAGGGGGCCGCCCCTACACCGGACAGAAACGGCGCTGGCTCGGATTTTGGCATTGACTTATTGCCTATTTGGCAATACACTGCTGTGTAGTTGCAATATGCGAAACAAAACGCTTCAAAAAGGCCTGTTGATCCTGGAGGCGCTGGCCGAGGAAGCCCGCGATTTCTCCCTGGCTGAGGTTGCCGCGATGTCGGCCCTGGGCAAGAGCCAGGCCTGCCGCCTTCTCCAGACCCTTGCCGCCATGGGCTACGTCGTCCGTGATCCGCGCACCCGCAGGTACCGGATCGGACTGCGCACCCTCGAATTGTCCGCTTCGGTCCTGTCCCGCATGGAGCTCCACCGCATGGGGATTACCTACCTGCACCAGTTGTCCGACCGCATTGCGGCGACCAGTTATCTCGGCGTCCCGCATCTCGGGCAGGTGCTGATCGTTGCCACGGTATATCCGGCCGGCGTCTATCGAGACAACGTCCCCGGGTTCGGCAGCGTCATGGCCCTGGACAACTCCGCCATGGGAAAGGTCCTGCTGGCCCACATGCCCACGAAAGAGGCGGGGGCAGTCGGTCAGCAACTCAAAAGGCAATTGGCACGAGTCCGCGCTCGACAGATCGCGGTGATCATCAAAAACTCGGTCCTCACGGAGAGCGTCGTGGGAATCGCCGCGCCGGTACGCAATCGCGAAGGCCGGGTCATCGCCGCCCTCGGCGTGTCGCTCCCTCTGTTCACCTGGAGGCATAGAGATCAGACGGCGCTTCAGTTGGCGGTTCTGGCCACCGCAAATGGCCTGTCATTCGCGCTGGGCTATGCAGCCAACCGAATCGCCCTGTAACGGAGGAGAATACCAATGAGCATCACTGGCGAACTCAAAGCGGCCGCGCGCGAGGCCGGCGCTGATCTGGCCGGGATTGCCTCGATCGAGCGATTTGACGGGGTGCCCGCCGAAAACCATCCCAGTTCGATCTTCCCGGAAACACGCTCAGTCATCGTGCTGGGAAAACGAATTGCCCGCGGATGCCTGCGCGGCGTCGAGGAAGGCACCCAGTTCGCCATCTACGCCCAATATGCCGGGAACTGGGTCCCCGATCGGTTCCTCGCCTTGACCACGGTCAGCGTAGCCCAATTCCTCGAAGATCGCCGATGGGAAGCCGTGCCGCTGCCCTGCCTGCCCGTCCAGGTGCCGCCCCTGGGAGTTTCGGTCCGCCCGGATGCTCCGCCGCCCAACGTTATGCTCGATTTCGACGAAGCGGCCATCCGCGCCGGGCTCGGCCGTTTCGGATTGAGCGGGGAACTCATGACTCCGCAATTCGGACCGCGCCAACGGCTGCAACTCATTCTGACAGATGCCGATCTCGAACCCGATCCCCTCTGCGAGACCGTCGTCTGCGACGAATGCGGCGAATGCATCGACGTCTGCCCTCTGCACGCCATGGACGCCGCGCAGATCAGCGAGCGAACCTTCTGCGGGATGGCGATGAAGACAGCGGCGGTGGATTGGAGCCGCTGCCGCCTCTGTAAAAACGGCGCCCTTGCCAACCGCGCCCATCCCAGCGGCAACCCGGATCGGACTGCCGCCCTCTGCATCCGCACCTGCGTGCATCACATTGAAGAAGCCGGCCTGGTTGCGAACACCTTTCAGCGGCCGTTCCGCCAACGGCCGGCCTGGCGCCTCGATCTGAACGGCACCGCCCGTGCCGGGGAGATTTGAGTCATGGCGGCCATCACCTCATCGCAGGTTAAGGAATTTGCGCTCAGTCAAGACCTGGATCTGGCCGGCGTGGCCAATATTGAGCGCTTCGACGGCGCGCCCGCGCGCATGCATCCTGCCGCCATCATGCCCGAAGTAAAAAGCGTAATCGTCGTCGCCCGCCGCATCCTTCGCGGCAACTGGCGCGGCATCGAGGAAGGCACGTACTGGCCCAATTACACGTATTTCGGGTATCACGGGCTGCTCAACAGCTTTTTCATCCCCCGCGGCGTCTATGAGACGGCCTGCTTTATTGAAGATTGCGGATGGGAAGCTGTGCCCTACTACCCGGGCGTCCCCGAGGCCCAGCCTCCCGTGGAACCCGTCCGCCCGGGCGCCGTCGGGCCCGATGTGCACCTCGCCATTCGCATTGCCGGCATCGCCGCGGGACTCGGCGAGCTCGGCTGGTCGAAGGTCTTCCTCACCCGCCGGTTTGGGCCACGCGTCCGGCTCGCAGCCATCCTCACCGATGCAGTGCTCGAACCAGACCCCCTCCTCGAGCCGGGCTCGCTCTGTGACCAATGCATGGCCTGTGTGCAGGGCTGTCCCGACGCGATCCCACACAAACAGGAGGAAAAGACCGTTTCCATCTGCATCGAGGGCAAGACCTACGAATGGGCCGACGTCCACATGGGCCGCTGCACGCTTTGTTATCACGGCGGCGACCCGCGCGTATCCCCCTTCATTCACAAGACATTTCCCGGGTATGAATTTGACGTACGCCGCCAGGACATCTCGGAAGAAGCCGCCTACAAGCTGTGCTGGCCGTTCTCTCTCGGCAAATGGAGGCCCACCGGCGAAGATCCGTCCGGATACCTTATTGAAGGGCACGTCCGCCTGCAGGAATGGGGCGGCGACGGAAGTTACGGCATTGAAGGGTCGCGCGGCTGTATGCGGAGCTGTTTCGACCATCTCGAACAAAGCGGCCGAGTTGAACAGACCTTCGCGAACGGCCCGTTCATCAAACGCCCCCGATGGCTGCTCTCTCATCGCGTCCCCCATCCAGGAGCGGGCGACACGGCCTGAGTGCCGGTTTCTGTGTTCTGAGGGCCCTGTGAGCCGGCCCGCCAGCCGTTTTTCTGGGGGCGGCGATATGGCGCGGACAAAACGGGAAAAACAGGCTACTTGCCTTCAAGCGGCTTGGCAAAGATCCCCAAATGGTTCGCACACACCCGCTCCATGCCCGGCAGCAGGTGGATCGGGCGGTTGATCACTTTCGGCTTCCCCTGGCCGCCATCAAACACCAGGGTTGCCGAGCCGCCGCCATCCAGGTTGAGCGCATCGCAGGCGCCAAGCGTTTTCATCAGATCCGCAGTCTCCCGGGTAGATGCGCCCAGGCTGTAACCCGGCTGGCGCCCATCAATGACTAGAAGATAGAGGTAGCGGCCATTCCGCGAGATGCCCACGGCCGTCCGGGGGTGCTTCTCTCCGTCTGTGCCAACATTGGCCCCATCTTTCAGAAGAAGGTGAAAACCTCCCACCGCGTTGTAGACATCTGAAATGTCGAATGGCGGCGTCGCAATTTGCGCCCGGTTATCCTTTGTAATAAGGAGAGCGCCCCAGGCCCCGTGGGCGGCGGAATACGCATCGCCTTCCGAGATCGAAAGCCCGAGAACATCGCAGGGCTCCCCCTCGACCTCCCCTACCGGCGCATAGGGCGATGCATTGATGGCCACCTGGCAGCCATATTTTTTCAAAAACGTCGTCGTTTTCATCCCGTCGGTATCTTTGGCCCGGTCACCGTTCGCGGGCGTGACAAAGAACCGGATATCCGGGTGTTTCAAATCGACCCGAAGTGCATGCGCTCTGAGAGGCTCATCTTCCCCCTGGATCAGCTGCCTGTATTGGATCCCCTCAAAAACAGGAGTCCAATCGAGGCTGGGAGCGCCCGCCGACGCTGCAGACGCCGTGGCAAGCCGGAGGAGGATGCAGACCAGAAGGCCTGCAGCAAGCGTGATGGCGGTGTGCTGCGCAGGCCGCGCAAGGGCGTTTCTCGAAGCAAAACAGGCTGTTTTTCTCACGAGAGCCTTTCAGAATTCTTGACGCGCGGGTGCTTTCCACCGCCAACAAATGAACGGGCGGCCGGGCTGCGCACTCCAATCTCTTTACCTGTATATAACTGGATCCTCGTCGAGAATCCAGGGTTTCTCCAGGCAAATGAGATCGCGGCTCTGGAACGGCAGCACACAGGACGGCCGGCGACGCCACAGGGCACCGCCGGCCGTTCCTTTGTGTAACCTATTGTTTTGCGGCAAGTTCTGAAGGAGGGCTCCCCCCCAGATCGTACACTTTCACCCACATCAGGCCTTGTGAGGGATGAAGCTCCCGCATCGCCGCCTTGGAAAGGTCGATCACCCGGCGCCGCGCATACGGGCCTCGATCGTTCAACCTCACCACGACGGAGCGGCCATTGGCCGCAACCACCAGATAGTAATGCCCAAACTCACCTTCACGCATGGCACAGGTCAACTCGGTATCCCGCATTCGTTCGCCGGACGCGGTGACGCCACTGCTGCTGGCCACGGTGTAGTAGGAGGCCATGCCTTCTACGAAAGGTTCTGGCGGTTGTTGCGACAGTAACATCAGCGCAACAAGCTCAAACATTCCGGAGGTCTCCTTTTGCTCGGCGACGCAAGACTCCAGCCAGCCCGGGACTCCCAACAGAATCCCGCAGGGCGTCTCGAAGTTTCAATTCACTTTTGTGACTGTGGGGAGCCGGCTGCCTCCAGCCCAAAACAGTTGGCCTCGCAGGTCCGCAGCTCCCGAACGCGTCGTTGCCTGCAGAAGTTTTTCTTCCGTAATTGGGTAATCTACATCAAACCGCACCCCGCGTGCAAGATTTTCCCCGCTGTCCGCCCGGTGGTTCCGGGCCGGGCCAGTACCCGGCGGGATTCGGCGCACCGTTGTACCCAGGCGGCCGTCTTGAGCCTTTCCACGAAATTATCACCACTCAGGCTCTGAAACGCCCAAAAAATGGCGCCGTATTCGCTCCAAACCCGTCACAGCCGCCCGAAGCTGCCCAGCCTCGCCCAGGGAAGAAAACCGAAGCCCCCATTCCTGTACGCCTTGGGGCGTTATCAGTACCGCAAGCGCCTGGCCGGCCTCCTCCTCGAGGAAAACGCTGGCAAATCCGCATTCTGCCCCGAACTGGTCTCTGGCCTTTTCGGCCAGCTCACGCCCGCGGCCGGCCGCATCCACTCCCGCACAGGGGACCGGCGGAAGAACCAACCCTCCAGCAAACGATCCGGCGCCCGCCGCTGACATCCGCTGCGCCATCATGCCACCCGTGTACGTCTCCGCCAGGGCCAGGCGCCACCCTCGTTCACGCAACAGGCCGGCAACAGTTCCTTCCAGTGTCTCATCATCCACGCCCATCACCAGCCCCGGAAGCGCCGCGTAAACCTGTCCGGCCACTGCATCAATAAGCGCCTCCGCTTCGCGCTTTGTGCCGGCGCGGGCCGCGATCCGAATCCGCACGGATTCGGGAGAGGCCAGCAACCCGACCGTGGGATTGGCCGAGTCGCGGATCAGATGCCCGATGGCGCTGTCGATCGCCGACTCCCCGACGCCGCAGACCTTCAAGACCCGATAATGCACCAATCCGCTCAAATTAAAGCGCTTACGAAGAAATGGCAGCACCTGGTCCTTCAACATGGGCTTCAATTCCCGCGGAACGCCCGGCATCGCGATGATGATGCCGCGTGCATCCTCTATCAGTAAGCCCGGTGCAGTGCCGTTCGGATTTTCCAACGCTACCGCCCCCTCGGGCGCATAGGCCTGTTTCAAGTTGTTTCCTGTGGGCGGCCTGCCGATGCGCTGGAACCGGGCCTCCAGCTGTTCCACCAGTTCGGGGCGCAGTTCCAGGCGCCGCCCAAACACCTCCGCGATGCATTCCCGGGTGATGTCGTCCTCTGTTGGCCCCAGCCCCCCGGAGGTCAGCACCAAATCCGCCCGGGCAAGCGCCGATTCCAGCGCCCGTTTGATTCGCTCCGGATTGTCACCCACCGTTGTCTTCTGATAAAGATTAATTCCGTTTTCGGCAAGAACCTGCCCCAAAAAAGTCGCATTGGTGTCGGCTATCTGCCCCAGGAGCAGTTCAGTGCCTATCATGACAATTTCAGATTGCATCGGGTCCCTTTCCATGTTGGACGCGCCTGGCAGACGCGGAATGCCACCAGAATAGGCCCGCGCGCGCGCCACTTCAATCTCCATTTTCCCCGCCGCTCACGCCAAGGCGGGCCGCACGGGGGTGGGCGGCCACTGGGGGCTGGCCATGCCCAACCAAACCACACCCCTCATGACTGCCCAATGCGCCCAGATGGAATTTTCGCCGGCCAGGGCCCACAAACCCGGGATTCATTTGGGGAGAATCTTGCCAAAGACCTCATTTGACAGTCTGAAAAAAATGTGGTACATTTTTAGCGATTTGACAGAGCAGCGCCAGAGTCTGCCTTGTCGAACCCAGTCGTACTTTTCTCAATTAAGGTCTGTGTGTAAAGACAGTTGGCACAGGGCAAATGGCTTCTCTTCCTCTGCAAGCCTGTAACACAAGTAATAACATGGAGTTCCGTTGATTTTGGCCATCTTCTCGCGGATTGCGGCCGAGAAATTCGGGTGTGCGGGGCCGGGTTTTGCGACAGAAATGGCGTGGCGGATTGGCCCGATCGTATTCGAATCAGTATTTCGCGCTGCACACCCTCATTCAACTCTTGGCCACATACAATAAAGAAATTATTAACGAAGTGCTGCGAGCCACTGAAATTGTGGATGTGGTTCGCCGTGCGCTCGAACTCAAACCGGCCAGCGGTGGCCGGTTTGTCGCGTTGTGCCCATTTCACCATGAAAAGACCCCTTCTTTCACGGTGAACCGCGAGCGCCAGACCTACCATTGCTTCGGCTGCGGAAAAGGCGGAGACGCCATCTCGTTTCTCTGCGAATTTGACGGGCTGAGCTTCATCGAGGCACTGCGCCGTCTTGCCGACGATGCTGGAATTCGCCTGCCGGCGATGTCCGCGAGCGAAAGCGGCCAGGAGAAGCAACGCGCCCGCCTCCTGGAAGTCAATGCTTTTGCGGCGAAGTTTTATGCCGGTAACCTCCACGACCCGGCCAAAGGTGAAAAAGGGCAGCAGTATCTCGATACCCGCAAGCTCACCCCCGCACTTGTTGAACGTTTCGGCCTGGGATATGCCGGTGGGGCTTGGAGTACATTCACGGATGCAGCCCGGCTCCATGGCTTCGATGAGCGTCTCCTGGAAGCCTCCGGCCTCGTCCGGCGCAGTGAGCGTGGAACGTGTTACGATTTTTTTCGCGACAGGCTCATGGTGCCTATCCGCGATACGTCCGGCCGCGTGCTTGCCTTTGGCGGGCGCGACCTCAGCGGCGAGTCAGCGGCCAAGTACATCAATACACCTGAAAACGGCCTGTATAAGAAAAGCCACGTGCTGTACGGCGTGTACGAAGCCCGTGAGGCCATGCGGCAGAGCAAACGCGCCATCCTGGTCGAAGGCTATTTTGACCTCCTTCGTCCCTTTGACGAGGGCCTCGAAAACGTTGTGGCCACCTGCGGGACGGCCCTGACCATCGACCAGGCCCGGCTGCTCCGGCGCTATGTGTCGGAGGTCGTGCTCGTATACGACGGCGACGCTGCCGGAATTCAGGCGGCGATCCGGGGTGTTAGCATCCTCACGGCAGCCGGGCTGACCGTCCGGGCCCTTTCGCTGCCGGACGGGCAGGACCCGGATGATTTCATTCAAAAAAGCGGTATCAGCGCATTTTCGCAGCGGGTCGATTCCGCGCCTGATTTTGTGACCTTTTACGTTGAGATGAGCCACAGCCGCCTGGATACTATCGAGGGCCGGACTTCGGTCGCCCGAGAGTTGTTTGCCATTTTGACCCATCTCGACGATGAGCTCCGCCGCGAAGAATACCTTAAGCGCATGGCGCAAGCCTTGCATATTGATGAGTGGACAACGCGAAACGAATACCACAAAACCGTCCGCCAGTCGCAGCGGCGGGATCGGCGTTCCGCCATCCACGAGACGAAAATACCCAAGATCAACGCCGACGATTGCGACTTCCTGGCGGCCCTGCTCAACGAGGCGGGATTGCGCGAGAAAGTCCAACGGGCTCTGGACAACGTGACATTGCCCCAAACGCCTTTTCGTGAGGTGCTGACGCGGGTGATGCAGGCATCCGGCCCCGGCACGGTGCACGAATTCGAGGACGATACGGCACGGCAGCTGTATACCGCCGCGACCAGCCAGGAACCGCCCGACAGCGCCCGCGCGGAAGTCCTCGTCGAGAAGCGCCTCACCCGGCTCCAGCGCGATGCCCTCGAGCTTAAATCGGCGAAATTACAGGAAGCCATCCGCGCGGCCGAACGCGAAAAGAACAGCGCGCAGGTTATGGAATTGCTTCAAGAAAAACTACGCATAGATAAAAGGATACAGGAACTCGGCGCCGCGTAGATTCCCGCAGCGCTTGAAAATTTGCAGTGGCCCCAGACAACCGAGGAAACAGCTGACGCGTTTTGGAGTTGAGCACACAATGCCTATCAGCAGCAAAAAACAGACCAAACTCGACGGAAACGGAAAACAGAAGGCCCTGGATCTGGCGAAGGGAAAACTGAACAAACTCACCTATGACGACCTGAACCTGGTCTTGCCTGAAGGCGCCACCGCCGAAGACATCGATGAGATGATGGCCATGCTCAGCCGCATGGACATCGACATCGTAGACGAGTTTCGCGTCGACTCCGAGTCGCAGAAAAAACAGCAGCAGCGCGACAAACAGCTGCGGCGCGCCCAGGCCCGGCGCGAAGCGGCCCAGACCCGGCTCGAGCGCGCCGATGACCCCGTCCGCATGTACCTGCGCGAGATGGGCCGCGTACCCCTCCTGACTAAAGACCAGGAGGTCGCCATCGCCAAACGCATCGAGGAAGCCGAGCTCGACCTCATCGATGTTCTGCACCATACCCCATATACCATGAAAGAAGTAGGGATGATCGCGGCCCGCATACTCGCCGGTAAACTGGATTTCGCCCAAATCACCGACATCGAACTCCCCAAACAGCAGCAGGAGCTCATCAACCAGCTCCCAAAACTCATGGAACAGATCACCACGGCCGACGCCGAAATCGAGCAGCAGGATAAACGCCTGCGTCGGTCCGGACTGTCCGAAAAAAGCATCCAAAACATCGACGCGAGAGTGGCCAGTGCGCGCGAACGTCAAATCAATGCGATCAAGGCGCTCAAACTCAAGACCAAAGAGATGATGAAAATCGCCCGCAAGATCAAGAGTCTCAAGCGGCGCATTGCCTCCGCGCGCGACGAGATCGACCGCATCGAACGGGAAGTGGGATTCAAAGCGCCGCAGATCCACGAGATGGCCGTCCGGCTCCGCCGGACTCCGTCCAGCGCCAAAAAACTCGGCGTCGACCGCGACCTCATCTTCGATGCCGAACGCCGCCTCCTGCTCGCCCAGCGCAAGATCGACCAGATCGAATCCGACGCCAAACTCGGCGCCGACGCGATCACGGTGCTGATCGACACCATCCGCGACAAAGAAGAAAAGGTCTACAAAGCCAAAATGGAACTGGTCGAGGCCAACCTGCGCCTCGTCGTCAGCATCGGCAAAAAATACACCAACCGCGGCATGTCTTTCCTCGACCTCATCCAGGAAGGCAACATCGGCCTCATGAAAGCGGTCGATAAATTCGAATACCGTCGCGGCTACAAATTCAGCACCTACGCGACCTGGTGGATCCGGCAGGCCATCACGCGCTCCATTGCCGACCAGGCGCGCACCATCCGCATCCCCGTCCATATGATTGAATCCATCAACAAACTCGTGAGGACCAGCCGCCGCCTCGTGCAAACCTACGGCCGCGAACCCACGCCCGAAGAGATCGCCGAAGAAATGGGCATGTCGGCCGACAAGGTCCGCAGCATCCTCAAAATCGCCCAGGAAGCCATCAGCCTCGAGACACCGGTCGGCGATGATGGTGACAGCAACTTCGGCGACTTCATCGAAGACAAGTCCGCGGAATCCCCGGCCAACGCCACCGCATTCGCCGTATTCCAGGAGCAACTCTCGCAGGTGCTGGGTTCACTCACCGAACGCGAAGAAAAAGTACTGCGGCTCCGTTTCGGACTCGGCGACGGCTACCCGCGCACCCTCGAAGAAGTCGGCAGCGTATTCAACGTCACCCGCGAACGCGTCCGGCAGATCGAGGCCAAAGCGCTGCGCAAAATGCGCCACCCGACCCGCGCCCGCGAGCTCAAACCGTTCCTCGACTGGAGCCTCGGCCAGTAACGTGCTACACTGCCGCCCGCAAAACGGCCCAGAGGGCCCGTAGCTCAGTGGTTAGAGCAGGTGACTCATAATCACTTGGTCGTAGGTTCAAGTCCTACCGGGCCCACCACAGCGAATAAAGGGCTTGCGTAAAAATACGCAAGTCCTTTTCTTTTTCTTTACGAGGCCATGGCACACCCCTGACACGCTTGGAAGGCACTACCCTCCAGATTCTTATACCCGACCCCACTCCGATCGCCTTAAAAATAAGGGCCACGGTTTCCCATTTCACGAATCGGTAGCCGGGATTGGCGACGGGGCGTGACCTGCCCCCAGTTTATGTACCACTCAGAGTGAGAGGGTTTGCCACAATTTGTTGGCCTGCCCCCGGGGCTTCCGCATTGCCGGAACGCAGGGAGGCCGTAGGCCGACCGGAGTTGCGGCAATGCGCGGCGAATTCCGCCGGGGTCATGTAATTCAAACTGCTGTGGGGACGTTCGTGATTGTATTCGTTGCGCCAGCCGGCGGGGCTCACCACTTTTTTGAGTTGATCTCCTTCAAAAGTTGGATGTCCAGCGCCTGATCGGCGACCAGCTTCTTCAGCCGACGGTTTTCTTCCTCAAGCTGTCTCAGCCGGCGCACGTCGGAGACCTCCATGCCGCCGTACTTCGTCCGCCACCGATAGATCGACTGCTCCGACACCCCATACTCGCGGCAGACCCCCGCAACCGACTTCCCGCCGTCCACCTCCTGCAAGATTCGTACGATCTGTTCTTTGCTGTACCGCTTTCCCTTCATCTGAGAGTCCTCCTCGGCCTTATAGCCTACGATCTCTCTCGCTCAAACTGGTACAGTCTTCGGGGAACAGGCCAACCGGGGGCAGGGCAACAAATCGTGGCAAACCCTCTCACTCTGAGTGGTACATAAACTGGGGGCAGGTCACCAGTGCGCCCAATATCGAACTCATACTATCTTCCTCCAGAAACGAAAAATTGCATTGCGTGCACTTAGAACTTGAATGTGCCCACGTCGGCCTGCTGCTTTTCATTGGATTCCGGCTCATCATCGCCTTGTGCATAGAACAGAGCTTGAATGGCAGGCACGAGCGGGTCCTTCCACACGAGTTGGGATTTTGTGGTTCCCTTCTCGAGCGCCTCACGCAAGTCAACGGCCCAGAGTTCCTCGCCTATGCCCCAAAAGAGTACATCGTCCAGCATATCTATGCCTCTGTTGTCGCTTCGGACCTCCAGAGTGAATTTGCCTGATTGTCCAGTGTCCAGGTTCTCGACATGCCAATCTCGAACCATAAAGAACGGCTCTTCCGCCGAGGGCACTCTTCCGTGTTCAGTCGCGGCCCATATGGCCCACGGCCAGCGAACCTGAAAGGTTCCAGTTACCCTGAATTCCTTCATAACCGATTCTCGCGTGGCTTTGTCGATAATTATCCGGATGAACCTGGAAGCTTCTCCGACCATGCCAGTCGCCAACACCGTTCTGTGGGTGTCATTCCAATGAATGAAGAAGCCCTTACCCTCAATCATCAGGTTTTCAGGAATGTCACCATCAAAAGGAAGGTCGAAGAGGGGCCGATAGACCAGGCGCCCATCCCTCACCTCCAGACTTTCTCCCTGCAAACCATGCCGCCATGCCTCTTGCCCCGGTCTGCTGGTTGTGAGGGTTTCGGGGTCAAAAACCTGTACGCGACTCTGCGAACCCACACGTCGCTCTTCCTCTGTCCCGATGTTTAACGATATGACTTGCCATTTGGAGTCTATCCATCCGAATTGGTGGCGGTAACTTACGTTGTTGTCCGCGGCGAATTTCACATCTAACGGGTTTTTCTTGTCAAAAACAATAAAGCCAAAACCACCCATTGGGAAGTTCCATTCCCCATGCAAGACGAGATACCGGGAACCCGGTGTATGCCCTATCCAATCGGCTAGTTGATTCTCTGAAAAGTATTTCCTCACTTCACATTCGTGAATATCAATAGCCCCGTCTTTCATTGTGCCTCTAAGTAGATACACACCTGGAGGCCGCACATAATCGGGATCATGTGAATACACTCCTCCCCTAAGATACGGACATATTGCCCAAATGCCGACTTCCTCTTTGGCGGAAACAGCGTCGCTCGCGTGAGCAGCCCGACCAACGCTGCAGCCACAGCCACACATCACAATGAGAGTGAACATCATAGTCATTCTGGACGCGAGAGTATTTCTCATTTTGATCGGACCTCAATTTTGGGGAACATGGCTGCAAACCGCGGCTACGTAATTGTGCTCGCGACCACGAATAATGGCAATATTGGACAGCACCCAATGCCCAGGCGTAACCTCATTCGTGTCCGGGTTGAATCGTTGATCCTGCCATCGCCAATAATTATAAGGCGTGGCGCCGTTATAACGCTTGATTGCGACGGCGTCCTCGGGTCTATGATCGGCATCCTCGGCGTCTCCGAAGGTGACCCCGCTTTCGGTTGTTGTGGGTACAGGTTTGGCATCTCCTACAGGAATCAGATGCTCGTTGACGATCACGTTCCCATGTTCATCGTAGTCCCGGTACCCGACTTGCCCCAGGGCATTTCTTCTCTGCTCCGCCAAATAATTCTCAGCGCCGGTAACCATGCCATTCAACCGTGTCAGACCTTCATTTGCATTAGCATGCCAAGACCAGTGCTGGTTAGGGTAATCTGGGACTGGATTTGTTAACTGCATCATCCCGACGCCCCCATCGTTTGTATTCCTGAATTCGCCGATTTCGAGCTCGTCATACTGAAAGTCGGGCTCAAAATGTCTAAACTCCGACTCTTGCTTCACGATGAAAGGTGCAAACCAGTGGGGACTGTTTTCTGTAATGTAATTCTCAGCATCATCGAGCTCCGGGTTCGTGCCCCATATTGTGAATTTAAGGGTTACCGGGTTTTCTTCGTCCTCAGCCTGATTACAGTTACAGAATCTTGCGTAAATAGTCGCCTCCCCACCCACGAAGTCTCCATTCCAAGCCACGGTCCACGCCTGATTGCTGGGCTGCGGTTCGGTGAAAGTGGCCTCATGCGGGGGGGAAGGATAGTGGACGGTAGACTGAATTTCGCTCCCTGGCGGGGAATAGCGGCGGTCATAGCGTGTCCATGTATGCTCGACTTCCATTCGCCACTGGACTGCCACATCTGCCCGTCCGCCGTTGAGGCGAACGAGCAATTGGGGCATGGCCGGGGCGGCGCTTATGGTCGCTACGTCTTCGCGGACATCGGGCGTGTCAGGGTCGTCTCGTTGCCTGATTTCCCGCTCAGGCAGGTCGCCCTGGGCCAGTTGGACGACTTTGATGGGGTCCCATTCGAACACCGCCGTGATGGTGGTGTCGGCTTGCATGCGCACGGCGATTCTCTCGTCTTCCAGTCCATTGATAGCCATAGGTGGTGGGGGCGACCACCACCACAACCCTTCAAGAGTGATCCCGGTAACATCCTCGGAGGTTTCCCACTTCACAAACCGGTATCCGGGATTGGCGACGGGGCGCAGGCGGACCCAGCCGTCCTTGGGGTAGTAGCGCTTGGGGCCATGGTAGGAAATAGTTCCAATCGTCCTCGCGTTCTCGACGACCACATAGCCCGGGCAATCATCGCCGGGCGTGTCGGGGTTGTCCGGGTCGTCGGAGTCTGCAACCTTCGTTTCGAGGAGCAGTTTGTATTCGTCTTTCGGCCGCGTGACCACCCGCGCAACGGCGTTTGCCGCCTGTGTCCAATGGAGGTCCACCCGCGTCTTGTCCACCGTAAGAAAAGGCTGCGACTCGTCCCTACGATAAAATTCCCAGCGAACAAACTCGCTTTCCGGCGAAACATTGGCAGTAAAGCTGGCTGGTTCTCCCCGAGCCAATCGCAACGAAGAGGCATAACGGCCTCCATGCCTGTGCGAATTTGACGCCAACGCGTGGCCCCCCTGCGTTTGCTCCAGTAACACGTCGACAAAATTGAGTTTCAGTTGAACAGCACTGGACCACGGGCGGCAGCCACCAGCAACTCTGTCGCGTGGTCGGCTATTGCACGCTACACCCGGTCATTGAATCCCTAATCAATGAAGCATGTAATCAAGGAACTCTCCTACGCCCGGTGGTCGCTGCCGGGGGTGTTCTGAGACATACTCTCTTGTGGCCGCTACCACGTCCTGTTTTTGGGAATCCCACAGACTGTAGATTATCCAATTGAGGTAGCGTGGCTCGCGGTTAAAAAACGAATCCTCATCGTGCTGTGTTTCAGATGCCAAGGCAACCACTGCCTTTGCAACCTCAGCGCTTTGTGTGCTGATGAAATACCTGCCAATATCGATGGTGTACGCTGTCATAATATCATTGGGACGAGCCCTCTCATCATCTACATAGCCCGTGTTCCACAGGGGAGAATCTTTACGCCAGTATCGCCGAAGGAGAGCAATTTGATAATCCAAAGCCACAGGGTGCCTTGAATAGACTATTGCATCAATCGCTGGACGTTTGTAAGCGCCTTCAGCCTTGCCTTCTGGCGCGGGCTGCTCAATACGTTGTAACAATTCATCGAAGGAGGTCCTCAAAGCTTTTGTGTCAGGCGGCCGTACAGTGAATGGGACCTGCACTGTCTTTGGTGGTGAATAGCGTTCAGATTCATGGTGTCTCTTCCCATAGGCTCCGCGATAATACTGGATCCACTCAAAGGAAAACACGGCAACATAGTTACCGGGAGGAAGCATCGAAGAGAACCAATACGTTAGTGGCATTTCATCAGTTATCTCTTCACCAGGGCACTCTGAAAAGAATATGTATTCGTAGAGTAATGAACTCTCGACATGCCAAGTATCTTGGTGTTCTGTAGTCACTTTCCCTTCTTCATCCAAGACTTTGCAGGCCACGCTGCGATAGCTGAATCCGAAGCCGATGTTCTGCCCTACTTTCTGTTTTACAGATATCTTAGCGACGATGGGTTCGCCTGGAACAAGATCTTGGTCTTCGAGAGAGATCTTGATGTCAAACAAATCGGCACACGCCGTAGATGACCAGAGCGCGACAATCGCAAAGGAAACAATCCTCATAGCCAATCTCCATTGCCCGGTGTTGACTGGTGTACACCAATCAGAACTGCCAGAACCTCTTGCCATGTTTCTCGATATAATACCTATATTGATCGAAAAAGTTGTCGTAGCCTCTTTCTATGCAAATGCCGTTCTCACCTCCCAGAAGAAGTTTCCAGTCCCCACAGTCTCCCCTGAGATTTCTGGAGACATACCACTGCTTGATTATATAACGAGTTGTTTGCTACGGATTGGGTGCCGGTGGTTTTGTGTGGGTATCACCATTTGTTGGAGGGAATTTGCCTGCGGATACTGGGCTACCCACAAGCAGATATTCGGGCGTTGTAGGGGGAAAGTATTGAGACCAAAAACTGTTAAAGGTGGCCACGCCTTGCGAATAAGTGCCTTCATAGTCCCAATTTTCCAAGAAGGGAAGAATATCCGAGGTGTATTGGGCATTGATATTGTAAGTGAGCACTTCGAAAATTTCCTGTCCAACCAAGTCATTGCCATTTCCAGTTGATGAATCCCAAGTATACTCGACATGCAAAATCCCTCGATCATTGTCCCAGTGGGGATTGGGAGGCGAAGAACTTAGCCTGAAATTCACAACCCTGGGGACATCAAACACCGCCGTGATGGTGGTGTCGGCTTGCATGCGCAAGGCGATTTTCTCGTCTTCCAGTCCATTGATATCCCTGGATGGGGGCGTCCCCCACCCTCCAAGAGTGGCCCCGGTAACATCCTCCGAGGTTTCCCACTTCACAAACCGGTATCCGGGATTGGCGACGGGGCGCAGGCGGACCCAGCCGTCCTTGGGGTAGTAGCGCTTGGGGCCATGGTAGGAAATAGTTCCAATCGTCCTCGCGTTCTCGACGACCACATAGCCCGGGCAATCATCGCCGGGCGTGTCGGGGTTGTCCGGGTCGTCGGAGTCTGCAACCTTCGTTTCGAGGAGCAGTTTGTATTCGTCTTTCGGCCGCGTGACCACCCGCGCAACGGCGTTTGCCGCCTGTGTCCAATGGAGGTCCACCCGCGTCTTGTCCACCGTAAGAAAAGGCTGCGACTCGTCCCTACGATAAAATTCCCAGCGAACAAACTCGCTTTCCGGCGAAACATTGGCAGTAAAGCTGGCTGGTTCTCCCCGAGCCAATCGCAACGAAGAGGCATAACGGCCTCCATGCCTGTGCGAATTTGACGCCAACGCGTAGCCCCCCTGCGTTTGCTCCAGCAACACGTCGACAAGGGCGAGTTTCTCAAACTGCTCGCGTGTGCAAAGGCGCGGGTAGTACTCGCCCCAGGGCGGAACCAACGCCAGAGGACTCATTATGTGCCAGAGATCACCCTTGCTCGTCCACGCAAACACCACGGAATCCTTCGGCAGCGAGACCGCCAGAAATGTTTTGCCGAGTCGGATTTGCGCGCGTTGGAAAGACTGGCCCATTCTTCGAACCCTCCCTGCCCCGTGGTGAGGGTTTTCGGTGATTTCTTACTCTATTGTATCACGTATACCTTTACATATAAGAATCCATGATCAAGCGCTGGAGTTCCAAGTCTTTACGGCTTGCGAGAGGAAAAATGCGCCGGTTGGGGCTGCAACACGCAAAAGAGGGTGTTGTTTTAAGGCCGCACGCGGTTTTGGCGAGATGTCCGGGCACTTCCGGGCGTGGCGTCCTGGAGCCTGAGCCAGTCTTCGACGAGGGCCTTGGTCTCTGCAGTGACCGGCACATTGTCCGCCGCGGAGATTTCTTCGATTTGCCATCGGCCATGGCGTTTTTTGATGAGCAGGGTGGCGCGCTCGGGCCGGAGCACGCGGTATAAGAAAGCATCTCCGGCCGCGAGGGTTTTTAGAAGCCCGATCACGCAGTTGTTTTGATGTTCGCCTTCTTCTTTGACATCCGTTGGTGTTCGCAGGGCACGAATTTCTGGCGCATCCGGCAGCGGCGGGTCGGGAAAGGGCAGGTCGCAGGCCTGGATTTCTTCGGGAAGCAGAAAATACACGTATTTTGAACATGCGGCGTGAAACTCGGACGGTTTTTTGAACACCTGCCGCTCCGAGGAGTCGCCATACCGGTCGCGCAGCAACGTATAGGTCTCGATGTGGCACTTTGTGAGTGCTTGCCTGTCCTCTGCGCGGGTATTGCCGACGTATGCGAGAAATCCGTTGCCCACCATGCTCAGGGTAGTGGGGCATGCGGCAATTTCGGCGACCCCCAGGTTGATGCGCGGCAGAAAACCCAGGCGCCTGACGGTTTCCGGATTGCGCAGGGAAGTCCGCAACAAAGAGACCATGGCCGGGGTGCATGCGCTGTGTGGGACTTTACCGATGACGCGCACCATCGCATTGGAAGGTGTCTCGAATCCCAGCCGGGCGAGGATTTGCCTTCGCGGCAGACGCAGCACGGCGCTCAACGGCACGGCAGTTGCCGGAATTGATGACCAAGGCTCGTGCGTCGCGACCATATATCCCAGGAGCGGGTTCGTCTCGAGCAATTCCATGATTTCCGGGCACTGGCTTATACAACGAAGCAGCGTGAAATGCTGAGCTGGAAATTTCGATATGACCTTCCGAATGGACGCTGGAATAACCTGAAGAAAGGCTTCGCGCTGGCGTATCCGTTGGGTGAGCTGCGAGAGGTACCGCACGCAGTACGGTACATCGGCTGATTGCGGCAGCGAGGCGGCGCCTTTGCATGCCTGGTCCACAGCATCCGGATACTCAAGCCGCAATCGCGTGACAAGCGCGTCGCGTGTTTCTTTGAGTGCGGTCAGGCTGATGTCGGCGTTGCGGGCCCCCGCTTCCACCCACTCCCCGGGTGTTTTCTCTTGCAGGAACACCGGATCCGGCCAGAGCCGGATAAAAAATCGGGTTCCCTCTTTCTCACGCAGGAAACCCGATTCCAAATCCGGCGGATGACGCCGTTGAGCGTTAGAACAGGCCATAGAAGCGGGGCCTTTCGAGCAGCAGGTTCTCTCTTTCGATCGCAGCCTTCCTGGCGGCGCCGTCGAGCACCTGCCGGATGAGGTCCCGCGCATCCGGGTCTTTCGCGTGCTGTTCTACTGCCTCCGCAAAGATCTTGATGAAACCGGCAACGCAGATGTCGTATTTTTGAGAGAACAGCTTCGACCAGAGCGCTTGCAGGATGCCTGCGTGAGGAGTAACGATTATACGATCCTCTGGATGAGCCGTTCGCTCCGGGTTTTGTGTGATAATGATACCTTCAGTCCCTATATCTCCGTACCCTAAATCTCCGCCAGTTTCGCGCGCAGATGCGTATGCGTTGAGCTCGTCGAACAGTCCGTCATCTTCTCGCAATGCTTTCGCGTGATTGATGAAGCGTTCCAGTTTCACAATTTCATCGGAGTGTTTTTCCTGGGCCGTGTTTTCCGCTTGCCTGGCCAAGTCTTCAGCCATTTTGTGGACCACTCGCGCAAGATTTGCCTCGAAATCGTCGCTGTAATGCTCATCGCGGCAGCGATCCAGCGCCTCGGCAATCAGCCGGTCGCGAGCCGCCCTGATCACCTTGGCACAATCCGCCCCGTGCCGCTGGGTTTCCGCGGGCAGGCTCGTGCCCGATTTCACTTCATCGGCGAGTCGGTTGAAACACCTGATGCCGCGCTTATACGGCCATGCTCTGAGCATCCGGATGTGACCCGCGGGAAGTCCATGCGACTCGGCGCCGGCAATGACGCGCTCAAGATAGCTATCGTTCGGGGTCCCGATCTGCTGGTTTCTGTGGTCAATGTAGACCAGCGCCTGGACCACTTCGCCGGTATCGCGGCGCACCGCACGAAAGCTCTTGTCGTACACGCCCGCACTAAAACCTTCATGCTTATCCAGAGCCTTTTGGTGCGCAGGATTGAGCGTCCACAGCACCCCGGGAGTGCTCACATCGGCTTCCTGGCGCAGCGTCGCAAACCCTCGCTGGTTGATGATAAAGCGGTAGTCCTGAAGTACACCCGTGCCCACGGCCTCCGCTCCAGGGCACCGCTCAGCCATCTGGTTCGAGTCCATGTTTGATCCATAAGCGAAATAAAGACTGTTCATACTGCATCCTTTCTGAGCTGCCTGATTCAGCTCTCACTTCCTCAGAAAGCATATTGCATGCCAATATTTGAGATTTTCACTTAAATATGTGAAATTACACCATTTATACACTTTTCAGGATGTGTTCCGAAGGAATGTATTCAACAAAATAAATCAATATTTGAGCGAAATGATTAAACTTTGCGCTCTCGACGACCGAGTGTGCGATCCCGTGCTCCAGCGCTCAGTACATGACCTGGCTGCTCAATTTTTGAGGTGAGCGTTGCGCCTCATCGCCTTCCATCTGGCAAAATTTCCTCAATTATCGCCAAATTACACCATTTTTTGACTTGGCATGTGACATGCTTAAGTATAGTGTGATGCCCTGAGACTGCGGGGGCGGTCTCCAGAGGCCCGGGCGTTTTGTATGCCTTGTGGGGCGTTGGGGCGCCGGCTGATGCCGGCAGAACCGTTGTGAAGGAAGTATAAATCGTGGAAATGATGGCTATCGGAATCAGTCTGGCGGTTGGGCTTCTTTTGGGGGGTGCTGCGGCCTGGGTGTTGGCGCGCTCCAGGGCGCAGCAGACGGAGGAGCGCCTCAAGGGCGAGTCGGTGGCCGCCATGACGTCCGCGCAGGAGCGCATGACCTCGGCCGTTCAACGCGTGCAAGCGCTCGAGAACGAGTTGAAAGAAACCAGAGCCAGCCTTGAAACGGCGCGCCAGGCGCATAGCGCGGAAGCCACGCAGCGCGCCGCGGCGGAAGAAAAGTGCAAACGGATCCCGCAACTCGAGGAACTCATCGCGGAGCGCGACGGTCGGATCGAGAAGTTGCAGCAGATCAACAGCGATGGACAAAGTGCCATCGCCGAACTGAAAACTCGCATGGAAGAAGAGCGAAAGGCCGCGGAAGATAAGCTCGCCCTGCTGGAAGATGCCCGCGTGAAGCTGACTGAGGCGTTCAAATCGCTCTCGGCGGATGCGCTCAAGAGCAACAACCAGTCGTTTCTGGAACTGGCGAAAGAGAACCTCGAAAAATTTCAGGAGGGCGCCAGAACTGACCTCCAGACGCGCCAGAAAGCCATCGACGAGATGGTGAAACCTATTAAAGAATCGCTGGAAAACGTCAACAGGCAGATTGGCGAAGTCGAAAAGGTCCGGACATCCGCCTATGCCACCCTGACGCAGCAGGTTGAGTCGCTGAGCCAGACCCAGCTGCGCCTGCAGGCGGAGACATCCAACCTCGTCCAGGCATTGCGCTCGCCCGTCGCCCGCGGCCGCTGGGGTGAAATTCAGTTGCAACGGGTGGTGGAAATGGCCGGCATGGTCGAGTATTGCGATTTCGTGCAGCAGGAGTCCGTGACGACCGCAGACGGCCGGCTTCGCCCCGATATGGTCATTAAATTACCCAATCAGAAAAACATCGTGGTCGACTCGAAGGTGTCTCTGCACGCCTATCTCGATGCCCTGCAGGCGGAAGACGACGAGACCAAGCTTGCGCATCTCAAAGACCACGCGCGCCAGGTCCGGAACCATATCACGCAGCTGAGCGCAAAATCCTATTGGAGCCAGTTCAACCCCACGCCGGAGTTTGTGGTGCTGTTTCTCCCGGGCGAACCGTTTTTCAGCGCGGCGCTTGAGCAGGATCCCAGCCTGATCGAGCTGGGCGTGGACCAGAAAGTCATCATCGCCACGCCGACCACGCTCATTGCCCTGTTGCGGGCGGTGGCATACGGCTGGCGCCAAGAGCAGCTTGCCGAAAATGCCCAGACCATCAGCGAGCTCGGCCAGCAGCTGTACGACCGAATCCGGGTCCTGGCGGAGCACTTCACCGACCTCGGCAAAGGGCTCGACAGAGCCACCGGCGCCTACAACAAGGCCGTCGCGACGCTCGAAAGCCGGGTCCTTGTCAGCGCCCGACGGTTCAAAGAGCTGGGCGCCGCCACCGAAAAAGACATCGAGGTCCTCGACACCATCGACACCACCTCCCGCGCGTTGCAGGCCGATGAAATGACCACACCGCCGGAGCCGGACGAAGACACCACCGCGCTGCCGAAACCAGACGAAGAAGACGTCTTCTGATTCGCCCAGCCCCGGACAAATCAGCCTCCCGCATTGAGACTACTCAAAGCGAGGGAGGCTGTCCCGCCCGGCGTCCCGCCGCTGAGGGATCATCGGATTTGCCGTTGGTCGCTGCCTCTTGACCACCCTTAAAAAGCCTTGATCGCTGGGTGGGGTGAACTTATGATGGGACGGGGAAGAAAAAGGGGAAAAGCGATGAGGTCATTTGGGTTAGTGGACACGGGTGTGATCTTTGTGTATTTCGCGGTGCTGATGTGGATGGGGTGGTTTTTTGCCAAGCGCGCGAAGAGCACCGAGCAGTATTTCGTGGCGGGGCGGGCCTATCCGGGGTGGCTGATCGGGGTATCGCTGTTCGGGGCGGCGATCAGTTCGATCACGTTTGTGGCATATCCGGCGGACGCGTTCAAGACGAGTTATCTGCGCTATGTCATCTGCCTGATGCTTCCGGTGGCGGTATTTATCGCGTCGCGGCTGATCCTTCCATTCTTCCGGCGCGGGCGGATCACGTCGGTGTTTGAATACCTGGAGAAACGGTTCAGCCCCGGTGCGCGGACCTATGGCGCGACGGTGTTTGTGATCGCGCAGTGCATCCGGCTATCGATGATTCAATATTTGACCGCGCTGCTGATCCAGAAGGTCACGGGCTGGGATGCGGCGTGGTGCATCCTGCTGGGCAGCGGGGTGACGGCCTATTACACGGTGGCGGGCGGTATCGAAGCGGTGATCTGGACGGATTTCGTGCAATCGGTGATTTTGACGCTGGGCGGGGTATTGATCCTGGGGGTGATCATCATGAAACTGCCCGGGAGCCTTACTCAACTCATTAATGTGGCCTCAGAGCACGGGAAATTCAGCATCAGCGAGCTGGGTCCAGACGGGGCGCTCCGGCCGTTACCGTGGGGGTTTTCGCTGTCGCATAAGACGATCTTGATGTTGCTGGTTGTGGGGTTGATGCAGTGGCTGGCGGATTACACCACAAACCAGGAGCAGGTGCAGAAATATTGCGCGGCGAAATCGATGAAAGAGGCCCGGCGCGCGATGTGGATCTGCTGTCTGTTCTGCGTGCCGACCTGGGGCTATTTCATGTTTGTGGGCACGGGGCTTTTCGTGTTCTACCAGGTGTTTCCAGATGTGCGTGCTGAGGAAATGCTGACGGGTCTGCGGAAAGCCGAGGAGGTTTTGCCGTATTTCGTGACGACCCAGTTGCGCACGGGGTTGTCCGGGCTGGTTGTAGCGGCGGTGCTGGCCGCGGCGATGTCGAGCATGTCATCGGCGATGAACTCGATTTCAGCCGTCGTGATCACGGACCTGTACAAGCGGCATTGGGTGAAAGGCCGGGCGGACGCGCACTACATGCGGGCCGCGCGCTGGTGCACGCTCTTCAGCGCCCTGGTGATGGTGGGAGGCGCGTTCTGGCTGCTGTTTTCCGAGCAGCAGACGCTGCAGGATCTGTGGACCGAACTTCAGGCGATCGCGGCGGGCGGGTTGCTGGGGCTGTTTTTCCTGGGCTTTTTCACGACGCGCGGGGATGGGCGTTCGGTGGCGGCCGGCATCATCCTGGCGCTCAGCTTTTCCATGGTGATGTCCTTATCCGGCCTGGGCTGGCTGCCGCACGGGCTGAGCACTGCTATCCGGTCGCACTTTGACGGCTACTACACGGGGGTCATCGGGCACCTCATCATGTTTTGCACGGGGTATGTCATTGCAAGGCTCCTGCCGCAACGCCCCCGGGATCTCGTCAATCTGACGGTCTGGACGCAATCCGCAGCCGCTCCCGACGAGGAATTCTGAGCCGGCCTGACAGGCTGCTGATTTTCATCGAATGCGCCGGCGTATTCGCGCTCCAGACTGCCCGAAAACCCGTCGTCCAAAGAACCACACAAGCAAGAATGCCCAGACCACCCCAGATGCGCAGCGCCCGGATGCGGTGCGGTATGGTGAACCCACGCTGGCATCGCTCAAGCCAGGAGAACCGGCAAAAGGCCGTGTCACGCCCGCCGCTGATGGCATAGAGCCCGCATTTCAGACGTTTCGCTTCACGCATGCGCAGTGCAACGATCGGGAATCTCTGCGCTGCGAGACAGCGCGCTTGCTCTGTTAGAATAGGGTGCCGTGCCGGCGTTCTGTTGTTTTTGAACTCAATCCAGGGAAACTACCGTGTCTCAGGACAAAAAGAAGCGCAAGGTCCGCAGCAACGCCAAGCGGCCGCCCGTCCCGCCGTTGCCGATGACGCGTGAGGAGATGGCGGCGCTCGGCTGGGCGGAGCTGGATGTGCTGCTCGTGACGGGAGATGCCTACGTGGATCACCCGTCGTTCGGCACGGCCTTGCTGGGGCGCTGGCTGCAGACGAAAGGGTACCGCGTGGGCATCGTGGCGCAACCCGAATGGGGCAGTCCTGCGGACGTCGCGCGCCTGGGGCGGCCGCGTCTGTTCGCTGGAGTGACCGCCGGTGCGGTGGATTCGATGCTGGCGCATTACACGGCGTTTCGGAAAAAGCGGAGCGACGACGCCTACACGCCCGGGGGACGCGCTGGCGCCCGGCCGAACCGGGCGACCATCGTCTACACCAACCTGCTGCGCCAGGCCTTCCCCGGCCTGCCGGTGGTGATTGGAGGGATCGAAGCGTCGTTGCGGCGGGCGTCTCATTATGATTTCTGGACCGACCGCGTACGCCGCTCGATTCTTCTGGACAGCAAAGCGGACCTCTTGATTTATGGCATGGGCGAGCGGGCCATCCTGGAAGCAGCCCGGCGGCTGGAGGCCGCCGCAAACGCCGCCGCGCACCCGGCGGAGTCGTTGCGGGGCATCCCGGGGACCACGTTTGCGGCATCGTCTCTGGCCGGGGTGTTGGAACTGCCGAACGCTCCGGATCCGGAGGCCCTCGTGCATTTGCCCTCGCACGAGGCGATAGTACGCGAGCCGCCGGAACTGATGGCGGCCACGCTTGCGCTTGAGCTGCAGGTTCACCAGGGCACGCAGTGGGCGGTGCAGGACAACGGCGGGCGCCTTGTCGTATTCACTCCACCGGCTGAACCGCTCAACACGAACGAGCTGGACGCACTGTATCGTCTGCCGTTCACACGGAGGGCCCACCCGGCATATAAGGAAGAGGTGCCGGCGGCCGGCATGATCCAGTTCAGCGTCACATCGCACCGCGGCTGCGCGGGCGGGTGCACGTTCTGTTCGATAGCCCTGCATCAGGGGCGCCGGATCCGGTCGCGGAGTGCGGACTCACTGGAGCAGGAGGTCCAGGAGCTTACAGCGCATCCGGACTGGCGGGGAAGCATCAGCGACGTAGGCGGCCCCACGGCCAACATGTGGGGAGCGCGTTGCCGTGCAAATCCGGGCACATGCCAGCGGGCGGACTGCCTCACGCCCGAGCTTTGCCCCCACTTCAGCCTGGACGAGGCGGAAAACGTACGGCTGTTGCGGCGCCTGCGCGGCGTCAACGGCGTGGACCACCTGCGCGTGGCCAGCGGGATACGCTACGACCTCGGCCACGACAGGTCTTCCCTCCGAACGCTGATCACCGAATTCGTGGGCGGTCAACTGAAGGTCGCACCCGAACACAGTTCGGACAAGGTGCTGCGGCTCATGCGGAAACCGTCTTTTCGGCAATTTGAGGCATTTTTGGGTCTGTTTGAACGGGAATCGCAGCGGGCAGGCAAAGAGCAGTACGTGGTCCCTTATTTGATCAGCGCATTTCCCGGCTGCACGGACGATGACATGCGCGCCCTCGCGGACTGGCTTCGCGAACGGGGCTGGAAACCGCGCCAGGTGCAGTGTTTCATTCCGACGCCGGGTACGGTGGCTACGGCGATGTACTATGCCGGCATCGATCCGGAGGGCCGGCGTATTCCGGTAGCCCGGAGCGACCAGGCGCGGCTCCGCCAGCATCATATCCTGGCACCGAACCGCGGCGTGCCGGAAAAGAACCGGCGCAGATTTCGCAAACCACGGGACGGCGCGCCCTGACGCGCCGGGCTCGCCGCCAGGCCAGGGACCGGCGGGAGCAAGGTGAAATTACCGTCTCATGACCTGGCCGGGCGCCCACGCATTCAATTGATGTAGAGAAAATCGACCAGGGCGAGGGAAAGCGAAACGGACGGGCCGTTTTGCGTCTTCGTCAACGCCAGCACGCCCGCATCCTGTTTGCTTAGAGCGCCCATGAAATGCCCGGCGGAGCGCAGGCTCTGCACTCGCTTCACGTCGCGCAACCCTGGAAACGAGACCTGCAGTTTTTCAATCGGTTCGGGCGACCAGTTCGTCAGAATGAGCACGGCTCCGTTGTCGCCGTGCATATACTGGGCTTCCACCAGCGGATGGGACGTGACGACCGGCGGCGTCAGGCCGGCCAGTTGCGGGACGGCCGCAACAAATGAGCGGCGATCTGCGGGGAAATCGGTGGGAAGCGTGTCAGAATCCTTCGTGAATGCGGGTGTGATGTAGGCGATTCCCGCCAGTGCGCCGGAATAGATCGCCTGGCCCTTGCCGAACCGGTTATGGACAATCGCCGGGGCATTGTCTGCGTCATAGCGGCCGATCACGGCGGCCGTGCCGGGTTCAACGGTTTCCCGATAGAGCAATGCGGGCAACTCGGCGTCCGGGAAGCCTTTTGCGTCCTTGATCCGCACGGTATCGAGCGGCGTGGCTTTCGGGAGGGTGTTTCGGGGCCGAATGTGGCGCACGGGACGTTCAAGGGTGTTGGAGAGAATGCCGTACACCTCGTGCAGGGCATCGTTGGTGCGATGGTACTGGTCCAGCAGCCCGCCCCCGGCAGTCGCGTAGAGCGTACCGCCATCCTCGACCCATTGGCGCAGAGGTTCGACGGCCTGTGAGAGCATTTCTGCACCAACAACATAGAGCACCCGGTAATCCTGAAGCTTCCCCGCGGCAACATCCTTGTCGGTAATGAGGTCAACCGGATACTGGGCATGGCGCAAGGCGAGCCACAGGGCCTTGCGCTCATCGTTGTTGACGTTGTATTCGGCGGAGTAAAGATTGCCGGCGCCTCCCAGATCCTGCGTATCCCAGGTATCAGCGGCCCAGGACAGGAGAATCGCAATGCCGGCCTTGCGAGGCATGGCGGAATACACGCGATCTTCGACGGCGCCGGTATCGCGGATGACATCGTGGATGGCCCGCAGCGTGGGCGGGCTCTCGGCTGCATCGATGTAATCCCAGGTCGTCAGGACCTGATCCTCGGTGTGGAAATGGTTGATGATTTTTGCGCCATGCGACAGGGCCAGACCGTGCATTCGGGTGAAATTTTCGGGGGAACTGCCTTTGAAAGGCATGATATAGAATTGCATGGGCGCACCGTGGTAAGAGCCTGCCAGGCGGAGGCCATCGAGCAGAAATCCATAGACCTGGGGCGAAATTTCCGGCACCTGCCACCACCAATCCTCCGTCCAGGTCATGGTCATGGCTTCGGCCTCGAAAGGCCCGATCCACTGGCGGGTATCGGGCCAGACGTTCATGTGCGGGCTGAAATTGGCGCCCGCGAGCACGCGTTTGCCGGGATTGGCCTCGACGGCCGCCCGGGTACGCTTCGCCAGGGCCTCATACCACAGCTGGTAGCGGAAAATGGCGGCCTCATAAAACTGGACGGGGTTGTCGTCGAGGGCCGGGAGAGCTGCCACGAGATCCCACTGTACTGATTCGGGCTGGTTGAGGACCAGGGGTATATCATCCGTGCTGAGCAGGTCCAGCGGATCGAATCCCCGCTCTTGCATGGCCTTTTGAAAGCGCTGGTTCTGTTCATCCTCCGACAGTTCAAGTTCGAGAGAGATCTCGTCGCCGAGATTGGCCTCGACGGTATCTTCCGGATAGCCGTTGTAGCTCAGGGCATCGAGGATGGCCTTCTGGCCATGCGTGCGAAAGACGAGCTTTTCAGGAAGCCGGCCGGTATCCGGAAAGTCTTTGATGAGGTCGAGCTGCCAGTTGAGGGCTTCTTCGAGGGTATACACCCGGGGCGAGATTTCCGGGCGCGAAGGCACCAGGAGCCCCAGCGTGGGAAGGATCGGTTTGCCGTGGTTCCAGACACCGTAGCCCAGATACCAGGGATAATCGCGCTCCGGGACTTCCGGGGCCAGCTCCGGTTTCCGGATCTCGATCCGGCGCATGATGTTCATGCCGGGGCCTTCGGCAATTTCGGCGACAAGGTAGAGTCCGGGGGCTGGAGGCAACGTCTGCACGCCGCACAGGATGGGCGACAGGTAGGTATCCCAGCTGCGGGCGCCCTGCAGGTTCATATACTGGCCCACATCGAGCCACGGCGTGGATGCGCCGGGCGCGAGCGGAGGAACCCCGGGTTTCTCCTCTGCTTCTTCGGCACCCACATAGCGCGTAACGCCTCCCCAGCCGAAGGGTTCGTCGTTATTGGGGACAACGTGCAGACGCACCACGACAGCGGACTGATCAGGGCGGGTATTTGTAAAGCGGACAAAAATCTTCCCAGGCCCGACCAGGGAACTGTCTTCGGCAGATACAGCACCTGCAACCATGATGGCCGTGACAACAAGCACGAGGATCTTCATCGTACGCACGGGGTTCCTCCCTTTTTCCGGTGAACGCCTTACCGTTTAAAGCAGCGGCTGCCCGGTGAGGGGTTTGCTCGTGAGCGGCCCAGCGCTGTGGCCCGCCGGCACGGCGGTTGACAGAACAGGTATTGTGTTTCGCCCGCTGGATTGCGCACAAGGGCGGCCCAGTGCGCGCACGCCGTGCCACATCTGCCGGCATTGCCATCTCCTCATCGGAAGTCTCGGGAAGGCTGCTCCCATGATACAGGTCGCGGGTGTCCACTGCCATAACGCGGTCAGCAGCGAACCAGGGCTTGCGATCACGGTGGCCGTTGATGCACAGCCTCTCGTCACCTTTCAGCATGCTCGAGCAGATTTGATTTGATTCCGGAACGGCGCAGTCACTACCATGCTGTAAACCAGGGTCTGGGAGCATGGCACGCGCCGGGGGAGCATGGAAGGTATTGCGAATGATCGACCTGAGCAAATTGAAGAACCCTCTGGATTGGATACAGGCGCGCAAGGACATCGAATCCTCGGTGCTGAAGGTGTTGGGGGCGCTTCCAAAAGAGCGGGCTGAGCTCCAGATGAAGGTCGTAGACGAAGAGTCTTTCCCGGGATACACGCGGCGCCGTGTGAACTATTTTGTGAGCGACTGGGAGCGCATCGCGGCGTGGATGTTTGTTCCGAACCGCAAAGAGCCGGTGCCGGGGATTGTATGCTGCCACAGTGAACATCCGGAGGGGAAATCAGAGCCAGCCGGCCTGGCGGGGGAACGCCTGATGGCGCTCGCTGTGCATTATGCCGAGCAGGGTTACGCGACGCTCGCGCCCGACTGCGCCACAGCAGGCGAGCGGGTGTCCGCGGGCAAAGCGGCCTACGATACGTCAAACTTTTACAAGGATTGGCCCAAAGGGTCGTTGCTCGGGAAGATGGTGTGGGACTATACGTGCGGTCTGTACGCCCTTGGAGATGTGCCCGGCGTGGACAGCTCCCGCCTCGGCATCATCGGCCATGGACTGGGCGGCACCTGCGCCCTGCTGGTGGCGGCGCTTGACGAGCGGGTGCAGGTATGCGTGGCCAGCTGCGGTTTTACCCGGTTCCACGACGACAACGAGGTTGGGCGTTGGGTGAAGGAAGCGCATTGCGCACTGGCGCCCAACCTGAAGGACGCCGTCGCGAAGAAGGAGTTTCCGTTCGACTGGGAACATGTCCTGGCGCTGGCAGCCCCCACGCCCACGCTGCTGATCACGGCATTGAATGACGCAAAGCTCCTCAATACCAAGAGTTGCCAGAAAGCAAAAGATGCCGCCCGGCACATCTACCGCATGCTGGGGCGGGATGATGCCCTGGAAAACTACACACATTCCGATGGCCGCACCCTGACCGTGGACGCCATTGACGCCGCTGATTCGTGGTTCGAGCGTTGGCTGTAATCCGGCAGCCTCCGCCCGGAGGATGCCGGAAACGGAGGTCGCGGAAAACGCGGTTTTCGGGAATTTGCCGAAGAATTGAATCGTTGTAGCCAAGGTAGGTTGGCGTTCCCTGGCTGGAAGGGCGGCGACACCGGGCCGCCGGGGAGCTGCTTGATGCCGTTCGCTGCATGCTCCCACGAGATGCCGGCGCGGGGCATGCGTACAGGTCTTTGATCCGTAGAAACAGTGGCTCTGCCTGCCAAAGCCCAGGGAGTAGCGTTTATGTCGCAACTGCGAGTGATACGTAAGGAATCCGGGCATAAGACGAGCGGAGACCAAATGCCGGCTGTTGACACGCAGGTCGTGGAGCGCATCGCGGCGCTGGTGAGCGGTGTCGAGCGTGTGATTTTCGGGAAGCACGACACGGTGAAACTGTGCGTGACGGGACTGCTGGCGCGCGGCCATATTCTGATTGAAGACGTGCCGGGCATCGGCAAGACCACGCTGGCTCAGGGGTTGGCCCGGTCGATCGACTGCAAATTCAGCCGGATTCAATTTACGAGCGACATGTTGCCCTCAGACATTCTGGGGGTAACGGTGCTGAATCCGAAGACCCGTGAGTTCGAATTCCGGCCAGGACCCATTTTTGCCGGAGTCGTCCTGGCGGACGAAATCAACCGGACCCCGCCGAAAAATCAGAGCGCGCTGCTGGAAGCCATGAGCGAATCCCAGGTCTCGGTGGATGGAGTGACCCGCCCCCTTCCCCAGCCGTTTGTTGTCTTGGCGACTCAGAATCCCATTGAATACGATGGCACGTACACCTTGCCGGAATCGCAGCTCGACCGGTTCATGTTGCGCGTCGAAATCGGGTATCCGGGGAGTGATGACGAATTGCATATCATGCGCCGCCGGGATCCGCGTACAGCCATGACGCAGCTCGAGCCGGTCTTATCGGCAGCGGAAATCGTGGCGCTTCAGGAACAGGTTCCTGACATTCACGTGGACAACAGCGTGGCCCGGTACATGCTGGCGATCGTTCAGGGAACCCGTCAGCACGAGCACATTCAGCTGGGGGCAAGCCCGCGCGCGGCCCAGGAGTTTTACGAGGCCTGCCAGGCGCACGCGCTGGTGGAGGGCCGTAATTTCGTGACGCCGGATGACGTCAAACAGCTGGCCGTACCGGCGCTGTCGCACCGGATCCTGGTGCGTTCCCGGGAAGGCAACCTGGCGGCGGCCGCACGGGCGCGTGCCCGCGCCGTATACGACGTGGTCAAGAACACGCCAATCCCACGGTGAGCGCCGTGAGGACGCGCAGGCGCAGCCTGACGTGGCGCTTGCCTCGAGCGGGCCAGGTATTCGTTCTGATGTCGGCCGTGGTGCTCCTGGCGGCCTGGAACAGCGGGATGAACCTCCTGTACCTGCTGGTGGGCGGGCTGGTCAGTTTTCTGGTGCTCTCCCTCTTTTTTTCCGCGAAGAACCTGAAAGGCCTGAAAGTTCAGTTCGATGCGCCGGCCGCGGTGCATCGGGGCGACAATGCTGCCATCACGGTGCGCGTGGAGAATCACAAGGCGGTGCTTCCGACGGTGTCGCTGCGCATTGAACTCGCCGAAAACCGCGGTCAATCGGTGGCCTATCTGGTCAAACTCCCCGCCGGAAAGGCCGGAGTCGCGCGCATCAACGCGACGTTCCCCCGCCGCGGCGTATATCCGCCGCCTCCGATCGAGCTGGTGACGACATTTCCCTTCGGGCTGATAGAGACACGGCTCCGGGTGCAGGGCACCACGGAAGTGCTGGTGTATCCCCGCGTGCATTCCGTGCGCCCGGCCTTTCTGGACAGCGTGCGGGGAACGGGTGAAATGCCGAGGCGGATCCGGGGGCTGGGCGACGAATTTTTCGGTCTGCGCGGCTATATGCCGGGCGACGATCTGCGGCATGTGGCATGGCGCGTCAGCGCACGCGCGGACGAGCTGATAGTCAAGGAGATGGCACACGAAACATCACGGCACGTGCAGCTGGTCTTTGACGCGCGGGAACGAACGGCCCAGCCGGATTTTGAGGAACAATTCGAAGAAGCGATCGAGCTGGCCGCATCACTGGGAGAGACGCTGCTGAGCCGGCAGTTCCGGGTGGGGTTTCTGACGGCGGGCGAATACCTGCCGGCGGACGAGGGCAAGGTCCAGTCGACGCGTTTGCTGGAGATGCTGGCGCGGCTGCAACCGGAACCCGGGTCGCTGCCGGACCCCTTCTTGCAGGCGGTGCACGCCGATGATTCACGCGAGGCCACCTGCATTTTCGTGTCGCCCGATCCGGCCGAATGGGGCAGGCGCATCGGGGCCGGCCACGTGATGCGTCCGGAAGAAGCGGTCTATGCGTAGGAGTATTGACAGAGTCCTGTATGCCAGCACGGCTGCGCTCGTGCTGTCCGGATTTTTGGCCTTATGGTCCGCCCCGTCGGTCGGCGGGAGCATTTTCGTTATAGCGCTTGTGGATCTCCTGGTCTGGGTCGCGGGAGAGCCTCTGGACCGCCGTTATGGATGGTACCGGTACCTGACGAGCGGCGCAACGGCGCTTTTTTCGATCTCCCTGCCCTTCTGGGTGAAAGGCCTGGGCTTGCTGCCCGCAGTCATTGCGTTGATTTTGTTTATTCAGGCGCACAAGCTCGCTCACCGCAAAGAGCGAAAAGACTATTACCAGCTCTACCTGATGTGCTTCCTGTTATTGATTGCCGCCTGCGGGCTGGGTCCGGAGCCGGTCATTGGCGCGGCCATGCTGAGCTTCCTCATCAGTGCGGTCTGGGCATTGATGGCACTGCAGATTCAGACAGAGGCAAACCGGGCTGGCTCAGGAAGCCTGGCGGATGTGATCCCGCTGAGCGCACAAGGCCCCAGCCCGGCATCCGCGTCAACCAGATTATTGGACTGGGGTCTGTTTCGGATGGTGGGCACGGTGTGTCTGGCCGCGACGCTGTTGACAGCCGGGGCGTTCCTGGGCGTTCCGCGCATGGAAGCAGGAATGTTCGGACGCAGCAACCTCCTGGCGCCTGCGGGAAGTGAACTGGTCACGGGCTTGGATGATACGGTGGAAGTGGGCCTGGGCGGGCGGATCCGGATAGATCGAAGCCCGGTCATGCGCGTGGAATTCCCGGAAACGCCGGGTGGCCACTACGACGGTGAATTGTATTGGCAGAGCGGCACCATGGACTCGTTCACGTCGCGCATATGGGACCGGCTGGGCGGCCCGTACGCCATTCAAGACAGCCGGCCGCGGCCGGCTCCGATTCACGCCGAGAATCCCTCGATCGTGGCGAGAGAGCCGACCGGCGCAGGGCAGCTGGTCCGCCAGCTGATCTTTCTCGAAGAAGTGACGCGGACCGGACTGCCCTGCCTGGCATCCCCACTGCGGGTGACCACCGACGGCTCGTCCATCAATTGGAATCCGCTGGAAGATGGTTTTTTTGTTCAGGCGACTCAACTGAAATTGGGCAGCATCTCGTACGAGGTCGTGTCTGAGGTGGTAGCCTATTCACCCGAACGGCTGCGCTCGGCCCGAACGGACTACGCGCAATCCATGTCGAGCCAGGATTATTTTCTTTTGACCCGCCATAACCTCCAGGAACGGACGGTCAGTCTTGCGAAGGAACTCACAAGACAATATGACACACCTTATGACAAAGCGCGCGCGCTTGAGGCCTGGCTGGGGTCGCCGGCATTTGTATACACGCTCGACGAACCCACCCTTCCCCGCTACTCGCCCATCGACTCATTCCTTCTGGACGTCCGGCGAGGCCATTGCCAGCTGTATGCCAGCGCTCTGGCGCTGATGCTTCGCTCGCTTGGTATCCCGACCCGGGTGGTGGCAGGATACCGTGGCGGCGATTGGAGCGAGAGCGATCGGGCCTATGTAGTCACGCGGAATATGGCACACCTTTGGGTGGAGGTGTACTTTCTGGATTACGGCTGGGTGACCTTTGATCCGTCTCCGCGTTACGACGCAGACAACATGTCGCTGTTGAGCCAGATGACGGATACGCTTTCGCGCTCGCAATTGCGCTTCCGGGTCTTTTGGTACCGCAACATCATCGGTTACGACGGCCGGTTTACGCTGGAGCACCTGAAGAATCTGGGCCAGGGACTGTTTGCGTGGACCTTGTTTCCTTCTACGGACCATGAGGAAGACGGGGCCAGTGCAGGCCAGCGTTTTGGTAGACTGACCGCCGAAGTGCTGCCCGCGCTGTTGGCGGTCCTGGCGCTCGGGGGGCTCTATCTTCGCTTCAAACGGCGGCCGGGCGGGAACGAACCCAGGCTTACAAACGCCCAGCGCCGCGCGCGCTTCCTGCTGGGCAAGGTCAGCCGCCAGCTGCACCGGCAGGGGGTCGATTGCGAGCAGCAGACTGCGGGAGAACTGGCGCAGGCGGCCCGGCGCATCTGGGCAGCGGATCCCCAACCGATTGCTGATGCATTGCGCACCTACGACGAAGTCCGCTTTGGCGGCCGCCCGCTCGAACGCCCGCAACTCAGAGAATTGTGCCGCAGGCTGCGGAGGGCGCGCCGCGAGGCTTAGCCGGGGAGAGGCGCCGCAGACGTCTTAGCGGCCCAACAGCAGGGCAACGGCATTGGCGCTCCATAACGCGACCGCGATGTCTTTCCGGCCGTCTCCGTTGAAATCGTGGGAACATAAGGCGCGGGGCAAGCCTGTTTTGCCGCCCGATTCGAACGAATACAGGGTTTTCGAGAAGGTCTGCGGAATCGCGGAATCCGTGGAGGTATTGGTCAATACGGCTACCCGGCCGGACGCGAAACAGGCGGCAGCGATATCGACGCGGCCATCGCCGGTGAGGTCTTCGACCAGCAGGTCGCGGATTTCGTGTTCGAGGATATCTCTCGACGCCCCCAGGGAGATCTCCTGGCAGACAGTGAACTGAAAGGGGCCCGTGCCGTAATAGATCGTGACAGAATCGTAGGTGTGGCAATCCGACACCACGAGATCGAGCCTGCCGTCCTTGTTGACGTCGGCAATGCGCACTTTGTGGGGCAGCGCCCCTTTGGCAAGGAACCGGTCCACTTCCTCAAAGTTGCCCCGGGCATCGCCTTTCCACAAGGCGATTTCTCCTGAGGCGTACATGACTGTGACCAGATCGAGGGCGCCGTCGCCGTCCAGATCCGCGGCCTGGATATCGCGGGGACCTCCCGGAGCGGGGATGAAGCGCGGTTCCTCGAAATAGGCGCTCGGATGTCCTGGGAAGTAGATCAAGACGTCGGACGACCATCCGGTTGCGATGACATCGCGGTAGTCATCGCGGTTAAAGTCGTGGACGACCAGTGCGGTAATGCCGGGTTTGGTGAAAATGGGCTGGTCGTCAGCATCGCGGTTGCGGAGGTACTGCAGGCGCTCCACCGGGATGGAATACTCCACCGGCTCAAAAAGCAGATCGCCGATGTTGCGGAACAGCACGAGATCCCGCGATTCGCTTCGCCGTTCCACGGTATGAAAGCTCCCCACGAGCAAGTCGAGCGCCGGGAGCGCATCGATGTTTGCCACCGCGATGCAATACGGGCCGAAACCGGTCAGGAGCGGAACCTGTTTTTCGTATTCGAGGGGCCGTGACGCCGCAAGTACAGAGAGTTCGTTGTTTGCCGGCCGTTCGCTGCGCGGATCGGTCAAGACTCCGGTATCGGCGGAGATGATCTCGGGCAGGCCATTGCCATTCAGATCTGCGGCGGCGATACAGGACGGGTTGGGCCCGACCGGAAACCAGGTCTTATGCTGGGTGAACCCTTCCGCCCCAAGCGGTGCAGAAACGAAGACAACAAACGACAACGCGGCGAGACGCACGCACCGGGACACATCAGGCATGGGAACGCTCCTTCGATGCGACAAATGCCGCCGCAAGCCGGATGGCCGCGACGAGGCTGTCAGGACGGGCTGTGCCGGTTCCGGCAATGTCATACGCAGTACCATGATCCACCGAGGTGCGCACAATCGGGATGCCAAGCGTGACGTTCACGCCTTCGTCCATGGCAATCAGCTTGACGGGGATATGCCCCTGATCGTGGTACATCGCGACCACCAGATCGAATTCGCCGTCCACCATGCGTTTGAACACGGTATCGGGGGGATAGGGTCCGGAAACGTCGATCCCCTTGCGTTGGCAACGCTCGACGGCGGGGGCGATCTCGTCCGCCTCCTCCGTGCCCAGGATCCCCGCCTCGCCCGCGTGAGGATTGAGGCCTGCGACAGCGATGCGGCGGCGGGCCAGGCCCAGCCGGCCCAGGGCGTCGTGGGCGATCTCGATCGATTTCACAATGCGGTCGCAGGTGACGCGGGCGATGGCTTCAGTCAGTGGGCAATGGGAGGAAATGTGCACCACGCGCACCGGGCCCGCAAAGAGCGACATGCGGAAATCGGGCGCGTTCGTGAGGTCCGCAAGGATTTCCGTGTGGCCCAGGTAGTCGTAGCCCGCGGCGTGAATGCCTTCTTTGTTGAGCGGGCCGGTCACAATGCCGTCGACGTCGCGGGCCAGGGTATGATGAATCGCTTTTTTGAGCCATTCGACCGCGCACTGGCCGGCCCTGGGCTCGAGATGGCCCGGGTTCCAGGTGCCGGCCGCATAGCCGCAATCCAGCACCGGCACGCCCTGGAGGGGCATCTCCCTGGATGGCAGCCCGTCCAGCTCGTGCAGTTCCAGCTGCACTCCTACCACCTGCGAGGCTTTACGCAAGACCGGAAGACTTCCAAACACGACTGGCTCGCAGAGCTCCATCACGTCAGGGCGTGCGAGCACCCTGGCGATGATTTCCGGTCCGACGCCATTGATATCACCCATCGTAACCGCCAAACGCGGTTTCCGGGGCATTGCCGATTCAGCCGATGAGACGGCCGTCTGTATAGTATCGTTCACCTGAGGATCTCCAGTGCATGGGTACGTCGAAGAACCTATCACAGTATCGGGGAGGCATACAATGCCCGGACACCGGCGTATGCGCTCAGGGCTGCTTCATGCCGCCGTCGTCGGCGCTGGTCAGAAAAAAGAGCGCGCCGGATGCCTGTGTTTCGCCTGCGGACTTGCTATTGCTTATGATCGTCTTGCATACGATACGCGCGAAGCGATATACTTTCATGAAGGCAGTACGGCAACATTTCAACTTACTGAAGGTGACCGACAATGTGGACGCCAGGAATCTGGGAGTTGGTGCTCATTCTCGTGATCGTGCTGGTGGTATTCGGCACGGGCAAACTGAGCGACATCGGCAGTTCGCTGGGCACAGCGATCCGCGACTTCAAAGCGAGCGTGAAAGAGCCGCCGGCGGCCCCGGCCGAGCCCGACTCTGATAAGAAGGATGACGAAACCGTCTGAGCTTCCGGTACTGCATTTGTGTACCGCTTCAATACTCCGGCAGCTCGCGGCAGCGGTCGGCCACTTTTATGTTTCAGTTTCTGCCATAGCTTGCGCAGTAATGCTGGCGATAGCAAGTTCGGCGAGCTGACGGATGTCGGGATTGCTGTCCTCCCGCTTCGCTTCCAGTGCTTTCAAGGCGTCGGCCGCTTCCCGGCCGATTGACCTAAGCGCTTGGATTGCAGCCACTTGCACTCGCGCGTCGGGTATGCGAAGGGCCGCGATCAGGGTCGACACCACTTTTTTCCCCACGTCTCCGCGCCTGGCCAGTGCGAATGCGGCCGCCACACGCACGGAGCCGCTGGAATCGCCCAGCGCCCTGCGCAGCACTTCCCGGGTCTGCGCGCCCTCATGCCGGATCCGGGCAACGGCTTCGATCGCCGCCAGCCGCACCTCATCATCGGGGCTGTGCAAGGCTTCTTTCAGATGGGGATTCAGCGGAAACGCGTGGGGCATCAGGCGGCTGAATGCGGAGAGGGCCCTGGTCTGGACGGCCACATCCGAATCGATCAAGCGGTTGCTGAGTGCAAGCACGACTGCAGGCAGCATCACGGGCTGGCGTGGTGCAAGGGTTTCGAGCGCTTCTACTGCATGAAACCGGACCGACGGTTCGGGATCTTTCAGAACGGCCAGGAGACAGGGCACAGCGGGGATCGCCGCTTCCCCCAGGATATCGAGCGTGCGTGCAGCCTGCTGGCGGACTGCAGGCGCGCCATCCCTCAGGGCCCGGCCCAGCGCCAGAATCACCGGCCGCCCCGGATCCATGAGTTCGGCCAGAGCACGGGCGGTCTCGGCGCGCACCTCCGGCTCAGGATCTTTCAGGCTCTTCAGAAGCACCCGGGACAAGTCGGGCTGACAGTGCAGCAGCGCGCCCACCGCCGCGGCGGCGCCCGCCCGGACCCGGGGTTCCGGGGCCGACAGCGCGCTGGTCACGGCGAGGCGGACCGATTCGGGGAGTGTCACTGACGCGCTCAACAAGCGCACCACCGCGCTGCGAACTCCAAGCTCATCGCCCAACAACCTCATGCATGCAAGCAGCACCTCTTCGTTATCGCCGGCGATGCGTCCCAGGGCGTCCACCACGGCCTGGCGTACTCCCGCGTCGGGATCGTTCAGGGCCTCCATCAGGGATTCGACAGCGCCAGCCGCCTCGCCGCCCAGGCCGCGCAGGATGGCCGCGCACCATTGCCGGACATCAGGAGACGCATGAGAAAGGCCTGCCAGCGCATCGGGCATCGCATCTGCTCCAACGGCTCCACCTGAGGACTGCTCAGCCAGGAGGAACGCCGCGGCAGCAGCAGCGGGGCCGGAACCGGTGTTGAGAAGGCGAAGGAGATACCCGGCCAGTTCGGCTCCTCCTCGCTCAAGCAGTTCCCGCACGAGATCCCGGCTGCGCTCCTCGTCGGCTTCCTGAATGAGTTTTTCCAACAGCTCTTGTGGCGATTCCGGCACCGGCAATGTCTCCCCACGTTGCCTTGAACACTAGCTTTCGGGCAGGGGTCCTGTCAACGCACGTCGTATTGTTTCAGTTTCCGGTACAGGGTCCGCAGCCCAATCCCGAGGGTCTTTGCACAGGCTTCCTTGTTAAACCCGCATACTTTCATGGTTTCCTGGATGACGATACGCTCGACCTGTGCCATGGTGGCACCGGTCGGGATACGAATTTCGCTGACTTCCGGAATGGTATTGCGGCGGATATGGCCGGGGATGTCGTCCAGATCCAGGCGCCGGCCGCTTCGCGCCATGATGACCATGCCCTCGATGATATTGCGCAGTTCGCGGACATTGCCCGGCCAATCGTAGCGCCCGAGCACGTCCATGGCGCCCCGCGTGATGCCGTCGATACGTTTTTCGTTGGTTTCGCTCGCCTCACGAATGAAGTGGTGCACGAGAAGCGGGACATCCTCGCGCCGGTCCCGGAGCGCAGGGATATCGATGACGACGACGCGCAGGCGGTAGTAGAGATCGTCGCGAAACAGTCCCTGCTCGACCATCTGCCGCAGTGGGCGGTTGGTGGCGGCAATGAGCCGTACGTCCACGGTCAGCGTACGGGAATCACCTAGGCGCTCGAACTGCTGGTATTCGAGGACCCGCAAAAGCTTGGCCTGCAGCGCGGGCGACAGTTCGCTGACCTCATCGAGGAACAGGGTGCCCGTGTCGGCGAGTTCAAAGCGGCCTTTGCGGATCTGGTCGGCGCCGGTGAACGCGCCGGGGACATGACCGAACAGTTCGCTTTCGACCAGAGCCTCCGGGATGGTGGCGCAATTGAGTTTCACAAACGGGGCGTCGCGCCGGGGGCTGTTGTTGTGAATGGCCTGGGCGACAAGGTCCTTGCCGGTTCCGGTTTCGCCTTGCACCAGGACGGTGGATTTTGACGGGGCGATCTGCTGGACCGCGTTGTAGACCTTGATCATGGGGCGGGATTTTCCGACCAGATTGCCCAATCCGTACTGTTCATCGAGGCGGCGCTTGAGTTCGTGCTGCTCGAGCATGAGACGCATGCGCCCCAAACCGCGTTGAATCACGGCCTCGAGTTTGCCGAGGTTGATGGGCTTGGTCTGGAAATCGTAGGCGCCCTGGCGCATGGCTTCGGTAGCCAGCTCGACATCGGGCTCTTCGGTGATGAGAATGATGCACATCTCGGGACTGCGTTCGAGCGCAAGCTCAAGGAGGCGCATCCCCTTGATCCGGTGAGCATTGAGCTCAGTTATGAGGACGTCGAACGTACGGTCGTCAAGGCGGTTAAACGCTTTTTCGCCATCATCGACCCACTCAACTGCGTAGCCATGTTCGTCGAGATAGGAAATGATGCGCCGGGCGGTTTCGGGAGCGCGCTCGACCAGCAGGATCTCGGCTGTGGCAGTGTGTTCAGGCATTCAGGAATCCTTCATGGAGCGGGCGGCCGTGCGCAAACCTCTTAGACGGGTACGATAGCAAAGGACAAAAAAAACATGCAAATGCCTTGCGGGACATCCCGGGGTATGCTACAATCGCTCAACAAACACGGGGTATAGAGTGGCCATGCGTCGCAACTTCTTTTATTTCACCATGTTGGTTGTGTTGGTAGCAGGTGTGGGATGTGCCCGGGCCGCGCGCAACACAACGGGGTTTGCCTTACACGATTCCGCGCTCGTCGAGGCACCGTTTGAAGAAACGTGGCAAGCCACGAAAGCGGTTCTTCGAGAGATGGACCTGGAAATTTATACGCGCGACAAACGCGGCCAGTTCGTGGCCTACAGCGACATGAAACGCCGCGCGATCCTGGTGCCGCACCGGCTCAAATACACCATTGTGCTGGAAGAAGAGTCCGCGGAGACCACCAAGGTCACGATCGAATCGATGAAGCAGGTCTACGGGGTCACGCTGCTGACCTACCCCGACTGGCATGACCGCAAGACCGAGGACAACAGCGTCGCGCTGGAGGTCCTGGAACGCCTGAAGGCGCGGGTATCCTGAGCCGTCCTGCCTTACCGCGGCAGCCGGGTTGACGCCGCTTTCCTTCCGAGTCACCTTCCGGCTGCTGTCTGGATCGCGGCATTTCCAACCGTGTCGATGAATCCGGCATATCCAGGCCCACCGGCCGCCACATAGCCGTCGCTTCGCCCCGTTTTGTCGCGCCGCAAGAATGCGACGCCCGTGCTTCCGCGGTCGTACATGCCGATCTCCAGGAAAGGCCGGTCTTTGCGCCTGGGATTGCTCTCGGGCGCATTCAAAGCCCGACTGCGGGAAGATTACCAGGCGCGTATGTGTATCTTTTGAAGTGCCGGCCCGGATGCTTTGCCTGCGCCGTGTGAGCCGGGAAAACGGAGCGCGGGTTATTTATTGACGACGTAGTGGCTATTCACCTTTCCAAGCGAAATAAGCCCGGCGTTTCTACGTATTTTAGCTCCCAGTAAAGGGTTTTTCGACATTTACATGCACCGTATTCACCGTTAATGCCCTGATTTGGCCTAGTTTTGTCTGTTTTTCGCAGATCATGGTATACTGGGTGTGGCTGGGTAGTAAGGTTAGGCTAGAAAGGGTTGCCATGATATCGTTAGTTCAAATCAGATGTCCTCATTGTGGCGCGAAAGGAAGAATGCTCCTCCCTCCTGCAGGCCTTATCTTGATAGGACCATGTCCGCAATGCCGCGAACTGGTAGCCGTGTTCTGTGGGCATGCGCTGCCGCTCGACTCGGAGGTGATGAAGTCTGGCTCGGCGGAGGAAAAGGGAGCGCATCTGCTGGTTGTCCTGACGGAGTTCATCGAAAGCCAGATTGGCGAGATGGTCCAACAGTCGTTCCAGGCAGAGGATGGCGCAGATGAAAGCCTGGACCCGCCGTCGATCCACAGCGGCGTGGAGGCCGATGCCGCCTGGGCGGTTGAGGAGCAGGAGCAGCTCAGCAATCCGGCGATTTCCGCGGAGGAGGTCTCGTATTTTTGCGAGACGGAATTGAACCTCCTCGATAATTCAGATTATTTCCACGCCATTTTCGGGTGAACCGCTGTTCCGGCGGCGAAACCCGTCCAGACGGCAAAGTGTTTCTTGCCGGCCCCCCAAAACCGCTCCGTATTGCAAGATGTGGAGCGGGCAGTCCATAATGCCGCCGAGGCCGCGCCCGCGGCATAAGGACGAGCACGCCATCACAGACAGAGGCCGGATTGCCGCTGGCGAAGCCGGTTCTTGAGGAGTCACCGTTATGCCTCATCTGAGCATTTCTATCCTGTTGACCGCCCTGCTTGCCGGTGCGGCGGAATTGCCATTTCCCGCGGAGATCATCGATTTTTCGGCCTATCAGAACAACCCCGTGTTTGAGGCCGGCGGACCGGATTGCTGGGACGCCGCCATCCGCGAACGCGGCTGGATCCTCAGGGAAGACGGCCTATATCACCTCTGGTACACGGGTTATCGGCCCGGAGACGGCCAGACCATGCAACTGGGATACGCCACCTCGCCCGACGGGATCTCGTGGACCCGCTACCCCGGGAACCCCATCTATACCGAGCACTGGGTGGAAGACATGATGGTCGTGAAGCAGGGTGGAACGTACTACATGTTTGCCGAAGGCACAGACGACCAGGCTCACCTGCTGACCTCGACTGACCGTGTAAACTGGATCCGCCAGGGAATCATCGACATCCGCAAGGTGAACGGCGAACCGCTGGATCCGGGCCCTTTCGGCACGCCCGCGGCTTTCTATGAAGACGGGACCTGGTACCTCCTCTACGAGCGGGACGACGAAGCCGTGTGGCTGGCTACGTCGAACGACATGCAGGTCTGGACCAACGTACAGGACGAACCCGTGCTCCGCCCCGGACCGGAACCCTACGATGCCACCATGATCGCGGTGAACCAGGTTGTAAAATATAACGGCATCTATTACGCCTATTGCCACGCCACGTGCCCGGAAAATGGCCGGGATCGCTGGAGCATGTGCGTCGCGGCCTCCGCCGACCGGATTCACTGGGAAAAATATGCCGGCAACCCCATCATCGAGCCAGACCATTCGAGCGGGATCCTGGTGCATGATGGGCAGCAGTACCGCATGTACACCATGCACCGCGCCGTGGACCTTTTCTTCCCGAAGACATCCTCTCCAGACGCCTCGGCCGGCGGCGCCGGGGAGAACACATCCGGGAAGTGACCCCTCAGAGAGCAGGCGCCGGGGACTCCGGCGCCATTTTTCAAAAACTTGCGGCGAAGCCGCCGGACAACGCATAATCGCGTCCTGGGCCGGGCCATTTCCCCATTACGAAAGGGGGCAGGGCCGTCCGCGGAATCACCCGCCGCTACGTACAGCATGTAGAATCCAGCGGAACGTCCAGACCGTTTTGTGGGGCGTGTCCCGCGGATATCCCCGGAAGACTGTGGCCTGAGCCCGCCCGGTAACCATTGATTCAGGAGTAGCTGCCATGTGTCCGGATCCCTTGACTCCATACGGCAATCGGCCGATGGTGACGCCGATCGTCAATGCCGTCAACTACGAATATGCGTCATTTGATGTGCTGCGCCAGATCACCGACGGCGAAATGGATGGATACACCTACCACCGCGACGACAATCCCACGGTGCGTAAGGTTGAGGAGACTCTGGCCGAAATGGAGAATGCGGAGGACTGCATCGTCTGCACCTCCGGCATGGCGGCCTGCAGCCTGGTTTATCTGACCTATCTGAGCTCAGGCGACCACCTGATCCTGTTTCATGACATTTACGGCGCACATTACAAAGTGTCGCTGATTCTCGAACGCATGGGGATCGACATCACGTGGCTCGACGCCGACAACAGCGCCGGTGTCCAGGCACACATCCGCCCGGAAACCAAAATGATCCTGTTTGAAACGCCGAGCAACCCCCTGTGCAAAGTTGTGGACATCGCAGGCATCCGGGAATCGGCCGGCCGGGATGACATCCTGGTGTGCGTCGACAACACCTTTGCGACGCCGTACCACACGCGCCCCCTCGAACTGGGCGCCGACCTCGTCATTCACAGCGCGACCAAGGGGCTGGGCGGTCACAACGATCTCATGGCGGGCGCGATCGCGACGTCCAAGGAGCATTACAACAACCTCTGGTTTACCCGCCAGGCGATTGGTACCACCCTCGACGCCTATTCGGCGTCTCTGCTCGAGCGCGGCCTGAAAACCTTTGAGCTGCGGGCCGAAAAAATGGCCAGCAATGCCCTGGCCGTAGCCGAGCACCTTGAGGGGCATCCCAAGATCTCGCGTCTGTTTTACCCGGGCCTCCCCTCGCACCCGGACCATGAAATCGCCGCGCGCCAGATGCGCCACGGTTTCGGTGGCATGATGTCGTTCGATGTCGGGCAGGACCAGGAAGACGCCAAGAAGTTTATCTGCTCGCTCAAGCGGATCTATCATGCCGTGAGTCTGGGTTCCACGGAATCGCTGATCTGCATCCCTCATCTGACCACCATGCTCTATCTTCCCGAAGAGCGGCGCTCGGTGTTTGGGGTGCGCCCGAACACGGTGCGGCTCTCCGTCGGCATCGAGCCGCCGGATGTGCTGATCCGCGATATTCGCCAGGCGCTGGCCAACCTCTAACACGCCTGCAATCGCGGCGCCTGTGCCAGGGGTTGACGTACCTCCCGCGGTTCTGGCCAAATGTCGGAAAAGGGCTGGCGGCGGAGAGGAAATCCTTTGCGAGCACTCCGATGGCCAGCTGTTGAGTGGGCACGAACAGGGCAAGCACGAGGCACGGGGGGCAGACATGAGCTTCACGATTAACCGCCGCGGATTTCTCCAGGCCGCTGCCGCTTCGGCGGCGTTATCGGCATTCGGCGCCGATGCCGTGGAGGTCGTCAGTCAGAAGACATGGCGCGTCGGCCTGATCGGCTCAGGCTGGTATGGCAAAAGCGACCTGTTCCGGCTGATGCAGGTAGTGCCGATCGAAGTGATCTCGATCTGCGACGTTGATGCCCGGATGCTCGAAGGCGCCGCGGATTTGATCAGTCAACGGCAGAAATCGGGCAAAACGCCGCGCACCTACCGCGATTACCGGGAAATGCTCGCCGAAAAAGACCTCGATATCGTCATCATCGGCACCCCGGATCACTGGCACGCCCTCACCATGATCGCCGCGGTTGAATCCGGCGCTCACGTGTACGTCCAGAAGCCCACCTCCGTCGACGTTCGCGAGAGTGAGGCTATGCTGGACGCGGCGCGCCGTCACAACCGCGTGGTCCAGGTCGGCATGCAGCGCCGGAGCACTCCGCATCTCCTCGAAGCCAAGAAGAACATCGTTGACGCCGGCCTGCTGGGGAAGGTTGCCCAGGTCGACATGTGCTGTTACTACCATATGCGGGCAAACGAAGCGCCCGAGCCCATACCGGTGCCGGAGTTCCTCGATTACGAGATGTGGACCGGTCCCGCGCCCCTGCGTCCGTACGACCACCTGCCTCACCGCGGCTGGTGGCGGGCGTTCATGGAATACAGCAACGGGATTGTCGGCGATATGTGCGTGCACATGTTCGATGCGGTTAGATGGATGCTCGGGCTCGGCTGGCCCACGAGCATTGCCTCGACCGGGGGCATCTTCGTGCAGAAGGAATCCAAGGCGACCACAAGCGATACCCAGGCCGCCACATTCACCTACGACGACTTGACGTTAGTCTGGCAGCACCGCACCTGGGGCGACGCCCCGGATCCCGATTATCCCTGGGCATTCACCCTCTATGGCGACAAGGGGACGCTCAAAGGCAGCATAAACAGCTACGACTTCATCCCCCGGGACAAGGGCGACCGCATCCACCAGGGCGCTGTTTACGAACGCGAGGAGTACCCCGAAGATCTGACCGAAGACAGCATTGAGCTGCAGGCCGCCCCCGCAACCCGGCGCCAGATGCTCGATTTCGTGGCCGCCATTGAAACCGGCGCGCGGCCCGTCGCCGACATCGAGGAAGGATACATCTCCTCGGCCAGCTGCATCCTCGCCAATCTCGCGATGAAAACGGGCCGCACCCTCCGCTATGACCCCGTGAAACGCGAGGTCATCGGCGACCCCGCCGCAACGGAACTGCTTCTACGCCCCTATCGCGGCCCTTGGACGCACCCGGCGGCGTGAACGCCGCCTGCGAGCGCACAAACTCGCGCGGCCAGGCGCTATGCCGCTGAATGGGTGAAAAGACGTCCCGTCAAAGGGGGACCTTACGGGGCAATGAACTCGCCTCTTCTGCTGAAGCGCTAGCGCCGCTTGAATCCGCCCAGGAACCCCCTGAGTATGCTGTGTGCTATTTTCTGTCCGGCATTACCGCCGATAGAACGAGCCGCCTGTTTGGCGAAAATCTCCACGACGCCCTGGCGCCGTTTGGTGCCCCAAATCAGATCTTTCATCACGCGGCCTCGTTCGGCGGCCTTCTCAGCTTCCGCCCTGGGAAGCTGGGACCCTTCCGTCTTCGCTGTGGCCCGCCGGCTGAGAATCTCGTATGCCGATTCGCGGTTTACCGGTGTATCGTACCGCGCACCCACAGGGCTGCGCGCCATTACCGCGGCCCGTTCTTCGGGTGTAATCGCTCCCATCCGGCATCGCGGCGGGCAGATCAGCGTACGTTCGACCGGCATCGGTATGCCCTTATCCTGCAGGGTGGAAACCAATGCTTCGCCCACGCCCAGCTGTGAAATCACGTCCACCACATTGAGGCTCGGATTGGCGGCGAAGGTCTCGGCGGCGCTCTTCACCGCCTTCTGGTCACGCGGTGTATACGCGCGCAGCGCATGTTGAACGCGATTGCCAAGCTGCCCCAGGATTTCGTTTGGCACGTCGTCAGGAAATTGCGAGCAGAAATAGACGCCCACGCCTTTAGACCGGATGATGCGGACGACTTGCTCCACCCGCTGCTTCAGGACCGCCGGCGCATCGGCATACAACAGATGGGCTTCATCAAAAAAGAACGCCAGCTTGGGTTTTTCGAGGTCGCCCACTTCGGGAAGGTTTTCGAACAGCTCCGACAGGAGCCACAAGAGGAGGCTTGAATAGAGCCGCGGTTTCATGATGAGCTGGTCTGACGACAGAATGTGGATGATGCCCCGGCCGGTAAGATCGGTACGCATCAGGTCATTGAGTTCCAGTGCCGGCTCGCCGAAAAGCACTCCCCCGCCTTCCCGCTCCAATCCCAGCAGCGCCCGTTGAATGGCTGCCACGGACTGTGAACTCACCAGTCCGTATACTTTGGATACTTCCGCGCGCTCTTCCGCGACAAAAGTGAGCAGCGCGCGCAGATCATCCATATCAAGCAAGAGCAGCCCCTGGTCATCGGCCAGTTTGAACACGATTTCCAGTGTCCCGGTCTGTGCGTCGCTGAGACTCAGGATCCGCGCCAGCAGACTGGGGCCAATCTCACTTACCGTGGTGCGCACCGGATGCCCGCTCTTTCCAAAGACATCCCAGAACACCACCGGGTTCGCCTCATTGGCATAGCTCTCGATGCCGATTTGCTCCGCTCGCTGCTGAAGCTTTTCACTGGCGGCGCCGGCGGCCGCCAACCCGGCAACGTCCCCTTTAACGTCCGCAATGAACACCGGCACGCCGAGCCGGGAGAACCCTTCCGCCAGGACCATCAGCGTGACGGTCTTGCCCGTGCCGGTTGCGCCCGCGATCATGCCGTGGCGGTTGCCATATTTCGCGAGCAGATGAACCTGCTGGTCGCCTTTGCCGACAAGAATCCTGTCCATCCCGTGCATCCTCCCTGGCAACCGGGCCACGTCTCCCAGACAGCACACCGAAGCAAAAAACTCCGCGCTTTTGCCTTCTGACCCACCCCGAGGCGGCAGACCACGCGACGGCCCGCGGGAACATCATCAGTGCATTCCAGTCCTGCCGACAGCGTTCTCTCCCATAGGTTCGCACACGGCCTGAGTCTGCTGACGACAGTTTCCCCGGCAACTGAAGAGCTTCCCGCTTGAACGCTCGCCTGATGCACAGGACAGTGCCAGCCGGAGTTCAATCGCACCTTATCCCCAAGACCGCACGCTCATTGTAACATGTCTCCGGGCGGCGATGGGATTGCCAGCGAAAAATGCCGCCATGAGACTGTATCCATGCAATTTCCCTGGATGGCGATGCACGGAGATGCTCAAGTGTCCGACTCTATGTTGTCGCAGGCGTTTTCTGAGAAGCACCGGGCGCCTGGGCCGGCGCAGACTGCTGGAATACGGTACCGTTACACGCGCCTGCCGGAAATATGCCTGCGCAGCACGGCGTTGGATCATATTGCACTATATTTAATTGGAAAGAAGTGGATTTTTACCGGATTCTCGGGCTGATCGGGCATGGGGCGTCGGAGATCTCCGCCCTGTGCTCGCCGGCACGCAGGCTTAAAAGTTGAGTTGACCTGAGCCCGCCCGATGATGCACTATAAGCCCTTGAGAGATATGCCGGACAGCTGGGTTCAGGAGGCGCACCGTCCTCTTCAGAAGTTCTGCCTCCCCCGGCGCGCCTTGAGTCACTGGAGAATACAGGCAACGGCATGCGCAGGGCCGCGCAATGCCAGACAAGAAAGGGTCACGACTATGAGAAAGCGGAATCATGCCTCCGCAGGACGTGTTCTTATTCTGTTGGCCGGTATACCAGGCGTTGTTTTTCTGCTCGCGGCAACAATGGCATACGCGCAGGGTCCCGGCCGGCCCGAGGGAATGACCCCCGAGCAACTGAAAGCGGCCTGGGCTCTCGAGGCAAAGCACGTAGCCGGCAAGCTCAAGCTGGAAGAGGATGCCACCGGGAAGCTCGTGAAGTCGTATGCCGATGCCCAGACCGCGTACGCCAGCGCGGTCACCAAGAAACGCGAAGAGATGCGGGCTGAAGGCGGGGAGGGCGGAGGAGCCCGTGGCGCGCAGCGCGCGGCGCTTGAAGAGATCCGCAAAACCGAGAACGACAAATGGGCAACTGCCCTGGCCGAGTTCCTTACCGAGGAGCAGGTTAAGACGGTCACAGCTCAGCTTGGCGGATTCAGCAACACCCTCGACCGGATGATTCACATCCTGGCCGGTTTCAAGCTGGAAGACCAGCAGGCCAAGGCCTTTGATCTGGTCTTTGCATACAACCGGGAACAAGGGAAATTGTGGACTCCGGGCGCAGGCGGGTCGCAGGATTTCGCCGCGCTTCGCGAGAAAATGACCGCCCTCAAGACCAAACTTGACGCCGATCTGTCGGAAATCTTGTCCACTGAACAGCTTGAGACCTGGAAACAAGCCACCGCGTTTCGCGGCCGTGGCGCCGGTGGACGCGGGGAAGTTGGACGTGGACAAGGCGGACGCGGCCAGGGTGCCCGCCGTGAGGAATAGCATTCTGTAAGGGCTGCATGCCCACACCTGCGCCAGCGCGGAATGCCTGCAGCAAGTGGACTGTCCACGCAGAGCGTGGCATGTCGCCGTGACCCTACCCGGCCAGTAACGCAGGTTACACGAGAGGTGATATGAAGCTCCCCCACATGAACCGAACCCGGTGGGCGGCCGCTGGCGGCGCGCTTGCCATAGTCGTTTTTTCGTTGGTCGTCCTCAATGGCGTCCTCGCTCGAACCACCGATACCAGCACCACGGCGACCGATCGCGCGATTTTCGAGGTGCAGCGGGGCCCACTGACCATCAGCATTAACGTCTCCGGCACGATCAAGGCGCGGGAGCAGGAAGTGATCAAATGCGAGGTCGAAGGCCAGACCCAGATTCTTTCGATTGTGGACGAGGGCAAAAACGTCAAAAAAGGCGACCTCCTGATCGAACTGGATGCCAGCAGCCTCGTGGATCTGCGCGTGGACCAGGAGATCCGGGTTCAAAACGCGGAAGCTTCGTACATCGGCGCGCGGGAACAGCTTGAAGTCTCCAAAAACCAGGCCGCCAGCGACGTAGACAAGGCCAAGCTCACGCTGCAATTCGCAGAGGAAGACCTCAAGAATTTTGTCGACGGCGACTTCCCGAAACAGCTGAAGGAAGCCGAAGCCAAGATCACACTCTCAAAAGGCACGGCTGCGCGCGCCGAAGAGAAGATGGCGGGCTCCGAAAAACTCGCCAAGGAAGACTTCATTACACCCATCGAGCTGGAAGCCGATCGCCAGGACCTCGTCCGAGCCAGGCTCGACCTGGAACTGGCTGAAGACCAGAAACGCCTCCTCACCGATTTCACCTACAAACGGACGATGGCGCAGCTGGAGAGCGATGTCCGCCAAGCGCGCATGGCGTTGGAGCGCACGGAACGGAAAGCCGCGGCCGATGTCGTGCAATCCGAAGCCGACCTGAAGGCCAGAGAATCTGAATACCTCCGCCAGAAAAGCAAACTGGAAAAAATCATCGCTCAAATTGATAAGACAAAAATCTATGCCCCCGCCGACGGGCTGGTCGTGTATGCCACATCGGTCCGGGGCAGCTGGCGCGGCAGCACTGAACCGTTGGAAGAGGGGCAGGTAGTGCGTGAGCGGCAGGAACTCATCTATCTGCCAACCGGGTCGTCGTTCATGGCCGAGGTCGACGTCCACGAGGCCAGTCTCACCAAGATCAAGCCGGGACTGCCCGTCCGGATCACCACTGAAGCCGCGCCCGATAAAACGTACCTGGGCCGGGTTTCTTCGGTTGCACCGCTCCCCGATGCGCAGAGTGTCTGGCTCAACCCGGATCTGAAGGTCTACAACACCGACATCATCATCGAAGGAGAGTCGAACGGCCTCCGCACCGGCGTGACATGCCTGGCCGAGATCATCGTCGAGCGTTACGACAACGCGCTCTATATTCCTGTGCAGGCTGTCGTCCGGGTGGGAGGCAAGCCCACCGTGTATGTCGCGAAAAGCACCGGCGTTTCACCGCGACAGGTCGAACTTGGGCTCGACAATAACCGCATGATTCACATCTTGAACGGGTTGGAACAGGGAGAATCCGTCTTGCTGAATCCGCCACTTGCTGACGACAAGAACGAAAACGGCGAAAGTCCGGAGGATGATTTCCTCGCGATTAGCGCAGAACCCGCTGCTTCGCCGGAAGCTGCGCCCGCGCCGGAGGCTGCGCCCGCACCGGAGGCCGCTCGCGCCCCGGAACGAGAGCGCGAACAGAGATCAGAAGGGGCGGAAGCCACCAATGCCGACGGCGCGCGTGAACGCTTCCGCAATGCCTCCCCGGAAGAACGCGAGAAGATGCGCAAGGAAATGGAGGAGCGCTTGCAGAAAATGTCACCTGAGGAACGGGAGCAGTTTATGCAGCAACGCAGAGGCCGGCGAGGCGGCGGACGGTCGTCCGAGGGAGCACCCGGGAATCCGTGACAGTGAATACCGCCCAGTCTGATTCCAGCACGGATGTCATCCGTCTGGAGCACGTCTCCAAAGTCTACACGATGGGGGAGCAGGAAGTGCGTGCCGTGGACAACGTGTCCCTCGCGTTTGCCCGCGGGGCCTTCTGTGCCGTGATGGGGCCGAGTGGTTCGGGCAAGAGCACCATGCTGAACCTCCTCGGATGCCTCGACCGCCCCAGTGCCGGCCGCTACATGATCGCCGGCGAGGATGTGAGCAAACTCGACGACGACCGTCTGAGCGATATCCGTCTCAAGCACCTCGGATTCGTGTTCCAGAGCTTCAATCTCATTCCTCAGCTGACTGTGCTCGAGAATATTGCCCTTCCGCTGTTTTACCTGGGATGGAGCACGGAGAAGAGTGCCGCGCACGCCGCTGAACTGGCCAAAATTGTCGGCCTGGCCGCGCGCCTCAGCCACCGGCCCACCGAGCTGTCCGGCGGACAGCAGCAGCGGGTCGCCATCGCGCGCGCGCTCGCTAATGATCCCAAGATCATCCTCGCGGATGAGCCGACCGGCAACCTCGACACCTCTACCGGCGACCAGATCATGGCGCTCCTCCGCGACCTGAACCAGCAGGGCAAGACCATCATCATGGTCACGCATGAGCCCAGCATCGCGCTTCATGCAAAACGGCGAATCCACATGCTCGACGGCCGCATCGAACGCATCGAGGACGACGCCTGATGCAGATTTTCAATGTCGTGCGGAACATACACCTGGGCATCAAATCGCTTATGCTGCACAAGCTTCGGTCCCTGTTGACCATGCTCGGCATTGTGTTCGGGGTCTCGAGCGTAATTGCGATGTTGTCCATCGGCGAAGGCGCCAGTAAAGAAGCCCTCGAACAGATCCGTAAACTCGGCAGCACCAATATCCTGATCTCCACCGTCAAACCAGTCGAAGACGAAGCGGTGTCGAACGTTCGAAGCTTTATGAGCATGTATGGCCTTCTGTACGATGACGAGTTGCGCATCATCGAGACATTTCCCGCGGTTGAGCACACCGCGCCCGTGAAAGAGGTCCGTAAAGAGGGCCGCCTGTATGAGCGCGCGCTCGAATTGCGCGTGGTCGGAACCACCCCCGTCTGGTTCGATCTTGTCCAGCGCTCGTTCATCGCCGGGCGGGCCATTTTGCCGCGGGATGTCGCGACCCACGCCCACGTCGTCGTGCTCACCGAATACGGAGCGCGCAGGCTGCTGGCCACCGAGCGCGCCATCGGCGCCAATCTGCGCATCGGAAGCGAGTTTTTTGAGGTGATCGGCATTGTCCGGAGCGAAGCCGAACAAGGCGGAACGATTCAGACGCCGGATCAGGAAGTTGACGCCTATATCCCGCTGAATGTGGCCCGGTCCTGCTTTGGCGACATGGTCATCCGCCGGACAAGCGGGTCGCGCGAAATGGCTCGTGTCGAGCTCCACCAGCTGATTGTCCAGATCCGCAGTGACGAGGAAGTTGAAGCGACAGCCGCGGGCATCACGCGCATGCTCGAACGGTTTCACAAAAAAACCGACTACCGGATCAGCGTCCCCCTGGCTCTGCTGCGGCAGGCAGAAGCCACCAAGCGGAATTTCAACATCGTACTCGGCTCCATTGCCGGGATCAGCCTCCTGGTTGGCGGCATCGGCATCATGAACATCATGCTCGCCTCTGTCACGGAACGGACCCGCGAAATCGGCGTCAGGCGGGCCATCGGCGCGCAGCGCAAGCAGATCGTAGTCCAATTTCTCATTGAGACCATGGTGCTGTCGACCCTTGGAGGATTCATCGGCATTGGGATCGGCGTTTCCATCCCCTGGCTGGTGACCCGCTTCTCCGGCATGCCAACGGTCGTCACGCCTGACAGCCTTATTCTCTCCGTGGGCATCAGCATGGCGGTCGGGATCATCTTCGGCATCTACCCCGCCGTCCGGGCAGCGAACCTGGATCCGATCGAGGCCTTGCGCCACGAATAGGTGACGGCCAATGCCCTCTAAGCGTACGTTGTCGAGGTGGGCGCCGGTTGCCGACGGGCGTTGACGTTGCCGGCGTATGTTCTTTGGGCTATACTCACTCCCATGCGCAAGGCACCTGAGTACACTGGGGCATTCCACCCCCCCATGCTGCGGACGGTCGCGATCGTGGCCGTTCTGACTTTGGCGTGCGTGCCGGTTTGCCTTCTTGAAGTATCCCCTGCACTGACTGATTCCCCACATCCGGCCACATTCCAGACCGCATATTCCAGCCATATCGCCTTGATACAGCCTGGGCCGGCCAATACATGGAAAGGGGTGCGCACCCCCTTCGAATACGGCCCGTTTGGCGCGGCCGCCCTGGCGTTCGGCTTCCCGTTAAACACACTGCATACACCCTGCTCCACAGGGCACGTCCGCAACACTTGCGGTTCCCGCTCCGTAGTTCTTCTCAAACGCCAACTTCAGGTGTGATTTTCTTTCGCGCAACAGCTGCGTTTTCACTGACTCTCAGCCGCTGAACGGCCGCGCCCGGACACATGCACCAGGTTCGCAGGCCCGTCAGGTTCGCGAAAGGAAATAAAGAAATGACAAATCAAGCTCCCACCGTCATGTGCTGTCATTGCGGAAAATCCGTTACGTATCATTACGATGAGGTCAACCACCGCCAGCACATGTGGCTTACCATCTTGACGCTTGGTCTATGGGGCCCGATGTGGCTTTTCGATATCGTGTCGAAGATCAAAATCTGCGACGTGTGCGATAAACCCACCAAGGAATAGCCATCCAGAGGCCGTTTGAAACCGGGGGCGCGTTCGGAGTGCGTCAGGCGCGACGGCGTGCCCCCGGCTGTGCTATCGTATTCCCCGGCGCGGCTCTCTTTACGTATCCCTCTGCACCGTCTGGGGATGTCCGTGCAAGCAAATCTCCGGCATACGCACCGGCCGGATCAACACGGGAGTGTGATTCACATGCGATTCGCCCGATTCATTCCATTCATCATTGTGGGCCTTCTCATCAGCGTTGGAGCCCGCAGCGCGGCATTTCGCGAGGTGGCCATTCAGGTTGGAGAGGCGGCCGGCCCCGTCGAGCAACGGGTTGCTCGCCTGCTCCAGGAACGTCTCGCCGAACCCGGCCTGGCGCCCGTGCGCCTCGCCAGCAGCGTTTCCTCCACCCCAGACACGCTGACCATCCTTCTGGGCCGCCCAGAGCATCACGCGGCCTTGCGCGACCTCATGGATGCTGAGAACATCGCGCCATTGACGCCCCTCGCGCCCGGAGCCGAGGGATTCCTGCTGCAGCTGCTTCCCATGAGCCCGGGCGGCACGCTGCTGGCCGCAGGCATTGACGATCGCGGCTGCCTGTACGCGGCTGGAGAGATTCTTCGCCAGGCAACATTCCAGGACGGCAGGATCTGTATGCCCGACAACCTCCGGGTGCGAACCGCGCCCGCTTTCGAGGTCCGTGGCACTCAATTCGGGCAAAGCGGTGTCGCGCTGAGCCTGGGAAAAAACCGTCAGTGGACCCCCGAAGAGACCCAGCGCGTTATCCTGAACTACGCGCTTGCAGGCGCGAACACCTTTGAGATTACCCCCGGCCCGATCTGCGACTTTCTCGCATCGTACGGCCTGATGACACTGGTCGATGGCGCAGCCAACCTGGCATTCGAAAGAATCCCTGAGGCATGGCAAGCCGCCGAATCCATCGGGCGCGACGGGTTTGCCTGTCTGTCCGTTCCTGAGGCCCGCGCCTACATGCTCGAACAGTGCGAGGCCCAGTTTCGGGCCTGCCCCCACGTTGACTTCGTGCGTTTCAAGGGCGGCGACGGCGGCGGCTGCGAATGCGATCGATGCGATCCCTACGGCAAGGTCTTCATCGAAACCGTAGCCGAAATGGCGGAGATCGTGCACAAATACCACCCCGACGCGCGCATTTTCATTGTGAACCAGAAATTCGACGATGCGGACGACCGCGCCCTTTTTGATTATCTGCAGGCGGAACCCCGCCCGTGGTTGTGGGCGTTCGGGTACGGCCCCGGTTCCGATGCGACCACCTGGCAGCCCGGACACCGCCAGACGCACCGCATGGACCTGTTCCGATATCCCGGCTACGGCCCCTTCGCCCTGTATCCGCGCGAGATCCTGCGCGAACTGCCGCCGCGCCATCAACTCGTGTATTACAACGAAATCACCCATTGGAAATACGCGCAACACGGTTTTATTCAGATGTATCCCCGGGCGGATCGCAACGGCGACCTTCCCCCTCACTGGAGCCACGAGATATACGAGCGCCGCCCCGATCAGGCCCTCACGAAGGTCTATTCGCGCCTCACGTGGTACGCCTGGCCCCGGTTCTACCATCGCGTGTTCAGCGACCTCATGCACTACGGCGTTGGCGATGTCACGCACAGCAGCGGCCACCACGATCACTTCAACCAGTGGTTCTGGCAACGGCTGCTCTGGGCGCCGCGCCAGACCCCCGAAGAGGTAACGGACGAATACTGCCGCACCTGGTTCGGCCCCGAAGCGGCCCCGCTCATGGCAGAAGCCATCTTCCTCCTCGAAGAGGTGATGGAGGAGATACCGGGCAAGCCCATCGACCGCAAAGACAGCGTGGAGCGCTATTACGAGCTCGTGAAACAGGCCGGCGAAGCGATGCCCGCCTGGCGCAGGCAGCAAGACTATGTCTGGCACATGTATATGCAGAAAGCGGCCACGGACCGCTATACGCAGGAGCGGGTACGCCAGCAGAAAGCCCTGCAGCACCGGGTCGAGACGCAGCTGCGCGTAAGCAGGGAGCCCGTAACGGACGAAATGCTGACCTCCGTTCTTGCCTGGTTCGATGACTTGCCGGAAACCGAAACCATGGTCTCTCTACGGGAAGAGGCCTTCGCGCTGGGAGAGATCAGCAATGCGCGGTTCGGGATGCGCAGCGAAGGCATGTTCAACCTCGACCACGATTTTATCGGGCTGGGCTGGCTTAAACGGCAGCTGGAACGCGCACGCGCGGCCAGGGGCGATGAACGCCGCGAAGCGATCGCCATGATCACCGACTATAGCGATCCGGGCGAAGGCGGCTTCTACGACAATCTGGGCACCGGCAACCCTGCGCCGCACGTGATTTTCGGTTACCCCTACGACCATGGCCAGCCGTACCTGAACGAAATGCTCGACGAAGGCAACCGGCCCAGCCAGGCATCCATGCATTTCACCCAGGATGAAGAGCAGGGCGTGACCTTGCGCTACCGTAATCTGGACCCCGACGCCGCCTACCGCATCCGCTTCACTTTTGTGCGGCCCTGGTACCAGGAACGGTACGATTCGCGGATGAATCAAAAAGCCCAGACCATCTATGCCGATGACCAGGTTCTCGCGGAAAACGTCGAGCTGCCGCTCAAAATGAGCGATTTCTTTACCTATGACATTCCCCGGGAACTTACCCGGGACGGCGAGCTGGTCATCCGGTTTGAACGGGGCGCTGACGTGGCGCGCGGCGATCGCGTGTCGCGCGAGCAGTGGCGCAACTCCGGCGGCTGGGGAACCCTGGTTTCAGAAGCCTGGCTCATGAAGCGATAACGCCCGCGGAGAACTATCGAGGCGTATCCGGCGTATCAGCGCCCGGAATTGATTCGCCCCGGGGGGTTTCTGCATAGTGCATGCGGACGGCAGGGAATGCCGTCCGCATATCGTCAATCGGAACGCCACCAGACCGTGGCCGCGCGCACCGGGCCCGGCAAAGCGCAAGGATGCTCAGACATGACCAATCGATCTTCCTGTGTTATCGGCGCGTTGGCCGTTTTCCTCTGCTGTGCGGCCTGGGCCCTTGCAGATGCTGGGATACTTCCGCACGGCGACGCGCCGCCGCCGGTGACGTTCCCGCACTTTCCCGATACCGCGCACGCGTTCGTGTGGCGCAACTGGAATGCCGTCGAACCGGCAAAGATCGCCGAGGTGCTTGGCGCATCCGTCGAAGACATCACCGCGATGGCCGTTTCGATGGGATTGCCTGCCGAGCCCGTGGTGTCCCCCGAATTAAAGAGGCGCGGCTATGCCACCCTTATCCGGAGAAACTGGCACCTCCTGCCGTATGAGCAATTGCTTCAACTCATCGAAATGACCCCGGAGCGTCTCGCATTCATCCTGCGTGAGGAAGATTTTCTGTGGATCAAGCTCGGGCAGCGCAAGCCGGCCTGCCCGCCTGTGCGGTACCAGCCGCCCGACGCCGCAGCGAGCGCGAGGGCCGCGGAAATCCGGGACTTAGTTCACGAGGCTTTCGGCGACGAAATTGCCCTTCCCGCCGAGCCGCGCTTCGATTTCACCCGCCAGATCAAAGACATCCCCGCCGGCTACACGCCGCCGCCCGCGGCGGCCACATTGAGCGATCCGCGGCGGCTGGTCTATTCGTACGTGGCCGTCTTCGGCGATCCGCTGCTCACGCCTGAACTGAATCCCTACCCGGACGGTTTGCTCGCGCGTTTGTCGGAAGTCGGCATCAATGGCGTGTGGCTGCAGGGCCTGTTGAGAGATTTGGCGCCGGGCGGCGACGCATTCCCCGAATTCGGCGAAGACCACGAGATACGGCTCGCCAACCTCCGGGAACTGGTCCAGCGCGCCAAGACGTTCGGCATCGGCATCTACCTGTACTTCAATGAGCCGCGGGCTCTTCCCAATGCCTTCTTTGAGAAGCATCCCGAGTACGCCGGCGTACGGGAAAACGATTTGACGGCCCTGTGCACGTCTCATCCTGCGGTACGCGCGTGGATGGGCGACGCGCTGGCCCACATTTTCCGCGAAGTGCCGGATCTGGCCGGGATCTATGCGATCACGGCGTCGGAAAACTTGACCAACTGCGCGTCTCACGGCCAATGGAGCGAATGCGAACGCTGCAAAGACCGCACGGACGGCGATATTCTCGCGGAAGTGGTTCAGGTCCTTGAAGAAGGCGTGCACCGCTCCAATCCGAATGCCGCTGTCCTGATTTCCGATTGGGGCTGGCACGGCCATGGCGACGCCCCCGACATCATCGCGCGCCTGCCGAAATCGGTGTATCTGATGTCCGTCAGCGAATGGCACCTGCCCATCGAACGTGGCGGCATCCGGTCAACGGTCGGTGAATATTCCATTTCTGCGGTCGGTCCGGGCCCCCGCTCCCTGGCCGAGTGGAAGTCGGCCCGTGAAGCAGGCCTGAAAACCGGCACGGAAATCCAATTCAACAACACCTGTGAAATCGCGACCGTACCGTATCTCCCCGTCATGGATTTGATCGCCGAACACTGCGTCAATCTGCGCGAGGCGGCCCAGCTCGACGCCATGCTGATCGGCTGGACCATGGGCGGGTTTCCCTCCCCCAACTTTCAGCTTGCGCATCGCCTGAGCGAGTCGCCCGCCCCAAGCGCTGAGGCGGCCCTGGATGATGTCGCTCGTGAACGATTCGGCCCCGATGCCGCGCCCGGCGTGCGCAGGGCATGGACGCTCATGAGCGAGGCGTTTCGCGAATATCCGTTTTACATCGGCGTGGTATACACCTCGCCTGTGCAGTGCGGCCCCGCCAACCCTCTCTTTTCAGCCTCCACCGGTTACAGTGCGACCATGTGGGGATTTCCCTACGACGATCTGAAAGGCTGGCGCGGACCCTACCCGCCGGACATTTTCGCGTCGCAATTTGAAAAGGTGGCGCAGGGCTGGCAGCCGGGTCTGACTGAGCTGGAAACCGCGTTGCAGAAAACACCTGAGCATCTCCGCACCGAAGCCGCCGGCGACCTTCGTCTGGCCCGTGCCGCCGCCATCAATTTCCAGTCGGTGGCCAATCAGGCCCGGTTCGTGATGGCACGCGACGCCCTCGCCGAAGCCGGGGATGCGCTTGAACCCGAACAGCGGGAACAGCACCTGGCCGAGCTTCGGAAGGTCCTGGAATCCGAAATTGATCTCGCCCGGCAGCTCTTCACCCTTACCCGTGAAGACTCACGCATCGGGTTTGAGCCGTCGTGCCAGTATTTTTATCTGCCGCTCGATCTTGTGGAAAAAGTGCTGAACTGCCGCTGGCTCCTGGAATTCTGGGGACTGAATTCCTAAGAAAACGTCTAGGGTAAGCACATCGGCTTTTGATGCGGCGACTTGCAGGGACAACTCTGTTTCGTGCAGACAAGACCTGCGGGAGGACTGACATGCCTGCGGTAACGCGATCCCTTGTTTATCTGGCGGCCGCGCTGAGTTTTCTGTGTCTCAGCCCGCGTGTTTTGGCACAGGATCCGGCCATCGCTACGTTCGACCTGGGCACCGCACAGCTCTCGATCGACGCCCTGGGTTACCCAACACTCGAACTGGCGGACACCGATGCGCCCTGGCCGGCCGCAGCCCAGCCGCTCGTCTGTCTGGACACGGAAGGCGGCCTGCTTCGTCCGGAACGCGTGACGGCGGAGAATGGGCGGCTGACGGCGCAGTTCCCCGGCGGCGCTTTGTGCGAATGGATCGTCACCCCGGGCGCGGGCTTTCTCATCTTTGAAGTCACCCGCCTGGACGTGCCCGAGGCGGCGCGTTTAAAGCTTTGCTCGCTTCGCGCGCCCGAGAACGCTGAAATCATGTCCACATTGAACGCCGCAAGCACGCCCACGCACATCGTTGCCTTATCCGCAGCCGAAGTGAACGTGCTCGCCCATATACGCGCCATCGGCCGCAGAGACGGCGACAAAGCCGGGTGTTCCCATGAATTTCAGCCCACGGACGATGCCCGGGTGGGCGCCACCGCGGCGCGGTTCAGCGCCACATCCGGCGGCGAAGCGGGCGGCTGGAGCGTCGTGGGCCATGACTTCCTCCGTCCTCTGGATCTCACAGGCTGCACCGCCATCCGCGCCTGGGTTCACGGGGACGGTAAAGGCCAGCAGCTCAAAATCCAGCTCAACGACGGGCGCGGCGGCTACCGGGACACCTACATCCCCATCACTTTCCAGGGCTGGCAGCACATCACGATCGATACGCCCGCGCTTGACACCCTGCGCTACGATAACGCCGTCACGCTCAGCGTCTATTACAACAGCCTGCCCGCGGGCGAATCGGTGTCCTGCCTTGTCGATCACATCGAAGCCCTGGTCGAGCGCGATGGAAAACAGGAGGCCATTCTGCTCGAAGATTTTGAGCGCCCGGACTCTCTGTTCTGGCAGGCGAAGGCCTATACCCTGAATCTCGAGACCTTGACCAGCCATGGACTCCTGCCCGCGCGCTTTGGGCTCCTGGCCAGCCCGCAGAAGACGTTTCTCGACACCATGGAGCGCTTCGAGATCGCCGCCGGCCTCCCCAGCCCCCATCCCGATGGCGTCTGGAACAAGCGTTCGCCCTGGATCAAGCGCTCCTACCTCTTCATCACCCGCTTCGACGCCTCGCAGACGGATGAGGTCATCGCATTGGCCCGGCGCGGCGGATTCGACATGATCCTCATCCTCCAGAGCTCCTGGACGCGGGCAACCGGCCATTTTGAAATCAACACGGACAATTTTCCCGGCGGCCTCGAGACCCTGGCCGGCACCGTGCAGCGACTCAAAGATGCGGGATTCCACGTCGGATTCCACATGCTGGGCGCTTCCATCTACCCGCCCGATCGATACCTGACCCCCGTGCCGGATCCGCGCCTGGTGAAAGGCGCTTCCTGCGAACTTGCCGCTGATCTGGACGAAAAAGCCGACTTCTTCCCTACGATCGCTGTTCCCGAAGGTTTTCCCGCGGAAGATGGAGGATATGAAGGCGACGGAACGGTGATTCAGGTCGGCAACGAGCTGATCCAGTACCAGTCGCTCAACCTGGAGCCTCCGACCGGGTTTGCGGGCTGCCGGCGCGGCCATCTGGGCACCACAGCCGCGGCTCACGCGCAGGGCACGCCAATCACGCACATCCGCCGCGCTTACGGCTACCACATGTACGACATGGACACGACTCTGATCGACGAGATATCCACGCACTTCGCCCACGTTGCCAATGCCTGTGATATCGATATGATCTACTTCGACGGTTCAGAGCGTCTTCAGGGCGATCACTGGTACTACAATGCCAAACTCCACAAAACCTTCTTCGACAAGCTCGCCCGCAAAGATATCCTGATCCAGGCCAGCAGCTTCAGTCATTACTCGTGGCACATTCTCGCCCGCAGCGCGTCCGCCGACGGCCACGGCGATCTCAAGGGGTACCTCGATGAGCGGTCGGGGTGGCTTGATGCGTTCAAACGCAATGCCATGCCCCTGGACATCGGCTGGTATTACGGCTACGACCCCAACTGCACTCTCGACATGTACGAATACGTCCTCGGCGCCACGATCGGTTACGATTCGTCGATGTCGTTCCAGGTGTCGCTCGATGCCGCGCGTAAACATCCGTTCACGGGCGACATTCTGGACTGCATCGCGCGCTATGAACGTCTCCGTCTGTCGGGCCGGGTACCCGCGGAGATGCGCGAACGGCTGCGCATCGAACCCACGCTCGCGGGAAAGAAATCACCGGAAGAGCGCGCCGCGCTCCTGGATCTCCGCCGTGAATACCGCCTCCTGGGCCCCGAAGGCGAGGAGGTCTTTCAGCGCGTCATGTACAGTCCCTGGCAGGAGGTGAACGCCGCCGCCCCGGAGAGCGTGCAATGGCGAGTACACGTACCGGCGGGTCCTGCGCGCGTCGGCCTTCAAATCCATGCACAGCCCGGGCCGTGGACTGCTCCCGGACCGTCCTGGGACGCTGCGGACGCGGTGACCCTGGAAACCTTTGACGACCTTGCGCCCTACCTGCCCGGCGCGGCCCCGGGCGTGGCTGCCATCGCACACGGAGAAGCGGGTTCGACGCTCGAGGGCGTAACGCAGCAACTCGCCCTGTCCACCGACGGTCCCGGCGAAGGCGGTTCCTGCGCGGTGTATTCGGCGGAGAGCGAATTGAGCACCGACACAGGCTGGACGGTCATCGGCAAACCGTTTGCGCAGCCACTCGACCTCTCGGATCACCGTGCGATAGGCTTGTGGCTGCGAGGCGACGGCAACGGCGGCAGCTTCAAGCTCCAGTTGCATGATGGCGCGAGAGCCGCCGATTTCTACATCGCCAACAATTACACGGGGTGGCGGTATCATCAGCTGCGGCGGCCGGAAACGGATCCCATTGACTACTCACAGGTGCGCCGTCTCAACTTCTATTACAATGGCCTGCCCGCTCGAACAGCGGTATCCTGTGCCATCGGCGAGATCCGGGCCCTTCCGGCACTCGACGTCCGCACGCTGACGGATCCCTGGGTCGAGATCGGTGGGCGCCGGATCGAATGCCCCGCGACCCTTCACGACGGGCAATATGCCATTCTCTGGCCGGGCGAACCTCTCCGGCAGTATGGTCTTCCATTGGATGAGCCGGCGCTCTCCGGCGCAGCGATCGAGACCTTCGAGCTGCCTGAAGGCGAATACACGGTCAACTTCGGCTGCACCGGGCCGGTGATGGCCCCGTTACGTGCGCGCATTACGCTGCAGCCACCCGAACAGCATGCGATGCCTAGCGCACGTTGATGCTGCGCAAAGCACGTCCGTATACTCGAGGATATGCGAGGTACGCCCGATTAAAGAGCTTAATTACGCACAAGGGGGATTGTGTGATGCCATCAGCACGCCGTAGAACGCCCTTTACCATCCTTGCCGCAGCCATTCTGAGCGTTTTGTCCGTTAGCCCGGCCGTTGCACAGGAAACCATCCCCGCGCCTGGCGAACCCGTCACTCCGAACGCGTACCAGGGGTCGGACTCCGAGCGCATCAACCAGGCCGTCGCGGCCGCGGCCGCTTCGGGCCGCCGCGTCGTCATCCCGAGAACCAATTACGCCCCAGACGGGCCTCGAGACCTCTGGCTGCTTGATTCGGCGATCCTCGTTCAGAGCGGCACCACGCTCGAACTGGAGAACTGCCGCATCAAGCTCTCGGACCGCTGCCGCGACAATTTTATCCGCAGCGCAAACTGCGGTCTGGGTATCACCGACATCGCGCCCATCTCCAACGTCTCCATTCGCGGTATTGGCGCCGCGGTGCTGGAAGGGGCTGACCACCCCCGGGCGACGGGCGACAGCGCCAAAATTCTCGGGGAGCGCACGTACGGCACCGACGCCAACGTCGCAGATGAAAGCCAGTCCGGCGACTGGCGCAACATCGGCATCCTGCTGGCCTTTGTCGAACAGTTCAGCATCGAAAACATCCGGCTTGTCGATTCTCACGCCTGGGCGATCTCCCTCGAACGCTGCGCATATGGAATAATCCGCGATATCGACTTTGCCTCCACAGGATACAAGACCATCGATGGCAAGAAAGAGACCATTCTCAACCAGGACGGGCTCGATCTGCGCCAGGGATGTCACGATATTCTCATCGAAAATCTCACGGGATACACGGGCGACGACCTCCTCGCGCTCACGAACATCCTCCGGGCTGACGCCACTGCCGGTACGATCGAGTCGACCATGGTCAGCGCGGCTGTCAACCGCGGAGACGGCGCGGATGACATCCGCAACATCACCATTCGAAACCTTCGCGGATACTGCGCTGGAGGCCATCACATCGTGCGTTTCCTCAACGCCAGCGGACTCCGGATTCACGATGTCATCCTGGACGGCCTGATCGACACCTCCGGTTCCGCGCGGCCCTGCCGTGCTGCGATCAAAATCGGCGACAGCAATCCGCGCTGGGGTGGTGTTACCCCTCTGGGCGATACCTACCGGTTTTTTATCAGCAACATCATGAGCCGGTCCCAGCACACGGTGCTGATCGCCGGCTCACTGTCTGAATCCATCGTCTCCAACGTGATCAAATATGAAGCAGAAGGGCCACCCATCACCATGGAATCCGGTGAAGACAACGTCCGTAACGTCATCTTCAGCAACGTCCGGGAAATGACGCCGCCCGGGGAATAGGCTGGGATATTCCGGCGCTCAGCGCGAGACGGCGTCTGCCAGTATGGGTGTCACGCCGCGGCTCTCCAGGATCCGGTTGAACTCAACCAGTTCCGCATCATCCACGATGGTGTAGAGGAATTGTGTGACTCCCCGTTTATCGAGCGCCTGCACGAGTGCTTTCTCGAAATCCCGCTTGCTCGCCGCCACCACCTGGCAGCCCAGCGACACATTCGGCTGGAGGGGCGTCTCGCTGTCAATCGGCTGTTTTGAGTAGGCGGAATGGATGTTGGCTCCCGTAATCTGCTGTTCGCCCTCGAGTCCCAATCGCGTGCCGGGCGCCGCATTGCCCTGGAGCCGATAGGCGGGATCGGTGCCGCGATGTTTACCGCGAATATAGGTCACCTGTTTTGATTCGAGGCGCCCCACGCCTTTGCTCTCACTGCTCGACTCTGTCGTCATGCGGTATTCAAACACTTCGGGCGGAGCTGACGCGCTTTCCAGCACGAGGTACATGGTGTCGTCGTAGGTTTTGTTCCAGTTTTTTTTCTGTCCTTTTTCAAAATCCAGGCCTCGTATCGCGATCGCGTTCGCCACGGGTTTCTTGCCTTCGGGTACCGTCCATTCGCCGCCTTTCAACATGACGATCAGCCGGGCCTCCATCGCAATGGCCTGCGCGGCTGCCTCTTCGTAGACCCGGCAAAACAGACTCTCCGTTTCCGCCTCCACAGGTTCCGGCACTTCCTTGTATGAGGCCGTGATAAACTCGTCCTCCCCCACCAGCCGCATCGCCTTCATCGCGACGTTCGCGTCCGTCAGTGACCGCAACTGCCGCGTCTGTATCACCAGGGGCACCTGGGAGACCTGGCCTTTGCTGTCGATGGCCTCCAGCATCACTGTCTCATCTTTGAGCGGTTCCGGAGCGCCAAACATCTGATACATCCGAGCCTCGAAATCAACCCCCATCTGGCGGCTCGCCGCCCTGGCAAGGACCTGGGCCTGCCTGTTCAGTCTCTGCTCGAGGCGACTCTGGCCGGACGCTGCCGTGTCGGGATATGTTTCATCATCCGAGGATTCAGCTCTGCGTATCTCGCTCATCTCGCGCAGGATGTCCGAGATCCGCGATGTAACGCCGGATAAGCCCTTCTTTTCCGGTGAAGGTTTGGGTGCTTGTTTTGGAGCCGTTGCGCATTCCGGAAGGAGCAATAAGAGCATGACCAGTGCAGTGAGGCAAGAATACACGCGGGGCGTCGACATACCGGTTCTCCTGTGCCGCCAGCAGCCAATACTTATTTCTTTATTTCTAATAATACCACCCCGGTGCCAGTACGCTGGCCAACAATCCGCCGCGGACGCAGCAATTGTGCCGTTTTGCGTCTTCTTTTTTACCTTCCTGGCATCTGATAGACTCGGTCTGCGGCTTTCATGAAACGCCAGGGAGATCGCTTCAAATGACCTGTCGCACACACGAACGGCGCAAAGGCAGCCATACCCGGTTTGCAATTCCCCTGTTTCTGGCCTTGGCTTTATTGTTCCGGACGGCGTTTGCCGGCGAGCCACCCGTATTGGAAAACGCCGGGCTGCGAGTTGCATTCGACGCGGAAACCGGGCGCCTCGTGGAATTTACGGATACCTTGAACGGCCACGCCTTCATCGACGTTGCCGCAACGGATGACCTGTGGTCTCTCCACATGCTGCCGTCCCAGCCTGTAACCGAGATCAGGCCGGGAGACGCCCAATCCTTTACTTATGCCTCTCCTGACGGCAACAGCGCAGTCCTGAAGCTTATATGGCACAATTTTGCCCTGACAGAGGCGCCTCAATTGCAGGTGATCGTGACTGTCTCGCTGGGTCCGGCCGCCCCGATCGCGTATTGGAGCATCGCGGTGGAAAACACGGCCGATTTGGCGCTCGCCTCGCTCCGTTTTCCCCGGATTTCGGGCATCGCGCCGCAAGAAAACGAACGGCTTGCCGTGCCCAGCTGGATGGGTGAGCTGGCTGCCGAACCGCGGCGATTTCTCTCCCGCCCGGATGCTCCCCGCCGAATCGAATGGGAATACCCGGGGATGCTCTCGCTGCAGTGCCTCGCCTACTGCCAGGACAACGGTCCGGGCCTCTACATCAGCACGGATGATGCGGACGCTTTCGCGAAACGCTTCTGCGCGTTTGGAGGCGCCGAAAACCGGGCCGGCGTGGAGGTGGTGCACCTTCCACAGGCGGCCTCGGATGGAGCAAACCGCTACGAACCAGAGTACCGGGTGTGGCTTGGGGCTTTTGTGGGCGATTGGTTCACGGCTGCCGAACGATACCGCGTGTGGGCCCTGCAGCAGCCCTGGGCTCAGCACGCACGCCTGAAAACCGGGCAGGTGGAAGATTGGGCAACCGAAACCGCGCTCTGGGTGTGGAATCGCGGCCGCTCCAACCAGGTGCTCACCCCGGCTCGTGCCCTTCAGGAGCGCACGGGCCTGCCCGTGAGCGTCTTCTGGCACTGGTGGCACGGCTGCCCCTACGACATTGGATTCCCGGAATATTTTCCGCCGCGGGAAGGCGCGGAGCCCTTTCGCGAGGCCGTGAAAAGCGCGAAAGACGCGGGGGTCAACGCGATGGTCTACATGAACCAGCGTCTGTGGGGGATGACCACGGAGAGCTGGGTGGCGGAAGGCGCCGAACGTTTCGCGGTGAAAGGGCCCGACGGCCAGGTGCGCCCTGAAATCTACAATACCTTCCAGCCCGCACCCTGCGCCGCCATGTGCATGGGCACCGCCTTCTGGCGCAACACCTACGCCGGACTCGCGGAACAGGCAATAAATGGCCTCGGCGTCAGCGCCATCTACATGGATCAGGCCTGCACGAGCCTGCCCTGCTACGACCCGGCACACGGCCATCCCATAGGCGGGGGCACCTACTGGATGGAGGGCTTCCGCAGCCTGCAGGACGATATCCGTAACCGGTGCGCAAGGCCATCTGATGCCGGTGGCCAGACAAATGCCGTTCTTGCCGGTGAAGGCTGCGGCGAGGCCTGGCTGCCCTATCTCGATCTGATGCTCAGCCTTCAGGTGAGCATCGAGCGCTACGCCCAGCCAGGCATCTGGGAACCCATCCCCTTCTTCCATGCGGTTTATCACGGTTACGCCATTTTTTTCGGGAATTACTCATCGCTGACCATGCCGCCTTACGACGACTTGTGGCCCGCTGAATTTGCGCCGAAGAATCCTCTCGAATTGCTCGACACGAAATTCTCGACGCAGTTCCGGCTGGAACAGGCCCGTGCGTTTGTCTGGGGACAACAGCCCACGATCGCCAACTTTCTCCCCGCCATGTTTGAAGAGCGTGCGGCGGAACTGACGTACCTGGTCCGCCTGGCGAAGGTCCGCCAGCAGGGGTTGGATTATCTTCTCCATGGAACGATGCTGCGGCCGCCCGCCATCGCGCTCACGGAGGAGGAAATTGATATCTCGCGGCTGTCCATCTATGCGGGGCAGCAAGACGCATTGAAGCAATACCGAAAAGCGATTCCGAGGGTTCTGGCCAGCGCATGGCAGGCTGGCGACGGGCGTGTGGCCATCGTTCTCGCGAATCTGACCGGTGAGCCTCAGCAGTTCCCGCTCGAACTGCCCCGTGACGCGTACCCCCTCCCCGAGCGGAGCGAGCTGCGGCGCATCGATGAGAGCGAGGTTCGGGAGATGGGGCGGTTCAACAACGACGGGCCTCTCGCGGTGGATCTACCGCCTTTCGGCGTGTGCCTGTACACGTTTACCGCTGCCGCGGCATGAATTGAGCGCCCGGCGTGACCGCTGGGCTATTCCTGTGCCGGTTCCTTCTGCTGCGCTTCCTCGGCGGCCAGGGCGGCGACGGTCTTCTTGAGCCACGCCGCGCATTCCACGACATCCGGCAGGTTGTTCTCCCAGTTTGTCTCGTATTCGATGCCAAACAGGGCCGGTGTGAGCTCAAGTTCACGGATAGCCCGCAGCACCTGTTCAAGGTCACCGCAACCCTGGCCCCATGGCCGATCCGTACCATCCGGCGCGGCTCGGTCCAGGTCCTTCAAGTGCAGGGTCAGCAGGCGTTTGCCGAGTTTGCGGATGGATTCGGCCGGGTCCAGTCCCGAGCGCAGCCAATGGCCGGTGTCAGCGCAGACGCCGATGCGTGGGCCACGGCCCTCACAGACCTTCAGCGCCTCCTCCGGGCTCCAGTACCACGATTTGCCTTCCGGGTGGTTGTGGATCGCCACATTGATGCCGTATTCGTCGCAATGGCGTTCGATGACATCCAGGGTCTCGGGCTCGGGTTCCGAAACGATGTACCGCAGGCCCAGTTTACGGGCGAACTCAAACGTGCGCCGGCACGCTGCTTCCTCTCCGGGGATCGTATGGATGTACATCCCCGGCATTTCGACTCCGCATTCGTCGAGTTTGGCGCGGATCGCCTCAATCGCCTCGTCAGGCAATCCCGCGTTCAGCTTCAGATCGGCATCGGGACGAACCCGCTGCCCCTCGAAGGCTTCAACGTATTTGAGTTCAACGGATGCGGTCTTCTCGATGGCTTCAAAGAGCGTAAACCGGTTGAACGTCCACGTGGTCGGGCCGGCATGCCAGCCGAATGGCGCCTCCACATCCAAGGCCTCCGGACTTCCCGCCAGCAGCGCCAGGCCGGCGAACACGGCGGACAGTTGAACAAAGCGCATGGCTACACCTCCCACCCATTATGCATGTCGCGGTGCAACATGGCATTTGCGGCGTCGTTGTCCACAAATCGTTCCGCAGCCGGATCCCAGGACAGGTTCTGTTCGAGACGCGCCGCAATGTCCGCCAGGATGCCCAGGGACGTCGCGGTATGCGCAGAATCGACGCTGGATACGGGATCGTTGCGGGTTTTCATGCAGTCCAGAAAATCGGCCGCGTGGTTCGTGGAGTTTGTCAGGCGCGCGTCGCTCTCCTTAAACTCCACCGTCAACAGCGATTCGGGCTCCGCCGTAATCCCCTGGCGGGACACATGCACCCATCCCTCATCGCCGATAAAGCGGCATCCCTGCAGCATCTTGTCGCTGTCTTTGAAGATCATCGTCAGGCCGCCGGGATAGGTAAACGTGGCATCCCAGCCGTTGACGTTGTCGGTAAAACCCTGCTTGCGGTAATCGGCGCGGCATTGCAGCTCGAACGGCTGCGTACCCACCTCGGGGCAGCCCCAGTTGGCCTGGTCCAGGTTGTGCACGCCCCAGTTGCAGATGAAGCCCACGCAGTAGTCCCAGATCAGGTACCAGTCGGGCCAGGCGACGCGGCCGGGATTGTACGGCTTGTCGGGCGCCGGCCCTCGCCACATGGCCCAGTCAAACCCGTCCGGCACCGGCTGCGGGTCAAGCGGGCCGTCGTACTTCGGCACATACACCGGGCCTGGTGCAGCCACTTCAAGCGTATGAATCTTCCCGAGATACCCGTTCCTGGCGAGCGTGCACCCCCGCTGAAAGTGTTCAAGCGAGCGCTGCCATGTGCCGGTCTGAAAGACCCGTCCGGTTGCACGGACCGTGTTGCGAATCAACTGGCTCTCCTCAAATGAGATTCCCAGCGGTTTTTCGCAGTAGATGTCTTTCCCGGCCTTTGCTGCGGCGACCGCCATCACGGCGTGCCAGTGGTCCTGCACCGCAATGGAAACCGCGTCGATATCCTCCCGGGCCAGCACCTCCCGGAAATCGCCGTACATGGCGCAACCCTGGTCGCCGTTGGCTTCATCAATGACCGCTTTGGTGCTTTCGCGCCGGTCCCGGTACACATCGCAGACCGCAACGACCCGGCATGCCTTTTGCGCCAGGAAATCCTTCAGGTTGTGCCGCCCCATACCGCCCACGCCAATGAATGCGACGGACACTGTCTCGCTGGGCGGCGGCGCGTCTTCTGCGCCCCAGACGGATGCGGGGAGGATGGTGGGCGCGGCGGCGGCGGCTCCTGCTGCCACGGAATAGCCAAGAAATGTGCGACGATTGAGTTTCCGATGCATATCCACCTCACTTCCGCAGGTAGTGGCGCCACGCCGGAACGCGCAGACTGTGCGGCTTCCGGCGCTTGACCCCCGTGGCCCATGGCAAAAAACGCACCCCCGTGTTGTACTTCTTATCCCCCGCCAGAGTCAACACGGCACCGCGCGGCGGCACATTCGAAGATTTCCGCCGGTCCCGATTCTAACTGCGCGCGTTTTGCTTTTTTGGACTTTGGCGAAGCCTTTTTGGGGCCCGGGCTGTCTGCGGCTCGCCCAAACACGACAACGAACGCAATATGATCGGTCACGCTGCGCTCAACACGCGGCCTAATCACCGAGACGGCTCTTTCGCCACAAGATCTAACTCAAAATATTGCAAATACTTAACAAAAGGCCGCGCCCGTTTGTAGAAACGCGCTCTACTGCTGTTGAGACGAAAAAAGCGGCACGAACGGGCCGCGCTGATGGATGCAGTGCCGTTCTTTCTGCATTTTTCTCTTGCGTTTCTGGAGATAGAAGGGTAGATTAGCGGTGTCGCATTGTGTCCATGTGCGGAGAGAAGCCATGGCTGAGATGAGGGACATGTTGTGTGCGTTCCTCGCCTCACAGCTCAAGAATCTATCCCGGGCGCACATTCACGAGGCACTTGAGGGCGCAGCTGAAGACTCTTCCGTGTCGCTGCTCACCAGACTCACCGGCGCGGGGGTGCTGTCACCGGAAGAAGCCGATCTTATCCGGCGCATGGCCGACGCCGCCGTGGAGGCGAATCAGGGCGATGCAGGCGCCGCGCTGAATGCGTTCGGAGGTGAAGCCGCTCTGCGGGAAGCCCTGGACCCGGCCCATACCACTCCCGACTCCAGTGGCCGGGCCACCACCTTGATGCAGAACGGCACCTTCCAATTCCCGGATGCTCCGCTGATCGATCCCATCCATGAGATCCCCGGACGTTACACCGTGACCTCGGAGCACGGCCGGGGAGGCATGGGACGGATCCTCCTGGCGCATGACATCAAGATGGGCCGTGACATTGCGCTCAAGGAACTGCTCCCCACCACAGAAACGAGCATGATCCTTCCCGAGCAGAGCCCCAGGCGGTACACCGCCGCTATGGCGGCGCGTTTCCTGCAGGAAGGGCGGATTACCGCCGGCCTCGAACACCCGTCGATCGTGCCGGTATACGAAATCGGCCGCAGGGAAAGCGGGAACCTGTATTACACAATGAAACTGGTGCGCGGCCGTTCCTTGTCTCACACCTTGAGCGCGTGCGCCAATCTGGAGGAACGGCTCGCCCTCCTTCCCCATTTCGTCGACCTGTGCGAAGCCATCGCATACGCCCACAGCCGCGGCGTCCTCCATCGCGACATCAAGCCGTCGAATGTGATGATCGGAGAATTCGGCGAGACGGTGGTGCTTGATTGGGGCCTTGCCAAGATCAAGGCCCAGGCCGAGGATCCGCTCGAACAGCAGATTCGCGAGACCCCCAGGTTCTTTGCCGACAAGACAATGCCCTTGCCGGAAACCAGGGCAGGGCAGGCCATAGGCACCCCGGAATACATGCCGCCCGAACAAGTCCAGGGCGCTGCGGAAAAAATCGACGAGCGATCCGACGTATACTCCCTGGGCGTCGTCCTGTATGAATTTCTCACCGGCACCACGCCGTTCCGGTCGGACAGCGTCAGCGAAACCATGCGACGGGTGGTTGTGGAGGTTGCGCAGCCCGCACGCGAAAAGGAAACGGATGCACCCGCCGAACTGGTCAGCATTTGCGAAAAGGCCTTGCGCAAGGCTCCCGAAGAGCGCTACCAGTCAGTTCGGGAGCTGGCGGATGAAGTGAAGCGCTTCCAGACCGGCGCGCTCGTGCAGACCTACCGGTACAGCCTCGGGGAACTTGCTCGCCGGTATTACAAGAGGCACCGGGCCGTGTTAAACGTTGCCGCAGCCGCTGCGGCCGTGGTCCTCGGATTGGCCGTGTTCTCCTACGGCCAGATCTATCAGGCGCGAAACCGCGAACATGACCAGCGTTTGCTTGCCGAAAATGCGCGAGATGCCGCGATTATTGCGGAAGACAAGGCCGAAAAGGCCCGGGAGGAGGCCGAACACACGGCTTATGTCGCGCAGATCCGCCTCCTGGACGCGTATGTGCGCAACCGTAATTTCGCCCGCGCCAACAGACTGGTCTGGGAGATCGCAGAACCGCACCGAAACTGGGAATGGGGTTATCTTCTCGAGCAATGCAATCAGGACCATTTTACGCTTCGAGGGCACCACGGCATCCTGTTTCGCGCCATCATGGACCGACGGGGAAAGCGCATTCTGACGCTCGCGGGCGATCGCACGGCACGCATCTGGGACGCGGACAGCGGTTCACCGATCGTCGAGATCAAAACGCCGTACGCCCTTATCAATGACGGGCAGTTCAGCCCCGACGAATCCTCCGTCGCGCTGGCCCTCTGGGATGGGACCGCACGCCTCTTTGACGCCTTCAGCGGAGAGGAAATAATGACGTTCAAGGGGCACACCGCCTCGGTGAGGTCCGTGCGCTTCTTCCTTGACACCGACTGGCTCCTTACGGCGTCAAACGACGGCACCCTTCGAATCTGGAGCACCACAACCGGAACGCAGATCGACTGTCTCGAAGATCCCGGCAGCGAGATCATGGGGGCTTATCCCAGTCCCGGCCGCACAAGGTTCGTCAGCGCGACCAGCACGGGCATGCTGCGCCTGTGGGACCTGTCTTTGTCCGATGAGCCGCTGCGCTCCATGCCGGGCACTTTGCCGGTATACAGCGCATCCGGGATCCTCATCTGCTTCGTCGACAACGGAGCGGCGGTTGTGTGGGATTCGGGCGCGGACAGCGAGTTGCTGCGGATCGAGCCGGGCACGGCGCAGGTGCTCCGGGTGCGCTTCTCTCCCGACGACAGACGGCTCGTGACCGCCGCCACTGACGGAATTGCCCGCGTGTACGATGTCGAGACAGGCGCTCTCCTCAATTCCTTCAATCACGGTGAAGAAATTGCCGATGCCGTGTTCAGCCCGAACCAGCGGCTTATCCTCCTTCGTTCCGACGCCGGCTTGATTACGGTATGGGACGCCGACAGCGGCGCTCGGATCGCGTCGTTTACCGGCCACGAAGCCGGTATCGCGGCCGCGGTCTTCAGTCCGGACAGCCAGCACGTGATCACGGCATCCAGAGATCACACCGCCCGCGTGTGGGACGTATACAGGCCGTTGACGCACCGCGCGGTGGTTGAGCAATCATCCCCCGCCGTCCGCGTCGCTGTCAGCGGCGACGGAGAACGCTGCGCCGTCGCCACTCAGAGCTGTGTTCTCTCAGTATGCGACGGCCGCACCTTGCAGCCCATGCCTGCTCACTGGTGTTTCTCGCATTTCGGGGCTGCCTCGGTCGCCTTATCCAGCGATGGTGCGCTTCTCGCCGCCCCGCTGGACGGATTCACCGTTTTTGTGCTCGACACGTCCACGGGCAAGGCTCTGTCAACCTACACGGGCCACCGGGGCCGTGTATATGCCACCGCGTTCAGCCCGGATAGCAGCAGCGTGCTCACCGCGAGCCGCGATGGGACGGCGCAGATCTGGGACGCAGGAAACGCCCAGACGCACACCGTGCTCAAAGGCCACTCGAAACCCCTGCGCTGTGCAGCCTTCAGCCCTGACGGCAGCGTAGTGGCCACCGGCGGTGACGACGCTACGATCCACCTCTGGAACGCGCAGACCGGGGCTGAGATTCAGACCCTGAACAAGCACACCGGCAGCGTGAACGCCGTTGCGTTCGACGCGACCGGAAAACGCCTCCTTTCGGCCTCGAACGACGGCACCGTCCTTTGCTGGGACCTGGCGCGCAGGGAGGCGCAAGTACAATTCCTGGGCCACTCGGACCAGGTGGCTTCGGCGCAGTTCAGCCCGAATGGCGAGCGGATCCTGACCGCCTCGTGGGACAAGACCTGCCGAGTGTGGGACGCCGCAACCGGCGACGAACTCCTGTCGTTCGGCACGGGAGAACATCCGTTCCTGGACGCGGCATTCGTGCGTGGCTCGCGCAATGTCCTGACCGCATCCTGGGACGGGTGCGTCACCGCGCACTTCGCCGGCCCGTGGCACCGGGAGCAGCTGGAGGGCAATCCCGGCGATTCGTTTCAGGCGCGGTACGAAGCAGCAAGACCCTCCCGGCTGGAAGAGCGATGGCCCGATCCGGATCAGGCCGCTCCTGGCGCGAAGGCTTTCGTACATACGACCTACAGACGGTATTACGAACGCTTCACACTCCTGTACGACTTGATTCCAGACGAGGATGCGGCGGCCTCCGCCCACGACATGGTCATCACACCCGGTGCGGTGGCGGATGCCGCCAAGCGCCTGTGCCTGCTGCCCGGCGACCAAATCACTCGAATCAACGACACGCGCATCACCGACAGGGCATCCTTCATCGACGCCCTCTCCACGTTTATCCTGGATATGGACGAACCACCGCGTGATAAACTCGAGATCGTCCGTGGCGGAACGCCGGTTGAGCTGAACTATATTTTTTACCCACAGATCGAGATCGAGCAGCCCGTGACCCTGTCGCGCGAAGCCGTCGGTGAATGCATCAACTATCTGGAGGACGTCCTTATACTGGGCATCGAACAACTCCTCCGCGTCAATCAGGATATGAACACTCGTCTCGGTGAGCCGGTATCCGAGCGCGACAGTCTCAACGGGCTGTGGATTCCTCCTGAAACCGGCGACCAGGGGCCCGCTATCCTCGAAATGCTGGGGATCGCCGTGGGAGACCGCATCCTGAGCCTCAACGGGACGCGGATTGAGTCCTTGAGCCAGCTCGAAGAGTTCATCCGTGCCGTCAAGTCCAAATTGGCCACCAATGACCCGATTCGGGTGGACGCCACCATTGAGCGCGGGGAATTCCAAGTCGTTAAATTGACGATTGAAGTGACATAGCGCAGATTGGGGCGCGCAAGCGCCAGCCGTATCCCGTCTCTCGCCCACGGCGTTGAAAGACCGGGTTCAGGAAGCAGCACGAAGCGGGGAGCCGCGTGAAAACGATACGGATTCCGAAAGGAGAGTGTCATGAGTGGGTGGAGCTTCAATATTTTGACGCCGAAATACACGCCGTGGGAGGCAGGGACCTACAAGTTGCGCGCCGGTTGCTGGGAGATCGGGCTGATGTGCCATCTGCTTAATCAATTCAACGACTATAGTCATCTGTACGGGATGAAGGTGGCCCACGAGAAGAAACAGGATGCCCTCGCACGGCTGGCTCAGGGCGTGGAGGCCATTCCGGAGGGCGAACTCTCCAAACAAACTAGGGATGCGATCATTGCGGAGCTGAACAATCTCCGGCAGGCCTTCCTGAAGGCCCACCCCAACAAGACAATGCGCGATCTGTACACTTGGCCCACAGCAGAAGCGGTGGATCCCGAGATTGTTAAAGGGTTCGAGAATATCGAGGCTCTAGTGGCGCAGGACACGGAATCGCAGAAAGACCCGATGACCGGCGGCGCCCGCTTCTCGCGCCCCTGCACTCCGTGCATGCCGTTTCTTGCTGTGCTGAAAAAAGAGCACCCGCCTGTCCCCCCCGAGGCGATGGATGAGCACATTGCCAATGTCGGCGAGCATACGCTCGAAGAACTCTACAAAATGCAGAAAACGTTGGCCAACAAGCCGAAATGGGAGACCGTCTCAAAAGCAAAGAAGAACGGAATCTTCGCACGGCCTGGCGACATAACCGCCTGCCTCGGAAGCGGTTCACCCTCCGATGAGAGAGGCAAGGATCCGGGTAACGACCTCAAATGCATCAACGGGCGCTGCCAGCCACACATTGATACGTTCTGCAGCATCGCCGAGGACGGCGGGTGTTCCGCCATGAGCGATTGAGAGTAATCCAGAGCGCCACATCCAGCACCCGATTTGACAGGGCCGGGCTGCTTTCTTTTACAGTGAGAAAAATCTCCCCGCGGCGCATTCCGCGCCGCAACGGTAAGCTGCTGCACAAAAGCACGGAGAAAACGCATGAAATACGCGACTGGAGTCGCCGCCATCCTGCTGGCCATGACTTTCTTCGGCACTGTCCAGGCCAACGCCGATCCACAGGAAATCTACGTTCGTCTCTTTGGCGATGCGGCACACCTGGAGCCGGACATCCACCGCCAGGTCTGCGAAGACGAACCGGGTAAACGGCACTACATCGACCGCGATCAGGATGGACGGCCGGAGGAAGTGTGGTTCATCGATACCGACCTGCGGCATCCGGAAGCACGGCGGCCGGTCCTCGTGCGCGTCATTGATAGAGACGGCGATCTTCGCATGGGCGACGAGCCGGACTACGACAGCGACCTCTATCTTGCCGATTGGAATGCCGACGGCACCGTGGACGTCGTCATCGAGTACATGGACCTGGACGGAGACAACGACGTCGATGCGATGGCCATGTATTTCCCGCGGGGCGAGGGCGTGATGTGCTGGTACGCCGAAGACATCGGCGACGACAACCTGCTCTGGTACGATGTCGCCTATACCTACGACCAGCGGCTCTGCCAGGGACGGACGCACTTTGGCGGCAACGAACTCTTCTGCGCATTCATTCTGGAGCCGGGCAGCTCCGAATGGCGGCCGCAATGGGAAAACCCCTTTGCCTTCTACGACCATGACCTCGACGGTGTCAGCGAAGAGGTGATCCGTATCGAGGGGCTCGACGATACCGTCAAAAACCTTCGCTACAGTTTCGATGCGGACAAGGATGCGACGTGGGAGCATCCCCGGGATTTCGACGTCTCCATCACGGCACATGCCCCCGAAGGCCTGCGCTTTGAGCCTCAGTATGCCACTCGGCGCACACTGTGCAACCTGCCCACCGGGCCGTTCCTCAATTATTACGCACTGCCCGCCTGGGCGCTGGGGGCTGAATGGGCGACCCGGATGCTTACGTGGGACGAGATCGACCGCAATATCGATCGCGACAGAAGTGAAGATACCGGGGAACGCTGGGAGGGTGTGATCGCCAAAGGGAACGACGCCTTCCCGCAGGTCGGTGGCCCGAGTTCGGGGCCTTTCAATAACCGTTTCGAGCTTGCCAGCTCGCCCGGCCGCATCCGTGTCTATTACGCACCCACCGACCAGCGTATTCATCTCTACGGCGCAGATACGCAATGGCTCGAGGTCGATTTTGATCACGACGGCGTGCCCGATATGCGCTATAGCTACGTAGATTCCAACGGCGACGGCTACATCGACGTCTGGGAGCTGGATGCCGACGCCGACGGCGTCGTGGATGATCGATGGACAATCAATGCGGCCTTCCTGGATCTTGCCTACAACTGGGGTCAAGTTCATGCGATCATGCGCCCATTGCTGGATACCGTCCCGGAGCAGCTGTTTCTTTTCATTGCACGGCTCCGGGAGGCGCTCGCAACGAAGAATGCCGCGCCGGACGATCCGGTCTGCGCACTGCTCGATTCGGGCTTCGCCATCGATACCATCTCGCCTGAATTCCGCAAGGATTTTCTCGAAAGCAATGAATCGCTTCGCTTTTACTTCGATCTGGCCAAAGATCGCCTGATCTTTGCCCTTAAACAGGCGTTCGATGACCCCGCCTTCTGGGAGAAACTGGACGGTCTGCGGGGAGCCGGCGACATCGAGGCCATGAGACAGCTCGTCGAGGAGACGTTTCAGTGCGGCACTCCCTTGCCCGGCTTCGAGTCCTGGCGCACCGAGCGTCTCGCCGCACTGAAATCACCCCGAGTGGCCTGGGCTCAGGATTGGGTGCCGCCGAACATCGGCTGGGAGTCGGAACTGGCCGGGTACCGGGTTTATTGGGGTCAGTTCGACTTCTTCGGCAAACATCAGCCCGCGCTCGTCATGCATACCTTCGGCGGCGGAATAAACTACCATGCCGAACAGCCGTGGGGAATGGACGCGCTCCACGTCAACGAGACCGGCGGACTGGGTGGTGTCACGCTCTATATTAACGGTCAGCCTTATCCGGTCTACAGTCCCGGCGGCAAAGGCCCGATCACCTGGTCGAAGCGCCTCGTAGATATAGACGACGACCGCGTCACTGTTGAGGTGCTGGCGGAAAACGTGGGGCCGGAGGACGCCCCGTGCACGGTCCGGTTCTTCTGCTCCGCTCTGGCTGGCCGGCGCGACTCCCCCATCGAGCTCGTGGTTGAAGGCGGGCCTTCCGGCGCAACCCTTGAAACCGGCCTCGGCATCGTACGGATGCCTCAGGAGACCTTCGCGCTGGACACCGCCTCCGGCGTGATGGGCAGCTGGGGCGTTCAGGGCACCGACATCGGATGGATTGGGCTCGGCGTGGTATTTCCCCCGGAACGGTATCGCCGGGCAGTCGATTCTGACACCGAGCACCAGGTGATCCTCGATGCGAGACCCGGCACGCCGCTCCAGTACCACATTCAGGGAGACTGGCTGCGGGGTCGACGTTTTCCGCGGTCGCCAGTCCTGAGCAACTGGATGGACGACCTTCGGAGAACGGCTCGGCTCGCGAACCTGAAATGACCCGCCGCCACCGGGTCGATTCCCGGAGCCTGGCTGGGGTAGTATGAAGACAACGTTTAGAATGGCCGCCTGCCGGTCCAACCAGACGGTAAAGGATATGACAATGAAACTTCGCGCAATCCTGCTGACAACCGTGGCCTTCGTGGCGCTTACCAGCTACGCCATGGCCCAGGATCCCATCGAGGCGCCACAATGGGTCAGCCTGTTCAACGGCACCGATCTGACCGGGTGGATCAATGTGAACACCGCCGAGGACACCTGGTCTGTGCGAGATGGACTGCTCGTGTGCAAAGGACACCCTATCGGGGTCATGCGCAGCGAAAAACAGTATGAGAATTTTATTCTGCACATCGAGTGGCGGCACATGGAACCGGGCGGCAACTCCGGCGTGTTTGTGTGGAGCGAAGGCACCGTCCCTGAGGGAGCGGAGCTGCCCAAAGGCATTGAGGTGCAGATGCTCGAGCTCGAATGGGTCAATTTGAATAAAAAACCCGACGGCGAACTGCCTCCCATCGCCTACGTGCACGGCGAACTGTTCGGTGCGAACGGCGCCGTCACCATTCCGGACAACCCCCGCGGCAGCCGCAGCAAATCGATCGAAAACCGCTGTAAAGGCAAGGGTGAATGGAATGTCTACGACGTAGTGTGCGTGGATGGCGTTATCAAGCTCGCTGTAAACGGCAAATTCGTCAACGGCATCAGCGGCTCGTCGGTCCGGAAGGGTTACCTGTGCCTGGAATCCGAGGGAGCTGAAATCCACTTCCGCAACATCCGCATTCTGGAGCTGCCGCCCGGCGTCATCACTCCTGAGCAGACCGCGCCGGTCGTGGAACCCTAGTCGCAGAGTCCCGGCGGCTTAGTCCTCGTCCGAAAACCAGTCGGGCGGGAGGTACAGCGACCAGACGTCGTTGCACAGCGGCGGGATCATGCCGCCCGCCACCCAGAGTTTGTCGTCATGCACAAACAACGAGTGCTCGTGGCGTTCCCGCCAGCGGGCGCCCGCTTTCAGAGGCGTCCAAACCGCACCGTCTTTCGAATACCAGACATCGTCCCAGTTTTTTGAGGGATTGTTCGACCATCCGCCGAGCACCCACATGCGGCCGCGGTAAACGGCCGACGAGAACCACAGCCGGGGGTGCCACGGGGCGGCTTCGGTGACGCAGGTCCAGGTTTTGCCGTCTTCGGACATCCACACGTCGTTAAACGCGCTGTAATCCGGCACATAATTACCTCCGCCGAACACATAGAGCTTGCCATCCAGCACGGCCGCCTGGTGGTACGCGCGCGGGGGCCATCCCGCATTGTCCGTCACCTGGACCCAGTGCTCTCCGTCCGAGGAACACCACACATCGTTCTTCAAGCTCGAGGCATCGCCGAAATAGTAGTTCTCGGTCCCCCCCAGCAGCCACATCTTCCCCTGAAACTCGACCAGCGCTGCCGCACACCGCGGCGACCAGCCTGCCGCGGCCGTAGCCTGCTGCCAGTTCGCCCCGTCAATGGACCACCATACCTCGTTGGAGGCCGAATGCCCCGGCAGACGCCCGTTGTACCATCCGCCCATGAGCCACATCCGGTCGTTGAAAGCGATCGTCATCGGCAAATCGCTGTGAATCCAGGGCGCAGTCTCCAGCACGCGCGTCCAGGTCTTGCCATCGGGCGAGCTCCAGACGTCGCGTGGCGGCGCCTCGTAGGACTGCAGCCATCCCCCCAGGAGCCACAGGCGCCCGTCGTAGACCATCTCCCCTGCCGAATCGCGCGGCGCCCATGCCGCGGCTTCGGTCTCCTGCACCCATTCGGGCTGCGCTTTTTCCGCGAATGCACTCGCCCCAAAGACAAAAACAAGCAGAAACACGCCAACGACTCTCATGTTCGCCCCCATCGCGTTTAGAGTACACGGGTTCGGGTCTGTAGGCCTGATTCTAGTGGATTGAATCAGGCCATTGCACGCTGCTGTACCGCACGCTGGCGGGAGGCGTTTGAATCCCCGTGTGCAACTGGGGATACTGGCGCTGTTACTGGTGCGCATCAAAACTGCCATCTGGCCGCAGTGCAAGGACAGTCAGGATAGTGACCTGGGTCGCCTGATAGCTGTTGTCTCGCCTGTTGCCCGGTGAAAACCAAATATTTTGACTTTTGTCATGCGAGGGCGCGTTTCATGAAATCACCCGTCTTTACCACTGCAAAACCAGGGATCCTCCATCGTCTGCCGTTGCTCGTGATGCTGCTGCTGGCGCCAGCAGCGTCTGCCGACTCCACCGAAGTCTGGACTCGCTGGGAACACCGGCTGGTGAGCGACCGTGCTTATGAGAATCCCTGCGTGGATGTGGAGGTCCGGGTCCTTTACGAGAATGCCGAAGGAGAAACACGCCGCGGCATGGGGTTCTGGGACGGAGAGGACGCCTTTGTCATCAGGCAGGCCTTTCCCCGGCCAGGAGACTGGCGCTGGTCGACCGAATGCTCGGATCCATCCAATCAGGGACTTCAGCAAACGGGCACGGTGCGCGTGGTGCCTGGCAGCGCCCGGAATCCTCTGGTTCGTCATGGCTACCTCCGCGTTTCCGACGACGCCCGCACACTGAGCTATGCCGACGGCACGCCATTTCTCTGGGTCGGCGATACGTGCTGGGCTGCACCGGCCCACAGCACCTTCGAAGAATGGGCGCGTTACCTGGACAGTCGTGCGGCGAAGGGCTACACGGTGCTGCAGACGTCCATCGCACCGGAGTGGGCATTGAAGCATTCGCGGCGAGGCATTCCGCCCTTTTTGTCAAGACTGCCGGACATCTCACAGCCCAATCCCGCATTCTTCCGGGAGCTGGACCGCATGTTCGATATGGCCAACGACCAGGGATTCGTCGTGATGCTGTGCGGCCTGATGGAGACGCCCTATGAATACCCGCCTGCCGGCGATATCGCGATCTTCAGCCGCTATGTCGCTGCGCGTTATGCCGCCCATGCCCTGATCTTTTCCCCGAGCTTCGACAGCGGCATCCATGAAGCTGAGACCCTGGCTTCTGCGCTTGCGATTCGTGAAGCCGCCCCGGCGAATATGGTCACGATGCACATGGGCACTGGTGTGGGCCCGCATTTTCACGGCGCAGACTGGCTCGCCTTCGATATGTACCAGAGCGGGCACAATGGCGGCAATACAGGCAAGCAATCGGCGCTGGCCGTGAGAATGCCCGAGGAGATTCTCGCGCTGACCCCGCGAAAACCCATCATCAACGGGGAAGCCATTTATGAAGGGGAATTGGGCGGCGCCTATGGCGTTCGCAGGACCGCATGGCTGAGCGTCCTGTCCGGTGCGGTTGGCTATACCGCCGGCATCAACGAAGTTTACCAGTGGAAACCCAATGTGCTGACCATGATGGACGTGCCATCCAGCGAGCAGATCGCGGTGTTTGCCGCCTTTTTGAAGGCTCTTCCCTGGTGGCGTCTCAAGCCCGAACCCCGGCGCATCCTGAACCAGCCGGATGCGGACAGCTGGCTCATGGCCTTCGCTCTGAGCCAGGAGCGCAGCTTCGGTATCGCATATCTCCCCGCGCACGAACCCGTCGAGCTCGACCTGTCCGAATGCGCATCCGATTACGACACACTCTGGATCCAGGCCTGCACGGGGCGCACGTTCGACGGTCCCCGCGTGGAATCCACTCCGGACGTTGTGCTCCAGCCGCCAAGACCCGGAGACTGGGTGCTGCTGCTGTCGGCACCGAACTCCCCTTTCGTCACAGACGTGCGCGAAGCGCTTAAAAAAGTCGAATTCACAAAGCAATCCACGACAGCGTCGGCCACATTTTGTGAAGACGCCCCGCTCGATGGCCTGGTTCGCAAGAGTCCGAACGACGGCGCGTTCGAGTATGCAACCCACGATGGCGTCCGCTGCATCGTCAACGACAACCCCGAGCGCAACGCCTACCTGTATGTTGATCTCGACGACCGCCTGGCCTTTCGTGCCAAGCTTAAGTCCATGGACGTGCGCGTGACGCTCAGGTCGGATGAACCGCTCGACGGTGTCCAGCTTCAATACGATGCCGAGGGTCCTTACGACGCGGCCCACATGTATCGCCCTGTGCCGCCGCACCGTCAGTCCACGAAAGACGGCTGGACGCAGCTTGAGTTTGTTGCAGAATCTCCATACTGCGGGAACAGGCAAAACAGCGGCGCCGATTTTCGCGTCTATCTGGCCGGACACCGGTGCTGCGTGGCGTCCATCGAGGTCACTTTGAACGAGGACTGAAGTGCGGCGCTCCAGAGCGGTGCGCGTGTCTGGCGCTGCGCCGGCCTGGCCGGACTAACACCTTTTCGTCCGCTGGGAGACTTGATAAGTATCAGGCGCCGGGGCATAGTGGAAGAGCTGGCGCGTATCGCTAGATAGGCCCTCGTTCCAACACAGGAGGTTCGAATCGTGCTGTCCACTCTGCTTTGCATCGCTGCCCTGAGCTCCTGGTCCACCGCGGCGCCTGAAGTCCCGTTTCACCTGGTCGTGGCTCCGGTAGGGCCGGATAATCCGCGCAACAGCGAGGCCGCCATCATTCCTCTTAACGACGGTTCGCTCTTGCTCGGCTGGACCGAGTTCTACGCCGGTGACGGCGCAGACCACGGTCCCGCGCGTATCTCTGGAAAACGCTCCAAGGACGGCGGCCGCACCTGGGGCGACAAGGTGACCCTGGTCGAAAATGACGGCGGCTGCAACGTTATGGAGGTCAATTTCCTGCGCCTGCGTGACCAGCGTATCGCCCTCTTTTATCTTCAGAAAAATTCCGAGAATGTGGACTGCCGCGTCATGATGCGCACGTCCAGCGACGAAGGTGAGACCTGGATCAACCCCAAACAGCTCAGCCCCGATGGAAAATACACCGGGCTCACCAACGGCCGCGCGCTCCGGCTGGCATCCGGCCGCATCCTCCTGGAAGCCTGGGGAGATAACGACAGCTATTGCTATCTCTCAGACGATGACGGCGAAACCTGGCGGGAATCGCAGCGGGTCAGGCCGGGAAACGGCTGCTGGGAACCCGCCTGCATCGAACTTAAGGACGGCCGGGTGCTTATGCTGATGCGCACCCAGCTCGGCGGGCAGTATCAGAGCTTTTCTTCCGATGGCGGCGAGACCTGGAGCGAGCCCGAGCCCACGGTATTGGTCGGTTCCGCTGCGCCCGTCGCTATCACCCGCATTCCCACGACCGGCCACCTGCTCGCCATCTGGAATCACGACCCGGGGAAATCAAACCGGAACCCGCTCACCGCGGCCATCTCGAAGGACGAGGCAAAGACCTGGGAGGCGTTCCGCAACATCGAGGAAGCCCCCGGCGACGCCTGGGCCTACCCCGCAGTGACGTGGATCGATGATCTGGCGTACCTCACCTATTTCAATTGCACCGGCGGGTTGTCGCTTCAGCTGAAAATCCTGCCGGCAGCCTGGTTTTACGAATAAGTGTTGACAGCAATCCCATCGGTGAAGAAGGTGTGACTATGAAGACTACACGACGTGAAGCATTGCTGGCAGCGGCAGCGGGCGCCGCGGGTCTCCACGCGGGCGTTCCGCATGCGGCGGAAACCCAGTCCGCATCCGAAACCGTGGCTTCTACCCTTCCCATGCCTCCGCTCGACTACGGGCTCTCCTTCGTCTGCAACACCCTGCCGGCCAACGCCGTGCGGTTCTGGATCGAAAGCCGCACCCGGCTCATCGACGACGCCACTGGCGCCTGGACCGATTATTACCAGTGCGCATCCTGCAAAAGCGAGCATACTTTTGCTGAAAAAGACCTGTTCCACGAGGACAATTACGATTTTCTCCCCATTTTTGGCGATGGACGTTACCTGGTTTTCCGGCGGCCTGCCCGGCTCAGCGATGGCTACCGCCGGATCCACACCGTAGAGGAGCTGTGGGGAGAGCCCCGGCTTCACCTCCAGTACGCGCCAGCCGTGACCGTGCTCGAGACCTGGGAGCAGATTCAGAGCGCCACTGCCGCAGCCATCCCCATCGTGACGCAGACCATGTTGAGGAACGAGGAAACCGGCCTCCGGGCCATTATCGAGTGCCCGACGAAGACCATGAACGTCAGCCTGGAAAAACGCCTCTACCAGGTCGATACCGGCCCCATCGCGTACCCGGATCTTTCAAAACGGTACGATCCGCCCATTGATTGCTTCAGCCTCGCGTTCATCGCGTTTAACGCGCCCGGATTTGCGGATTTTGTTGTCGAACAGCCCACGCCCGTGCTTGTCGACGGCGAGGAAACGGCGCAGGTGTACCACTTCTCCAGTCCGTTCAGCATGCCCGCACAAAACCAGCTCTTCGCGCTCGGAAAACTGTGATCCGCGGGCAGTTTCCGCCAACACGACCGATGGCACTTTACCCGCGGGACGCGGTTTTCGGTTTAGCGGGAAGCGCCTCCACAAACGCATCGCTCAGCGCGTAATCGATCATGGCATCCAGCAGGTAGGCGCCTTCCGGGGTATCCGCGAGCAGGTCGACGCCACGCGTTATCAGCATCTGCTGCCCCGCATCGTCCTGCTTCTGGCAGATGTAGGTGAAGTACTGCTTCTGTCCTTCTCCCACCGCCAGATGGGTGAATTCGCCGTATTCCGGCGACAGAGGCAGCGGCAATCCCTGCTTGATCAAGCGGAACCACAGCGGCGTCAGCCTCCCGTTATGTGGAAAATCCCCGAACACGGGATGGTCGGCAAACACGGTGCCCAACTGATTGCCCAGCCACCACCATCCCAGACGCACGTTGGGATTGCCTTCGGCCGGGCCGATCATCAGCCCGCGCGTCCCCTGAGTCGCCGCCTCCAGCAGCGCGGGGTGATCCCAGGACCCGACGATGAGTCTTGCCGACTCGCTCTCGGGCGTGCCGGCCACGGTGATGCCTGGATAGCGCGCCGCAAGCACCTCATACAGATCCTCCGTCACCGCGAGTCCTTTCCCCCCGCGGCCCGCGCGTTTCGGGAAAAACCACAGATCCCAGGCGTTGGAAATCTCCAATCCCTCAAGCCGGACTTCCAAAACCGCCTGAACGGGCGCGTCCAGTTCGGGAACATTGAACTCACAAGCGCCAACATCCAATACCGAGCCGGGCGCCGCGTCGAACGGCCCCGCCGACCCGGAAGCCAGCGTCTTGCCCTCCGCGCTCACGGCCCACTGGAGACGCACCTGTGCCAGCGGTATGGCATCGAAATGCGATATGCGGAAGGCAGCCGTGCACGCATCGCCCGAGGCAGCGATGGCGCTCTCTGGCTGCAGGTTCGCCAGGACAGCCGTGGGGCCGTTGAAGCGACGGAATTCTTCCGGGGTCAGGCCGCCTTGCTTCACTTCCCAGAAGGCGTTCAGATAGCCCTGCCCGGTGTACGTACCCTCCTGAGGCACCATGACGTCCACGATCGTCCAGTAGGAATATCCGTCACAGGCGGGATCCATCCGGGCCTGTTCCAGGCCCTGTTTTTGATAGTAGGCCTGGAGTCCGTGAGCCGCGTCGAGACAGGCATCGCCCCAGGCACGGTCCAGCCCGGCCGCCTGCAGCGATTCCTCATAGGCCTCCAGGCTGCGTGGCGCGGGTATCGCTCCCGTGAATTTCGGCGCAATGCGCGGATCCATTTTGATTCCGAGATTCAGGTACTCGTGAGAAATGAACGGGACGCCCAAGTCTTCAAAGGTTCCCGGCGCCCACGGGACGATAGATGACGCCAGTCCGTAGCCATTGGGCGAATAGTAATCGGAATTCTCCGGCGTATTGGCGCCGCCGTCCTGATGTTGAAAAATGCGGTCCGGATCCGTGCTTTTGGCCCACTGGTAGACAGCAATGTCCAGCGGGCTGCCCAAATGCCCCTCATTCCCGGTCGAATACGAGGCAAAAGACACATAGCGCCGGAAATGCCGGTACAGCTCCTGAATATCGCGCAGGGGGTCGAATTCAAACCCTTCCGTCGTGATGTCGTGGTAATACGGCAATTCCGGCTGAATCATCACGCCGAATTCGTCGGCGGCCTCGAAAAACTCCGGGATCTCGCAGTGGGTGTGATGCCGGACATAATTGAACCCGGCCCGGTGCGCAATGGCCAGATGCTGGCGGTGTTCCTCCGTGTCTGGCGGGGAAATCAGCGTCATCGGGTAGACGTAATCGTCGCCATACCCCCGCAGAAAATAGGGTTGCCCGTTGAGATAAAACTGTTCGCCCCGCACCTCGAGCTTTTTGATCCCAAACCGCTCGGTCCAGCCGTGCACGGGGGTCTCGCCGGAAATCAGCGTCACATCGGCCAGGTAGAGGTTCGGCGTCTCAGGGGTCCACGGCCGCAGGACCGACAACGGCACCTCGCAGACCCTATCCGCGCCGCCGTTCTCATCCAGCATTATCTGTTCTGTCAGCGACCCCGCGTGCGTGCCGTCCAGGGTTGTAATGCCGATTTTGAGGGCGAGCGCGCTGGCATCGGCTTTGTCCGCGCTGCGTATGCTGACGTGCACCTGGGCCGTTTTCTGGTCGATATCGCCCCGCACCCAGACATCGTCCACCCAGGTGGACGGCGTAGCCTCCAGCTCAATATCACGATAGATCCCGCCAAACCGGTGAAACGCGGCCATGCACCCCTTCCGGCTGGGCGAATCGTTGCGGACGGTCGCCACAATTTCCGCGGCAGCGCCCGCTGCGACCAGGTCGGTGATGTCGTACTTATACGTGCCGCAATAGGTGTTCAGATGGGCGACGCGCTGCTGATTCACCCAGAACCAGGCCTCCGACCGCACCCCGCCCACTTTCAGCCAGATCCGTTTTCCTGCCCAGTCCGCTGGGATCTCGACCGTGCGCCGGTACCGCGCCGTGCCCATATATACGTGGTTCAGGGGCCGGGGAATACAATCGAACGGCAGATCCCACGGTAAGCTCATCCCGGGTTCACCAACTCCCTGCGCCTCCCAGCATCCGGGCACCTGGATCTTCCGGACGCCGTTCCAATCGGGCTCATTCCATCCCGGCCCTTTCCCCATGCGGTGGCGGCCCATCAGGCGCGGATCCACTACGAAGTCCCATTCCCCGCGTAACGAGATGACTTCCTGGAGAGGTGATGTTGTCACGGGGTTCACCACGGCTGGTGACGCCGGGCAAAGCCCCCAATGGTCCACCAGCTCGCCTCCCGCCTGCCAGGCTGCCAACGCGAAAACTCCCACAAGGCCCAGGCATTTCAATAGACGCATTGCCGCATTTCTCCTGCTTTTTCAAGAAACGGTCCCGGATCTGTTTCGAGTATACACAGGCGGGTACGGGATAGCATCCCGCAGCTTCCGCAGCGTCTCGTGAACAAAAGGGTCCGTGGCATCGCTGACGCCATGCCACGGACCCCATTCCCTCTCGATCTGCCGACGATTAACTTTTTCGGCCGCTAATTGGCGCTGACCCGGCGGCTCATCCGTTTGCGGAGCAGCAGAAAACCGCCCACGCCCAACACGGCCAGCAGGTCGCCGCTGATGCCTCCGGACGGCATCTTCGCAGGCGAGACGTCCGCGGTGCGTTTACGCAATTGCACCACGCCACCGTGCCGAACCGTGAACTCGATGTAGACGCCGTCGGCGTTCACAACGCGTACGGAGCCCGGCTCAAGCCATCCGGCCACGCTGTTACCCGTGACCCATTCCGCCCGGCCACCGTCTGCAAAGAGATACGCCGGCTCCAGGCCATTGGGATCCACACCCGCGGGTACCGGAAGCTGCACGACGACGGGCTCCAGATACACCCTGTCGGGGGCAATCTCGTATGCGGTTCCCACGAACTCCGCGTGCCGTGCGGACGCTGCGCTGGCATCCGCAACCACGGCCTCGCCGTCATATACGTCTTCCTTCACGCAGAACTCGTACATGAACGGGCCGATTACGTCTCCGGATACCGTCACGGCACCTGCCGTAAACACGACCACTTCGCCATCAGACCAGGCGGTTTCCGGCTGGAACACCACCCAGCCGTCGGTCCCCGCCGCATCCAGCGTTTGCCACGTTACGTCTTCCGACGCCGCATCGCCCCAATACACCGCGCCCCACACCGACGCTTCATCGATAGTGTCGTTGCAGCGCAGGCGGATGGCCAGCGGGGTCAGCGGACCAGTTTCGCGCAATCCGGCTTCGTCCACCGCCGATGGAAGCACCGGCTCATAGACTTGCACATCCGCGAACGGCAGCAGCGCTTTCGTGATCCGCGGGCATCCACCGGTGCCGCCTTTGGACCTGTACGTGCCCGACACCTGGGCGGTCTGATTTGCCACGACGGTTACATTCGCTGACGCCGGCTTTTGCCATTTCGTGACATCCTTGAACTCGACGGTATAGGGGCCGGCCGGGAGCCCGTCCTCTGTCACGCCGCTGTCCTTCCAGGCCGCCGTTCCGGTACGCCTCCACTGGGCGCCGGCTTTCACGGCCGCGTCAGGCGCAAGCGTCACACGCAACGAGCCTGTTGCAACCATCTCGGCGTAGATCGCGGCGGCTGCCGTGGTTTGGCCCGCCGTGATCGTGACCGTCTGGGCCGGGGGAGCGGTCCAGCCCGCGATGGACTTAAATTCAACGGTATAGAGTCCCGCCAGAATGCCGGTCTCGGTGCTGCCGCTGTTGAACCAGGTTCGCGTACCCTGGCGGCGCCACTGCGCCCCTGCCGCAACCGCGCCGGCCGGCGAGAGGGTTACCGTCAGCGAACCCTGTGTCGGGACCGAAACGTAGGTGCCTGTCGCGAGTGCCGTCTCGTTGCTGACGATCGCGACATTCTGGTCCTCCGGCGTGGCCCAGCCTGTCACATCGCTGAACTCGACCACGTAGCTTCCCGGAGTGATGCCGGTTTCGGTAGCGCCGCTCGGCAACCAGTCTGAGCCCTTGCTCATCTTGAACGAAACCGGGAGCGCCTGCACGTTCTCCAGCATCTGCTCGCCATCCGTTACCGCGAGGTTCTGTATCAGCAGATGCACCGACCCGCCTTCGGCTGCATTGCAGTCAAAGCGCAGCGTGGCAAGCTGGAACGGATTCTCCGAATCAGCGGGATCCCCATCCGGGCGCACATTGTCGCCGGTGGTGATCTGATTCCCATGGACCGGATCGGTGAAGATCAGCCGCAAGCGGCCCGCGTTCGGGCCGTCCGGCTCGGCCACCGTAACCGTGTGTCCGTACCACGCCGCCAGCTTCTCCGAGACCTCCACACCCGGGAACTGGCCGGCATCCGCATCCTCACCCTCAGCTCCGCCCGGGAGAGACAGGAGCGCCGGGTCATAGACTACATCCAGCGCGAAAGCTGCCGGAGCGCTTCCGCCCGCAAACAGGCCGTTTGCGTCGAAGAGATCCTGCGACAGCACATCATCGCCCCGGAACAGCAGCAATGGCACGTCGAGCGCCGTACCATCCAGCACCGGCGTGCCGAGACGGAACACGTTGCCCGACTCCGCCTGTGCGCCTTCCTTCGGCGCCACAGAGTCCACACGCCGCCACATGGCGCCATCATCGCGCGCGCCCTGCGGCTCGATGAACACCTGCAGCATGCCCGTGGTCATCGTATAGGTGCCCGCCGCGTTGGCCGTTTGCTCCGGCGCAACGATCACGAAGGCATCGGCAGGTTCTACCCAGCCGGGCACCGGTTTGAATTCAACCAGGTGCTCGCCTTCATCCACACCCGCTTCGACTACTCCGCTGTTGTGCCACGCGAGCGTGCCCACCCGGCGCCACTGTGCTCCGGCCATCCGGGCGCCGACCGGCTGAATGGTGACTTGCAGCGAACCCTGCTTGATGATCTTGATGTACGCAGCAGTGGCGACCGCCACCTGATTCTCGGTGACGGCCACACTCTGAGCGGGCGGGGACTGCCAATCCGCGACCGCCTTAAACTCGATCGAATACGGCCCGACAGGCAAGTCGCTTTCCGTGGCGCCACTGTTCAGCCAGGCTCCTGTGCCGGCACGGCGCCATTTCGCGCCTTTCGACACCGCTTCCGCCGGGCTGATCAACACTTGCAGCGAACCGTACTTGATCTCTTCATAGGTGCCCGTGAGCAGCGTAGTCTGCTCGCTCGCGATGGTCACCGGCTGGCTTGCCGGCGCGCGCCACCGGTTGATGGGCTTGAATTCTACTGTGTACGACCCGGTAAATATGCCGCTTTCGATAAACCCGCTGTTCCGCCACGTGGTTTGACCCACCCGGCGCCATTGTGCGCCCGCGGAGGCCGCGCCGGCCGGTGCGATATTCACCTGCAGCGAACCTATCTGGCGATACGTACCGTTTACCTGAGCAGTCTTCGATTTCAGCACCTCTACAATCACGTTCTCAGGCGCCAGCCAGGTCGGCACCGCCTTGAACTCAATCGCATAGGTGCCTACTGGCACGCCCGTTTCCGTGTCGCCGCTGTTGAACCAGGTCGTTGTACCCAGCCGGCGCCACTGTGCCCCCGCCGAGGCCGCGCCCGGAGGCGTAATCAGCGCTGTGATCGCGCCGACCCGCATGTAGCGGCCGTGTACCGCCACATCGTCCAGATTCCACCCGCAGAACCGGTCCGTCGCATCCGTCGGGCCGAGGCCCCAGCGTATCCATACGGTTGGCTTGCTGTCGGCATAGTCGGAAATATCGTAGGACACCAGTGCCCAGGTTCCCGCGTCTCCATCCGTAATGTCCACGTCCGGCGGGTTATGCCATACCTGGTGCCAGGTAGTATTGTTGCTGCTGATCTCGATCATCGCGTTGTCCGTCCGTTCGACACCCAGCCAGCGCCGAAACGTCAGGCTCAAATCGACGAAATCTTCACAATTGATCGGACCAAGCGTCGCATATTCCGTCGTGGTCATCCCGTTGGCGTAGTTGCCGCTCAGGTTGTAGCCGAGCACCGATTCGCCCGTGTAGCCGGACGTCGGATCCGGATTGCTGACGTTGCCCGAGCCGCCTTCTCCTCCGCCTTTGCCCAACGGCTTGCCCCACGCCCATCCGCCTCCCAGGGTCCAGCCGGGATTGGTGTCCATGGTGGTGTTGTACACCACGCGCATGATGCGGAAATCGGCGTCGCTCTCATCGCGATGCGCCGCTGTGCTCCAGCTCGATCCGCCGCTGAACACGCGGACCCGATAGTCTGCGCCTGGCGTGAAATCGATCGGCAACGGCCAGTTGTACATACTCCGGCCGTCCGCGTCGGGGTCTCCGTCATGTGGGATGCCGCTGGCGATCGTTTCAACAACCACATAATTCATCGCACCTGAATCCCAGCGGACAAGCTCAATGCCGACCGGCTCGGCGCTATTGGTCGCCCAGACGATCGGAACGGTCAGATCCAGGTTTGGCTGCCAGACTTCCCCGCCATTGGGAGACACCACCTCGATGTAGCCGTCGACATTCAAGGTCACGGTTGTGCTCTGCGGCGAATTCAAGGCCCCCGGTGAGGCGACCGTCACGATTCCCGTGTGAATACCCGCAGGCAACACCGGCGGTTTCTGGCTGGCGTCGCTGGGTTCGATGGTGAGAGGAAAGCTGTCCTGCATGCCTCCTACACACAGCCCGGATGTGACGTAGGGGGTAAGCCAATTCCAGGGCGAGCCTGCGCAGCTGCTCGTCACGGTATATTTCATGGAGCTGCCGCCCATGTTCGTCACCTTGACCAGGCGGTCGGTGGATACCTCGTTTGGCTTCAGGGTCAGCGACATGGCGCCCGGCGTGACGAGCAATTCCGGACGCGCCTCAACGGTCAGGGTTACGCTAATGTGCAGCGGGGTGGCCGGCACCTGGTCGGGCGCAAACACCGTGACCGTTCCCGTATGCGTGCCCGGCGCCAGGTTGGTGGCATCAAAGGAAATCTGGAAATTTTCCCCTCCCAGCTTCGGCTGGGCGTAGCCCGACCCGGGGGAGACGAGCAGCCAGGGCTGATCGCTCGTAACCGTGAAATAGAGTGTGCCCTGGCCGCCTGAATTGAATACCCGGAAATGCTGGTTCGGCGGGTTCTGGCCCCAGTTGCACCGCGCCCGTATGGTCGAACAGGTCGTTGTAATCTTGGGCTGACCCATGACCCCCAGTATCATCCAGTCCGCTGACTGGGAGGGGTTGACACCGGCAATGAAGGGCATGTAATGGCCCTGCTCGCCAAAGGTGCTGAGCACCATTTTCGAAATGACCGTCCGGCCTTTCGAAAAATCCTCCCGGTCCCAGAAGCACAGATCGGGGTGACTCAAATCGACCTTGTCCGGATCATTGGGGTCTGTTTCCCCAAACATGAGGCTGTTGGGCAGAGGCGGGTAGGAATACAGCGGATTCGCTCCGTGCTCCGCGTAAAACGTATCGTTCGCATCCGGCCGGGGGTTGGGATCCGCATACCACGGGTCTTCAGAGCCAGGCTCTGCTTCCACAACGAACGCGTAATATGGCGTTCTGAACAATTCCTCTTCCTCGACCATCGGATCCTGGATCGAGCTGTACATATTGCTGCCGTTTCGATCGATATGCCAGACCACCAGGCCGCGGCCGGGCGCGCAGGGACCGGCCCCCCCATACGGGCCCTCATATCCGGTGTTGTTCCGGTTCTCCAGGAGGAAGAATTCATTTGGCCGGTCCGGGTTCGTGTAGGCGTAGAAGCGGTTCCGGTCGGCCTGCAACAGCCCATACTGCGGGGTGCCGTTATACGGCAACTGCACGATCTCTGCCCACCCTGCATTGGATTTCAAAATGGGTGAAAAACTGGGTGGGTGTTTTCCTCCCCCACCACACATCAGGCAATATTCGCCGACGAGTGACCCGGAAACGCCCAGATATGCGGCTGTATACGAATAGAGGTCCGGGAACCCGCAGATCATGTGGCCATTTTCGTGGCAGAATGTGCCCAGCGCCAACTCGCCGCCCATAGCGGTCATCTGATAATTGCCCGCCGAGTGCGGCCACAGACCGCGCCTCCAGCCGGACAGGCAGTTACCCGCATAAAAGACATTCACCGCGGGATACGCGTTAACATCGTAGCCCTGTTGCGACAGAATGCTCCGGGCCTCCGAAAGGAGTTCCCCCGGTTTCGAGCTGTTAATCGAATTGTCGTCGTAATAGATTTTCGGATGCGGCATCCGAATCCAGGGGGTAACGACATTGACATAGTTGAGCAAGCCATTCGATTGAATGTGGAAATACTCGTTCACCGAGCACGCGTTACCAAATTCGGTGTAGTCTGAGGGCTGGTTCAGAAACCGCTCCACTTGCGCCTGAGATATGGTCGCTACGTCATCGGGGAAATCCACCAGAATACACAGGCCAATGATCGTACCTGTCGCCGCTTTTGGCTGGACTTCATACGGGATTCCGGTGCCCGCCAGATAGTCCCGGGCGGCGTTGGTCAATGCCTCCCGCTCGGCTTTCACACGCGATATGATGACATCATAAGGCAGCGTCGCATTGGGTTACGCCGCTCCGGCCGAGATCGCCAGCGCCTTGTTGGTTTCTGGCGCCGATTTTGCAAGCGTGGTCACCGGAACGCCTGTTGAGACGAAGGAACGCCCATCGGCTGAAAGCCTGGCATAACACCAGAACCCCGTGGCTTCATCCAGAACCACTTCGCGCCCTTCATCCGCTGTACGCTGGTAGGCAAAAAATTCGTCGCCGTACAGCCTCACTTCGAAGGTCGAACCGTCCGGCTGACGATACGTAAACACCTCGTCGCCGAAATACGGCACGGCCCAGGCCCCTGGCGCCATTATCAAAAGGAAGATCGCCAGCAGCCAGACCGCCCGGTTTCGCCCCGGAACACTTACGTACGGAGTATTGCACGATGCGAGCTTACACATTACCGATGTTCCCTTCTGTTGGATTACGGCCTGATTATTGCCTGCCCCGAAAAATGTGCAACTTCCAAACACTTCGTACCTAGCCACATTCGCATTTTAAGCACACTAGCAGAGGCCCTGAATTCTGTCAACAGATTGGTGCCTTGCACAGCAAAATGAAACAGCTATTGCCCGGAAAATCCCGCAAAAAAAATCGAAACTCTTGCACAGACTCCCCGGTTGTCCCTCATACCCGACAAGTCGGTGCATTGTCTCGCGCAGGACCACTCTCGCACAGCCCATTGGAAGCTCGCACTATCAAAGAGCCTTCCCTATGTCATAGCGTACAAAAATCTGGGGTTATCGTGAATTTCCGGCCTGGCTGAAGGAGGTTTCACGTAGCGATTAGCGAGCCAGGTTTTTTGGGCGGTCTGCGGGGGAGCAGCGCAGCGGCAAACGCAGAAACCGAGGTCGTTTCCCGGCACATGGAAGGCAGGACAGGCCCTTCAGTTAGATAGGCGACGAAAGCAGACTCGGAAATCCCGTAAGGCGAATGGCCCGGGGATCTGCGCCGATGGCATCCTGTTTCAGGGTATCGATTATTTATTTGGGGACAACCCAGAGCCAGCGTCCGGATTCTTTACCCGTCACTTCAAATACGAGCGCCCCGGCGTCCCACTGGGAGGGGACCTCGTGTCCGCGGCTGCCCGGCGTGGGTCCTTGCGCCACGATGGTCAACTCATCCGGCAGATCGCCTTTTGGTATCCGCAGGAGCCCCTGGCCATGAGCCATGATCTGAAGCAACGCCCCGCCGTCAACCTGGCGCTCTTCAGATACGGGCGCCCATGCAACTTGCCAGAAGGGGGCATCCGCAAACTGGAACTGGCGGCCGTCGATGGTGACTTCCCGGGCCTGCGATCCGGCAAACGCGATCAACTCACCGCGCTCATTCACACGGAACGCCATGGCCTGTTTGCCTTCGTACTCCACTTCATGGCCATTCACCTGGAACCTCTCCAGGCGGATCGTGTCGTCCGGCAGGGGACGCTGTTCCATGTAGGCGTTGTCTTCCTCTTCCTTTCGAGCAAAACCGCCCGGCCACCCCTCTTCAAAAGTACGGAAATGCCGCGCTATCGCCACGGCGCCGTTTGGAAAACGGCAGGCAAGATACTCTGTGGTGCGCGACAGGTATTCCGTATTGTCGTTTACGCCCGAAAACGCTCCGGTGGGTGGATAGGCGCCCAGAGCCGTCAAGACGCCGAACCAGTTGCGTGTCTCATAACCCAGGCTTTGCGACTGATCATCTCGAGGACGGTAGCCCAGAAAGGCTGCCATTCCTCCGCCCTCGCCGGCACGTACCGTTCCCACAACCCGGCCTGCCACCCGCGCCGCCGCGCTGGTCCCTGCTTGCGGCTCAACCGGATAGATGCGGTCTACCAGAAAGTCCGTCAGAATTTCCTGCGCTTCGACGCCATCCAGACTGCCTTCAAACTCAACCCGGCGTCCCGGTGCAAGCAAGCCTTCATCGAAGTCGGGCGCATACGCGACGCCGAACAGGTCCTGCCAGGCCTCCAGCGCGTTGTCCTCTTCATACGTCAGCACCGGAGGCGGTCCGGACCACACCACGCGCCCCCCGGTAGCGACCAAGGCCCCGGCCATTTCGAGCAGTGCTTTGGCGGGAAACGGTTCGAACAACGCCACGAGCGTCGAGAAACGCCGGCCGGCCATCTCGATCGCGCCATTGGACACGCGCCCGCGCTCGAGGAGTTTCGCCGCGCTGACGTAGTTGGCGTACCCGTATTGCGTCATCCAGCTTCCAAACCGTTCATCCACGGCGACCAGATCGAGGGGATACAGCATGAGCACGTCGACGTCCCGGTGCTGCATATCCTCCACCATGCCCCACAGCGGGGAGCCCCCGGTCCCGTAGGTATTGACCAGGCTGGTCCGCCAGGCGCTGATGGGGCCGGGCATGCCCCAGTGGGCCGCATACGCGTACGGCACCTCGTTCAGAATCCCCGTCGAACACGCGAGCGCCATGGCAAAGTAATTGCGGTCCAGCCAACCGCCTTCGGCGTGGTCGTTGCCGTTGCCGGTCAGGAAGTCGCCCCACTTGAAATAGTCGTAGCACGCCGACGCCGCCTGATGCACCGTGCACGACCAGATGAAGTTTGAGGTGTATTCGTACTGCTGAGGCGCCTGTGGCGCCCGCCCGGTATCCCACCGGTCAATGGTCGGGCTTTCCGCCCACGTAGCGTGCGCCCGCGATTCGAGGCGCCGGCCCATCCGTGCCTCGGCATGGCGTTTCGCGGCTGTGAACAAATCCACTACTCCGTCCTGCAGCAGATGGTAATACCGTGCGCGAAACAGCGCTGTCCGGCGGATCTCTTCGGGCGTACCTCCAAAGACATGCATGACGCCTGCCTTGGCACTCAGGTCGGGCGCGAAATCTTCCTGCCCCCGCACGAAATAGACCAGGTATTTCGCAAAATCGCGGTACTCTTCGCCATACGTGCTGGCGTAGGCATTCACCAGGCCGTCACTGACATACCGCAGCGCAAACTCCCCGTGATCGTGGTGGCCAAAATAGGACCAGTCCTGCTGAATATGCATTTCATCCGCGTACAAGCCATTCAACTGAATTCCCGCGTCTGCGTACTGGTCCACCAGCTCTTTCAGGAAAGGCAGGGCGTTCGGGCTGAAATAGTCCATCTCCGGCGTGCGGTAGACCTGCACCACCAGCACCCGGTCGAGCGCACCGATATCCGTACGGCCTTCGCCATGCACCCGGATGCGCTGCGCCAGCGGCGTCTTCGCTCCGTCCCACACATCCACCGAGGCAACGTCCGTAATCTCGACGATCTCATCCGGCTTAACCACGCGGTACGGCGTGCCGCGGATGCCCCGCTCGCGGAACGCAAACACGCGCACCCCTGCATCCGCGATATCGATGGGGCCCTTGTTGTTGGTCCAGCGGGTCTGCCGCCAGAGCTGGACGCTGAACCGGCCAGTCTCGACGTCCCGCAAGCCTTTCCGGTAATGCATCCACTGGCCCGACTCGCCGGTCTCCCGCGCATAGGCGGGCCCGATCTCCAGCGGGCTCAACAGGCTCAATTCCAACCCCAGGCCATACTCCGCCGCGAACGCGCCGATTTTTGCAATATGCCCAACATATTCGTCCATATCGGGCATCAATCGGCGGGGTTTGTCCTGTCCGGGCCGGTATTGGGCGAAAAACTGGTCAAACGCCACAATCAGCGTTCGCAATCCCTGTTTTTGCGTCCGTTCGCAGATCATCCGGAGACTCTCTTCCTGGGGCGCATAACCCGTGGCCAGATTAAGGATTTTATCCGGATCGGACGCGATCGCTTCCAGCTCTTCGTCATTCACCAGGATGATATGCGGGCGTGGCATGAATCCCCAGGGCCCGGGATAGGCCACCAGTTCTCCCCGGTAGACATCATCCGGGACGCCCGCTTCCTCCGCATACGCAGCGACGCAACAGATCGCCGAAAGAAGACCAATCGCCGCCAGGAAAAACACACCTGAACCCCGCCATTCCTGCAACCCGAACATAGGATTCCCCTTTGCATCGAATTCCGCGCTAACAGATTCTCCGCCCATACTATCTGCCCGGCAGCCGCCGCGCAAACGCCCCACTACGCAGACAACACCCACCGCAGCCGAACAGACAGCCCCCTGGGCCCTCTCATCTCGATTTCAACACGGGTCTCCGCGGTTGATCTGTATTCCGTGCTGGCATTGTGGCAAGATGGAACCGGGCATCCACGACAATGCTGTTCATTCAGGGAGGGTATCCGCCATGGACACAAACCGACTCACACGCCGCGAAGCCCTGCGCTCGGGTGCCGCGCTGGCCCTGGTGCCCGGGATAGCCACCTTCACAACCGCCGGACAGTCCGGCGCCCCCGCCCAATGGCCCAAGATTGGCGTATCTACCCTCGGCTTTGGCGACTGCAGCAACCGCGAACTCGCTGAAGAATTCGCCTCGAAAGAGGTGCGCACCATCCAGCTCTTTTTCAACCAGACCGACAACCAGTATTGGGCCTACAACGGCCGAAGCGACGTGTCCGACATCACTCCCGACCGCGCCAAGGCGATCGCGAACGAATACCGGTCCCGGGGTATCGATATCCACAGCATCGGCGTGTACACCAACCTGATCCACCCCGAAGCATCCGAGCGTGCCGCGAACCTCGACTATTTCGAGGCCATGATGCGTATCGGCGCCGAGATGGACGTCCACACCTTTATTACCGAGGCTGGCCATTACCAAACTCAGGACAGCGTTCCCTACCACTTCCAGACCGACACCTGGAACCGGACAGTCGAGACGGTCCGGGAACTCGCAAAACGGGCAGAGGCCTGCAATGCCACCGTGCTCATGGAGCCAACCTTCCTGAGCTTCTTCGCCAGCGCCAAGCGCACCCGCGTTTTCCTCGAAGAAGTGGATTCGCCGCGCATACGCGCTCTGCTGGATCCCGCCAATATTCTCGAGATCAATGATCTCGAAGAGATGTTTGCCCAGCTGAGCCTCTGGATTGACTGCATCCACGCCAAGGATCGCAAGCTCCATGTCGATTTTGGGGTACCGGCAGGCCAGGGCGACATCGACTACCGGAAATTCGCGGCCCTTGCCGCCAAACACACCCCAAACGCCCCGTTGATCCTCGAATACGTGGGAACCAACGATTATCTCCAGGCGCGGGAGGTCCTTCTGAACGCGATACGCAGCCTGGGCGAAGCGTGATCGCGCGGGTTCGGGCCGCACAATCGAAGCTGGTTTCATAGACTGGCCGCCTTGCGTAAGACACGCGGGTAAGGCGGAGAAATCCCGGCGTTCAGGGCAGGGCGCGTCGCTGCGCTTAGCCCGGGAACAATGGCGGTCCGAGGCTATGCGCCGTCCTTCCCCTCGGCATTACCGGTACATACCTGCGCATTCGTGGCGGGCGCCTCGAGCACCTGGGCCAGCGCGTCATAGGTTTCGGCGCCGATGATTTTGGCGGAGACAAAGTGCCCCGGCTCAAGCGCCGTACCGGCCTGAAGCAGCACTGTTCCGTCGACTTCGGGCGCTTCACGGCCGCTCCGGCCAAACCAGAGTCCGCGGTCCGGGTCGTATCCTTCGACCAGCACGCGTTCAACCCCGCCGATGCGCGCGCGGCTCTTTTCCTCGGCAATCTCGGCTTGCGCGGCCATCACGGCCTCCCAGCGCTTCAGACGCACACGCGCTCCCACCTGGCGCGGGGCCTCTGCGGCGGGCGTGCCGGGTTCGCGCGAGTAGGAGAATGCCCCCAGCCAGTCAAAGCGGAGTTCGCGGATGCCCTCGAGCATCCGGCGGTGCTGGGCCGGGGTTTCGCCCGGCAATCCCACAATCATCGTGGTCCGGATCGCGATGCCGGGCAGGGCCTGGCGCAGGCGGGCTACGAGCCGGTGCGGACTGAGGTTGCTCGACGGCCGCCGCATATGGCGCAGGAGGTCTGCGTCAAAATGCTGCAACGGCACGTCGATGTAGGGGACGATCTTCGGCTCTTCCGCCATGACATCGAGCAATTCCCGGGAGATCCCGGCCGGGTAACAGTACATGCACCGTATCCAGAAATCGCCCGGAAAAGCGCACAGTTCGCGAAGCAGAGCGGGAAGGCCGTGCGCATCGCCCAGGTCCCTGCCGTAGACTGAAATGTCCTGCGCCACGAGAACCAGCTCGCGAACACCTGAATCCAGCAGCGTTGCGGCCTCTTCCAGGAGAATGGCGCGTGGAACTGAGCGGAGAGGCCCTTTCATAAGGGGGATGGAACAGAAAGAGCACGCATGATTGCAGCCATCGGCGATCTTGAGGAACGCATACGGCACAGTACCTGCCCGCCGCCGCGGCAGCGGTGAATGAATCTCCACCAGAGGTTCCGGCTGTACCCGGTTCGCGCGCGGGGCGCCGGATGCCACCAGCTTCACGATCTGCTCAAAGCGCCCGACCCCTGCAACGCCGTCGAGCTCGGGTATCGCATCCAGCAATTCCGCGCCATGCCGCTGCGCCAGGCAGCCCGCGGCGTAAAGCCGGGGAGCGCCGTCGCGAGTCTTGACCTCGGCCCACGACAGCAGCGTCTCCACGGACTGCTCCTGGGCGTCCGCGATAAAGCCGCACGTGAGGACCAGTACCGCGTCGAGCCCCGGAGTTCCCGGCTGAGGTTCAAACACGACGCCGCAGCCGCGGGACTCAAAGAGTCCCGCGATGTATTCGTTGTCCACGGTGTTTTTGTCACAACCGAGAGTGATTAAACCAATGTTCATTCGCAAATCCTGCGAGGTCCAGAAAACGCTGTCAAAATGCGGCCGACCGGCTGCCGGAGGGCTGGCTGGGCCTTACAAGTGACGCTGTATCCACTCCAGGGCATCCGCGACATAGACGGATGTCAGCTGGTGATCCCGATCGTACCAGATGACCCGGGTGGTGTCGGGCGGCAGGTACGCTTTGCAGGAAGCCTCGATCTCGGGCTCCGTATAGAATCCGTCCTTGCGGCCCATGAGCATCAGCAACGGCTTTTCCGTGATGCCCCAGGTGTAATCGACCGGTTCCACGGGCGTCCAGGCGGCATTGTAACAGGGAGGTACGCACGCCACTCCCGTTTTAAACCGAGGTTCGAGCGCCAGGAGCAGCATCGTGTTTACACCGCCCATGCTGTAGCCCAAAGCGGCCACGCGCTCCATATCGATGTCGCCCCGGCCTTCGAGATAGTCCAGCGCCCGGCGGCAATCCTTCACGGTCTGAATCACGATTTCCGGGAGGGAGAAATAGCTGCGCCGGGCCGGCGCCGCCGGGTCGTCGCAGGGGTTCACATGGAGGTAGTCTGACTCGTGGGCGCGCTCGCCATGCACCGCCGCATCAAACGCCAGGACGGCATAACCGGCCTCCAGCAGCGCCGTACGCATCTCCGAGCCGCTGATGTAGTTACGCTCCTGCCACCAGTCTTCTTTGCTGCCGCTCCAGCCATGGAGGAGCACCACGAGTGGATAGGGTTTGGAGGCGGCCGCTGGGATTTCAAGGTATCCCGGCACCAGAAACCCCTGCACCCCGCGAAAGACCAGTTTCCACCGCGTCGAATGGTCTCCCTTCTTCTCGAGCACCAGACGCCCGTCCAGCGGGATGTCTTTATCGTACGCAAAGAACGGTTTTCTCGCTTCGAAGGCCTCGCGGCTCACGCGGGGATACGGCGCCGCCTCCTCGCAAAACGCCGCCCAGTGGACCGCGAAGAGCAATCCGCACAACACGAAGATCCGACCCATTTTCATTTAACGCACTCCTTCGTCGCGTCAAGCCATGCCAGCGGAGATCCGCCCCGAGTTGGAGAGCTCCCGCTTCGGCCTTCGAGGAACGGAACCTCCTCATTCGGAGGCGAGTGTTTCGAGAGACTCTGCCGAAAGGCGTCCCTGCAGCGGGCCAAAGACACCGTCCCCCCAACGGACCTGGTCGATGGCAAAACCATCCATGGAGGCCGGTGGGAAGTTCGCCGTTCCCAGGCGCTGGCCGTTCTGACTCACGGCCATACCGCCGGGCGTGATCTCAAATTCGAGTTCGATGGGCGCACCGGTCCATACCATCGGGGCAGTCAAATGACCGGCCAGGTAGAGCCGGTACACCTCCCCATACTCCCGATCCCGGCCGCCCTTGAGAAAGGTAAGGCGCGGCTCGCTGGGCGATCCGTTTTTGTTGGACGTGGATGCCAGCAATCCTTCCCGGTGCGGGATAAGTGCCGTCACGCGCTGGCCCCACAGGTTGTAGACCTTCTCGCCGAGCTGGTTCATCTCCTGTTCGTACGGGGCCTGTATTTCCGGGCGCATCGCCGGATGTTTGAAGAGCCGCCCGGCAAATTCCCAGGTGGAATCGGCATCCTTCAGGCGCCATACCTCGCCCCAGGGCCAGACACCCGCAAAGAGGTCGCCGCGGTACAGGGTCAGGGTCTGCGCCTCCCGTGCGTGGGGGTTGGCTTCTTGCGGGCACGGCGGCCAGCCGTTCAGCTGTTTCAGCTCATCCCCCTCCACTTCAAACAATTCTCCGGAGGGGTACTGGCCCATCAACAGGCGCTCCCGGTAATTGACCATGGCGTAGAGCTGGAAGCTGGTCGTTGGATCGGCCTTTCGAAGCGTAGACCACTGCCCCTGACGGAAGCGGTAGAACCCGCCGTTGTTGGAGCCCACATACACGTCGTTATTCAGCTGTCCATAGGCATACAAAAATTCGCCCGGAGCGGTAAGCGGGAGCACCACCGTTTGGCTCAAGTCCGGCTCCGGCTGAGCCTCCAGATCCCACGGGCATGCGTGGATGGCCGTGCGGCGCTCCGGCGAATCCGCTTCGTACACGTGAAAGAACAGCCATCCCTGCGCATAGTAAAAGGAGCCGGCTGTACCCTGGCTCGCGTCGAAACGAAACGCCTCCCGCCCGTCCACGGTGAGCCGGTTCGAAAAACATTCCAATCGGTGGCTGCCTACATCGAATGCCACGGCTTGCGGCGGATCAGTGGCCGTCCACTGGCCCGCTTCCGTCTCCCAGCGGTGGATGGGCGGCGTGCCCGTGCGGTCCACGGCGTATACGGTGTCGGCGATGTCGAACAGGTAATGGTGGCAACTGTCCGACGGCCGCGGGAACCGCGTGGCCTGTACCGAATCCTGGGCGTGGGGCGGTTTTACATAGAAATGCAGCATATGGCGGCTGGCGCGGTAATACGTGTTGTATGCGCCCAGGAACCCTGCCCCGGCCACCGGTTTTCCGTCCGGGCCCACGGCTTCAAAGAGAGAGCCGAAGTTCTGCCCCTGGTCGACTCCCAAATCAACGGTCAACCTGGCCTTCCATCCCGCCGCTGCGGTGGCGCCGGGGGTGACGTCACGAAGGTACTCTCCCTGAATCACATCGGGCAGGAATTTTTCCAACCCCGCCCAGGCGAAGACCGCCACACCGGGGCAGCCTGCTTTTTCCGCGAGCGAGCGGTACGTCGCAACCTCCGACGCCGATTCGATTGCGCCGTGACTCGTGTGCATTCCCAGCGCGAAGGAGAGGGAAACGGGCGCCCCGGCCTGCTGCGCCAGTTCCACGGAATCGCGAATGCGTTTTTCGAAGACATCGAGGTATTCCTCTCCGTAATTCTTGCGATAGCAGTAGCCGGAGACATTCACGATGTCGATATAGTTGTTGTGTATCCAGTCCGGCCAGCATTGAGCTACGGGGTGATTGAATGGGACGTGCGGACCCCAGGTATAGAGGCCGATCCGGAGCTCAGGCTGCTGTTTCCGGAGCGCCCGATTGATCTCCTCCGCCAGGATGTTGAGCGACTCCTCTTTGAATCGCTGCAGCCGTTCTTTACGGGCCGCCTCCGCCTCATCCGGAGGGCTGGCCGCATCAAAGGCCGCCGCGCTTGCCGGATCCAGCAGCACCTCCTCATTGGGGTAGCGGAGATAGTCGAGCAACACTCCGGCTGGTTGGACATGCGCCACTATTTCCTGAATCATGCCAACCACCCAGGCGCGCGCCTCGGCATGCGCGGGAGAAATCCAGCCCATGGGTTCGCCGGAAGGCTTTCGGAGCGCCCAGTCGGGGTGCGTCTCCAAAATGCCCTGGGGCAGGTCGTAGCCCGAAACCAGCACGCAAATCGCCGGCATCAGGCTCAACCCGCGCGCCTGGGCCTCCCGTGCGAGCAGCCCGAGCGTGTCATCGCCCGCTTTCCCTGCCGGGCGCAGGTAGCGGCTCGGATAATAGGCGCGTCCGCCGGACGTGTTCGCGTAAGGCAGCAGCGTGGTCAATCCGCAGTCGCGGGCATCACTCAGTATCTCCGCAATCCGAGCAGCGCGCGCTTCCAGGGTCACTGCGCCGTCGGCGAACGGCGCCGGGTGCAGGTAGACCGCCCGCAACGGTTCCAACGGGGCCGCGAAGGCCGCTGAACCGGCCGCCAACCCAATCGCAACACACAAAATGGCCGCGAGCCGCACCTGGAAACCAGTCTGTTTTGTGCCGAGGCACCGGCATGTTCTGTTACTCATGCGTCCTCCATTTTCCCCGGGGAAGAGCGAAAAGTGGGTAGCCGCCAGCCGGCAGCCATCTCTGCGCCTTCGCCTCAGGTTATTTGTCTGGAATGCGGAGCATTATATATGAACGGCCGCCACGGTAGCAGGAGTTGCCGGCCATCACGCCGGGGACCGGCACGGAGTTCCCGGGCGGGGGTTGATACCACCTCAACAAGAAGGATAGTATTCCCCCCGGCACGTGAACAAGACATGGTAGGCGGCATAACCCGGGTTCCACCCTGTTTAGCGGACTGATACCCGGATCGTTGGGACTGTGGAGCGAGTTCCACGGTTCCGGGGCGGTTCCAATCCGCATAATTCTATCTCCTGGGAAATAGTACTTGAACGAAACCCGCGCAACTCGATGCATTCGCAACCGAACCGCGCTGTTCCGCTATTTTGGAATTGCGATGGGCGTACTGTGCGGTATCGCGTGCTCAACCGTGCCCAAACCTGAGGCGCGGCTCCCCGCCGAGACGCCGGTTGCTGCTTCAGAGCCGGCCGAGGAAGACGCCGCCAGCACAGAGCCGCTCCGGTGGCATTTCCTTGCCGCGACAGTCAACACGTATCCCAGGCTGGAAAGCGAACGGCTCGTTGATAAATTCTTTAACCGGCCGATGCGGCTGCTGGCCCCTGGTTTTGACGATGTTCGCACTTTCAATGATGTGAGCGACGACGGCCTGATGTGGCCCCCTCATGTCGGTATTGGACGGGTCTTGGGCGACCGGTGGGATGTGTTTTTCGAAGCGGGCTATTCCGCGGGCAAGGTGCGGACGAAAGCCACGGATCCCAGCCTGCTGGTCCTGCCGCTGCATACGGATTTCGAGATCCTGCGGCAGGCGCTCTACGCGGGCGTCGGCGTGGATTACTACCCGTGGCGGACGGTCACGCTCGGGGAATACCACGGGCTCGCGGAACGCTTGCACGCGGCGCGCCCCTTTGTCGGCAGCCGGCTCACCTGGACCTGGGCCCGGTATAATGCCCGGGCCAAGGTTGGCTTTGAACCGTTCGGCACCCTGGTTCGAGTACAGCTCGCCGACGAATGGGTGATCCCCAGCGTGAACCTGTGTATCGGCGCCGACGTGCCGCTGACTCCCAAAAGCCTGGTTACCGTGAATGCCGGATACAATTTTTTCAAAGAACGGGGATACGACTTTGAAGGCCCGGCCTTCACTCTGGGCTGGAAGTATTTTTTCAGATGACAACAGACAACACGCCCAGCAAAAACAGTGCAGATGCCCGGGAGCGAACGTGTCTGATTGACCATCCGCTGACGCTCACGTCGTTCCGGCACTGGATGCGCCTGGTTCGTGCGGGCGGCGGCGTCGACCCATGCTATCGCTGGCGCGCCGCGCAGGTGAGCGCCCTCAGCCCTTTTGGAGCCGTGCTGCGGGCCGCTGAACGTCTGTTCTGGAACAAACGGGCCCGTTCCGTGGCCATTACGCAACCCCCAATCTTTATTCTCGGACACTGGCGCACCGGCACCACGCATTTGCACAACCTGATGTGCTGCGACCCTCAGTTCGGGTTCGTCTCGACGTTTCAAGCGCTTGTCCCGGAATCCTGCCTGCTGCCCTTGAACCCGCTGCAGCCGGTCATTACGTGGTGCGCTCCTACCCATCGGCATATGGACAGGATGCCGCTTGGGCCGAGCCTGCCCCAGGAAGAGGAGTTTGCCCTCTGCAACCTCTGCAGCAGTTCCTTTTATGTCGGCTGGTACTTTCCCAGGCGCATGAACGAGCTTTTTCGGAAGTACGTGCTGTTCGAGGACATATCCGACTCCGAGCGCCTGGAATGGTCGGACCAGTACCTGGACGTCCTGAAAAAAGCGACCGTCCGCGCCAACGGGCGCCCGCTGGTGCTCAAGAACCCCGTCAATACCGGCCGGATTCCCGCCCTTTTGCAGCTTTTTCCCGATGCGAAATTTATCCACGTTTACCGGGACCCGTACGCGGTGTTCAAGTCCACGTTGAACCTTCACCGGGCCACTTTGGATATGATCGCGTTCCAGCAGATCCCGGACAGCGAAATTGAGCGCAATGTCCTGACGTTTTATCGCGACATGATGTTGCGCTACCTCGAGGACAGGACGCTGATACCGGAGGGCAATCTCGCCGAAGTCCGCTTCGAGGATCTCGAACGCGAGCCCATTGAACGCATGGCAGCGATTTATGCCGAGCTGGGATTGTCAGGATGGGATGAGGCCCTGCCGCATGTCACGCGCCACCTGAAATCCCAGGCGGATTACCGGAAAAACCACTTCCCATCCGACCCCGGCGACTCCGAGAAAGTGGAGCAGCACTGGGGATTCGCTCTCGATGCCTGGGGATATCGAAAGCCAGCCTTTTCGGCGTTTCCCGCACAGCCTTCCCCTGCCGAAGAACCCGCATAAACCCATCGGGACTTCGCATCCCATTGAACCCGTGCCGTGATGAGGATTCGGGCCTTCGTATGGCGCAGCATTGACCGCATGGCCAAGTAAAACTAGAATCTCAGGGGATGTGCCGGACTACCCCTGTTTTCCTCAGGGGAAATCCTGGCCCGGATTACGAAGAGGACGCTACCAGCATGGATGACATGAAACGCAGAGAATTTCTGAAGAAAGGGATTGGCGCCGGCATCCTGGCTGGCGGGTCCGTGTTCACGGGAGGATGTCCCGGCCCGGCGCCGTTCATGCCGACGGCACACGCGGCCAGCGTAGCGGCCATTCGCGGCACGAACCTCGCAGACATGGCGCGCGACGCCCTGGATGCCTTTGGCGGCGCCGGCGCTATCGTGAATCCGGGGGAACGCGTTTTCATCAAACCCAACTTTGGCGGGGTGGGCATGGTACGCTACAACCCCATCACCGAAGGCGATTCCACCAAGCCCGAGATTGTCCTGGCCGTCGTAGAAGAGTGCCTCAAGGCCGGGGCCCGGGAAGTGCTGGTCGGCGAAGCCGGGCAGGTCTCCAGATGGAACTGGGGCGACGTCTACACGCTGGATGGCACCCAGACGATGCGCGAGGCCGTCGACCGCCTCAACCGAAGCTACCGCGGCCAGGTCATCTTGTCCTGTCTGAACAGCGAAAGCCCGGGGTGGGACACCGTCCCGTCGTACAACAGGTGTGGCTTCGTTCGAGTGACCGAGCTGATGACGCGCGCTGACAAAGTGATCTCGCTTCCCGCTCTGAAAACCCATCGCTGGACCCAAATTACCGGCGCCATGAAAAACTTTGTTGGAGTCACCCCGCTCGCGGAATACGGCGTTGCGGGCGCCGGTATGCGGGTCATGCTGCACCAGCAGGGCATTGAACAGTCTTTTCTGGACATTGTCCGCGCTGTGCAGCCGGATTTTACCATTATCGACTGTTCCATCTGCTGCGAAGGCAACGGACCTCATGTGCTGCCCGGATACTGGGGAACAACCGTCGACATGCGTGAGCGTCTTGGCGACTGGTTCCTCCTGGCAAGCACAGATCTGGCTGCGGCGGATGCGACAGCCGCCCGCGTTATCAGCCACGATCCCGCGCAGGTGAATCACCTGCAGATGGCCTACAACCAGGGCCTGGGGCAGATCCTCGAGGAGGAAATTGAGCTGGTCGGCGAAAGCCTGGACACCCTTCGCATGTATTGGGAGCCCGCCGAGCAGACCCAGGGTTTCCTGGAGGTCATTGTTCCGGGATTCCACCTCCTTACCGACAGCCGTTGACGCAGAATACGGGAATGTCCGGCCGCATCTGCACCATCTTCTGTTCGATTTGCGCGCAGCAGCCCTGCAGCCGCCTTCTGAACCAAATGTGCGCTTGACGCCGTTTTGCGATGCACTTATGCTGCCCTCAGCGCACCTCAAAACACGGAGACCTGGCAATGCGTTTCAACCGGCGGCAATTCATCGCGGCGTCGTCTGCACTGGCCGTGGCTGCGTCAACACGCGCGGCGTCGGGGAAGAAATACAAAGCCTGCATCATCGGCGATACCGCGGCCGGCGGCTACGGCCATTACATCCAGTACGCGTTTGCGCTGCGGGACGATGTCGCCACTGTCGCGCTGGCGGACCCGGACCCGGCCGGGCGGGCGCAGCAGGCCGCGGCGATCGGCGCGGAACGCACGTACGCCGACTACCGCGAGATGCTCGAAAAGGAGCGGCCGGATCTGGTCGCGATAGGGCCGCGGTGGACGGTAAAACATCGCGAGTACCTTCTCGCGTGCGTCGAGGCCGGAGCCCACGGTTTCATTGAGAAACCTCTTTGCGACAGCCTGGCCAGCGGAGACGACATGGTCGCGGCGGTTGAAGCCAAAAACCTGAAATGGGCCATCGCCTACAATTTTCGAGGCATGCCGCTGGTGCAGCACGCGAAGAGATTGATCAGCGAACAGGGGCTTATCGGCACGCTTCTGGAAGCACGCGGACGCGGCAAGGAAGACCACCGCGCGGGCGGCGAAGACCTCATCGTGCTTGGCACGCACGTGTTTGATCTAATGCGCTTCTTCATGGGCGGTTCTCCAGAGTGGTGCGCCGCCGATGTCACGGTTGACGGCCGCCCGGCCGGTCCGGCCGACGTTCACGAGGCCACCGAACCGCTCGGACCCGTCGTGGGTGACCGCATTCATGCCATCTACGGGTTCCAGGGCGGCGCCGCCGGATATTTCGGTTCCATGAAAAACCCCGACGGAAACGGCGGCCGCTTCGGTCTCGATCTGTATGGAAGCCGCGGCATCGTCTCCATTCGTATTCTCCCCGGCGACCATGCCGTGAGCGCCCACTGGTTTGGCGATCCCTCCTGGTCGCCCGGGGAAAAGGCCGCCCACTGGGCGCCGCTTCCCGACGCCCCCGCCGCTGACATGAAGGATCTCCAGCGCGAGCGGAACAGGATCATCGCGGACGACCTCATTGCCGCCATAGAAGAGGACCGCCGGCCGGCATTCAGCATTCATGACGGCCTCGCCTCATGGGAGATGATTCAGGCGGTGTTTGAATCGTGCGTCCAGGGCACTCGCGTGACATTGCCCCTGACCAACCGTACGCACCCCCTCACGCGCTGGGCCTGATCCGCCCGTCGCGCCTGATGTGCGAGATTCAGCGCCCGGAGCCTGGAGCGCCGCTCAGAGAATCAACAGGAGGAGTACGGCCTCGCGAGGTTCACCCCAGCCCGGTCACATCAAGCCAGGTCTTCGCCATCAGCGCATGGCCGGCCATGGTGGGATGGACTCCGTCGCCCGCCCAGTAGTCTGGGGGCATGAGCTCGCTCACGGCCGCATCAAACATCGTCTGGAACGGCACCCATACGGCACCGGCCGCCTCCGCGACCCGTTTGGCCACGGCCCGGCGTTCCGTGAATTCCGGGAGCCATTCGTCATTCACCGCACCGCATTTCAATACGAAAGGCTCGCAAATGACCAGGCGGACTTTCGGGAGGGCCGCGCGCGTGTCCGCCAGGAGTTGTGTGAAGCCCTGCTCATAATCGGCCACGGTGCCGTCGTAATTTCCCCCGAGTTTATGCCAGAAATCGTTGACCCCAATAAGAATGCTCAATACCGCGGGTTTGAGATCGATGGTGTCCTTCTGCCAGCGTGCCTGCAGGTCAGGCACCTTGTTTCCACTGATGCCGCGGCTGTAACACTGGAGCCGCAGGCTCGCATACCTGCCCAGGAGAGCCGACGCGATCATGTTCGCATAGCCCTGGCCCATCGCGCGAAAGCTGTTGGCCTCTGCGATGTCCTTCTCCCGCCCGGCATCCGTGATCGAGTCGCCCTGAAACAAAATGACGTCGTCTTGCTGCAGGGGGGCATCCGGCGCAGTTTCCGACGCGTGCGAGCGCGGCGCGGCGCCCGAGAGAGCGGAAAAGGTCGCGGCGGCAACTCCGCATTGAATCAGACTGCGACGCGAACATCCTCGATTCGGCTCAACGGTACACATTGCACGTACTCCTTCAATCCTCGCGGCCAGTTAAGGCGCGTTAACATCCCCCAAACATGCGCTGTAATCTCCACATAATACACAATGAGAGGTGACGCCGCACAAACAGAACGATTGGCCTGCGAAGATCCGCGGTTATTGGCCGGTGCACCGGAGGCGGCCGGCTGCGGATAGACATTCACGAGGCAACTGACTATGATTCCCTCCATGTTCAGATTATTCACATTGACCCTCGTTATGGCCACAACTTCGCTGTGGGCCGCGGAAACCAAGCCGTTACGCGCCGGTGAAGAAGCGCAAGGACCGTGGTGGATGAGAGAGACGGCCTTGACCCCCACGGGCGGGCTGCGGCTGGACAGCAAGCCCTGGTGGAACGATGCGCTCGCTCTGGAAGTGGGCGAATCCTTTCTTGTCGAGGACGGACGAATTCTTGTGCGCCGCGAGACGTTTACGGACCGCGCCGGCCGCCTCCAGGACGCCATCGTGTGCGTGATCGACGACGACGAAGACGGCAGTCTCGCCTATGGCGGCGACCGGGATTCCGATTGCTACATCGCTGATTACAACCGCGATGGCACGGTTGACCGCATGGTCGACTACATCGACAACGACGGCGACAACGACCCGGACGAGATGGACATCCGCTATTTTGTCGACGGCGAACTTCGCTATTGCTGGTTCGGCATGGACCTGGACGACGACGATTCCATGTGGAGCCTGAGCGGCTATGAATATGGCGGCCCCAGCTTTTTCGAAAGCGACGCGTACGGCGACAGCATGGTCTACATGAACAAATTGAACACCGATACGGGCACCTGGTCGCCCATATCGGAGTGTCCGTTTGCCTTCTACGACACCGATGACGATGGCTACAGCGAGATCGTCATCCGGTGCAGCGCGGTACCGCTCGACTACGATCCCGGCGTCGACCCCGACTATGCCAACGACTACGGCCATTTTGCTGCCCCCTGGAAACCGTCTCTTGCCCGCATGGGCATCGTCAATATCCGCTACAGTTTTGATATTGACCGAGGCAGTTCGGCCGCCATGCCGCTGCACTTTGATTGCGGCTTCAACCTGGTCGGAGCGGCGCCATACGAGTATCCGGGCATGGAGCACTTCACTCCGAAGCGCCGGCCGCCGCAGGTCACGATCGTCACGCCATGGGAAGATCTGCGCCGCATCTCCGATACGTATCTCGCGCGCGAAACCGGGTTCACCTGGCACGAACAATCCGACGACACCATCGCGATTGGCTATGGAGAACACCGGGAACTGGACTTCCGCTGGGAGGGGGTCTTCTGGACCTGGGAACGGCGGTTCATGGAAAACACGGGCGGGCCGACACAGAGCTGGAATGTCCGCCGTGAATACAGCGCCCGGCCGGCGGACAGACGCGAACTGTATTACAGCGGCGTAGATCAGCGCATCCATCTGAAACATGCTGGAGAAGGCTGGCTGCGGGCCGGCCATTTCGCGGGCCTTGGCGTTTTGGGTGAGATCCGGATGTTTGACACCGACGGCAACGGCTATTTTGACCGGTGGGAGTACGATTTCGGCGACTGGAAGCGGGTGGTGACCGTGGCCGACGAACGTGCCGAAGATCTGGTTTGGGACTTTGAAGGGCTCATTGCACGATATACCGATGTCATCCTGCCTGAAGCCGTGGCGGCCAACCGAAATTTCATGGAAGCGATGGCCACATTGCATCCATTTTCACCTGAGCCTGGGCTGCTTGAAGCCGCAAACGGCAGCATCGGCAACTTTCAGCGCTATGCTCAGGACATTCTTCGCGAATTTCAGTATCGTGACTTTTATACCCATTGGTCGGATGTCGTGACGCGCGCACTGGCCGAATTTCCCGTGGATGACCTGTGGCATCTCAATGCCGAAAAGCGCGCGTCTCAACCAACATCCCAGACGGCCTGGGACCTCCGCCGCGCCCTCTCCCGGATCGACACGCTCTACGGCCAGGGGAAACTGCGCGAAGCCGCACAGGAAATAGAGTCGAATGCTCCCACGTTTCGCATGTTTGCTCCGGAACCTGTCTCGGAGCAGGCAGCCCCGTCCGGCGAATAGCCGATGGCAGATAAGCTCAGCCGCCAGTGAGGCGGACTTGCGGCAGCGGCGAATCCTTGCATGACATTCTCTCTTTTGGCATACTGCGTTCTTCCAGTGGGCAAGACAACTCCACTCAATTCTGCCGTCCATGGGGGCGTCAATCAGGGATTTTTTACGGGTACTGCCTGAAACATCCCTCACTGTCGAACATCTCAACATCAAAGAAGGGTCAAATTCGTGCCAAAATCACCAATTCTCCGACTGGGATCTCTCCTGTGCCTGTTTTTTTTCGCAACGGCGCCGGTGCGCGCCGATGAATGGACTCTGGTTCTCCCGCCGTCCCTGGCAGCGGACACCGCCATGGCGTTGGCGCTCGAAGACCTGGTGAACACGGGGGCGGAGTATGGACACTCGTTTTCTATCGCAGACGACAGCGCTCTGCCGTCCGGAGGCGTCATCCTCGTGGGCGGCAGCGAGCGTAACGTGCAAACGAAGGCCTTGATGGATCTGGGAATCCTGACGGCACGCGCCCCTGAAAATGAACAGGGCTACGCGCTTCAAACCGTGACACAGGATGGCCGAAAGCTTGTCTCGGTTGCCGGCGGCTCGGTCATTGGCGATGTCTATGGCGTGTACTGGCTGTGGGATCGGCTTCGCATACACCGCGCCCTGCCCGATGTGAACACCACCCGGGTACCCGCGATGGCACTCCGCATGGGCGCTGCCTGGGGGCGTTCCGGCCCCGGAGGCAACAGCAAGCAGGAGCTCCAGAATGCTTTGCGCGACTCGATCAACTGGGTCGCCGGGCCCAATGTGCTCGATCTCGTCCCATGGGATGCTGAACCCGAAAATACGGCGAACGCGGCCCACCGTGAACGGGTGCGGGAATTGATCGACTACGCCCATGCGCTGCACATGAAATACTTCAGTTTCTCAAACGAGTTCACCTACCATCCGTCTCTGCTCGCGGAGCACGGCGCGACCCTTGATCCCTGCGATCCAAAATTGTGGGACGCGATACAGGACAAATATCGGAAGCTGTTCACGGCCCTGCCGGAACTGGACGGCATCGAGCTCTGTAATGACGACATCTCCGGGTTCTGGGACGACTACGCCGCATACGATGTGCTGCATGAAAATCCCGATTGCCCGACGTGCTACACCCAGCGATTCACTCAGTTTGTCAAGAAAGTGCACGAAGTGGTGGCGGGAGAGTTTAATAAGACCTATTTCCATTTCACGTGGGGCCTCGTGATGCACGAGCAGCACTACCAGCCCGCTGTTTACAGGGAAATTTTTACCGATGCCGTGCCGCGCGACAACCTCTACCTCGTCCCCAAGATCACCGCGGGCGACCGGTGGTGGTACCAGCCCTACAACGAGACCTTCAACCAGACCCCTCACAACACGCTCGTTTGCTTTGAGACCATGAATGTGTACGAAGGCGGCAGGAGCCACATCTTCCCCACCTTCGCGGGGCAGTACTACCAAAACGGGCTTCAATACCTTCTTCTGCCGGAAACGAACAACCTGCGCGGCGCAGCATTGCTGGCGGCCCGCTCGGCCCGGGGATGGGACACCCTCGGCGCCTACGCCTATGTGCTCTACCGCCTGATGTGGGACCCCTACGACGACATTGAGGCCATTGCGCGCGATTTCTGCTCCATCTGTTTCGGACCCGAAGCCGCGGACCGCATGGCAGAGGTCTATCTGCTTTCGCCCAGTGCCTATCAATACGGGCTGCACATCGGCTCAATTTCCTACGGACAGTTCAATTCGTTCCTGCACATGCGTGTCAATGAATTCCCTGTCGAAGGCTATCCGGCCATTGACGGCGGCAAGGCGCATCTCGAGTTCATGCGGCGGATCTTCCTCCGTTGCAACCCATGGCGCGCCGAAACGATCAAAGATATCGAGTACGGGCTCGCGGTCGCAGAGCAAATGCGCCAGAAATACGCGGAAGTGCAAGGTCAGCTGGAAGACGCCAAACTCGCCGCCGAACTGGCCGAGCGTCTCGATATGACACGCAACCTCATCGCAACGAATCTCGGCTACGTGAAGCTGATTTTTGCCTATTTCGATTATTTCGACCACGAGACCGAAGCCCACCGCATCGCGCTGCAGACGGCCTGCGACGAGCTGCGCGGCGCCTGCGAGACCTTCGCGAGCACGCCCGGGTTCCACTATCAGCTTTTCGGCGTGTACCAGCTCCTCGAAAACGCCACGGCGCTTGCGGAAGACCGCGCCGCTGCCCTCCAAGCCTGGAAAGCGGCGCCCGTGCGAAGTGAAGTGGAAGCCACCGTTGCGGCACAGCAGACACGTTATGCCGAGGTGCTTGAACAGCATGCCGCCGAGGCGGTCAAGTTCGCCAGCTTTGAAATTCTGGTCGATGGACAAGAACTCGTGCATGTGACGGGAGATGAATACCGCGTCGAACATCTCCGCTGGGATCCGCCGGATGTGCGCCGCTTCGAGATCCTCGCGCCGCTGCCCAAGGAACCCGTCACGGTTGTTCCCAAAGACCTCTATTCGCGCCCGATGCACCCCTTCGTTCTCGAGCAGCCCAGCGCGGAAAATGACTACGCGACCGCGGTGTATCTGGACGACCTGCCCGGCGGCCAGGACTGGTTCCGCTGCGAGCTGTACTACCTGCCCGGCCCGCCTTCACAATATGGCCTGCAGGCGCCCTGGCAGAAATGAAATAATTTCATACGGCGCGCACACTCCGCGGCCAGCGTCCGGGCTGGCTTGCGCATGTGCGCGCCGGTTTTTATCCCGTTAGGATCCGTGTGCGGCTTCCGTTATAATCGCGCCGTTTACGGGGTCAAATTGCACGTCGCACGGAGAAAATCATGAAAAAAATTCTGGCGTCTGCTCCTTTTCTTGCGTTGGCGCCCATGGTTGCCGCAGCCGCTCTGCCGGAGTGGTCGGCATCGTGGATATGGCATGGCGGCAGCCAGAGCCCAGGCTACAACGATACGATCGAAGCGCGCACGTCGTTTGTGGCTCCAGAGCATGCATCAGCAACGCTCCGTATTACCGCGGACAGTTATTACCGCGTCTTTATCAATGGCCAGTGGGTCGGAGACGGGCCCGCCCGGAGCTGGCCCAGCCATTACCAATTCGACGTGATTGACGTGACGCCGTTCGTTGCAATGGGAGCGAACGAAATACGGGTCATCGCGAAGTTTTTTGGGATCGGGACCTTTCACCAGCTGCCGGTCGAGGCGGGATTGCTGGCACAGCTGGATTTGGCTGATTCCGCGGGACAATTCGTGCTGTCTGTCGGAACCGATCAGAGCTGGGCCACACGAAAGGCGGACGAATGGGTACAGTTTGCGCCCAAACAATGCGTCCAGATGGGCCCGTACGAGATTTACGATGCCCGCGTGGCCGGTTCCGGCACGTTTACGCCTGCCACGGTGAAATATGCTGCGAATGAAGGGCCCTGGCGAGACCTCAATGAGCGGGACTGCGCCCTGCTGACGCTCAAGCCGGTTGCGCCGCGGGCTTTCGTGGCCGCGCAGACCGTCAAAAAGCCCGCCGCAAGGTCTTACGTCTTTCCGACCGTGTGCCTGGCGTATCCCAACGAGATCATGCCCGCGAACAATCACCTGGCGATGACAGGCGCCTTCGCAACCGTCCTGGTGCTGCCGGAAGACGCGCGCTGCATGATTGACGCGGACGGCAACGCGATCGTCATCGACGGCAACGCCGTCGATGCAACACAGGCCCGGGACAACGGGATTGAGCTGAGCGCCGGCAGGCATTTCGTCCTGATTGTGCTGACGCAATACTTTGGCCACTGGCGCTCGGACAGCGTCGTCCGGCTCGGGTGTGACAAAGACTTTTCGCTCGAATCCCCGCTCAAATCCACGGATACGCCTGCCTCGCCGTCCCCGTGGGTCTATGCCTCGTTTGAGGAGGCAAAATTCTCAGCGACCGACCTGGAATGGTCGGAATGGCCCCGGGACCAGCAAAACGCCGTGAGAGAAAAGCTCGACGGCATCGCCCGGGATCATATTGAGCACAGCGGCACGCTGGACGCCTTCCTTGCCCGCCTGGGTACTGCAGCAACGATGCTGGAGGCCTCGCAGGTAACCGAAGACGTGCACGGCGACTTCATGCGGCGAGACGTGATCTCGGCCGCCAACGTGGATGCGCCGGAAGCCGCGATAACCGGCACAGGGAATACCATGGTTCATCCTGACGCCTCGGGCGACGTCGAGCTGATTTATGACCTGGGCGAGCAGAATATCGGCTACTGGCAGCTGGATGTTAATGCGAATGCGGGGGCCATCATCGACCTCGCCGGCGTCGAGTACATCAATCCGGAAGGCAAGGTGCAGCACACGGACCGCTACCGCAATGACATGCGCTATATCTGCAAAGAGGGCGACAACCAATTCACCAGCCTCATGCGCCGTTCTGGCCGGTATTTGTTTCTGACTTTCCGTAACCTTCAGCGGCCGGCCATTCTTCGGGCCGTCAGCGTGGTCGAATCCACCTATCCCGTCGAGCCCGTGGGCTCCTTCGCCTGCTCCGACGCGCGGCTCAACACGATTTGGGAGATCTCAGCCCGCACGCTGAAACTCTGCATGGAAGACACGTTCACGGACTGTCCGTTGTACGAGCAAACGCATTGGGTTGGCGACGCCCGCAATGAAGCCCTGCTCGGTTTCACTGCCTTTGGCGCACCCGACCTGGCGCGCCGGTGCGTCAAGCTCACCGCGTACTCGCTCGACCATCAGCCGTATGTGCTGGGAGAAAAGGCCGGAGTCCCCCTGGAACACCTGCTGGCGCTGCAACATCCGTTGACCATCTCCCAGACGCCAAGCACCTGGGACATCGTAATTCCCGTGTGGAGTTTTCTCTGGACCATCTCGGCCTGGGATTACTACTACTTTTCCGGCGACGCCGAGTTTCTCCAGTGGGTCTATCCCTACGTCCTCAAGAACATGCGGAGCGCGGAATCGCTGACGGACGAGCGGGGGCTGTTCAGCGCCCCGTATTGGAACATGTTCGATTGGGCCGGGATTGATGACGCCGCCCGAACGGTCACCCACAACAGCATGTTCGCGGTGGGCGCCGCGGATGCCGCGTTGAAGTGCGCCCAGGTTCTGGGCGATCAGGACGGTGCGAAATGGCTGCGCGAATACCGTCAACGCCTTTCCCAGTCCATCAATGCGCTCTGGAACAGCCAGACCGAATGGTATCCCGACAGCATCCGCGATGATGGCAATCCCAGCCCCAAAACGTGCGTTCACACGGGGTTTCTGTCGTTGCTCTACGATATCGCGCCCGAGGACAAACACGCGGAGATTCTCGACAAGGTGCTCAACCCGCCTGAGGGCATGACACAGGTCGGCTCGCCGTTTGCCGTGTTGTATTTGTTTGAAATGCTCGAGAAAGCCGGGCGTGCCGACGAAATCATCGCGCGGATTCACCAATACTACCAGCCCATGCTGGATCTCAATGCCACCACCGTCTGGGAGACCTTCGCCAACAGTCCGGGCAGGCTGCAGGATTTCCCGACGCGGAGCCACTGCCACGCCTGGTCCTCATCGCCGATCCATTTCCTCAACCGGATAGTGCTCGGCATCGTTCCTGTCTCCGCCGGCGGCACGCGTTTCAGCATCAGTCCGCGCCCCTCCGGACTGGATTGGGCCCGGGGCGCGAGCGCGTCGATCCACGGCCCGGTCGAGGTGTCCTGGCACAAAGAAGGTGAAACCATTGAGATCGAGGCCAAAGCGCCCAAATCCGTCGAACTGGAGTTTGTTGATAACGAATCCCTGCAAGGATTCAAGGTAAATTACCGCCGAACGGAATAATGATGCTTCGTAGAATGAAGATGCGAGCCCCGTTGGGCCTTCAAGGCGCCCGTGGTCTTGTTTCGCCCGCCGGGGCCGGCCTGGTATCACAAAGATGCTGATTGCCGGCCGGCAGCATGGTAGAATGGCGTTCTTTTGGGGAGGATTCACCATACCATGTGGTCATTAAATTCTCTGGACTACACTGTCATTGTGGGCTATTTCGCGGCACTGGTGGTGCTCGGCCTGGCCCTGGAACGCCTGGCCTCAAAGAGCATCGAGGACTATTTCATCGGCGGGCGCCGGCTGCCTTGGTGGGCACTGGGCGTGTCGGGAATGGCCTACTTCCTCGACATGACCGGCACGATGATCATCACCTCCTTTCTCTATCTGCTGGGGCCGCGCGGGCTGTTCATTGAGTTCCGCGGCGGCGCCTGCCTGGTTCTGGTGTTCATGATGCTCTGGGGTGGAAAATGGCACCGGCGCTCGAAGTGCATCACGGGTGCGGAATGGATGGTGTTTCGGTTTGGCGACGGGTTCGGCGGCCGGTTCGCGCAGTTTGTGCAGGCCCTGGCCGGCATCGTGTCCACCATCGGGATGCTGGCCTACCTGATCAAAGGGGCCGGACTGTTCCTTACGATGTTCTTCCCGTTGTCGCCGTTCTGGTGCTCGGTGGTCATGATCGGCATCACGACCCTCTACACCATGCTCTCCGGTTTCTATGGGGTGGTGTTTACCGATTTGTTCCAGTCGGTGATCATCCTGATTGGCGTATTCATCATATCGGCGATGGCGTTCTTGAAAGTAGGCGCGATTGATGATTTCGGCGCGCTGGCCACGAGCGTCACGGGCAACACCCAGTGGATGGCCAGCGCCCCTCACTGGCACACGGAGATGCCCACCGGATACGAGCAGTACGAGGCGCTGATGATGTTTGCACTGTTTTACCTCCTGCGCAACATCATCGGCGGCATGCCTTCCGGCGCCGACCCACGGTACTTTGGCGCGCGCAACGACCGCGAGTGCGGCTTGCTCACCGCCTTCTGGACCTTCCTGATGAGTTTCCGCTGGCCCATGATGATGGGTTTCGCGGCCATGGGTATCGTGCTCGTTCATCAGGTCTTCCCGGATAGAGGCATGCTGGTGCAGGCGGCCTCCCTCATCAAGGAGCAACTGCCTCAGGTGGATAAGGCTCACTGGGCGACCGCCCTGTCGGATATCGCCAACCATCCCGCACAATACTCCGAGACGCTCATTACCGGTTTACAGCAGATCATGGGCGCCGACTGGAGCAGAAAACTGATGCTGGTCGGCTTCGAGGGAGGCATTGACCCGGAACGCATCCTGCCGGCCGTGCTGCTGTACAACATTCCGGCCGGGCTGCGCGGGCTCCTTCTGATCGTGCTGCTGGCGGCTGCCATGTCCACGTTCAACGCGGCGGTCAACGGATGCACCGGCTTCATTACCCGCGACATTTATCAGAAATATCTGCACCGGACCGCCTCAACGCGGGAATTGATCTATATCAGCTGGGCGGGCGTGGTGCTGCTGGTCGTCATCTCTTTCGTGTTCGCGTTTTCGATCAAAAGCATCAACGACGTCTGGGGCTGGATCATCATGGGCCTCGGCGGCGGACTGATGATCCCGACCTTGCTGCGGCTCTTCTGGTGGCGCTTCAACGGGGGCGGCTTCGCGATTGGGACGTTTGTCGGCATGGCGGCGGCCATACTCCAGCGCTGGTACTTTCCTGACCTCGACGAGCGCTGGCAATTCCTGATCCTGGGCGCTATCGGCACCATCGCGTCCGTCATCGGGACCTACCTCACCGCGCCGGACGACGACGACGTGGTAGCCCGGTTCTATCGCATCACGCGTCCGTGGGGATTCTGGGGGCCGTTTAAAGACCGGCTCAACGAAGACGATCGACTCGCCATGGAGACCGAACACAGGCGCGACATCCTCTGTGTGCCGTTCGCCATGATCTGGCAAGTCACCTTGTTCATACTCCCCATGCAGATCATCATGCACTCCTGGAGTTCTTTCTACCCGACGCTCGGGTTGTGCATCATCGGTCTCATCGGGATGTACTTCTTCTGGTTCCGCCACCTTCCCAAAGAAAACTACTTCGACCCGGGTGAAGAGGCCGGCGTGCACCTAGAACACGAAACCCGTCCCGAAAACGTGGCATAACGCGAAAATTGGGCAGCGCGGCTCCCCGCCCACCGCGAAGGCTCAAAACAGGCCATGACGCGGCCCGGTGACTGCACGTCTGGCGGCTGACCAGGTGAAACCCCTTAAAAACGGCGACCAACCAAGGACTTGTGAGCGGTTTGCCGAAAAATCGCCCTATTCACACCCGGATTGACCCTGCCCCGCTCAATCCGGGGTTCAGACCATAAAACCACCCGTCGGCCGGCGGACGGTGCAAATGGGAATAACGCCGCGGCTGCAAAAAGTTATCCTTGGTAAGGACCGGTGAGGCTCTGGAAGATGCCCGCGCGCCGTCTGAGCAAGGCTGCGCCTTCCCCAATTGAGCACGGCATGAAGAAGCCGGGAATCACGCAGAGAAACACCGCCAGTACAGTTGCCGGACGCGTACCCGGGGAGAATCATCAGGCGCGCGCGAGACTGAGCAATCCTAGCCCCGGAAGAGAAGGGCGTCGCCCCTGCCTACACGAAAAGTTGGTGTTGTGTCCCTCGAACCAGGAGGAATCGCGATGGCGCTCCCGCATGCGGCCCCCGGAATCCCCGTCGACCTGCAACCTGAGACGGTGGAGCTGTCTGACGCGAAGGCGCGAGCGTTGGTGAAGACCGACGCCTTTGAAGCCATCCGGCTGGTGGTGCCCGAAGGTCACGAGGTGTGCCGCAACCATCAGGTGGACGGGCCCCTCACGATATATTGCTTGAAAGGCCAAATCGCATTCTCCGCCGATGATCAGACACACGTCCTCTCTGAGGGGCATTGGCTGTTTCTGCCGGGCGGGGTCCCTCACACAGTCACCGGAATGGAGGATTCCCTGCTCTTGTTAACGATCATGTTTTGTTAGTCCGCCCACCCTCAACAGAAAGGTAAAGCCCATGACGCAGCGAATGGATTATGCGAGTGTCGCGCCGGATGCCGTTAAGGCCATGTGGGGGCTGGAGAAGTACGTTCACGACTGTGGACTCGAGCCCTCGCTGCTGGAGTTGGTGAAATACCGCGCCTCCCAGATCAACGGCTGCGCGTTCTGCATGGACATGCACACCAAGGATGCCCGGGCCCACGGCGAGACTGAGCAGCGGCTCTACACGCTTTCCGCCTGGCACGAGACTCCGTTCTTCAGCGACCGGGAGCAGGCTGCTCTCGCCTGGACCGAGGCCGTGACCAATGTCGCACAGTCGAATGTCCCCGACGAAGTCTATGAGCGCGCCCGGAAACAGTTCAGCGAAAAGGAACTGGTAGATCTGACGCTGGCGATCGTGGCCATTAACGGCTGGAACAGGCTGTCGGTGAGTTTCCGAAAAGAAGCAGGCACCTACGAACCCGGCCACTACAAATAAAAAAAGGACCCACGCCGTAGCGTAAGTCCTTATGACTCATTTGATAGCGGGGGCGGGATTCGAACCCGCGACCTTTGGGTTATGAGCCCAACGAGCTACCAGACTGCTCCACCCCGCGTCATCGCCTTTTTCGTGCGGCCAGCTGTCGCAGCTGGAATCGAAGTCTATCAGACGCCATGGCCGATGTCAAATTTCTTATTTGAAAAGCCGGAGCGCTGTACTCCAGGATCGCAGCCAGTTTAAGCGTTACATACGCCTGATTGCGTCCGGCGCCCTCCGCGAAAATGCCGCACTCTCGAATAGGTGTGCCTGAATCGGAAGGATTTTGTTATTCGGTGAGCGGCACGCGGCTCCGGGAGACGCCATTCTGGTCGCGTTGAAGAATGGTCACGGTCTCGATGCCATGTGAAAGCAGATAATCGCGCCCTTCATGGAATCCCGCACCGACCTGTTCCGGGGCGTGGCTGTCGTCGCCGAGGGCGAAGGGAATGTTCATGTCGCGGGCCAGCCCAAGGACCCAGACATCCGGATACGGCGTATCGAGCCCTTTGCGGAGCCCGGCCGTGTTCAGGTCTAGAATCCCGTCGTGCTGGCGCACCACCTCCAGGGCTTCGCCGGCAGCAGCCCGAATCGCCGGCGTGGCTACGTCGCCGAATGCCCGCCCCAGCTTGCGGATGACATCGAAATGGCCGACGATTTCCGGCTTTAATGCAGCCGTCATTTCCGCGACGGTGTGGTAGTAGCGGATGCCGAGCCTCTCGAGCCCTCCGAGCGCTTCAACGGCCTCTTCGAATTGGGCAGTGGTGCTGTCGATGGACATTTCATCCACGTAATGCACCGAGCCCACCATGTAGTCGAAGGAAAAGCGCTGGCGGTATCCGAGCATCAGCTCTGCGTAACGATCCGCCGGCACCACCTCGGTCTCCATCCCGCGCAAAACGGTCAGGCGCTCGGCGAATTCCTCTGCCTGCGCAAACACGGTTTCGGCATACCGGACAAAATCGCCCTGCACCTTTTCGATTGTCCACCCCATATCGCGTTCTTCGGGATAGAGGAACCGATCCTCGACGCGCGCGGCATGTTCGCTTACGCCGTAGCTTGAAAAACCTTTCGCGACAGCCGCTTCGAGCACGTCACGCAAGCGGCCTTCGCCGTGATCGCAGAATTCAGCCGTATGCCCGCCGTGCAGCGAGACGTACCAGCGGGGAGCATTCGTGGAATGCATGAGACCTCCTGTGAACCCGGCAGCACGCCGGCGCGCGCACGGTACCAAATCGGCCTGCCCTGCTTCAAAAGACATGTGAAGCAAGGGCGCCTGGGGCGGGAAAATCGGTTTGAGTCTGCCAATACCTGCTGTCTCACAGACGAGGAAACACACGATATCCGGCGAAACACGTGTTCCCGGGCGAAAAAGTCGCTCTTCGTTTATTCTTCTGCGATCGAAAAGAGAGAGTCATCATCAAGAAGTTCTTTGCCTTCGAGCGCGTAGGTCAGTTCGGGAGGGGCCTCGACCTCAACAGTATAATCCCCTGGTTCTGTGAGAATAAGGAAATGCTCTACCGGCAGATTGGATGAGGTCACTGATGTTACCAGTTTCCCAGATGCCGCATCATACACGCGAATCTTCATCTGCCCAGGCACTGAAATCACGCCATCAACCCACCAATCGATTCTCAATAAGGGACAGACAGTCAGAACAGCCTGCTGGACAACCCCATTCCCCTCGATCGAAAACAACTCCCTGTAGTTGAGCCATGGTTCATACGCACTGAGCCGAGCCTGCTCCAGCGCGACAAGGGACTGCGTCACTGAAGCCGTGCGTCGAGCTTTCCCATACTCAAGCTGGAGGGCGATTTTGTTACGGCGCTCGAGTTTATGTGCCTGTCTGGCCAGCTGCTCGTACGCCTGCTGTGCTTCCGCGATACGGGCATTAGACTCACGCGCAATCTGCCTAGCCTGGGCATTTGCCTGGCCAAAGGCCTGCGCGCGTGAACGGTTAGCCTTGAACGTATACACGTCCTCCCAGAAGCGATGGCCGTCCGCAAGACCGTCTCTTCCAAATCTCTGCATTACCTCGGCTTCTTCAGCGTGCGCATCCCGCAGACCGCGGTTCCACCGGAGATCAAAATCGTTGTAGGCTTCGTCATAAACTGCGTCAATCCTTGAGTCTCTTTGGAGGACATTAGCTTCAATATCCGCGGCAACATGGTCCAGCTTTTTCTGCATTTCCTCCTGGCCCTGAGCCACCTTTTTTTCAGTACGTTTCTTCTGTGCGTCAGCAGCCTGCATCTGGTTTTCCGCCGCAAAAAGAAAGGATCTCCTTTGCCCGTCCGACAGACTGCACCAGTGTTCGTACGCGGCTTCGAATTCAACGTGAGCGCGCATGCTCGAGCGGCGCCTGTACTCTTCCAGGGTTATTTTTTCCGATGGCGGCTGAGATGAATTGCTTGCTTTTGAATCACTGCCGGAACGCACTTGCCTGGGCGTATCCTGCTCATCTTCATCGGGATCGCGAACGGTTTCCGCACTGAACTCGACGGAGCTGACGTCTTCCTTTTGGAAGTACTTCCGTCGCCCGGTTTCGGGGAAATGCACTACATACTGGTTAGAAAGCTCCTCGATGACAACATCGCGATACTCACGGCCACGGTAGGTAATCACATCGGCATAATTTGGCGCCGCGCCACAGACGAGGCTAAGAATAAGGATACAGCGGATCTTCTTCGACAAACTCATTCGTATTTCTCCCCCATGACTCAAAAACGAGGAATTCTGTCTTTTACCCCACATCTATTATGTGCATTCTTGTCTTAATGTGCAATATTACGAGCTTGCGAGGTCATACGCTGAGTTTGGGAATGAAAAAGTGGCGATCGGGAGAGGGCGCTCTGCGCGAGCGTGTCAGGGGGTACCGCGGCCGGTTGGGGGCAGCTCAACATCCTGAAGTTCTCTGGCTTCGAGGGTGTACGTCAGCCCCTGCGGTCCTTCGGCTTCGATGAGGTATTCGCCGGGTTCGCTAATGATTAGAAAGTAATTCGTGGGGAATTTGTTGGCGGAAGTCTCGGTCCGGACGATTTTCTGCGTGGTGTTGTCGTAGACCCGCACCGTGAGCTGGCCGGCGAGGGAATCGGTGGGGTCCAGCCACCAGTCGACCCGCATGAGGGACATGGCCGCGTTCACGTCGCGTTGAACAACGCCCGTACCGTCGACGGAAAACAGGGTCCGGTAGCTGAGTTTCGGTTCGAAGCTGGCGGCGAGGGCGTCGTCCAGCGTTTTGAGGTGCTGGGCCAGGGCGTCTGCACGGCGTACCAGCTCGGCGCTGCGCTGCAGGGCAGGCCGCAGGCTGCGCTCAGAATTCCGCTGTTCGTCGAGCACTTGACGCAGCGCGCGGTTATCGGCGGCGATGCGGGCGTTGTAGACCTGCTCGGCCCAGTAGGCCTCGGCTTCGGCGGCATCCGCGGCGTCGGCAAGTCGCCGGGCGTTAGCGCGCGCGTACGGATTGGGCCGGCGCCGGTTTCCACGGATGTATCCCAGCGCGACGTCTTCCGCAAACTCCTCAGGCGAAATCCCGGTGATATAACTCAACACATCCGCTTCTTTGGCCTCGCGGTTGTTCAGGTATCCATACAGATCGGAGTCAAAGTTGTCCAGGGCATCGTTATAGACCTCGTTGACCGCCTGCTCCCGCTCAGCCATGGTGCGGTCGATATTGGCGCGCAGGGTTTCCAGCCGATAGTTCAGCTCTTGATTCGTTCGTTCGGCGGTCTCGGCGAGCTGCTGCCATTCAGCCTGGGCCGCCGCGGCCTGTTCCGTCGCAAACGTGAGCAGCGTGCTCCGTTGTTCATCTTCGAGCTTGCTCCAATGCTCGAAGGCGGCCTCAAACTCAGCCTGGGCGCGGATCTGCTGCCGCTGCTTGTATTCTTCCAGAGCCACCTGATGCGGGGATGGGGCGGGTGTCCCGGATGGTTCCGCGGACAGCAACGGTTCGGAAATCCCCACGGCCCGTTTTGAAGCTGCCCGGCCAGACGACCCCGTTTTGCCGGCGATCTCGACCGAACTGACGTCTTCCTTGGAGAAGTATCTGTTGCGCCCCGTTTCCGGGAAATGCACAACGTACTGGTTTGTCAGTTCTTCAACGATGACTCCGGAGTACTCGCGCCCCCGGTACACGATAGAGTCCGCCCTCGCGAAGGCCCACGGCACCGCCGCAAGGGCCGCCACGAGGTACAACGCGATTCGCGGCATATCTGGCATCCTCTGCAGCATGTTAAGTCAACAGATTCGCAACCAGTGCGTATTTCCATGATAGGACAGTCCTTGCGATCAGGGCAACTTTCACGGTCTGCGCCGGGCTGAAAGAAGCGTCTGAGCGCCTTTTCGTGCGGGCGCTTCGAAAACGGAAAACCCGAGTGGCCGCGGGAGTTTACAGGTGATTTTTGCGCTTGAACTCGGTTTTGGTATACTTTCGCCACCTTTCCCAGTCATTGCGCAGGCAATGCCATGCTGTTTAGGAGCACGGTCTTACCCAGGAGTGGAGCATGTCGACCCAATTTGAAGGCATTCCGAAGAAGTACGAGGTGAAGGCGATAGAGGACCGGTGGTGCGCTCAATGGAACGAGAGCGCCCTGTATGCGTGGGATCCCCAGCCGGGCCGCGACGAGACCTTTGTGGTCGATACGCCCCCTCCGACCGTGAGCGGTTCGCTGCATGTCGGGCACCTGTTCAGCTACAGCCACCAGGATTTTATTGTACGGTTTCAGCGTATGCTCGGGAAGAACATCTTTTTCCCGATCGGGTGGGACGACAACGGTTTGCCGACCGAACGCCGCGTGCAGAACCTGTATAACGTGCGCTGTGAGCCGCATCTCCATTACGAGCCGGAATTCCAGCGCGAACGCGGGGTGAAGGGCGATCCGCTCCCTGTCAGCCGCCGCAATTTCATCGAACTCTGCAACGCCGTTACGCGCGAGGATGAGGAGGCCTTCCGCCACTTGTGGACGCGCCTCGGGCTGTCGTACGACTGGGATCAGGAGTACGCCACCATCGACGCCGATTGCCGCCTGACGTCCCAGAAGAGTTTTCTGGACCTCTTAGCCAAAGGAGAGTGTTACCAGGACGAAACGCCTGTGATGTGGGACGTCGATTTCCAGACCGCCATCGCCCAGGCGGAAGTCACCGACAAAGAGGTGGCCAGCGCCTACCACTACCTCCGGTTCCCGTTGCAGGAGCCCGATGGGTACCTGGTGATCGCCACGACGCGCCCGGAGCTGCTGGCCGCCTGCGTAGCGGTACTGGTGCATCCGGAGGATGAACGGTACACGTCATATATCGGCAAACATGCGGTGACGCCGTTTTTCCACGTCCCGGTGCCGATCATGGCCGATCCGAAGGCCGATCCCGAAAAAGGCACGGGAGTCGTCATGGTGTGTACCTTCGGCGACCAGACCGACGTGGAGTGGTGGCGGCAGTTCAAGCTTCCCCTGCGCCAGGTGATCGGAAAAGACGGCCACCTGCTCCCGGTGACTTTCGGCGAACCCGGATGGGAAAGCCTGGCGCCGGAGACGGCCAATGCCAATTACGCGCGGATCGCGGGCATGTACACCAAACGCGCCCAAAAAGTCCTGATGGACCTTGCAGCGGAGATGGAGGACGTCATTGATCGTCCCCGCCAGGAGATCACGCACCCCGTACGGTTCTTCGAGAAAGGCGATCGCCCCCTCGAACTGATCCCCACGCGGCAGTGGTATACCCGTATCCTCGACAAAAAAGATGCCCTGACCGAACAGGGCCGGAAGATTCACTGGCACCCGTCATTCATGGGCAAACGCTACGAATCGTGGGTGGAAGGGCTCAATCAGGACTGGTGCATGAGCCGCCAGCGCTATTTCGGCGTGCCCATCCCCCTGTGGTACCCCATCGACCACAACGGCGTTGTACAGTACGGCAGCCCCATTGTGCCCACGCCGGATCAGCTTCCGGTTGACCCGCTCGATCAGGTCCCGCAGGGATACACCGAAGAGCAGCGCGACGTCCCCGGAGGGTTCACAGGCGACCCGGACGTCTTCGATACCTGGGCCACGAGTTCGTTGACGCCCCAGATCGCCTCGAAATGGGCCACTGAACCCGCGCGCCACAAAAGACTGTTCCCGATGGACATCCGCCCCCAGAGCCACGAGATCATTCGCACCTGGGCGTTCTACACCATCGTCAAAGCCTACCTGCACGAAAATGAGGTGCCCTGGCACAATGTGGTGATCAGCGGATGGATTCTCGATCCCGACCGCAAGAAGATGTCGAAAAGCCAGGGCAACGTGGTCACTCCTGAGCCGCTGCTCGACGAGTTCGGTGCGGACAGCGTGCGCTACTGGGCGGCCCGGGCCCGGCTCGGCGTGGACACCGCCTATGACGAGCAGGTGTTCAAGGTCGGCAAACGGCTGTGCACCAAACTTTTTAATGCCAGCAAATTCGCCGTTGGCCGCTTCGAGGCTATCGATCCCGCGAAGCTGGGTCCCGAGCGGATCGTCCTGGAGATCGACCGTGCGGTCGTGGCACGTCTGCGCGATACCGTTGCCCGTGCGACGCAGGCCCTGATGGAATTTGACTATGCGCAGGCCCTGATGCTCATTGAGGACTTCTTCTGGAAGACCTTCTGCGACAACTACCTCGAACTGGCCAAACCGCGCACCTATGACGAAGACCTGACGGAGGCCCGGCTTTCGGCCGCAGCGACCCTGCGCCTGCTTCACCGTGCCATTGTACGGATGTTCGCGCCCTACCTGCCGTTCCTCTGCGAAGACGTCTGGCACTGGTGCTACAACGATGATCCCGGGATGCACGCGTCCGTCCACCGCAGTCCCTGGCCCGGAAGCCAGGAGCTCGACGCCATTGCACCACCGATGGATCCGCGAACCTTCGATGTTGCCGTTTCGGTAGTCGATACCGTTCGCAAGGCGAAAGCCGACGCCAGCCTGAGCGTCAAAGCACCGGTGGAAAAGGTCGTGGTTGCGGCCGCCCTGGAAATTCTGTCGCTTGTTGGCCAGGCGAAGGACGATATTGTCCGCATGCTCAATATCACGGCATTTGAGATGAGCGAGGGCAAACCTGAGACCGGCAACGTGGAGGTGCGCGTCACGCTCGCCTCGGGCGCGGAATGAATCTCGTGTGACGTTCCGTCAGATGCGTCCCGGGGGCCGCGAGTTGTCCGCCAGATCCTTTTCGAACGCCACCATCAGTCCTTTGAGGCGTTCTACGACATCCGGGTGCTGGTCCGCGACGTCGGTGGTTTCACTGATATCGGCTTCGAGGTCGAAGAGAGCCCATCCGATCTCTTTCGTCTCATAAGGCCCGGGCCAGCCGCCGCCGCCCGCCTTCGCAAGGCTGCTGTACTTGTGCGGCGCATGGAGTTTCCACTTGCCGTTGCGCACGGCATGCACCTGCCCGCCGAGATGGTAAAAGAACGCTTCGTGCGGCGATTCAGCGCCAGGCGCTCCATGCAGCAGGGGCCAGATGTCCTTGCCGTCGATAGTGCGCTCCGGGTCGAGCGTGGCGCCCGCCAGGCCGGCCAGCGTCGGCAGCATATCGAAGGTAACCGCCACTTCGCGGCAGACCGAGTCCGCGGCGATCTGGCCCGGCCACCAGGCGATGAACGGCACGCGCTGGCCGCCATCGAAGGTGGTGTTTTTCCCTTCGCGCAACGGCAAGGCGCTGCCCGCGTGATCTCCATAACTCAGCCACGGGCCATTGTCGGAAATGAACACGACGAGGGTGTTGTTGTCCAGCCCAAGCGCACGCACCGTGGACAGGATCTGCCCGACCGACCAGTCAAGTTCCATAAGCACATCGCCATATGGCCCTGACTTCGCTCGACCGGCAAATTTATCCGACACATGCAGCGGCACATGAGCCATGGTATGGGCGAGATAGACCAGGAACGGCTCGTCTTTGTGGGCGGTGATAAAATCGACCGCGCGGCGGGTGTACCACGTCGTAAGCTGACGCTGGTCGGGGTTGTATTGAATCGTCTCCTCGCCTTCGATGAGCGGCAGCGACGGAAACGCGTCGTACGTGGGATGCCGCGGCCACATATCGTTCGAGTACGGAAGCCCGAAATACTCGTCAAATCCATGCCGGGTCGGCAGGAATTTCGGATGGTGGCCGAGGTGCCACTTGCCGTAGCAGGCCGTAGCATATCCGCGCGATTTCAGGACTTCGGCGATGGTCGTCTCGTCTTCGTGCAGGCCGATATTTGCCGTGTGATTGAGCACGTTCGGGAGTCCGACACGCGAAGGATAACAGCCGGTCATGAGCGACGCCCGCGAAGGGGTGCACAGCGCCGCTGCTGCGTAAAAATCGGTGAACCGGACCCCCTCGGCCGCCATGCGGTCGAGATGGGGCGTTTCATAGCCTTCTGCTCCGAAACAGCCGACATCGCGGTAGCCGCAGTCATCGACAAAGATGACGACGAAATTCGGCCGGTCACGCGGGTCTCTTGGACAGGCCCGGGCGCGGCGTGGCATGCCACAGGCAGCCAGCCCGGCTCCCGTTGCCGCCATGAACTGCCTGCGACTCAGTCTTGAACGGAACATGGGACATTCCCCTTTTGAAAAAGGGCCGCGGAAGCCTATACAGCTCCCTTCCGGCCCGCCTCTCAGACAAATCCGCTTCTTACTCGCGTTCCCATTTCAGAATCCATGGATCATCGGTGCGCTCCTGAAATGCGCGCAGCTTACGCTTTAACCGTTCGAGGGTCTCCGCATGAGCGGGATCACCGGCGAGGTTGTTCACCTCGTCGGGATCGGTTTCCAGGTCATACAGCTCAAAGGCGGGGCGATGCACGTACGCGGAGACCTTGCGCTTGCCGTAATACGCGTCGCCGCGCCTCAGGACGGCCTGCCAGGTCGCGGACTGGTACAAATCCGATGCGAATGGGTAGGCCAGCCCGTGCGCGATATTCCAGATCAATTTGTAGCGCCGCTCGCGTACGGCCCGCATGGGGTAGTACATGGTGACTTCATGAAAGGTGTGCGAGGCGTAAATCTCATCCCAGCCGGAGGCCGGTTCGCCCCGCAGCACCGGCAGAAACGAGCGCCCGTGCATTTGCTTCTCGCCGGCATCCACTCCCGCGAAGTCCAGGATGGTGGGGGCAATATCCGCCCACGTGATCATGGCATCGGTCGAGATGCCGGTCGTTCCTGCAAAAGGATCCCGCACGACGCACGGGATGTTTATGCCCGGCTCGTAGAGCGTCGTTTTCGCCCCTGGAAATGCGATCCCGTTGTCCGATACGTAGATCACGAGCGTGTCCTTCGAGCGGCCGGTGTCCTCGAGGATGTCGAGGAGACGCAGCAATCCCGCGTCTGCGGTCTGCACGCTGCCGTAGTACTGCGCAAGTTCCTCGCGGCACTCCGGCGTATCGGGCAGAAACGGCGGCACCACGACTTCTTCGGGCGCCACCGGGTCCGCGCCTTCGCGTGGAAAAGGACGATGGGGCTGGACGGTGCAGAAATACAGGAAGAACGGCTTGCCGCTTTCCTCCGCGATGAAATCCCGGCACGCATCCGCCATATCGGCGGGCGCGATGTTCGGGGCTTTGATGTTCGTATCAAAGTGGTACACAGCTTCCGGCCCGACGTGGTACTTGCCCATTCGCGCCGTGCGGTACCCTGCCTTGCTCAGGCGCACAGGCAGGCTTTCCACGTTCGAAAGCGACGTAAAATGGTGGCAGGAGTGTTCAAGGCCGTACATGCCGTTCGCGTGGTTGTGAAGCCCGGAGAGGATCACAGAGCGGCTCGGGCTGCAGCTGGCGGTGGTACAGAACCCGTGAGTAAACAGCATCCCCGTTGCGGCCAGGCGATCCAGGCCCGGCGTTTTGATCACGGGGTTGCCGTAACACCCGGCGTCACCCCGGCCCTGGTCGTCCACAACATAAAGCAGCACATTGCGCAGGCCTGGCCCCGGCGGCTGGGCTGCGACGTTGCCCGCCGCCGCCGCGGCCGCCATGCTCGCGCCTGCCGCGACGATGAAGCTTCGCCGGTTGACTCGATGTGTCATGGCTATCCCCCCTGGCCCCGGCACGAAGTCCTCTGCCCGGGCCGGTTAGATGATGACCTCTTCTCCGCCCGCCTTCACGACAGAGTCTCCCATTGCTTTCTTGAGGTGGCCGATATCTTTATTCAACGCTGCGCTGAACAAGGAAATATCACCGCTGTGCAGCAGAAGATTTGCCCCGGCCTTCGCCCAGGCCACCTCCTGCTCGATGGTGTCCCAGAAAAAGTGCGCTCCGACCCCAACGTTTGCAGCCCGCGCCTTGGCGATCAATTCGCTCATGGCTTCTTCAAAAGCGGGATGGTGGTATTGCTCCGGCACGCCGAAGTTGCAGGTCATGTCGTGCGGACCGACCAGCACGCCGTCAAGCCCCGGCACGGCGAGGATTGCGTCGAGATTGTCCATCGCCGGCCGGCTCTCAATATTCACGATCAGGATGTTATCTGCGCACCGTTCGCGCACGTACGCTTCCATTTCCGGCTCAAGCGAGGCGGGGTCCTGCAACACGCGCTCGAGCCGCTTGCCTTTCAGCGGGCGGTATTTCGTTGCCCCGACCAGCGCGCGCACTTCCTCGGGCGTTTCGATATACGCGGCCACGAGGCCGCAGGCGCCGCCATCATACATCTGACAGGCCAGAAAGGGATCAGCCCGTGGAATGCGAACGACCGGCACGATGCCGAGCGCGCGGTACGTGCGGCACATCCACGACAAAGCCACCCGGTCCTGCGTGATGTGCTCGGTATCCAGAAATACAAAGTCCAGTCCCGCCTGCTGCACCACCGAGGGCCAGTGGGGCGAGGGCGAAACGATCGCCGTGCCGTAGACCCGCTCGCCACGCCGAAGTTTTTCACCAAATTCTCTGCCCGTCATGTGTTGTTCCTTTTCGTTTTTCTGGAGCGGAGCCGGGATGCTCTCCAAACCCAGGGGCGCGCTGCGGCCCCAGGCGGCCTGTCAATGCGCATGGCGAGGGCCGCGCCGGATTTCATCATGCCGAGCGCAGCACGCGCAGCTCGACATGCCGGACCAGATCTTTGACCTGCTCCCGGTAGGTTGCCATGTGCGGCTTGTGCAGATGGGCATGGAGGCATGCGAGATTGGCCCACTGTTCGACGACCACGACGACGTTGTCGCGCAGCGGGGGCTGCGCGCCGGTATCAGCCTCCACGTCAACGGTGGGTTCGTAGGAGACGCACCCCTCCTCCGCCAGCACGTTGGGGACGTTGGCTTTGAACAGCTCGAGAAACTCCGCCCGCTTTCCGGGCTGAATGTCAATGGTCGCGATGACGTGAATCATGATACCTCCTGCTGCGTAGTCTACTTGGGTTTGCACAAAGAATACCGAAAAAGAGCGCCTGATGCACCTCTCTGCTGAATAAAGTTGATTTCAGCACGGCCATGCGGGAAAGTAACGGCGGCCGCGACATGTATCGCGGGGAAAATGCTCAGGAAACGCCGATATGCCCGATACAGACCCGCCGGAGCTCCGGGGGAACATCTTCGAGATACAGCGATTCTCCATTCATGACGGCCCCGGCATCCGCACCACAGTCTTCATGAAGGGATGCCCGATGCGGTGCGTCTGGTGCCATAATCCCGAATCCATCACCCCGGGACCCAGCCTGGCCTTTGATCCCCGGCTCTGCATCGGCTGTGGCTACTGTTTTCGCGTCTGCCCGCAAGGCGCTCACCGCATGGAAGGGACGGCGCACATCCTGGACCGCACCCGATGTGCGGTCTGCGGAACATGTACGGAGGAGTGCTACTCCCAGGCGCTGGAACTCGTCGGGCGCGAGATGTCCGTGGACGATGTGATGAACGTTGTCGTGCGTGATATGCCGTTTTATGAGACGTCCGGCGGGGGAATGACGTTATCGGGCGGGGAGCCGGCATTTCAGCCTGATTTCTCCATGGGTCTGTTGCGCGCTGCCCGGGACCATGGCATTCATACCGTGGTGCAGACCTGCGGCTATGCCGAGGCGCGCGTATTCGAAGCCATGATGCCACTGGTGGATTTATTCCTGTTCGACATCAAGGAAACTGATCCCGGCCGGCATATCGCGTTTACCGGGGTGTCGTTCAGACGCATTCACGAAAACCTTCGTGCGTTGCATGATGCCGGCGCCGCCGTGCTCCTCCGCTCGCCCATCATTCCGGGCTGCAACGAGCGCGAGGAGTTTCTGGCGGGCATTCAGGCCCTGGCGGCCTCGCTGCCCAACCTGGCCGGGGTCGAGCTCATGCCCTGCAACCCGCTTAGCGAAAGCAAGGTGCAGCGTTTTGGCGTGGATCCCGCTTCCCGCGCCTCCACCGCGCCATCCAACGCCGGCCTGGTTGAGCATTGGTGTGCGCGCCTGCGCGCTGCCGGCCTGCGGGTCCTCAACGAGGCTCCAGCCATCCCAAACCCGTTGGATTGAGCGCGGTTCTCCAAGTTCTCGGCACAGCGAGTGTCTTTATCGCGATATTCGCACAATTAGTTATTCATGCCGGGATCTGCCGCAATGTGGTAGAATTCTGTGGGGGATTGCAGCGCCCAAAAACGGAGGTGTGTTGGACCATGGACGAGACCGACATTGCCTCGCCGGAACCGCCCGAGCTGGAAGAACTGCGGCAACAGGCACGCGACCTGGTAAAGGCCCGGCGCGAACTGGAACACGCCCAGCGGCTGCTTCGCACACGCGAGGAAAACGAACGCCGGTTCACGGAGCAGTTGTCGTCGCTCGTGTGTCTCACGAGCGAACTGTCCACGGCGCCGACGGTGGACGATATCTGTTGCCGCGCCGTGGAATGGGGCCGCGCGACCCTCAGCTTTGACCGGATAGGCATTTGGTTGCGGGCTGATGATCCCGAGCTTATCCGCGGCACCTGGGGCGTCGATGAGAACGGGCTGCTTCAGGACGAACGCCATCTCCAGGCCCATATCTCCCCTGAAAGCCCGGAAGGGCGCATCCTTCTGGCCAAAGAGGCCTTCGTGCTGGTAGAGCGCGCCACATTCCCCTCCTCCGACGGCACATCGGAAGTCACCGCGCCCCAACTGTTCGCCGCGCTGTGGGATGGTGAAAAAGTGATCGGCCACGTGAGCGCTGACAACCTGCTGCGCGACGTGGCCATGACCCGAAACCAGTGCGAATTGCTGCGGATGTTCGGCACGATCGTAGGCTATCTGTGTTCAAAGAAACGTTCTGAACTCGAGCGCGAGGAACTGATCGCCGAATTGAAGGCGGCCCTCAAGCGCATCAAGACGCTCCAGGGGCTCATCCCCATCTGCGCGGAGTGCAGGCGCATTCGCGACGACGAAGGTTCCTGGACCGGGCTCGAGACCTATGTGCGGGAGCATTCCGAGGCGGAGTTCAGCCACGGCCTGTGCCCTGAATGTCTGAAGAAGGTCTACGCCGCAGAGCGCGGCGAAAAAGCGTAGGCCCCGTTCGCGTCCGTTGCCGCGCGGCAGGTCTCAAGCGGCGCCTGGATACCTGGTCCATTCGCGCACACACTCACTCACGGGCGGCAGACGCCGCATTCGGTGACAATGACCTCTTCAAGCCGGGCGTCCGGGGGCACGTCCGCGCCCGCGAAAACCACGGTATTCTTGAGAACCGCCCCGGCGCCAACGGTGGCTCCGGCGCCCACGACCGCATGTTCGATGGCAGCCCCCCGCCCGACGCGGGCGGTATCCGAGACGTATTTATCGAGCCCTTCGTGTTCCAAAGCCCAGAGATTCAGATCGAGCAGGTCGCGGGGGTAGGTCACGTTCAGATCGTGAACAATATCGGTGCAGGGACGGACATCGTAGCCGAGATCGATCAAGATCTGGATACTGTCCGTAATTTCGTACTCATCGCGCATGGCCGTGCGCGATGTCCGGCGGATGGCGTCGAACACCACGGGAGTGAACAGGTAGATGCCAACACCCTTCAGCCGGCTCTTGGGATAGCGGGGTTTTTCGATCACCTGGCGGGCCAGGCCCCGCTCATCGGTTACAATGCAGTAATTCCGGGAGATGGCCGCGACATCCTGCTCTTCAATGGCGCCCAGCACCGCATCGGCCTGATGTTCGCGGAATACGGTGATCATGCCGCCCAGTTCCGGGGCATGAAAGAAGATGTCGCCCAGAAACAGCAGAAACGGCCCCGTAATGGCACCTTCCAGGCATCCGACACAATGCGCGATGCCGAGGTTGCTTTCCTGCGGCACATAATCGATCTCGATGCCCAGAGGCGGCTGGCGCTCGATCTGGCGGACGACCTCGTATCCGCGGTGCCCTACCACGATGATGGCCTTGCGGATACCCAGCCGTACCATGGCCTCCAGCTGGTGGTAGACGATGGGTTTGTCCAGCACGGGGAGGACCGGTTTGGGAAGCTGCGTCTGCAAGCCCATCATGCGTGAGCCTTTGCCGGCCGCAAGCGCAACACCGACTATCTCATCCGAAAAACACGGGGGCTCTTCATTCACGGGGCCTGTCCTCCGCCTGATGACCACGCCGGGGCGCGGACACTGTTGAACCGGGAACCGCCGGGCAGCATAGCGCGCTCCGATCCTGCCATCAACTGCGCAGCCCCGGCGCCCTATTCAGGCTCCACGCACCAGGTTTACCTTTTAGCCCGTGCGGCTGGAATACGGTATAATATAACAGGTTGCAGATATCTGAACACCAGGAGAAGGATGTTTGACAAGGGGAGCCTGTGTCAATCCGAAAACGCAGTGGCTGGATGTCTCCATGCCCTTGTTTGAGGGTATGGTCTGCTGGCCCGGAGACCCGGAATTTGAGACTCGGGCGGTATCGTCGCTTTCGAAAGGCGACGGGAGTAATGTGACGTGGCTCGGCCTGACCACCCATACCGGAACTCATGTGGACGCACCCCGTCACATCGTGCCGGACGGGGCACGGCTCGATGAGCTGGATCCTTCGGTTTTTTTCGGGCCGGCCCGCGTGCTCGACCTGACGGATGCGGGACCGCGGATCCATCCATCGGATTTCGGGGAAGCTCCTCTACCCGCGCGGTTGTTGTTGAAGACAGCAAACGGTATGCTGGCGGACAGGCGGGAGTTTGAGCCGGCCTTCACGGCTTTGACGACCGGCGCCGCGGCACGGCTGGTCGACGAACAGGTACAATTGGTAGGGATAGATTATATTTCCATTGCCCCGGAAGGGGAGGACTGCGAAGCGGTTCATCGCATCCTTCTTGAAGCCGGCGTACTCATCGTAGAAGGCCTGGATCTGCGCGGCGTCCAGGCGGGACCCTGCGAGTTTGTCGTGCTTCCCCTGGCGGTCCGGCATGGAGATGGTGCGCCCTGCAGGGCGTTCATTCGAATGGAGGCGGGAGATGGATGACCGGCACAGCATGAGAGACGTGCTCGCGGTGGTGCTGGCTGGCGGCGCGGGCGAACGCTTGTATCCCCTGACACGCAACGAAGCCAAACCCGCGGTGCATTTCGGCGGGATGTATCGGATCATTGACTTCACCTTATCCAACTGCATCAATTCCCAGATACGCAAGGTCCTGGTGCTCGTTCAATACAAATCACTGTCTCTGATCCGCCATATCCACGCGGCCTGGAGCCTGTCGTACCCGGAATGGGGCGAATTCATTGAGGCCATCCCGGCCCAGAAACGCACCGGGGACAACTGGTACCTGGGTACAGCCGACGCGATTTACCAAAATCTGTATTCCATCGAGCCCGTCGAATGCCGGGAAGTGATGATCCTCTCGGGGGATCACATTTACAAGATGGACTACCAGAAAATGGTCAAGTTCCACCGGGCCAAAGGAGCCGCGGTCACCCTGGCCGCGCTGGAAGTCCCGCTGAACGAAGCCAACCGCTTCGGGATCCTGGAAGTGGATGCCAACGACCAGGTGACCGGGTTCCAGGAAAAGCCGGAGCATCCCAAACCTTCGCCGCACAATCCGCATATGGCCATGGCTTCGATGGGCGTCTATGTTTTCGATAAGGACACACTGATCCGCGCCTGCTATGACGATGCAGAACGCATGAGTTCCCACGACTTCGGCAAAGACATCATCCCCCGCCTCGTGGAGACCGACCCGGTGTTCGTCTACCCGTTCGTTGACGAAAACCGTAAAGAAGCCAAGTACTGGCGGGATGTGGGGACGCTCGATTCGTTCTGGGAAGCCAACATGGATTTTGTGGCCGTGGATCCGCTGTTTAACCTCTACGACGAGGAGTGGCCCGTGCGAACCAAGCCGCCGATGGTTCCTCCGGCGAAATTCGTGTTTGCCGACGAGGGAATCCGGTTTGGGGTGGCGATTGACTCGATTGTGAGCCCCGGCTGCATTATCAGCGGCGGGATGGTGCGCCGGAGCGTGCTCTCGCCGGAGGTGCGCGTCAACAGTTATTCCTACATCGAGGAGTGTATCCTGCTGCCGGAGGTATCGGTAGGGCGGCGGGCGCGCATCCGGAAGGCCATCATCGATGCAGGCGCGCAAATCCCTGAAGACACAGTAATTGGGTACGACCACGAAGAAGATGCGCGACGGTTCCGGGTGACCCCGCGCGGGGTGGTCGTCGTTGAACCGCAAGACTTTATGGCTCAGACGGAGCTTGGAATCCCCGGGATATCTCTCATGTAAGCCGTTGTAGTATAATGGCTTCAGACTTTGGAAGCATTTGCTTGCTGTCTTCCGGATTGGCGGGCCGTCCGAATGTGGTCCGGAAGGAACTTTTGCCAAAGGGCAGGCATTATACGACAGCGGTGGTCTGTGTTTTGCAATGGACGGGAAGGAGTAAACGATGCAAGCCTTATTAATGTTACTGGTCGCGATGGCGCCGGGCGCAGAGATCCGTGAACACGCGGATGCCATCTTGTCCAGGCAACTTGCTGACGGCGCGATCATCCATACCCAATCGGGCGACCAGATCACGATCTCCCCGTATTATGGCAATTACACCGCACTGGGCCTTTTCGAAGCCTACCAGGTCACCGGGGACAAGAAATATCTGGACGCCGGGATCAAATGGACGGATTGGTACTTCAAGCACATGGATCTCCGCGGCGTCATTTACGACTACGAGGGGACCGCAAGCGATTATCACTCCACTGGAAAATACCAGGCGACGGACTCGTACGCCGCCACCTTCCTGATGTGCGTGAACATGCGCCGGATGCTGACCCGCGACCACCGCTTCGTGATGCGCGAAACCGGCAAGATTTTCGGGGCGCATAAGGCGATGCTCGCGACGCTCGACGTGGATGGATTGACGTTTGCCAAACCCGACTCGCCTTACAAATACATGATGGGCAATTCGGAAGTGTTTGAGGCCTTGTGGCATTCCCGGCAGATAGCCCATCTGCTCCGCAATTATGCGTGGGTCCATGAGGTGTATTACGCGCGGCGGGACATGAAAAAGGCCTTCGAGCAACTGCGCGACGAGAACGGGCTGTATGCCTGGGCCAAGGCCGGAAACGCCGCGGTGACCGTGCAGGACGCCGGGGAATTCTATCCGGCAGGTCTGGCCAACCTGTTCGTGGCGGCGCTGGGCCCGGTAGACTGGCATGCGCGCCAGGACACGGTGCTGGCCACCTACGAACAGTTCCCTGTGTTTGCGGATCTGCCCCCCGACCAGCTTTACTGGTGGGTGGTGGCGGCGCAGCGGGTCGGCCGGAAAGGCATCGCTCTCCAGGCCTTTGAATCCATGAAGGACAAGGTGCAGGAGCGCGACCTGGCAGTGGATCATGCGTACTACATCCGGGCCCTGACCAGCCTGAAGCACGTGCGCAAAGGCCCCAAACGCACCAGCGTGATGATGGGCTCGACCTTTATTGATATTCCCCGCGCTGCAGTGCGCTGATTCTCCGTGAGCTTCTGACGGCCGGCGGGCACAAAAGCCGCCGGCCTTTTTTGTGCCCGTTCACGCCGCTGATCGCCGGATAAAAAACCTCGTTGGCGGGATCTTGTTGTCTGCGTTAGAGATTAACGGAGTGTAAATCAACGCGGCCAAAACTCGCACGCAGGCAGCCTGCGAGGGCCGTTCCATGCGCTCACGGCGCAAAGTGCCTGCAAGCACAGCACGACAGCCCCGTCAAACCTGAAATACCATCCCAGAAAGCATCTGTCTCAGACACTCCCCTCGAAATTGCCTCTCTTACCCGGCGATTGAGGAGTGAACCTCTCCGTTGACACAATGGCGCGTGTTGCAGCAGAGGCCTGCCCGGGGAGGTGGAGCATTTTGCGATGATTTTGCTCTCGGTGGCATCAAGAGACAGATGGGCGCAGCGAACCCCAGATCCCTCTCAGATTTTCCTGACTATTATTCCGTTGGCGGTGACAGAGTGAATTTCGCTTTATTTGCAGCCCACCATGAAACGCATTCGGAAGGGCTTGCGGATTCCGGCACCTTTTTATCCGTCAGATAGGCTACCGCCGGAATGAGGCTCGTATCCCCCTGCTGAATCTTGTCTATTAACAGCGGGAGCACGTCAATTCCCAAGTCTTTTATTCGCTGGAATTTTTGTTCCGCCTCTTCCTTCTTTCCCTGGTCCTTCAGGCTGTTGTATTCTTTGTAAAGCGCCGCAAACCGCTGCGGGACTTGCGGGCGGAATTCCACCCACCACCTTTTAATCAATCTTATGCCATCTGGATACCCTGTGGTTTCGCGCTCATCGGGAAACTCTTCCGCGGTCCAAACAAAGCTTCCCGGAGTTCCAGTCCGGTTAATGTGGTAGCGCCATTTTGTTATGTCTTGCACCAATTTAACCGCACCAGGACGTGTCTCCATTTTTTTTATGAGAAGAGGCACGGCTTCCACTCCCAGATCCAGCATCTTCCGCCAAGCCGGATTATTGGTGTAATGAGCATCAAAATAGCTTTGAGTCAGTCTAGAACTGAACGGGTTCTCAGATTGCCTAGGAGACTCTCTCCATTCCTGATACAAGCGCTCGAACTCCTGGTCGAGGCTTTCGGCTATCGCCGGCGCCGCAAACAGTGAACCGAGAGCAATGATAAGAAAGAAATGACGCTTCTTCATTCTCTGGCCCTCCTTCTTATTTGCGCTTATAGAACCTGACCGGCAACCAATATATGCTGTAGTTAAGTTGATCGTGAACGTGTTCGATACGCACAGACTTACCACTGTGCGTTTTTCATTCTGCTCATTAGAATTCTAGTTTAACAGAAAATACAGGCTATGCCAAGGAGAATAACAACCCCTCCTATCGCCGGATAAAAGAGGGGATTTCGAAACGACTATAACGTCATTAAATTTGGTGTAGACAAAAAAAGGCATGGTTTGCACCGCTGTTGGTGGTGGAAGTAGCCAAAAAGAGGAGCGTTCAACGATGACCGGGCCTGTCAAGCCATTTGCTTGACTCCGCACGGAGAATCCACCCCCAAATCGGCTGCCGCCGATTCACCCCCGCCAGCGGGGGACAGGTGCACCGCGCATAAGTCTCTGGTTTTAATGCCCTTATGTCCTTCGAAGAAGAGGACGGATCAAAAACCAAACCAAGCGCCGCGTATGCCGGTTCGCATTCTTGTGTCCCCCGCGGGCGGGGGTGGACACGCGCCCCGCGTGGCCGGGGGTGGACCCAGTGGACCCAATGGACAGGGTGGACCGGGCCCCGACAGCGGAGCCATCGCCCGTGCCGGCCCTTGTATTCCCCGCTGACGGAGCAACGATGTATGCTTCGCCGCCACCGCCGGTTCGCGTTCTTGTGTCCCCCGCGGGCGGGGGTGGACACGCGCCCCGCGTGGCCGGGGGTGGACTCTCGTCTTTCATCCCCGAAACGTGTTCAATCCATCCAAAATCCGTTCTCCTGACATCGTCTTGCCTTCCATATTTCGGTAAGATCGCAAATGACAGGACGATACCATCCCCGGTAAGATCTCAGATGGCGCGATTCGTCAGGTTGACTTAACCGGCCCGGGCGCATACGATCTCGAGTCTATTGTGTGTCTCGTGCAAAAATGGGGCGCTGATTCGAAAGGGAGTGATGAATTTTGAAGAAACGCTGGGTGATAACGGCGGCGGTTCTATTGGTTGTTATTGGCGTGATCGTTGTGGTGCTGGCCGATAGAAAATACTGCCTGTTTCCAAGCCCCAAATTCTCACATGCGCCTTACGTGACCCCGGATACGCGGGTGCAGATTGGACTCTGGCCTGGAAACGGCGGGGAAGACCTGCTGGCCATTCTCCGGGCGGCTTTGCCTGAAAAGCAGCGCCCGAGCAACTGGCTGCTGAAGCGGATCCTGCCCCATGAAGCCACGGTACTCCTCGCTCCCAATCTCCAGTCGCAATCCATCGCGGTGACGGCGTTTATTAACGACCAGCGCTTCGGGCCGGTAATTCGTGATGCGGTCAATGAGGCCAACCCCTCCCGTTCAGTGCCTGTCGTCCGGTGGTTAGCGGATGGCATGGTGGTGGAGAAGCGCGGAATCCTGACTTTGCGCGGCGATATCCCCATGGACGCGCATTCCACCCAGCTCACGCAATCCAGCTGGCCCGGGGCGCCGGCGGGCGCTCCCCTGGCGCTGGAGGGCGGCCACGCGATCGAAATCATGCTCGATAACCGGGATGGCGGGGCTTTTGCCGTATTGTCGTCGCTGGAACTGCTGAAAGGGCTCGATGGAGAGAACAATCCGGATTTTTATGTGGAATTGCTGGCCAACGTGTCGTGGCTGCGGCTCTTCGCCGATTTCGCGGGCACGAACGACGCCGCACTGAAATTGCATATCGAGTGCCGGCCCGATGCGGAGCCCGGTGTCGCGGGCAGCATACAATTTGTTGTTGATATGGGCCTTATGGCGGCCAAAAAGGCACTGGAAGCCAAGGGAGCTGCTCTTGTTGGGGCCAGCCGCGTCGAAGGCAACGCCGTGGTCGGCGACTATACGCTTCGCGGCCTGGACAAGCTGATTCCGGCGGGCTAGAGAGCGGTCTCCGCGGCATTAGAGCAGAGCTGAGCCAGGTTCCGGCGGGCAGCCGGGGTCAGAGCTGTTTGCGCCCTTCCAGGGCATGGGTCAGGGTAGCATCATCTGCATACTCGAGCCCGCTCCCCATGGGCACGCCGTGGGCAATACGCGTTACCTGTGTGTCGAACCGTTGCGCGATGACCCGGGAGAGATACAAGGCCGTTGCCTCCCCTTCCGCGGTGGCGTTCGTCGCCACAATGACTTCCCGAACCTTGCCCGGGATCCGGCGGAGAAGCGCATCAATGGTGAGCTCGTCGGGGCCGATTCCCTCCAGTGGGCTCAGTGCGCCGTGGAGCACGTGGTAAAGGCCCTTGTACGCGCCGGCCTTCTCAATGGCCATGGCGCCTGAGGGATGTTCGACTACGCAGATGACACTGTGATCCCGGTTGGGATGAGCGCAGATCGCACACGGATCCTGGTCGGTGAGATTGCAGCATTCAGAACAGCGCGTAATGCAGCGCCGGGCCTCCACGAGGGCCTCGCTCAGGGTTTGGGCCTCTTCCGCGGGGGCGGACAGGAGATGCAGCGCCAGTCGTTCCGCGGACCGTTTTCCTACTCCTGGCAGGCGGCGCAGAGCATCGACGAGTTGTTCAAAAGCAGGTGTGTTGAACAGCATGGTTCCCCCGAATGCCTCGTGAGGCGGAAAGGTGGGCCGGCCGGGGGCTCAGCCCAACGGGGCCGCGGACTCCAGGGATTGGCGAACCTCTTCCCATTCGACGAGCTTCGACTGCCGTGTCAGGATATCGACCCGGTCCAGAAACACCCGCCCATCCAGGTGATCGGTCTCGTGTTGAATGATACGTGCCAGGAACCCCTCCGCCACGAAGTCGAGGTCATTGCCCTGGAGATCCTGGGCGCGCACACGAATGTGCGTCGCTCGCGGCACGGGCGCGTAGATGCGGGGGATGCTCAGGCATCCTTCGTCGGCGATTTCTTCACCTTCCCGTTCCACGATCTCGGGATTGACCAGGCACATGGGATCGGATTCGAGGTCGTGGCAAACGAAAAATCGTTTGCTGATACCCACTTGCGGCGCAGCCAGGCCCACGCCTTCGTACTCGTACATCGTCTCGAGCATCGTGACGGCCAGTTTTTCGAGATGCGAGCCGAAACGCTCAACCGGCGCCGCCACGCTCAGCAGCGGGTCGTCGGGATAGAGAACGATATTCATACTGCCCAAACTCCTTCATCCCCGTGATGTTAGCACATGCGCACGACGGGCACAAACGCCCACGCGAGCCTGGGAATAATCCTCAAAGACAACACGCCGGCGCAACGAGATAATCCGGTCCGGGATTCGTACCGCAAGACTGGTTTCCACGGCAGGGTTTCAAGGGGTTACGGGGCTCAGGACAACCGGACCGGGTTCGCCCTGGTTTTCAGCCAGCACCGGCGCATCGCCCGGGATCGGCGTGGCGGAGCCCACGGGAGCCAGATGGACAAGGACGGGTTCCAGCGGCTCCAGCACCGTCGGAAATTGAATGCTGCGGCCGCGCACGAGATCCCGTCCTTTGCGCGGGCCGCCATACAGGTTGACCCGCGCCGGTTCTTTCCGAAGGTTGACCACGTACAGATATTCCTGCCCATCCAGCTCGACATACCGGCTCTTGACCCCCTCCAAAGGGTAGCCATAGCTGTTAATCGTCCGGGGGATAGGCGGCAGAACGCCGAACACATAGGCTGCGTCGAGCGCGTGCAGGTAGACGGTGGGTGTATCGGAACCCCGGACAAAAATGGTGCGCGAGGTCTGTGTAATCACATCGTGACGCGAAACGCCGGCGGGAGTGTACGGTGCGGGGCGCCCGCTGCGAATGACAGCGCCGCCGGCCTTGGCGTATTCGTTGATCGCTTGAAACGTCCCGTCGGCCAGTGCGGGCACCTCCGGCATGGCCAGCACGGACACATCGGCCAGCCCGCCCGAAATACACGCCTCTTCAGTAATAAAACGGATTGGAAAGCCGAAAAATGCGCTCCCCTCATAGACACGCTGAACGGATTCCAGAAACGTCTCGCCGTCCAGATAAATTTTTGAGGGCGCGCTCCACAGGATCGCGATCGGAGCCGGCGAGCGTTGAAAGGCAGTGACTATGGCGCCCAGGCGGTTCAGGTCCGCACAGGCCGTTGCGAAGCCTTCGAGGCCGCCCGGATTCTGCTCAAACTCGGATGGACGGGCGGCAAAACCGTTCACACCCGCAATGGCTGCGTCCCAGAGGGCGGCATGGACATGCTGGGAGGCGCGGGCGCCGGCGGGTATCTGGCTCAGATCGAACGTGAGAGCCGAGACTACAAGAGGGTTGGCAGGGGCCAGTGAACGAAGCAATCTGAACGAAAGCTCGGGGCCGGCAAACGGCACCGCATATATTGAACTGCCGGGAGCGTAGGATGCGGCGCACCCGGTCACATCGGTCAGACGGACGAGGGCCTGGCGGTCGATACCCGTGCGGGCCTCGCCTGTCTGGGCGGCTGTGCCGGGCAGGACAATCTGGAGGGGGAGGTTAGGGAGGGCCCGGCGGGCGCAGCCGGCCAGCCATGTGAAATGGTTCGAGACCAGATGTTGATGCCAGGTTTGCCAATCGTATTGGTACGAGGGCTGGTGGTAATCCCAGAGGATCTGGATTTCATCCAGCGCGCGCAGACGGGTCCGCCAGGCGCGGTTAACAGCTCGCCGGTCTTCCTTATATTTAAGGGCCATGGCCTGCTGAAAACCCTGCCGCACTTCTTCCGTTTCCCAGTGGAATGCGGGGGCAGACGCCAGACTGACGCCGTTGACGGAAGGATGCCGCTGGAGGAGCGGGGCTACTGCGTCGAGGTGCCGTTGGCTGAGCGCTCGCGCTTCGCCAGGCCCCGGGACTGCAGTCTTCTCGGAACCATCCGGGGTCATGGCGGTCTGCCCGGAGCGCAGCCACGCGGGGGCGACATTTGCGGCCAGGCCGACCGTCACACCAATGCCGAGGGCATCCGCGTTCTCGAGGTAGGTATCGACACGCGCCACGGTATCCAGGTTGGTTCCGCCTTCGAGCAGGAGATCCGCGGGAGATACGTCGATGGCGGCAAAATTGAGCCCGTACCGGTCGAGCAGGGCCAGGGTCCGCGGGTTGATATCGGGATCACGAAATCCAAACAAGAACACAGGGTCAGATGCGGGGGTGTAAAAGGCCCCGTCACGGATTCTCAGGGACGTGGCGGAAGGCACCGGCCCCGGCCTGGCCAGCTCGGGAGTCAACGGCGCGAAGGTCAGCAGGGCTCGCGCAGAATCGCACGACATCGCTGCGAACTCACTCAGCGCGGTGGCGTGCGGCCAGTCGCCTTCCTGAAGAAATACCTCCGCCTGATCCAGGGCATCCTCGGCTATCGCCGCACGAATAGACGCATAAAGGGGCACTTCCGCCGGGCGCGCTTCCCGAAGGCTCTCCTGTACGGGGCCGAGGAGCGCGTGTACGTGCCCGAAGCGCTGCAAAAGCGCTCCATAAGATCGTTTTTCGAGTTCAATTTCGCGCCAGGCCAGAGGCTGGTTGAGCGCATGCAAGACCTCGAGGCGCGCGCGATAGACCCCGTCGCCCACGCCCTCCAGAGGCCACGCGAACACCGGCTGGGACGCGCTCCGGGCCCCGTGCAGCTCTGCCCGGCCTTCGAACAGTGCGTTTCCCTGCTCGTCGTACACGTGCAGGCGCGCCTGTGGCTGGTCCAGCGCGACGCTGATCTGTATTTCGCAGGGAATCGTCAACGCCTCTTCGACGGGTGTGACCTCGTCCAATTGAAACGACGCTTTGACGTGCGCGCCATCCTGGTACCGGGAGGGGTATGCCCAGACCCGTACATCAGCAGCGCCGGTGGACGGCTCTGTAGCGGCCATCCCGGTCACGGCCGCGCCAGCGAGGAGCAGTGCGAGGCAGGCCCGGGCGTATACAAAAAACGTTCGGCGGGAACGCGGCATAGATTCATCCTCTTCGGAACGATACACAGAACCGGGTTGATTGAATGCGCACATTCTAGAGCCAACGGGGCGACGTGTCAAAGTCCATAACGAACCAGCCGGTTTTTTCGTTGACGCAGCAAGGGATTGGAAGAGAATCTGTTAGGCGGGCGCAACGGGGCGGCGCGCCACGCTGCACATCAAATAATAATACAGATAAAAACAATAAACACTGACAATCTGGTACCATTTCCAGGTCGCCATGGTATAGTTTTTCGTGGGTCTTTATGGCCCAGCATCAAAATTTCAGACTCGATATTGGGTGGAACCTTTTGAAACCCGAAGGGATTGTACTTTTATGTTGAGTGGGAGATGGAGCCATTTTGCCTTCACTCCACTCTGCGATGCGCGCAGGGAAGACAGTTGAACCATCCGGAGCCTGTATGGGGAATAGGCAGGGGCCGGGTAATTACTTGACAGCGATCGCACTTTGCCGGTACCATGACTTTTTGGCGGGTGCGGCTGTCGAACATGGATTGGTGGGGAAGTGCGGGCCGGTTCCTGCGGATGCCTGCACTACGATGAATTCAGAGAGGATTAGAAAACCATGGCCAAATCATTTACGATAGTTGTGGTCGCCGGACTTGCCTTGAGTTTGTGCGCTACGCATGTTGCTGCGTACTCGATTGAGGAAAGGCAGGTTGATCCCCAGAAGATTTATTGGGGGCTTACCACTTCGTTCGAAAAGCCGGCGGAAGTCCGCTACCAGGAGATTATCGTCGAAACCCCGGAATACAAGGAGCTCAAGAACCAGAAAATTGAGCGTGGGACGGGGCGATACTGGATCCTGATCAGCCAGGCGAGCGACCGGACCGTCCGGGCCATTGCCCAGGTCGGGCAGGAGTCCGAATACGACCTCATCGCCGCGGAAGGTTTTCTGGGTGGGCTGGAACCCGCCATTCCTGCGGACGACGTGACGGACCTGGTCATCAAAGCGATGCACGAGAGTCTGAAAAAGGCCGGTGGACGATAGAAATCTGGGAACAAGAGCCTGACACTCCGTCGAAGCAAATGGGTTGCTTCAGGGGCGAGGGTGATTTCTGTGAGAAGTCAACTATGCAACGAGCACATATGACCACAAAGACCCTGCTGATTGTATGCCTGGTGGGATTCGTTCTGCAACTTGCAGGGTGCACGACGCCTTCAAGTAACGTGCCCATGACGGCGACTCCAGTGACCAAGAACCGTGTGCTGGAGGAGAGTTCGGCCGTCAAACAAGTCGAGGAAGCGCGCCGCATGATTGAGGCCGGGGATTACAATATCGTGATCCCGCGCCTCTTGCAGATCATCCAGAAATACCCGTATTCGGATGCGGCCATGGACGCCCGGTACTGGCTGGCGGCCGCGTATTACAACATCAAGAGCTACCGCGACGCGATCAACCTTTTTGAGGAATACCTCCATCAGTCCCCCCATGGGCGCTACGCGGAGGAATGCGCACAGCGTATTGCGGATCTGCGCAAACAATACACCGATGAATTTGGCTCGCCCGACCAGCTCGATGCATCCATTACGGCCCTGTGGGATACCGTCAAGGAAGAGCCCACCAATTACAAGGCGAAGTGGGAGCTGGCAGATTTGCTGTGGAAACGCGGTGATTACGACATGGCGGGTGAGCTGTACGCCAATATCATCGAAAAGTACCCGACCTATGCCACGGACGTGCGTTTGAAGGAGCGCATTGAGTTCAAACCTGACGGCAGCTACACGCTGCTTACGCCGGAAGAGCGCCAGAAACGGTCCATCGCGGAAGAGCCGCTTATCGTTACTAACCTGAACAATTTCCGTGGGGGTACCGATATCGGGGCCGGCGATCGCGCCTATTACCGGGGTCAGGACTACTACGTCGTCTCGGGCCAGGCCCACAATCGCGGCGACAGCGTATTGTACGGCGTGCAAGTGAACGTGACCATATACGGGTTCGGCAACATGATTTACGGCACCAGCACGGTCAATATCGGCCGTTTGAACCCAGGTGAAGCGCGCGCATTTGTGGTGCGTTTCAGTGTCTTCGACGATATCGAGAACGTGACTCGATATGAAGCCATCGGAACATTTCAACGGTAGGTCAGCAATGCGAAAATGGTATGTGTTAGGTTTCGTTGTACTGGCAGTGGGGCTGATCGCACCGGCCGGGTACGCCGGCGAGGAAGCCGCCGCGGCGCCCGCGGAGGAAGCGGCGCCCGTACCGGAAGCGCCGCCCGCGCCATCGCTGCCGCTGGACGCGCAAGCACCGCGGCAGGTCAATGTCTCTGTCAAGGTGGTCGAATTCCAAACGGAAAAGAACGTGGAAACGGGCTTCAGCGCCTTCTTTTCACGCCGGAACAAAGAGCGCCTCTATGGCCGCGTCACGAGTGGCAACGGGGCAATCCGGACGGCTGATTTGACGTTCCCGACGGATACCGGCAACCGGATGGAAGGCCTGACGGTCTTTCTGGACAATATCTCAACGAGTTACGGCGACATCGAGATGGTGCTGCAGGCGCTGGTGAACGAGAACCGCGCATACATCCTGTCGCGCCCCAAGGCCATGGTCGTGATTGGCGCAGAACGGCCGGGCACCGTCATCAAGACGGTGCGCGAGATTCCGTACGAAGACACGACGGTGGTGGGCGCCACGACGGTGCAGGCCACCTCATTCCGCGACACGGGCGTCGCTCTGACGCTGAAAGTGCCGAAAGTGACCGACGACGACGGGAACTGGGCGACCCTGGAAGATACGTATATTAATCTGCAGGTTCAGGCGGAAGTGAAGGAGCTGGGCACGCGCATCGTCATTGCCCTGGACGGCAGTCTCGGGGGCGGCAATCAGATCACCGCGCCGGTATTCATCACGCGAAGCATATCCACCGATGTATGGGTCCGGAACGGCCAGGTACTGGTGCTCGGCGGTCTCTACCGCAACACCAAACAGAAGAGTCTGGAGACGGTTCCGTGGCTGACCCAGGCAGAAGATGTGGCGGTCGGCGTTGCCGAGAACTTCATTCCCGGCAATTTCATCGGCGCCCCGCTGTCGACGACGTTTGGCCACCGGGAGACGGACGAAGGCCGCCGCGAGCTGGTTTTCTTTATCAAGTCGGAACTGTGGCGGGCGCCTTTTGTAGTGGCCGACGAGCATGGTTTTGTTGATCTGAGAGAAGAGACCCCGGCAACGAAGATATCACCCACGGGTTTGCTGACGGACATCCTGGAAGGGGTGTCATCCATCCCGCAGAACCTCAGCGAAGCGATAACAGGCGGTTCGTCGAGCACGGGGATCAATTCCGAGTTGAAAATGGAGGATAACAAGTAATGGGTATCCAACGCCTTGTTCCAGCGCTTGCGCTGCTCGGAATAGTGTCAGGCCTCGCCCTGGCCGGCGAGGAGACCCCTCCCCCGCCGCCAATTGAACCACCGCCGGCCCCGCAACTGGTCGAGGCCATCCGCCAGGTTCAGATCCAGGTATGGATCAGCGAGACCACGGAAGATGGGTTGCGGGATATTGGAACCAATCTGGACTATACCCGGTTTGTCCGGGGCAACGAGAACAGCGGAAGCGTAGAGCGGATTTCCACGCGGGTGTTCGACCCGAATTCTTTTCAAGTGACTCTGCCGGCCGCAGACACCAACCCGTACCCGGACAACGTGCGCCTGACACCGGATTTTCCCGCCCGGCTTGCCGACGGCAGCGTCCTGCAAGGGGAGGCCATCACAACACAGAGCGGCGCGGGAATCACGTTCAGCATCATCGACAGCGGCACGGGAACGATTGACGGCATCATCCGCGGCATTGAGCAAAAAGCGGACGCCGACCTGATTTCGAAACCGGAATTGCTGGTGGTGGAGAACGGGACCGCGGAGATCCACGCGGGCGAAGAAATCCCCTACCAGTCGTTGATTTATCAGAAAGGGCGCGCGCAGCTCCAGGTGACGTGGCGCCAGGTCGGTGTGAACCTGAGCATTCAACCGGTGATCCTCGATGACGACATGATCGAGATCAACCTGGCGAAACTGAATGTGGTCGACCGGCTGCCGTCGAGCCCCATCCGCGGCATCGATCTTCCCGTGTTCTCCACGCGTGAGCAGACGGGCCAGGTGCTGGTGCCCAACGGTCAGACGCTGGTGATAGGCGGCCTGTCGACGCGCAATGTCACCAAGACCGAGCGCCGCATTCCCCTGGTGGGCAAGCTGCCGGTGCTTGGCGCCCCCTTCCGCGGGCGGCGGGTGGAAGCGCGCAATTCGCACTTGCTGATCTTTCTCTCCCCGACCATTGTTGATCTTCGCAACCTGAGGCCGGAAGCCATCAGCGCTCTCAACTTCTGGCGTGAAGAGAAATGGAAGAATCTGGACCGCATCGAGCAGGAGATTGAAATCATGGAGGACGAGCTGTAGCTTGTTCTCAGTGGATGAGGCAACTCAGCAAGCTCCCGGCAGGCCAGATGTCTGGCCTGCCGTTTTTTATGCGAGCCGCACCGGAGCGGGTCGGATTTTGGAGTTGAATTGAGCGCCCGGCCATGCGCATGATCCCGCCACGATGAAGACGATATTCCGACAAGGGGGAGCCCCAGTGCTGAGCGGTGTGCTGCTCGCGCTGTGTTTCCCCACGTGGCAGCTGTTTTTTCTTGCGTGGGTCGCGCTCACACCTTTGTTTTACGTGTGCCGCAACACCACTCCAAGGGACACCGCGTTGCGCTTCTTTGTGGCCGGCTGGGCGTTTCACAGCGTGGTGCTTCAGTGGCTGCTCACGAATATATATTGGGCAGGCGGCTGGGCGTTCTGGGGCCAGCAGGCGGTTTGTCTTGTAATGGCGGCGTACTGGGCGGTCACAGGCGCCACCTGGGCCTGGCTGCGAAACCAGCTCCGCTGGATGCCGCAATCCCTTCTGCTCGCCGTGCTGTGGGCGTCCATGGAGTATGCGCAGAATCATCTGCTCAGCGGTTTTGGCTGGAGCAACCTGGCCTATTCGCAGGGCAGGGATCTCCTGCTGCTGCAACTCGCCGCTATCGGAGGGACACCCCTCATTGCCGGGCTGCTTGTCGCGTGTAACGTGCTGTTCTCGGAGCTGCTTCACACGCGGCGGCTCCGGTTCGCGCGCGCAGCGCTGGCGCTGGCACTCCTGGTTGGAAGCCATGGCGTGGGCATGGCCCTGCTGCAACCGGCCGACTATGCCTCTCCCCCATTCCAGGCGGGCGTGTTCCAGTCTAATTTTCCGTTAGAGATGAAATGGGACCCCGAGTACAGCCTGGAGATGGTCCGCAACGCCGCGGAAAAGTCGCGCCTGCTGGCCGATCACGCGCCCGTGCACCTGTTTGTCTGGCCGGAGACCCTGGTGATGGATGATCTGACCGCCCCGGGGATCCTGGCTCCGCTTGAGGAGCTGACGCGGAGCACCGGTGCCGCACTCTACACCGGCTCGCAGCGCACGGATGCGGAAACCGGGCGGGCCCGGAACTCCAGCTTCCTGATTTCGCCATCCGGCGAAGTCGAGGGGTATTACGACAAGATCCATCTGGCGCCGTTTGGAGAATACGTGCCGTTCGGGTCTTATTTCCCCTTTATCCAGAAGATCGTTCCCATCATCAGCGATGTGGAACCCGGCCGGGAGACGCGGGTCTTTTCGCTCGAAGAACGGACATTCGGCCCGCTGATCTGTTTTGAGGTGCTCTTTGCAGAAATGAGCGAGGCATTGCGCCGGCAGGGCGCCGATTTCCTTGTGGTTATCACGAATCTGGGCTGGTTCGGGGCAAGCAATGCGCTCGAACAAGAGCTTGAGCAGGCGCGGCTTCGCGCGATCGAGACCCGCCTGGCGGTGGTTCACTGCGCAAACACCGGATTATCCGGCGTGTTTGATCCCTGGGGCCGCTTTGCAGCCACGAATGCGGTGGTGATGCCGTCTGGAGCGTTTCACTGGCTTCGAGAAGACCAGTCAGCGCGGGATATGAAGCAATACCGTTGCCTGGGCGCGCTGCCCGTTGCTGAACCGGCGGCTCGCCCCGTACCGTGGGCGCCCCAGCGCGTTCCTCAGGCGTCCGTTGCGGCGTCAGCCGTCCTGGTGGTGCTGGCGCTTGCCGCCCGCCACCCGTCTTCGGCCGGCCAGGCGCCATGAAGAGATGCGGGGCCACAGACAGAAAACCATGAATCAAAAAGCACACTCTTCGGCGCGCGTGAGTGCGCGCCTGGCGTCTATCTTCGCTGGAGGCACGATGCTGAGCCGCGTCCTGGGCCTGCTCCGGGATATGGTGGTGGGGGCGCTGGTGGCGGCCGGCTCGCGGGATGCCTTCATTCTCGCATTCAAACTGCCCAATATGCTGCGGGACCTCATCGGCGAGGGGGCTCTGAATGCGGCGTTTGTACCGGTGTACACGAAAACACTGGAGCAGGATGGAGACCAGGAATTCAAGAAGCTGGTGTCCTCAGCCATGGCGTCCATGCTGGTAGTACTCCTGGTGCTGACCCTGTTGGGCACGGCGTTGGTGCCGGTGCTCCTGGGCGGACTTAATGCGCTGAAGCCCATCACGGGAGGGAAAACGCTGTCCCCGGAGGATCTGGGACTGATCACGGTGCTTGCCCGGTGGGCGTTTCCGTACTTGTTTTTCATCGGGATGGCTGTATTCGCGATGGGGCCGTTGTACACGCTGCGCGAATACGCCACGCCCTCCTGGTCGCCCGCCCTGCTGAACATCGCGTTGATTGTCTGTTGCGCCCTGTTTCGCCATAGTTTTCCAGACCCGTCCTATGCGCTGATTCTGGGCGTCTGGCTGGGTGGCCTGGCGCAACTGGCGGTGCTGTATGTGTCCCTGGGCCGAAAGACAGGCATCTGGCTTCCCGATTTCCGGCTGCGTCATGCCGGGGTCTGGAAGATCTATGCCCTCATGCTGCCGGTACTGATCGGACAGGCCGCAGGTGAAGTCAATAAGCTGGTGGATGCGCTTTTCGCCCGCAGTCTGGATGAGGGCATTGTAAGCGCGTTCTATTACGCAAACCGCCTCATTCAGCTCCCTCTTTCGATGTTTGGTTTCGCCGTAGCCGTGGCGATTCTGCCGCTGCTTTCTCAAGCGGCAGCCCGGAACCGGGTGAAGGAGATCCGGGAAACGCTGATGACCGGGTTCCGGCAGAGTTATTTTCTGGTCTGCCCCTCCCTGCTGGCCCTGTTATTTTTCGGGAAACCGCTAGTTCGCCTGCTCTTTGAGCGAGGAGACTGGACCGCCGCTGAGACGGACTTGACGGTGGGGGCGTTAAGCATTTATTCGCTCGGCCTTCTGTCGTTTGCGTGGATCAAGATTGGTGTGACGGGATTTTTTTGCGTCGGCGATACCAAAACGCCCGTGGTTGCAGCCAGCGCGAGCATGCTGTTGAATATCCTTCTGAATATCGCAATGGTCAAGCCCTTGGGGTACCGTGGTCTGGCCCTGGCCACGGTGATCTCGTATACCGTGAACTTCGGCGGCCTGTACTACTTACTCGTGATGCGTCATGGTCCGCTGTGGAACAGCGCGTTTTTCACGGCGCTGCTCCGCATGACTGTCGCCGGCGCCGTAATGACCGCAGCGGGATATGCCGCGTATACCCGTGTTCTGGCGCTGTGGCCGGCGGACTCGGGCATCGCACGTTTGGCGTCAGTGAGCGCGCTGCTGGCAGCCAGTGCCGCGGGATACCTGGGAGCCTGCCACGTCTTGCGGGTGAAAGAACTGAACGACTTCACTTCCATGCTGCGGCTTAAAACACGCGGAGAACGGGCGTAAGGGCCGCGCGGCGCGACCAAACGTCGGCGCTTGAGCGGACCAGACGTTGGCGCATTCGTACAGCGGCCCTTCCGGCACGCCCGGAGGCGCCTCCCGCCTGGAACCCGGTGTGAATGCCCCGGCAGAGCCTGCTTGTAATCGCTACGGGGATGGCATAAAATGGAACTCGAAAAGCTCGCGAGAGCGCCTTTGGGCGGTCCAGGAGTCTGCCGAAGAATCGCTTGGGGTGAGAGTGCGGCAGAAGCTTAGCACTATCAACGGGTTAAATACTTTTAACCCTTTGACAGGCCCGCGATTTCGTGTTAAGGTTTCGAATTGAAGAGTCGTGGATGTCTGCTTTTGAGCCACGCGGTTTCGATTCGAATCGAACGCAACGGCGGTGCACGCAGCTACGCCTGAGGAGACGGGGCAGTGGCAAAGTACAATTACAAAGCGATCGACGGCGATGGCAACGAGACTTCCGGGGTGATTGAAGCCGAGACTGAAAACGACGCCTTGAGCCTGATTGGCCGCCAGGGGCTGTATGTGACGTCAATTCACAAAACGCACATCGGCACCATGCTGCGCCAGCGCTGGGTCGAGCAGAAGGAACTGCGCAAGAAATATATCGAGCAGAAGCGGACTGAGGCGCGGCGCAAGCATCCGCGCCAGCGCCTTGTGGTGCGTTTTAAAGATGGCACGACCAATTACGGGGTTTGTTTTGCGCTGAACATCCAGGATGCCGGGTTTTATCTGGATACGATGACGCGCGAAGGCGCCGCCACGGGGGAGACGGTGCAGATCCGGTTTAACCAGCTGAAGGCTGTATTTCAGGTCAAGAGCTTTGATGGGCATTTTGACCCGCAGCAGCGATATCCTGAGTACCATCCGGAGGGTGGCGAATACATCTGTGAATTTGAAGACGGCGAGGTGATCCGGGGCGTTACGCTCCTGCCGTACGAGCCGGAGGCGGAACGTTTTTACCTGATCCCCGTGGATCCGGCAAGCAACAATATTTCGATTCTGGTGGAGCGTTCGGCGCTGGTCCATGTGTACACACCGGAGACCTACGAGCAAAAACAGGCTCGGGAGTCCGAAGAACGGCGAAAGGAAGCCGCGGTTGCGGGGATGACGCATGAGGAATCCATGGGGGATTTCTACTTCGAAACGCGCAACTATCCCGCGGCGCTCGAACAATACAAAGCCGCTGTGAAAGCCCAACCCCGTTCGCCCCGCCTTCGAAAGAAAATCCTGGCAACGGAATACAACATCGCGGTGCAGTTCATTAAACGCCGCGATTACGAGACAGCGCTGGCTGGCATGCTGAAAATACTTGAGATGGATCCGTCCAATCCGCATGCCCGCAAGAAAGTGTCTCAGTTGCGCCGGATCATTGAAAAAGACAAATCCCGGCAATCATCGGAGTAGGCACTGCCGCAACCAAGTAGAGCGATTTCCCTCAAGGACGAGTAGATGTTAATTGCGATCATATCGGATCTTCATGCCAATCTGGAGGCAACCCTGGCGGTATTCAAGCGTATCGATGAGCGGAAACCGGACCGTATCATCTGCCTTGGCGACTTGACGGGGTACAACGCCAATCCCAACGAAGTGGTCGACATTATACGGGAGCGGGAGATCCCCACCATCATGGGGAATCACGATGCGGCGGTGTGCGGACTGGAAGACCCTTGGTTTTTCCGGGCCGCGGCCAAGAAGGCAATTGAATGGCAGTATGAGCAGATTCGCGACGATAACCGGCGCTGGCTCGCCAGTTGCCATGAACAGATTGTGTTCAACTCGGACTGTCTGGGGGTGCACGGTTCCCCGAGCAACCGCGACGATTACATCATTGACTGGCTGGATGCCGTTCGGCAACTGGAGTATCTGAACGGCCGCGATATCAATATCTGCTTTTTCGGTCACAGCCATCGCGCCTCGTTTTTCAGCGAGAAAGGCAACACAGGGACCACGCCCGCCGAAGGCGTATGCCAACTCAGCCCGATGAACCGCTATTTCATCAACCCGGGTGCGACCGGGCAGCCGCGCGACCGCGACCCCCGAGCTGCCTTCGGCCTGTTTGACACGGACAAGCGGACCTTTGAGTTCTGTCGCGCTGAATATGACATCGACGCCTGCGCGTTGAAGATCATGCAGGCGGGTTTGCCCATCGAACTGGCGCGCCGTCTTTTCAAAGGGAAGTGAGCGCCAGCACGTGACTGTCCGTGAGCAAATTGAGCAGCGGGAACGGCAAACCCTGAGCCCGCACGCCATGCTTGTAGCAAACACGCGCGGGCGGGATGTCTACGAACCGGAACATCCGTTTCGCACGGCCTACCAGCGTGATCGCGACCGGATCATCCACTCAAAGGCTTTTCGGCGGCTCAAGCAGAAGACACAGGTGTTTCTTGCGCCGGAACGGGATCACTACCGCACGCGCCTGACTCACACACTCGAGGTGGCGCAGATTGCGCGGACGGCAGCCCGTGCCTTGTTTCTGAACGAAGACCTCGCCGAAGCCATTGCGCTGGCGCATGACCTGGGCCACGCACCGTTCGGGCATGCGGGCGAATATGTGCTGAATGAGTTGTATTCGGAAGGTTTCAACCATACGGCACAGAGCGTGCGCATCGTCGAAAAGCTGGAGTGCACCCGGCGAGGGCCCGGATTGAATCTGACATTCGAGGTGCGCGACGGCATCGCGAACCATTCGAAAGACAAGGGCATTCTGTGGGGCGACACAACGCGCACCTCGGCGACCCGGGAAGGCCAGATCGTGGCCATCTGCGATGCGGTCGCGTACATTAACCACGACATTGACGACGCAATGCGAGGCGGCATCCTCCGGCCATCGGATCTCCCCGCGACTGCCCTGAAACATCTCGGAGAGACGTCGTCTGAGCGCATTGACGGCATGGTCAGGGGCATCATCGAAGGATCGATAGACGGCGAGATCGGCCTGGTTGACGCAGTGCTGGAGAGCACGATTCAGCTGCGGGACTTTCTGTATCGCGAAGTGTACCCCTGCGAGGCCATTCAGCGTGAAATCGAAACGGCCAAGAACATTTTGCGGGAATTGTACGCCTGCCTGCTCGCCCATCCTCCCGAACCGGTGTTGGTGCAAAATTCCAGCGAAGAATCACTGGAGCGCCGGCTCGTGGATTTTATTGCGGGAATGACCGACTCGTATGCCCTGGAGCTCTACGAGCGATGCCTGCTGCCTTTGGGATGGAAGGTATGACAGCACGCCCCCGCATCGCAGTTGTTGCGGGGTCCGGCCTTGATTTGAGTGCGCTCCTCGATCGCCGCTTGTGGGAAAAACCCTTCAGCGCGTTCGACGGCTGCAGTGCCGGGCAGGTTGCCGGCCACCCTGGCTCGTTTATCGCCGGGGAAAGCGCTGGCGAGCTGTTGATTGTGCAACAAGGACGGCGCCACCTGTACGAGGGCGTGCGGTGGGATGCTTTGACGGCGCCGCTGAGGGCGCTCGCAGCGATGGGCGTGGAATGCGTGGTGTTCACGAACGCCGCAGGCGGTCTGCTTGCTGAATTGAAGCCCGGCAGTCTCCTGGATGTGGAGCGCATCATCACCTGGCCCTGCCGGCGCTGGGAACGCCAGCCCGCTGCGCTCGTGCCGGGCTGGCGGGTACCGGGCTGCGACGCCACCGGCGTCTACGCCTGGATGTCCGGCCCCAGTTATGAAACGCGCGCGGAGATCGCCGCCCTGCAGGGTATGGGCGCCTCGGCGGTGGGCATGAGCACCGCGCCGGAACTGGCGGCCGCGCATGCACTCGGTTTACGCACGGCCGCCGTATCCTGCATCACAAACAACTGCTGCCGGCCCCAACGCCTGTCGCATGAAGAGGTGCTGGCGGCTGCGCGCGCGTCTTCTGCGCGGCTATGCGCGCTGCTGCGCCACGCCCTGCCGGGTTTCAATTAAGTTGCCGCCGCTGGCCAGGCTCATTCGCCCTCCGCAGCGCCGCTTTTCTGCGACAAACGGCCGGCGGTATCTTCCCCGCTGATGGGCGCCATGGGGCTGTAGAGCGAGATATCCGACACATCCGCGGGCTCCCACGGTTGTGCCTGCTGGACCTCGCGGCGCTCATTGGGAGGCGCGGCCGGATCAGCGAACACGAGGGCGGCGTATGAGACCGACGAACCCTCCTCCCCCATCTCACGCGCGCCGGTCTGATAATTGAGCAGGTAGCCTTCCACGCGTTCGGGCAGCAGGGTGATGAGAATGGCTAATGGAGCAGCCCCGTCAATCGGATTGCGCGTCTTTTCGAGATAATCCAGGAATCCCCGGCGGTCGCGGTTCAGGACGTAATGGAGCGCCTGCTTATCCAGCCATTCGATGCCATCAGCGGTGTTGTCGCTGAAGGGGGTGTATCCGTAGCGTTTTCCGTAATACGTCAGATTCGAACTGACCACGATGAGCGTCCGATCGTCTACCATGCGTTTCAGGAGATTGGCCAGCGAATCGAGAGCGCTCTCCCGGATGCGGCCATTGGCGTCCAACAAGTCGCCTACAACGATGGGAATCAGCTCGAAATTGCCCAGAGTGGTTTGAAGGAACGGCAGGACCACCTCGATGCCATGTTCGGCTTCGTGAATGGCCAGGCGCTTTTCGTGGCCGCCGCTGGGGAGGCGGTAGAGCACCGACCGCGATTCGACGAGCGAGGACATCGAAAGCCTTCTGCAGGACGCGATATCGAGGCTGGTCAGGCCGAGCGGGGTGGCGTAATACTGCACGAGAGGAATGGAACAACCGGGAAACCGGGCACTATGTGCCCCCGTCAACGCAATCACTCGATCGTACTGCCCGGCTTCCAGCGCCTTAAATGCATGCGCCATGACCCGTCCCGAATTCGTGTAGCCCGCATTGGGGCTCACGCAGGCGACGATGCGGCCCCGGACGGGCATGGGCAGCTGGGCTTCATTGAGATACTGTTCGCATGCCGCCCGTAACGCTTCCTCCGTATTGGGATACCAGTATCCCCGGAAAAGGGGCAGGCGCACCTGGCTGACGGAGGCGCCCAAGGCTCCAAGAGTCACCAGCACGGCAAGCGCCGCCCAGCGGGCGCGCGGGATTCCGCAGTGCTTCTTCACCTCAATGCTCCTATCTCCAATCGATGCCACAACCGCCGGCGCGGCGTCGCGGCGACTTGATTGCGCAGCGTGTCAGACTCGCCAGGGAAACGTGTATTTCCCGTCTTGGGGCAGTGTAACGTCGTTCATGACATGAACGTTGAACTCTGCGCGGTCGTCGTGGATGGCCGCTTCGACCCACGCCCGCGGAACGCCTTCGGTACTGAACAGCCAGGCCATCCCGGGAAGGTTGATGAAGTGGATGCCTTCGCGCTGCTGTTCCGACCAGGCGTGGCTGTGGCCGTAGATATAGGCCTTCACTTGTTTTCGCGGCAGGATCACGTCCCAGAATGCGGCAAAATCGAGCAGGCCGTTCTTGCCTTCAGGATAGTGGTGGGCGATCAGCAGGGCGGGCTTGTCCGGGCGCTGATCGAGTTCGTTCGCCAGCCATTCCAGCTGGGCCTCACCAAATTCCCCGGGCGTGTAATTGGTTTCGCGATTGGAATCGAGCACAAACCACGTGGCGCGCGGCGCGTCCAGGATGTAGGCATGCTTCCCCTCGACAGTATTCGCGCTGTACTTCTGATGCTCCGCAAATACCTCCCAGAACTGTTCGCGGTTGTCGTGGTTGCCCATGGACAGGTGCAGGGGGATGCCGGCGTCCACAAACGGCTGCACTTCGCCTTTGAGTGTGACGTAATCCTCGTGCTGGCCGTGGAGATAGACGCAGTCCCCCGCGATGATGACACCGTCTGGCCGGTAATCCAGCGCGAGGACTTCGGAACGCATCGCCGCGAATTTCTCGACCGGTTTAATGGGCGGTTTGCCGTTGGCCTGGTCGCGGTCCGCGGGGATATGAATATCAGCCAGCAGCACCCATCGATCGGGGCGGGGTTCCTGGGCGCGGAGCTTTGCTCCCCATCCAAGCGCGACCGCACCCGCAAGAGACGATGCCATGAAGTGTCTTCTGGAAATGCGACGGTATGTGTTCACAACCAACCTCCTGACGATGTGTCCAGTGAATAAGTTTCTCCCAGAAGGATACCTCAAAACCGGGCACAAATCATCCACACCGGCCTTTGCCCCAATGGCCGGGCGGGCTGGTGCACCGAGGCACTTGTGGCCGGCAGGGCGCCTGGAGACACGTGGTGTGCCTGCCGGTTTGTGGCTTAACGGCCCCGGTGCAGCCGTTCGGCGAGAAATCCGGGAAGACCGGCATCCAGAATGCGTTTTGCAGCCACATCGACCGCATACGGCACGCGGACCAGCTCGAATTCATTCGTTTCGCTATCGAAAATGCCAAGAGAGGCCCGGGGATCGTCATCACGGGGTTGTCCCACCGAGCCGGGGTTAATCAGGTAGACCTTGCCTGGATCAAGCTCGAACCGGGAATCCTCTTCCAGCGCGTAGAGGCCGTCTTCGGAAAAGGCGCCGGGGCAGTGAGTGTGCCCGAAAAAGCACAGCCGGCGCTTCTGTTCGCGGAGCCAGTCGATATAGGGCAGGGTCTCCTCCCACGAGAAAATATAATCCCAGCCGATGCCTTCCGGCGTGGCGTGGACGGCGAGGAAGGATTCGTACTCCAGGCGCGGTGGAAGACTCCTCAGCCAGGTGATATTTTCAGGACTGAGCTGCTCGGCCGTCCACTTGACCGCGGAGAGCGCCACCTGATTGAACCCCCACGGTTCTTCCAGGCCGCAGGCGACCGCGTCGTGATTTCCGAGGATGGTCGGGATGCCGCGCTCACGAATCAGGTTGACGCATTCATCCGGCGAAGCGCCATAGCCGACGACATCGCCGAGGCAGACGATGTGGGAGACCTGGCGGTGGTCGATGGATTCGAAGGCAGCGGTAAGAGCCTCCAGATTGCCGTGGATGTCCGAAATAATGGCGTAGTGCACGCGCACTGCCCCCCTCTTCACCTGGCCTGTCCACCGGCCAGCGCCTTCTTCGAAGCCTTGCGGCCTGCTGCGGGTGCCTGTGGAGCGCGCCCATGCGCCGCCCGCCTGCAAACGCGCGCGGCGGGCAGGAATTTGACGCACTCCTGCTGGAACTGCGATAAGAATGCATGGATGCGCCTGAAAGTGCAACCTGACCGCCGTTCACACCGTTCCGCGAGAGGAGTCCTGATGAGAGCAGCTGAGGCGATAGCATGGATTTCCCTGGTAATGGCATTCCCGGCCTGGGCGGGCGAGGAGCCGGTCTCTCCGGCTCGCGACGAGGCAGCCGCAGCCTTGCAGCGCGCCGTCGAATTCTTCGATGGCACCGTTTCGGTTGAGGGCGGGTACCTGTGGCGGTACGCGGCCGACCTGGTGTTGCGTGAGGGGGAAGGCAAGGCGAGCGCGTCTCAAGCATGGACGCAGCCTCCGGGCACGCCGAGCGTGGGCATGGCCCTGCTCCGGGCCTATGACTACACGGGAGAGGCCTATCTGCTCGAAGCGGCACGGAGAACCGCCCATGCGCTGGTGAAAGGCCAGTTACTCTCTGGAGGATGGCAGTATTCGATCGAGTTTGAGCCCGCAAAACGCAGCCGCTATGCCTACCGCGTGGATTCGGCTGAAGGCGAGGGCCAGAACACCAGCACCCTGGACGATGACACAACCCAGGCCGCATTGCGCTGCCTCATGTTGGCCGACAAAGCACTCGAATTTTCGGATGAGGGGATTCACGGCGCAGTCGAGTACGGCCTCGAACAGCTGCTGGCGGTGCAGTACCCGAACGGAGCCTGGCCGCAGCGGTTCAGCGGGCCGCGGGATCCCGAGGCGTTTCCCGTCAAACCCGCATCCTATCCCGATGAATGGTCACGGACCTACGAAGGAAAGGATTACCAGAGTTATTACACGTTCAACGACAACACGATCGGCGATACTATCGAGACGATGTTTCTGGCGGCAGAGCTTTACGGCCGGGGCGACTGCCGCGACTCCGCGGCACGGGCAGGGGACTTCATCCTTCTCGCGCAGATGCCGTTGCCCCAGCCGGGCTGGGCTCAACAATACGATGCCGATATGCACCCCGCCTGGGCCCGCAAGTTCGAGCCAGCCGCCATTACCGGCGGGGAGTCGCAAGGGGTGATGCGCACACTCTTGTATCTCTACAAGAAGACCGGTGAAGAGCGCTTTCTCGAGCCTTTGCCGCGGGCTCTGGCCTATTACGAGGCGTCCACGCTCCCAGATGGCCGCCTGGCACGCTTTTATGAACTGCGGACCAATACGCCCCTGTATTTCACCCTGGATTACAAACTCACGTACAGCAGCGATGACATGCCCACGCACTATTCATTCATTGTGGGATCAACGCTGCCGTCCATTCGGGAAGAATACGAGCGCCTCAAAGAGATTCCGCCGGAGGATCTGCAGGCGCCCTCCTCGGTGCCCAAACCAGCAAAACCCCGTCTGACGCCCAGTCTGGCTCAAAACGCGGCCAGGGTCCTTGCGGCGCTGGACGAGCGCGGCGCCTGGATCCAGGCGGGCGATCTGCGCTATCACGAGCCAGGTTCGGCCGAGCGGGTGATCGATTGTTCGACGTTCATTAAGAACGTTGGGATTCTGGCGGAATTTCTGGCGGCGACGGAATAATGGAATCGAAAGAGGCAGCGGCCTGAAGGCTGGATTGACTCGATCGTAGACGATGGACACGGGAAGGGAGCAAAGTCATGCGAGCAGCGAATATTCTGGTGTTCTTTGGGGCGATTTGTGTAGCGCTGGTTTTTCCGGCCGCGGCGGAGGGCGATACGCCTTCTGACTCAAAGCCGTTGCGGGCTGTGGTTCTTACGGGTGGCCACGGTTACGACAAAGAGGCGTTTGAGGCGATGTTCCGGGGGGTCGAAGGGATTGAGTTCGTCTTTCAGGAACAGCGCGACCACAGCGAATTGTTTGAAGATATCTCCGGTTGGGACTACGACGTCATCGTGTTTTATTCGATGACGCAAGAGATCTCGGAGAAACGGCAGCAGAATCTCCTGGCCCTGCTGGACCGCGGGGTGGGGGTTGTGGCGCTGCACCACATTATTTCCGGGTTCAATCAATGGCCTGAGTTTCAGAAGATCATCGGATCGCGCTTTTTGTTTGCGCCGGTCGAACAGGACGGCACGACTTTTCCCGTTTCTTCCTACAAACACGACATCACGGTCAATGTCACGATCGCGGACCCTGCCCACCCCGTAACAAAAGGGGTTACAGGATTCACGGCGGTGGATGAGACATATCTGGGCTGCATGTTCCAGCCGGACAACCAGGTGCTGCTCACCACAGACGAGCCCACCAGCGACAAGACGATCGGCTGGGTGCGCACGTACCGGAAGTCGCGGGTCTGCACCATTCAACTGGGACACGGACCGACCATTTTTGCAGACCCCATGTACAAGAAACTTGTGATGCAGGCGGTGCGCTGGACGGCACGAAAAACCGGTTGAGCGGAATCCACGTCCGGGCTAAAGCTGTGCGGGGAGTCAGCTCCGGCGTACGGCGGGAGACGAAACGGCGCGTGTACTGGCACGCGTGAGTACAGACAGGAGTCTCGCCCGCTGGCCGCGGGCCGGAGCGAGGCAGGCCGGTCTACTTGAACCGGTACGTGACACGTCCCTTACTGAGGTCGTATGGCGACATTTCGAGTTTGACACGGTCTCCGGGCAGAATGCGGATGAAATATTTGCGCATTTTTCCGGAAATGTGTGCGAGAACCACGTGCCCATTGTCCAGTTTAACGCGAAACATCGCGTTTGGCAGGCATTCAGTGACTTCTCCTTCAACCTCGATACACTCTTCTTTTTGCATAGACGCCTTTCCAGCCCGTTCCTTTGCCGCGTTTCGCCAAACCCTTCCATTTCCATGTCTTACATCTGCCGGGATCGGATGAGTGCCGTACTGATCCGGGGCAGTGCTCATCAAGCGGCATACACAAAACAGCTACCCTATGCTATCAGATTCCGGAGAGCGATGTCCACACGGGGCATGGGTTTACGGCCTCCCGGGCTATAAGCCGTCCTCGATCTGACGCTTCTCGAGGGCCAGGAGGCGGTCGCGGAATTCGGCGGCTTTCTCGAACTCCATGGTGTCCGCGGCTTGCTTCATTTTTTTTCGCAATTCCCGAATGGTCTTCTGAATATCAAAAGAGGATGAATAGAGCTCCTGTTCTTCGGCGGCCCTGGGCACGGTGACATAATCCCGCTCGTAGATGCTGGCCATGATTTTCGGGATGGATTTCGTGATCGACCGCGGCGTGATCCGGTGCTTTTTGTTGTAGGCGATCTGGAGTTCGCGCCGTCGGTTCATTTCGCCGATAGCGCGCTCCATGGAGCCGGTCATGGTGTCGGCGTACATGAGGACGCGCCCGTTGACGTTTCGCGCAGCCCGGCCGCAGGTCTGGATCAGGCTGCGTTCGGAGCGCAGGTACCCTTCTTTGTCGGCATCGAGCACGGCCACCAGCGCGACCTCGGGGATGTCGAGGCCTTCGCGCAGGAGGTTGATGCCCACGAGCACGTCGAACTCGCCGCTGCGCAGCGCCCGCACAATTTCAATGCGTTCGAGCGTCTCCACGTCGGAGTGCATGTAGCGTACGCGCACACGAAGGTCGGCGAGGTAGGCGGTCAGATCCTCCGCCATGCGTTTCGTCAGCGTGGTGACCAGTACCCGTTCGTTGCGGGCGACGACTTTGCGCACCTCGTCCAGCAGGTCATCGACCTGGTTGGTTGCGGGCCGTACTTCGACGGCGGGGTCGATGAGCCCGGTTGGGCGAACCACCTGCTCAACAATCAGCCCACCGCTCTGTTCCAGTTCATAGGGGCCCGGCGTTGCGCTGACGTAGATGCATTGATTAACTCTTTCCCAGAATTCGCGGAATTTGAGGGGGCGGTTGTCACGCGCACAGGGCAGACGGAAGCCGTACTCGATCAGCCTGTCTTTTCGCGAGCGGTCGCCTTTATACATCCCGTCGATCTGAGATACGGTGATGTGGCTCTCATCGATGACCACGACACTGTCCGGCGGGAAATAGCTGAGCAGGGTGTAGGGGGGCTCGCCCGGCATACGGCCGTCGAGATGACGCGAGTAATTTTCGATGCCGCTGCAGTAACCGATCTCGCTCAACATTTCGATGTCGAACCGGGTGCGCTGTTCGAGCCGCTGGGCTTCGAGGAGCTTTCCCTCGGCGTGGAGCCCTTTCAGGCACTCTTCGAGCTCGTGTTCAATGCCCTGGATTGCCCGCTTCATGGTGTCGGCAGTCGTGGCGTAATGCGAACCCGGATAAATGGCGATGCGGCGCAGCCGCCGACTGACCGTGCTCCGCAACGGATCGATCTCGTAGAGGCCCTCGATTTCGTCGCCAAACAGTTCAACGCGCACGGCGATCGCGTCTTCGTAGGCCGGAAAGATGTCGACAATGTCGCCCCGCACCCGGAACGTGCCTCGATGAAAATCGATGTCGTTTCGGGTGTACTGCATGGCCACGAGCCCGGCCAGCAAGTCCTCGCGTGAGATCATCTCGCCTGGGGCGAGTTCCACACGCAGCGCGCCATAGGTCTCCGGCGACCCGATCCCGTAAATGCACGACACGCTGGCCACGATCAGCACGTCGCGCCGGGTGAGCAGCGCGCGCGTCGCGGAGTGGCGCATCTTGTCAATTTCATCGTTGATGGACGATTCTTTTTCGATGTAGGTGTCGGTGGCGGGCACATAGGCTTCCGGCTGGTAATAATCGTAGTAGCTGACGAAATATTCGACGGCGTTTTCCGGGAAAAGGTTTTTGAACTCGCCATAGAGCTGCGCCGCTAGAATTTTGTTTGGCGCAATGACGAGGGCGGGGCGGTTGACCTCGGCGATCACGTTGGCGATGGTGAACGTTTTTCCGGAGCCGGTAACGCCCAGCAAAACCTGGTGCGGCAGACCTTCGCGGAGATTGTTCGCGAGCTCGCGTATCGCAGCGGGTTGATCGCCCTGGGGTTTAAACCCGGTGACGAGTTTGAATCTATTCATGGGTCACGTTTTGGCGCCGAACAGTCTCGCAGGGGACAGCTGCCTGATGCTCACTACGCCCGCCACGGTGCGCAAGGTCGCGTCGACTCGCCGGGCCCCGTCTTCTTCGGCCGTCTCAAACACAAAATCAAACAGGGTGTCGCCATTTTCGCCCGGCCGGTATTCCGCCCGGGTGATGCTGATGTTCATGGGACGGATAGCGTTGGTGATGTCGGCCAGGACGTTGGGACGAGGGCCAATGGTAACGCGCATGCCCACTTCGCGGGTCACGCCGCCCAGGACGCCATCCCAGTGCGCTTCGACGGTCCGATCGGGGTCGCGCTTGGTGACGCTGAAATGAGAGCATTCGGCCCGATGCACGGTGATGCCCTGGCCTTTCGTGATGTAGCCGATAATGGGATGGCCGGGCATGGGATTACAACACTTGGCAAAATGCACCGCAATGGCTTTGTTGCCCTGGACGCGCACCAGTTTATGGCGGGTTTCATCGTCGACCGGGCGGATTGTGCTTGCGGGCTTGCGGGGCGCCCGGAGAGGCGCTTTGGCCGCGGGTTCCTGACCTTCCAGCGGCTCGAGCTCGCCCATTTCCCGCAGACGCTGCCGGATACGCGTGCGCGCCTTGCCCGTCACGACGATGTTCAGCCAATCCAGATGCGGCGTTTGGTTTTTCGAGGTGAGAATTTCAACGACATCACCTGTCTGGAGATGGTACCGCAACGGCACCATGGCGCTGTTGACGCGCGCCCCGATGCAGTGGTGGCCCACATCGGAGTGGACCATGTAGGCAAAATCGAGCGGGGTCGCGCCCCCTGGCAACTCCTTGACCTCGCCTTTCGGAGTGAAGACGTATACTTCCGTCGCACCGACATCGCGCCGGACGCTGTCGAGAAGCTCTTCCGGGACATGCGCTTCATTGAGCCATTCGTACATCTGCCGGAGCCAGCGCAACCGGCTGTCCAGCTTGGGATCAATTTTCCCGAGTCCTTCTTTATACCGCCAGTGCGACGCGATGCCTTCGCGGGCGGTACGATCCATCTCCTCGGTCCGGATCTGAATTTCGAGGGGCAGTCCGTTTTCCCGCATGATCGTCGTGTGGATGGACTGGTACATGTTGATTTTGGGCACGGCGATGTAGTCTTTGAAGCGCCCCGGCACAGGCGGCCACAATTGATGCACCACACCCAGCGCGTTATAACATCCCGCAACGGTTTGCGTGATGATGCGCACCGCCAGGATGTCCATAACCTGATCGAAATCCTTGCCCTGCTGGATGATCTTCTGGTAGATGCTGTAGAGGTGTTTGGGACGGCCGACGACCCGGGCCTCCACTTCGGCTTCCGTGAGCCGCTGTTCGAGGAATTCTACGGTGTCTTTCAGCCACGCCTCGCGTTCCCGGCGCTTCATCGCCACGCGCGCCGCCATTTCGCGGTACATGGCCGGGTTCAGGTGGTGAAATGCGTGGTCTTCGAGTTCCCATTTCCAATGCGCCATGCCCAGCCGATTCGCCAGCGGGGCATAAATGTCCAGGGTCTCCTGGCAAATGCGCCGGATTCGATCTTCCGGCAAGAATTCAATGGTGCGCATGTTATGCAGGCGGTCCGCCAGCTTGATCAGGATAACCCGCACATCCCGGGCCGTAGCGACCAGCATCTTACGGAGGTTTTCGGCCTGTTTCTGCTGCTGGGAGAGTTCCGCGGGGAGTGGTGCGGGGAGATTGAGGGCGCGAATATTGCTCACACCCTCCACGAGGGAGGCAATCTCGTTGCCGAAGCGCTCCGCCAGGTCTTCATTTGTAACCCGTGTGTCTTCAAGAACATCATGAAGCAGGCCGGCGACGATTGTGGTCGTGTCGAGCCGGAGCTGGGCCAGATTGGCGGCCACGGCCAGGCAGTGCGTGATATACGGGTCGCCGGAGAGGCGCATCTGTCCCTTATGCGCCTGGTCGGCAAGGCGATAGGCGCTACGGACGAGCTCCGTGTCGGCATCCGGATTGTATTTCCGGATGGTTTTCAGCAATTTAGCGAATTCGGTACGCATGTGGCCTCAACTGCGGATTCAGGCGTCCGGCGGTTTCGGGCGCAGGCTCGTCAGACGCATATAGTACCATTTTGCCACAAATCGTTCATAATTCGCCGAATCGCGCCACTCAAAACCGCACCGGGGCATGGAAGGCGGGATGGCGCAAGGAGGGCTGATCTGACCTGCTCAGATGCACTTTGGCCGTGTTAAGCCGTGCGGGGCACGCGTTTCAGGGCATGGTTCGGGGTACTTTAACAATCCCTGCCCGTTGGGCATAGTCATGCGGGAACATGAAGGAGGAAATCGATGCGAAGTGGGTGTTTTTTTCTTGTCCTGGCTATGATTGCCGCCGCTGCCGGCGCTGATGGGGCCGTGCCGATTCTTTATACCACGGACCTCCTGCATCCGCATATGGATCCGGATGATCATTTCGATATCGCGACCTTATTCGGGATGCCGGAGTTTGATATCCGCGGCGTAGTATTCGATCTCGGGCCCATCGGCAAGGATCGTCCGGGCATCGTGGCGCTCCGGCAGATGCTCCATCTGACTGGAAAAGAGGTCCCATTCGCGACCGGACTGCTTGAATGCCTCAGCTCGCCAGACGACACGGGCCGTGACCAGCCGGAGGAGACACAGCGCGGGGTAGAGTTGATCCTGCGCACTCTGGAGGCCAGTTCCAAGCCCATGGTGGTGTTCACGACAGGCAGTCTGCGCGATGTGGCAGCCGCCCTGAACCGCAATGGCGATTTGTGCCGGGCGAAGATCAGCCGCCTGTACATCAATGCGGGCCATGCGGGCGGCGACTACGAATATAACGTCGATCTCGACCCGCATGCCTATGTCCGCGTGTTGAACAGCGGGCTTCCAATATACCTCGTGCCGTGCTTTGGCCCGGATGGATATGAGTCGTACTGGAAATTCACGCATAGAGAAGTTCTGGATAAAGCACCCGTGGCGATCCAGAACTTTTTCGTCTATGCCCTGATCCAGGCCGACCCAACGCAACGCGATCCGCTGAAAGCCCTGGCGGAACCCCTGTCCGAAACCCTCCGCGAGGAGATTTGGGGCCAGGAACGGAACATGTGGTGCACGGGGGCGCTGCTGCATGCCGCAGGCCGCACGAGCGAGACGTTTTCTTTTAAGGAAATGGAGGTGCGGGTCGAAGCGTCGGGACGCACCACGCTGACCTCTTCGGGCATAGGCCGGCCCATGAAGGTGTTCCATGTGGATAAGCCGGGCGAGTACCGCGCAGAGATGCTTGCCGTCTTGAAAGAGGCGCTGGCGACATTCAATCGCTGAGGGCCAGGGAATCGCCGGCGAATGCGGCTTGTAGACGCCCGGCGCCCGCAGGCCTTTCTACTGTCTGAAAACACCGCGGTTTTCGCCGCAGATTTGAACGGAACCCGCGCGCCCGGTACACTTACGCCTTCCGGACGAAACCATCACGACAGGGACGACTTATGAGCAAACTGAGCCTGAAGAAACTGGCGAATTACACCCCTTTTCCCGGACCGGTGGTGCTGGTCATCATGGATGGCGTGGGCATTGGCCGGGGCGACGACTCTGACGGCGTTCACCTGGCCTACACGCCCGTTCTCGATGAATTGCTCCAGGAGCCACTCTACACGCAGCTGAAGGCCCATGGCGTGGCGGTCGGGCTTCCCACCGATGAAGACATGGGCAATTCCGAAGTCGGACACAACGCCCTGGGCGCGGGCCGGGTGTTCTCGCAGGGTGCGCGGCTGGTGAATGAGGCCATCCGCACGGGAAAGATCTTCGAAGGCGCGGCCTGGAATGTTATCAAGCAACGTGCTGCCGCCGGCGGCACGGTCCATTTCATCGGACTGCTGTCTGACGGCAATGTTCACAGCCATATCGAACAGCTGTACGCCCTGCTGGAGCGTTGTGCGCAGGATGGCATGACGCACGTGCGGGTGCATCCGCTGCTGGACGGCCGCGACGTGGGCGAAAAGAGCGCGATGGAGTACATCGAGCCGCTCGAAGCGCGCTTGGCCACCCTGAGCGCAGGCGGCAAAGATTACCGCATCGCCTCGGGCGGGGGCCGCATGGTCACCACCATGGACCGCTATTATGCCGACTGGAAGGTTGTAGAACGCGGCTGGAAAGCGCACGTCCTTGGCGAAGGGCGCCAGTTCAAGTCTGCGGGCGAAGCGATCCAAACCTACTACGCCGAAGATCCCGGCATCACCGACCAGTATCTCGACAGCTTCGTCATCGCGGAAGATGGGAAGCCCGTCGGGACCATTGAAGACGGCGACGCCGTGGTGTTTTTCAATTTCCGGGGCGACCGGGCCATAGAGATCTCCATGGCCTTCGAACAAGCGGATTTCAACGGATTTGACCGCAAGCGCGTGCCCGACGTGTTTTATGCGGGGATGATGGAATACGACGGCGACGCCCACATCCCGCGGAATTTTCTTGTGGAACCGCCCGCGATTGATCGGACCATCGGGCAATACCTTTGCGCCGCGGGCGTCACCTCCTATGCCATCTCCGAGACTCAGAAATTTGGCCATGTGACCTATTTCTGGAACGGCAACAATTCCGGATACATCGACGAAGCGCTCGAAAAATATGAGGAAATCCCGTCCGACAAGGTCACGTTTGATCAGCGGCCCTGGATGAAGGCAGCGGAGATCACCGATGCGGTCGTGGCTCAGATCCGGCAGGGAGACCGCAAGTTCATCCGGCTCAATTTCGCCAACGGCGACATGGTCGGCCACACCGGCATTCCCAGCGCGATACGGATCGCGGTGGAATCGGTCGATCTGGGCCTGCGCCGTATTGTCCCGGCGGTGCGTGCGGCAAAGGGCATCCTGATCGCCACCGCCGACCACGGAAACGCCGACTGCATGTGGACCGAGAAGAAGGGCAAACGTGAGCCCATGGTGGCGCACACGCTGAATCCGGTGCCGTTTATTCTCAAAGACTTCTCGAACGCAAACACGATCGCCATGAGCGGCGTGGCCAATCCCGGGTTGAGCAACGTGGCGGCAACCCTGATGAACCTGTTGGGCTTCGAGAAACCGGACGATTACGATCCGTCGCTGATCACGCTGGGCTGAGCAAGCGCCTGCGCGGCACGGGTCCTGGGAGGCAGGCCTATGTCCAGTTCCAGAGATCACCAGGACGCGTCCCGGCGTCCAATCCGAAAGAGGATTGCCCGTTTGCCGCTGCGTGCGGATATTACGGGCCCGGCCCAGTCCGGTCCACCGGATCCGCCCGGATGGATCGGCGCGTTCGCCGGGCGCATATTTGAGGCTTGGACTGCCGGTACGCCCATGCCGCAATTCAGCGCGGCGCACCCCGAGGCTACGCTGGCCGACGGGTATGCGGTTCAAAGGCAGGTGGTGGCGCGCTTCGCCCCGGCGCATGGAATCGGCGGATACAAGGCCGCGGGGATCAGCAGTGCGGCGCAGGCAGCGACAGGCATAGACCACCCGCTGATTGGCGTGGTGCCGCAGTCCGGCGTGCTTAGCGCCGGGCAGAACGTGGTGATCGATCTCGCCGAGTATCCCAACCGCCACATCGAGACGGAGGTAGGTTTCCGCTTCAACGCGCCCATTTCTGAGCCCGTGCCGGATATTGCAACCCTGCGCAGCCTCATCGCACATATCGTGGCCGTAGTCGAGCTGCCCGGCGGCGCGGTGGAAAAGAAACATCCCCATACCGCCGCCGATACTGCCGCCTGGAACGCCAACGGCAAAGAACTCATCACGGGATTGGAAACGCTCCCGCCGGACGCGGTTGACGTCGATGCCATCACGGTCACGCTGACCCTGGATGGCGCGACCGTCAGCACCGGCAGAGGCGCCGAGGCTGCCGGCGGCCAGATGCTGACGCTCCTCAAATGCGTCAACAGCATCGTGGAGCAGGGATACCCGCTTGAGCCCGGCCACGTGCACACCAACGGCGCGGTCGGGACGATTTTCCCCGCGGCGCCTGGCGATTATCTGGCCGACTTCGGTCCGCTCGGCAAGATTGCCTTTGCCGTCACGGATTCGCGGATTCAATCGGAGTAAGGCGCACGGGAGTCTGCCTGCCCGCTTTTTTCCGGCGCTGCCTGCCGCAGAAGGCACGGCCGCGGGTTACCGCACGGCGAGCGTTTCTCCTGTCGCGAGGCGCATGATGCGCTCCTGGTCTGCTTCGGCCCGGGGCAGTTCACCGGCCAGCCGTCCCTCGTGCATGACGAGGATGCGATCGCACATGCCCAGGACCTCAGGCAGTTCGCTTGAGATCATGAGGATACACACGCCGTTGCGAACCAGTTCGTTCATCAGCTTGTAGATTTCCACCTTCGCGCCGACGTCAATGCCGCGGGTGGGTTCGTCAAAGATGAGCACGCGGCATCCGGTAAACAGCCATTTGGCCAGCACGACCTTCTGCTGGTTGCCGCCGCTGAGATTTTGCGCGGCTTGCTCGATGGTGGGCGTTTTGATGCGTAGGTCGTCGACATACTTCAGCGTCACCTGGCGCTCGCGCCCGCGGTCCACGAACAGAAATTTGACCAGCGCGTTGAGGTTGGCGAGGGTAGTATTTTCGCGGACGGTCATGCCCAGAACGAGGCCCTGCGTCTTGCGATCCTCCGTGAGCAATCCGATTCCCTGGCGGATGGCGTCCTGGGGCGACGACACGGTGATCGGGTTCTTGTCGAGGAAGATTTGACCGCTCTGCAGCCGGTCAGCGCCAAAGATGGCGCGCGCGACCTCGGTGCGCCCGGCGCCCACAAGTCCGGTAAGCCCAATGATCTCGCCTTTGTGCAGGCTGAAACTCACATCCTGAAACGCGCCGGCGATACCCAGGCCTTCGACGCGCAAGACTTCCTCACCCTGTTCGAACTGCTCTTTCGGGAATTCGTCTTTCAGTTCACGACCGACCATCATGTGAATGATGTTTTCCCGGCGCACCTCGGCGACATCGTTGGTCCCAATATACTGTCCGTCGCGCATGACGGTAACCCGGTCGCCGATCTCGAAGATCTCCTCCAGCCGGTGGGAGATGTAGATCATGCCAATGCCGTCTTTTTTCAAGCCGCGGATCAGATCGAACAGGGCCGTGAGTTCGCGGTCGGTCAGCGTCGCGGAGGGCTCGTCCATCACGATGACCTTTGAGCGGAACGAGAGGGCCTTGGCAATCTCGACCACCTGCTGCTGGGCCACGCTGCACTCGTTAATGGGGCGGCGGACGTCGAGGTCGGTGCGGACGCGCCCGAGCAGCTCGCGCGCATCGCGGTACATCATGGACCAGTTGATGAACGGGGTTTTGCCGAGGCGCGGTTCGCGCCCGAGAAAGATGTTTTCGGCCACGCTGAGAAACGGGCTCAGGTTGAACTCCTGGTAGATCATGCTGATGCCGAGCTGCTGGGCGTGGTGCGGCGATGCGATACTGACTGGCTCTCCCGACAGGCGGATCTCGCCCGAATCCATCGGGATCGCGCCCGCCAGGATTTTCATGAGTGTGGATTTGCCCGCCCCGTTCTCGCCTACGAGGCAATGCACCTCGCCGGGGCGCAAGGTCAACTGGCCGTGGTCAACCGCCAGTACGCCCGGAAAACGCTTTACAATGTCCCGCATTTCCAGAACAAATTCGCTCATCGGCACTACTCCCGAGAGGGTTTTCTGAAGCGTTAGCCTACCCTTTTCGATTTGGCCTTCGCAAGTGATTGCCGGGCGTATGCCGGGGCGCGCCGTACTGCCAGGCATCCACAGCAGGCGCAAGGCGCCCGGCACTCAGGGGAGGCTGGCCTGCGTCAGGCCGTCTCCTGTGCGCGGAAGATGACGTTGAGCGAACGGGCCAGGGTTTCGAGTTCCGCGGTATCGCCGGGGATGGTCTCCATGGGCATGGAGGCGATATCAACGGCCAGCCAGAAGAGGTCTTCTTCGCCGGGCGGTATGGCGGCAGTGACGGGTTGGCTGAGCGTCCATCGGAGCGATTTGGCAGCCAGGCCTGGCTCCAGGATGGGCTCGTACCAGCATTTGCCGTATTTCTCGCGCCTGGGATCGCCTTCTTTCCAGTGCTGCAGGGCGAGCGCCTTAAGGGCGAGCCGCGCGGCGCCCTGCTTCTGGGCTTTTTGGATGACCTGAGGCCCGAAACTGCCTCCGTAGTAGCAACCGAAATTGACGGGAAACAGGACCGAATCGAACTGATAGCGGTCCAGGGTGGTAAGGGCGGTCTCGACGGAATGGGCCGAGAAGCCGATGAACCGGATCTGGCCGGCGCGTTTGCGCTCGAGGAGCATATCCAAAACGCCGTCCTTCTCAAAAACCGGATCGAGGTCCTTCTCCACGTCTACCAGGCCATGGAGCTGGTAGAGGTCGAAGTGATCGGTACGCAGGCGTTCCAGGGATTGGTTAAACTCTTTTTCGGCCTCCGGGCGCTGCCGCTGGGTGGTTTTACAGGCGAGGAAAACGTCTTTTCGGTAGGGTTCGAGGGCGGGACCGAGCTTGATCTCGGCGTCGCCGTAGGTGGGCGCGACGTCGAAGTAGTTGACACCGCGCTCAATGGCCTGTGCCACGAGCCGATTGGCGTATTTCTGCTCGCTGCTGGCAATGAGGATGCCGCCAAATCCAATGACGGACAACTCCACGGGGGTTTCGCCGAAAGCGCGGCGGGGCAGCATGGCGGACGGTTGGGGTGCTGCTTCCATGGCAACTCCTTGGGGACGGGCGCCGCGCTGCACCGCAGCCGCCACCGAGCCCGCACTCAGCTTCATGAAGGTGCGCCGTTTCACGAGGGCTCTCCTTTTATCGAAGATGAACTGCGCCCACGGCTTCTGCGTGAAGGCCAGTATAGCGTATCTTGGAGTAAAACGGGGCGCCTGGCTCTTTTGCACCCGTCGTCCCCCCTGCGCCCGGCCTCGCAAAGAATGCGCCGGTGACGCGCTGAAACCGGGCACATGCGCGGATGAAACACAAAAAAACCGGGGAAGGCCTTCGTTTGTTAACCAGCCTTCCCCGGAATCAGGTGGAGAAAATCGCCGTTACGCCTGCGCCTGCTGCGCTTTGGCAAGCATGTCGCCAAAGAGGGCCACCTGTTTCTTAAGCTCCGTGATTTTGTCCTCGGGATCGGTGTGGGCTTCAAGCAGGACCCATCCCGCATAGTCCATTTTGGCGAGGAGATTCATGAGCTCCTGGTAGGGGTATTCGCGGTCGTCGAGTTCGCGCACGTGGAGCGTCGCGCCGAACCGGTCTTTCACGAGATTGAAGTTGTGCACCAGCCCTTCCCCTTTCAGATCCGCGCCGTTGGAATTCCAGCAGACGAATACGTTGGGATGGGTGGCCACATCCATGATCTGTTTCATGATCGGCAGTTCCTGGCATTGCCCGTGCACTTCGAGGCGGATCTGCTGGCCGTAATCCGCGGCGAACGCAGCGACCTCGTTGAGGGACGTACCGATACGCTCGATGGTGACCTCGGGGGCCTCGGCGTCCCGGTGCAGGTTATTGGGTTTGACCTTGACGCCGGAGCCGCCGCAATCGTGGCTGAGGACGACGAAATCTTTCGTGGCCTGTATGGCCTTTTTCAGGGCTTCGGGGTCGGTGTGGTCAAAGGCTTCGTTGCTGCCGATCCCCACATGCGCCACGGGGCTGTCGTCGAAGCGTTTTTTCACTTCCTTCCGCTGTTCCGGAGTGAGCACGGGTTCAACGCCGTGTTTGTGCGTGGTGCGGAGTTCCACTCCGAGCACGCCGGCGGCTTCGCAGTTGGCGATCAGCGTGGGCAAATCCCAGTGCTGACCCCACAGATAGGTGACGAGGCCGAACTTCATCTTCGAACCCGGCGTTCCGGCGGCAAACGCCTTAAACGGCGATGTGATCGAGGCCGCCGCGCCAAGACCGAGAGCGGTCGACAGGAAGTTTCGGCGAGACTGATTCTGCATGGTGACTTCTCCTTAATGCATCTACATACGTTCGCGCGCCGGTTCGCACCGTTTCTGGACCGGTTCAGGCCGTGCGCGCGCATCCATTTCGCACCGTCCGGTTTGTTGTGGGGCGGAAAGACATTCCTTTGCCTCCGGCCGCCACCTTCCTTGTTATCATGCCGAAGCAGTCCGGAGCAAATTTTCGTCCTCAGCGCGCTCATACAGCCTGGCCGGACCAAAGCTCATTTGTTCCGTTTGAGATCCTTGAGGGCGCGGTCGATGTCGCGGTCTTGTTCGCGTTTGCGGAGGGTCTGCCGTTTATCGACGGTTTGTTTGCCGCGGCAGAGGCCGAGCTCGACTTTGGCGCGCCCCTCTTTGAAATAGACGCGGAGCGGCACGAGGGTGAACCCTTTTTCGGCGACGCTGTGGCCGATGCGTATGATCTCGCGCTTATGCATCAGGAGTTTTCGGCGGCGTTCCGGGTCGTGGTTGTAAATGTTGCCCTGCTCATACGGAGCGATGTGGACGCCGACGAGGAAGATCTCGCCGTCCTGCACCTCGGCGTAGCTGTCTTTCAGGGTGATCTGACCCGCGCGGAGGGACTTTACCTCGGTGCCCTGGAGGGCAATTCCGGTCTCGAAGCGTTCGAGAATATGGTAATCGTGCCGCGCGCGGCGATTCTGTACGATGGTTTTTTCGCCCATGATGGTTCCAGTGTGGCGCAAACGAAACGGGTTTTCAACGCATGGGAGCGGGATGCGCCGCGACAGCCCGCACCTCTCCTTTATTCGCGTTGCCCTGGCGTGCGGCTACTACTGCCTGCGCGGCCCCCACGACGGCCCCTGGAGCGAGAGTTCGGCGTTGACGGCAATGCGCTGTTCCTCGCCGGTCTCGACGTTGACGGCGCCCAGTTCCCAGCGGCCGCTGCGGCTCGAGGCAAACATGACGTGGCGTGAATCGGGGGACCAGCTGGGCGATTCGTTGTTTCCTACGGAATTGGTCAAGCGTTTTGCGCCGGAGCCATCGGCGGCCATGACGTAGATCTCAAAGCCGTCGCCGGATTTCTCGACGACATAGGCGATTTTGGTGCCGTCGGGCGACCACACGGGGTCGTAGGCTCGCCCGCCCTGATAGGAGATGCGTTTTACGCCGGACCCATCCGTGGCCATGACGTAGATTTGCGCAGCGCCGCCGCGCTCGCTGACGAAGGCAATGCGCGTGCCGGACGGGTCAAACGCGGGCGAGGTATCGAGCGCGCGGTCGTGGGTGAGGCGCCGCGGGTTCGAGCCATCCGCGTTGACCAGATAGATCTCGTTGTTGCCGTCTTTACTCTGCACGATGGCGAGCTGACGGCTGTCGGGCGACCAGGCCGGGGCCACGTTGAGTCCGACCTGCTTGGACAGTGGCCGGGATTCGCCGGTGTCGAGATCCAGCACGTACAGGAAGGGGTAGCGGTCTTTATACGACAGGTAGGCGATTTTTCGGCCATCCGGGGAGAATTTGGGGAGGATCGAGATGGAGCCGTGCTGGGTGACCTGTTTCAGGTTGGCGCCGTCGTAATCGGCAACGTAGATTTCTTTTTTCCTCGTGCTGCCGCCGCTGAAACAGATGCGCGACGACGCGCAGCCGGCAATGCCGGTGAGGTGCCGCACGATCTCGTCAGCGAACTGATGGGCGACGAGGCGGTGCCATTCCTGGCCGCGCGTGGCGAGGCGCTTACCGCTGACCATCTCCCCCGAAAGCACGTCGAAGAGGCGGCACTCAGCCGTCAGCGATTGTGCGTCGGAGGTCACGTAGGCATGAACGAGGAATTCCGCGGGGGTTTTCCTCCAGGCTTCGAAATCAATGGTCTGCGGGTCGCGGGTGAATCCGGTGAAGGCGCGGGGGTAGGCATTGGGCGGCACGATCCCGAATACGCCCGAGAAATAGAGGTCGTAGGCCAGCACTTGCGCCATGGCTCTTCCGAGAGCCTCCTGGCCGGGAGCGGTGCAGAAATCCGGCACCGCGATGGGGATACGGCCTTCGGCCTGTCCGGTAGTGCCAATCTCGACCTGCCCGAAGGCGAGAGGGGCAAACATCGCAGCAATAACAGTGAGACACCAGATTTTCACGATCCGCCTCCTATCGTACCAGGGTGAACGTGTAAATAACCTGCACTTCGGGTTCCATGAAGGTATCCGGCAACTGAGGAAAAGGTGTGGCCAATTGCACTGCGCGCAACCCGGATTCGGCCAGCGCGGCGTCATTGGCATGCTGCACCACTTCCGGTTTGCCGATCAGATTACCCTGCCGGTCGACCCAGAAGGCAATCTTCGCCTGGTTGTTGTTCGGGTCGATGCGTATCCCGCCGGGAACTTCCCAGTACTTCGTCACTTTCCGTTGGACCATCCGCGCCCAGTAGGACAGCTCGGACGGGAGCGGGTTGTCCATGGTCACACCCGTTTCCTGGGGCTTCGCGGGCACGGGGATCTGTTCTTTTGGCGGCTCCAGAGGCTTATCCGGCGGCTTAAGGGTTGGCTTGGGCTTCGGCTCCGGTTTGGGCTCTGGTTTGGGTTCGGGTTTCGGCTCGGGCTTGGGTTCCGGCTTCGGCTCCGGCTTCGGCTCGGGCTTGGGTTCTGGTTTTGGTTCGGGCTTGGGCTCCGGCTTGGGCTCCGGCTTGGGCTCCGGCTTGGGCTCCGGCTTGGGCTCTGGTTTGGGTTCCGGTTCTGGTTCTGGCTCAGGTTCCGGTGGCGGCGGAGGCGGCGGTGGCGGTGGCGGCGGAGGTTCCTCGATGGCCTCTTCGGTGGGCTCGGCTTCGACATCCTGGTCGGCCGGGATGAGCTGTACCTGATACGCCTCGATGGGTTTTGGCGGTTTGTGGTAGATCAGGACAAAAAAGAATGCCGCAAGAATGACAATGTGGAGAAAAATCGACGCACAGACCGCCCGGCGCAGCCGTCTTCCGGAGGAAGTGCTCTGCCAGAACAGACTGTAGTACCAGGAAGTATCACGCCCGATGTTCATGTTTCAGTCGTAGTCAATCCAGCGAAAATAGTACCGCACATATACTGGTAAGTCAAAGATGTTACCACAATCCCTTGTGGTTTGTCGCGCGGCGCATGGATAATTAATCCCCGGCCGCCGTGCCTGGGTTCCGCCATTCCGGGCTGGAGTGGATTGCACGGACCGTCTCTATTACAATACGGCGCATGCGACTGGGGTTCCTTCGAAATGATCCACCGATACGGGCCGCGCGAGGCCTTTTGGGCATCTACACGCGCTGGCTGCTGTGGTATCTTCTTGCCGTGGCCGTGGTATGGGTCCTGGGCTTCGAAGGTATTTACTATCACCCGACGCCATTTTACGGCATATTGCGGCCCGATTTCGACTTGACAACCTGGCTGTGGCAGAGCCTTGCTATCGGTGTGTTTCTGGCCGGTTTTTTCCTGTGGCGCCTGTGCCTGCGTCAGGCGGACTGGTTTGAGGGGGCGTGGTCTGCGAAGAGAATGCGCATCTTCGTGGCGGGGCTGGTCGTGTTCGCCGTGTTGTTTCCGATGGCGCTGGCAATGGTCCGCGAAGGTCCCTCCGGAATCCCGGGACCTTACCTGCGGCACGACAAGGAATACATTGGCGATATCGGGAAAGGGCTCACGATACGGGGGCTATTTCACGATTATCTCAAGATGCATCCGCATCTCTCGATGCACTCCAAAGTGCATCCACCGGGTCCGGTCGCGCTGTTGTGGGCGTTTTCGCTGGTGCTGTTCAGCCAGGGCGCTTGGCCCATGTCGATCGCGACGATTCTTTTCGGAGCGACGGCCGTGATTCCGCTCTATCTCTGGGTCCGGGACCTGGCCGGTCCGCGCGTAGCGCTGACGGCGTGTTGCCTCTATGTCGTGACGCCAAGCATCGTGTTATTTTCCGCGACATCGGCGGACATTCTGTTCATGCCGTTCACGGTGACGGCGCTGTTTTTGTTCTGGCGCGCGCTTCACCAGAGATCGATCGGATATGCGGTGGCCGCGGGATTCACGTATGCGCTGATGTCGCTGATGTCGTTTTCTCTTCTGACAATCGGGGCGTTCTTCGGATTCGTGGGCTTGTGGCGGCTCGGCGAGCCGAAGCTTCGCATCGCGGTAGTTCAGACCGCGGCATTGATGCTGGGGGCCTTTGTGGCGACCCACCTGGCTGTACGATGGTGGTCGGGGTTTGACGTATTCGCCTGTTTTCAGGCCTGTAAAGCGCAATTCGACACGGATCAGGCCAACCTCGATCTGCTGACGCCGCGTTTTCCCGGGTGGTCCTGGAAGCTGCTCAACCCGGTCTGCTGGCTCTATTTTGCCGGGATCCCGGTGTCGGTACTGTTTCTGCGGCGCCTGGTGAAGCCTGAAGCGGGTACGCGCACGCTGTTTCTGATTTTCGCGCTGACGCTGGTGGTACTGAACCTGCTTTATCTGGCCCGCGGCGAGGGCGAACGGTCGGCAATGTACATCATCCCGTTTCTGGTGGTGCCGGCGGCACACCTGATCGATCGCATTGGACACGAAACCCGCAGCATCATTCCGCTGGCCGCCACCCTGTGCTTCCTGGCTGCCCAGTGCTGGTTTACCGAGATGATGCTGTACACCTATTGGTAGACAGACAATGTGGAACGGCAAGCGAGTCTCGGTCATCTTCCCCACCTACAATGAAAAAGACTCCATACGTGAGGCCATCGAGGACTTCTTCGCGTCGGGCTGCGTCGATGAGATTGTGGTGGTCAACAACAACGCGGCCGAGGGCACCGACGACGAAGTGGCGCAGACGAAGGCGCGTCTGGTGTACGAAGTTCGGCAAGGCTATGGCAACGCCATTCAGAAAGGTCTGGCCGAGGCCGCAGGCGACCTGCTGATTATCGCCGAACCGGACGGGACATTTTCGGGGCATGACGTGGTCAAGCTGCTCGCGTACAGCGACGACGTGCCGGTGGTGTTCGGCACGCGCACGCAGCGGGAGCTGGTGTGGGAAGGCGCGAACATGGGGTTCTTCCTGAAATGGGGGAACTGGGCGGTCGGTAAGTTGATGGAATTTCTTTTCAATACGACGTTGCTGACGGATGTTGGCTGCTCGATGCGCCTGTTTCACCGGGAAGCGTACGAGGCAATTTCGCCCCAGTTTGCCATAGGAGGATCCGCGTTCGGGCCGCATCTGATGCTGTTGACGATCCTCAACGGTCTACCATTTATCGAGATTCCCGTGAATTACCGCAAACGCGTGGGCGAATCGTCAGTGACCGGCAGCAAAATCCGGGCCTTTATTCTCGGGCTCGAAATGATTCTGATGATTCTGCGTTACCGCGTGAAATCCTGGTTTGGATGGCGGCCGCCGCGAGTCCGCGAACCGTGAAACGCACGGCATCCACACCAGAGCAGACGGCGCTGTGGACTTCAGAAATGGTGGAGACCTCACAAGCAGACGGCGCCATGCCGCAAAACCCCGTGCCATTCCTCAAATGGGCCGGAGGCAAACGCCAGCTGATGCCGGAATTGTTGCGGCGCATCGACCGTCTCGGCGCGTTCGGCGGGTATTACGAACCGTTTGTGGGGGGCGGCGCATTGTTTTTTGAGTTGTGGAACCGCGGCCGGCTGGCCGGCCCGGTTCGCCTGTCAGACAACAACCCCAACTTGATCGTGGCGTATGAGGGCGTGAAGCACGAAGTCGAGCGAGTGATCGAACTGTTGCGGGAACACGCCAGACGTCACAGCAAAGAGCATTACTACGCCACGCGCGCGGCCCGGCCCAGCCGGCGGGCGGAGCAGGCCGCTCGACTGATTTACCTCAACAGGACGTGTTTCAACGGGCTTTTTCGCGAGAACAGCCGGGGCGAATTTAACGTGCCGATGGGCCGCTACGCGAATCCCCGGATTTGTGACGAGGCCAATCTGCGGGCCGTGGCCGAAGCGCTCCGCATGGTTCAAGTCGAGGTAGCGCCCTTCCAGTCTGTTGTTGAATCCGCCGCGCCCGGAGACCTGGTCTATTTTGATCCGCCGTATCACCCCGTCTCGGCCACGTCCAATTTCACGGCGTACCAGAAAGGCGGGTTTGGGGAAGAAGATCAGCGCGCACTGGCCGCGGTGTTTCGTGCGCTGGACGCCCAAGGCGTTCATGTGCTGCTGTCGAATTCCTGGACGGACTTCATCCGTGAACTCTACGCGGATTTCACGCTCGAACAGGTCTCGGCGTCACGGAGCGTCAACAGCCGTGCAGACAGGCGGGGTGCCGTCTGGGAAGTGCTTGTGCGCAATTTCTGAAGGCTGCGGTGCGTTCCGCGGCCGAAGCGGCACGGGTCACCCTGTGACCTCGATCTCGCCGGCCTGAATCATTTCAATGAACAGCTTGACGACGCGGGCGTCGAACTGAGCACCGGAACAGCGTTTCAACTCCTCGATGATCCGGTCGCAGGGCATGCCGCGCCGGTACGCGCGGCTGCTCGACATGGCGTCGAAGGCGTCGGCCACCGTGAGGATGCGGACGAGTTCGGGCACCTGGTCGCCCTGGAGCCCGTCGGGATAGCCGTTTCCATCGACGCGTTCGTGGTGGTACCGGACGAGGTCGAGGTGGCCTTTTGTCAGAAAATGGACGGGTTCGAGGACGTCATATCCGATCTGAGGATGCAGACGGATCATGTCCCATTCCTGATCCGAGAGCGGTTCGGATTTGTTGAGGATGCCGTCGTTGACGCCGATCTTTCCAATGTCGTGCAGTCCGGCGCCGAGATTCAGCACATCAATTTCGGGTTTGGGCAGTCCCATGCGCTGGGCGGCGCGAATCGAGAGGTCGTGAACGCGCCGGCTGTGTCCGTGGGTGTACGGATCCTTGGCTTCGATGAGGAGGGCCATCGAGGTCAGGGTAGACAAGTGGGATTGTTCGATATCGTTGATCAGGCGGACGTTTTCGATGGCGATGGAGGCGTGATTGGCCAGCACATTGAGGGTCTTGAGGTCGCCCTCGTTAAACTGGCGGCCATCGCGCTTGTTGTTGACGTTTAAGACAGCCAGGACGCTCGGGCCGTTTCCGGTTGCGGTGGGGTAGCGCCAGCCGTCTACGGGGGCTTTTCGTTCCAGGGGCACCGAGATGAAGGAGCCGTCTTTGAGGCGGCGGCTTCGCTCCATGATCTCAGGGCTTTTGCCGATGTCCTCCACGAGCAGGGCTATGCCGCTCTGGGCGACCATTCCGGAGATGCCGTTGCCGATGGCGACGCTGACATTGGCGGCTTCTTCGGGCAATCCGACGCTGGCGGCAACCTCGAGGGCGCGGCCATCACGGCTGGTGAGCATGATTGAGCCTCGTTTTGCCCCCACTCGTTCGAGAGCGGCTTTCAGCACAAAATCGAGGAGGGCATGCTCGTCGCGGAACCGCACAACCTGTTCGCTGAAGGTGAACATTTCCGTGATTTCGCGCAACCGGGCATTTTCACGGGCCAGGCGGTAACGCTCGAGAGCGTTGGAGACGGCCAGCTTTATTTCACTCAGGCTGAACGGTTTCAGGACATAGTCGTAGGCGCCCTCCTTGACCGCGGCGCGGGCGGTTTCCAGGGTGGCGAAGCCGGTCATGACAATCGGGATCAGGGACGGCTTGAGGGAACGCGCCTCGCGGATGAGCTGGATGCCGTCCATCTCCGGCATCACAATGTCGGTGAAGAGCAGCACGAAGTCGTCGAACTGCTTCAGCAAATCCAGTGCAGCGCGGCCGTTTGGAGCGGCCTCCACTGGGTAGCCTTCCTCCGAGAGGATATCGCCCATAAGCTCGCGGATGACAGCCTCATCATCCACAACCAGAATCCGGGATTGTTCAACCATTGGTGATCCCCAGTTTAAGGACAGCGCACTTGATTTTAACACAATTCTCGCAGCGGCGTGCGTGCTGTTTTCTTGCTTCTCGGGAATTACTCACCGTCTTTGTCAATTAATTGTCTCGCCCTGCGCAGGGCGGCCCTCACGCGTGCAGGGGCCGTGCCTCCGATCTGGTTTCGCCTGCGTACAATGGCAGGCAATGCAAGCTGTTTCAACACATCAACTTGGAACTCGGGAGCAAAGCTGCCGAATTCCGCGAGTGTGAGGTCCGTCAGGCGCTTTTTTTGTTTTATGCAATACTGGACCATCTTTCCGACGATCTCGTGGGCCTCCCGGAACGGGAGCCCTTTGGCGGTGAGATAATCGGCAATGTCGGTGGCTTCCATGAACCCCTCGCGAGCCGCCTCCTGCATCCGATCGGCGTGGATGGTGATGTCCGGCATCATGCCGGCCAGTACGGCGAGGCAGATCTGGAGCGTGTCGCTGGCGTCGAACAGCGGTTCCTTGTCTTCCTGGAGGTCGCGGTTATAGGTCAGCGGGAGCCCTTTCAACAGGGTGAGAAGAGCCATGAGGCTGCCGTAAACGCGCCCGGTCTTTCCGCGGACCAGTTCGGCGACATCGGGATTTTTCTTCTGGGGCATGATGCTCGAACCGGTAGTGAAGGCGTCGCCGATCTCGATGAAGCCGTATTCGGGGGTCGACCACAGGATGAGTTCTTCGCACCAGCGCGAGAGGTGCATCATGCACAGCGCGGCGCCGGCGCAAAATTCGATGAGGTGGTCGCGGTCGGCCACGGCATCCATACTGTTCTGAGACACGCGCGGGAATCCCAGTTCATCGGCCACCATCTTTCGGTCGATGGGATAGGGCGTGCCGGCAAGTGCGGCGGAGCCGAGCGGCATCACATTGACCCGCGCCCTCATCTGGCTGAAACGCTCATGATCGCGCTGGAGCATTTCCACATAGGCCAGGAGGTGATGGGCCAGCAGGACGGGCTGGGCGTGCTGGAGGTGCGTGCATCCCGGCAGGATCACCCCGGCGTGGGCTTCGGCCAAGTCAAGAAAGGCCCGTTGCAGTGCGCGCAGACGCGCCCGGATCACGTCGATCTGGTCGCGCATCCAGAGCCGGACGTCCAGCGCGATCTGATCATTGCGGCTGCGGCCGGTGTGGAGGCGTTTGCCCGCATCGCCAATGCGTTTGACCAGGGCGGATTCGATATTGGTGTGGACGTCTTCCAGCGCAGGGTCGAAGACAAACACGCCGCTTTCGATGTCTTTGGCAATCTCGCTGAGGCCGTCGATGATTTTCCGGGCATCGCGCTGTGGGATGATGCCGCACTTGCCCAGCATGCGCGCGTGGGCGATGCTGCCGCGGATGTCCCATGGCGCCAGCCGGGCGTCAAATGACACGGATTGGCCTAGCGCTTCCACCAGCGCATCCGCCTGACCTTGAAAACGGCCACCCCAGAGTTTTGCCATGCGACAACCCTCGAGCGTTTTCGCTACAGGAGCCCGGCCCGGTTGCGCACGCGCAGCCGGAGAGCATTCAAACGAATGAACGCGCCGGCATCGGCCTGCTGAAACGCTCCCTCATCCTCTTCAAACGTAGATATCTTCTCGTCGTACAGGGATTTCGGCGCTTTCCGTCCGACCACGGTGCAGTTGCCCTTGTAGAGTTTGATCCGAGCCGTACCCGTGACATTCTGTTGCGATGCGTCGACGAAGGCCATGAGGGCCTGCATCTCCGGCGAATACCAGAATCCATTGTAGATCAGCTGGGCAATCTTCGGCGACAGCTGATCGCGCTGGAGCATGACTTCGCGATCCATTGTAATGGATTCGACCGCGCGATGCGCCGCGTAGAGGACCGTGCCGCCGGGCGTCTCGTATACACCACGCGACTTCATGCCCACGAAGCGGTTTTCCACCATATCGACGCGGCCGACGCCATTGGCGCCCGCGACCGTGTTCAGCCGGGCCAGCAATTCCGCCGGGGAGAGCCGCTCGCCATCTACCGCGACGGGCGTGCCTTCCTCGAACTCGATTTCGAGGTAGGTGGGCGCATCGGGCGCCTCAGCGGGGTCGACGGTCAGCTGGAACATATCCGCGGGCGGTTCGGCCCAGGGATCTTCGAGGATGCCGCCTTCAAACGAGAGATGGAGCAGGTTGCGGTCGTTGGAATAGGGTTTCTTGACGGTCACGGGCACTTCGATCCCGTGTTTTTCCGCGTACTCGAGCATCTTGGTGCGGCTGGTCAGGTCCCACCGGGGATCGCGCCATGGCGCGATGATGGCAACCGAAGGTTCCAACGCCAGATAGGTGAGTTCGAAGCGGACCTGATCGTTGCCCTTGCCCGTGGCGCCGTGGGCAACGGCGTCGGCTTTTTCCTTGCGCAACACGTCGATCTGGGCCTTGGCAATGAGCGGCCTCGCGACGCTGGTGCCGAGGAGGTAGCAACCTTCATACAGGGCGTTGGCGCGCATGGCGGGGAACACAAAATCGCGCACGAATTCCTCGCGCAGATCCTCGCAATAGACGCCCGAGGCGCCGGTGGCTTTGGCTTTCGCGACGGCCGGGGCGGTCTCTTCCCCCTGGCCGATGTCGGCGATGAAGGCGATCACGTCCGCCTTGTAGATTTCCTGGAGCCATTTCAGGATGACCGAGGTATCGAGTCCGCCTGAATAAGCGAGCACGATTTTGTTTACCTTCTCCGCCATGCGATGCTCTCCTTGCTGTCGCGCGCCGCGGTGCTTATCCGCGGGCGGGTTGTCTCTGCTTACGATTGAGGCCGGCCGCATCCTTACGCATGAGGGTCAGCATTACCGCTTTCTGGGCGTGGAGGCGGTTTTCGGCCTGATCGAGGACAATGGACTGCGGGCTGTCTATCACGTCATCCGTAACTTCCTGACCACGGTGTGCGGGCAGGCAATGCATGAAAACGGCGCCGGGGTTGGCGAGTTTCATGATGCGCGCATTGACTTGATACGGCGCAAAGATTTTGGCCCGGCTGGCGCTTTCACTCTCTTGCCCCATGCTTGCCCAGACGTCGGTATAGACGGCATCCGCGCCGGCGAGGCCTTCCTCGAGGTCGTAGGTGATCTTCACCTCGCCGCGGGCCTCACGCTGGGCAAATTCAACCACCGCGGGCTCAAGCTCGTATCCGGGCGGGCACACCAGCGTCACGTTCAGGGGGAGCCGGGCGGCGAAATTGAACCAGGAGGCACAGACGTTGTTGCCGTCGCCCACAAACGCGAGCTTGAGGTCCTGGAAGCCGCCCTTGTGTTCGCGCAGGGCCTGTGCGTCGGCCAGGACCTGGCAGGGATGCAGTTTATCGGTCAGGGCATTGATCACGGGGATCTGCGCGTATTCAGCGAGTTGGAGCACCGTATCGTGGCTGTAGGTTCGCGCCATGATGCCGTCGACCCAGCGCGCGAGATTACGCGCAACGTCCGGCACCGACTCACGCTCGCCGAGCCGCGTGGTGAGCATTTCGAGCAGGAGGGCATGGCCGCCCAGCTGAACCATGCCCGCCTCAAACGTGACGCGCGTGCGAAGGCTCGGTTTCTCGAAAATCATGGCGAGGGTCTGTCCCGCAAGCGGGGCCTCGCGTTTTCCGGCTTTGAGCTCGGCTTTCAGCCGATCGGCCAGTTCGAGGAGCTCGAGAATCTCGTCCGCCGACAGGTCGGCCAGAGACAGAAAGTCGGTGTACATCAGGCTTCTCCCAGTACGGCATCCAGGGTGGAGACGACACGATCGACATCATTCCGGGTGACGATGAGCGGCGGCAGGAAGCGCAGAACGTTGGGTCCCGCGGGCCCGCACACGATCCCCGCGTTGATCATGCGCCCCACAACGGGGCCAGCGGGCTGGTCCAATTCGACGCCGACCATGAGGCCTTTGCCGCGCACATCTTTGATGATGGCGTGTTTGGAAGCCAGCCCGGAGAGCGCGTTCATGAGATAGGCGCCGGTCTCTCGCACGGCCTGCAGAAAACCGTTGGCGAGCAGGACATTCAGGGTGGCGAGGGCCGCCGCGCAACACAGGGGATTTCCGCCGAAGGTCGTGGCATGCATCCCCGGCTCAAACCCGGAAGCCACCTTCTCCGTGCATCCCATGGCGCTGATGGGGACCCCATTGCCCAGGGCTTTGGCCAGAGTCACGATATCCGGCGTGATGCCCGAATGCTCGTAGCAGAAGAGCTTTCCGGTACGTCCCATGCCGGTCTGGACTTCGTCAAAGAGCAACAGGATGCCCCGTTCGTCGCAGAGGCGGCGCACGGCGGGCAGGTAGCCGTCACTGGGGACGCGCACACCGCCCTCGCCCTGGACGGGTTCGAGCAGGATGGCGCCGGTTTCAGGCGTGATGGCGGCTTCGAGGGCGGCGACGTCGTCGTAGGGGGCGTAGCTGAATCCCGGCATCATAGGCTCGAATCCGGCCTGGTATTTTTCCTGGCCGGTGGCGGTGATGGTTGCGAGCGTGCGCCCATGGAACGAATTTACGGCGGTGATGATGTGAGGTTTCGGCGTTCCCTGTTGCGCCCAGTAGCGCCGCGCCAGTTTGATGGCCGTTTCATTGGCCGTGGCGCCGCAATTCGCAAAGAACCAGCGGTCAGCAAACGAGTGTGCGGCCAGGCGCTCCGCCAGCTGGACCTGCGGCTCGATGTAGTAGAGGTTGGAGGTGTGGACCAGCGTGCGCGCCTGGTTACAGATCGCCTCTGTCACGGCGGGATGGCAGTGCCCCAGGCTGACCACGGCGATCCCGGCGAAGAAATCGAGGTATTCGTTGCCGTCGGCGTCCCAGAGACGGCTGCCCAGCCCTCGAACGAAGGCCAGCTTCCGTTCCCCGTACGTGTTGATGATGTATTTGTCGTTCAGCGTTTTGATTTCCTGGGTATTCACTGGTTCAACCTTTCTTCGCTGGCGTTTCGAGGGCGCCCGCGGCAAAAACAGAAAAGCCCTCCCACGGAGGCGCGTATTCACCCACGCTGCTCTGGCGTGACGGAGTCCCGCGGCTCACAGGCGCCGGCGGCTGGTGCATGACCGTATGCAATATCACCGTGTATGCAGAGTTTCAATGGTGCTCAGGCGGCTTTCCCGCCCCCCGATTTTTTCTTGCCGGAAGGCTCCGATTTCCCGCTGTCTTTGGTTTTGGCGGGGCTGCTGTCTTTGGCCGGGCTTTCGCTCTTCGCAGCCATGTCGTCGGCCGCTTTGCCCTTGCTGCGGTTATTTTTGTAATCGGTTTCGTAGAAACCGGAGCCCTTGAAGATGATCCCCGCGCCGGATCCCAGGAGCCGTTTCATCTGAGCATGACCACAAGCGGGACATTTCACGCGCGGCGATTTCGTCATCGCGTGAAACAGGTCCAGGGTATGTTGACATTTCGGGCATTCGTACGTGTAGGTGGGCATGGATACCGATACTCCTGTGCGTCTGACCGTCGTTGGGGCTGTCCATGCAGTCTCCGATTTTGGGACATGCACGGTGAACCCTCTGCGAGAAACCGGTACTTTAGCACGGACAGAACGTCAATGCAACGTTACGACGGCAATAAACCCAAGCAAATGCAACGAGTTAGAGGTGCTTGAGCCCGGGAGGCCGCTGGCGCCGGGATTCAGCGCAGGGCGCCTCGTTCCACAGGCAGCCGGACCTCAAAACACGCGCCACCCTCGGGCCGGTTGCCATGGCGTACCGAGCCATTGTGCGCGGTAATGATCCGGTGCACGATGGCCAGCCCCAGGCCGGTCCCCCCCTCCTTGAGCGTGAAGAACGGTTTAAAAACGTCTTCGCCCGATTTGAGCTGTATGCCTTCGCCTGTGTCGATGATCTCGAACACGATCTCATTTCCTTCGCGCCTCACGGTCAGGGAGACGCGGCCGTTTTCGCCGGCGGCATCGATTCCGTTGTTGATGATGTTGGCCAGGGCCTGGGCGGCTCTGCCTACGTCCGCCTGCATGGAAGGCAGGTTCGCCAGGATCTCGCATTGGAGTGTGACGCCGTACTTTTCAGCGCGCCGGGAACACAGCTGGATTGCCCGGTCAGCGATCTCTCCAGGGGTGCAATGCACGGGATGCACATCGTAGGGGCGGGCGAAGCCCAGGAATTGCGAGATTGCCTTTTCGACGCTGCCCGCCTCCCGAAAAATGGTCTCAGCGGCGGCATACCGTTCGTCGCTCTCGGCCAGTTTGCGCATGAGGATCTCCGCCATGGCGCTGATCACGCTCATGGGATTGCGCAGCTCATGCACAACACCCGCGGTGAGCTCGCCCAGAGCGGCGAGCTGGCGGTTGATCTCGGCCGCGCGTTCAAACTTGCGCCGCACCGTCATGTCCGTGAACAAAAACACGACACCGCGAATGTTATCGTCAATCATCAGCGGCGCCGCGGAGAGTCCGATTTCTTTGCGGTCTTCTTCCCCGGTATCGAGGAGAAGTTCCTGGCGTTCCAGGAGTTCTTTCGATTTCAGCACTTGTTCAAAGAAGGGCGCCATGATTTCGAGTCTGGGCACGGTTTGCAGCTGGGCGCCCGGCGCGAGCACGCTGGGATCGATGCCGAGGTGCGCGCAGGCCGCTTCGTTTGCCGCGATAACCCGTCCGTCGAGATCGAGCGCCAAGACCCCGCTGGCCAGAGCATCCAGGACATGAGAATGGTAATTTTCCTGCCCGCACCCGGCGCTGGATGCAGCCGCCGGTGGACGCGTTGACTCCGTCATGGACGCCATACTCCTTTAGGTTTCAGCTTGAAAGCCCCTGGTGGATCCGGGCTCGAATCTCCCTGGCCAGGCGCACGAATTCGTCCAGCGTCACGGTCTGTGGCCTGCGGCCGGGCTCGATGTCTGCGGCCTCCATCGCTTCCAGCACTGCTTCGCGGGGCGCTCCAAAACTCCCGGATTTCGTCAGTGAATTGCGCAGTGTTTTCCGGCGCTGCCCGAAAGCGGCCCGCATCAGGGCCATCAGGAAGGAGCGCTCCACGTCAGGATACAGGCCCGTTTCGTGTGCGCGCAAACGGACTACACAACTGTCTACCTTGGGTATGGGCCGGAAACACGCGCGGGGCACGCGCCGGATCAGGTCCACGCCGCCGTAATACCGGGCGGCCATGGCGAGCATGCCGTAATCGGGTGTGTCGACGGTTGCGGTTAAGCGCAAGGCCACTTCTTCCTGCACCATGACCACCATCTGGCGCATGGGCAGGGGCGATTCCCAGAAATGAAAGAGCACCGGCGTTGTGATGTAATAGGGCAAGTTCGACAGCAAATGGTACCGCTCGCCGCCCGGAAGAAACTCGCCGGCCAGTTTGTCTACCCCATGGTTCAGCACATCGCCCCGGAACAGCAGCACGTTGTCAATCTCTCCGAAACGGTCCTGAAGGCAGGGCATGAACGAGAAATCGATCTCAATGGCCAGCACGCGCCGTGCAACCGGGTGCAGGTGCTGCGTGAGAGCGCCCAGGCCCGCCCCCACCTCGATGACGTCGTCGTCGCGGGTCAGGCCCGCGGCATCGACCATGATGCGGTTGATGTTGTCGTCAACGAGGATATTCTGGCCCAGTTGGCGCTTAAAACGGATATTGTACCTGCTGCACAGGTCCTGTAAATGCATACCACCCCTCCTTTTGCCGGGCGCCCTGCCGGCATGAAGCCAGCCACTGCGCCGCCCGGGGCGCGTGCCGCCCGTTGACCCTCCGCGACGGGATTGCTATCATCAAAGCCTAGCACGGGATATGGGCCATGGCGGAATTGTACATCGAACAACCCGGCCTCACATCTTTCACTGTGCCTTTGGAAGGCCAGGCCCTTCGCCTTGGCCGCGCCGAAGACAACGATGTTGTCCTGCAGGCGAGTGAAGTTTCACGCCATCATGCCGTACTCGAATACCGTGCGGGCGTATTCCTTCTGACTGACCTCAAAAGCATGAACGGCACCTACGTGAACCGCCAGCGCATTGTCGAACGGGCGCTGTCGGATCAGGACGACATCTGGCTCGGCAGCAAATGCCACATCATTTTCCACGACCCGGACGGCCGCGCCGAATTCGACCTGCGTGAGCCGCGCGGTGAAACCTCCTCGATCATACAGGATCTCGACGTAATTCGCGCCGAAATGGATCGCATCGGCGACAGCATGACCTTGATAGGCAAGCGCGGCCTGTCGCCGACCGATCGGACGCCGGCCATGAAGGAGGATGGCGAGGCGAATCTCATTGGCATCGGGCGCGCGTACCGGCGTCTGGCCGCATTGTACGAAGCCAGCAAGCTGATGGCCTCAGAATTCGACCTGGACAAACGCTTGACGGACATGCTCGACAAGGTCATGGATGTCATGGAGGCCGAGCGGGGCTTCGTCATGATGCACGACCCCCGGGCCGGCCGCCTGGCGGTCCGGGTGGCCCGCCAGATGGGTTACGAGCTGGAAGCCGGTTCACCCAGCATGGGCATTGCCGAGAAAGCCGCTCGCGACGGAGAACCCGTGCTGATGTCCAGCCGTGAGAAGGACCTTCAGTTCGGAGGCCGCGCCAGCGTCATCCAGCAGGCGATCACCAGCGCCATGTGCGCACCGCTCAAGACGGGGGGCCGTGTACTCGGGTCCATTTATCTCGACACCAGCCTTCCAGGGGCGGTGTTCTCCAGTGAAGACCTTGAACTGTTCGCCTCGCTCGCGGCGCAGTCGGCCATGGCCATCGAAAATGTCCGGCTATACCGCGAGGCGGTGGAGGCGGAGAAGACCCGCGCCAATCTGGGCCGTTTCCTGTCGCCGGCGATTGTGGAGCAGGTCATGAAACACGACACCGCGCTGCAGCTTGGCGGGGACAAGCGTGTTGTGACGGTGATGTTTTGCGACATCCGCTCCTTCACGGCGATCGCGGAACAGACGGCGCCCATTGATTTGGTCACGCTGCTGAACCAGCATTTCACCGCGATGGCCGAGATCATTTTCCAGCACGCGGGCACACTCGACAAATTCATCGGCGATGAAGTGATGGCGGTGTTCGGCGCTCCGCTCGCCGCGGAGGACGATGCCGAACGCTGCGTGCGCGCGGCGATGGCGATGCAGTCGAAGAATGAAGAGCTTAACGCGCTCCGGCGGACGGCAGGCCAGCCCGAATTTGAAGTGGGAATCGGCATCAATACGGGAGAGACCATTGCGGGCTATGTCGGCTCTCCCGACCGAATGGAATTCACGGTCGTCGGCGACAGCGTCAACGTGGCGCGCCGGTTCTGCGCTCTTGCCGCCCCAGGCCAGGTTGTAATCGGTGAGGCCACGTTTGAGATGGTCGAACACGCATTCGAGACCCATCCCATCGGCTCGGTGCTGCTGAAAGGGAAATCTTCGACGAAGCACGGCTACGAGGTGCTGCGCCCGAAATCGTGACCGGTCGCGGCCCGCAGCACCTTCCACGTCACCGCTGACCGGTACCGGGCGGCCTATCCGCCGTATGGCCGCCGGCATTCCGCTGTTATTTCAATTAGAGTGGCGCATACAGGATCACGGCCGGAATCGAAGCGCGTACAGGTCGGCATCCTTCATCACAAAGCGGAGACGGATGGGCGTGCCGACGAGGGCGCTGACGTCGCCGCTGCCTTTCCAGGTCACCACGCGGTCGATCTGGTCGCCGATGAGCTCGTCGCAGTCATCCAGCGTGAAGCCCGGGATCGGCGTGCCGTCGGGTTGCTGGAGTTCGGCCCAGAGGCTGCCCGCGGCAGATGTGGCGAAGTTGATTTCAAGCTCGTTGCCGGCGAATGTCAGGGCTTTGGTGATGAGCTCGCCGCCGCCGTATCCCGCGTGCACCGAGGCGAATCCGTCGATGCGCAGTTCGAGCCGCTGGAGGTACTGGGACGGTTGTGCGTAATTTCGCTGGATGTAGAGCGACATGGTTGCCGGGCCTGTCGGGATGAGGCCGTAGGTGGTGTAATTGGTGCGGGACGTCCAGTTATCCAGGCCGAATCCCGGACGCACAAAACCCTCCATAAACGTGCGGTCGTAGACGGAGCCGCCGCGGCTGGACATGAAGACGGTGTCCGAGCAGTCGCCCACGTAACCGCTGTGCGCGCCCAGGCGGCCGGCCATGGCTTCGGGGACTACTTTGCGCCCCGGCATGAATCGGGCGGGGGTGGCCACGTAGATGTGGGGGGCGCGGAAGTAGGGCTGGGTCTGGTTGGTATAGAGGTGTTCCTTCGGCGTATCTCCGAAGGTCATGGGCACGGCCTCGGTCCAGTTCAGAAAATCGGTCGAGGTCGTTCGGCTCACTGCACGGACGCCGTCGGCGAAAATGCGGAAATAGCAGAGGTAGCATTGTTCCACCGGCGACCAGAACACGATGTTGTGGGAATCGTAAGCGCCGCCGGTCAGGATGGGTTCCTCGCGCAGATGTTTCCAGTGGATGCCGTCGGGCGAAATGAACACGTGGAGACCGGTAGAGGAAGTCCCTGCCACCGCCTTGAACCGCTGTTCGGGCAGGGCCTCAGGATTTGCGTCGAGAAACGGGGCGAAATTGTGGGAATACGGCGCGTCATCGGCAAGAATGACGTTGTTGTCGAGGGTATCCCAGACCCGATGGATCCCTAAATTGGGTTTTGCGAAATGGATGCCGTCGACGCTCAGGGCCACGCAGGTCACTTCGGTCTTTGAGCCGTCGGCGCCCGCCACGGGCAGACCGCGGTAATAGAGCAGATACAGTTCGCCGTCATGAATGATGGTGGTATAGCCGCAAAACGCGCCTTCCCACGGTTTATCGAAATGCAGCACGGTTTCCCGGGTCTCAGGGGAATGAAGCCGGAGTTCGGCGTGGTCCAGCGAGCCGACCAGGTAGCTGTCAACGAAGAGCTCGCGGTTTGAACCGAGCGCGAGCGGCTCGGCTGTTTGCGCGATGGCGGCGCCTGCAAGGAAAATAGCCGCCAGTACCAGGATTTCGCGATGTCTGCTCATGGTTCTCCCTTTCGTACAGCCGGGCGTTTTCTATATCTCGGAGGCCGCATTGTAGACGATCCCGGGGAGAAGTGAAAGGACAGCTCCGCTTTGCCGCTCCGCTCATCGGGTTTACTGATGTCCGTACCGCGCGGGGCGCGCCAGGCTGCTTCGCAGGAGACAGCAGACCGGATATGCCGTGGGGCGCTCTGGCTGCCTATTGGCCCAAAACGCCGGGATGCTCAAGTGACTTGATTTGGCATCGGGTCAGACCAGTATGCTAAGGACAACGGCAGACTACCCCGCAGGGGATATGGAACAACCGATGAAGAGTATTTCTCTGGACGGAACCTGGTCGCTTACATTTTTCCAGGCGTCGCCGGTCGCGCCAACGCATCCGGCGCAATTGGCGAAGTTCGATGCGGCGTCCGTGCCCGCACAGGTCCCCGGCAATGTGGAACTGGACCTCGTGCGCGCGGGGAAGTTGCCCGACCCGTTTTTCGGCGGCAATATCCGCCTGCTGCGCCCGCTTGAGACGCACGAATGGTGGTATGCGCGGGAATTTGAGTTTGAGGGCGGCACCGGGTGCGAGGATTGGGATTTGGTCTTTGAGAGCCTCGACACCTACGCAACGGTCTGGCTCAACGGCGTGGAGATCGGCCGGAGCGACAACATGCTGATCCCCCACCGATTCCCGGCGGCGGGCGCGTTGCGGCCGGGCACCAACCAGGTGCATGTACGCATCGAACCGGCCATGCTCCGCGCGCGCCACTATCCGTACGACGCCTCGATGTTGAGCTGGGAACACCGCATGGAAGGGCTGCATGTCCGAAAAGCGCCGCATACGTGGGGCTGGGACATCATGCCGCGCGCGGTTTCGGCGGGGATCTGGCGCGGCGTACGCCTGGAACCCCGCCCTGCCTATGGTTTCGAGCAGATCTACTACCGCACTCTTGAGGCCGATGCCCGGATGGCCGTGCTGACAGCGATGTTTCAGGTGCGGGCGCCGGATCCCGATTTGCTCGGCTGCGCGGTCGAATTTGAAGGGGTCTGCGGCGACCACCGCTTCGAATATGCCTGGCCGCTGGAGTTCGCGGCCGACTCCTGCCGCATTTACGTGCCTGATGCTCGCCTGTGGTGGCCGAAAGGCTATGGGGATCCCAACCTTTACGCAGTCACCGCGCGTCTGGTGCGCGGCGGCGAAGTGCTCGCGCAGCGCAGCGATCGCATCGGAGTGCGCACAGTCACCCTGGAACGCAGCGCAAGCGCGGGGATCCCCCATGCCCTGGCCGCCCGGGGCCTCGACGTGTGCCGTTACGACGAGCCCCCCGACCCCGCGGGGCATTTCATGTTCCGCGTCAATGACGTGCCCATCCAGGTGCGCGGGACCAATTGGGTTCCCCTGGATGCTTTCCACAGCCGCGACGCAGGGCGTCTGCCCGATGCCATGACACTGGCGGACGATCTCGGCTGCAACATGATCCGGTGCTGGGGCGGCAACGTGTACGAGGATCAGGCCTTCTTCGATTTCTGCGACGAACACGGCATCCTCGTCTGGCAGGATTTTGCTTTCGCCTGCTGCCGGTATCCGCAGAATGAGGCGTTTCTCGAGCGTGTCCGTTCCGAGGCCGAGGCGGTGATCACGCGCCTGCGCAACCATGCATCCCTGGCGTTGTGGTGCGGAGACAATGAGATCGACGAATGTTACGCGTCGGATGGGCTTTCTCCGGCACACAACCGGATTTCCCGGGAAGTGCTGCCGCAGGTGGTGCATCGCTGCGATCCCGGACGCTGTTACGTTCCCAGTTCGCCGTATCGCGCGCCCGAAGCGCAAAGCGAGCTCCCGGAGCAGCACCTCTGGGGGCCGCGGGGCTATTTTAAGAGTCCGTATTACACCCGGCACACGGCGGGATTTATCGGGGAGATCGGATACCACGGCTGCCCGAACGCCGGGTCAATCCGGCGCTTCATCGAGGAAGACGCCTGGTGGCCGTGGGAGGACAATGCGCAGTGGCGAGTCCATGACGTATCGCACTTGCAGCACAATGCGGCCGACCGCAACCGGATCAAGCTCATGGCCAACCAGATCCGCGAGTATTTCGGCGATGTCCCGTCCACACTCGAGACCTTTGCGCTGGCGAGCCAGATCGTGCAGGCGGAGGCGAAGAAATATTTTATTGAGTCTACGCGCCAGCGCAAATGGCGGACCAGCGGGATTTTGTGGTGGAACCTGCTTGATGGGTGGCCGCAATTCTCCGACGCGGTGGTCGACTACTATTTTGAAAAGAAGCTGGCCTACTGGTATATCCGGCGGGTGCAACGACCGGTCTGCGTCATGCTCGGCGATGCCAGAGAGGGCAAGTACCTTCCCGTTATCGTGGCGAACGACACGCGTCATGATGCCGCGGTTCGGTTCGAGGTCGCCGATCCCGCGGGCGAAATCCTGTATGCGGGCGAAGTGAGCGTCCCGGCGGCACAGAACTGGCAGGTGGGACGCATCCGCACCTACGCCAGCGATCGCGCATTGTACCTGCTTCGCTGGGAGATAAACGGCGAAGCGTTCGGCAATCATTACATCGCCGGCTCTCCCCCGTTCTTGCTGGACGACTACCGCGGCTGGCTGACGCATATCGCCGCGCTGCCGCAGGCGTTTACGGCCGAGACCGTGGGGCAGTAGCGCCGCACGCAGAACGCTGCCGGACAAAGGAGGCTGTGATGCTCGAGTTTTTCGCGGTAGGACGTGACCTGCTGGACAAGGTGGAGCAGACTCAGGCCGCGGCCATTCGGGAAGCCGCCGCGATGATTGCCGAAAGCCTCATGGGCGGGGGCGTGTGGCACGTGTTTGGGACAGGGCATTCTCATTTCCTCGGAGAGGAAGTGTATTACCGCGCGGGAGGCTTGGCGCCCGTGAACGCGATCCTGTTTCCCGCGCTGATGCAGCACGAAGGGCCTGCCACGAGCACCCGGCTCGAGCGCACGCCGGGACTGGCCCGGATCATCCTCGACAAGGCCGGCCCGCGCCCCGGCGAGGTATTGACCATCGTCTCCAACAGCGGCAAGAACGCCGTGCCGGTGGAAATGGCCCTCTACGCCCGGGAACTGGGGCTGAAAACCGTGGCACTCACGTCGCTCAACCAGTCCACGGCGGCTTCTCTGGGAGCGGGACAAAAACAGAAGCTCTACGAGATCTGCGATATCGTCATCGACAATTGCGGGTCCGCGGGAGACGCCGCGCTGCAGGTGCCGGGAACCGAACGAATGACGGCAGCGACGTCCAGTTTCGTGGGCATTGCCATCATGGAGCAGATCGTCTACCTCGTCTGCTGTGCCTATGCGGAGGCGGGCATCGAGCCGCCCGTGTTCAAGACCGCGAATCTTCCCGGCGGCGACGAGTGGAACGCGCGCCTGATCGAGCAATACGGCGGCCGCGTGAACCTTCGATAAGCCCATGACGCCTCACCAGGACAGAGCGCAGCGCAGCGCAGCGATCAAGGCCCGCGCGGCGGAGCTGGGATTCGACGCGTGCGCCGTAGCGGCTGCTGAACCGGTTGACCCGGATGATCGCCTGGGCACGTGGCTCGCCAGCGGGTTTCATGCGGATATGGACTGGATGGTCCGCACGAAGGCACTGCGGCAGGATGTGCGCTTCAAAGTCCCCGGGGCGCGCTCCGTAGTGGTCGTGGCGCGCAATTACCATGCGCCCCGCCCGCCAAAACCGCCGGACACGGGCCGGGTGTCGCGCTACGCCTGGGGCCGTGACTACCACCGGGTGCTGAGAAAGCCGCTGCGCGCGCTGGCCGCGTATATGGATTCGATGCAGGAGGCGGGAACGAGTTATTGCTGCATAGACAGCGGCCCCGTTTTGGAAAAATTCTGGGCGGCACGCGCTGGACTGGGCTGGATTGGAAAGAACAGCCTTATCCTGCGCCAGGGGCTGGGGTCGTGGTTCTTTCTGGGCGTCATCGTGACCACGCTCGACCTCGCGGCGGACTCGCCGGCAGCGGATCAGTGCGGCGCCTGCACGCGGTGCCTCGACGCATGCCCAACAGGCGCCATCATTGCGCCCCGCGTGATTGATTCGCGGCGCTGCATCTCCTGGCACACCATCGAGAACCGCGGCGAGATCCCGCCGGAGCTGTCCCCCTGTTTCGGCGATTGGGTGTTCGGGTGCGACGTGTGCCAGGAGGCTTGCCCCTGGAATCACGGCGTGCCGGTAACCACGGAACAAGACTTTCATCCCCGTCCGGATCATGCCCACCCGTCCCTCAGCTGGCTCGAAACGATGGACGAGGCGGAGTTCCAGGAGAACTTCGCGGGAACTCCACTCATGCGGGCAAAACTGCGGGGAATGCAGTGCAATGCGCATATTGCGCGTCAAAATCTGCGCGGCGGGAGCGCCTGAACGCACAGTGGGCGTTCGAGGCTATACGGAGCTTTCCTCTTCGAGTTCCGGAGGCATTTTGGGCATCTGGGCAAGCGCTGAGGTGAGGATATCGACAATCAGCTGGTTCTTGCTGGTATTTTCGGCATGCGCGGCAAGCCCGATGGCCTCGTACAGGTCCGACGGCAGACGCAGGGCGATTTTTCTCGTCTCGAACATATCGAGCGACGTGAATTCCGGTGGCGGCACGGCATCCGCATGTTCGGAGATATCAAACAAATCCGGCTGGCTTGGGGGCGTCCTCTGCAGATAGTCCAGATCTTTTTCGGGAAAGCACTGCTGGAGGATCTCACTGTTGCTGAGATCGCTCTCAATCAGCTGCTGCACGTGGCCGCGCCCGCCCATGGAGCGCAGGTGGCGGGCGATACCCGCGGATGTCATGGCGAAACCGCTTTCGCGAATGAACTCCACGGCAGCGTCGCCTTCAAGGTTGCGCCGCACCGCCTCAATAATGCGTTCCTGTTTCGCGAGCGTTATTCGTGACATAAGCGGTACCTGCACTCCTGTGCCGTGGACGCGCGGGCGCCTCCGGGCAGCCGTTCACTTTCCCGCTCTCATCTTAGTAAGACGGGGTGCAAAACACAACCACTCCAGCACTCAAGTTTTGAGTGCGCGATTTTCAGATTTTGTTTTTCTCTTGATGAGTCTTGAAGCAGGAGCGGCAAAGGACGAACGCATCGGGACGGAATGGTGGGAGTCTACCCCCGGCCTTGCGGCCCATGCAGTCCACCCCCGGCCGCTTCGCGGCCACCCCCGCCCGCGGGGGACACAAGACGCAGGACCGGCGATACTTGACCTGTATCAAGGTGAACGCGTGAGGATCGATAGACGCGTGGGGTTATCCGGAAGGGCGGCCACAGGGGGCCGCCCCTACAACCGGATGCGTGGATGCATGGCGCTGGGCGGCAACCTGGGGCTTCCCAGGTCCATCCAGGTTTTCGCAGCGCGTAGGGGCAGGCCCCTGTGCCTGCCCTTCTTCAAGGCAGCCGCGTGGGCGATCCGGATGGGCGGTAATGCTGGGTCCACGCAGTCCACCCCCGGCCGCTTCGCGGCCACCCCCGCCCGCGGGGGACACAAGACGCAGGACCGGCGATACTTGACCTGTATCAAGGTGAACGCGTGAGGATCTATAGACGCGTGGGGTTATCCGGAAGGGCGGCCACAGGGGGCCGCCCCTACAACCGGATGCGTGGATGCATGGCGCTGGGCGGCAACCTGGGGCTTCCCAGGTCCATCCAGGTTTTCGCAGCGCGTAGGGGCAGGCCCCTGTGCCTGCCCTTCTTCAGGGCGGATGCGCGAGGCGTGTGGCCAGTCCCGCCAGCGGGGCGCGCGGTTGGCGCAATCCGCGTGGCGATCAGGTGGGGTTTACGGGTTTTTTCGAAGATATCCTTTCATCAGGGGCCAGAGTTGCCTGTAGCGTTGGTAATGGCTTTCGTACTGGCTGGACATCGCCGGGCGGGGCTCAAAGTCGCGCTCGGGAGCGGACATGGCCGCGACGGCTTCTTCCAGCGAGGCAAAGGCCTGCGTTCCCGCGGCAGCAAGCATGGCTGCACCAAGGGCGCCCGCTTCGGTTTGTTTCGGCCGGACGAGGGGCGTCTTGAGGATATCGGCCGTGAGTTGCAGCCAGGCGTCGGATTGACTGCCGCCGCCGACCGCGCACATCCTTGTCACCTCGATGCCGGCGGTCCGGGCGCGTTCGAGGCATTCGCGCAGATAGAAGACGCTTCCTTCAAGGATGCCCCGCAGAATCTCGCCGCGCCGGGTTTCAAGCCGCAGCCCGGCCATCACGCCGCTTGAATCAGCGACAAACTCCGGGGGCCCCGTGGTTGTGAAATGCGGCAGAACGGTGACGTTTGCGGGCGCATCCGGCATTTCGGCGAGCAGCTGGGGATAGACGTCCACTCCTGCCTCCTGGGCCGCACGGTGTTCGGCGGCGGCGAAGGTATCGCGGAACCATTTCAGCAGGCAGCCGGCCTGATTGTACAGAAAGGTGAGAAACCGGTCCGGCACCACGTGGTGCTCGGTGTTCAATCCGTGCGGAAGCATGATTTCGGGGTCGCGCCGGGATTCAAAGACCGGAGCCGCACACAGGAACGTGCCCATGCCGAGGAAGGCGTCTCCGGGTTTCACAACGCCCGCGCCGGCCGCGTTGCAGCACTGGTCGTGCCCTCCCGTGACGATTGCCGTGTTTACGGGAAGCCCCAGCTCCTCCGCGAGGCCTTGCGACACATTCCCGATCACGGTGCCTGACGGGGCGATGGCGGGGAGTTTTGCGGGATCCAGGCCGGCCCAGGCGAGGAGCTCGCCGGACCATTCCCGGGCCTCGACATCAAAGAGCAGGGTCCGGTTGGCGAGCGAATAGTCCACCACGGGCTCCGCCCCGAGCATGCAGGAAACGAAACTCCCCCAGAGGAGAAATTTATGGGCATTCTCCCAAATATCGGGGCAATGCCGCTTCATCCACAGCAGTTTGGTCAGGCCGTAATGATTGCCGAGGGTATTGCCGTTGATGCGGTAGAGCTGTTGATCATCAAGGCGTCGGCCCAGGTCTTCGAGAAACTCGGCGCCGCGCTCGTCAAAATTCAGGAGCGACGGCCCCAGGATGTCCCGGTCACGCGACACGGGCACCACCGCCTCCCCCAGAGAAGAGACGCTCAGCGCGGTAATGGGTTCGCGGGCGGAAGCGGCGCTCACCTGCGCGATGCAGTCTTTGATCTCGCGCCACACGGCATGCGCATCCAGTTCCGCGTATCCGGGCCGGGGTGTGTGGATATCATATTCGCGGTAGGCGGACGCGATAAGCGCGCCATCGTCACGGAAGACGCAGGTCTTGCAGCCCGTCGTGCCGACATCGATTCCAAGAAAGCTCATCGATCCCCCCCGGTTGTCCCGGCCCGCCGCCGTGGCGCGTTCAGAGGAGCCTGTGGCGCGTCCCTTCAATGCCGAAATAATCGCGAATGACCCAGCACGTGCGCGCATAAACCGCTTCCTGGGCCGCCTTGATGCTGCCGTGAGCACGCCACGCCTGCTCGTATGGCTGGCGGATCTCAGTGGCGATGTTCACTTTGGCAATGCCCCGTTTGACCCCTTCGAGGATATAGTCGCGTTTTACCCCGGACCCCCCGTGCAGTACAAGCGGCACTCCCGTGGCGTCGCGAAGCGCGTCGAGATGGTCCAGGTCGAGGCGGGCCTCCACCTTTTTCTGGTCGCGCAATGCGACGGAAATTGCGCCGTGAATGGTGCCGATCGCGACCGAAAGCCAGTCGCAGCCGGATTCGGCGACGAAACGGCGCGCGTCTTCCACCCGGGTAAATCCACGGCCGGAGGCGAACATCTCCTCATAGGGCGGGAGCGGGCCGGTCTCGTGCCCGAGGATGGCGCCGAGTTCCGCTTCGCAGGGGACCCCGGCGGCGTGAGCCAGCTCGGCGATCTCGCGGGTTGCCTGAATGTTCCCTTCGAGAGAAAGGCGCGACCCGTCGACCATGACCGAACCGTACCCCAGCGCCAGGGCTTCCTCGATGATGGCCCGGTAGTCAACGCGCTGGTCGTCTTCGTCGATCACGGGGACATGGTCCAGATGGAGGCCCACTTCGGGCCGGGCCCATTTGTCGAATTCCGCTTTGACGGGCCCCAGCCCCCGGCCTTCGAATTTGTACCATTCCAGGCGCGCCGTTTCGATCAGCCCCACGCTGTCGCAATCGGCGATCGCCCGCACCACCGGCTCGATCATCGGGAGGTAGGGCACGTTGAACGCGGGAACCACCAGGCCTTGCTCGAAGGCCCGCTGGACCATGGCCGCGGTAGCGTTCATCCGCGCTCCTCCTGCGGCAGGGTTGCGTCCATGTTCAGGTAATACTCGAGGGCTTCGGCCACCGGCGCTGCATACCGGCCGGGCGTGGCGCTGACGTGATGGCGGTAGCCGTTTCTGCCGACGTACAGCAGCAGATCCTGCAGCCGGTCAATCTGCGCTACACCCGCGCATCCGAAGAAGTCTTCGGGTATGGGATCGCTGGTAAACTCACCCTGCCCGACGTAGAACCGCGGCTTACCTTCGTGGGTCATCATGCTTGCGAAAGTGAACTCGCCGGGGCGGATCAGGCCGGTGTTGCAGCCGAAACCGCGCCCTTTGCCCACTGAATTGGCGAGAATGGCGTGGTCACTGATCCGGCCTTTGCCGGTCATGAGCGAGGGCGGAATCGGGCCGCAATGGAAGAGGATGCACTTGTCCTCGTCATCGGCGTAATTGTTGTTCCAATCCAGGCACATGGCCGGCGACTGGGAGGCCAGCTGGAGGGCGTACATGGCCACGGCGTTGCCGACATCAACCTCGCACGAAGCGGGGATGCCTCGCTGGTTGAAATCGCCCAGCAGAACGCACGGCGAGATGCCGAGCTGCTCCTGCAGCTCGATCCAGCAGCGCAGCGCGAACGCATCCAGCCGGTACTCTTCGATCAGCGATTCAATGACCAGGCCCAGCCGGATAACCGTGTCGAGCACGCCTTCGGGCACGCCTTCCCACGACCCGGCCTGTTCGAGCCGCTCCTGGGTGTCTTTGTAGGCCGCGTCCGGCTTGATGTCTTTCATCCGGTGAAACACGTGGCTAAGATCGATGGTTTCCATGGTGATGCCGTAGCGTTGCAGGGCCACCTCGTCGATGCGAACGGTTTTGAACGCCGTGGTTCGCGCCCCGATCGCGCCGACGGTCATCCCGCGAATGCCGTCAACCACCCGGCACAGGGCAGCGAAGTGGTCGAGATTCTCTTTGAAGCGGTCGCAGGCAGGGTGCACGGTATGCGGCTTCAACGCCGTAAATTTCAGCCCATACTGAAAAAACAGGTCCATGATCGAGAATTTTCCGCAGAACGAGTCCCGCCGCACGGCCGGGGCCATTTTGTCGAGATCGTCCGGATAGGCCTGTATCAGGATGGGGACATCCGCCTCGCTGAGCGCGGTCACGGCGGCGGTTTCGTCGCCAAAATTGGGTAGAGACAGGATGACTCCCTGGTACTTGCCCCGGTTTTCGCGGAGGAAATTGGCATAGATCTGGCCTTCCTCGGCGGTTGAGACGGCGCCATGGCGCGTGGCGCTCTCGTCCATCATCAAGCAGCCATAGCCCTGCTGTTCGAGAATCCGCGGAAATTCTTCACGGGCTTCCTTCATCAATTTCGACGGGAAAAAGCCCCGATTGCCGAAAAAGAGCGCAAATGTGGTTTTTTGGGGTTTCATGACATCTTCCTTCCGGTGTGTGCGTTGCCAGTCCGCATGTCGATAAGTATACTGTCAGGGGAGCACGCCTTCCAGAGAGGAAACATCAACCATGAAATCCGCATTGCTGTTGGCCGCTGGCGAAGGTAAGGGCGCCTGGCCCTTCTGCGGAATCCGCCAGAAGTGCACTGTGCCGATTGTGAACGTTCCGATGGTGCGGCGTATGGTGCTGGATCTGATCGCCCTCGACGTGACAGAAATCGTCGTCGTGCTCGGGAGCCGCGGCGAAGCGGTCCGGAGTTGTCTGGCCGATCTGGCGGGCGTCCGGTTCGTGGAGCAGCGCCCGCTCAAGGGTCCGGCTGACGCTGCCCTTTGCGGGATCGATGCCGTGACCGGCCAGGACACGCTCGTCTGCTACGGCGACATCGTGACCACGAGAGATACCCTTCGGGGATTTCTGGAGGCCTACCGGTCGCGGAAAGCCCGCGCGATGCTCCTGACGGCGCCGTGCCCGGCGGAAGCGCCGCACTGGGTCACGGTGCACACGGGGGAAGACGGTCTGGTCCTGGATGTGATCGGTCACGGTGATCGTGCACAACCCCGCTTCGCCGGGATTGCAGCGGCTCGCACGGAGACGCTCAAGACCTATCTCTTGCGCAATCCCGGGCTCTTCACCAATGTCGAGATTGGTGCAATGCCGCCTCCTGAAGGCGACGTAGCCCACAGTCTCGGCCTGATGGTGCAAGACGGCATTGAGGTGCACGCTTATGCCGCGCCGGATTTTGTGGTCGATGTCGATCGCGCCTGGCAGATTGCGCAGGCGAACATGGAAGCGGGCCGGCATGCCACCGAGGCGATCCAGAGCACGGTGCTGGGTGAAGGCGCCCGCATTGACGACAGCGCGGAGATTGCCGAGGGCGCCCGCCTGATCCTGGGGCCTGGCGCGCGGATCGGCAAGGGCTGCCAGATCGGCGGTTCGATGATCCTGGGAAAGAACACGCAGGTCCTCAACGGCGCCATCGTGGGTGCGGGCGTATGCGTGGGCAACGACACCCAAATTCGCGATTACTGTTCCGTCAACGACTATGCGGTGATCGGTTCGAAATCCCTGGTGAAACATGACGCAGAGTTCGGCGGGGTCATGTTTGATGTGGTGTATTTGTATCATTACTGCTGCATCACCGCACTGCTGGGCAACAACGTGGATATTGGCGCCGCAACGGTCTGCGGTACGCTTCGATTCGACAACGGCATCAAAACGCAGATCAACAAAGGCCACAAGGAAGTGCCCGATCCGCGGTATGGGGATCTGACGATCATGGGTGATTATTCGCGCACGGGGGTGAACGTGATGTTCATGCCTGGCGTGAAGGTAGGCTATTACTCCTGCGTAGGCGCGGGCGCCATCGTGTACGAAGACGTGCCCGAACGAACGCTGCTGCTTCCGAAACAGGAGCATATTTTGAAACCGTGGGGACCCGAACGTTACGGCTGGTAGATAAAATCCAGCCGGGAAAGAGGAGACGGACATGCCATTCATTCAAGGCGGTGTAATTCCAGCACTATTAACCCCGTTCACCAAGGGCGGGAAAGAGGTTGATTTTGAAAGAGCCGCAGGCCTCGCGGAATTCCTTGCCGACAAGGGGGTAAACGGGCTCTTTGTCGCGGGAACCACGGGCGAAGGCATGTTGATGTCCCTCGACGAACGCAAGCAGCTCCTGGAGACCGTAGTGAAGGCGGTAGGCACTCGGGTAGACGTTATCGCGCATACCGGCTGCATGGACACGGCCAGCACGATCAACTTGACCTGCCATGCTGCGCAGGCCGGGGCCAAAGCCGCCGGCGTGGTGGCGCCGTGGTTTTTCGGCTACGACAACCAGGCGCTCGAAGGGCATTACCGGGCCGTGGCGGAGGCCGCCAAGGGATTCCCGATCATGTTCTACAACCTGCCGGCGTGTGCGCGCAATGCCCTGACCGCGCCGTTCATCGTTGACCTCGCCGGGAAGGTCGAAAACATCAGGGGCCTGAAAGACAGCAGCGGCGACTTCCTGCACCTGGGCGAGGTCCTGGCCCATGCTCCGAAAGGCTTCATGGTCATCAACGGCGTAGACAACTTCTGCTTCCAGGCCATGGTGACGGGCGCCAACGGCAGCGTCGCCAGTGCCGCCAACGTTGTGCCGGAGCTCTTCCTGGCCATTATCGAGAACGTTCGGAAGAACGATCTCGCCAACGCCTGGGAATACCAGAAGAAACTGAGCGCGACCGCCAAGCTCCTGCGTTACGGAGCCATGGTAGCCCTCTACAAGGAAGCCGTCCGGCTGCGCGGGTTCGACGCGGGATACGTGCGCCTGCCGCAACGGGAGCTGACGGCGCAAGAGAAGACCGATTTCGCCAAGGCGATGGAAGCGCTCGGGCTCATTTAAGCGAGCTCACGGCCAACCGCACCCGAACAGACCGACAGAGAGGACAGGCCGAACGCCAAATGCTGGCGGCGGCCTGTCCTTTTTTTTGTGGCGAAACGCCAATCGTCTAGTCTAAAGCGAACACGCTCAACGGCCCCTCCACGGAGATTTTTTCCGGTGCGAGGGGCTTTTCGTTATACAGGACCTCCCAGCCATCGACGCCCGCCACTCCGAGCCGGGTGGCGCTGCCGCGCAGGGTGACGGCCAGCTGCCGGGCCGCATGATCGTAGCGAAGATCGAGATAGGGCACGCGGCGGTCCAGACGCAGCTCCGGTTGATCGTAATCGGTCCGGATAAAGCTGCCGTCGGCCAGGGTAAGCCGCAGCACGTCTCCCCCGGGCGCCACGCGCCGGGAAAGAAACTGCACGTTGGTCTCCAGGATAATCGGGTCCCCGGGTTGCGCACAGTGCCTGCCCAGCCACAATTCTCGCGGGAACGTGGTGTAGGCGAGCACATTGATCAGGGTCAGGACAGTCGCATCGTCGCGCTGCTCGATCATGTTCGCCTGGCACCAGCCGGTAAAACGGTTGTCGTTGATGACCAGGCGAGGACCCTCATGATGAACCCAGTACTCCTGGTGGTAGCGTCGAGGTTCGGGCAATTGCAGCACAAGCGGGTCTTTGAAAGGCTGGTTGGTCCGCGCGAGGCGTCCGAGCAGCACTTCGTCCTGTCCCAGATCCCACCGGGTCAGCTCCGTCCGCCAGAACAAGGGGTTATTCTCATTGCGCTCGGGCTCCGCGGCCAAATCGTAGATCACCGCGTTCACCGCGCGCATGGCCTCAGTGAGCACCGCATAGGGCCGTTGTGCGGGGTCGATCACGCCGAAATTGCAGTCTTCCGCATAGCGATCCCAGGGTTTTTCCAGGTCGTCGTCGGGATATTTGTACCACGAGACGCCGATATGACTTGGGATGGACGCAGCGGCGGCCACATACGACAGATATCCCACGGCGCGCTCGGCCTGGGATTTGACCGTCGGCAGGGCTCCCATGGTGTTCGGGTGCAGGGTATCGGCGCCGCGGAATGAAAATTCGGTGGTCATGGTGGGGCGGCCCGTGAAGGCATGGATGGCAGGCACCATCGTGAACATCTGTACCGGCAGGCGGTCTGAATACATGCTGTAGAGGTTCATGCTGATCACGTCGCAGTGCTTCCCCATGGCGGCGAGGATGCCCGGTTCAGGAAGCGGCGCGTTGATCATGCGGATGCCCAGGTTCAAGTGATTTGGATCGACGGCGCGGGCGGCGCCTGCCGCCACCGAGAAGGCGCGGTCTGCAAGAGCGCGCACCCAGGCGTCTTTCAAACCGGGCACCGCGGGCGGGTCGCCCTGCACCGCAGCAAGGCCGTCCACGGTGGTCACGTCATAGGTCTGCCAGTCGGCTGCCAGGGTCTCCGGCTTGTCCGCATAATACGCGCGCGCCACCTCAACAAAGGCCGCTCGCGAGGGCGCGTCCAGCTCCGTATGGGTGACGGCCTCGTACCATCCGTCGAGGCACATCTCGTTGACCATGTAGTATCCGAGCAGCAGCGGGTCGTCTTTGATGGGCCCGAGCACTTCCTCGGCCCGTTCGGCGCACTGCGCCGGCCAATCCGGATGAAACACATCTGGAAATGTCAGCCAGGGCGGAAACCCGGGCAGTGTGGCGACGGGATACGCCGGGGTGTCCATTCGGAAGAAATTAACGTTTCGAGCGTAGGGCATACCCGTGCCGCTCTCGGCAGCATTGAACCCCCACGACTGAATGCGCGGAGCAGCTTCTTCTTGTGCCCAGCCCATCTGCAGCATGAAATAGGCGTTGCCCTCGGGGGTGACAAACCACCAGCGGTTTCCCAGCTTCTCCACATGAAAAAATCCGGTTCGCTCGCCCTGCAGGCCGGTCCAGCCGCCATAGGAGTCCAAATCACCGCGGACCGGCTCGCCCAGGGGTAAATCTGGCGCGATCACGGCGGGATTCATATCGGATGAGCGCACATTCGCCCGGGCAGCCCAGCCGTGTGTGGCGCAGGCAAAAAGAAGCGCACCCGCGAGGCACAGCAAGAGCCGCCGGCCGGCCGGGGCCGGATTTCGCCCGAAAGCCATACTCTGGGATCGCATGAAGTTCTCCTTAATGTAAAAGCCTGGAGCTGCGCGGCGCTGCATTCGTTGCTCCCGAACCGTGCGGGCCCAGGCGGGCCGCGCCCACATCACGGCGCCTGCCCACCGTTGCGTTCGCGCGCTTTGAGCTGGTTCCAGCGCTTGACGGCTTCTTCCGGATTCGCGGCTTTGACATCGCCGAACACATGCTCATGGCGCCGCACCATCTTGGTGTGCGCCTTTTCAAGGGCGCCCCGCAGGGTGAACCGCCCCTCGGCTTCGGCAGCAACCGCTGAGGCCAGCAACACGAAGAAGACGTCCCCCCATTCCTCCTCGATGTCGGCATTGACGCCGCTGGCAAAGGCCTCGAGCAGTTCTCTCCCCTCTTCCACGGCATCCCCGGCAAACTCGGCGGCCGAATGGTCGCGATCCCAGGGGCATCCGTCGGGTCCGCGCAAATACCGGGTAAGGTTCGCCAGCGCTTCGAACCAGTCTTGTTCGCTTTCGGGGACTTTCCGCCAATGAGGGTGCATCACGCGAGGCGTTCCTTCCTTCATTTGAAATTACTGTTTTGATTACGCGGCTTTCCGGGCCGTCAACCCGGTGCTTCAAAAATCCTAGGATGACCCTTCAACATGGGAAATGCAAACGAGCCGGGACCGATCCCTGTGCGGTGGTTGAAGTCGGCGCGAGTTTCGTGGAATATACCGGGTTTGAAGAGGCCGCACATTTCTTAAACGCAACAGAATTCAGAAAGATCGGTGGGACATGGCGTTAATCATCAATGGTGAACGGGTTGAGGATGGTTTCATCGAACAGGTGCGCCGCCAATTGGTTCACCAGCACGGTTCGGGCGACAGCATTCCCGAATGGGAAGCGCAGGGTAAAGACCTGGACACCTTTGTCAGGGACATGGTAATCGCCCAGGTACTGATTGGCCAGGAAGCAGCCCTCCATGGCCCTTCCGTACCGCAGAAAGCTGTTGATCAGGAAATGAAACGTATCCGCGCGGAGCACGAGTCACGAGAGGCGTATCAGGCGCACCTGCGCGAGGCCGGCATTACCGAAAAAGAAGTCCGGGAGGATGTGCAGCGGCGCCTGCGCGTCGATCGGCTGTTGGACGAAGTGTGCACAGACGTTACGTTTCCCACGGACGCGGAAGCGCGCGCGCATTTTGAGGCGAACCCGGAGCAGTTTCGCGCGCCGGAACGCGTGCGTGCCTCTCATATTGTGAAGAGCATCCCACGCGGCACCATACTGGATGTGCAGGCCACCTATACGCAAATGGAGGAGATCCATGCGGGATTGATGGCCGGCCTGAGCTTCGAATCTGCCGTGCGGCGCTTTTCAGACTGTCCGGAAAACGATGGCGATTTAGGGTATTTTGCCCGGGGCGCCATGGTGCCGGAGTTTGAAACGGTGGTGTTCGGCCTCGAGGTGGGACAAATCAGCGGCGTATTTCAGAGCCCGTTCGGCTACCATATTGCAAAAGTGTACGACAAAGTTGCTTCACAGGAACGCCCGTTCGAAGCGGTGGCTGAGCAAGTAAAAGCGGCGTTGTTCGATGCGCGGGAAAATGCGGCCATTGACGCGTATACGGCCCGGCTTCGCGAAAAAGCGGAGATCCAGGAGGTGTAGCCGGCACCGCCGGCATCCCCGCCGGGTTCGATCCAGCCTAAATTGTTGTTTGACTACGCTTTTCCCGGTATGCTATGCTCCTGTGACTTTAAAGAACGGGCAACCACGCGCGACGTGTCCGATCGTCCGATAGCAGCAGCGCAGTCGCATTCACCCTAAGTCATTGCCGCGCAACCGGTGGCAACACGGAAAGCGATGCTTCGCCCGCGATAGATTGCGGTCGTAAAATGCACAAAATGAGAGTTGGGCTGGTCGGTTGCGGCAACATCGGGACGGATATATGCCTCGCCCTGCAAAAGGGCGACATACCGGCCAAGATTGCGGCGCTGACCGATATTGATCGGTCGCGGGCAGAGCTGTTCGCCAAAAGCTTTGAGCTTTCGGCGCGGATATGCGACGTGGACGAAAATGCCGCGTCGGTGGATTTTCTAGTTGAATGCGCGGATGTGTCCGCGGTGGCGACCGCCGTTGAGGCAGCCATCCGGTACCGGCGGGACTGCCTGATTCTCAGTCTCGGCGGACTGTTGACGGCGCCGGAGCTCTTCGATACCGCCCGGCAGCACGGCGTTAAGATTTGGCTGCCGTCGGGCGCACTGGCGGGTTTGGATGGGGTGCGTGCCGGACGCGAAGGCGGCCTGGAGCGCGTCACTCTGACCACACGGAAGCCCCCAAAGGGCTTGGCGGGAGCGCCCTGGCTGGTGGAGCGCGGGATAAGCCTTGAGGGGCTGAACCAGCCGAAGGTCGTTTTTGATGGGACGGCACTTGAGGCGGTGAAAGCGTTCCCGAAGAACGTGAACGTGGCCGCGGCCTTGAGTTTTGCGGGCATTGGCCCAGAGCGCACGCGGGTCCGGGTGATAGCCGATCCCGGGGCCACCGCAAACTGTCATGAGATCGTGGCGGAAGGCGCGTTTGGGCGCCTGGTGGCGACGACTGAGAACCAGCCGTCGCCGCGTAATGCGAAGTCGAGTTACCTGGCCTCGTTGTCGGGGTGCGCGGAGTTGCGCGCCGCGGCAGAGGCTTTTGTGCTGCGCCGCAGTGCAGGCGCGGGCATATAGCGTTGTAACGAACAGACGGCGGGCGCGCGGTCGGCGCCCTGGCGCGGATTTTCCGGTTTCGGGAATACGCATGGCGGTGTTGGAGATAGAGCATCATGTACGCAGTGGTAAGGACAGGCGGCAAGCAGCACAAGGTGTCTCAGGGCGACGTGTTGCGCGTGGAAAAGCTCGATGCGCCGGTAGGCGACACGGTGGAATTGACCGAAGTCGCGTTGCTGAGCAAAGACGATGCCCTGGTGGTTGAACCGGACGCGCTGAAATCGGCCAAGGTGGTCTGCGAGGTGGTTCGCCAGGGCCGCGCGAAGAAGATCCGCGTTTTCAAGAAGAAGCGGAAGAAAAACTATACGCGCACTTATGGGCACCGGCAGAGCTTCACCGAACTCCGTGTTCGGGACATTCAGGCGTAGAGGAGGCAGCAGACATGGCACACAAGAAAGCAGGCGGCAGCTCGCGCAACGGTCGCGACAGCACAGCGCAACGCCTTGGCGTGAAGAAATTCGGCGGTGAAGTGGTGCGCGCGGGCAATATTCTGGTCCGTCAGCGCGGCACACAATTCCGCCCCGGTGAAAACGTGGGCATCGGCAGAGACGACACGCTGTTTGCGCTCGCGGATGGTGTGGTTCAGTTCCGGCACGTCACGAAGCAGCGGAAGCGCGTCGACGTCGTCCCCTCCGAGTCGAAGTAACTCGGGGCATCCAGGTGATGCACCATGTTTGTCGATCGCGTACGGATACGAGTGACCGGAGGCGCGGGCGGCAACGGGTGCTGTAGCTTCAGGCGCGAAAAATACGTCCCCCGCGGCGGCCCGGATGGAGGCGATGGCGGCCACGGGGGCGACGTGTTTTTTGTCGCAACGCCAGACGTTAGCTCGCTGATCAAATTGCGTTATCACGCGCACTGGAAAGGCGAAGCGGGCAACCACGGCCAAGGCTCCAACCGGCACGGCAAGACAGGCGCCGAGACGACCATTCCCGTGCCGGTCGGCACGCTGGTGCGCAAGCTCGGCGACGACGAGGTGTGTTGTGATCTGGCCGAACCGGGCCGCCGTTTTTGTGCGGCGCGCGGCGGGCGCGGCGGGAAGGGCAACGCACGGTTCGCCACCTCGACACGGCGGATTCCGCGTTTCGCCGAGCGGGGCGAACCGGGGGAAGAAGCCGAGTATTCACTGGAACTCAAGCTGCTCGCTGACGTCGGGCTGGTCGGCCAGCCCAACGCGGGCAAATCGACGTTCCTCGCGCGCGTCACCGCGGCCCTGCCCAAGATTGCAGATTATCCTTTCACGACCGTCACACCCAATCTGGGCGTGGTGCAGCTCGATGGGTTCCGCACCATGACCATGGCCGACATCCCGGGGATCATTGAGGGCGCAGCTGAAGGAAAAGGACTGGGCCACGATTTTCTCCGGCATATCGAACGCACCCGGCTGCTGCTGTTTATCATCGACGCGGGCGATGAAGACCCCGAATCGGCGCTGCGCATGCTGGAGGCTGAGCTTGAACAGTACAGCCCGGTCTTTGCCAGCCGCCCCCGGCTGGTAGCCGTGAATAAAATCGACATCCCTGAAAACCGCGCCCGCGCGACGGAATTCGCGCAAACCCACGGGGCCGCATATCCCGTGTCCGCGGCGACCGGCGAGGGGGTGGGTACGGTTCTGGAGCGTGCGTGGTCGATTGTGGATCGTTTGCGCCGCGAAGAAGAGATCACTTCGGAAAAGGACGAAGCCGCGGAGTATACTTATGAGTCGCCATTCACCGTCGCGCGCGAGGGCGGCGGGTTCCGTGTTGACGGCAGGCCCGTGCTTCGCGCCGTGGCGATGACCGATTTTGAAAACAGCGAGGCCGTATCCCATCTCCAGAACAAGCTTCAGCGGATGGGGCTGTTCAAGGCATTGAAACGGCTTGGCGCCCGGCCGGGCGAATCCATCTATATCGGAGATACAGAACTTGAATATCGACCTGAGTAGAGCAAAGACAATTGTCGTCAAGATCGGGACCTCCCTGCTGACGGGTCCCACGGGCTTCGACGGACGCGTCCTGGAAGAGATCGTAAAGGAGCTGTGCCGGCTCAAGCGCGAGCGAAACCTGAACCTCCTGGTGGTTTCGTCGGGGGCCGTCGGATGCGGGATGGCAGCGCTCGGAATGACGGAACGGCCGAAACGGCTGCCGCTGAAGCAGGCGACTGCGGCGGTTGGGCAAGCGAATTTGATGCACTACTACGAGACGCTGTTCCGAACCTACGGCGAAGGGTTGCGATCCGCTCAAGTGTTGCTCTCGGCATCGGACCTCGATAACCGGGGCTCCTATCTCAATATCCGCAACACGCTCCATACCTTGTTCGCGCTCAACAGCGTTATCCCGATCATTAATGAAAACGACTCCGTATCCATCGAGGAGCTTAAATTTGGCGACAACGACACGCTGGCGGCCCGTGTGGCGGCGAAAATCGGCGCCGATCTGCTCATCATTTTGAGCAATGTGGATGGGTTGTATGACAGCGACCCCCGCCGCAACAGCGAGGCGCGCCTGATCGCCGAGGTCAACACGATCACGCCCGAGCTGGAGGCGGCGGCGGGTGACACTGGAGACCAGACCTCCGTCGGCGGCATGGTCACCAAGCTGGTGGCGGCGCGCATTGCCAGCGCAGCCCAGGTGCGCACGGTGATCGCCAACGGCCGGCGCCCGAACATTATCCACGATACTCTGGCCGGCCAGGGCGTGGGCACGACCTTCTATTCCTCGCGCGATTCTCTGTCGCAGCGGAAACGCTGGATTGCGTTTGGGCGCGCGGCGCGCGGGCTCATCCGCGTCGATGACGGCGCCCGAAACGCCCTGCTCAAACAGGGGAGGAGCCTGCTGGCCGCCGGCATTACCGGCGTGGAAGGCCGGTTTCGCATGGGCGACGCCGTGCGAGTCACAGACGCCGAAAACCATGACATCGCACGCGGTCTCGTCAATTACTCCAGCGAGGATATCGAACGGATCAAAGGCTGCAAGAGCACACAGATCGACGCGATTCTGGGGCAGAAGCACTTCGACGAAGTCATCCACCGCAACAACATGGTGGTGCTTTAAGTACGATAGGTTTAAGCACCAGCTCCACCGGCGGCGTGCCGCGAAGCGGCAGATTCTGAAGGAGAGTTGAGAGCATGGCCATACACGAAGAAATAACGCGCATTTGCGCTAACGCCCGTGAAGCCGCGCAGAGACTGCGTTCGTTGTCGCCGGCAGTAAAAAACGCGGCGCTTTTCAACGCGGCGCAGGGCCTGCGCTCGGCGGAGGAGGAACTGAAGGCCGCCAACGCGCGCGACCTGGAAGCCGGGCGCGCCAAGGGTTTGTCGTCCGCGATGCTGGACCGCCTGGAACTGACCAGCTCTCGCATTGACGCGATGGCCGAGGGCCTGGAGGCGGTGGGCGCCCTGCCTGATCCCGTGGGAGATGTTGTGCGCCAGACGGTGCATCCCAACGGCATGCGCATCGCGCAGATCCGGCAGCCGCTCGGCGTCGTCGCGATCATCTACGAAAGCCGCCCGAACGTGACCGCCGACGCGGCCGCGCTGTGTCTGAAATCGGGCAACGCCACCATTCTCCGGGGCGGCTCCGAGGCCATACATTCCAACATGGCCATTGCCCGGGTGTTCATGGAAGGCGCGGTTGCGGCGGGTGTGCCGGAGAATGCGGTACAAATCATCACGACCACCGACCGCGCAGCCGTGGGCGCGCTGCTCCAGATGAACGACTACATCGACGTCGTTGTGCCCCGGGGCGGCAAAGGACTGATTGCGCGCATCCTCGAGGAATCCCGTATCCCGGTGGTAGCTCATTTGGATGGTGTATGCCACGTGTACGTCGATGCGGACGCCGACCCGGTGATGGCCAGGTCGATCGTCCTGAACGCCAAACTGCAGCGCCCCGGCGTGTGCAACGCCATGGAAACCCTGCTGGTACACGAGAGCATTGCCCGGGAATTCCTCCCGGAGACAGCCCAGCAACTCGAAGCCGGCGGATGCGAACTGCGCGGTTGCGCGCGGACACGCCAGATCGTTGAGTGCAAAGAGGCCACGGAAGAGGACTGGACCACGGAGTACCTCGACAAGGTTCTCTCCATCAAAGTAGTGGACTCGCTGGATGCCGCCATAGACCACATCAACCGCTACGGCTCGCATCATTCCGACAGCATCGTGACGGCAGGGTATGAGGCTGCGGAGCGCTTCCTGGATGAGGTGGACAGCGCGGCCGTGTATGTGAATGCGTCCACGCGGTTCACGGATGGATTCGAATTTGGGCTGGGGGCGGAGATTGGGATCAGCACAAACAAACTGCATTGCCGGGGCCCCATGGCGCTGCAGGAGCTGACGTGCTTGAAATACATCATCCGGGGAGCGGGCCAGATTCGTGAGTAAAGAGCAGCGCATCGGCGTCTTCGGTGGCACCTTTGACCCGATCCACGAAGCGCATCTCCGCATTGCGAAAGCCGCGTTGCAGCAGGCGCGTCTGGATCGAGTCCTGTTTGTGGTGGCGGCGCACCCTCCCCACAAATCGCGCCGCAGGCTCCATGCTTCGGCAGAGGAGCGCCTGTCCATGGTCGAGGCCGCGCTGGCAGACGAGCCGCAGATGGAGGCCAGCCGCGTCGAGCTGGATCGCGAAGGCCCATCGTACACGGCGGAGACTCTCGAGGGCCTGCAACGGCAGTACCCGGCCGCGCAGCTGTTCCTGATCCTCGGCTTGGATTCGCTGGCAGAGCTGCCGAAATGGCGCCACCCCGAGCGCATCCTGGCGGTGGCCCACGTGCTGGCCGCCCCCAGGCCGGGTGCCTATCAGATCCCCGAGATATTGAACGGCCGCTATACCTTGCTGGAGCTCGAACCGGTCGAAGTCTCCTCAACGGAAGTACGCAATCGCGCGGCAAACCGGGAGCCGTACGAAGAATTGCTGCCACCGCCGGTGCGCCGGTATGTCAAAAAGCATGGAACCTACGAATCATAGTATTGCCATCCCACGGGCCGCGGAGTATATCGCCCTCCTCGAACAGCGGCTGTCCCCGCGAACGATGATGCATACACTGTCCGTGGCCGCCTGCATGGCGTCGCTGGCGAGCCTGGCCGGCGTTCCCGGCGAAGCTGCGATCACAGCGGGGTTGCTCCACGATCTCAAAAAGGACACCGGCAAAGAGACCCTGCTTCGCGAAGCTCTGGCGTATGGATTGGATGTCTCCCCCATTCAGCGCGAAAACCCGAAATTATTGCACGGCCCCGTCGCAGCCGAGACGTGCCGTCGCGAATTGGGCGTGACCGACGACGCGGTGTACGAGGCCATCTACTGGCACACGACCGGGCGGCCGGGACTGGGGCGCACGGGCCTGTTGCTGTACTTCGCGGACTACGCCGAGCCGCTCCGCGACCGGCCGGATGCCGCTCGTGCCCGCGAGCGCTGCCAGACGGAAGGGTTTTTCCGGGCGCTCTATTTCGTGGCCTGCCAGAAAGTGCAGTACATCCGGACCCGAGGCTCGGTAGACCCCATTTCGGAAGATTTCTTTGCGTGGCTCGGCCAGGAGCTGCTGCGCCAGGGCCACCTCTCGGAGCATGAATGCGCCGTGGGGCTGCTGCAATGACGGAAGATGCGTTCGCGACGCTGGCGCGGTACTACGACCGCATCATGGCCCATGTCGACTATGACCGGTGGTATCTGGCGTCCCTCGCGCTGGGAGAGATGCTGCCTGCGCCGTTTCGTCATGCCGATCTGGCCTGTGGTACAGGCACCTTAGTGAAGCGGCTTCACCGGGCCCAATGGGACACCGTCGGGCTTGACCTCTCCCCTGCCATGCTCCGCATGGGCCGAAAGAGCGGGCATCCCTGGCGCAGTATTGTCGGCGACCTGCGGGCGCTGCCGTTTCGCGAGACATTCGGGTTGATCACCTGCCTTTTTGACAGCATCAACTTCCTGCTCAGCGAGTCCGACATGGCCGCGGCCATCCAGCAGTGCGGCAACGCCCTGCGGCCCGGCGGTCTGTTCTATTTTGATTATGTGACCGAGGAGATGGTTTTGCGCCATTTTGCGGATCAGAACTGGACGGAAAACAACGGGGCCTTCAGTACGCGATGGGAAAATATGTATGACCGGTCCTCGCGGATTACCGAGACCACCATCCGAATCAATGGCGGAGTGGCAAACATCATTCTCGAGCGGATACACTCGCAGGCAGCCATCACGTCGGCCCTGGCGAAAGCGGGGTTGCACCCTCTTGCGTTTCTGGATGCGGAGACCTGGAAACCTCCCGGCCAGAAGACCATACGGGTGGATGTGGTCGCAGTCCGGGGTAAACCGGGGCCCTATGTGAAGGCATTCCGGAAAACGCAGGCCGTGATACAGGCCCTGTTGCAGAGCTAGAGCAAAGGAATTGCCGTGCGCCTACCACGTTCAAGCGGAGTGCTGTTGCACCCAACGTCCCTGCCGTCCCCGCATGGGATCGGCGACCTGGGCCCGGAAGCGCGCCGGTTCGCTGATTTTCTGCACGCGGCCGGGCAACGCATCTGGCAAGTCTTGCCTTTGGGCCCGACCGGCCACACCCACTCGCCCTATCAATCCTACTCGGCCTTTGCCGGCAACCCGTTGCTGGTCGATCTCTCCGCACTTGTGCAGGATGGCCTGCTTGGCAGCAGCGAGCTGGAATCCGCCGGTGTTTTCAGCGAAGCCTCCGTCGACTACGACGCGGCGACGGCATTCAAAGAAGAGGCAATGCGCCGCGCCAGTCACCGTTTCCACGGGGGCGCCGCGCCCCATTTGCGGGAAGAATATGACCGTTTTTGCGCGGAAAACGCCGCGTGGCTTGACGATTACGCCCTGTTCCGTGCCATTAAGGAAGCCCACGGCGGCGGCGCCTGGCACACCTGGGATGCCAGCCTGGCACGTCGTGAACCGGAAACGCTGCGAGCCTGGCAGGAACGACTGGAACCGGAAACGCTTGACCTCAAATTCCGGCAGTTTCTGTTCTTCCGCCAATGGCATGCGTTGCGGGAGTATTGCCGCGAGCGCGGCATCGCGATCATGGGCGATATTCCGATCTATGTCGCTCACGACAGCAGCGACGTGTGGAGCCATCCCGACCTGTTCCACCTGGACGAGGAGGGCAAACCCACGGTCGTGGCCGGTGTGCCGCCCGACTATTTTTCAGCGACCGGACAATACTGGGGGAATCCCATTTACCGGTGGGACGTTCTTGCTTCGCAGGGCTATGCGTGGTGGATCGACCGGATCCGGTCCATGTTTTCCATGATGGACATCCTGCGGATCGATCACTTCCGCGGATTTGAGTCCTACTGGGTCATTCCCGCCACAGAGACCACGGCTGTCAACGGCCATTGGGAAGCCGGCCCGCGGGATGCCCTGTTTCATGCCATTCAAAACGCCCTGGGCGCGGTCCCGCTTGTGGCGGAAAATCTGGGGCTCATCACGGACGAAGTCGAGGCGTTGCGCCAACGGTTTGAATTCCCCGGCATGGGCGTGTTGCAGTTTGCCTTTGGGCCGGACATCGACCGTGCGGGCTTTCTGCCCCATCAATACTATCCGAACCTGGTCGCCTATACGGGGACCCACGATAACGACACACTGATCGGCTGGTGGCGGGCTAAAGGCGAGGGGACGACCCTGTCGCGGGCTGAACTCCAGCAGGAGCGCGACTTTGCACGCCGATACATGGCCACCTCGGGGAAAGAAATTCACTGGGTAGGAATCCGGGTGATCATGGCGTCCGTAGCCGATACGGCGGTGTTCCCCCTCCAGGACGTCCTCGGCCTGGGTTCTGAGGCCCGCATGAACACTCCCGGCACCAGTGGCGGGCAAAACTGGCGCTGGCGGTACCCCGCCGGTGCGCTGACGTCCAACGTGGGCGACCGCCTTCGCGAGCTGACCGAGATTTACGGCCGCCTGCCCGGCAACCGTTGACATAAGCGCCCGCACGCTACCGCGCGGACAATGCCTCGATGGCCTTGGCAACTTTGTCGCGATGACGTTCGATCGGCGCCGGGTCTTTGGTGTACGTCATGAGGTTTTTGGATATCTCCTCGGGGACTGTCAGAAGACTCTGGAAGCGGCGCTTTGTTCGCGCGGGGAGTGCATCGCCTTTCTCATCCAGCAAGCGTTCAAGCATGGCGAGATACTCGTAGTCTTCGATGCCGTCGCGCAACATTTCCATGCGGTAACAGGCCACCGGGCCATCGAGGACGGGCTCACTGGCAACACCGCCCGCCGCTTCGGGCGGGTATACGAAACGCCCATCGCCGTTCCCCCACGGTTCGCGTGCTCCCTTGACGTAGGGGGAGGAATTCCATCCCATGGGATCTTCGTATGGATTCTGAGGATGGTCTGGATAGGCCAGGGAGGTCGTCCAGAGGGTGGTGCTCCAGAAGAGCAGACCGGTCACATCGTATTGCCAGGTCTGCCACACCCAGATACGCAAATCCGTGCCCGGATGGTCGATGAAGACTCCCGCGAAAGGCCGTTTCGGATGAGTGCAGATATACCACCAGATGGTCTCACCCGCGGCCCGGCGTTCTTCGGCGTCATCATGATTATAGGTCCAGGTCATGGGGCACCAGATATTCGGGCCGCCGATCAGTGCCGGAGCGATCTCTTCGGTGATCATACGCCCAATACCGGGCGCAGCGTTCTTAAGACGGACATACTGGTCGCGGACGAACTCGTATTGCCTGGGATTGGGTTCATCGAAGAAATAGACGTAGCTCATGTCCAGCCAGCCCTTGTCACGCAGATGGGCTTCGACTGCCTTGGCATACGCATTAAACGCCAGTTCAAATTCAGGGTCGCCCAGCTTGTAGTCGAGCAGGGTGGGTTCTCTGTGTCCCATGTAGGTTCCGCCGCCGAGGCCCGGAATGCCAATCTGAAACGTAGTGATATGGCGATCGCGAATGGCCGATTCCATCGCAGCGTCCCAGTCTGACCAGGCAAACCGGGGCGTCAGGTCCTTTTCCTGCAGCAATGCACGCGTGGCCGGGTCGAACTCAGCGCCCTCATCTTCACCGAGTTTCACCCACTCCACCTGGATCCCGTGGCCCGGCACCGGGTCGTACAGGGAGATGTGGTTACGGGCAAAATACTCGAGATATTTGTTGAGAACTACTTCGCGATCTTCAGGATCCTGAAGCGCATGGTATTGATAGACCGTGCCTGCGTTGAATCCAAACGCAGTCGTGCAGGTCATTCGGTCGGGCAATTCAAAGGCATAGACCTGCACGCGCAGAGGAACCTGCGCTGAAAAACCGTCCGCTTCAAGCGTGATCGTCCCGCTGTACACCCCGGGAACCGCGCCGCGTGGAATGCTCACTCGCACCCACAACGGCTGGTTTTTACCCGCCTCCAGCGAGATTGGTTCAGTGAAGGGTGGCAGCGGATCGGGCCACAGATCGCGCGCGCCCCAGGCGTCCGTTTGAAACTCGACATAGACGTAGCGCACCCGCAGGATTTCAATGGTTTCAGCGGGCAGAACGGCGCCGTGCGGCCCGGTCAGACTCGATGCTTTGGCGGTGAATTCATTCAGGGGCCGCGTGGGGCGTACGACGAGTTGCGCGGCTTCGGCCTCATTCCGAGCGGCGCTGATCTGGATGGCCCGTCCCTTCCGGGATGGCACGCGGCGGGTCTGGCTTACCTTCCATCCCGAAGACGCCCACCACAGCGCAACGTCCGAATCCGGCGAAGGCAGCCGCTCACCATACGAGTCGTCGTACAGGATGCACGCCGCTTCCGCGGCGCCGGCCCAACCCAGGTTTCCCGCCAGCAGGCATGCGGCGAAGACCAATGCAACGGCTTGTCTCATGGCTGTCCCCCACGTTATGTTGAAGTCTACTGGTCTTTTGAGCCTATCACGATTTCCCCTAAGAGGCCAGAAAATCCAGCACCAATCCCCGGGCCTTCTCGATGGTCATGGCAGTCTCGCCGGCGTTGCGGGCAAGAAAATCCCGGCACTCGCAAAACCAGGCGTTATCGGGCGCCGCATCGCGGGAGAACAGCCCGCGCCCGTGTTCAAAAACGAGCTGGTGCGGGCTGGTCCCGTCCGAGGCATAGACCCGCTCGACCCGGCGGCGGGGCGCATGCCAGCTCCCCTCAACGCGCAGGAAGGCCAACAGCTGGAAGGCCGTGAAGTGCTTGTGCGGTACGCCGTTCTCCTCACAGACCTGGATGCGGGCTTCATCTATATCGTCGGCGTGCAGGTTGGCCGCCAGCATGCAGCCATTGTCGCTCATGGCGCAAAACCGCCTGAGTGGCTCATCCCAGAGATAGGCAAAGTAGGGGCCCGATCCGATTTCGTGACAAATCAGGCAGGTGCGCTCTCCGCCCTGCGACCGCAGGTATCCGCGTAGCGTGCCGTCCGCAGCAGCAGTCAAAATCGTATCGGCGGGCACGAAATTGAGCAGGGCGCACATGACCGTGGTCTTGCCCGCACCGCCGGGCCGGGCTCCAATCATGAACGAGGCGCCACGTGAAATGTGCGCGAGAAAGTATGCCGCCAGGTCAAGGTCCAGCGTTTCTGCCGCGAGCAGGTCGAACACGCTCAACATGCGGCCGCCCCGCTGATTGCAGCGCGCCAGTTCCATGCAATGCCGGCGAAGGGCGTCGTTCATGCTCAACTGCCTCGGCAATTGTGAATGTTCTGCGTTTTGGCAGCCCTCGAACCTGTCTCTGCAGCTTCGCTGCAGGCGGGGCTTTTCCAGGCGCTCATCCTATCATAGACCCCAAAGACTGCGCTGGAACATGTCCTCGCTCTGGTGGCCAGAGGATCCTCTGCTGCATATATTTTCGTGTTTTAGCCGCAGTCTAACCCGGAGAAAGCCGCATCTAATGATTTTGTGTGTAACAAATCATGAATGCCAAGTGTATTATACGCGAGGTTTTGGTTTGTAGGTGTTGTAACAACAGGAGAAAAGACATGAAGCACATCAAATCGACTTCCAAAATCTGCCGTCCGGAAGTGGCCCAGATCCCGATCGTGAGCGAGGTTTTCTGCGCGATTTTCCCGGCCAAGCATAAGTGCGAAGTTCCGGAGCCGTAATCTCACCGTCGCATAGAAATCCAAAGGAAGCTCCCCACCAGGGGAGCTTCTTTTTTTGGAGCGGAAAAGCAGCAAAATTGAGGCCGTGAACCAGCCGGATACGCCCCACCCTGATGCCTGACGATCCCCCGCCGCCTGTATTTTCAGATGGAAACCCGCCACCTCACTTGGAAAAAGCTGCTTTCGGCAATTTTGTGTGGAATGAATCGTGCGGGCCGGGTGTATTAGATGTGACGTTTTAGTGTGCAGATGTTGCAACCAAAGGGAGAACAAACATGAAGCACATCAAATCAGCCTCCAAAATCCGCCGTCCGGAAGTGGCCCAGATCCCGATCGTGAGCGAGGTTTTCTGCGCGATTTTCCCGGCCAAGGAAAAGTGCGACTACCGTTACTTGTAATCTCTCAGTCGCACGGAAATTCAACAGAATGCTCCCCATCAGGGGAGCTTCTTTTTTTGGGGGAAATACACGAAAAAACGGCTGGGAGCCTGCTGGATAAGCCCCCTTCCTGATGCCTGACGATCCTCCGCCGTAAGTATTTTCGGATGGAAAGCCGCCGCCTGGCCCAGAGAAAGCCGCTTCAGACAATTTTGTGTGTAACGAATTGTCCGGACAGGATGTATTGTATACGAGGTTTTGGTTTTCAGGTGTTGCAACAAGAGGAGAAGAGACATGAAACACATTAAATCGACTTCCAAAATCCGCCGTCCGGAAGTGGCCCAGATCCCGATCGTGAGCGAAATTTTCTGCGCGATTTTCCCGGACAAGGAAAAGTGCGACAAGTAATTGGGCGTAATCTCGCCGTCGCATAGAAATCCAAAGGAATGCTCCCCACCAGGGGAGCTTCTTTTTTTGTGCGGCGGTATAGACGCCAAAGAGGCGGCCAGAAGCTCTCTGAGACACCGGGATCGAAACCGAACCAAAACCGATTGAATGATACCTGCCGTGCCGTTATGATACTTCCCGTGGTTTTTGTGAAAACCCTGCCGCCTGGCCGTGCTCAACATGCCGGAAGGGTCTGCGGTTGACTGGTGTTACAGAAGCATCCGGAGTCTGGAGGTTACAGTGACAGGTAATATCCGAATCCTGATATTTTTTGGGATAATTGCAGGAGTGGGGCTGGTATCGCATGGCGAGGACTGGCCCATGTGGCGCTACGATACCGGACGGACGGCGAGCAGCCCCGAAGAGCTGCCCCGCGACTTGCATCTCCAGTGGCTGAACCATTATCCGGCGCGGACGCCGGTGTGGGAAGACCCGCTCAATCAGGATCTTATGCCGTACGACGAGATTTTTGAGCCGATTGTTGCGGGAAATACGGTATATCTCGGGTTCAACGACAGCGACAAGTTGATTGCGCTGGACCTCGCGACAGGCGAAGAGCGGTGGGCCTACTACTGCGATGGCCCTGTACGGCTCCCCCCGGTGGTCTGGCAGGACCGCGTCCTTTTCATCAGCGATGATGGCCATCTCTATTGCCTTCGAGCTGCAGACGGCACGCTTGTATGGAAACGGCGCGGCGGGCCGTCCGACCGCAAGATCCTTGGTAACAGCCGCCTGATCTCCACCTGGCCGGCACGAGGCGGCCCCGTGGTGAATGAAGGCGTGGTTTACTGGGCCGCCAGCATCTGGCCGTTCATGGGCATCTTTCTTTACGCTCACGACATTGAGACGGGCGAGCTGATCTGGATCAACGATGGGGAAAGCGCGCGTTTCCGGCAACAGCCGCACGGCGGCGCGATAGCGTTCGCCAATGTGGCGCCGCAAGGCCCCTTTGCCCTCAGCGGCGATGCACTCCTGGTTGCGGGCGGCCGCTCCGTCCCGGCGGTATTTGAACGCTCGACTGGGGAGTTCCGCTATTACCGGGTTGCGGATTACAACAAGACGGGCGGCACGTTTGTGGCGGCGATTGGGGACCTCTTTTTCAATCATTACCGCGAACGAGTCACCAGCGTTTACAACCTGGAAAATGGCGACGCGGTATGCCCGCAGATTGGCAAACACCCCGTTTTGTCGCCGGAGATGATTTACCTGTCCGGCCCCGAGGTTACCGCCCTCGACATGGCGGCTTTCCGGCGAGACCCGGCCACTCTGGAAGGAGCGAGAGCCTGGTCCATTACCGTCGATGCGTCCGGCGACCTCATAAAAGCGGGGAACCGCCTGTATGCGGGCGGCGAGGGGCGCATCACAGCGGTCGATCCTCCCGGACCGGGCGGCGGGCCCAGCGTCGCGTGGGTGAAAGCTGTCGATGGGACGATCGAGCGCCTGGTCGCCGCCAACGGCACACTGCTGGCGGTGACGCAGGACGGCCGGATCATGGCCTTTGGGCGCGAAGCAAAAGCGCCCGTAGTACGGCCGCTGGCGCCCTCCATCACCAGCCCGCCGGAGCCGGCCCTGAGACAAGCCGGCGCGATCCTGGCCCAAACGGGAATCAGCGAGGGGTATGCACTGGTCTATGGACCGGGAGACGGGTCGCTTGTGGAGGCGCTGGCCGCGAAATCGAACCTGCATCTGGTGGCCGTGAGCCCCGACGCGGAGGACGTCGAGCGTCTGAGGCGGAAATTCGACGGGCTGGGCCTTTCAGGAAAGCGCGTTGCAGTGCTGGAGGGCGACCCTTTCACCCTCGAACTGCCTCCGTATTGGTCCTCGCTTACGGTGGTTCAGGACCTGGATCCCAAACAGTGCCCGCGGGACAACGCCTTGCTGAGCCGGTTGTATCACACCGCCCGTCCCTACGATGGCACGATCTGGCTGGATAAATCGGCGGAGAACGAGCCTTTGGCCGCCGTATGCAAAGCATCGGAGCTGCCGGGGCTGCGCTTCCGCGGGGACGGCGCACTGATCATCGCCCGTGAAGGCCCTCTGCCGGGCTCGGCCTGGTGGACGCACAACCTGGGCGATGCGGCGCAGACCGCGAAATCCGACGACACGCTGGTGCGTCTGCCGCTGGGGCTGCTGTGGTTTGGCGGGAGCTCCAATCTCGATGTGCTGCCGCGCCACGGGCATGGTCCGTCCGAGCAGGTGGTGAACGGCCGTCTGTTCATCCAGGGCATCAACTGCATGAGCGCCCGGGACGTGTATACGGGCAGGGTCATCTGGAAACGGGTTCTTCACGACCTGAACACGTACGACATCTACTACAACGAGACCTACAAGGAAGCACCAACCGACACCCGTTATAACCAGGTCCACCTTCCCGGAGTGAACGCCCGCGGCACGAATTTCGTGGCTACGGTCGATGCCGTGTATATCATTCAGGGAAAAGAAACTCACGTACTCGATGCCGTTTCCGGGGCCACGAAACACATTTTCCGACTCCCGCCCATTGACCCGGAAGCGAAGAAAAAGCAGTACCCGGATTGGGGATATATCGCGGTCTCAGGCGACCTGTTAATCGGAGGCGCGCATTTCGTGGCGTTTTCAGACGTGGCCCCGGTTAAATCCGCGGAATACTCGATTTGGTCGGACTACGACTGCACCGCCAGCCGGGAACTGGTAGTAATGGACCGGCACACGGGCGAAGTCCTCTGGACGGTGAGTTCGCGGCACGGCTTTCTTCATAACGGGATCGCGATTGGCAACGGGACGCTGTACTGCCTCGACAAGATGCCTCCGGCCATTGGAGACCGCCTCCGGCGGCGCGGCATTGAACCAGAGACCTCCCCCCGGCTGCTGGCGCTGGACCTGCAAAGCGGCGAGATCCGATGGGAAACCGAGGAGAATGTGTTCGGCTCGTTCCTGAGTTACTCCGAAGAACACGACCTCCTGCTCCAGGCCACCCGTCCGTCGCGCGATAGACTGGAAGGCGAAGAAGGCAAGCGGATGATCGCCTACCACGGACAGGATGGCCAGATCATCTGGGACAAAGAGGTCGAGTACGCGACATTTCCCATTCTCCATAACGATCGCATCATCACGGAAACCACGTGCCTGCAGCTGGCCACCGGCGACGTGTTGACGCGGGAGCATCCGCTGACCGGTGAAGTGCAAGCCTGGGGCTGGACGCGCGCTTACGGCTGCAACTACCCCATTGCGGCGGAGAATATGCTGACGTTCCGGTCGGGCGCAGCTGGTTTCTACGACCTGCTCCATGACGGCGGGACGGGCAACTTCGGCGGGTTCAAATCGGGTTGCAGCAACAGTCTCATCATTGCCGACGGCGTGCTCAATGCGCCGGATTACACCCGTACGTGCTCCTGCGCCTATCAGAACCAGACCTCGCTGGCCATGATACACATGCCTGAGGTGGAAGTGTGGACATTCAATTCGCTGACCGACCCCAAGGGTCCTATTGTTCGCCTGGGCATTAATCTGGGCGCCCCGGGCGACCGGCGGCTGGACGACGGTACCCTGTGGCTGGACTACCCGGACGTCGGCGGCCCATCCCCGAAACTCACGGTGACCGCCCAGCCGGAAGACACGCACTGGTTCCGCCATCACTCATCGCGCATTCAGGAAGGCACGTATCCGTGGGTGGCGGCGTCCGGCGCGCTCGGGCTGCAGACGCTCCGCGTCCGGCTTCAACCTGAAGGCTCGGAAGAGAAGCGATACCAGATTCGACTCTTTTTCGCCGAAAATGCGGGTGCGGAGCCTGCGGAACGTGTCTTCGACATCCGCCTGCAGGGCGACGTCGCCGCGGAAGGCGTGGATGTTGTGGCCCTGGCGGGCGGCCCCTACCGGGAGCACGTGCTGGAATTTCCGGGCATTGCCGTGACGGATGATCTGGTGATCGAGCTGACGCCGCGCTCCAAACTGGAAACCCTGCTCTGCGGCGTAGAAGCCATCGCGGAGGATAGTTCTCCGGAGAAAGTGGCCAGAGCCTATGAGTAGACGGAATCAAAAGCCGGCCTGGACAGATGCGCGTCATTTCGCACGGGCCGTGCGGCCGTTGTTCGCGCTGACACTGGCGCTGGCGCCGGCCGTCGTGGTCTTGGCCTGTGAAATCCCCGTGTATCAATGGGCTTTGTTGAACTGGGAGCCGGACGTGTATGAGCTTCTGGTTTTTCATGACGAGCCTCTGGCACCCGACATTGCACGGGCCCTGAATGAGCTGGCCGAGAAAGCATCCCCTGCCCATCGGGCATTGAATGTAGTGATACGTGACTTGGGGCCGGAGGCGGATGCAGGGGAAGATGTCGCGCAGATCCGGCAGCGTGAGCAGGCCGGGGACTCCCCGTGGATGGCGCTGCGCTATCCGGGCATGCCCCCGAATATTCCCAGCCTGTGGACAGTGAGCGCAAGCCCCGAGACGCTTGGGCTGCTCTCCCGATCCAGCGTGCGGGATCGGATCACGAACGCCCTGCTCCGAGGGATCTCCCATGTCTGGGTCGTGCTCGAATCCGGCGATCCGGCCAAGGACGCCGCTGCCCGGGAGCGGTTGGAAAGCGCTCTGGCCACTATGGCCGCCGATATCGATCCCGACACGATATCCCCCAACGCGCATATCACGAGCGAGATCGTTACGCTGCGCCGAGACGACCCTGAAGAGGCGCTGCTCGTCCAGACCCTGCTGCGCAGTGAGCCGGATCTTTTCGCATACGAAGAACCGATGGTCTTTCCAGTGTTTGGCAGAGGCCGCGCGCTGTATGCGCTGGTGGGTGCCGGGATCTCCGCCGATAACCTGCGGGACGCTTGCGCGTATGTAGCCGGCCGCTGTTCGTGCCTCGTAAAAGACGAGAACCCCGGAGTCGATTTGCTGCTGAGCGCGAACTGGGACGGCGTCGCGGCGGCCGTTGCGGACGCACTGCCTGATTCCCCGGAGCCGACGGACGCCGCGGTGGCCGAGGCGATAGCGGCGGCTCTGCCGGAACCACGGCTCGTGCCCGGCTGGTACATCCTGGCAGCATTAGCCGGTGCGCTGATGCTGGTAGGCATACTCTCTGCCGTGTTTCTGCGCCGTTCCTATTCACCTTCTGCGTCGCGATAGCCCTGATCTGCAGCCAATTCACACGGCACGGTAACGGCCAACGGAGGGTTCGTGTATGAGACTGTATCTGGTGCAACACGGCGAAGCGATGGAGAAGCGCGAGAATCCGGATCGCCCGCTCTCCGCACGAGGGCGCAAGGATGTGGCCGCAGTGGGCCATCTGCTGCGCCAGGCCGGCGTGAGCATCCCTCTTGTTGAACACAGCGGCAAGGTCCGCGCGCGGGAAACGGCCGAGCTCCTGGCCCGCGCCGTGGGCAGCGCAGCGGTGGAGGAGCGCAAAGACCTCGCTCCCAACGATCCGGTGGACATCGTGAGCAAATCACTGAAAAACATGGAGCACGACCTTATGCTGGTCGGCCATCTGCCGTTCATGAACAAACTGGCCTCACTCCTGGTTACCGGCGATGAATATGCCAATGTGCTGACGTTTCAGCAGGGCTGCGTCGTTTGCCTCGAGCGTGAGGTGGACGCCACGTGGCAGGTGGCCTGGATGGTGACTCCTGAGCTCGCCCGCGCAGAAGGCTTCTGACGGCAGTCTGCGGAGTGATACTAAAAAGAGGCGGCGGCGAATCGCGCCTGGCGCGTTCGTGGAGCGTTACGACTGGGCCCGCAGCGCAATCGCCTGAAATTCGATGCCCTTCTTCCCTACAACGGCCCGAACCGGCCCGAGCAGGGTTTCCCGCAGGCGCACACGGTGTGTGTAGATGTCGAAGATGGTTTCGGGGTAAGCCACAGTCCGGACAATGATTTGGGGACGGCCCCGGCTGTGCAACTGGGCCAGCAGCTCTTCCCGTTCCGATTCGAGTGTTGCAAGAGTAGAGCGCATATCTTCAATGTTGCCTGCGAGCAGCGTGAGGGCCTCGCGGGCGCTGTCGCTCAGCGTGCTGTTCTTTCGCTTGAGAGCACTGAGCGTTTCCTTGATCTTCATGAGGCTGCTGCGGATGCGCTTGATCTCAGCGTCCTTCTCGCCAATCGCAGCGGTCAGTGCAGGGTCCAATTCAATGGCCAGCCGCGTGCGTACCAGGCCCTCGCTGCCGGCCTGCCTCACCCGGATGCTTCCCTGGGCGACGACGCTGCCCCCCACCAGGCGGCCGCCCGGCATGATGAAGGAACCCTTGGTGAAAACCGTGGAATTGATTGATTCTCGCTCAACCCAAACGTCGTCCCCGGCTTCAATGTTTGTTTCCACGAGAAAACGGGCCTGCACCCGGCCGCCCGCCTTGATGTGGCGGTGACCGCCTCCTGTGATCCCGCGGCGCACGAACAAGTTGCCGCCGGCATCAATGTCAGCGCCCTCAACAATTCCCCGCACCTCGACATCGCCAACCGAACGGACGCGGGCCTCCGCCTCCACGTCTCCCTCAACGAACACCGCGCCCGTGTGGTCGATGTTTCCAGACGCCAGGCCCACATTGCCGTCGATGATATAAACCCGGTCGACGCTCAGCACCTGCCTGGAGTATCGGACGCGCCCGCTGCGCGTGGCACGGTACTCAATGCCGTCTTCGCTGACCTCAACATTCGTACCGCACCGGACGTACAGGGTTTTGGGCGTGGCTGCAGGAATGCACCTGCCAAACACGTCCTGCCCGTCCTGTCCCGGCTCGGCCGGCCACACGCGGGCGATCAATTCCCCTTTCTGAATGGTGGGATCGCCGATGCGTTCGCGGTAGTTGACGGCACCGGTCTGTTCATTCACGACAAAGCCGGAACTGAAAAAATCGCGAGGCCATTCGATCCAGCCATCTTTTGATGGCTGCGGCGCCGTGCCAGCCACGAGCACCACGCCGGTCAACCGGCCGTCTTCATCCGGGGTTGCCTCCGACAAGGCTTTCCAGAGCCCGGCTTCGGAAGGAACGGGTGTGACGCCCAGGGCGGTGAGTTTTTCAATAATGGCAGCGATAATTTCCCGTTGCCGCGCTTCATCTACCGTCCCGCTGAAAAGGACCGCCAGGCGGTCCACCGTGACGGAGAGGCGGACATCATCTTTGTTCTGGTCGCAGACCTCGCTCATGATCTGAGATAAGTGCTGAAATCCACGTAAACCCTACCATTTACAAGGCGCATCGTGGATTTTCGGCGTATACCAGTTTCAACTACAGGCCCACTTGGTTATAAACAAAAGTGTGCAACTTTTGCAAGGTACTTGTTGCGGGAGGTGCCAGCACCAAAAAAGGCCTGTTTCATGCAAGGCAGGGCGTGAGTAATCTAGCACAGTCATCCGAAGCTAACAGCTGTGGGGGTAGCGGAGCGTTCTCTCTTTTCTCACTCGGGCGACATCTCAAAGCGCGTCGATGTGGCATAGACCTGGACATCATAGCCTCGGATGCCATCGCGGAAGCGATTGTTCTGCACGGTGATGGTTTCGTTGGAGTACAGGCGGTAGAGGGATTTGCCGTTCAGTTCGGGCGGAAGTTGTGACACCTCAAACCCGATCCCGGCGTAGGATTCGTTGACGGCGATCAGGATCCAGTCTTCGCCGGCCCTGCGGAGCATCAGCACGGGTCCCTCGCTTCCAACAGAGGCATAGGTGTCGTCTCCGGCGCAGGCAGGCGGCGTGGCGGGCGGCTCCCCGACAATGCCCGGTTCCAGAGCGCGAAGCTCGCGGGCCAGCCGGAGCAGGTCCAGCCACAATTGATCGCCGGGTTCGAGCACATGGACCCCCCAGTAGATCAGAGCTTTGGCGCCATGCACCAGGGCGTCGTAGGCCATGAAGCGCGATTCCTCAAACGTGGGCCGCCGCCCGCCGACATCGTCCTTCGGGTTAAAGGGGTCGTTGAGGTCTTTCCAGCCGAATCCCTGCAGAACCATCCAAACCGCCTTGCCGGGCGCGGCGGCCTGCATGCGCCGGGTATAATCGCCGATGCAGGTCAAGCTGCGGTTGGGCAGGTCCGAATGGAGGACGCCGCGGTTGAATGGCATGGGATAGATGTCGCAGCCCGCGGCATCTACCTCCCTGTTGTATTCCTGCAACGCGGAGATGGTGTTGCGGGGGGCGTGGTTTTGCCAGAAGAGGGTGTCTGGGTCCACGCGGCGCACCTCCCGCCATCCCCGCGAAAGCTCTTCACCCAGCTCATGCGCGCGGGCCATGCAGGCAGCCACGGCCTTGTCGGGATGAGGGTTTTCCTTGCCGAATGCCTGCCACAATTCGTCGTAGAGGGCCTGGCCCTCCGCCCATAAGCCCCGGGCAATCCGGTCGCCCGCCCGCTGGTGTATGTCCTTCCAGGTTTGAATCAGGGCGGCATCCTGTTCCGGGGCGGCCTTCTGTATCAGGGCCGAGAGCTGCATGGGCTGCTCGAAGATGTTCCATTGAAACGCGCTGTACCATTGCATCCAGAGGGCCTCATCCGGGCCTTCCCATGTAATCAGGGCGGGATGGTCCTTGTATTCTTCGATCATCTGCCGCAAGCGGGCGGCGCTGTCGGTATCGCCTTCTGTGAGGGCCAGCGCACCACCCAGAGGTATCCACGCATACATGCCCGCGGCACGAATTCTATCGAGCACAGGCCGATCAAGCGTTCCCCTGACAAAGTTGAAGCCGTTGCCGGCGAGGCGGGCGAGAAACGCATCATCGTCCGGCAGGTGGTAACTGCCGATCAGAAGACGCGGCTCGCCGTCGACGAGGGCAAAGCCTTCCGGGGACAGCCGTGCAGCGCCGGCGCTCCAGGCCGGGATAACAACGGAAAGCAGTAGCAATGCGATCCCCATTCGAGTCTGTCTCATATCGGGCGCCTCCTTCGAAGCAGCAGATGCAGCGGCTCATCCTTATTACGCGCGTGTTCACGGAATTGCCCGTGAGCGTGCCGAATCGGCATTCGTTCGGAACAAGTTTACTGGCTGTTGGCGGTGAGGCCCGGCCAGTCGTCTGTGCGGAACGGCGAGGCAGGCAAACCCGCCTGATTGTACAGCGTGCATTCGGGATTGTCCGCCCAGCCGTAGCGTACCGCCACCGGTTCACTCACCAGATCAGACCACACCGTGACGTTGTCCTTCCCAGAGATCTCCGCCCTGGCCCAGACGAATTTCCGGTCAGCGCCTGCGATCGCGAAACCGTTGAGCTCGCCGCCTTGAGCCACAAGACCGTTGCCGGCGTAGTCGAACCGGAGAATGGCCTTGCCGTCGCGGAATTTTACGGAGTCGTACAGGGGCCCCGATGCCATACGCTGCTGGCCGTAGATTTTCGCCAGCGCCCAGCAGGCGAGTCGTTTGCCGACGTCCTGCTTGTTTCTGGGATGGATGTCCTCCGCATCGCCGATATCGATAATGACCGCCATACCGGTATTCTTGACGGCCAGCGTCATGGTCTGAGCTTCACGGAGCTCCGCCCACCTGGACTCCCCCGGCTCCGGTTCTCGTTTCGTGAAGTTTGCCAGCTGCACGAAAAGGAAGGGAAAATCGCCCTGTCCCCAGTGTTTCCTCCAGTCTTCGATCATCGCAGGGAAGATCGTGCGGTACTGATACGCCCGGGAGACGTTGGATTCTCCCTGGTACCAGATGGCGCCCTTGATCGCATACGGAATCAGGGGCGCGATCATCCCGTTGTACAGGGAGGCCGGCCGGAAGGGACTATCAGGACCCAGCGGTTCGCGCGGTCGTGCCGGCGCCTCCCTGCCTTCTTTCTTCGCCTCCTCGGCGGCGGCTTTCCAGTCGTCCATCTGCTTCGTGTAGGTTTCGAGCGCCTGGGGATATTTCGCGAGGATATCGTCCCAACGGTTGAGAGTGGACTGGGCTTCCGGGGTGGCTTCCAGGGTGTCGAGGCTGGTCCAGGACTCCGACGGCGTGCCGCCCACCGACGAATGAATCAATCCGATGGGCACCTTCAGCTGCTGATGAAGTTCCCGCCCGAAAAAGTAGGCTGCAGCGGAAAAATTCGGGATGGTTTCCGGCGTCGTAAGCTGCCACTGGGCCTCGACGGCCTCCTGAGGACTGTCAGCCGTTTTGTTCGGCACCTGAAACAGGCGGATGCCGGGGTAATCCGCACTGGCGATCTCCCGCTCGGCGTTGTTTGAACTCTTGACCGTCATGGCCATGTTGGACTGCCCGGAAGCGACCCAGACCTCCCCGACGAGGATGTCGTTCACCATCAGTTCGTTGTTTTCGCCAGTCACGGTCATTGTGTGCGGGCCGCCCGCCTCAAGCCGGCCAAGCCGGACCATCCAGTGACCGTCTTCACTGGCCTTGGCACTTTCTTTGTCCGAACCGATGGTTACAGAAACGGTCTCGCCGGGAGCGGCCTTGCCCCACACGGGGACCCGGGTCCCCTGCTGAAGTACCATGTGGTTTGAAAAGAGCGGATGCAACGTGACGTCGGCACTCACTCCCGCCGCGGTCAACGCGGCCACAAGGCCCAATGCAATCAGGCGCAATTTCAGCATGGGATTCCCTCCCGGGTTGTGCATTCACCGAAAAAGCAATGTAAATCATCCAGATCGGGTTTGGCAAACACCGGACAACCACCAGCGCGTTCATGAATTCGCCGCGTCAGGGTGCTGAGGGTGAGAAGTTACCCTCTAAACAGTTCGCGTTTTTGGCGCCGGTATTCCTCTTCGGTGATGGCGCCTTGTTTCCGGAGCGCGATCAGCTCCTGGAGGACGGCGTTGGGATCACTGGCGGCACCGCCAGTGCCGGATACGGCGGAATTGGCCGGCCGGGGCAAGGTATCCCAGAGTTCCATAATCTTTGCGGTAGCCGCATCATCATCGGTGAACTGATCCCGCATTTTGATAAGGAGATTCCGCGCAAATGTGAATTCACCATTACGCTGGAGCATGTCTGCGGTTTCAAACCATATGCTCAATTCTTTGGGATGGCCATCGAGATATTGGCAATAAGCGCGCAGAGATTCCTGTACATTGCCTTCTGCCTCTTGTTTCCGGGCTTCATCGAGTGAGGCGTTGCGCGCACTTGCGCCCCCGACGGCCGGATGGTGAAATACGGTGGCCACATAGAGTGCAATGGGGAAAAAGCCACATCCGAAGGTCGCGGCCAGGGTCAGCCAGCGATCGCGCTCCGTGCTGATGCCGCCGGCCATCACCGAGGTCGCCGCGTAATGCGCGAGGATGCAGAAAAGGAGCAACAGGACGGCATAATGCAGCGGAAATTCCCGCGAGTGGCGGCGGACAAGTGCGCCGACGAGTTGAATGACCAGCAGAAGCATCGCGTCGGTAATCAGCAGCGTGATGAATCCCGTCAACATACGTTCATCCCCCTATAGCGCTCACACCACTCTATCACACGCGCGCCCTTTGCCCCAAAATTCCATAAAACATCGCAATGCAGGAAACATTGGGTTTTGACATGCCTCGAACCCGCCCGGGATCAAGGCGGGCTGGCCGGTTCAGGCAGGCTCCGCGAGATAGGTCGCGCGCTTGATCACACGGGCCACTGCGGGGTCGGTTGCGAGCATCGCGAGAATTTCACGCATCCTGACGCAGCGCAAATCGACCAGGCATACCTCGACGTGGGCATGGGCGCCTTCCGGCCCGGGCTCGACCGCCATGCGCCTGATCATTGGCCGGATATCCACGGTGGAAATGCGCCGGGCGCCCCGCCGGGTCATCTTGCCTTCCCGGTCGAGCTCGATGTGGGATCGTGCCATCAAAGCCTCCGCGCGAGCTTGAATGATCTCAAATGGTTCATGAATCACGAGGGTGTATGAGAAACCGGTCACGCTCGCCATCAGCGAGGGCGCTTTCAAAGGGACCACGTTCGCCTGGAAAACGCGCAAACCCATCGGCAGGGCGGCCGTCAGACGCTCAAGGGCTTCTGTTGGGGGCAGCGTCTCACGAAGCACGACGTCCATGTAATCGCATTCGGATTCTTCTCCCAGGGCGGGCGCGCTCGAAAACGTAATCCTGGGGTGGGCATGGAATCCTTGCGAATAGGACAGAGGAAACCCGGCGCGCCGCAACGCGCGCGCCCAGGCCGTCATCAATTCGCGGTTCGACAGGAATCGCGCATCGCCGGCACGGCCAATTCGAAACCGGAGCCGCTGCACCGCGGGAGGCTCGGCTCTCTCAGCATGCGGTTCGGGGGAAGCCATCGCGGTGTCTGCGCGTTCAAGCTGGACCTCGGCGGCGCGCATCCACATCCGGCGGCAGAGCTCGCGCTCGGTTTCGTTGACGCCGCAATTGTGGCAGTCCCCGCCCCGGCAATCGTCCAGGTGCCGCAGGTCAAGGGCATCCTGCCAGTCGTTCCACAACCACGCTTTGGATACCAGGGCATCGATATGATCCCACGGGAGCCGTTCATCGCGATCGCGTGCGCGCAGCGCGTCTTTCGCCGAGGCGCCGGTTTCCGCGATCGCGAGTTCCCAGGCGGCTTCGTTGCGCCATTCATCCCACCCATCAAACCGGGCGCCGTGCCGCCAGGCGGCTTCGAGCAGGTCCGCGGCCCGGCGGTCGGAGCGTGTGATGAGGCCCTCGATGAAGGTCGCGAACGGATGATGCCGCCCAAAGCGAAGCGCCCCGTGGCGGCTGAACCCGTCGCGGAGCATGGCCTGTTTGCGGCGGGCCTCCTCGAGATCGATCTGCCGCGCCCATTGGAAAGGCGTGAATGGCTTGGGGACAAAGGTGGAGATGCTGGTGTTGAGCTGGGCGTTGCGGCTGATCGCGCGAACGCGGCTCAGGGTGCGCGTGCAGAGGTCTATGATCGCCTGAACGTCGTCATCGGTCTCCGTGGGCAATCCGATCATGAAATAGAGCTTGAGGCGTTTCCAGCCGCGCCGGAACACTTCTTCGGCAGCATGGAAAAGGCTTTCGTCGGGAATCCACTTGTTAATGACGGCGCGCAGGCAAGGTGTGGCGGCTTCGGGGGCGAAAGTGAGGCCGCTTCGGCGAATGTCCGCGATCTTGTCCGCCAGTTCGACGGCAAACGTGTCGAGGCGCAGCGACGGCAAGGACACGCTCATATCCGCGGTTGATGCCCGCGCGGCGGCCTGATCCACCAACTCCCGCGCCCGGGAATAGTCGCATGTGGACAGCGAGAGCAGGGATGTCTCCTCATACCCGGTCTCTCGAATGAGGCCCTCGAGCAGCGTATCAAGCGTGGAAAGGTCCCGTTCGCGGACCGGGCGGGTGGTCATGCCGGCCTGGCAGAACCGGCAACCATGCGTACAGCCCCGAAGTACTTCCAGCCCGGCCCGATCATGCACCTGCTGCGTGAACGGCACGATCAGTCTCGTTGGATAGGCCGCCGTGTTGAGGTCGCGAATCAGCCGCCTGCGCACCGGCGGGGCGCCTCGTGCGGGGAGGACGCGCCCGTCCGCCAGTGTTTCGGTCGGATAGAGCGCGGGCACATAGATCCCCTCGAGCCGGGCGAGCGCCTCGAGCCGGTTCTGGCGCGGCCGGCCCCGGGTCTCGCGCAGCGCCTGTGCCACCTCGACCACGGCCTCCTCCCCGTCGCCGATGACGAAGAAATCGATGAACGGCGCCAGGGGTTCTGGATTGAACACGCAGGGGCCGCCCGCAAACACCAGCGGGGCCTCTTCGCCGCGCTGGGTCGAGCGAAGCGGCACCTGCGCCAGATCGAGCATGTTGAGGATGTTGGTATAGGTCAGTTCCGACTGAAGCGTGAAGCCAATGCCATCGAGAAGGCCCAGGGGCGTCCTGGATTCGTGCGAGAAGAGGGGCAGACCTCGAGCGCGGAGCGCGGCTTCCATGTCGGCGGCAGGCGCGTACGCCCGCTCCGCCCAGCACCAGGGAAGCTCGTTCAGAATGGAATAGAGTATCAGCAGCCCCAGGTTGCCGAGCCCCAGGTCGTAGAGATCGGGAAACGCCAGGGCGAGGCGCAGCTCTACCGCGCCCGGCTCCTTGTGAACTGCGTTCAGTTCGGCGCCGAGATAACGGGAAGGGCGCTCAACGCGCGGCAGGATGTCGCCGAGCTGTGCAGGGTCTATGGGAAGGGCCATGCGATCCCGTTCCTAAGAGGTCCGTTGGAATTTCGACCAATGCTTGAGTGTGTCTTCATAGCGGTACAGGGCGTGGGCATTGCCTCGCATAATCCGATCGACGAGTTCCGGTGCTTCGTTGATATCCAGCCATTTCTCGTGAACCAGTCCCGTGATGGCCTGCGCCAGCCCCTGGCGCGCTACCGCGGCATGCCCGGGCACCAACTCAACCGGCAGGTAGTCGCCTCCGAAAGTGAACAGTTTGTTTGCCGGGGCCGCCGTCAGATACTCCTTCAGAAACCGGATCGACGCCTGCGGATTGATGATCCATGCCCAGCACATGTCGATGTAGGCATTCGGATAATGTTTTGCCAGCGCGATGGCCTCGTCCTGGTAGGGGTAGTCGATATGAAAGAGCACGAAATCGGCGTTTCGGTGCGCTTGCATTACCGGACACAGGTCACTGGCGTTGGCGCGGACGCGGCTGAGGGGCATATTGCCGTGGCCGGCGTAGTAGCCGGTATGAATTTTGACGGGCAGGCGGTACTCGGCGGCCAGGTCGATGCAATAGTGGAAAAGATGGTCTTCGATGGCCTTCCGCTCCCCGCTCGACAGGTCCCGCGGGCCTTTGGTCAGCAGCCGCTCGAACAGGGGCGCCGCATCCTCTTCGGACACCTGCTCGAAATCGAGCGCCCGCCCGTACGCGCACTGGTTCTTGGTGGCGATGGCGCGTGGTCCAAACGTCGCGAAACACCAGTCGATGATCTCTTTCCAATCCTTAAGGGAGTATGCCTCACGGTCCGCAAGCCGCTCCACATTCACAATATCGAGGCCAGTGCACAGGGGGACTGTGCTGATGTCCTGGGCGAGCAGCTCCGGCATTTCCGTTTCGCAGAACACGCAGGACTTGAGACTGTTGACCTGGCAGTATTCCACGCGGGCGACTTCTTTAAGGATATGCCGGTAGAAGCCGGGTTTGACGCCTGCCGCGAGCCGTTCTGAGATGCGCTCGCAATTGTCTTCGGTCAGGTCGTCCTCGCCGTAGAGAAGGCGCACCGACTCCCGCACATTGCGCAGATAGCCGGTATGGCGCGCCGCGGCGTAATACGGTGCGAGCAGGCGGAACTTCTCCTTCGGGGGGAGCGTGGTCTCGCAGATTCTATTCAGGTCGTTCAGTGACAAACCGGCGACGACGAGATCGGAATCGGCATAGTGGGAAAACAGGATGCTGAAATCACAGACAGCGCCTTTCTTTCCCTCCGGACTGGCCAGCGCTTCAAGGCGCCACGACTCTTCGGGGAGATGCTCGTGCGTATCCACAAACGGCGTAGCCTCGACGAGATCAGTAATCGCCCGGGCGGAATCAGTTGTTTCGGCCATGTCAGGCTGCTCTCCCTGGTTTTCTGCGCTGCCGGGGCAGGGGCACCGCGTGCACCAGCCGGCTGCCACATCGCGCCATTATCCAATTCCTGCCGCCACCTCTGCAAGCATCCGGGCGGCCCTTAATTCGCCGGGCACATGCGTGCCTGTCGCTCGAGCGCCGGGCAGTCGGCCCAGTGGACACGACAATACGGGCTGTGGAAATGTGGAAAACTCGCTCTGCGCCTAACCCGGAAACCACGGCAACGTGACATTTCTAACGAGCTAAGACATGTGACATTTTTAAAGAGTTTTGACAGGAGGCGTTGAGATGATTGCATCCCGTTCCGAGCACCCCTATAATCAGGCGCGCAAATATTCAGCATTATTCTCAGGAAGGGCCCTTTCATGGTGGAATTGCCGCAGGCCACCCTCTCTCAGCTGCTCTGGGGAGGCGGCCTATTTGTCGGTCTGATCCTCATCGCCTTTTCGGTGGAGCGTTTTCGACAGTGCCGGCGCATCAATCTGCAGCGTGCCGCCGAATGGAATACCGTGGAATGCATCATTCGCGACAAAGAGCTCACGCCGGAAGAGCAGAAGGCGCTGCGAGCATTGATTCGCAAGCAGGCGCCGCAGGATCCGCTGCGGGTGGTGACGGTACGGCAGTATTTTGATGCGTGTGTGGAGCGTTTCATGGCGAGCCTCGGCCAACCGAGGGAGCGGAAGCAGTATGCGGAGATGGGGAGCCTGCTTCGAGATGTGCGTGTTGCGCTGGCCCTCGATTACGTGCCGCTTGGCCAGCGCATTCAGTCCACCCGCGAATTGTCGCCGGGGCAGTTGATCTCGCTTGCGCTGGCTTCGGACACCACGCCCCGCTGGCACGCGGGCCGTGTGGACGACCTGGATGAAGCCTTCCTGTATATTTTGCTGGATGACGTGGAAGCGCGGAGCGTGAACGAGTTTCGCCCGGGCGTTGAGGTGCGCGCCCGGCTCTGGCGTGAAGATGATGCCCGCTACGCGATGATGCTGGAATGTGCGGAGACGCGCGAGACGCCGCACTCGTTCGCCTTTTATCACAGCACAAAGTTTGACCGGCTTCAGGCCCGCAGCGATTACCGCATCCGGCATGAGCAGACCACCTCGATCGGCGTGCTCAACAGGCCGCTGGAGGACCATCAATTTGACCGGCTCGCAGAACGCCCGCTTGTGACGAAGCTGCGCGGGCGCATCACCAACCTGAGCGCGGGCGGCTGCGCGCTGGTGGTGCAGCAGCCGATTCCCACCCAGGTGTTGCTCCGGATCACGATCGAACTGGACGACTGGGAGCCGTTTGATGTTTTTGCCCGAGTTATCGCCACCGCCCCCATTTCAGGCGGGCGAAGTTTTGTGCGCGCATCATTTGTCGCGGTGGATGACGAGATGCGGGACAAGATAGCGCGTTATATCATTCGACGTCAGCAACGGCTCGCCGATGACGATGAAGCCGACGAGTGATCCCTCCGCGATCTTCCCGGAAGCGTTTCGGGCAGTAATGCGCAATCCGCGCGCACTTGCCTTGTACATAGTGCTGGCGATGGGCGCTGCGGGCGCCAAACTCGCGGCGATGCATCTCTGTACCGGCGGAGAGACCCTCGGCAACCCGGGACTGACCGTTCGGCTTCTTACGCTGCTCACTGATCTGGCGCTGGTCGCGATCTATGCGTTTGCGCAGACGGTGGCCTTTTCGTGGCTCGGACAGGATGTCGACCGGCCTCTGTGGCGGGTGAAAGGGCTCAAGGACGCGCTGGCGCGCTTCTATTCGCTCTGGCTCATACTGGATTTGCTCATCATCGCGCTCAACAGCATCGCGGCCAGGCAGCTCAATGCCGATGCCACCAATGCGCTGGGCCACATCATGATGCTGCTGTTTTTGAGCCTGCAGGTCATCTCGATCCCCATCGGAGCGGCCATCATGTTCCACGGAGAATTGAAATGGCGTGAGCTGGGCCAGAGTCTGGCGCCTCTCGGCCGGCAGTTTTTTGCGACCACTCTGGTGGTGGTTTTCAGCGGCTGTACGCTGGTGCTGCTGTTGTTTTTTCTGCTTCCCTCCTCAGGCAGCCGGCTCTGGCTCCGCCCGCTCGTCGAAATCCCGGGCGGACTGGCGGAATGTATTATTTTCACGGCCACCTGGCGCATCTGTATCATGGACCGCGACGCAGACACGGACGACGGCTACTACGAGTTCTGAGGCTCCATGGACACGGCTATGCGGGTTGAGTTTCCCTATGGGCCAGGCATCCTCACGGGCAGCCTCTCCGGAACGCGATGCCTGGTTCGTGACTGACCTGCCGCCGGATGATGTCGGCGCACTGCATGCCCGTTCAACTTCCGACGGGTTTGAACGTAGCGCGCAGGTGTTCGCGGTTCATCTTCGCGATGTGTTCGACGCTGATCCCCTTGGGGCAGGCTGCCTCGCATTCGTAGTGGTTTGAGCAGTTGCCGAAGCCTTCGCGATCCATCTGTTCGACCATATTGAGAACGCGGCGGTTCGCCTCGACCCGTCCCTGGGGCAGATGCGCGAGGTGGCTGACTTTCGACGCGACGAAGAGCATCGCGGAGCCGTTCGGACACGCGGCGACACAGGCGCCGCACCCGATGCACTGGGCGGCATCCATGGCAACGTCGGCATCTTCTTTATCCACGGGGATGGCATGCGCGTCAGGGGCCGACCCGGTTCGCATGGTGATATAACCGCCCGCGCGGATGACCCGGTCAAATGCGGAGCGGTCCACCACCAGATCTTTGATCAAAGGAAAAGCGCGCGACCGCCAGGGTTCGATCACAATGGTGTCGCCATCGTTGAAATGCCGCATATGCAGCTGGCACAGGGTGGTCTCACGCATCGGGCCGTGCGCCTGGCCGTTGACCACGCCGCCGCAACACCCGCAGATGCCCTCGCGGCAGTCGTGCTCGAAGGCCACGGGCTCCTCGCCCTTCTTCTCGAGCTGGGTATTCAGGATGTCGAGCATTTCGAGAAAGGAGGCGTCCGCGTCAACCCCCTGCAGCACGTAGGTTTCGAGGCGCCCTTTTGACTGCGCGTTCTTTTGCCGCCAGACTTTCAGCGTCAGGTTCATGGTCTTGCCCATCCATGCAACTCCCGTTGACCGCTCGCGTCATTTATAACTTCGCTGCGTTGGCGTCACCACTTCGAAGGTCAGTTCTTCTTTGTGGAGTACCGGCGCCTGGCCGTCGCCCTGGTATTCCCACGCCGCCGCGTAGGCGAACTGTTCGTCGTTCCGCTGCGCCTCGCCCTCGGGCGTCTGGTACTCCTCACGGAAATGTCCGCCGCAGGATTCCTCGCGGTGGAGGGCATCGAACGCCATCAGCTCCGCCAGCTCGAGGAAATCCGCCACGCGCCCCGCTTTTTCCAGGCTCTGGTTGAGGTCTTCGTTTTCGCCCGAAACGATGACATTTTTCCAGAATTCTTCACGGATCGCCGGGATCTCCGCCAGAGCCGCTTCCAACCCCGCCCGGTTGCGCGACATGCCGATCTTGTTCCAGGCGAGGAGGCCGAGCTCCCGGTGTATCTCATCCACCGTTCGTTTGCCTTTGATCGACAACAAGCGCCGAGTGCGGTCAGATACCGCTTTTTCGGCGGCCTGGAATTCTGCGTGGCTGCTGTCAAGCTGATCCGGCTTCACTCCGGCGAGATAATCGGCAATGGTGTAGGGGACGATGAAATAGCCGTCCGCCAGTCCCTGCATGAGGGCGCTTGCGCCAAGCCGGTTCGCGCCGTGGTCGGAGAAGTTGGCTTCGCCCGCCACGAAAAGGCCCGGCAGATTGCTCATGAGGTTGTAATCCACCCACAATCCGCCCATGGTGTAGTGCACCGCCGGATAGATCATCATGGGCTGCGTATAGGGATCCTCGTCCACGATACGCTGGTACATCTGGAAGAGGTTGCCGTAGCGCGCCTCAATGGTCTCGCGCCCCAGCCGCTCGATGGCGTCGCGGAAATCGAGGTAGACGGCCATGCGCGTCGAGCCTACGCCGCGACCCTTGTCGCACTGATCCTTGGCTTTGCGGGACGCCACGTCGCGCGGCACGAGATTGCCGAAGGCGGGGTAGGTTTCTTCGAGATAATAGCTTCGGTCTTCCTCAGGGATGTCGTTGGGATGCCGCGTATCTTCCGGATCCTTCGGCACCCAGATGCGGCCGTCGTTGCGCAGGCTCTCGCTCATGAGTGTCAGTTTCGACTGGTAATCGCCATGTACCGGGATGCAGGTTGGATGGATCTGCGTGAAGCAGGGATTGCCGAAATACGCGCCTTTCCGGTAGGCGCGCCAAATGGCGCTGACATTGGATGCCTTGGCGTTAGTCGACAGGTAATAGACGTTTCCATAGCCGCCCGTCGCGAGCAGGACCGCATCGGCCACGTGCGACTCAAAGGCCCCTGTGAGGAGGTTGCGCACCACGATGCCGCGGACGCGGCCGTCCACGACGACCAGCTCGAGCATTTCGCGGCGTGGATACATGGTTACGGTGCCGCTCTGGACTTCTTTCATCAGCGCGCTGTAGGCGCCGAGGAGCAGCTGTTGTCCCGTCTGGCCGCGCGCGTAGAAGGTTCGTGACACCTGAGCGCCGCCAAACGAGCGGTTGTCGAGGAGACCGCCGTATTCACGCGCGAACGGCACGCCCTGCGCAACGCATTGATCGATGATGTTGACGCTCAGCTCCGCCAGGCGGTACACGCTGGCTTCCCGGGATCGGTAGTCCCCGCCTTTGACCGTGTCGTAGAAGAGCCGGTAGACGCTGTCGCCGTCGTTCTGATAGTTCTTCGCCGCGTTGATACCGCCCTGGGCGGCGATGCTGTGGGCGCGCCGCGCCGAGTCCTGGATGCAGAAGGCCTTGACGTGGTAGCCGAGCTCGCCGAGGGTGGCCGCTGCCGAGGCGCCCGCCAGGCCCGTGCCCACCACGAGCACCGTATATTTTCGGCGGTTCGAGGGATTCACCAGCCTCATCTCGAACTTGTGCTGCGTCCATTTCTGATCGATGGGCCCCGCGGGGACTCTGGAATCCAAACGCATGATTACACTCCCGCGCCAATGGTGTAATGACGGACAATCACGTAGATGGGAATCGAACTGAAGCTCAGGGCCAGGAGAAGCCCGATAATCCGGCTGATCTTCAAGAGCGTGGGGCGCTGCTGCCCCAGGGGAGTGCCCAGCGACTGGAACACGCTTTCGATGCCGTGGCTCAGGTGCATCCCGAGGAACGACACAGCCAGGATGTAGAAACCCGCACGGAGCGGGTTCAGGAACGAGTTCCAGACCAGTCCGAACAGGCCCAGGCTTTCGTCGTTGTTGACCCCCGGGATGACCGTCGAAGGCCCTGTCTTTTCAGGAATAGTGAAATCGTTGAGGTGGATGAAAACGTAACAGAGCACCAGCGCCCCAGTGAAGATCATCGTCCGCTTGGCCCAGGTGGTATTGCCCAGCGTATTGTGGACTTCGTAGCGTCTGCCCCGCGCGATACGATTTTCAAGCGTGACCCAGATGGTGAGCGAGATGTGCGTCAGGAAGGCGGCCAGCAGCCCCAGGCGGACCACCCACAGAAACGCGCCCAGCCCCTGGATCTTCTCGGCGTAGCTGTTCAGGGCATCCGGCCCCGCGAAAATCAGGAAATTGCCTGCCAGATGGCCGAAGATGAACGTCACCAGGATGATGCCCGTCACCGCGACAATCTGCTTCTTGACGATCGATCGTTTCACCAATGCAGTCAAATTCGAAGCCATGAGCATATCCTGGTTTATACGCCTCGGAGCTGAATCGAATCTCCGGGGCTTCGCCTTGATCTCCACCGCTCATTTGACTATAGCATACCGCCAGGTCTGCACACACCGGGTCAGGCGCGCACTTGCTGGCGCATGGGGCCTCTGGATTGGGCGAATTCTACTTTATTTGGCGCCCGGGATGGCACCAAACAGGCGGGAAAAGCGAGTCCAGCGGCGGATCCGGCGCTGCCTTTGGCGCGCATGGCATGGCGGGCGCACGCGTGGCGCCCCGTCACCCCGCTGCGCACAAGCCGTCCTCCAGGGCCAGGGCACGTTCGATCAGCTCGGCTGCGATTCGCTCGTGTGCGGCATCGAACGGCAGAATGGGCTCACGAACACGCGCGGTCTCGTACACCCCCTGGGCATGCAGCAGGCGTTTGAAAAAATGGATCGAGATGTCCAGATGCTGATTGGAAAATGCGAGCACCGGCAAGATCTGTTCGAAGAGCCGCCGTGCTTCCGCTCGCCTGCCCGTTGCATGCAGCGCGTAAATGCGTGTATAGAGCCGATGCATCCCCGTTGGCATGAACGCGTGTACGCCTCGATCCAGCGCTTCAATCATCTGCATCACTGCCCATCCTCCCGCCACGTGCAGCCGCCCGTCCGTGGCATGCAGGACGTCACTGTATTTCACTCCCGCCGGAACGACCTCGATCTTCAATGAGCGGAAGCACTCAAGTTCATCGAACAGGCGCGCTATCACCGCGACCGGCACGCCATAACCGCGCGGATCCCAGTCCTGAAGCATGAGCATGGGCGGCCCGCATTCTGCAATTTCGCGTACCTCACGTTCATATTGCGCCTCATCCTCAAACGGCACGCTCACCAGCACACCGTCGCAGCCCAGGCGGAGCATTGCCCGGGTCCAATGGACGCGTTCCGCCTGGGAGGCCGCCGATGCTCCCCCGAACACCGGCACGCGGCCCGCTGCGGCCTCAAGCACGGTGCGCACCATCACGTCGCGTTCGTTTTCGGTCAGCTTATCCACCTCGCTCGCCATGGCGGGCGCCAGAAACCCCGCCACCCCCGCAGCGACAGCGTTCTCGACATTTCGAGCCAGTCCGTAAACATCGATCGCATCATCCTGAGTAAATGGCGTGTTCAAAACGGTGATGATTCCGCAGGGAGGAGTTGTGGCGTTCATCCGTGTTCCTTTCGTCAGGCCCGTCCGGGGCGCTTGAAAGGCTAAGCATACCCTATGTGCGCCTCAGCGCGGGTTCGAACGGGGACGAGCGCCCGTGCTGCAAGCGGCTGTGGCGGCTATGGCTCTCTGTCTCCGGCCCCGGTCTCCGTGATACCATAGGGCCCCACCCGTATGTGCCGGATACGGATGGCCAAGCTCGGAAATCTGAACGATGAGCAACGACAGCTACCGTTACATTTTTGGGCCCGTTGTGTCGCGCCGTCTCGGGCGCAGCCTGGGCGTGGATGTGCTGCCGCCGAAGACATGCACGTATGACTGCGTGTATTGCCAACTGGGCCGCACCACGCACCAGACGTCCGAACGTGGGGCGTTTGTGCCGCTCGAGGACCTGTTGTCCGAGTTACGGCGAAAACTCCAGGAAGGCTGCGCCGTCGATTTCATCACGGTCGTGGGTTCGGGCGAACCCACTCTGTACAGCCGGCTCGGCGAATTTATCGCCGCTGCGAAGAACCTGGCCGGCGTTCCGGTGGCGGTTATTACGAACGGCTCGCTGCTCTGGCGGCCTGAGGTTCGGGCGGAGCTTCTGCAGGCCGATCTGGTGATTCCGTCGCTTGATGCGGGCGATGCGGCCATGTTTCATGAGATTAACCGCCCCTGCGCCGGCATTGCTTTTGAACAGATGGTCGAAGGACTGGTGGGGTTCCGGCGCGAATATTCCGGGCAACTCTGGCTGGAAGTGTTGCTCCTGGACGGGGTGACGGACGGGCAAGTCGAGCGCATCAAGGCGCTTGCGGAGCGCATCCAGCCCGACCGCATTCAGCTGAACACGGCGGTGCGTCCGCGCGCTTTTTCGGCCGTGCGGCCCCTGTCCGCCGAAGCATTGAGGCGGATTGTCGCAGCCCTGGGAGATCGCGCCGAGCTGGTAGCGGCGGTAGAGGCTGCGGACGATTCCGCAACCCGTGCGGCAACGCCCGGGGAAGTATTGAACATGCTGCGCCGGCATCCCGCATCCGTGCGGGAAACCGCTCTGCATCTCTCCATTACGGAGCAGAATGCCCGGGAATGCATCGACGCTCTCCTGAATTCCGGAGATATCGAGGCGCACCGGCTCGAAACTGGAATCTGTTACCGCGCGCGAAGCGCCTGAACCAATGGACGGGTGAATTGAAGGGTTGCCTATGCACGAAAATACAGTGCGAGTCATTTTTCAACCGTATGGCCGGATCGTGCGAGTACCCGCCGGCAGCACGGTGCGCGAAGCGGCTACGCTGGCCGGTATTCCGCTGGAATATCCCTGCGGGGGGCAAGGCACCTGCGGCAAATGCCGGGTGAAGATGCCGGGCGCCCAAAGCCCCCACACTGCCGCCGAGCTGAGCCTGCTGTCTGGCGACGAACGGGGCGCGGGGACCCGGCTGGCCTGCCAGACTCGCGTTCATGAAAACGTCACGGTTGAGATTCCGGAAAGCAGCATGATCCAGGGAAAAAACCAGATCCTCACGGGACGCGGCGCTTCAGCGTCGCCGGTGCTCGATCCGCCGGTCCGATCCATCCCCGTGAAGATGCCCGTTCCAACCCTGACCGATGATCGCCCCGACGCGGAACGCCTTCTCGAATCCGTTCCGGCGGACTCCATCGCTCCGGCGCTCCTGTACGAGCTTCCCGGGTTATTGCGCGATCATGGTTTTCAAGGCACAGCCATTGTGGCTTCGGGCTGCGTCATTGATTTTGCAGGCGGCGCGGCTGAACCGCCGTGCCTGGCGGCCGCGTTCGACATCGGCACAACCACGCTGGTGGGGGAACTCCTCGATTTGCGCACGGGCGCGATATGCGGGTCCGCCTCGCGCATGAATCCTCAGACCATTTTCGGCGACGACGTGCTTTCGCGGATCAGCCATGCGTCACGCGGCCCGGAAGCGTTGCAGGAAGTCCATAATACGGTGGTATCGGCGCTCAATGACATGCTCGCTGAGATGTCGGCGCAGGCTGAGGCATCGGTGGAGAACATCTACGAGATCTCCGTTTCCGGCAATACCACCATGGAGCATTTTTTTGCGGGCTTGAATCCGGGCGCGCTGGGCATGGTGCCGTTCGTGCCCGTGGCACGCCGGGGTTTGACCCTGGACCCCGGGCAGGCCGGCGTCGCCATGAATCCCAGAGGGCGGGTATTCGTGCTGCCGGTGATCGGAGGTTTTGTTGGCGGCGACACCGTCGCGGGCATTGCGGCCACGCGCCTTGAAGAATCTGAGCGCCCGGCATTACTCATCGATATCGGGACGAACGGCGAGCTGGCGCTCATCCACAACGGCGGTTTGTCGGCTACGTCGTGCGCGGCCGGTCCGGCCTTCGAAGGGGCGCGGATCTCCTGCGGCATGCGAGCGGCCGCCGGAGCGATCGAGGCCGTTGAGCTCGGCGACGATGTCCAGAGCAAAACCATCGGCGGCGTTCCCCCCATCGGCTTATGCGGGTCCGGCCTGATCGATCTGGTAGCGGAACTGCTGCGAAAAGGCATTCTTCAGAGCCAGGGCCTCTTTACCCCGCGCGATGCGCTGCCGGACGACCTGCCACCCGCCTTGCGCGACCGGGTCGTGGACCATGCGGAAGGGGCTGCCTTCGTGTTGGCGCGCGCTGATGAGACCCGGATGCAACGGCCGCTCTTGTTCACGCAACGGGATGTGCGTGAATTGCAACTGGCCGCGGGGGCTATCCGCGCGGGGATTTCCATCCTCCTCAAACGGGCGGACCTCGAGCCGGCCGAGCTGGGTCATGTCTACGTGGCTGGGGGATTCGGCAACTACATCCGGCTGGTCAACGCGCAGCGCATCGGGTTGCTGCCTGGAGCATTGCGCGAGGAGCAGTTCAGTTTTGCAGGCAATACCTCGCTCGAAGGCGCCCGTGCCGCCGCGCTTTCTCTGGGAGCGAGAGCCAGGGCGGAAGCGATCTCTTCGTCCACCCGGCACTTTGATCTCTCGTGCGACCCTGAATTCCAGACCGAGTTCGCCATGGCCATGTTTTTCCCCGATTCTTCATCGGTCGAGACCGTCTGACGGTCGGGATCCGGGCCGGCCGCGAATTCGCCGTTGTGAGTACGAGGCTGTATAGTGGTAGCAGGCATGCGGATGTGCGATCATAAGCCAGAAGATGCCGAACCCAGGTTCGTGTCCGGGAAAATGTTGAAGGGCCTGACTTGTGGACACGCAATTCACAGCGTTGATGAAGAATTCCTCCGACGCGGTCTTGGTGATCGATGCGAGTTCGGGCAATGTGGTGGAGTGCAACGAAGCAGCGCTTCGCCTCCTGAAGACCCCGGCCGACCGCATCCTCGGCAGGCACCACACGGCCCTGTATCCTCCGGAGATGCGCGAAGATTGCGCGCAGCGCTTGAAGCAGATCGCCGCGGGCACGCCCGCTAACGCCGTAGAAAGTCAATTGCAGCAGGGAGACGGCGGAACTGCCTGGGTTGAAATGAGCGGCAGCGCCTGTGAGGCGCATGGCCGCATCCTCGTGCTGAATGCCTTCCGGGATATGACCGGCTTGCGCCGCGCGAAAGAAGAGAACCGGCGCCTGAAACGCATTCTGCTGGCAATCAACGCATGCGACGAAGCCATCATGGAGGCGAGCAGCGAGAGCCAGCTTCTGGCCCGGGTCACCGAATCGCTTGTGGAGACCGGGGTATGCGATATTGCCGCCCTGGTTTGTTTTCACAGTGACGGTCCGGCAATCGCCGCCCAACACAGCCGCGACGGCCTGGCAGTGCTGGCAGCTGACCTGCCGTCGCTGTGCGGTGTGCTGGGCTGGCCCAGCCGGGGGAAGGCGGCGCAGCCTGACATGAAGGTTGCGCGCTTTGAGACAGAGGGCTCATCGCCGGCTTTTTCCTGGGCCGTGGCATCGGGCGAAAGCCCGCTGTGCCTGGTGTCGTTCCCCTTTGATTGCGCGGGACAGGAGCAAGGGGCGCTTTTTCTGAGTTCGTTTGCACACGGGGCATTCGATCCTCAGGAACTCGAGATGCTCGGCAGAGTGCCGGATCACCTGCGGAACGGGATCGAAACCATCCGCACCCGCTCCGAGCGCGACCAGGCACTCGAAGATCTGCAGTTTCGCCTGGGCTTGGAGGCGATCCTGTCCCAGGCCATTCGCGAATTCTTCAACCTGGCAGAACAAGGGGTTGACGCCTCAATTCAAGCGGCCTGGGGACGCATCAGCGAGTTTCTGGGGCTCGACCACAGCTTCTGCGTCATATTTGAGAAGGGCGATTCGCCCGGGGCCTCGTTTGAATGGCACGCCCCGGTACTGGACAGCCTGCCACCGGAGGTTTCAGCGCTCGTACTGGCAACCCTCTCCCGGCACAGTTCACCCGAATTGAACCGCGGCGAGCCCCTCATGATCACCGCCGGGATACCGGAATTTGCCGATCGGCGCGTGGAGCAGGATTTGTGCGAGGTCCTGGAAGCCCGCTGCGTGCTGCTTGTGCCTATATATGACGAAGGGCAACTCGCGGGCGTCCAGGCGCTTTTTTCCGTTGCCCAGCGCCGTTCGTGGGTGGCCGAAGACATTGCCATGCTCAAATCGGCGGGCCAGATCATCCTGGGCGCCGTACGCCGCGCCCGGGCGGCCGAGTTGCTCGAGCAAAACGAAGAACGCCAGCGCCTGGTGCTGGATGCGGCGTCGAGCGGCGTGATCGACGCCGATCTGGTGACGGGCCAAATCTATGTTGGCGACAATTGGGTGCGGATGCTTGGTTACGAACGGGACGAGATCGATCTCGACCTTGAATCGTACGTCCTGTTAATTCATCCCGACGATCTTCCATTGGTTCAGGAGCGATTTGAAGAGCACGTATTCGGCCTGAGCCAGCAGTTCATTGCCGAATACCGTCTGCAAACCCGGAGCGGCGACTGGTTATGGATAGCCAGCCGGGGCAAGATCATGGAGTTCAAGGACGGCCAGCCCCAGCGGTTTCTCGGAAGCCATACCGACATCTCGGATCGAAAGCGGATTGAAAGCGCCCTGCGGTGGCGCGATGCCCGGCACCGGGCCCTGCTGGAGGCGATCCCGGACACGCTCCTGCGGATCCGCCGGGATGGCGAAATTCTTGATGTGCATGCCTTTGACGAGGTTCCTCTGGCCGGCCTGCCGCCCACGTCGCCCGGGCAACACCTCTTTGATGTGTTTCCCGATGTCATCGCGGAGCTCGCCATGCATCATATCCGCCGCGCCATTGACCAGTCCCGAACGGAGGCATTTGAATTCCATCTCGACTCCGGCGACGCCAAAGGCGCATTTGAGGCGCGCACCGTGCCCGTCGAAAAGGCAGAAGTGCTGCTGATCATCCGTGACGTGTCCGAGCGCAACCGCCTCGAACGCGAGATCCTGGAAGTCAGCGAACGTGAACGTGCGCGCATTGGCCAGGACCTGCATGATGGCCTGGGCCAGCAACTCGTGGGCATTGGGTTTCTGGTCAACGCCCTGGCAGGCGACTTGGAACAAGGCGACCCGGGGCTGACCGAGAATTGCCGCCACATCGCGGCGCAGGTCTCCGAGGCCACCGAACAAAGCCGCTCGCTGGCTCGCGGACTGCATATCACGGGGCTGGAAGAGGATGGGCTGGCCAGAGCTTTTGAAGAACTGGCGGGCCGTACACGAGCCGTCTATGATGTGGATTGCCGGTTTGTCTGCCGGGGAGCCATCTGGCTTCCCGCCGAAGAGGCAAATCAGCTGTACCGTATCGGGCAGGAAGCAATTACCAATGCGATCCGGCATGCCCGCGCGAACGCTATCACGGTGACCCTGTCGCAGAATGACCGTCGCGTCCGCCTGGTCATTGAAGATGACGGGTGCGGATTCGAGCCCGCACAGGACCGGAGCAGCGGGATGGGGCTGAACATCATGCGCTACCGTGCGCGCGTTGTGTCCGCAAATCTTGAAGTCGATTCAGAGCCGGGCCATGGGACACGGATCATGTGTTCACTTCCGTTTTTGAGGCGCGTATGATAGGAATCATGGACAGAGCAAGGCTGGCCGTACCGGCGGAACGCGGGGGATATGTTGACGCTGCCGCATACGGCGCCTGCTCGTGGAGCGCACCGGGGGCTCAAGGCGTGCACGTGAACGGAAAGACGAAATCATGAAAGCCACCGTGCTCATTGTCGACGATCACCCCATTGTCCGGCAGGGGCTCAAAATGCTGATCAACCAGGCGGACGACCTCGAAGTCCGCGGCGAAGCTGAAAACATGGCCGACGCACTTACCGCCATGGAGACGTTGCAGCCCGATATTGTGATCGTGGACATCTCGTTGCAGGGACCGAACGGGATTCAATTGATTGAGGCCATGCGGCAGCGATTCCCGGCTATCCCGGCACTGGTGCTCTCCATGCACGACGAATGGCTGTTCGCGGAGCGGGCACTGCAAGCCGGTGCGCGCGGCTACGTCATGAAACAGGAAGCAACGGATCAGGTCGTGATGGCGATTCACCGTGTTCTAAAGGGTGACGTGTATGTGAGCGCCAAGATCGCCGAACGGATCGTGCGCCGCGTGGTAGGCGGACGCAAGCCGGACCCGGAATCGCCCCTGGAACAGTTGACCAACCGCGAATTGCAGACCCTGCAGATGCTTGGCAAGGGTTTGAGCACCAAACAAATTGCAACGCAGCTCAACCTGAGCGTCAAGACTATCGAAACCTACCGGGAAAACCTCAAACACAAGCTCCATCTCAACAGCAGTGCAGAACTCATCCGCTACGCCATCCACCGCTTGAGTGAGGTACCTCTGCCGTGAAAAAGCGCTGAATTGCCGGGCAGTCAACGGCAAAGCGCGATTTCCATACCCCGGTCAATGGATTCCCTTTCAGGCAAAACCCTACAGGATTATCAGGTTTTAACGTATACCAAAAAAGGGACTGTCCTGATTACAGACACCATGATGTTGTGGTTAAATCAAGACGGCTGGAAGATAGCTTCGCGGGGAACAATCCCCCCGTAAGCGTATGAAGACGTATTCACACAGTTGAAATGGCAGTTCTGCCGCGAGGCCGTCCGGAGGCCGATTTCCAACGTAGACAGCAGGCGCCTCCGTTGACTTCGCACCGCGAGGAAGATTTCCCCGGGTGCAACTCCAGCTGGCCGGGTCGGGTCTTTTTCCCGGTAATCAGCGGCAGCCTTAACAACGCCCCCGCAGCGTGGCGTCCGGTGTATGAGCAGTCTGCAGGCCCCTACCACTGGACATTGTCTCTGCCGGACGCCACGCCTCCCATACATCCCTTTACCCGCCCGGGTGTATTGTAACTTGACCTGCCCCAGGATTCCCCCTTTTCACTGCCGCTTCGGCATCACTCCTCCTCCGTCCACGTAACCTGCGGCCCGTCCAGAGAGTGCTGAATGGCGCCAGGTACAGCAAGCGCACCGTGCGCAGTTCATTTTTCGGCACTTCTTTTCAGCTGTATCAGCGTTTGGCAGCTCCGCGTACTCCATCACCTATTTTGTGCCTTATTTCCGATTTTTAGTAAATCTATACCATATGTTGTGGTCGCGACCTTTCATTTCGCCATAACCCTTTGTGCCGCAAAGGGAAAGTGGTTGAAAAGGGTTGACAGTGGGGCAAAATGGTGGTAGATTCGGGGTGCTGGTGGAAAGTTGTGGCGGAAGGTCTCTCTACCGGGGAACGCATTCATGTATTTTGGGGAGTACACAGTAAAGGTGGATGACAAGGGCCGCCTGACTGTGCCCAGCCGGCTTCGCCAGGTTATGGAGGTGGAGGGCGACGCTGTCTGGTACCTGACGCAGGGGTTTGACGGCTGCATTTCAGTATATCCCCGGGATGAATGGCGGCGAATCCGCACCCAAGTGAACCGGTATTCCTCCATGAATGCAAAGGCGCTGGCTTTCCGGCGTCTTTTCTTCAGCAGTATGGGGGAGGCAAAGATTGACGGTCAGGGCCGCATGGCGATTCCCGTACATTTGCGTGAACTGGGGGACATCGGCACCGACGTGGACGCGATCCTGATTGGTGTCGACGATCACCTCGAAATCTGGAACCGTGAACGCTGGCGCGGATTCCAGAGCGGCCACGAGGCGGTGTACAAGGAGATGGCGGCTCTGATTTCCATGGGCGAGGAAATGCAGGGAGTTGGGCAGGCGGCAATGATGCCTCCGCATGCGGGAGGCCGGGAAGCCTACATGGAGAAAGGTGGGAAGACGGATGCGTATTGAGCGCGCGGATCTGGGCCCGGTGACGGTATTGCGCCTTGCCGGCGACCTCGACGAAAGCGGCGTGGATGCCCTGCGAACAGCCATGTATGAATGCCTGACGCAGGGGCGGTTCAAAGTGGTGCTGGGATTGCGTGACGTGGGGTTCATCAGCTACCTGGGAGTTGGCGTGATGGTGGAACGCCTGCGCAAGCTCCGGGACCTGGGCGGTGATGTGAAACTGGTGGGCATCAATCTCTATACCGAACGCCTTTTCCGCATGGCCGGCGTCACGTCGCTGTTTGATGTCTATGACAGCGAATCCCAGGCGATCGGGGTGTTCCAGGAAGCGGCCTAGTGTGCATGAACCCGTTCTTGCGGGCCCGGCGGTAGCCTGGCTGAATGTCCGGGAAAACGGCTGCTACGTGGATTGTACCGCCGGCGCGGGCGGGCATACGGAGCGGATAGCCGCTGAACTCCGCGGCGGCCGGATTCTGGCGATCGACCGGGATCCCATGGCGGTAGCTGCGGCACGCAAACGCCTGGAACGCTACAGTCAGGTCGAAGTCATCCACGGCAACTACGCGGACTTGTCCGCGATGCTCCGGGAACGTGGCATGGAGCGAGTGGACGGTGTCCTGATCGATGCAGGGGTGTCAAGCATGCAACTGGACACGGCAGCGCGCGGGTTTTCATTTCAGGAAACGGGCCCCCTGGATATGCGGATGGACACCACGTCGGATTACAGCGCGGCCGCGTTTCTGGCCTCGGAGACCCAGGAGTCCCTGGCGAAACGCCTGCGCGAATACGGCGACGTGAAGTTTCCCGGGAGAATCGCCCGGACCATCGCGGCCTGGCGCGCGGCGGGCCAGTTGAACAGCACACGAGACCTGGCGGGTTGTATACGCGAAGCGGTGCCGCGGACAGCTTTGGCGGACGACGAAGTGCGCCGCGTGTTTCAGGCCATCCGGATCGCCGTGAACGACGAGCTGGGCGCTTTGGAGCGGGGCCTGCGCGCGGCCCTGGAGGCGCTTCGGGAAGGCGGCCGGCTCGTGGCGATTTCGTTTCATTCTGGAGAAGACCGGATCGTGAAACGCCTGTTTCAGGAAAAGTCGCGCCCACGTCAGATTTTGCACGCCGATGGGCGCGTCCTGGGGCAGCATCCGCCGGTGCTTCGTTTATTGACGAAGAAGCCGGTCGTGCCGGATGAGGCAGAGGTGCGGGCTAACCCCCGTGCCCACAGCGCCCGCCTGCGGGCGGCAGAACGTTTGGGGTAGACAGACATGGCAAGCAAGCGGCGTCATTACCGGCCGGCGAATGTGCTTCCTGCATTTGTGAAGGCTTTTCCCATCATTCTTATCCCGATGGGGGCTCTGCTGTGCGAGGCGTGGCTGCATCTTGGCATTCTCACCTTCGATTACGAGGGCCGGGCTCTGTCGATGGAGCTTAGCCGGACCCGCGCCCATATCGAGGAGCTGCGTGCCCGTATCGCCGAGCTCGAGCGCATGGAACGCATCGATGCCGAGGCGTTGGAGCTTGGCCTGGTCATGCCCGAACCGGACCAGGTGGTCACAGTCAAAGAGTGGTCCGCGGAACGCGCCTGGGACGCCCGGCAAGGGTTTGACGTGGCCCACGGGCGAATCGGGCGAAGCTCAGGCCAGCTGATGGATTGATGCGGCCGCGTAACCGAGGACAAGATGAGCAGGCACGCTGACAAGAAACCGGCTCCCAATGCGGAGACTTCCCTTGACCGCATACACCGGATTCGTATTCGCCTGGTATTCTGGGCGCTATTGATCGTCTTTGGCGTTGTCGCCGGGCGTCTCGTTCTGCTGCAGGGATTTCCAGACGATATCTACACGCGCGAAGAGAATTTTCACGAAGGCACGCTGGAGCTGAATCTTCCGCGCGGCGACATTTACGACCGGAACGGGCGTCTGTTGGCGACGGATCGCCGGGCCCGGTCACTGTATGCTGATCCATCCCGGATACCCAACCCCTGTGAGCTCGCCGCCACGCTGTCAGACTTACTGAGCGAGCCTGAAAATGAGGTGCTGGCGCGCCTGACCCGCTCCGACTCAACCGGCCGGCCGCGGAAATCAGTCCCCGTGAGGCGCTGGCTGAGCGCGGAGCTGGTGCGCCGCCTGGAAGGCATCGTGGAAGCCTCCAAGCCAGGTCTGAGCCTCAAGTACGAGCCGGTCCGTTTTTATCCAGAGGGCACCCTCGCGGCGCACGTAATCGGCTTTGTGAACCGCGAACGTGTGGGGTCAGGCGGCGTCGAGATGCTCTACGACCGTGAGCTCGGGGTACGGCCCGGCAAGGTCGTGGCGCGGGTCGATTCGGGCCGCCGGCCGCTTCAGTCGCGGACCCTGGAGTACGTCGCGCCGCAGGGCGGCGCGGACATGACAATGACCATCGACATCGCGATTCAGCACAAGCTGGAACAGGAGCTCGCGGCGGCCCTGGAGCGGAGCCGGGCCGAAAAAGGCATGGGACTGGTCATGGAGCCGCAAACGGGCGCCATCCTTGCCCTGGCCTGCCTGCCAACATACAACCCGAATGAATTCACGGAATTCTCCGATGAGGAGCGCAAGAACGCGGCTATCACGGATGTATTTGAGCCCGGTTCGTCGTTTAAAATCGTAACCGCCGCGGCGGCCATTGAGCTGGGCCTGGTGACGCCCAGCACACGGATAGACTGCGAAGGAGGTGCATTCAACCCGTACGGCCACCGGATTCGCGATTACCACAAGCTCGGGGTAGAGCCGTTCCACACCTGCTTTGCCGAATCGAGCAATATCGCCATGATTAAAGTGGCGGCCATGCTGGGCGAGGAACGTCTGGAACAGTGGATTCGGCGGTTCGGATTCGGCCGCGCGACCAGCCCGGACTTCGGGAGCGCGGAGAGTGCGGGTATTTTCCGCGGACGGGGGGCGTGGTCGCGGCTTTCGATGGGCTCGCTTCCGATGGGGCAGGAGATTTCGGTGACCCTGCCTCAGATGGCCCGGGCGTTTGCAGTCATCGCCAATGGAGGCTACCTGGTCGAGCCATACCTCGTAGCGCGCCTGACCAATCCCGACGGGACCGTCTTGTACGAGCACCGGCCGGGCCAGGGCGAGCGCGTCCTGTCGCCGCGAACGGCCGAGATCATGAAGAACCTGTGCCATGAGGTGGTTTTGCACGGTACAGGTGAAAAGGCCAGCATTGCGGAATATCGTGTCGGAGGAAAAACCGGGACCGCGCAGGTGGCACGAACGGACGGCCGCGGCTACGCGCCGGGCAAGTACAACACGGTTTTCGCCGGGTTCGCGCCGGTCGCCCACCCCCGGGTCGTAACCGTCATCGTGGTTCGGGAGCCGGCCATTCGAGAACACTGGGGCGGGTTTGTCTGCGGCCCCGTATTTCGCGAAGTCGTGCGCGACACCCTGATCCGGATGAGCGTGCCGCTGGATCCGGTGAAGGAAGGCATCGAGCAGCTGGCCTGGCAGGAGGATGCCGACCCGGATACTGTAATGGCAGAAGACGCACCGGGCGAGGTGGCGATTATCGAGCCCGATATGGAAAGCATCCTGGCAGATCTGGACGGTCTGGAACTAATCGCGTTACCCGTGGATCCTTTGGGTGAAGGGCCCGTGCTGCCGGATTTCCGCGGCATGACGAAGCGCCAGGCCCGCGAACGGATCGCGGAACTGGGGCTGATGTGGGACATTCAAGGAAGCGGCTGGGTCGCCGAGCAGGAGCCGCCCCCCGGAACCCCCCTGGCCGAGGTGACCCTCTGCCGGCTCCGGTTTTCCAACGAACGCAAGAAGGCGGAAGATGAGACTCAAGGAACTGTCGAAATGGCTAAACGCTGAGCGTGCGCTCGAGACGGATGCCGTGATTACCTCGGCGGTGGAAGATTCGCGCCGGGTTACGCCCGGCGCGGTTTTCGTTGCGATCCAGGGGGAAACCAGCGACGGGCACGAGCACGCCACCGACGCGGCGGGCCGGGGCGCAGTGGCGATTATCGGAGGCCGGAAAGGGCTGGAGAAATTGGCGGGGCTCCCCTATGTTTACGTGCCGAATCCGCGCCAGACCCTGGGTCTGCTGGCCCACCGGCTCGCGGGCGATCCCTCGAAAGACATGACCGTCATCGGCATCACGGGCACCAACGGCAAATCCAGCACGGCGCTGCTGACGCAGCATATCCTGAAGACCTGCGGCTGCCCGGCGGCCTGTTTCGGCACACTGGGCTATTCGATTGCCGGCGTTACGTTGCAGGCGAAGCACACCACACCGTTCGGGGACGAGCTCGCCGCGATATTCCGCCGGGCGCGGGAGGCGCGGCAGAGTCATGTGGTGATGGAAGTCAGTTCGCACGCCCTGGCGCAGGAACGCGTGGCCGGCATCGATTTTGACGTGGCCGCATTTACCAATCTGACTCAGGATCATCTGGACTTCCACCAGGACATGGAAGCATATGGAGCGGCGAAGCTGCTGCTGTTTGAACGTCTGGAAGGTCCCGGGCGGTTCACGGTGGTGAATCGGGAAGATCCGGCGGCGGACGCCTTCATCCGCGCCTCGCGGGTGGCCTGTTTTACCTACGGCAAAGGCGCCGACGTGCGGGCGGTTGGGGTGCGCGCAGAGGGCCCGGGCACCGGGTTCCGTGTGGAATCTCCGTGGGGCGAGGCGGAAGTCACCGTTCCGTTGGTGGGAAAACACAATGTGCTGAACACGCTGTGCGCAATCGCCATCTGCGGCGGGCTGGAATTGCCGCTTTCGGCGGTGGCCGCCGGGCTGGCGAGCGCGCCGGTGATCCCCGGACGTTTTGAGCGGGTGTCGGCGGGGCAGGATTTCGAAGTCATTGTCGACTATGCGCACACCGAAGACGGACTGCGCAATGTGCTGAAAGCCACGCGCGCGCTCACCCGGGGCAATGTGATCGTGGTGTTTGGGTGCGGAGGAGATCGCGATCGCGGCAAACGCCCCAAAATGGGCGCGGCGGCTGGAGAGCTGGCCGATTACGCCATCATCACCTCCGACAACCCTCGAACTGAAGATCCCGAACAGATCCTGCTGGATATCGAGGTCGGTATCCGGCGCATCGGAAAACATCGCCCCGAAGACTACAACCTGATTCTGGACCGCGCCGAAGCGATTCGACTGGGCATCGCGATGGCAAAATCCGGAGATGCCGTGCTGATCGCGGGCAAAGGGCACGAAGACTACCAGATCCTGGGCACAGAGCGCATTCATTTTGACGACCGTGAAGTCGCGCGCGCGGCACTCGAAGGGAGTTGAGCCGCATGGCCTGGACGTATTCACTGGCCGAGCTGGCTGCCGCGATTGAATGCAAACCCGTCGCGGAAACGGCAACATTCTCGTCGATCTCGACAGATACCCGGACGCTCCGGGCGGGCGATGTCTTTTTTGCGCTCACCGGGGCAAATTTCGACGCGAACGCGTTCGTCGGCGAGGCTTTTGCCAAAGGGGCCTGCGCGGTGGTCGCCTCGCGGGCGCACAGCTCCGGCCCCTGCCTGGTCGTTGACGACCCCCTGCAGGCGCTCCAGCGCTTTGCCGCCTGGCATCGCGCCCGTTTCTCGCTGCCGGTACTCGCGATCACGGGCTCCTGCGGGAAAACCACCACAAAAGACCTGATTGCGGAATTGCTGGCCCCACGCTTCCCTGTCGCGAAAACGCCGGGAAATCTCAACAATGACATCGGCGTGCCGCTGTCGTTGATGGAGATTGACGCAGAATCCGGTTTTGCCGTAATTGAAATGGGCGCGAATCATCAGGGCGAGATCGCGGCGCTGTGCGGCATGGCACGGCCAACGGAGGCGGCCATCACCATGATCGCCCCGGCGCACCTCGAAGGATTCGGCAGCATTGAGAACGTAGCCGCAGCCAAGGCGGAGATCGTGCGCGGCCTGGGATCGTCAGGCGTTTTCTACGTCAACACCGGCGATCCGCGGTGCGTGGCCATTGGCGAGACTTTCGCGGGGGAATGCGTCCGGTTTGGCGAGTCGGGAGACGTTACACTGCGGCGCCGGGAATTCCTGCCGTCGGGCGATACCCTTCTGGAGATCGATCCGGTAGGCCCGTTGGCGCTGCCTCTGGCATGCCCTGCTCATGTGACCAACGTGTTGCTGGCGGTGGCCGTTGGACTGCGGCACGGCGCTACGGAATTTGAAGGGCCGCTCCGCAAGGCGCTGGCGGCAGCGACCCGGTTCCAGGTCTTGCGCATCGGGCCGTGGGTGGTTCTGGACGATTCTTACAACGCGAACCCGGCGAGCATGGCGGCCGCGCTGGAAGCCCTCGCGCTCCGGCCAGGCCCCGGACTCCGGGTGGCAGCGCTGGGCGATATGCTTGAGTTGGGCAAGGCGTCGCGCGCACTTCATCGGGAATTGGGCCGGACTGCCGCGGCTGCGGGCGTCCAGCACCTGTTCGCGCGGGGCGCATTCGCGAACGAGGTTGTGGCCGGTGCGCTCAAAGAAGGCTGCCCCCATGCATGCGCCATCGAGTCTCACGCTGATATCGCGGCGGCGGTTCACGCCCTGGAGCCGGAAGGCGGAACCCTGCTGGTCAAAGGCTCGCGCGGCATGCGCATGGAACGTGTGTTCGAATCGCTAAAGGCTTTATACGGCTGAAAGACGAAGGAGCGGCATGTTGTATTACCTGGGAGAGTGGCTGGTGCCGTTCGTCGGCGCGTTTAACGTGCTGACCTACATCACCGTTCGGGCGGGGGGTGCGGCCTTCTCCGCCTTTCTGATCACGCTGCTGATCGGTCCGCGCCTGATTCACCGGCTGCGGCTCTTGAAACTCGGCCAGTATATCCGCGAAGACCACGTGCAGGATCTGCATGCGCTGCACAAATCCAAGGCCGGCACGCCTACCATGGGCGGGACGTTGATCATTTTTTCTGCCGTGGCGTCACTGGTGTTGTGGGGCCGGTTCAGCAACCGCCTGTTACTGCTGGCCACGGTGGTCCTGTGCGTGCTGGGTGCGATAGGCTTTCTGGACGACTACATAAAAATCCGGCGCAAACACAACATGGGGCTGACGGCGAAGGCGAAATTCGCAGGACAGATCCTCGTGGGACTGGCGGTCGGCCTGTATGTGCTCTACCGGCCGGTCACCCTGGACGCGACCCACCTGTCGGAACGCGATGTGACGGATTGGCGCGCATTGATGACCGAGCTCTTTGCAGGGGAAGGGATGCGCCCGGGCACAGCGGCGGCCCGGTTCCGCGAACTGCTGCCGCCCGAGATCTGCAGAAGCGTCGAAGAAAACCCGTGGAAATATATGTGGCGCAGCACATCCACCGAGGAAGTGCGCCGTGCGCTCAACGGCCTGCTGTCCCTGCCCGATCTCTACGATGCCGGGAGCATGGGCTCTCTGAACCTGACCAAAGAAGGCCGCCAGTTGCTCCAGGCCCATGGCACTGGCGGGTCGCTGAGCACGATGGAGCTCGCGCGCCTGAACCGGCTCCTCCTGGAAGCCACCTTCCCAGATAGTATTCCGGCGACTCAGCCCGATTTGCACACCAGGGTGGAAGTGCCTGGATTCCGCTGGGTGCTGATTCCATTGGGAGCGGCCTATGTCCTGCTGGTCGTCGTGATCCTGGTGTCCTCATCCAATGCGGTCAATCTGACCGATGGGCTGGATGGTCTGGCGGCGGGCGCGTCGATCATGTCTCTGCTGGCCTACACCGCGATCGCCTATGTGGTGAGCCGGTCGGACTGGTCGAGTTACCTCTATTTGATCTACGTGCCCGAAGCGGCCGAACTGACGGTGTTTGGCGCGGCCTTGCTCGGGGCCGGCCTGGGATTCCTGTGGTTCAATTGCCATCCGGCGGATGTGTTCATGGGCGACACAGGGAGCCTGGCGCTGGGCGGCGCGATCGGCACCATGGCGATTCTCACGAAGCAGGAGCTGCTGCTGGTTGTGGTGGGCGGCCTGTTTGTGCTGGAAGCGCTGAGCGTGCTGCTTCAGGTTGCATCGTTCAAGCTTCGGGGCAAACGGATTTTCAAAATGGCGCCCATTCACCACCATTTTGAGCTGGCCGGCTGGTCAGAGACCAAAGTGACGACCCGGTTCTGGATCATCTCACTCATATTTGCCCTCATGAGTCTGGGGGCATTGAAATTCCGGTGATAACGTGGATATTCGCGGCAGGAAAATAACCATCATCGGCATGGGACGCACCGCTCTCGCGCTCGCCCGGCTGCTGACTCGGGAAGGCGCAGAGCCGTTTGTTACAGAGCTTCAGGGCGAGGCGGCCCTTGGGGAAGCGCCGGCGGCGCTTGACCGGCTGGGCGCCGCCTGGGAGTGCGGCGGCCATTCCGAACACGCGCTGACGGGCGCCGCTCTGGTCGTGCCGAGCCCCGGCGTGCCGCTGTTGTCGCCCCTGCTTCAAAAAGCGCGCGCATCCGGTATCCCGGTGATGAGCGAGATGGAGCTGGCCTGGCCGTTCACCCGGGCCCGCATACTCGCAGTCACGGGCACCAATGGAAAAACCACGACGACCGAGCTTATCCGGGCACTTATCGAGTCCTGCGGCCATACGGTGCTGCTGGCGGGGAACAACGACACACCGCTGTCCGCAGCCGTGATGGTTGAGCCCGCTCCCGCGTACATCGTGCTCGAGGTCAGCAGCTTCCAGCTCGAATTTGCTGAGACGTTCCGGCCGTGGCTCGCTGCCCTGTTGAATGTGACGCCGGATCACCTCGACTGGCACGGCGGCATGGACGGGTATACCGCGGCAAAGCGGCGGCTCTTCGCCAGGCAAAGCACCGGTGACACGGCGGTATTAAACGACGACGACGCAGTCGCCGCATCGCTGGATGTCCCGCCCGAGGCGTCGGTGTGGCGGTTCAGCCTCGAACGCCCGGAAGATCGCGGGCTCTGGGTCAAAGGGGGCGGGATCTTCCATGGTGGGCGGCAAGTCGCACGAACGGCCGATACGAGACTGCCCGGGCGGCACAATCTTCAGAATGTGCTGGCCGCGCTGTGCATGATGCGCGCGGGCCAGTTCGCCTGGGATCGGGTTCTGGCGGGTCTGCGCGAATTCAAGGGGGTGGAGCACCGGATTGAATTCGTGACGGAAGAGGGCGGCATAGCCTTCTACAACGACTCGAAATCGACAAATATCGACAGCCTCAAAGTCGCCCTCGAGAGCTTCGAACGGCCGCTCGTCCTGGTGGCGGGCGGACGGGGCAAAGGCGCCGATTACCGCGTACTGCGGCCTCTCGTTGCGCAGCATGTCAAGGTCCTGATCACGCTGGGTGAGGACGCCCCTCTGCTGGAAGCGGCATTTGGCGACCTGGTGCCGGCGCGCCGGGCCACTGACATGGGCGAGGCCGTAGCGGCGGCGCGGAACGCCGCCGAGACAGGCGACATCGTCTTGCTGTCGCCCGCCTGCGCCAGTTTTGATATGTTCGACAATTTTGAACAGCGGGGACGCGTTTTCAAGGCCTGTGTACGAGAACTTGTGAAAGGATAGTGCGGTGAAACGGGAAACGCTGCTGTTGCTGGTGACGGTGATGATTTTGAGTTCCGTGGGCCTTGTGCTGGTGTTCAGTGCCAGCCCGGCCTACACGAGCGTCACCGGCAAGGACGAATCCAAGGACATGTTTCACTTTCTTTCACGCCAGGTCATTTTCCTGGCCCTGGGTTTCGCGGGCATGCTGGCGCTTTCCCGGATCGATTATCACGTGTGGGGCCGGCGCTGGGCGTATACGCCCGTCGTGGTGATTTCTCTGGCCTTACTGGTGATCGTGCTCGTCATCGGAGCCGAGATCAATAATTCACGCCGCTGGATCGCCCTGCCGATTGGTACGCTCCAGCCGTCCGAGCTCGCCAAATTCGCGCTGATCATTTTTCTTGCGGCCAAACTGGCGGAGAATCAGCGTGATATTGCGAGTTTTCGCCGTGGATTTATTCCTCCGGTGTTTTACATAGCCCTGTTCGCGGGGCTGGTGGTGCTCGAGGAGGATCTGAGCACGCCCATGGTTATCGCCTGTTCAGGCATGCTGCTGGTGGGCATGGCGGGCGCGCGGTGGTCACATCTTTTCTTGAGTGCCTGTGGCGGGAGCGCCATGGTGGTTTTCCTGTGCCTGACTTCGCCGGAACGCGTCCGGCGCCTCATGGCCTTTCGCGATCCCTGGGGCGATCGGTTCAATGATGGCATGCAGCTCGTGCAGTCGTTGTCGGGATTTGCCCGTGGCGGCGTCTGGGGGCAGGGCGTCGGCGCCGGAGAGCAGAAATTGTTTTATCTTCATGCGGCAAACAACGATTTCATCTTCTCGGTCTGGGGGGAAGAAATGGGCTTGCTGGGTACGCTTTCGCTGGTGGCGCTCTTTGCCCTTTTTCTGATCGTGGGTACGCGCGTGGCCCTGTGCGCGCCGGATCTTCTGGGCGCTCTGCTGGCGGCTGGCGTGGTGTCCATGATCGCGATGCAGGCAGGCATCAACATGGGCGTCACCACGGGGTTGCTGCCCACCACCGGATTGCCGCTGCCGTTCATCAGCGCGGGCGGCAGCGCGCTTATTGTCAATCTGGCCATGGTAGGCCTATTGTTAAACGTCGCGCAGCAGGCATCAGAACCAGAACCCAAAGGCCACCGGCTGGCGGCGGCGCGAGCGTAAGGCGCGAGGCAAGGCAGTAGCAGTGCTATGCGGATAATGATTACAGGCGGCGGCACGGGCGGGCATACGTCTCCGGCCGTGGCCGTCATTGAAGAACTTCAGAAACGGGACGCAATGCTCGCCGTTCAATGGATCGGCCGGCACGGCGGAGTGGAACAACGCCTCTGCGAGCGCAACGGCATCGCATTTCGCGGCGTGCCGGTCGAAGGATGGCCCCGGAAGCGTTCTCTGCGCCGCGTCTGGGTCGCGTTGAAACTGGCCTGCAGCGTGGTGCGTTGCTGGCTCTATATCGGGACATTTCGCCCTCAGGCGGTGCTGGGCGTGGGCGGATACGTGTCGCTGCCCCTGGGCCTGGCGGCACAGCGGCGCGGCGTGCCGACCGTCATCCACGAACAAAACCGGCTTCTGGGCATGGCCAACCGGATGCTCGCGCCAAAGGCGGCACGGATCCTCCTGAGCTTTCCCAATACGATGGGCACGTATCCGGCAGAGCGCGCCCGCGTGGTCGGCAATCCCGTGCGCGAAGGCTTTCTGCATCCCCCGCCGCGAGACGAAGCCTGCACGGCGCTTGACCTCGATCCCTCCATCCCGGTCGTGCTGGTCTGTGGCGGAAGTCAGGGCGCGCAATCGCTCAATGACGCCCTGGCCGGCGCGTTGCCGCAGTTTTTGCCGGGCTCGATTCAGTTTCTGTGGATGGCCGGACAATCCGGGATCACGGAGGCCCGGCGCATCGCGGCCGAACACACGTTGCGGATCGACACGTTTGCCTTCATCGACGACATGGTCACGGCCTGCGCAGCCGCCGACCTGGTCGTGAGCCGATCGGGTGCATCGACCACGGCGGAGCTGGCCTGTCTCGGCAAACCGTCGATTCTGGTGCCGTTTCCGCACGCCACCGACAACCACCAGGAGCAAAACGCGCGCGCCTTCGAAGAAGCGGGTGCGGCGCGAGTCATACTCGACCGGGAATTGACCGGCGACGGCCTCGCGGCAGCCATCCGCGAACTTCTGGACGACGACAGCCTCCGGAGCCGGATGGGCGAAGCCGCGCGTTCTCTGGCCCGGCCCGGCGCAGCGGAGACCATCGCCGAAGAGATCTTCGCGCTGATCTTTGAAGGCGTGGTCGAGACGGCGTCCGGCGACGAAGTCTAGCCGCTCTCTTCCCGGCGCTGGCGCCGATTCACGAATTATTCGTTCAATACCGCATGGGCATGGCGCGCATAGTGTCCACGAAGATCCTGCGCATACGTGCGCAGGATGCGTTCGCCCAGGCCCTCATGATCGCCGCAGCGATACAGCGCGCGGGCAAGAATCAGCTCGCGCAGAGAAAGCGTGCGCGAGATGTTCGGGTCCGCGATAAGAACCTCGCTCTGAGCGCGTTCAATGGTCGTGGCCGCGTAACCGGTCATCTCCGGCATCTGAAGCAGGCGGGCCAGCGGTTCTGCGGCTTCGGGGGCTTTCAGGGATTCCAGCGCGATGGCCACCGCCCGGTGGTGGGAAAACTCGCTTTCCGCATTCAACGCGCCCAGCTTGCGCAGCACGGGTTCCAGGGCGCGCTGGTCACCGCTGGTCCCTGCCGCGATGATCAGGCTGTCGACGTAGCTGACACTGTTGCCGTACTGCCCCATGCCGGTAAAATTCCAGCCTTCGTCCCAATCGTGGCTGTCGATCGCCTCCACCAGGGTTGTGATGCCCATTGCGTCGCCGAGCATGCCCAGGATGCGGGCGTAGACGAGCGGATCGTCCGGATTGGCCGCCAATTCGTATGCCGAGCGTAAAAAGGGCCGAGCTTCGTCCGGTTGGGCCAGAATAATGCCCAGTCCGTCGAAATCGTTCACGACGTTTGCCACCGCGTTGCGCAGTTCACCTTCTGTGAAGGGGTAGGAATCGGTATCCGTGAGCACATTTTCGGGGACGCAGCCAATTTCAACGAGATGCCGCTGCAGCGCCTTGATGTCGATATCGCGCAACGGCGAGCGGCTTTTCGCGGCCATGGCGGCGGCTGCCCCCGCGGCATAGCCCTGGTTCTGAACGTCGGGCTGCATGCGCAGGATAGGAATGGCGTCGCGGTGGGCGCTGATGCCCAGGCCGGTGACCAGCATGCCGTCGTATCCCCGGGGCAGCAGCGCGCGGTATGGCGTATACCCGCCCACGCCTTCCTTGTGGGGAGGATCCAATGTGAATAAGGGATGCACCGTGAAGCCATGGCTGTCGAAATTGCTTCGCGAATACCCGATGCTGTCCGGGTAGGTCCGGCCGTTGAAGAGGTCCAGGGGTGATATGACAAAATCGCCGACGACGCGGCGGCGTTCACGCGAATCGACGATCTGCGCCAGGTCGAACGCGGCTTCATACTTGCCTCTTGCAACGACGAAGGTGCGCCAGGTGTCGAAAAGGTCTCCGTCGTCGGTCAGCGTGTAATCGGTGTTGGTGTAATGGGCGCCCAGGTTGCGCGGCGGCATGCCGGTGCCCTGCACGGCGACGTGCGACCCGTCCGTATAGACGCTTTGGGCTCCCGCGGCGACCGCGATATCCGCATTGCCGGTGGAATCGATGACCACATGCGCCAGCACTACGCCACGACCCAACGGCGTAGCGACGACCGCGCCTTTGACGGTGCTGCCTTCGACCACGGCCCCGCAGCCGATGCAGCCAAACCAGATGTCGGCGCCGGCCGCACGCAGCTCCCGGCGGTACCATTCCATACGGACCTCGACATCCCATCCGGCGGAGCCTTTTTTGGCGCCAAGCGCTTCCATGGCCGCGTCAATTTCGGCGGTAAACCCCTGCCGGTGGCCCCAGTAGTAATTGCCAATGAGGCCGAGCGTGCTGACACCGCCCAATCCGTGCAAGTATTCGACCACCAGGGTCTTGGCGCCCTGCCGGGCCGCGGAAATGCCTGCGGGCGCCCCTCCGGTGCCGCCGCCGATGACCACCACGTCGTATTCACCCAGAACCGGCAACGCAACGGCCTCCGCGGGAATGGCGGGCAGACCATCCTGAAAAGGCCGGAGACCGGTGAGTGTTTCGCGCACATCGCCCCGTTCAGAGGCCGCATCCGTGTTTCCAGGCACATAGACCGATGGAATCAAGACACGCGATGAAGGCGCATCCGGCTCACCCAGACGGAGCGCCTCCTCGGCGGCGGCCCTGCCGACCCGGGTCCCGGCGTCCATATACGCCAGAGGGCGAAGCAATCTGACAGCGGCATCACGCGGCAGGTCGGCACAACCGCCCAGCACGTACAGCCGGTTAACGTCCGCGGGCCGAAACACATTCAAGTCGATGGCTTCCGCGCCGGGCCAATCGCTATCGAGCGAGGAGCGGCCAAAAATGCGATCGGGCGGGATCTGAAACGGCAGATCTGAGGCCGCGACCTGTCCTCGCGCATAGGACGCGTCCCGCAGGATACTTTCAGCACGGGCAAACGACGCCCACGATGCATCGGGCATGGGGATATCGAGGGTATACGCAAAGGCTTCGTAGTGCATGGCCGCCCCGTCGGCCGCCTGCACGTTCTGGACGGGCGAAGGGAGCGGTTCCACGCGCGCCGGAGTGTCCGCCGGTCTCTCTCCCCCCACGACGATCCGTGTAAACGGATGAGAACCCGCAGGGTACCCGGTAAATTTCGCCCCCGCCATGCGCGCGACCGTACCCCGGTCGGTGGCGTCGATGATCACCCGGGCCAGCACCGCCTGGCGCCCCGAGCGGTTGGCCACGACAATGCCCGCGGGCTCTCCATCAGGATCACGCAAAATATCGGTCGGATAACAGCCATACAAAAACTGGACGCCCGCGCTGAGGAGCGTCTGATCCAGCGTGCGTTTGACCTGCATGGGCGTCGGCGGCAGGCGCCGACCCGGCAGGGCTTCGCCTTCGTTCACCGGCGGCTCGAGCACGATTTCGCCCAGCAACAGGCGCTCGACGTTCGGCGTTTTGCGCGCGGTGACGCGCACATAACGCGCCGTCGCTTCCAGCGGCATGCTCAGCACGAGCGCGGAATCCACGTACGCCCCCTGGCCGAGCCGGTCGTTTTTGATGGCGCCTGCCTCATGCCAGGACCCGCCATCAGTGCTGGTGGCAACGATGGCATCCTGGAGTTCGATATCTCCGTTGCGTTGAAACGCCAGCACGTGGATCCGGGCAATCTCCCGGATCTCGCCCAGGTCGGCCGTTATCACCACATCGCCGTTGTACTGGACGCTGTGGTTGAACGCGTTTTGCCATTTACCGTCGGCGAGCAGGCTCGGCGGCTCAGTATCCTTGTGCAGATCGTGCGATGGGATGCTGGTCTCGTAGGTAAACGGCAGCGGCGTGTGGATGGGCGTCCACGCGGGAGGTTCCGCAAACATCGCCTGGGCCAGCGGTGTTGCAGGCGTTTCATCCGGTTCAAGCCACAGACGGTACGTGCCGCACACGTCTTCGCCGAGATACGGTTGTGGGGCCGCGAGAAACACCTTCGCCCCTTGCTCTGCTGCGGCCACAGCCGCCGCTACGGCCCCCGTGGAGCCGCCGGCCACAACCACATCGACCTCGAATGCCACGGGGATCTGGCGCGTCGATTGCAGCACCGTCCTTTCCTGGGCATCGCTCATGGCGGCCAAGATCAGCAGACCAATGAATACACTGCGCGCGACAAGCCGGTTTTGCATCAACATATCTCCTGAAACATCCCGATGCCTGCTGCGATTATAGGGAGATTTACGCGTCAGCGTAAAGGAAGCGTCCGAAATCGCGGGTTAATGCGCAGTGCCGCGCTATTTTGGTGCATCCAGCCACGGGAGCTGGCCCAGGATCCCCCACTCCGCAGCGATCACAGCTGTCCCCTGGGAAAGGATACGTGGCCCCTAGTCGAAAAAGAGCACGGGCGACCAGGCCTGCTTGCCGTGGGCATCGGTGATCTCCGCCCGCACATAGGCCAGTTTGCGCGGCATGGTGAACGCGCCTTTCGTGAGCGGCTCCGCCTCCGCCACAACCTGCACGCCCTCGGGCGCGGGCGCATAGAACTGAATCTTCTGCACCGGAGAGCATTCCACGATCACCGTGTGGCCTTCGACCCGCAGATCGGTAAATTCCGGCCCCGTTGACGCGTAGAACGCCCCCGCGTGCAATGCGGCCATGATCGCGTCCAGCGTCAACGCCTCCGCCTTGATCATCGTCCATGCCAGGCCCAGGGACACGTTGCTGTGCACATCGTCCACGGCAAGGGCGGGGATCCGCCATCCCCGGGACAACAGGTGGTCCCAATGCACCGAACTGTCCGCCCGGCCATTGTGCCGGCAATCGGAGTTGTAGACTTCCACGGCCTGGACACCGTGTTCTCTCAGCGGCAGGAGTTCCTCGAGGGTGAATCCGCACCAGTAAGGATGAGCGGTTGCAACGAAGGCTCCCGCCTCACGCAACACGCTCATCCGCTCTTCCACGGGGGTCTCGTCATCAAATGACAGGCCCACGGGGACATTGAGGCACAGGAGATGGTGTGGCATCGCGGGTACGGGTGATTTCGGATGCGTCTCCAGGCCGCTGATCAAGAGGAAGTCTTCGGTACAGAATGGCGCGACCTCGCTGGTCTCTTCATGGTCAGTCACGGCCATGACGTCATATCCGCGTGACTTGTATTGCTCGACGCGCACGGGCAGCTCGACATCACCATCCGAGCGCGTGGTGTGAATGTGGAGGGCAGCCTTATACCACGAGCCCGGCAGGGTGAACGGGTTCACTGGCGTCTGTTCCATTGAGAATGCTCCAGGGCTTTAATCCAATGTCTGAAAAAAGACCAGAAAGCCACAGCAGGCATTGGAATCCTGCATTTTCCAGCTGGCGGTTTTGCCGGACGCAGGATACTTATCCGTCAGAGCCTGTGCAAGGCTTTTGAACACATTTTTGCCCGAAATCCCGGCGCGGATCGGGTTGCAGGCGGGCTTCGCTCCCTGGAGCATGCGCGGGCCGCCTTGGCACACGGGTTTCGTGTCGTGGCATACTGCTGTCCGGTCGATCAAGCCGGGTTCGCGCACACAGGAGGAGTAATCCATGTTTCGCAACGGCAGATTCGCTGAATGCTGGCGATTTTTCTTCGTGGTCCTGGTTTTCGCCTGGGTCTGCACGTCTCCCCACGCCGCCGAGTATGCCGGCCGGTCCTACAGCGATGCGGATACTTTTGCTGACACCTGGGTTGCCACCGACGCCCTGGGCCGCTCCGTACCGGGATTTGAAGAGGCCGGGCCCGTCAAACCCGGCAAATGGGTGGGTATCTTCTATTGGACCTGGCATCGCCCGAATCCCGACGGCCCGAACGACAATACGAAGCTGATCGCCACGGCACATGACGGCGTCGTGGACTGGCCGCAAAATCGCGCGCCATATCACTGGGGAGAGCCGGAGCTCGGGTATTACCTGATGACGGATCCGTTCGTCATCCGAAAACACGCGAGCATGCTGTGCGATGCGGGGGTGGATGTCATCTTGTTCGACACCACCAATCCGCCCTGGACCTGGAAGGACGAATATGAGGCCCTCTGCCGCGAATACACCGCCATGCGCGCGGAAGGTAACCGCACACCGGCCATCGGGTTCATCACGCCCTTCTGGGATCCCACGGAAGTGGTTGATCGCCTCTGGAACGACCTGTACCGGCCGGGGCTCTGGCGTGACCTCTGGTTCGTCTGGGACGGTAAACCGCTCCTGCTGGCCAACAAAGCGTTCATTAAAGACCCGGAAATGCTCGATTTCTTCACATTCCGCCGCCCCATGCCCGATTACTGGCTTGGCCCGGACGGCCCGGACCAATGGAGCTGGCTTGAGGTCCATCCGCAGCACGTTTTCCGCAACAGCGCGGGCGAAGCCGATCAAATGAGCGTCGGCGTGGCCCAGAACGCCCTGCCGGATACGCCTGGACCCGCCCCGATGGCCCATAAGGCCGGCGCCATGGGCCGGAGCTGGCACAACGGCGCCAGAGACCTGCGCGAGGGTGCCGTCAACCTGGGGCTCAATTTCGACGAGCAATGGCGGCGCGCGCTCGAGGTTGATCCTCAGTTCATCTTCGTGACCGGATGGAATGAGTGGATCGCGGGGCGTTATACCGAATGGAGCAAATACAAGGACAGCGACTGCTACTACCCTGGCGGCCTGTTCGTCGACCAGTACACACAGGAGTACAGCCGCGACTGCGAGCCCATGCGCGGCGGCCATACCGACAATTACTACTACCAACTGGCAAGCTGGGTGCGCCGGTTCAAAGGGGTCCGTCCACGGCCCACCGCCCGCGGCCCGCACGCCATTGCCATCGACGGCCAGTTCGATGACTGGCAATCCGTCGTCCCAGAGTTTCGTGATGCCATCGGCGACGTGGCCCATCGCGACCATCCCGGGTACGGCACGCTGGTCTACCGCAACGATACCGGGCGAAACGATTTTGTGTTGTCGAAGGCCGCCTACGACGAGCAGCATCTGTATTTCTTTATGCAGACGGCGGAACCCATCTCTCCGCACACCGATGCCCACTGGATGCTGCTGCTTCTGGACAGCGATCAGGATGCCCGGACCGGATGGCTCGGATACGATTACGTGGTCAATCTCGAGGTCCTGAGCGACACCGAGACGGCCATCAGCGCCTGGCAGGACGGCGCCTGGAAGAAGACAGGCACCACGAGCTATCGGGTCAACGGAAACGGCATGGAGCTTGCCGTGCCCCGCGAGCTTGTCGGCCAGGCTGAGACGGCCCCCGCCTTCGATTTTCACTGGGCCGACAACATCCAGGGATTCAACGATATCTCCGAACTCGGGGTCAACGGGGACAGCGCGCCCAATCGCCGGTGGAATTACCGCTTCTCCGTCGCGGAGTGAATTGCGCTGGAATTACCCGGACAGGGCCGGGGCTGGCCTGTGGCACGCGCCGGCGTTTCGCAGCGCCAGCCATCGATTTTGGATCGCCCTCAACCCGTGTGATATGCTCGCGCGGGATTCATGCAGTCGAGGGAATGAATCCTGCTTTTCTGTCCGCCTCGCATGCAGCGTGAGGCATGCGCGAGGACTTCTCCAATTCCCTGACGAGACCGCAGCCGTAGGTAAACGACGCCCTGGATACATGGAGGCTGGAGCCCGCAACCGGGCGCCAGCGTGCAAGCATGTCCGACCCCCTGATACTGGTAACAAACGACGATGGTGTGCATGCGCCGGGATTGGTGATGCTGGCCACGGCCCTGGACGCCCTGGGCGATGTCTGGGTTTATGCCCCCGACCGGGAACAGAGCGCCGTGAGTCATGGCGTATCGCTGCACCGCCCGCTCCGTGTCACAAAAACCCGGCCGCAATGGTACATGGTTGACGGCACGCCGGCCGATTGCGTCATGCTGGCCGTTCGGGATCTCCTCCCCCGGCGTCCGTCGCTGGTCGTATCCGGCGTCAATCCGGGCGCCAACCTGGGCGACGACGTGACCTATTCCGGCACCGTCGCTGGCGCGCGCGAAGGCATGCTGCTGGGCTTGCCGGCGTTTGCGGTATCAAACGTCGCGTACCGGCCAACGCACCTGGAAGCCGCCGCGCAGGTCGCCGTCCGAATTGCCCGGTACTGCCTGGAGCACGGTCTGCCCCCGGAGACGGTGCTGAATGTGAACGTCCCCGATGTGCCGTTTGAGGCATTGCGAGGTAGCGCCGTAACCCGAATGGGCCGGCGCGATTACCAGGACGAGATCATCCGGCGGACGGATCCCCGCGGCGGGGAGTATTACTGGATTGGCGGCGCCGAGCCGAGCCACGTCGCAGCGCCGGGCACCGATTTCGAGGCCATCCAGGAAGGCCGGGTCAGCATTACGCCGCTGCATCGGGACGTAACCAACCGGGACGCGATGGCCGCTCTGGCCGAATGGGATCTCTCGCTGTGAAGGAACAACTGGTCGAATTTTTCACGAGCACCTTCTCGCTGCCCGTAGCCACCATCTTTCTGGCCACGCTGCCCATCCTGGAGCTTCGCGGCGCATTACCCGTAGCGATTCTATGGAAGGAGCCCTTGCCGTTGTGGCAGGCATACGCCCTGGCGGTATTCGGCAACATGCTGCCCATCCCGTTCATTATCTTTCTCTTGCAGCCCATCACGGATTTTGTGCGGCGCTGGAAACACGGCGACGCTTTCGTGGAGTGGCTGTTCGCCCGCACGCGCCGTAAAGGCAAGAACATCGAAAAGTATGAGTTTTGGGGCTTGACCATCTTCGTGGCGATCCCGCTTCCGATGACCGGCGCGTGGACCGGCGCCATGGCCGGCCACCTGTTTGGATTGAAGTGGTACAAGACCCTGTGCGCCTGCTTCTGCGGTGTCTGTATTGCTGGCGTGATCATGTCAGCGCTGGCCATTTTCGCACGGGGGATGTTCATTCGCTTCTTCGGCCTCGGCTAGAGCGCAGGCCGCCCAAAACCCGCGCGGAGAGTCCACCCCCAAATCGACTAACGCCGATTCACCCCCGCCAGGGACAAGTGCGCCGCACATTGATCTCTGCACTTCGGGCTCGTGTGTTCCCGCCAGAGAGGATGGATCAAAGACCAGGCCAAGCGCCATGTTCGTTGGTTCCGGGTCTTGTGTCACCCGCGGGAGAGCCGGCGGACGTGGCGCGGGCGCCCCTGCAATCCGGATGCGGCCAAACGGCTCTTTTACCCGAACACACAAAACGGTGAACCTGCAAAACAGGAAATTTTCTGGGGAAAGGCCCGCGAAATGATACAGCAGACCTCGCGTCGGCTGCTTGAAACGCAGCGCCTTGCGCCGGATACTGGGCGTCGGGAAGAGTCCCGGGTCAGGATGCACGAAAAGAGGTATGCTCAGCGATGAAATACAGCGCCACCAGCGTCATACTCCCCGAACTCGACGTGCCGGAGACATGTGCGCTGCTCCAGGAACTCGGCTACGACGGATGCGACCTCGCCGAGAGCATTCTCGACATTCCCCAGTTCATCAGCGACCTCAACGCCGTGGGATATAGCGGATTCATCTCGATCGAGGATTTTCGGGCCATGGAACCCCGCGAAAGGCTCAAACGCCAGCTCGACTACCTGAAATCACTGGAATGAGGTCTGGACGCGCAAATTAAGCGCGAACTCCGGCGTCTCAGATGCGAAAAAGCCGGTGCGGCGTGAATCTAGCTGCCTTTCGGGCGGTAATCCGGGCATTTTACGGCGTTTGGGCGTTCGGGGCGCAGGCACGCTGACGGATGATCATACTTGCAGTAATCGCAAAGAAATTCCGTAGGGCAGCGTTTTTCGAGCCACCAGTGCCGCAGCTTTTCGAGGGTGGTCATGGCTTTTTTCCGAACCGTTCGCGGTATTTCTGTGGAGTACACCCTTCACATTTGCGAAACATCTTGGAAAAATTGCCTGGGTCGTTAATGCCAACGCGCAGCGCGACCTCGCCTATTCCGAGTGTTGTGGTTCGGAGCAGCCGTTTTGCCCGGTTCACACGCTGTTTCGCGGCATATTCGGAGAACGACATGCCGAATTTTCGTTGAAGGCGCCGTGTGATGGTGCTTGGCGGTACGCCCAATTCCGCGGCGATCTCGTTCAATGTGACCGCGCCGTCCAAGCGCAGCTGCAGGGCTTTGTTCAGCGCCTCAATGGATGCGTCTGTTGCCGCCGTTTTTACGTTGTGCCGGATGACGCGCAGCACGCCCGTGACCGCAGTCGCCAGCTCCGCATTCGTCCGGGCCGAGCAGACCATCCCGATGAACTCCGGCAGACGCTCCCAGCAGTCCCGCACGTCAAAGCGCGCCCGCTCGGCGGCCTCAATGACGGCTCCCGTCAGCGCCAATGCCCGCGCACGCCGCGCCGCCAGGGCCGCCCGGGTTCCCGCGGAGCTTTCCGACAATACCGTCAAAATGGTCGAGCGCACTTCGCGCTGGTTACCCCCCGCCAAACCGGCGGCAATGGCTGCAGCGTGCAGCAGGTCATTTTCCGGCACCCCGCTCGCCCTCGCCCGGCGCGTTGGTGGCGGTGGTTCCGGGGTTTCTTCTTCCGAGAACGCTGCTTTTTGCTGAGCCTCCCATAAGGCATTCAGGTCGCGGACCGTCCAATCCACGATGGCCGGGACAACATCGCTGTGCACCAGTCGAATGCTGCGCAGCAAATCATCCAGGCCGTCCGGATCTTCCTCCCCGAATGCAACAAGACCCCGCCGGGCGTCTTCGAGCAGTGCATCGGGCGCTTCCGCGGGGCCGTAGGGGCCAAATGTGATGATAAATCCCTGGGACGTACCCGGAAACACCGGCGCGGCCACGCAGGCAAACCCCATATGGCACAGAAATGGCGTTGCGATGCCATCGCGCAACGCCTCCAGCGACGCCTTGACGCGTGAGCCGCGGCACGCCATGCTCCCGCCCGGCAGGTCATGTACGTGCCGGCACACAGCGCACTGGCCGACGCTTACAATGCAGGGCCCTTCGTCTCCCCCCAGCAGGTAGTGGATGGCAACCGGAGTCGCGGCAGCCGTCGAGGCCCGTTCAAGCAATTCACGCACCTCCGGCTGGCGGAGGAAGGTCAGCGGCGTCATGGCAGCACCTCGAACAGGCGCGTGGGCGCATGCTGCTGAGACACAACCACCTCTGCGCCGCACGGCCGTACGGCCCGGCGCGCCATCTCGAACACCAGCGCGGGATCGTTGTTTTCTTCGCTGAGATGGCTCAGAACCACCAGGCGCAGGCGTTCGTGCCGGAGGCTGGATAACAGCGCCGACATCTCTTCGTTGGAAAGGTGCCCCTCTTTCCCTCGTATGCGCTGTTGGAGCTGTGGCGGATACGGGCCCTGGCGAAGCAGTTCGGGGCAGTAGTTCGATTCGAGAACCAGTGCCTGAGAGCCGGCCAGACGAAGCCGCACCAGATTCGGCGCATGCCCTAAATCTGCGGCTATGCCCAGCTTGGCTCCACCGTATTCCACACAGAACCCCACCGGATCCCCCGCGTCGTGCGAGACGCTGAAGCTGTTGATCGACAGACCGTCAAGGCAGATGGAATCGCCGGCAGTGAAACACTCGACATGCGGGACCTCCGCCACGCTCACGGGAAGCCGGGCTTGAGTCCCCGGCGTCATGAACACCGGTATCCGCAACTTGCGTGCTAACACGCCAAGCCCCTTCACATGATCACCGTGCTCGTGTGTCACAAAGATAGCGTCGAGATTCTCGAGGCGTTCCCCCAGCTGTGCAGCTCGAAACGCGAGTTGTTTCATACTGAACCCGCAATCGATGAGCACTTTAGCGACGGGCGTCATGACCAGAATGGCGTTGCCGCTGCTGCCGCTTCCCAATAGTGAAAACCAGATCACCGTCTTGTTCCCCAAGAGATGCACAGGTCGAAAAAACCGATTTGAACGCATTATATCAAGGCTTCCGCAGGCCTCTCCAATTGACAGTTTTTTCATTTCAGCGATATAATACAGATCACGCACTTCGAGGAGATTGTGTGCTCATGATGCGAATGGAACACCGGATCGATCAGAGGCAGACTCTGCGCCTGATGCTGACGCAACGGATGCAGCAGGCCATTCAGATTCTGCAGCTGTCCGGTCTGGAGCTGGATCAATATGTCCAGCAGGAACTCGAAGCAAATCCCGTGCTCGAGCAAAAACCGCAGACCTCCGATCCGCCCGAAGGGGAGCAGCGGGAACCGTCGGACAGCGACGAGGTCGTCGACGACGTCGCGTTCGATCTTGACGAATTCGCCACGCGCCTGGGCGACTACCGCCCCACCGGCCCCGACCTCGGCCGTAACCGGGACCTGGACAGCCGCCGCGAATTTTTCCAGAACTCCATCACCAAAGGGGAGTCGTTTACCGCGATGTTGCTGCGCCAGCTCCGCATGGCGGCCCCCCAGGAACGCGACTACCGCATCGGCGAACGAATTATCGGCGACATCGACGACAAAGGTTACTTCACCGGTTCCGAGGAAGAGATCGCAGAAGAGCTTGGCGTGCCCATCGAAGACATCCACCACATGCTCGGTGTGATCCAGCAGTTCGAGCCCACCGGTGTCGGCGCCCGGGACGTGGTCGAATGCCTCCTGTTGCAGATCGACATGGAGTATCCGGAAGAAGACGAGCTGAAAGTGCTGGTCGCTGAGCATCTCGAGAAACTCGAGCGCCGCCAGATCCCCGCTATCGCCAAAGCCATGGGCATCAAACCCGAACGGGTTGAAGAGCTCAAAGAGATGCTCTCCAAACTCTACCCCTGGCCCGGGCTCGAATATTCCTCCGACCCCCCCCAGTATGTGACGCCCGACGTCATCGTCGAAAAAACTGATGAGGGTTACGAGGTCTACCTGTCCAATGAATCGTCCCCCGAATTGCGGATCAGCAAGCAGTACCGGGCCTGGATGCGCAAAGAGAACATGAGCAAGGACGAGAAGAAATATCTGCGCGACAAGATCGAATCCGCCAAGTGGCTTATCCGCAACATCGAACAACGGCAAAACACCATTCTGCGCATCGCGAAGGCGATCGTCGATGTGCAGCAGGATTTCCTCGAGCACGGCGTCGAAGCCATCAAACCACTGACGCTGCAGGAAATCGCGGATGTGGTCGGCGTGCACGAAGCGACGGTCAGCCGTGCCACGCGCGGGAAATACATGCAGACCCCCCAGGGCCTTTTCGAAATGAAGTATTTTTTCTCGCCGGGCCTGAAATGCGATACCGGCGACGCACAATCCTCAAAGAGTGTTCAGTCGCTCATCAAGAAGATGATCGACGAAGAGGACAAGACCCGCCCGCTCAGCGATCAGAAAATCGCGAATCAGCTTAAGGAACAGGGTATTAACATCGCCCGGCGCACGGTCACCAAATACCGCGAAAACATGGATATCCTGCCCACGACCATGCGAAGAATTTATCAGGACTCCAAGTAATTTTCGATCACGCGTCCGGTTGCAGTTCCGGACCGCCCGCCACCGCCGCCAATCGGTCCACCACCTCGCGCAGCTCGTCCAGAATGGGATGGCGCCAGCTTTCTTCCAGCGCCGCGGCCGCTGTCTGGTAGTACCACAAGGTTCCGGCCCGGCCCCCGTTGAATCGCTGCCAGAGTGCGTCTCCAGCCTGCCGGTAATCGCGAAGAAGCGAGCGGACATTATGCAGTTTGTCCGCGGCGACGATGAGCTTCACTTCTTCCGCCAGGCCCGCGATCCGGTCAATGTAGGCCTCCTTGCGCGCGCGCCAGGCTTGTTTTGGCATCGTAAGGCTGTCGCTGCACGCCCGCACATACGCGGCCACCTCAACGCCCAGGCGCGCTTCAATGGCCTCCAGGGCCGCGTGCCCGCCCTGGTCTTCGGCCGCATCGTGCAGTAACGCGGCGGCCACTTGCCTGTCGTCCCCGCCGTACTCGCCTACCAGCGCCGCTACCGAAAGCAGATGATAGAGATACGGGATGTTCGTGCTCTTCCGAACCTGTTCCCGATGCAACGACTCGGCAAGGCAGAAGGCCTCAGTGACCAGTGGAACTTGGTGTTTCATGCCTGCTCCGGCGCGCAGTGATGAAATCGCCGGCACGCCTGCCCGCGACGCCCGCCACGGCCTGTGTCAGCTTTCAAGCAGCTTGTTGACGCGCTCGACCAGTGTGGCGATCTCGAACGGCTTTGATAGATAGTCGTCAAAGCCCTGCTTCGTCAATTGCCGCGCTTCTTCGTCGTCCAGATACCCCGAAATCGCCAGAACACGCGTGTTCCGCGTATCCTGGCGCTCTTTTACCCGGTGGCACACCGTTCGTCCATCCATGTCCGAAAGATGAATGTCCAGTATCAACACGTGGGGGGTGTGCTCGACGACCATGGCGCCCGCATCGAATCCTGTCGACGCCACAAACACCCGGTAGTCGCCTGAGCGGGCCAGTGCCGACGGTATGATGTCGAGATAATAGGGATCGTCGTCAACGACCAGGATGCGGTATTCATCTTCCTCCAGGCGTTCGAGCGGCACGCCGTGGCTGATCATGAATTTGCGCAGGCTGCTGTAGGGGATGCGCCGGTCTCCGCCGGGGCCCAGGCGATAGCCTTCAATCTGGCCCAGATCGAACCATCGTGCCACGGTATCCGGCGAAACGCCGCAGATCGCCGCCACCTCGCCGCTCGTGAAGACCTTGCTCTTCATCTCCGCCATGGACCGCCCCTCACTTGGAGAAATTAGTGCTTTTCGGTGTTTGCGGAGCATTATTGCATAAAGGGCAATTTCAGTCAATGAAGCGAAATGCTCGTGCCTGTCCGGCGAACTGTGCCGGGGGAACCGGCATAACTGCTGTAATTTCCGTGTGTTGAATCCCGTGTCGGGCTGTTTTTTTAATGGTTCTGGATGCGCACGCATGGGTGCACAAAAAGGCCATACGGGTGGATGTACGCTGCCGGATGCGCGACACGCGTAGCCGGTTCTCCGGGCCCGTCCAAAGCGTGGTATTCTAAGCGGCATCTGGAGGGACGATCATGAACCGCTACATCATAGCCCTGGTATTTCTGTGCACGTGCAGCATCACAGCCCTGGCCCAGGCCGGCCAGCCCATCCCGTATCTCGAAGCCCTGGAGCGTTCGGGCATCGCATTGCCTGCTCTCGGGCAGCCGATCAACGACGCCTTGATTCTCGGCAACGGCGACCTGAATGCCCTGCTGTTTGCGGACGGCGATGACCTCGTCATTCGCATCACCAAAAACGACGTGTGGGATGCGCGGGTCGATGCCGCATTGAACCCGCCGCTCCCCACGCTCGAACGCCTCAAGCAGCTCGGTCAGGGCGAATGGCCCGACCGCAACTGGATCCTTCCCGAAGGGTATGAGTACACGGGCCAAGACGCGTACCACGCGCACCCCTATCCCTGTCCGAGGGCCTGCGGGGTCGTCCGCATCCCGAACGCGGCAGCCGGCCTCGTGTCGGCTGCCCTGAATCTTCGTTTCGCTGAGGCGTCGGTGATCACGGACGATGGCGTCACCCGTGTTTTGGCTCCCGCGCAGGCCAACGTCACCCTGGTCCGCTCGGAAAAGATGCCGGCTGCGATGCTCGAGGCGATAGCCTCGGCCGACATTCCCGCCGCGGAGACCGGCCGGCAGGATCACCTGAGCTGGCTCCTGCAGGAGATCCCGGGCGACCTCGATTGGGGCGGAATGTCCTTTGCCGTCGCGTGCGCAACTAAAGGCCAATTGGCCGCGATTGCCGCTGTCACGTCACTCGAATCGAGTAACCCGCTGGCGGCTGCGCAGGAACTTGCCCGGAACATGACGGAGCAACCGTTTGACAGCCAGGTCTCAGAGCACCGGGCCGCATGGGAGGCGTTCTGGGCACGGAGCGGGTTGCAGCTGGACGATCCGGTGCTCGAACGCGTCTGGTATCGCAATCTGTATTTCCTTCGCTGCGTCACGAAACCCGGGGTTGTCAGCCCGGGCCTCTTCGCGGGCCTGCTCGACGATGCCCCCGCCTGGCACGGCGATTACCACACGAATTACAACCTTCAACAGACCTTCTGGAGCGCGTTCACGACCAATCACTGTGAGCTGGCCGAGCCCTACGATCGTTTGATATTCGACTACCTCCCCCGCGCCCGGTGGCTCGCAAAAACCATTTTCGACGCGAACGGCGCATTCTATCCGCACGTCCTTTTCGCCTATGAGCCTCCGGATCCGGAGCACTGCAAGAGTCCGTACGGACGCCAGTACATCCACCATGTCTGGGCCTTCACGCTCGGCGTAACGGGATTCACCGTCCAGCCGCTCTGGTGGCATTACAAATACGCTCCGGACCCGGCATTCCTCAAAGATGTCGCCTATCCGGCGCTGCGCGACGCGGCGGAGTTTTACGCCGATTTTGTCGACACCTGCGACCGCGTTGACGGGCGCATTGTTCTCGCGCCCACGGTGTCGCCCGAACATCACGGCTGGACGCCCGGATTTGAACTCAACCGCGATTGCAGCTTCTGCATCGCGTATTTCAGGATGATCTTTGACGCGGCAGCCGAAGGCGCGGAGATCCTTGGGGTTGACGCCGACCGGGTCGCGCGATGGCGGGCCGCTGAAGCGCTGCTGCCCGATTATCCCCGCTACGGTGAAGACACACCCATCATCGTCGACGTCGCCGGCGCATCGCCCATCACCTACAACATCCCTGTGCCCACGACGCCCGTGTTTCCCGCGGACCAGGCCGGCTGGTTTTCTCCGCCTGAGGTTCGGGAGATCTTCCAGCGCACCGCAGCCGGCCTGCAGCATAATGGCAATAACGCGCCCCTGATGCTTGCAACCGCCCGGGCGCGGCTTGATATGCCCGGCACCCTGGAATGGCTGCATACCGAAGTTGTGTGGCGTGAACGGCCAAACGGCACGCTGAGCTTCAATCGCCTCGATCCCGAATTCAGGTTCAATGATTTTGGGCATTACACCGAGATGTTCGGCGTTTGCCTGCCCATCAACGAACTGCTCCTTCAAAGCGTCGGCGACGTTCTCCGTCTCTTCCCCGCCTGGCCCGGCCACAGGGCCGCGCGTTTCACCCGCTTGCGCGCCCAGGGCGGGTTCCTCGTTTCCGCGGTCTTCGAAGACGGCCAGACACGCGATCTGACCATCGAGAGCACCGTGGGGGGCGTTTTGCGGATCCAGGCGCCCTGGCCGAAAACCGACGCGCTTACGGACGCCGGCTGGTCACTTTGTGACCCCGATGAGCGGGGTATCGTCCAAATCAACACCATGTCGGGCCAGATCCTCCGTTTTCGCGCTCATTCAGGCTGATCGCGGGCTTTTGCCACAGCAAAATGGGCCAAGCCTCTTAAAACAAGGCTTTCGAGGGCCGCCAGTGTAAATTCGGGCAAATCCTGGGCGGAGACCTTTGCAGGCGTTCAAATGAGGCCCTCGCTGGAGCCTCACAGCTCTGCCCGTAGCGTGAAAGGCCTCTCTCGCGCGATTTTCAGCCTCTAAGCAGCCCCTGCCCTGAAACAGGGCGGATTTGCGCGCCGAACCCGCGCGTTTGACTCTTTCGGGCTACGCGCCCTACAATAGTGCCTTACAGAGGTTGCGGCCGTCCTTGCAACCCTGGAAGACCCGCCAGAGCAGCATTTTCGTGCCGGGGCCCGGGTAAGTCACAAAAAATGCGTGCCCGGCCCGGACGTTCAGAAGAATGGCGCAACGGATTCTCCCCCGTGGAGACCGAATCGGAGGAATCACCATGGCGTCTTTGGCAGAACTGGACATCAGCAAGTCGTTCGTCGCGACGGTCCTGAGCAACGACCGCATCACCCCGGAGTCTTCGGATGAGGACATCCGGAACATTGTCATCGAACTGGATGCGGAAGACTTTTCCTATCACGTGGGTGACAGCATCGGCTTGCTGGTGCCGGGGCCGGATGAGTTCGGCAACGAGCATATCCTCCGCCTTTACACCATCGCCGGCGGCGAGAAGACTGCTGACAACAAAATTCGGCTGACGCTCTGCGTCAAGCGCTGTTTCTATATCGATGATTACAGCGGCGAGAAGTACCAGGGCAAAGCGTCCAACTACTTCTGCGACCGCGCGCCAGGCGACGAGCTCACGATGGCAGGCCCCTTCCAGGGTGCGTTTACGATTCCCGATGACGAAAACACCAATTTGCTGATGGTCGGTCTGGGGACCGGCATCGCTCCGTTCCGGGCGTTCGTGCGCCACATCTACGACGTGCGCGGCGGCTGGAAAGGCAAAGTCCGGCTGTTCTTCGGCGCCAAGACCGGTCTCGAAATGCTCTACATGAATGATGAACGCGACGATTTCGCCAATTACTACGATGAAGGGACCTTCAAGGCGTTCGAGGCGGTGAGTCCCCGGCCTGCCGTCGACGCGCCCGTGGCTCTTGACAAGGCCATAGAGCAGAATGCCCAGGAAGTGTGGGACATGGTTCGCGACCCCGATACCTACGTCTTCGTCTCCGGACATGAGAAGGTGGGCGAACTTCTGAATCAGGCCATGGCCAAGATCGCCGGTTCCGACGAAAAATGGCAACGGCGCAAGGCCGAGATGAAGGCCGGAGGCCGCTGGATGGAGCTTATGTATTAGATCCGCAGCCGGTAGAATACCTACTCACGGCGTCTCGCCTCCGCGGCGAGGCGCCGTTTTGTTTGAGCTGGTCCCATTGAACGAAGCGCACGCCCGTTTCGGTAAAAATGTCACGTCGTCACGAAGCCCGGCATCACGGCGCCCACCAGACGGATTGCCCGGAAAGAGGCGCTCAGACGAGCCTCCGGCTCTTCTCGTAGGCGCGGATCTTCTCTTCGTGGCGCAGAGTCAGGGCGATCTGGTCCCAGCCATTCAAGAGGCGTTCCTTAAGAAACGGATCGAGCTCGAATGCGATGGTTTCGCCGTTGGGCCGTGTAATCGTCTGCGCGGGCAGATCCACGGTCAGCGTGTAGCCTTCCTGCGCCCGGACCTCCTGGAACAGCAGCTCGATGACCGCTTCCGGCAGCCGGATCGGCAGCAGGCCATTATTGAAGCAGTTGTTGTAGAAAATGTCCGCAAACGACGGAGCCAGGAGGCACCGGAACCCGTAATTGTCGAGGGCCCAGGGCGCGTGCTCACGCGAGGAGCCGCAGCCAAAGTTGTCTTTGGTCAACAGGATGCTCGCCCCCTGATACCGGGGCGCGTTCATCTCGAAATCGGGGTTCAGGGTCTTGCCGTCGTCGAGGTAGCGCCAATCGTAAAACAGGGCATCTTCGTACCCTGTGCGGGCTATCCGTTTGAGGAATTGCTTCGGGATGATCTGGTCCGTGTCGACATTGAGCGCCTCGAGCGGGGCGACCAGTCCCGTCAATGTGGTAAATGGCTTCATGTCAGTTCTCCTTCCTGAATTGCCGCTGCGTTCGCGGCACAGGCTTCGTTGCAGCGCAGCGGGCGGACCCGCAGGCCAAACCAGTGCCCCGAAGATGCGCCGCCGCACTCGCAGCCGTGGTTCAGATGCCTGCCGGCGATCCGCGCCGCGAGGCCGGTCTTACTCCTTGTAGTCCCAGGTGCGGATGTCGACAAAATGGCCCGCGATCGCTGCCGCAACCGCCATGGCCGGGCTGACGAGATGTGTGCGGCCGCCTTTGCCCTGGCGTCCCTCGAAGTTGCGATTGGAGGTGGCTGCGCACCGGTCGCCCGGATTCAGCACGTCGGCGTTCATGGCCAGGCACATCGAACAGCCCGGTTCACGCCACTCAAACCCCGCCTCCTTGAAAATCGTGTCGAGGCCTTCCTTCTCGGCCTGCACTTTGACCAGCCGCGACCCAGGTACCACCAGCGCCTGTTCAATGCTCGAATTCACCTTGTAGCCCCGGGCAACCTTTGCTCCTTCGCGCAGGTCCTCGATCCGGCCATTCGTGCACGAACCCAAGAAGATCTTGTTGACGTGGATGTCGCGGATCGGCTGGCCTTCGGGCAGGTCCATGTATTCCAGGGCCTTCTTCGCCGCCAGCCGCGTGTTGGCGTCTTCGATCTCGTTCAACCGGGGCACGGCTCCGTTGACGCCCGTGACCATCCCCGGCGACGTGCCCCAGGTCACCTGCGGTTCGATGCGCGCACCGTCGAGCTCCACCACCGTGTCGTATGAACAGCCCGGATCGGAAGCCCACGATGACCATTCGCGGATCAGCTCCTCGTGGCTCTTGTCTTTCGGCAGATGGCGCCGGCCTTTCAAATAGTCAAACGTGGTCGCGTCCGGCGACACCAGGCCCGCGCGGGCCCCGGCTTCAATGCTCATGTTGCACACGGTCAGCCGGCCTTCCATGCTCATGTCGCGAATCACGTCGCCGGTGTATTCGATCACATAGCCCGTACCGCCCGCCGTGCCGATCTTGCCGATGATCGCGAGGATGACATCCTTGGGGGTGATGCCCGGGCCGAGCTTGCCGTTGACCCGCACCTCCATCGTCCTGGATTTACGCTGCAACAGGGTCTGCGTCGCCAGTACGTGCTCGACTTCGCTGGTTCCGATGCCGAACGCCAGCGCGCCAAGCGCCCCATGCGTCGCCGTGTGCGAATCCCCGCATACGATGGTGAATCCCGGCTGCGTCAATCCCAGTTCCGGGCCAATCACATGCACAATTCCGTTGAACTCGCTATCCATGTCGAAACACGTGATCCCGAATTCACGGCAATTGCCAAGGAGGGTCTCCACCTGGGTTTTCGACAGCAGATCTGCGATCGGTTTGCCGCGTCCCGTGGTCGGGATGTTGTGGTCCATGGTGGCGAAAGTGAGTTCCGGATGCCGCACTGCCCGGCCCGCGAGCCGCAGCCCTTCAAAGGCCTGGGGCGAGGTCACTTCATGAACAAAATGCCGATCAATGAACAAGACCGTGTCCTGCCCCGGCTCTTCATGCACCACATGCGCATCCCAGATTTTGTCGTAAATGTTTCTTGCCATTCGTCTTACCTCAATGCTGCCAGATATGGTTGCGTCCCGGGTCAACTGCTCCGCGTCAGACCATCAAGCGTGCGCCTCAACCAGGCCCTTTACTTAACGAACATTATGCACACGGCATAGCTTACCGGAATTCGCACCCGTTACGCCACATTACGCTGCCTCAGAGGGTTAAGCGGGCGAGCCCGAAGGCGCCGCCGCGCCATCCCGGAGGAAGTCTTCTCAGATGGAATCGCCCCGCGTGATCACCGTCACCCGGGCCCGTGGATTCGGCACCGCGGGCGCCTCGCACGTGAACTCGATCGGGTTCGCACCGGCCGCGAGGACTAGAGCCGTCCCTTCGGGCGTGATCTCCGCGAGAAACTCGCCATTCGCCCCATACAGCTTGCAATCGGCCATTCCGTGGAACTCGAGATAGGAACCCGTCGGGATCTCAGCGGGAAATGTGATGGTATGGCCGCCCACGGTGATCGACGGGTTTTTCAGCGTGATGTCGACGAGTGGCAGGGCCTTGATCGGGCTCAGATAACACGTGACCGACCGGCCCTCCGGAAGATTGTTGTACCACAGCGACAGGGATTCGATGTGGGCATGATCCACGTCTTCCCGATAGATGGCATAGGCCCCACCGTAAGGCCAGACCCAGTCGTCGATGCTGCTTCCTTCATGCTCGATCAGCTCAAAATACCGCCAGCCGGTGAAGTCCACCAACACATAATGGTCTCCAATGCCGCCCGCGATGTGGGACGGGCTTTTCAGCTGGATGTTGAGCAATTCTCCCTGGCCGTCGCCGTGAACCCACACCCCGAGCCCCTGCTGCTGCGCGATGTCCAGGTCGGGCGCATAGGTTTTGGCACAGCAAACCCACGACCCCACGGGGACAGCTCGTGTGCTCAGCGCCGTAAACAGGCCGCTGGCCTCACCCTCTTTCACGTGTTCCGTGGTGCGGCTGAGCGCTCCTTCCACGTCCTCCTGCGCCCGCAGGTTCGCAAACGTTTCTGCGGGCTCACTGAAATCTTCCAATACCACCGCCTCCGGGGCATCGTAGGGCGCCGCAGATATCAACGCCTCGATTCGCAGACCTGCCGGCTGCTCCCCGAACGGATTGGTGCTGGTCCACCGGTTCGTAAGCCCCTGGGTATCACGGATCGTGTGCTTTGCATAATTCACTCGCTGAAACACAGGTGTCCCGCGCTCATCCTCGCGAAGTGTGAATTCCATGCCGGGCTGCTTGAGCTGATCTTTCACCGCCTGGGAAAAGGCGCCGGCATGGCGCAGTGCCTCGTAGCGCTGAAAGATCGGCGCCAGCCGCTGATACGCGGGGGTCGTGTCGATGTTGTCCGGGTTCACCCCCATCAGGCTCAGGCCGGCGTCAGTTCCGATGCATTTCGCGAGGAGATACTCGATATCATCGGGAAAGGTCGGTTCGTTCCGGGGGCTGGTCCAGGTCTTCACAGCCCACCAGCCCAGATTCATCGGCAGAAACATTTTCGCACCCGCCAGATTCACCCCGGCATGGATGTCGATGAATTTCTTATGCGACCGGTTCGGGTGATCCCAGGCGCCCATCCGCGCCCGCACATACCACAGATGATGATGAAAGGTGCTCATCTCGAACAGCGCCGGTTTGTTGAGGCGGTTGGCGATCTCAAACACGAATTTCGAGCCGTAATGCCACGCGTTCTCGCCGCCTCCCAGTATGTCTTCACCGTCGAGGGCGTCAAGGTAGATCATGTCGAACCCGCACTCATTGAACGTATCTGCCGTGTTCGCCGCAATCTCCGCCAGCAACGTCGAATCGGCATCGGGAGTAAACAGCCCGAAACATTCTTTGAGATGGTGCACTTTGGCGCCCTTGCCGTGCGGGGCCGCCTGCGTGCCGTGTGCCCCGCGCGTACACAGCGTAAACGCATACGGCGCTTCTTTTGAGAGGCCCGCGTATACAATCAGCTCGTCGTCGATCTGCAGTGTCACGCTGTTCCGCACAAAAAAGCCGGTCGTGGTTGACATCTGCTCCGTTGACTCTTCGACCGGCACCTCGGCCGCGCCGGCCGTCAGGTCGTCGGCCAGCGTAAAGGCCGCATCCTTCCCCAGGCGGCTGTCCGGAACCGGCGTCACATACGGCGTGTCTTTTGCGATAAAGAACGCATAGGTGTGCAGCCCGGCCGCGATCCCTGCTTCGTGCAGCGCATCGATGACCGCTTTCACGCTGGCGCGGCCGTCGGGAAACAGAGACGGGTCGGGCCGGTAATCGCCAAAGCGCAGCGAGCGGCCGGTGTGGAAATCGACCTGGTTCAATCCGAGCCGTTTCACCAGCGCCACCCATTCACCAACCGTCTCTTCCGTGCACTGGCCGAAATCAAACAGGTAGGACCCCCGGTTGATCGGCCCATCCAGCGCCCACGGGCCGCCAATGTCGGAGCGCGGTATGGCCTCCGCCGCGCTCACCACGGTCTTCATCACATCACGCAAATGGGCCTGCGGGCACCCAATCATCGCGACCTCCGCTCCTTCCAGGCCGAAGCGGGGGTAACACATCGCGCGCAGGCGGTTGTTTGGGCCTGGAATCTCCATCACATGAGTCTGAAGGTTCAGCGCCAGCGCGCAACACGCGAACGGCTCCTCGAGTGTTCCCTCAAGCGAAAGCGGCACGTTCAAAAACGTGAGCTGATCAATTCCCTCGCCGGTCACGGCTTCCACTTCCAGGAGCGCATGCCGCGCATGCATCGTCACGCGCACGGCGGCCTCCACGCCGCTGTCCCCGAAGCCCAGGATCAAGAGGCCGTCATTGAACGTGGCACGGGTGCATTCCGTCACGACGCTGGCGCGCGTCACGCTCGCTGCGTGGCTCGGCTCATCGTTTTTCAGATAATTCGTCCCCGATGCTTTATCGATAAACGCCACATTTCGGCCATCCGGCGCGATTTCGTACCGAAAACTCTCATTTTCCAGCACCACCGCCTCTCCGGTCCCCGGCGCCGCCTGCGCGTACGCTCCGAGCGCCACGCAAAGGAGTCCAGCCATTCCCCACCACAACGACCGCTGCCTCAGTTTCATGTGCGTTCTCCATTGCGCTCTCGCTGCATTCGTTTCTTATCCATCCCCACCGGCTAAACCGCGAGTACGATACATTCCGGCAAGTCCGCGGCCCGTGCAGCCTATTTTGCCATGCCGGGGCGCAGCATCTCGACCACGACAGTCGTGCCGGAGCGCGTTCGTGCTGCTTTTGGCCAATCTTCAAATCTCGAAGAGGCGTGGATGCTCTTTTTGCACACATCTTGCGCACGGTCTCAGCCACCACCACTCATTTTTTGATATAGTCTGTATCTATTCCTCACCCCAACGCTGGAGGGTTGCCATGAGTCACTCGCTGCTGATTTGCCTGCCCCTGGCCCTGTGCGCCGCCGATCTTCCTGAAACCAAGAGCGACATGGGTAATTTTTATCCCATGTTAACCAACTATGCCGCGCAGTCTACCTTCCCGCTGTCCTATTTGACCCAGGACTGGCCCGATCCGGAAGCCTGGCGCCAGCAGGGGCGTGCCCGCATGCATGAACTGCTCTCCTATGACCCGCAGCCTGCCCCCTTGAACCCCGAACTGCTCGAGACAGTGAAGAAAGACGGATATACGCGCCACCTGGTCCGGTATGCCATTTCAGCCGGGCGCACGACCGAGGCCTATTTGCTTATCCCCGACGGGCTTGAAGGTCCCGCACCCGCCATCGTCGCTCTACATTGCCACAGCGGTTTTTATTACAGCGGCAAAGAGAAAATCACCGAGACCGAGAATCCGTTGCCCTGCCTCCAGGATTTGATCACCAATACCTACGGTGGCCGGCCGTTTGCCGATGAGCTTGCCCGCCGCGGATTTGTCGTGCTTGTGCCCGACGCCTTCTATTTTGGCGTGCAGCGCCTCGACGTCACGCAACTGCCCCCCCACTTCTCCGAGCCTCTGGAGGGGCTTGAACCCGGAAGCAATGATTACGTGCGCGCTTTTAATCCTATCGCGAGCCGCCACGAACATCTCCTGGCCAAGACCATGTTTGCCGCCGGGACCACCTGGCCGGGTATCCTGTTCCAGGGCGACCGCGCCAGCGTCGATTTTCTGCTCACCCGTCCTGAAGTCGACTCCTCGCGGCTCGGCTGTGTCGGACTTTCCATCGGCGGTTACCGCAGCGCCCATCTGTTCGCCCTTGATCCCCGCATCAAGTGCGCCGTGGTGGCCGGCTGGATGACAACCTACAGCGCGCTCCTTTACGACCACCTCCATTCCCATACGTGGATGGTCTACGTGCCGCGCCAGCACAATTTCCTGGATCTGCCCGATGCCGTGACGCTCAACGCCCCCAACCCCCTCATGGTCATCAACTGCCTTAAAGATACGCTCTTCACGCATGAAGGGATGCAGGCCGCTGAGACCAAAATCGCTGCGGTCTACGAAAAAATGGGCGCCGCCGACCGTTTCGCCTGCAAATATTACGATGAACCGCACTCGTTCAAGGTGCCCGCGCAGGAGGATGCCATCGCCTGGCTTCAGCAATGGCTTGTGGAATAGGCGGGCGGGTCCAGTGACTGTTCTTCGGTCCGTGTTTCAGGAACGCGGATGAAAATCCTTGTGGGCCCGGCTCAAGCGGTCCACGCTGACATGCGTGTAGATCTGCGTCGTGGTCACGTCAGCATGGCCCAGCATTTCCTGAACCGCGCGCAGGTCCGCGCCGTGATCCAGCAGATGCGTGGCGAAGGAGTGCCTCAGCATGTGGGGCGTGACGTTCTGCTGGATGTTCGCGGCCTGAGCGGCGCGCTTGACCACCTGCCACACGCTCGTCCGGCTCATCCGCCGGCCGCGCGTGCTCAGGAAGAGCGTGTCGTCGAGCACCTTGCCCTCCGCACGCACCGGCAGGTAGGCCTGGATTCGTTCGATCGCCCGTCTTCCCAGCGGTACGATCCGCATCTTGGAGCCCTTGCCCCGCACCCGTACCATCGACTCCTCCAGCTCCACTTCGCGCAGCGGGAGATTGGCCAGCTCTGAGATGCGCAGCCCGCAGGCGTAAAACAGCTCCAGGATCGCCGCGTCGCGAAGGCCTTGTTTGCGCGTGAGATCGGGGGCGTCCAACAGCCGTTCCACTTCCAGCGCGGAGAGCACGTGCGGCAATGCCCGGATCAGCCGGGGCGAATCCATGCCTTCGGAGGGATCCCGGTCCGCCAGGCGTTCATCTCGCAGGAAGCGGTGAAACCGGCGGATCGCGCTCAGGTGCCTCGCCGCCGACCGCGCGCTCAGGCCGCTTTTCCGCAGCGCAATCAGGTGCCCCAGCACGTGGTCACGCGTGGCCTGGCCGGGCTCCGTGACGCCGTTCTGTTCGAGATACGCCGTATATGCTTCCAGATCGCCCGCGTACGCGTCGAGCGACTTGTCGGCGAGCCCCGATTCAAAAACAGACGCCTCCAGGAATTGATCCAGAAGGCGTCTGAGCTGTCCAGCTGTTGTCATGTCATTCCCGTTTCCGCCCGGAAGGGCCCATTGCGATGCGGGAATTCACGCGCCACTATTTTTTCGCGATATCGTCGATGGATTCGATCACGCGCGCGATCACGCCGTATTCGAGGGCCTCCTCGGCGCTCATCCAGAAGTTGCGGTCGCTGTCTTCATAGACTTTTTCGTACGACTGGCCGGTTTCCTGCGCGATCATCTCGTTCAGGCGCTTGCGGATCTTCATGATCTCCTGCGCTTCAATACGGATATCCTTCATCTGGCCGGCCGCCCCTCCGCTGGGCTGATGCAGCAGAAACCGGGTATGCGGGAGGGCGAGCCGGTTCTTTTTCGGCGCGCCAAACAGTATCGGCACCGCTATGCTCGCGACCCATCCCGCGCCAATCGCGATGAGCTCCGATTTCACGAAGCGCATCACATCATGAATGGCCAGGCCTGCGTCCACATGCCCACCGGGCGACGTGATAAACACCCGGATCGGGTCATGACTCTCCCCATCCAAAATCAGAAGCTCCGTAATGACCCGCTCGGCCAGTTCTTCATCCACTGACCCCGATATCAGGATGGTGCGGGTCTTCAAAAGCCGTGCCGCCAACGCCTCTACGGGCTGTTTCTCGCTCGCTTCGTCATTATTCATCATGGATTACGCCTCGCTCCTGTTCGTTGATGCGAAGGCACATTGTGCCATCCGCCCGCAAAACAGTTCAAATACCGGGCGTTTCGGGCGCCGCACAGTCATTCTTCGGGTTTACGGCCAACAGCCCGGAAAAACGTATAACAAAACGCCCCATCGGGGTGGGTTTTAATTGCCAGGATGTCCGCGACTCCTTTTCGAAAGGTCGCGGCATCCAGGAGACCCCGTTCGACCACCTCCGGTTCAATCCCCTGCAACATGCCGACAATGGTATCTTCCACGAACCCGTTCATCATGTGAGGGAGGCTGGGATCGCAATAAATCCGAATGGGCTCGACCCGCACGTCTTCAAAGCCCGCGCGCGCCAGCACGGAGTACAGGCGGCGCCCGATCAGGCTGTCCCCGCCGAGCATGGCCTGGAGCCTCGGCAGGCATGCCCACGCCGCAAGGGCCTCGGGCGTCTCGGGGTAGAAGAAACACGACCCGTGATCACCCTCAATGGAGGTGAGCGTTCCACCGGGTTTCAGCACGCGCAGCAGATTCTCCAATGCCAGGCCGGGACGCTCCAGGTGCTCGAGCACGTAACACGCGAAGGCATGCTCAAACGTCGCGTTCGAGAATGGCAGCGCATAAAGGTCTCCCGCCAGAAACGGCAGGCCGGGATTTTCTTCCGATGCCATCCGTATCGAGGCCGCGGAGATGTCCATGCACACAAAACGCGTCCCCGGGTTGTTCGCTGCGAGAAACCCGGTCTGCGCGCCAACGCCGCACGGAGCTTCCAGAACACGCGCATCCGCGGGATAGCGGACACCGGCGTGGAGCAGATCGCCGAGGGCTCGCGCCGAATTCCGAAGCCGTCCTGCCTCGTAGTCTGAGTATCCGTGCACGTATGGCATCGCCGTTCGCCCAATCCCGGCAGGGGAGCCATCCCCGGGGGCTATGCCTTTCGGGTGGTCCTCCGCGATCCTCCCCCAGCGCTTTTCTCCGGCAGGTTATGCGGTTACTTTTTCCATCCGGCCCGACTTTTTCGACCGGGCCAGCGCATCGAGCACCTGGACCGGGCGCAGCAGGAAATCGTGGGAGATCGGCTCGACTCTCGTCTTGAACATCCCGCAGAAGGTCTTTACACCGGCCAGGTACGGGCTTTTATCCATGGGCAGGCTGGAATGAATCGATTTTTCGCTCCCAGTGGCTGAAATTCCAAACCCGGGCGCACCTTCCTTCACGAGATTCATCGTGACGATTTTGCCGTCACGGTACAGAAGCTGCCCGGTAGATCCGTTGCCGTTCTTCGTGATCAGCGCCGATTTGACGTCGTATCCGAAGGCCATCAGGGTCATCTCGACCTGGTGAATCCCGTAAAAGAACACACCGCCCCACTGGCTCTCAAGGTCGCAGGGTCCGTACGTCGAGCCCGCCACGACCGTGCCGATGCTTTCCATACCCTTCTTGAACTTCTGAAAGCTCGCCTGCATCGGCACCACACTGAAGGAGGTAATCGGTGCGCCCGCTTTCTTTGCGAGCTTCAGAAACGCCACGCCTTCCTTCGGCTCAAAACAAAACGGCTTGTCGACAAAGACCGGGATTCCGCGCTCAGCGAACGGGGTGACCGCAGGCAAATGGTATTTCGGATGCCGGTGATCCACCAGCACCGCGTCCACTTTGCCCAGCATTTGTTTCGGGTTCTTGACGATGTTCGGGATCTGGCCGGCTTCGGCCGTATCCCTGGCGAAAGCGGCGGTTTCCCCCCACAGGTAATCCACGGAAAACCCTTTGATCTTCTTCTCGACGTTGATGATGGTCGCGATCGCCTTCGAGTGTGAGTTTTCAGCCCCGATAATGCCCAGAATCATGGCTTTACTCTCCCCTGTGCGCGCCCGGCGCGGCACCCTCAATCCGGCTCGTCCGCCAGGCCCAGATCCAGGATCCGGTTGGCGTTCCGCCACATGATCTTCTCATACACGGTATCGCTGATATGCCCCGCGTCGCGCGCCGCGGTCAGCCATTCCACATGCTCCATCTTGTTTTTCGGCGAGCAATAGTCCAGCCCCAGCAGCAGCCGGTCCTGAAATTCGTCCAGAAACGCGTACGCATGCTCGGGATCGCGCTGGAGCGCATTGAATCCGCTACCGGCCGATAAATCGCCGTGCACGCCCGGATATTCGCGAAACAGGCGCTTCAGCACGCCTCCTTCGGCCACCGGCCGCGACGGGTACGCGTTTTTGTCCGCCACGGTCGCGTCACCGCTGATCTCCGACCAGAATCCGGGGCTGTGCCCGAAAAACACCAGATCGGGAAACGTCTGCAGGCATTTTTCGAAGCGGGGCAGCCCCAGTTCGTCCATGACGCCGTAGCTGTCCACGTCGGGTGTGATGGTGTGGAACGTTACTGGAAAGCCGATTTTTTCGCAGGCGCCCAGCAGGCACTGCATCGGATGTTCATCCCAGTACATGCGCGCGGTCAGCTCGCCCAGACCTTTGAATCCCAGGTCGCGGCACTCGGCCAGCACCCGGTAGTGGTCCTCGACCGTGATCTTTGCCGGGTCGCGCGGCAGGCGCGGGTCCACATTGACGAAGGGGATGAATTTCCCCGGATACCTGGCGCAGATGCCCAGCACCTCGCCCACGCTCTGCTTCTCGGCCGGGGCTTCCGCCGATGTCAGGGGCAGAATGACCGTCATATCGATGCCCTTCTGCTCCATGACTTCCAGCTGCTGCTCCGCGCTCATGAACGGGGTCCCGGCCAACGGGGAGATCAGACGCGGATCCGCAAAAACATGGCCGTGGATATCGATTTTCACTGTGGATTCTCCGGTGCCGCGCTTTTCTGGCTACGCCTACTCGCCCGACGGATATTCCTGAAGCCGGATGTTTTTGAACGACAAGTCCGTTGTCGGGTCGTGCCCCTGCAGGTGGATCGTCCCCGCCGCGCCGACAAAACCCGCCTTGGCGTTGCTGTCGTCGACAGGCGCACGCATGTCCAGAAAATCGCTCACGGCGTACCCGTTGATCCACACCGCAAAATGGTTTCCGTTGCACAGAATGGTCTTGTAGAACCATTCCCGATCGCTCGAAACCACCTTCCGGGCCGGCTGGATGCCGTACAGGCCGCCGGTGCCAAAGTCCACGGGAGCGTTGCGGTCGTCGCCGCTCCACTCATTTCGCACCTGCGACTCATATCCTTTCCAGAAGACGCCCTTCGGGCCCCGGAAGAACACGCCGCTGTTGAGGTGGTCTCCATTCGAGAAGATGTCGAGCTGCAGCACGAAATTCTGGTAGAGCCCGTCCGTCTCGATCTGGCCGTTGCCATCCTTGATGCGGATCGCACCGTCTTCCACCGTAAACACTGATTTGCGGCCCGGGATGATATTCCATCCGGTCAGATCGGTGCCGTTGAAAATCGGCTGCATCGCGAGCGGGCGCAGCTTGATCGCGCTCGCCTGGACCTGAGCGCCCTGATACGCAATCCCGATATGGCCCACGGCGTTCCGCGGGGCATCGGCCGCGACGTCTTTGCCGTTCACCTGAACACTGACCGAGGTCCCCTGGGCAGTCACGGCCACGTCCTGCCAGCCGTCACCGGAATCGAGCCCCTGGATCGGGATGACCACGCTCCCGTTCTCTGTGAAATGGCCTTCAAGCGGCGCTCGCAGCACCACCGCCGTTGCCGCTTTCGCGTCCACACGGACCTTCATCGTCAGTTCAAAATCACCCCACTGGCCCGTGGTGGCGATCCAGCCGCCGATCCCGCCCGTGCAGGTCAGCGTGCCGTTATCCGCCACCCAGGTCGTATCACCCAGGGGCTGCAGCCCGAAAAGCGTCTCTCCATCGAACAGATTGATCCAGCCTTCCGTATAATCCTGCGCGTACGCCGCGCTGCCCGCCATAACCGGTACAACAACCAATCCCGCCGCCATCGCGGCACACAAAATGCCTTTCATCGATGCTCTCCTCCCAGGTTATCTCCAGATGGCCTCCCGCAACCGGCGCCATCCTTACCGTGTTTAAAGCGAAACCACATCCTACACCTTCCCTGGCGCTCCCGCCAACTTCGCGGTTACGCGGCAGGGGCCGCACCGCCGCGCCCGCCAGGACGCCGGTGGCTCTTCCCCGGCTGGATTTCCTGCACCGCGGCCGGTATTCTTGCCCCAGCGCTCCCTGAACCAGACCCGAAGGAGGCCTGATCCATGCCAAAACATCTCGTGACGTCTGCGTTTCTCGCTATGCTGCTCCTCACCGTTCCGGCTGCATCTCCACGCGCGGCCGAAGTGACGTTCGAGTCGCTGGTGCGCGAGATGACCGATCTCGACGCACTCGCCTCGTTCCCTGACCCGGCGTTTGACTGCGCCCAGGCGTCCAGCTACGACCGCCGGTCCACCGATCCGGCCGTCCTCACCGACGAAAACTGGTTTGCCAACGGCGATCGCGGCCATCACATCCGCAAGGAAACCCGCAACGGCGCCGACGAATGGGTCATGCTCGATGCCGAGGGCCCCGGCGCGATCGTGCGTATCTGGTCGGCCAACGCGCCCGACGCCGGCATCGTACGCATCTACCTCGACAACGCGCCTGAACCCATCATCGAAATGCCGCTGCAGGACATGCTCGACGGGGCGCACGCTCCGTTTCTCGCTCCGATCGCCGGGGTGCGTGCACTGGGCTGGAATTCGCATCTCCCGATCCCCTATGCCCGCCACTGCAAAATCACTGCCAGCCAACCGAATTTTTATTACCAGATCAACTACCGAACCTACACAAAGAACGTCGACGTCGAATCGTTCCGGCCGGAACAGGCCCTGGCTGCGCAGGATCTGCTGGAAAATACCCGCCAGATTCTCGCCAGCCCCGACACCCTCCCCCAGACCGGGCCCCGCGCAATCACCAACTACAACGAGACCATTGCCCCCGGCGCCCGCGTCGAAATGCGCCTCGAAGGCGAGGGCGCCATTCAGACCATCACCTGCCGGCCCACCGCCCGAGACTTGGAACGCGCGCTGCGCCAATGTGTGCTCACCATAACCTTCGACGATCAGAAGACCCCGTCCGTCGAAGCGCCGCTCGGCGACTTCTTTGGCACGGCCCCCGGCATCAATCCGTATAAATCGCTTCCCAGCGGCGTTCATGACGACGGCACCCTGTACAGCCAGTGGGTGATGCCGTATAGAAAGTCGGCCACGCTCCGCCTGACCAATCACGGGGACGCCCCGGTGGAGGTGGACGGCGCCGTTGTCTCCGGACCTCGCCCCTGGACGCCCCGGAGCCTCTATTTCCATACCACCTGGCGCGCGCAATTCGACATCCCAACCCAGCCGCGCCAGGATTGGACCTTCGTCGCCATGAAAGGCAAGGGGCGTTTCGTCGGCGATATGCTCCACGTCACCAACCCCGTCAAGAACTGGTGGGGCGAAGGCGACGAGAAAATCTATGTCGACGGTGAAACGTTTCCAAGCCATTTCGGCACCGGCAGCGAGGACTATTTCGGATACGCGTGGTGCAGCAACGAGCTGTTTGTGCACGCCTACCACAACCAGCCCCGTTGCGACGGCCCCAACAACTACGGACAGACCTGCGTCAGCCGCTTTCACATCCTGGACACCATCCCCTTTACGAAGGATTTCAAATTCGATATGGAGGTCTGGCACTCGGTTAACACCAGGGTCAGCATGGCCGCCACGTCGTACTGGTACGCCCGGCCCGGCGCGAAAGACCTTGCCAAACCCATCGATCCCGCCGATCTCCGCATCGTGACGCCGCCGCCTTTGCCGGAGCCCAAACGGGTCGAAGGCGCCCTTGAAGGCGAAAAACTGGAGATCCTTTCGGTATCCGGCGGAAAACCCTCCATTCAACGCAGCTCCGTCTGGACCTGGAGCGGCGAAGAGCAGCTCTGGTGGGTTGACGGCGCGCCCGGCGACGTTCTCGCCCTCGGATTTGACGCGCCTGAAGACGGCAGCTATAACGTCTACGCCGTGTTCACCAAGGCCATCGACTACGGCGTCATGCAGCTCTCGGTTAATGGCGTGAAAGCAGGCGAGCCGCTGGACTTCTTCAACGACGGGGTCATTGTCTCGGAAGAGGTTCATCTTGGCGCGTTCAACCTCAAGCAAGGGCAAAACACCCTGGCCGTGGAGATCACCGGGGCCAACGAGAAATGCGACCCCAAACGCCACATGTTCGGACTGGATTACCTCCTGCTCCGGCCGGTTCGCGACTCCAACTGAAATTCGCGGCTCGGATACGCTCCCGCGGCCGCCGCCGATACCCATGCGCGCGTCCGTCCGGATTGCAAGGGCGGCCCCCCGTGGCCGCTCAGCCTCACCCCAAAAACTCCACCCCCAAATCGGCTGCCGCCGATTCACCCCCGCCAGCGGGGGACAGGGCACCGTGTTCCATTAGAACTTCGGACCTGCAGGCTAACCTCCGCCAGCAGAGGACACGCGCTTCGCACCTGATAATCTGCTTTTCGGACTCATGGTTTCGCGCAGGCAGGGGGCAAGTTGCGCTGCACCGAAATCTATCGGGTTCGGGTTCTTGTGTCCCCCGCTGGCGGGGGTGGCCACGCGCCCCGCGTGGCCGGGGGTGGACTGATCCAGGACGGGCACACCGGGCTTGTGCTATGCAAGAGAAAAACGCAGGCAAGATGCCTGCGCTACGCGCTGCGAAAACCGAGGTTGACCACGGCAGCCCCAGGTGTTCGCGATCCGGTTGTAGGGGCGGCCTCCTGTGGCCGCCCGTCCGGACAACCCCTGCGGCTGCGTTAAAGAAGGGCAGGCACAGGGGCCTGTGCTGCACAAGAGAAGAACGCAGGCAAGATGCCTGCGCTACGCGCTGCGGAAACCAGGGTGCATTGGGGCAGTCCCCCGCAGGCGGCGATGCGAGGTCTTGTCTGCGCGGGGAGCCGTTGCTACAATCCTCCAGGTGAAGAAAAGCCACGCTGCCTTCTTCCTTGAGGCGGCCGCCAGCGAGCCTGACCGCCGGGAGCCGAAGGCAAACGCCCGTCGCGCCGCGGCGGGAATGAGGGGATTATGGTTTCCTCCAGACACACGCCGGCCGGCAAGGACAAAAACAAGCCCATGCCGGAATCGCACCGCTCGGCATTGCTGCGCGACGCGGCAAAGCGCCGCATTGGCCAGTTGTTGCGTGCCGCGGGCCGCATTTCTCAGGACGAGCTTGACAAGGCCCTCGCCGTTCAGAAAGAACGCGGCGGCGAGATCATCGACATCCTGTTTTCGCTCGGATGCCTTCAACCCAATGATCTGCTCGACTTTCTCCTCACTTTGCCCGGCCTTGGCCCAGCCGATTTCGGCCACCTCGACATCGGGCCCGAATTGATCGGGCTGATCTCCGGCGAGATCGCTCGCGCCTATCAGGTACTTCCCATCGATCGTCATGGCCGTACTGTCGTGTTTGGGTGCGCCACCGTGCCTGACGACGCCGAACGGGCCCGGCTCGAGGAAATCGTGGGCGCCCGCGTGCAACTTCTCCAATGCACGCCGGAGGATGTTGATGCCGCTATCGCGCGCTATTATCCGGAAGAGGCCGCGGACGACGAATTTGCCAGCGCTTCCAGCCGCACCCTGGAGGGACTGGGCGCCCCGTTGCGCCTGTCGCGCGTCGCCCGGCTCGTGCGCCGCCTCACCTCGCTGCCGGCGCTCCCCGAGACGCTTCACCAGGTCCGCGCGGCGGTTGAATCGCTGGACAGCTCCGTGCGATCCGTTGCCGACATCATCTCGCTCGACCCGCCCATCGCGGCCAAGATACTCAGCGTGGCCAATTCGGCCTTCTACGGATTTGCCCAGCCCATCCACGACCTCGTCCACGCCATCTCGCTCATGGGATTGCGCGAAACCTACGGCATCGTGCTCTCCACCACGGTCATCGATCTGGTGAGCAAATGGAAGAACCTCGAGTACCGCTCGTTCTGGCTTGAGTCCATGTGCTGCGCCGCTGCGGCGCGCATCTGCGCCCGTGCCAGCGGCCGCCGCGGGCTGCCCGGCATTTTCGCCGCGGGCCTGCTCCATGACCTCGGCCGCGCCGCCCTGCTGGAAATCGCGCCCGATGCCTGCGCCAAGATCGATCCCGGCCTCACGGGGCATGAGCTGCTTGACGCTGAAGAGCGCCTGATCGGGCTCTCGCACACGGAAGCCGGCTACGAACTTGCCCGCCAATGGGGGCTCCCGCCCGAGATCGCCGCTCCGATCCGGTTTCATCATGATCCCATGCGCGCCACCGAAGCCAGGGAACACGTGGCCATCATCTCCCTCGCCGACGCCATGGTCTATGCGGTCACGGACAATTATGCCGAGAACCTTCATGTCTTTGACGAGCACCAGGAGACTCTCGCGTTTCTCGGCATCGACCCCGAAGTCACCGAAGCCATGCTGGCCGAATATTTGTCCCGCCGGCAGGCCGCCTTCGACGAAACCAGCGAAAACCGCTAAGCCGCCTCCTCAGAGATACGGCCCGCCCGCCCTTCTGTAAGCACGGGCCATCAAATGCCAGGCGCAGCACCAGCGTGGCTCAGGCGGTATAAGCTCATTTGCGGATTCGGCGTGAGGCGGTTAGGCCAGAGACAAGGCAGGCAGCGGCCTTCTCGCGCGGGCGGAGTGCAACCCTTAATGCAGCAGTAGTCTGCCGTCTGCAGACAGACCGGACGGCACGGGCACAGATGGCCGGATGGTGCGACGGCGTCAGGGGGTGCCGATCATGGGGCCGTAATTCGAACCGGTAAATCCTGAGTCGGCCCATTCCTGAAACTCATTTGGCAGATGATAGAGGCCGTCTATGACAAAGGCGTCACGTTTTCCTTCGCCCAGTTTACTACGGGCCCGGAAGTCGAAGTCGAGCAGGCCGTTCTCGTTGGCATCGCGCGTGGCGAGGAAATAGGCGCGCATCACATCCCGATGGTACGTGTCGATACTGCCCCCCGGGCCCGAGTTGTCGGTAATGCCACCGGTCTGCCCCCATGGACCCACGCTGACCAGAGCGTACGCGTCGTACTGCGCAGGAGGAAACGACATGGCATCTAGAGGATCGTTGCCGGGATCGGTCCTCGCGTACATAAACTTGACGAACGCGGCGCCGGCCTGCTTGTTCCATTGTTTCCAGAGCGAAGTGGCATATTGCGCGGCCTGCCGTTTGTTGACGGGCAGGTAGATGTACGGAGCGGGATTTTTGGACGGTGCGGCGCTGCCATTGTACGGCAAGGTCGTGTCGTCTGGGAACAGGAAGCGGCCCGGCCCGGCTGCGATACCCGCCGGCGTATGCTCAAGGCGGTCTACGACGCCATTCTGGTTGGCGTCGTCCGTGGTCGAGAACCGGTCATAGAGGTCCAGGTTGTTGAATTCGCCGATGCGGGCCATGTAGGGCGCGAGGTAATAGAGTTCAGCGCCGGTATCGTCTCTATAGCCTGTAAAATACCCGTAGGCCGGCGGATAGGTCCCGTGCTGCGCTGCATAGACCGACAGCGCGTTGCGGATGCCATTGAAATCGGTTTCAACATCCCGTATCTTGGCCAGTTCAAGCGCCCGCGGCAGGCCCACAGCCAGAAAGCCAGCAAGAATCCCGATGATGGCGATAACGACGAGGAGTTCGATGAGCGTGAAGCCCCAGCCTCTGCCCGTATACATGGGTCGCACCTCCCTGTTACAATGCGTAGTATGCTGCTCAATCTCATGATAACATGGGTCGGGCTAAGCGTCAAATGATATCCTGTCAAATTTGCCGGTTCTCTCGATGTACCAACGGCATAGCGAAACTACGAAAATTGTGAACTCTATGATGACCGCAGATATGGCAACCCTTAATACCGAGCAACGGAGAGCTGTCACACACCCTGGAGGGCCCGCGCTTGTGCTTGCGGGCGCGGGCGCCGGCAAGACCCGGGTCATTATCGAACGGCTGGCCTGGCTCGTGGATGAACGCGGCGTGGACCCGCGGCATTTGCTGGCCATGACCTTCACGAACCGCGCCGCGGGAGAGATGCGCACCCGGCTGGCCGAGCGGCTCGGGATGCGCCAGGTTGGCGCGTGGCTGGGCACCTTCCATTCGTTTGGCCTGTACGTCCTGCGGCGGGACATCGAGAAGCTCGGGCGTCCACGGCACTTCACCGTGGTGGACGACGGTGATCAGCTCACCCTGATGAAGCGGCTCATCAAAGAGCTGCCGGCCCGGTATTCCCGTGTGTCGCCGCGGGAGGCGCTCCAGTGGATCAGCGTGCGAAAGCAGGGCCTCGATTCCCTGAACCCGGACGCGGGGGCATCGCATGAGGAAGAGACCTGCCAGGCCCTGTGGAAGCGGTATCATGAGGCCCTCGTCAAAAGCAACGCGGTCGACTTCGATGATCTGCTTGTATTGACCGCGCGCCTGTTCCAAAGCCACGACGACGTGCGCGCCCGGTACGGGAAGCGCTTTACCTGGGTCCATATCGACGAATACCAGGACACGAACCGGGCCCAGTACGTGATCGCGCGGGAACTGGTGCGCGACCACGGTAACCTGTTCGTCGTCGGCGATGAGGATCAGAGCATTTACGCGTGGCGCGGGGCGACCATCCGGAACATCCTGGATTTCGAAACCGATTTCCCCGGCGCCCGGCTGTATCGTCTCGAAGAAAACTACCGCAGCACCCGCACCATTCTGAGCGTCGCCAACGCCGTGGTATCTCACAACACCCAGCGTCTCGGCAAGACCCTGCGGACCCGTCGCGACGATACCAGCCCCGTGCGCTTGTACGAGGCGGAAGACGCCGACGATGAGGCGCGGTTTGTGGCCGAAGACATCGCCACGGGGGGCTTGTCCCCGCGGGACACGGCGGTGCTCTTTCGCACGCACGGCCAGTCGCGGCTGATCGAGGAAGCCCTGCGGCGCCAGGGACTGGCCTACGTGGTGATCGGCGGGGTCTCGTTCTTCGGGCGCAAAGAGGTCAAAGATCTCCTGGCCTACCTTCGTCTGGCGGTCAATCCCGACGATGATCAGGCCGTGCGGCGGGTATTGAATGTCCCCAACCGGGGGATCGGCGAGCACTCCATGGAGATCATCGAGACCTACGCCACGGAGCGTGATTGCCGCCTTTTCACCGTGTTGCGCGAGATCGAATATGATCAGAGCCTTCCCTTGCGCGCGCGGGAAGGTGCAGCCCGCTTCGTGCACGTCGTCGACCAGCTGGCCGAGAAAGCCACAAGCACCCCCCTGGCGGGCCTGATCGGGACCCTGCTGGACGACATCGGCTACCGGGACTACGTGCGGCGTTCCGACGAGCGGGATTTTCGCACCGGCCTCGAGGTCGTGGAGGAATTTGTCTCGGCCTGTGTCCGGTTTGATGTAGAACAGCGCGGCACGGTGCACACGTTTCTCGAAGAGCTGGCCCTGGCGAGCGAATCGGATCAGCTCGACCCCAACGCACCGGCTGTGAAGCTCCTGACCTGCCACAGCGCGAAAGGCCTTGAGTTCGATAACGTGTACCTGGTAGGTTTGGAGGAGGGTTTTTTGCCGCACGCCAGCGCGCTGGACTCCGAGTCTGAGGTAGAGGAAGAACGCCGGCTGTGCTACGTCGCAATGACTCGCGCCCGGAACCGGCTCACGCTGTCGCTGTCGCGCTCGCGGATCGTGTTTGGGTCGCGGGACTGGCGCGAGGCATCGCGGTTTCTGGGCGAGGTTCCGGCGGCGCTGCTCGAACGGCTGGTGCCGGCAAGCTCGAAGGCGCAGCAGGGGAAATCGGCTCCCCCGGCCGCGCCAGCAGCCGCCCCGGAGCGGCTCACGCTGGGCACGCATGTGCGGCACGCCCAATTCGGCCCGGGCATAATCATGTACACTAAGGGGACGGGCTCCAAAATGCGTGCCCGGATACGGTTTCACACCGGGCGCACCCGCGAGTTCATGGTCAGTGTTGCGCCGCTGGAGATTCTCGAAAGGAAAAAACCGTGAACCTGGACGACCTGCGAAAACGGATCGACGCGCTGGATTCGGAAATCCTCCGCTGCCTCAACGAGCGGGCCCGGTGTGCGATGGAAATCGGCGACATCAAACGGGCCAGTAACGCCGTATTTTATGTACCCGAGCGCGAGCGCGCCGTCTATGACAAGCTCGTGCGTGAAAACCAGGGACCGCTTACCGAGGCCGGGATTAAAGCCATTTACCGCGAGGTCATCAGCGCCGTCCGCGCTCTGGAGAAGCCCGTGGACGTGGCTTTCCTGGGCCCGCGCGACACCTTCAGCCATAAGGCGGCGCTGCTGGTCTTCGGCATGCACGCCTCCTACCACCCCGTCGCCGCAGTCGATGACATCTTCACGGAAGTTGAGCGGTTCCGGGTCGATTACGGGGTAGTGCCGGTCGAGACGTCGATGGGCGGCGGCGTCAGCGATACGCTCGACCGGTTTTTGACCTCGGATGTCAAGATCGTGAACGAAATCATGCTGCGCATCGTTCAGAATCTGCTGTCGAACTCGAGTCTGGACGAGATTACGAAGGTCTATTCGAAATCGCAGCCGTTCATCCAGTGCCGCAACTGGCTCAAGGCAAATCTGCCCAACGCCGAGCTGGTCGAGACCTCGAGCACGGCCGAAGCCGCCCGGATCGCCGCCGATGAGCCCGGCGCCGCCGCCATTGCCAGCGAACTGGCCGCGCAAACCTACAACCTCAACATTCTGGTGCGTGGTATCGAAGACGCTTCGGCGAATTTCACCCGGTTCTTCGTGATCGGGCGGCAATTGGCCAAACCCACCGGCAACGACAAGACCTCGATCCTCTGCTACATCAAGGATCGCCCGGGGGCCTTATATGAGTTGCTGACGCCGCTGCGGGAAGGTAAAATTAACCTGACCCGCATTGAATCCCGCCCGTCGCGGCGCAAGGCATGGGATTACGTCTTCTTCATTGACCTCATCGGCCATTGTGAAGACCCCGCGGTGGCATCGGCGCTGCAGCAATTGTCGCACTACTGCACGGAACTGAAAGTCCTGGGCTCGTTTCCGGGCGGTGATCTTCAGTATTAGACGGCAACGCCGGCGTTCCCGGAGGAGACCGCTCCCCACGGGCAGGAGATCCCGGGGCACGGCAAGAAAGAAAAGAAAAGGGAGGCAGCAGCGTGAAGAAGACAGTAGTCATGGGCGCGGTCATAGCGCTCGGTTTCGTCAGTATGGCGGCCCTCAACGGCTGCCAGCCCAGCCGGATGACCCCCGAACGGGCCCATGCCGCACGAGAAGTTGAACTCAGACTGGAACAAGCCGAAAGGGAACAAATGAAAGAAGACCAGAGAGCCGCAAGTACCCCCGCGCTGGAACGCGCCCCCCTGCCCGAGGGCTATAACGGCGGTAAATCGCCCGCAGACGCCACCCTGACCGCCCCGGACAACTTCAAGGTCCAGTTTATCTGCAGCAACGGAAATTTCGTGGTGGAATGCCACCGGGACTGGGCGCCCATCGGCGCGGACCAGTTCTACAACCTTGTGCTGCAGGGGTTTTATGACGACGCGCGCTTTTTCCGGGTTCTGCCGGGCTTTGTGGTGCAGTTTGGCATTCACGGCGATCCCGCCATCATGGCCCCGTGGCGCGATGCCAATATCAAGGACGAACCGGTCAAACAGGGCAACCGGCGGGGCACCCTCACGTTTGCCAAATCGTCCATGCCGAACTCACGTTCCACGCAACTGTTCATCAATCTGGGCGACAACAGCGCCGGCCTTGATCCGCAGGGCTTTTCGGCGTTTGGCGAGGTGATCGACGGCATGGATATTGTCGAAAGCATCTCATCCAAATATGGTGAGAAACCCAACCAGATGATGATCCAGGAACAAGGCAATGCCTATCTGAAGCCCAACTTTCCTGAAATGGACTACATTAAGGAGGCGTACATAGCCCAATAGCTGGATTGGGGGCGGAATCCTGAGTTCGGGTTCCGCCCCGTTTTGTGCTCTACCATGGCCGCGGTTCATGAGCCCGTCCGCTTCTGTCCCCGGGGCAGGCGGCGGTCTGCGGGAGGTGGGTCATGTCAAACCTGCGCTGGGGCATCCTGAGCACCGCTCGCATCGGCAAGCGCGTGATCAGAGGCATTGGCTTGAGTAAGGCGTGCTGCATGCAGGCCGTGGCGAGCCGGGAAAAGGCTCGCGCCATCGAATGGGCCAAAGAACACGGGATCCCGCGGGCTTTCGGTTCGTACGAGGAACTGCTGACCTCGGGCGAAGTCGACGCCATCTACAACCCCTTGCCCAACAGCATGCACGCCGAATGGACCATCAAGGCTTTGGAAGCCGGGCTGCCTGTCCTGTGCGAGAAACCGTTCGCGATCAGTGCCGGCGAAGCCCGCACGGTCGTCAAAACCGCACAAAAGAAGAGACTCCCCGTCGCCGAGGCCTTCATGTACCGTTACCATCCGGTCTACGACCGCGTGTGGGAGCTCATCGATGAGGGAGCGATCGGCGAACTCGTCACCATCCGCAGCATCTTTTCTTTTCCCCTGAACGACCCGGACAACATTCGCATGAAACCAGAGCTGGCCGGCGGCGCGCTCATGGATGTGGGCTGCTATTGCGTGAACTTCTCACGCATGATGGCCCGCTGCGAACCGGCCTGCGCGACCGCTTTCGTCCGCCTGGGCGCCGTGGACAAGACGACCGTGGCCTGCCTCGAGTTTCCCAACAACCTCCTGGCGTATTTCGAATGCAGTTTCGAGACGCACACCCGCATGCGGGCCGTGCTGGAAGGCACCGACGGCGCGCTTATCCTGCCCAGTCCGTGGTTCCCCGGCGAAACCCGGGCGGAGATCATCCTGCGGCGTGGCGATGAGGAAAAACGTGAGTTCGTAGCGGGCGCGGACTCCTATCAGCTTGAAGTCGAGGATTTTATCAATGCCTGCCTCACTCGCGAGCCAACGCGCTGGCCTGCCGAGGACGCCATCGCCAACATGGCGGCGATCGACGCGATCCGCCGTTCGGCAAAAGAGCGCGGCCCGGTCAGCGTCGCCAAGGTCCAGGCGGTTTCATGAATTCGCGCGCGGATCGGCCTGACCGGCCTCAATAATCACCACGGCCAGGGCGCTGGTCTTCGTATGGGACAGCGACACGTGCACGCGCGCCCCTTCGGGCAGGACATCCGCTACGGACGGGCCCAGCCGCAGTTCAGGTTTGCCCCCTGCGCCATGGACCACCTCGATGTCTTCCAGGCGCCACTCCGCGCGGATGCCGGTTCCGAGAGCTTTGGCGAAGGCTTCCTTCGCGGCCCAGCGCGCGGCAAGAGTCTCCATGCGCCGTTTCGGCTTGCTATCGGCGTACGCTCGCTCCTCTTCACTGAACACCTGCAGCACCCGGCCGCGTTCGATGCGGCGGGCCATCTCGGCTACATCCACCAGATCGGTCCCGATACCGACGATCATTGATGCGACTTCTCCTCTTGAATGTGTGGAACATACCCCGGCTGCGCGGCGCCCCTCCCTGCCTGAGGGCGTTCCCGGGGGCCGGCCGCATCCGCCGTTACCTGCGGCATCATACACCACCCCGCCGCGGGAAAGGGTCCAGACGAGACCTGCCGGGCCAGCGAGTCTCCCCCCGTGCTTCGCGGCAGTGACTTCCTCTGCGGAAGTGCCTTTTGAGTCGAATCTGTGCGATAATCAGACCAATCAACCCGGGAATCCCGGGGTCACAAGCATAATAACCTGAATAACGGGCTGCATTTCCGTCTGGGGAATGGCGACGTTTCACGGCATCTCCTGTGCGGCAGGCCCGTAAGGAGTGGTATGGAAAACCCGGGCATCGAACAAGAAGCCCCGCCGAAGACGCCTCAACAAGCCTTATCCCTCAGCGAGATTCAGCCGCGCCTCAAAGAATTGCTGGAAACAGGCGATACCCGGGCCACGCTGGCGGTCGATTTGGCCCTGACGCAGGCGGTGCACCACGGCGCAAGCGACGTCCACTTCGAACCGTGGACCGACAGTCTGGCCGTACGGTTCCGGATCGACGGTATTCTCCACGATATCGCCCATATCCCCGATTCCCATAAGGCTCGCATCACCGCCCGAATCAAAGTGATGGCCCAGATGGTCGTCTATCAGAAAGACCAGCCCCAGGACGGGCGCATCCCGCCCAACCAGACATCGAGTGGTTATTCCATGCGCGTGGCCACGTTTCCTACCATCAATGGGGAAAAGATCGTGGTGCGCATCCTCGGGACCTCGAAGCAAATGCTGGAGGTCGATGATCTCGGGTTTGAAGCTTCGGTAGCGGAGACCCTGCGCAGCCTGGTGCGGCGTCCCCAGGGCGTAATTCTGCTCACGGGGCCCAGTTCCAGCGGGAAAACCACGACCATTTTCGCGCTGCTGCGCGAATTGCTGCGCACGCAGATCGCAACGACCCACATCGTCACCATTGAAGATCCCGTCGAATACCGCCTCGACCGGGTAACGCAGATCCAGGTGAATCCACGAACGGGGGTGACGTTCCAGAACGCGCTGCGCTCCATTCTGCGGCAGGACCCCGAGGTGATCATGGTTGGTGAAATCCGCGATGCCGAAACGGCCAAGATGGCGGTTCAGGCCGGGCTGACGGGGCATCTGGTGATCAGCACCATCCACAGCGGCACGGCCAGCGGCGTCTTCGCGCGCCTGCTCGACATGGGCATCGAACCCTACCTGCTGGCCTCGAGCGTCACGGGCGTACTGGCCCAGCGGCTGGCGCGGGTCAACTGCCCCAATTGCCTGGAAACCTACACGCCGACGCCCGACCTGCTGACCCGTTTTGGCAAACCCCCGAAAAATCAGCCCTATAAGCGCGGGAAAGGCTGCGCACAATGCCAGCACATCGGTTATCGCGGCCGGACCGCCCTGGGCGAGCTGCTGCTCGTCAACCAGGACATCGCCAACCTGATTCTCCAGCGTCCGACGACCAATGCGATGCAGGAGGCCGCCGCGGCCCATCATATGCGCTCACTGTTTCGCGTCGGCCTTGAAGCCGCCTACAAAGGCATCACCACGCCGGAGGAGCTGTCGCGGGTGCTGCCGCCGCCCGAGGTCGTGTGACCGAGGCGCTCGAAGCCGGAACCGGCCCCGGGAAAACAGGTGTGCCGCCGGCTCCACTGCCGAGGGCGTTTTGAACTCCCCAAATCCTCAGGAACGCCGGGATTGGAGCGTGCCGGTGCGGCTTGCCCGTCAGTCGTGGTCGAAGATCATCTGCTGGACTTCGATGCCGTCGATCGTGGAGAGTTTTTTGCGGAACTCGTCACAGGCCGCTTCATCGCCGAACATCTCGAGGAGAATCACGCCACTGGGCGAGCAGTAATCCGGGCCGACGTCATGCAGCCCGATGCGGGTCTTGATGTTGCACCCGTACTCCGAAAAGAGCTGCTGGATGCCGGTAGCTTTGCGCATGCGGTTGGTCACATGCACGCCGTAAATGATGTGTTTATCCATGGCGGTTTTCTCCCTCCGTTTCCCCGAATGCCCACGCCCCCAGTGTGCACGGGAGCGCGTCGTGAATCAAGCAGCGCGCTAGACGTAGCAGTCGCGTTTTCCGGCCTTGACCCGGTCGACCAGGACCTGTGCGGTGGCGCGGCGCTCCGGGGTCATGTTCGAGAGCGCGGTCGCGATGCACTGTTCGCCGATGGCGAAGGTTTCGTCCGTGGCGTAATCGCAGAGATATTCCATGAAGGTGCTCACGGCATTGACGTCGCAATGGTCTTTGATCTTGCCGGGTTTGGCGAGATCCATGAAATCTGCGCCCGTGCGCCCGAGGCGGTAACAGCCGGTGCAGAACGAGGGGACATAGCCGAGCGAGGCGACGTCGCGGATGACTTCATCAAGCTGACGGTGGTCGCCGAGAGAAAACTGGCTGCAGTCGTATTCTTCGTCCTCGGCGTAACCGCCGGGATTGGTGCGGCTGCCGGCAGAAATCTGAGAAACACCGAGGGCGAAGGTTTCGCGGCGGATGTTCGGCGTTTCGCGGGTCGACATGATGATGCCGGTGTAGGGAACCGCGAGGCGCAGGATCGCCACGATCTTGCGAAAATCGATGTCCGAGACAGGGTGCGGCGGATGGGACGCGATCTCCGCGTTCAGGGCCGGTTCGAGCCGGGGCACGCTGATGGTGTGCGGGCCGACGCCGAATTGCGCTTCGAGATGGCGGATGTGCTGCATGAGCGCCAGCACCTCGAAACGGTAATCGAACAATCCGAAGAGGATGCCGATGCCGACATCATCGATCCCGGCTTCCATGGCGCGGTCCATGGCGGTGATCCGCCAGTTGTAGTCGCGTTTGAGGCCGTCGACGTGCATCCGGGCGTAGGTCTCCCGGTGGTAGGTCTCCTGGAAGAGCTGGTAGGTGCCGATGTTGGCGTCCTTGAGCCGGCGGAATTCGTCGACCGTAAGCGGGGCGACGTTGACATTCACCCGGCGGATTTCGCCGTTCCCGTGCCGGGTGTTGTAGATGGTGGCAATGGAATCCAGCACGTAGTCGAAGCCTTCGACAGGATAGGACTCGCCGGCGACAAGCAGGATGCGTTTGTGGCCCTGGTCGATGAGGATCCGGACTTCGTGGGCGATTTCCTCCTGCGTCAGGGCGCGGCGCTTGACCTCCTTGTTGGTTTTGCGGAAGGCGCAATACAGGCATTCGTTGGCGCAGAGGTTGGAGATGTAAAGCGGCGCAAACAGGACCAGCCGCCGCCCGTAGATCTCTTCCTTGACGTACCGGGCAGCCTCAAACATCTCGCCGAGCAGCTCGGGATCGCTCACGCCGGTCAGGGCGGCGATTTCGTCCAACTCCAGACCGCCGAGCTCGCGGGCGCGGGCGAGGATGTCGCGGATGCGCGCGGCGTCACTGCGGGATTCGCGGGTGAGGGTGGCTTCAATGTGTTCTTCGTCAATGAACATAACGGGATCGGTATGCTTCAGCATGGTCCAGACTCTCTCTTGTGTTTATGGCGCGCTTGGCGGCCAGCCGGTACGGGCGCCAGGTGGCATCGGGTTTATCCGCGAACGTTCGACGGGAGCGGCTGCGGAATCTCAAAGCTGAATTCAGCCCAGGCGCCGGGTTCCGAGTTCGCCCGGATACGGCCGCCATGCGCCTGGATGATCCGCCAGCATGTGTACAACCCTACGCCGGAGCCTTTCCGGGCCATCAACTCCCGGGACTGCAATCGCGAGAACTTCTTGAAGAGCTTCGAGCGTTCGCTTTTGGGGAAGCCAGGGCCGGCATTCCAGACCGAGACTGCCAGCTGGCCTTCTGGCTGCGTCACGCGCAAGCGGATCAGACCTTCTTCGTTGCCGTATTTTACCGCATTTCCCAACAGATTTGCCATCACAATGTTCAACAGCCCCGGATCACACTCCACCGGCGAAGGAGCTTCGGGGAAATCCTGTGCGAAACGCGTGCGTTGCACCTCGAGCTGCGTTTGAAGGCCGTCCAGCACGGGCTGAACGACATCGCCCAGGAAATCGACGCCCGGGCGGGGCCGGTAACTCAACCCGCCGCCTTCGACGCGGGCCAGATCCAGGTAGTCCTGTATAAGCGTCAGGAGGTGCCTCGCTTTACCGGTGATCTTCTGAAGGCGCTCGATCTGCGGAGGCTCGAGGCGCCCCAGGAAGCCCTGTTCCAGCACGCTGGCGTCCATGACAATGGCGCCGAGCGGGCTTTTCAGCTCATGGCTTACAAACCCCAGCATTTCGGCATACGCCTGGTTGGCCGCGGTGAGCTGTTCGATGCGATAGGCTTTCTCAACGGCCTGACTGAGCCGCTCGGCCAGCGCGCTGTGCAGGAGGACTTCGTGCATGGCATAGGCGCCGGGGTTGCGCGAGCTCCGGAAGAGAAAGCCCGCGTTGCGCCCGTTGACCGAGAGCGGGCAGGTCATGCTGGAACGTACGCCTTCGCGCACCAGGAGCTGCGTCGAGGCGCTGCGCGGCTTAACCTCGAGGTAGGCGTTCAGATCGTCGATAATGCGGACGCAACCCGTATCGCGCACGCGGGCGAGGGCGCTCTGCCGCAGGTCTTCCGAGTATCCGGGCTGAAGGAGCAGCGGAGCATACAGGGCGCGGGTCCAGTGCGACGCCACGCGGTCATCTTCCTGAACGAATGAGATGCTGAGCCGGTCGCAGGGAAACAGGTCGCGAGTCGACTCAAACACAAAATCCATGACGTCGGCAAGTGATTCGCCCGACGCAACGCGGTGGTTGACGTTGTCGAGAGCAGCCCGTTCCTGGGCGGTAAATTCATGCAGGGGCACGGTGACCCGGGCCAGGTCAATAAAGCGGACGATTTCGTCGATACTGCTCATGTTTCAGCCGTATTTCCTTGTTTCCTGTGCGGCGGGCCTGCTGCAGGACAGCGCTCTCTGTGCCTGTGCATGCCTCTCGGAGCCGTCTGCCCCGTGCCGTCGCCCTGCCCCGCCGGGTTGCCATCTATAGTACGGCCTTCGATGACGCACATTCCATGCCGCGCATTCGAATGCCTTGAAACCACCGACAGCCTGCGACAGTCCACCCCCGGCCACGCGGGACGCATCGTCATGCCCTAAACCATCCCTGTTTTCGCAGCGTGCATGAGCAGGCCCCTGTGCCTGCCGTGGCTTCGGGTCAACGCGTGCCGATGGGATGGGCGGCCACAGGAGGCCGCCCCTGCAATCCGGATCGCGAACGCCTGGGGCTGCCGTGTCAACCTCAGTTTTCGGAGCGCGTAGGGGCAGGCATCTTGCCTGGGTTCTTCTCTTGCGTAGCACGGACCAAGAACTTTATGTACGGTGCAGCTGCCACTCGCCCGCGGGAGACACAAGACTCCGGATCCTGAGAGAATGAGATGCGGCGCGCCTGTCCCCCTGCTGGCGAAGGTAAGTCTGCAGGCCCGAGCGTTCAATAAAATGCGGCTCACTGTCCATTGCTGGCGGAGGTGAATCGGCGGCAGCCGGTTTGGGGGTGGAGTTTTGGAGATGGATTGGGGCCCCCGGAGCCCACTTGCAGCGCTGTTGTACCGAGCCATTTCAAGACTGGATAAGCCGCCCATTCCCGCGAGATTTCATAATATATGGAAATTCGGTACAATGTCCGGTGGTCTGTGCCTGGGTGCTGTGGCGCGGCCACCTGTCCTGGTGGCAGCAACGAAGAACGCGCTGTTCCGGAGAACATGCGAATGAAACGGTTGATTCTCATGGTAATGTTAAGCCTCTTTCCGCGCTTGCTCGCGGCGCAGGAACTCGATATTTCCTCGCTCGTGGGTCAAACCTGGTACGGGGTATACATGTCCGGCCAGAAGTCCGGTTATGCCGTCAACAATGTCGCGAAAGAAGAAGATGGCAGCGTTACGGTCAGTGAAGACGCCCAGTTTCGCATTACTATGGAAGGCGTCAAGCAGGACATGCGCATCTTCAGTGAGCGTACCTACGATGCGAGCGGCGCGCTGAGCGCAGTCAAGACCAGCGTCGAAACCCTGGGCGCCGAATCGCAATTTGACGCCGTTGTCCGAGGAGATGCGCTGTTCATGCGCAGTGTGGTCGGCGGCGAAGCTCTGGAAGTGGAATTGCCCCGCCCCAAGGAATCCCTGCGCGACGCTTTCAAGCAAGTTGAGCTGATCCAGAATGGCGGAGCGGTGGGCAATGAACTGCATTACACCATCTTCGAGCCCATGTACCGGCAGGAGATCGCCGGCGTCAGCAAGATCATCGCCATCGAGGAGCGCGTCTTTGATGGCGTGCCCACCAAGGTCTACAAGATCAAGAATTCTCTCGTCGATATGGGCATTGACTCCATTTCGTACGTCACCCAGGACGGCACGACCCTCGAAGACGAGGTGTCGAGGCTCATCGTCACGCGCCTCGAACCCGAGGAGATCGCCAAAGACGTCAATTACAGCAACGACGTCATTGTGTCCAATGCGGCCCTGATCGATACGGCTATCGAAAAGCCCCGCGATCGCCAATTCCTGAAGCTGCGCATCACCGGCCCTCTCATGGAAGCCCATTTGTTCAATGACGAGCGCCAGTATCTTGCGCCTAAGGACGGAGCCTTTGAGTTTTCCGCCCACCTCATATCCCTGGACGATTTTCAGCCCGCGACCCTGCCGATCACCGACGAGGCGGTTCAGCCCTGGCTCAAACCATCTCTCTTTGTTCAGAGTGAAGACCCCAGGCTCATCGAAAAAGCCCGGGAAATCGTGGGCGATGAAACCGACGCCTTCGCCGTCTCCAAAAGACTCTGCAACTGGGTGTACAACAACGTTCGCACCACGTTCTCCGCCCAATTGAGCAACGCGCTTGAGGTATTGGACCACATGGAGGGTGATTGCACGGAGCACAGCGTGTTGTTCATCGGCCTGGCCCGGGCGGCGGGCATTCCGGCGCGCGAAGTGGCCGGGCTGATTTATGTCGAAAGTGCGCGCCCCGGTTTCTACTTCCACCAGTGGGCCACGGTCTGGGTCGGCAAGTGGATCGATGTTGATCCCACGTTCAATCAACCCCTCGCTGACGTCACCCACATCAAGCTGGCCGAGGGCGACCTGTTTCATCAGGCCAAGCTCATCCCCATCATCGGCCAGATCCAGGTGCAGGTTGTCGAGGGTGCGCCTTCAAGCGAATAACTGCGCCTATGGAAGGCACGGCCCCCAAATCCGGAACCAGGCCAGCCGCCGCCCGTAAACGGCGATGGCCGAGCCGGGTCCTGAGCGTGATCCTGCTCGGTCTGGGGCTTGTGCTGCTGGCGCTCGCCACCGGGTACCCGCAACTCCACCTGCTGCAATACGCCCTTCGCCGTACGACGGGATTTCCCGTGCAGATCGAAGGCCTGGCGCTGTATCCCAGCCTGCGCATGGCGAGGCTCCAGTTCCAGTCGCAGGCGCCGGACGCGCCGCCCGTGCTGGATATCCACGGCCTGACCGTTTCCTACCGGCTGTTTCGCGGGGCTGGGCGGCGGATCGAATCGGTACGCGTCGACCGCGCCACGCTCCGGCTGGATGCGGAGCTGGCCGCCCGCATCGAGGCTCTGAGAACCGCCGGTTCAGCGAAAAGTGCCGCACCGCTGGCGCTTGTACCGGAAAAAGTCACCCTGCGCGACTGCGAACTCCAGGTGGAGCTGCCTTCTCTGGCAGCCAGCCTGACGGGCGTCTCTGTGGACACTACATTCGAATCGCTCGAGGAGTTCGTGGTGGAAGTAGAGGGCGCCGCGCTTGGCGGCCGCGTAGAGCTTCCTGTCAGTGGATATGCCACGAGCCTGGACGGGGGATCCCTGCGCATTGCGGCCTCGCGCAGTGGCGCATGCGCCGTCCTCGAATACTGCCATGTCAGCCTTCCCGGTCTGGCCGCGCTCGATGCCAGGGCTGAAGCCCGGTTCGAAGAGGATGCCATCAACTTTGGCGCGTTTGTCCCCGATTTCAGAATCCTCAGCGGTGGAAAAAAGACGGTGCTGCTGCCGAAACTGGACATTCCCGTGACCATCGACTCGCTTGCCGTGAGCGATGCCCACCTGTTCGGGAAGTATGAACTCCAAACCGGACGGTTTACGCCGAGGTCCGCGCAACTCGCCGCGCGAGCAATGAATCTGAGCATCGGCCTGGATAATGCCGCATGGAACCTCGCTTCGCTCGGCCTGACGGCTGGCGGGAAGTATCCCCAGTACACCGCGGAATTGACCATCAATGAGGCCTTGCCGTTACAGTTCACCGCGTCGTTTGAAGAAGACGCCGTCGCCGCGACGCTCGCACTGGCAGACTGGCCGCGCCGGGAAATGCTGGACCTGCTTCCTGCGCGGTACCATGCCTGGTTAGATGCGGTGCCTGCTCTCGAACGTGTCTCCATGCAGGCCAGCACTGAGCTGCGGCGCCCCAATTTCGATGCTTCTGTCTCGGTTACGCCGGGGTTTCGAGGCGGTAGCCCGTTCTCCGGGCCTCTTCGAGCGCAGGCCAGCGGCGCTCTCGGTGAATCCCCGGCGCTTGAGGGGACGGCTGCCCTGCCGCTCGAGCAGGGCGCTCTGGCCGCCACGTTCTCCGCGGGACCGGCGGCTCCCCTGCGGCTGCATGCAACCCTGGATCAGGTCGATCCGGCGCCTCTGGTGTCGCTTACACGCTGGGGCCCCCTGCCTGAAGTCCTGGCGCGTCCGGTCTCAGGGACATTGTCCGCCACAATGAGCGCTGGGGGCATTGACGTCGAGACTGCTCTGGAAACCCCGCCCGGCTCCTGGGGTACGGAGCTGCTGGCGCCGCTACCTGCTGCCGCCGAAGCCGTCTTTCGCTGGGAGCTGGCGAGCAACTCGCTTCTCGGCACCCGCCTGGCTCTCACGGCCGGAGAGGCATTTGGGGCTGAAAGCCGCGACTGGCGTTTGACGCTTGCGCCGCTCGGATTCGAGGGCGCATTCAAAGGAACTGCGGCCTTCCCCGAGCTGTCGCCTGTGGCATCTGAACTGGGCGCCGGCGCCGAAATACGCTACCGGGCGCCCGTCGCGCTGCATGACGGCATGTTGACCGTGGCCCTGGACGCGGAATCCGACTATCTCCAGTGGGGCGATTTTTCGTTCTACGAAGCGCCGTTTCATCTTACCGGCAATGCGCGCTTGACGCTGGATGAGGGCGCGGGAACGCTCAGCGGCCTGGCCCTGACCTACGGGGACAGCTCCAGCCTGAACGTGAGTGAGGCGGCCCTGACCCTCTCTCCCTTTCACGTGAGCGGGCCGTACGAGTTTGAGTCAAAACTTCGCCTGCTCGTGGACGCCGGTCTGCTCGAATCGGTCGAGGGCAGTATCCAGGGCGGCGGGAATGTCGCCTGGGACGGACGCCTCGTCGCCACGTCGGACTACCGTTTCGAGGCGCCGCTGCTGGTGACGGGCGGCTCGACCGTGGCCCTGGGCGGCATCGCGGCCGCCGGAAATCTCCGGGTGGATCAGTCCATCGCCGCCAATGCGGACGTAAGCGCCGTGCGATGCGCCCTGGCAGGGACGCCCATGACGAACATCACCGCTCCCCTGACCATGAAAGACACCGTGATCCGCCTGGATCCCCTCGCCGGCGAAGTGTTCGGAGGGGCGTTCACTGGTGTCGCGTCCGTTGATCTGTCCGGAGAATCCCCGGTGGTCGCCGTGGATATGCGGCTCCGGAATGTCGATTTGGCCCGTTTTTCAGAGAAAATGATCCCGCAGGATTACGGTCTTCAGGGACTGGCGCAAGGCCGCATCGCAGCGAAACTCACGCCGGACGGCCTGCAGGACGCGACGGTCAAACTGGTGTCGTCGGGCGACTTTTCCATGAACAAGGCGCTGCTCCAGAACATCCTGCTTGAATATTTGCGCGATATACCCGGGGCGCAGAGCATCGAACGAATCAGCACCGGAGTCCTTGGGGAGGCCGCGTGGCGGTCATTTGACAGCGCGTCGCTCGACCTGGGATGGACCGGCAACAAGCTGTCGGGCACGGCCAGCCTCCGCAGCTCAAACCTCAATCTCACGATCGATGTAAATGTCGATGAGGGTTCCATACGCCAGATCCTCGCCTTTCAGCAAAAGGCCCGGCTCGAAGATATTGAAAAAATCCGGTCGGAACCCGTACAACAGAGTAATCAGCTGATGCAAAAAAACGAATAGTCCGGGCGGACATTCGTCCAGTATCGCAAACACAGGAGAGCGTCCCATGAAACGGATCCTTGTTGGAATGACCGCGGCGGCCGTGATGGTACTGATGGGGTGCGCCCTTCGGACCGAACACAAAATAGACGCCCACATCACGGTCGACATCCGGCATATCGAGCAGCAGGCCGACAGCGTCCTCGATTTCATCGAGGGCGGCTCGGACTCGTCTTCCGCGGTGCAGCCGGCCCAGGCCCCGAGCGAGAGCAGCTTTATCAGCCCCTTCCTGCACGCCATTAGCCCCATCCGGCAGGCCCATGCCGCGGCCCTGAACGAAGACTCTCCCCGCATGAAAGAGATCGCCGTGAGTCTGAAAAACCGCTTCCCCAAAGTGGAAGCCCTGAAGAAGCAGGGACTTGTGGGGGAAAACGACCGCGGCTACATCGAACTGCGGCCTAATGACGCCCTCGAGGCGGATGCCGACCGCAAAAACAGCACCCAGAAACTCATCCACGAAGAAAACAACGACCGAAAAGAGCTCTACGCGGAAATTGTCCGGCTCAACCCCGACCAGCCGAACCTGTCTCTGGCCGTAGTCGAGCGGATTTACGCCAAAAAACGCCTCGAACGCGCAAAAACCGGCGAGATCTTCCGCCTCCCCGAAGGCAAAGACTTCGAAGAATTCAAAGCGCTGCTCAAAAACAAGCAGATCGAAGGCAAGCTGGAGCCCAAAGAATGGATTAAGGTCACCGGGACGAAGTAACAGCGCCCGGGACTGACTCTGCAGCTTTCCGGTGCACCCCGAAGCGTCGGCATGGGGCAACGCCGTTATGATCTCTGTTTTTGCCAGGCATGCCAGGTTTCGCGCAGGGTCGGGGCCTTCTCATCCCCTCCCCACGGGGAGGGGATGAGTTGTTTTAGAACCTCACTTTCAGGGCAGCCGCGTGGGGATGGGCGGGGATGGGCGGCCAGAGGGGCCTGCCCCCACAGGGTGCGATTTCCCGTGCATGACAAAGGGCGTGCGGTACGATGCCCGCGCGCCCTTAGACGTTTTCAGCACTCCTATACGGCTTGCGCGAGACAGGCCACGGCAAGCCCGCGCCGGAAGCCGCGCGTCACGTCACGGCGGCGGCAGAGCCAGCGCCAGCAGGTCCATCATGGCCACATACGCCTTGCAGACCGGCCATTCGCTCGGGAAGCGAACGAACTCGACGTGCCCATCCATGTAAAGCACGTTGCTGCCGCCCGGGATGTGATTGAAATAACTCCAGCCGTTCACCATGTCCGACGTCGTCCAGGCCAGATCCCACATAACTGGGATTTCCGACTGCGCCTTGGCGCTCCCGGCCGGATTGTTGATGTCGGTAACCATGAACCGCTCAATACCTTCGCGGAGACGATACAGAGATTTTTCGGCCATCGTCGGCATACTTCTGTAGGTGACGTCCGCCTCAAAGGCATTGCCGCGCCCCGCCAGAGTGGCCCAGTTCTGGACGGCAGAACTCCCGGCTGCATTCGAGGTACCCCCGGTTTGATCGAAGCCGCTGAACAAGGAAACGGCAGCGGCCAGGAACCCTGGGTCGAAGTCAGGGGTGGGAAATTGGTTCTGATCCGCTCCCGGATGGAGCACATGGTCGGCGGTAAGAGCCCAGCCATAGTATTCATACGAGATTTCCCAGAAATGACAGGGATTTACGCCGCCCTGCGGGGTCATGGCAGAGGGATGCCGCCAGCCGTCAGATTCCACGCGGGTCCATCCGTCCCCATCGGACGGGCAAATCAGGATATTATCGTCCGTCAGATATTCCGGATACAGCGACGGCCCGTTGGGAAAACGGTTGATCCAGTTGGGAAGGGCGGCCGGGTTGGCGATATCACACGGCAAATCATAGCGCGGGAAAGCCTTGCACATGCTTGGCCATTTCTCCCCTCCGCTTTCGTTGCCGTACATTTTGAAGATCAATCCCATTTGCTTGAGATTGTTGGCGCAGGTCGCGCGGCGAGCCGCCTCGCGGGCGCGCGCCAGGGCCGGCAGGAGAATAGCCGCCAAGATGCCGATTATAGCAATAACCACCAGCAATTCTATCAGGGTAAAACCACGTTTCTTCATCGTACCTATCCTTCCGGTTTGACCGAATGACCACGCCACTAGAGAATACTCGTTGCCACTGCTCGCGGAAGAAGTCGGGGTAGGATGATTGTCTTTTACACCTCCTTGTAAAGGCCCCCTCATGCCGAAGGCTTGCTCGTTCCTGGCCTGTCGCCTGAGAAGCGCCTTGGTCCGGCTGTCTTATGGGGTCGGCCGCATTGTAACTATGCGTCGACGTTTTGTCAATAAACGGGCGCAGCGAAACAGCGTCTCTAGTGATATAGCGGTAGGAGTCCGGCAGGAAAGGGCGGCCGGTATTGCTAACTCGCGCCGCCGTAACCGGGGTAGGCAATGTCGCTGGGCGCGCCAAGTGGTTTCGTGGTTCTATCGCCATATTTCCGTACCAGTACGGAGACCACGACGTTGTTGGAGGTGCCAATTACGAGGGTCCAGTTGTTTTTCCCATAAGTCAACGGCGGCGAGACCTCAAACACGTTCCCTTTGCCGCCCGTCAAGAGCAGGTGCTGGAAGTTTTCCTGGTGGAACGTAGCTTCCACCTGATCGGCAGGCATGCCCAGCTGGATGAGGTTACGAAAGCGCCGGAGTTCCTTGGTGTAGGCACGGCCGCTGGTAGTCCGTTTAATCATGCTTTCGTGGCTTGTCAGATCGACCGTGATCACCAGAACAAGTGCACATGCCACAACCCCGAGCAGGATGAAGAATACGTTCTTGTCTTCAAACATGATGAACCCCTCTTCGCACGCTTCAACGCTGCACGCCAAATAGTACCTTGAACTTCCCGGGCTGTCAAGGCATGTACGATCTCCGGGCCATCGGAGAGTGCCTGCTAGGGCTCCTGCCGGGCCGGCGCGCCTCGAAAGCCCGTTTTGGAGAATTTATGTGATGCCCTGCTTCTTTCTGTCTTCTCCGGGGATTAACGAGGGAAAAACACGCGGCCGATCGCGTAACGAATAGAGGCTCCGGGCAGGCATGTGCCCGGTTCATCCGCCCAGGATTTTGCAAACCATTGGGAGAGTCCGGCATGATCGAATCCATTTCGGGTGTACACCTGCTCAAACGCCCGGTTTCACAATCATCGGCTGCTATGCAAGAGGTCAATATGTTTCGCGTCACATGGCGGATGCTTTTCTGCGCTACGCTCGTATTCACGGCAAGGGCAGAGGCGGACGTACTGTATCTGTACAACGGCGATCGCATCAGTGGAACGCTTGCTGGTCTCGGGGAAGGCACACTGCGGTTTCGGGGCGCGTACACGGCCGAATTCTCCGTGCCCTGGTCCGACGTGCTTGCGCTGACCACCGAGGAAGAGGTCGATGTCGTGCTTCGTGAAAGCGGCGCGGTGTCGGGCCGCTTGATTTTGCTCGACGACGAACAGGGCCTGGCGTTCGATGGCGAGGCCAGACAGATCACGCTCGGCGACATCGTCACCATCGCGGTTCCGGGGCTGGAGATGGTCGCGGAGGCATCGCCAGACGCGCCCGCAGAGGCGAGCGAAGCCGCGGCGCCGCCGAAATGGTCAGGAACGGTCTCGGCGGGCGCCACGTGGCACAAAGGGGCAACCGACGCTTTCGATGCGGTTACGGGGGTTGCTGTGACCCGGCAATGGCCCAAGGACACTCTGACGATGAAGGCCGAGGCGGCCTACGGGGAGGTCGAGTCCCAAAAGAATACGGAGCGCATGCTGGGCGAGCTGAAATGGCAGCATTACTGGACGGAGCGGTTTTACTTTTACTGGCTGGGCGGCGCGGAGCACGATGCCGGCCGGCAACTGGACCTGCGATTGCGGACCAATGTCGGTCTGGGCCGGGAATTCATCCGCACGGAGCGGCGCAAACTCTCACTGGAAGCCGGCGCGGGCTACCGCCGGGAGTACTGGCTCGAATACAGCCTTATCCAGGAACGGGTGGCCAGGGAAGCCAGCCGGCGCGCGCGCCAGGCCCGGCTCAATCAATACCTGGGCGAACTCGGCGGGCTCAGCGGCCTGCAACTCGTCGAAGCCAGTCTGCGCTACCTTCGCGATGCAAAAGATCTGGAGTTTGAAAACGAGACTAGCTCCGAAGACAGCATCAGCGCACACGTATCGAGCCATTATGAACAACAGGTGTTTGCCCGGAGCCTGTTCACATCGGATGTGACCTTCGAACCGGATGTTGACGACTGGTCGAATTACCGCATCCTGTCGGATCTGAGCTTCCTCACCCCGCTTTCAGAAAAAATGAGCCTGAAAATGAGGTTGAATTCCGAATACGACAGTTATACGGGCGGAGTGGATGCCGAAAGCTGGGATCATAAGTTTATGACCGGCCTGGAATACAAATTCTAGGCCGCCGCGTCAAAAACACACGCCCGAGCCTCGCTTTTTTTCGATTTGGCACTGAACAGCCCGCCGGGAAAAGGGCGGGGGTAGAAAAGAAGAAGAAGGGATGGCGGAGAGGCCGGGATCCGAAGTGGCGCCTTTCATAACTCGCTGCCAGATAATGCCTTGCTGAAGAAAGCCTTTTGGCTTCAAGTGGTTATATTTCACTCTTTGTCATCCGACATCATTGCAGGTCACTCCTGAGCATCGTGATTTGCCACAGATTTTGCATCAAGTTTGCACAAATCGGAATTCAAAGATCCCTCTAGGTGGCCTCGAGAAAAAGGTACTCCGCCAAACAAGCTGCTTTGCCCGAGCCTTGGATCTATCCCGCTTCCTCTGGCGCCAACCATCCCTTGGCCGCTGGAGGACTGCGTAATGCGTACAGGGGGTTCCAGAATGCAGGTTGGGTCGGTTACCATGCCGTACCACGCCTGTGAGTTTGCCTGTGGCTGCGGAAGGATCTTCTATGGAACGGCTCTTCCTCCCTGTCCTGTCTATGGTCATGCAATGGAACCGACCTCGATACAATGCTCAGTTCCAATTCCTCGGAGCACAGATCGAATTCTCCGCTCCCGAGTCGACGCCAGCATATGGCTCGAGGATATCGGTGTAACGCCGCGCTTCGTTGTCCATGAGCACGACACAAAACTCAGCAAGAAGTTCCGTGAATTCTGGAAGGAGCAGACCGGTGCGAGGCGCATCCGAATACCATTCAAGGCCCCAAAGGCCAACGCCATGACCGAGACCTGGAGCGAAGGATGCAAGCGCGAGTGCTTGGATTTCTTCATGTGCTGCGGCTTTGATCGGCTCGACTATATCAAAACGACCTGGGCCCGTTATTGCAATACGAGGCGCCCACACCGAGGCTTCGGCATGAACAACGTAGTCCTCGACAAGACGTTCCAACCTGAAACCGAGGGCGCCATTTGCTGCAGACAAGAGCTCGGTGGTAGCATTGAGTCCTGCCACAAAGACACAGCGTGAATACTGGCGCGACGATGGCCAGTGTGTGCAAAGAGAGAGTTGGTGTGAAAAATGGGGTCATGTTGTGGAAGCTGTTTCTGAGCACGCATGGGGTAATACTCACAATGCTCCGCAGTGACCACGGAGTAAGCTGAGGCAATTCCACGCTGGGACACCGTCCCAGGCTCAAGCCGCCTGGAGGTAGAATGATGTGGGTGGGGCTTGATTCAAATGCCTCATTGCCGGAGGTATACAGTCCGCTTCATGGCCTGGCGAACTTCGAGCAAGTGTGGTCTATCGCCGAGCGGCGCCTGCCTGGTGCAGCTGTCAACGCGCTTTGCACGTGGCTTCAACAGCAAACAGCCGAACGTTTGCGTCAGTGGGTACTCGCACCGCGCTTTGAGACGGTTGACGGCAAGCATGCAACTACGAGCCAAATGCTCGGCGCGCTACTGCTATGTGCCGGAGCGGAACGTTGTCGTGAGCTGAGTAACGAAGATTCTGTTTGGCCGACGATCCGCAGGTTAGTTCCGCAGTCATCCGACCTCTTCCTGTACAACGGGCAGCCGTCAGCTCTGACGCGGGACGCCATTGGCGATGCGGTGCGCGCACTGAATCTCCGCCACGCGATGGACATTGAGGACACGCAGCGCTGGTTCATTACCATAAAACTGCAATATGGCTTCACGTACAAGGGAGCGCGGAATCGGCTTGCGGAGTGGTTGGTCAACCTGGGAACGCCGCAGGCGGTCCAGTATCTCGCCCACGGCCCAGAGGGGCTTTCTTGCGCTCAATTCAAGGCTCTGTGGACCACTTTGAAACAGTTCCGGCAGGGCCGTATTGATGAGGCAGACGCGCGCACCGCGCTCACAGCAAATCCCTGGATAAAACCCCACTGGATCGAGGAATTGCTTCGAGAGGCGACGGCAAGAATCGAGACGTTAGGGCGCGGCGACAGCGAAGTAGGTGCTCCTCGCGAGCTGATTGAGGAGGAAACCGTATGTCCTCTCACCGGAATTTGGCTGAACTGGCCGGACCGACAACCTCCAAGTTTGAATCTTTCGCTTGACAAGGACGTAGTGTCGGAGCAAGTCGGCGAGTCCCCTGAGCTTGGCCGCATTGACTTTGTGGTTGACGGCAAGCGCAAGGCTTACTGGACACGAACAAACAACCATGACTGGAATGGTGTCACTGAGATCAGGATCGACGATGCACCTGTAACAGATCTGCCAAGAACCTTGCTTGTGCAATCACGTGCGGGCGAAACTCTCATTTCGTGGGATTTTGCAGACTCCGGACTGGCGGACGACCTCATCTTTTTTGATCTCGACCACAACCGAATCGTGCGCGGCCAGATGGAGCGGTTGGATCCAAACACTCATTTTGCACTTTTGTGCGACACTGGCTGTGAAATCACGGGATGTTCCGTTGTGCAAACGTTTCAGCCGGCGAATGCAAGAAGAAAGCTGCTGCGTTTACCGGTTCCACTCTCTGAGAACGTGATGGTGCATTTTGCGGATTTTGTGCTGTGCCAGCCGGTGCGCGAGCCGAGCCCACGGATGACCGAAGACCTTATTGCCCTTGTAACGCCCGGCGAAGAGGTTTTTGATTTGGGTGATACAACTGGACTGAATGTCGAGGGAGTGCCCGATGAGGCGGATGATGCCCAGTTGCTGATTCACACTAAGAACTACGCGCTTGAGGTAACGCCGGACGGTTGGCGTACGGCGCAGCCGGTGACCCTGACGCCACAATTCTGCGCCGGTCAACGGCGGGTGCGCGTGCGCTTTCAGATTGATGGCGCCTGGCAAACACGTGCCCCACAACTCCGGATACGTGTCTCGGGCATTGCGCTGGACGACGGAAATCACACCATCAAGGCGATACCGCGTGGCGGCGAAATTAACCGATCCAGTGATGCAGGGTATCTGCGGGTGTGGGTGCCAGCAACGGAAGGCTTAACTCTGTGGGCAGGTAACTGCAAGCTGCGATTCCCTCGGGGGGGCAAGGTACGATTGGCCGACCTGCCAGGGGATGGGGGCGAATTGTGCGCCGTCCACGGCGAGAGCGTGTATTCGTTTGGCATTCGCTGCGTTGATCGGGGGCGATTGGAAAGCGTGCGGCCGGGACTTCTCGGGCAACCAGGGGCACTGCTGTTCTCAATGGCAGACCCCCAGGACTTTGGAAGCGACGGTGCTGGGGCCGATGGCTTCGCGGTGTGGGCATGGCCCATGGGAGATAAGGGGCGAGCGCGATTTGAGCGTCTGCCGCAGACGGCTCTGCTGGGCAAAGCCACGAAGCAGCTGTGGCCGATGGCATTGCCGGCGCTTCCGCTGGCAGTGGCGCTTGCGTGGAAGGGAAGGTGGCTGGGGGCATGGTGGGATTTGCGGCGCTTGTCGGACTATCTGGCAGCACATGTCGCCGACACGCAAACCTTTGCGCTTCTCAAGTGGCTGCGCCTCCCGCTGTTCCACCCAGAGCTTGAGGCTGTTTTCGCGCAGAAGATCCGTCAGTCTCCCTGTGAGTTTCTCCGGGCTTGGCGGCTCAACGAAGGACTACATTCGGAACTCCGCAGTTCGGATGCCCATGATGCCGTTGGTTCCGTCGAGCGCTACTTCCTCTGGGCCAGCTTTCCTGAATCCGCACGGTCCTCCGCACTGCAATTGATTGCGGGTTGGGAGGCAAACGCAGCGGGCCACGCAGATGATGTCGCCAAGCTCACCAAACTTGTTGATGTCTCCTTGGACCTGATGTGGGCCGGATTGGAGCAAGTGCTGTCAAAGAACCGATCTGAAATAATCAAGTTGCTCTGCGCATTCCTCTGTGTGCGTCTTGGTCTCGATCTGCGTGTGGATGCACTTGAACCCTGGCCCCCTCGGGGCATTGTGGCGCGAATCGGTCGTCGATTGCGTTTTCACGAGGCACATGTGGCTGGCATTGTGGGCATGGATGCGGAGTCCTTGTACGACCTGGCAAGCAGATGGATAGATGCAGCTCACCATAAGGAGCAACTTGATCAGACCGACACGGCAACGCTGAGAAGAGTCGCAGAATACAACAGCGTCCGCAATTACTTCGCTTGCCGTCTTTGCGCGCACTGGCTGAACGCCACCGGGATGGGAATCCAACTGTGAGTCAAGTTGATGCACTGAAGATGGTCGAGCATGTGCGAACGCGATTGGTGCACCTCGCGTTGTCCGAAAACCATTTCAGGGCTCAGAACATTAAAGATGCCGCGCATGCTGTGTGGGCAGGGCCGGGGAATGAGGGAGGCTTGGTTAGCGAGTTGTGGGTGGAGGGCGCGTACTCCGGTCAACTGACCGAGGACACCCTTGACTCCCTACGCGCTGAAGGTCTGTTGCCGGAGAATCTGCACCGGCACTTGTCTGATAACCCTCATGAGGTCTTCCCACTAAACCGGAGGCTGTTTGCTCATCAGTCGGAAGCGTTGCGAGCGGCAGCGAGCGGCGAAGAGGAGCGCCCAGCCCTGGTGATCTCCGCGGGGACCGGCCTGGGTAAGACAGAGGCGTTCTTGTTACCGGCGCTGTCGGAGCTTTGGTCGGCACCGGATCGACGGCCCGGCGGAGGGATGCGTTGCCTCCTCCTGTACCCGATGAACGCACTAGTTACGGACCAGGTTGATCGGGTCTACAAATGGCTTCAGGGGCAGTCGGCATTCCGTGTCTTCCACTTCACCAGCGAGACCCCCGAAGACAAGAGGAAGGCAGATAAACAAAATGAGGAGAACTGGGATGCATGTCGCGCGCGCACGCGGCAGGAGGCCCGTGGGCGAGAGACGCGCGACGGCAGACCCATAGAAGAACCGCTGTTTGCACCCGTGCCGGACATCGTCATCACTAATTACTCGATGCTCGAATACATGCTGTGCCGCCCACAAGACCAGTGTTTCTTTGGGCCGGATCTCCGCTGCATTATTCTCGACGAAGCGCATCTATACACAGGCACCCTCGCGGGCGAAATCAAGATGCTGCTGCGCCGTGTCCGCGAGCGTTGTGGTGTAAGAGCAAGAGATGTCCTTCACATCGCCACCTCCGCCACGCTCGGGGGAAGCGAGGAACAACTGCAGGATTTCGCAGCCAAGTTGTTCTCCACAGAACTTTCGGCCACCAAAGTGATTAGCGGTCGACACGCTCGTCACAAGTTTGAGGGAGAAGTAGCGCCCCCTTCCGTCGAGATAGACGTGGCGCAGTTGGCCGCTTTTGCGGATGCGGATTTTGCGACGCTCGACGCCGAAGGTGAATTGATCACCAATGACAGCACCACGGTCGCGGCATTGGCGAAAGTCTCAAGGCTCGTGGTTTCGGAACACACGGTGCGGTTGGCCGAAGCGGATTCTCCGTCCACTCCCGCGCAATTCCTCTTCCGTGCGCTACAGGCCTCTCCTGTTGTGCGGAATCTTGAGGATATCCTGTATAACGAAAGCGGCAATGTCATCAGCCTTGAGGCGCTGGCACGACGGCTATTCAGGCGCAGCGACCTGCCTGCGCGAGAAGCCACGATCACACTCCTGCGATTGACCGCCTCGGCTAGACATCGATCCGGTGATCTGCCAATTGTCCCACATCGGCTGCATTTTCTTGTGCGTGCGCCGGAGGGACTCTCCTTGTGTCTTAATCCGCAATGTAGTGGCCCCTCCGAATTGAAGCTAGATGCCGTGGGCTGCCTCCAACCTTGCGGAGAGCTCTGCCGGCACTGCGCACACCGTCTCTTCGCTGTCCACCGTTGCGACAATTGCGGCGAAGTTGCCCTGGCCGCATTCCGCGACATGGAATCCGGCGCACTTCGGCCCGTCTTCCGAGAGCAGCCTGGGCAGTCGGCTCCGACAACGTACTTCCTGCTTCATCCCGATCCGCAAGAAGAGCTCTGTGTGACTGTTGTTGACACGGCCACCGGCGAAGAAATCGGCCGTGGCGACGGGATCACGCTGTGGGAAGCGCAACGCGAGCAACCAAACGGTCCCCAACACTGCCCGACTTGTGCGTCAACGTGGAGTCTTGGTGAAGATGGCGAACGCGCGGTTTGCCGTTCGTTGTCCGAAGGCCGCCAATTCGCGCTGTCGGTCATCGCGGAAACGGTGCTTCACGACCTTCCGGTTTACCCTGATGATACCCGCCACTGGAAGCCAGGTGAGGGTCGCAGGTTGTTGTGTTTCAGTGACTCGCGCTCTTCTGCCGCGCGGCTTGGGCCCCTGCTCACGATTCAGCACGAAACGCAGGTGGTGCGCGCGGCCATGGCGCGTCTTGCCGACGAATTAGTGCCGGAAGAGGCGGCTGATTATGCCCGCAGAGAGGTTCAGCGACTAGACGGCGAATTGCAAAGAGCGCAGAATGCAGGCCTTCGGGCTCGGCTACAACGGCAATTGGAGGACGCCCGCAGAGAGCTGCGCGATGCAGAGGCGGGCACGCCTTTCATCGACTTTGTGCGACTGCTCCGTGGTCGTGAGGAGACGGCGCAGCTAATTGAGCGTACGCTCGCGGAGCACCACCAGAAGGACTTCGATCAGCGGGCCTGGAATGCGAATCGGGACGCGGTGCGCGAGCATGCCGAAGCATTGGCTGGACGGGAGGTATGGCGCCCACGAAAGAAGGAGGCGCTGCTGGAATCCACTGGCTTGATCGAGGTTGTGTATCCCGGCATCGCCGCCATCGAGCTTCCTCCCCAACTGGAACCGCACCTGCCCCGCGATTTGCGGAGCACACTCCGCGCCGCTTGGCCCCATGTGGTGGCGCTCATGCTGGACTCGGTCCGTGCCGCTGGGTGTATTGATTGGACGAGTGAGCGCCAGGGGCTGAGGTGGATGGACGAATCACCGCTGCAGGGCCGGTGGCTTACGCGAGAACGCAATGGTTGGAATGCCAGCCCTTTTGTGGGGGCAACGATGAGGCAGACACGGCGATGGTTCGTGGCAAAGGTGCTGGGTTCAGCGGGCTGCAGCGAGGCAGACGCTGAGCGGCTCAGCGAACTCGCACTCGGGGCGTTGTTCGACCATCTTTGTGAGCAGGCCCGGAACGGCCCACTGCACTGGCTGAGGTTTGTGGCTGCGCATCAGGTGAACGAGATAACTGCCTCTCCCGCGCTCCAAATCCTGATGGAGGGCCTGAGCGTCCGGAAGCCATCACGGCTGTTTCGCTGCGAAACCACCGGCACCCTGTGGGCCCATGCTGCGCTCGGTTGGATTCCCGAGAAAGGTTGCCTCGGCAGGGCCACCGAAGTGGACCAGGCGACGCTGGACGAGGACCAACGGTGGGGGCGCGCGCGCCGCGAACTGCGGGAGTCGTCGATATTCCAAATGGGGCTATGGGCCGAGGAGCATTCGGCGCAACTGAACCCGCGCGAAAATAAACGACTTCAGGAACTTTTCAAGCGGGGCGCGCGAAACGTGCTCTCCGCCACTACAACGATGGAGCTCGGCATCGACATCGGTGGGCTAAACGGCGTACTGCTGTCCAACGTGCCGCCAGGGCCGGCAAATCACCGGCAACGCGCGGGCCGGGCGGGGAGGCGGTCGGATGGTTCCGCCGTCGTCGTGACCTATGTGCGCGATACAAACTTTGAACGCCAGGCATTTCTCAGGTTTGATGAATTTCTGCGACGTCCGCTGCGGGTGCCGACGGTCGTCGTGAACAGGCCGCCCATCATCCGCCGCCACTTGCACGGCATGCTATTGTCGGAATTTTTGCGCCCCCACCAAGGCGACCACGCGGGTGCAATGCACGCCTTTGGAATGATGGGGCACTTCTGTGGCGAGCAAGCGCCTGACTACTGGCGGCGGGGAAGCAAGCCGGCATGGCCCGCTTCCCAGCCGAGCCTCGCCGCTGGGTTTGAAGCTTATCTTCGAGGGCACGAGGCGGACGCGCACTTGCGGCAACGTTTGATACAAATGACAGAAGGCACTGCCCTGCATGATTTAGAGGATGACGCAATCTGGGAAGCGTTCATAGCCGGCGCTCAAAAGAGTTTTCAGGATGCTGCAGAGGGATGGCGTGGTCAACTGGCGGACTTGCGGGATGCCTGGAATGAAATACCCGGCAATCCTCAAGCAAATGCCCGTCGTGAGCGAAGTAAGGCGGCTTCCATTTGGTACATGGCCGATGCGCTGTGCGGCACTACTGTCATCGCGTGGCTTGCTGACAAAGGATTTCTCCCCCGGTATGGATTCCCCATCAACCTGCAAAGTCTAAGTGTACGGAGCACCGGCGACGAGCACGGAGCATCGCGGGCGGAAGAACGTTATCGCCTGGAACGAAATTCACTTCTCGCGCTACGAGAGTACGTTCCCGACGCGCAGGTACTGGCGGGGAACCGCCTCATCACATCCAGGGGATTGCGCAAGGATTGGACGGACGCGAACATCGATCAATCCTTGGGGTTGAGCTACCACGCACTCACATGCCCAGACGGCCACGTTTACGTTCATCAGAACCGGAACCAAGCCTGCCCGGTGTGCCAGGCGCCGCCGGCCGTGAGAGACCTTCTGGTCATGCCCCGCTTTGGGTTTACGACTGCAAGTTGGGACAGCACGCCGTTTGGAACGCGCCTTGAGCGCGTTGGTGATCCTGACTACCTTCCGCTGGCTTTTGTGGCAACGGCCCAAGACGAAGACCACCCTGACTTCCTGGAAGTACCGGGGTTGCATGTGTGGTATCGCGATGAGGCCGAGATGCTAGTAAGAAACCGGGGTAAGTCTGGTCATGGATTCGCCATATGCCACCGCTGTGGATATGCAACCTCCGAAGAACGCCAAGGCAATGGCCGCGTCGGGTTGCCTGAGGGATTTGCACTCCATGCTCGGATATTCAGTACTGACCGCCGCGACAGATGCTGGCGCCGGGATGAAGAAGCTCCAGTTCTGCGCAACCGCGTTCTTGCTGCACGAGACAAGACAAACCTGCTACTTGTGCGCTGGCCAAACTTCGCTTGCACGGAGGCCTTGTACACCTTGGGGCGCGCGTTGGTCGTGGCTGGTGCCGCGTTGCTGGAACTCGATGAACGTGAACTCGGGCTGGAACCACACGTGCAACTACAGGATGGAAGAACCGGTCTGGCGCTCTACGACACGGCCGCCGGCGGGGCGGGGCATTGTAGAGAACTTTTGTCCAGGGGCCATGCCTGGTTTGGGCGGGCGCGGGAAATTCTATACGTGGACAGGGAGCATGACGCGCGCTGCGAACGAGCCTGCCTTGAGTGTATTCTTGACTTCTCGAGTCAACGTCAGGCTCACCTCTTGAACCGCGTCGCCGCGCTCGCGCTGCTGCGTGACATTGGCATAACCGGTTAAAGCAATCTTCACTCTTCATGGTCCACAGTTGATGACGTGCATGAGGCAAGGAGACTGCCCCGGTAACGTGAGTATCCGGCGCGAAATGTCTCGACCATGTCATCGTCTTCGGCGAAAGCCATCCGAGACGGATTCTTGCCGGATACATCGAGTACTGGAACGGCTTCCGAACACACGTATCACCAAACACGGACAACCCGAACTCGCGCCCTGCTCAGGCACCCGAGTGACTCTTTCTGATTCACGGTGCGCCACGATACACCTGCTCAGACAACGGTCCCGAGCTGGTGGCAAAGACCGTACAGGACTGGCTTGCCGAGCGCGGCACTCAAACCATCTACATCACACCGGGAAGCCCCTGGGAAAACCCGTATATTGAGAGTTTTAATGACAAGTTTCGCGACGAATGTCTGAACATGCACGTCTTTCTCGACGGCCGGCACGCTCAGGAGGTGG